>Ga0180220_1000011_pt1 | contig 507547 bp, 440 predicted proteins | sample eDN5th37CBELigBY_FD_151335 | JGI IMG/M metagenome (GOLD analysis project Ga0180220, IMG submission 151335) | Enriched backyard soil microbial communities from Emeryville, California, USA - eDNA 5th pass 37_C BE-Lig BY (version 2) (version 2) | ecosystem: Environmental > Terrestrial > Soil >...
CCCCGACGACGTCGCCGGGACGGTGCTAATGCCGACAGCAATCGTGCTGGACGATGAGGAGGTCAGCAGGCACTCCCCGTGAGTCCCCGGTGACGCTCCTGTCGCTCCACGCGAACGGGGCGATTTTTATGTTGTGGATTGGCCAGCCACGGCATCGAAATCGCCGGGAGCCTGAGCGATGACCCAGGATGTGACTTTGGCGGAGGTCGCCAAGTCGTTCCGACGAAACGGTGTTGAGACACCGGTATTGTCCGACGTCAACTTTACTGTCGATCGCGGCGAGTTCGTTGCGATTCTCGGCCCGAGCGGCTGTGGCAAGTCCACCGTCCTGCGCCTGATCGCCGGTCTGGAGCAGCCCACCGGCGGACAGGTCGCCATCGGCGGTCGCCGCGTTTCCGTCACGGACGAGCGCTGTGCCGTCGTCTTCCAGGAGCCACGGCTGCTGCCCTGGCGAACCGTTGCCAGCAACGTCGCGCTCGGTGCGCGCCGTCGCAAGGGCAAGAGCTCGCAAACCGACCGCATCGCGCGACTCCTCTCCGAGGTCGGGCTGAGCGAGAGCGCCGATGCCTGGCCGCACCAGCTCTCCGGCGGCATGGCCCAGCGCGTGGGGCTCGCGCGTGGCCTGGCTGCAGAGCCGGATGTGCTCCTCCTCGATGAGCCCTTCGCCGCGCTCGATGCGCTCACCCGGCTGCGCATGCAGGACCTCCTGCTCGAGGTCCGCGAGCACCATCAGCAGACCGTCGTGCTCGTCACCCACGATATCGACGAGGCCCTCTATCTCGCCGACCGCATCATCATCCTCGGCGAGCGACCCGCGCGTGTGGTTGCCACCCATCATGTGCCGGTCCCGCGACCACGCGATCGATCAAACCCCGTGATCGGCAGGATTCGAGATGACATTCTTCGGCGATTCGGTGTCGGCACCACCGTGGAGCGGGAGGACACCGACTGTCCCGGCGCCCTCGCCGCCGACTGAGCTCGGCCCGCGACGGGCTGCCGTACTCGATCACCACACCAACGTCAGGTTCCGCCGCAGCACACCGGGCTGCGGCTCAGGGCATGTCGTCCCATCTACGCTGAAAGGTACCGAACACGATGACTTACCGACCGACCCCCGTTGCCCGTACCCTCGAGTCCACCCGGCTGGGCCGCCGCCGCTTCCTCGCCCTGTCGGGCGCGGCCGCGCTCGGTGCCGCCTCCTTCACCGGTGTTCGGCCCGCGATCGCGGCCCAGTCGGAGTTGCCGGATACGGTGCGGCTCGACTACGCCTACTACAACCCGAGCAGCCTCGTGCTGCGCCGGCACGGCTGGATCGAGGAGGCGCTGCCCGACGTCGAGGTGACGTGGACCCTCAGCGCCGGCAGCAACAAGGCCAATGAGTTCGTGCGCTCCAACGCCATCGACTTCGGCTCGACCGCCGGGGTCGCTGCGTTCCTGGCGCGTGCCAATGGCACCGACCAGCACACCATCTACCTCTACTCCCAACCCGAGTGGACCGCGCTCGTCGTCACGGCCGACTCCGACATCCAGTCGGTCGAGGATCTCGCGGGCAAGAAGGTCGCCGCTACCAAGGGTACCGATCCCTATTTCTTCCTCCTCCAGGCGCTCGACGAGCACGGTCTGAGCGAGTCCGACGTCGAAGTGGTCAACATCCAGCACGCCGACGGCAAGACGGCACTGGAGCGTGGGGATGTCGATGCCTGGTCGGGCCTGGACCCGCACATGGCGCAGACGGAGATCGAGCAGGGCTCCCGGCTGATCTACCGCAACATCGATTTCAACACCTGGGGGGCACTCAACGCCCAGGCCGAGTTCCTCGACGCCTATCCCGACGTGGTGACGGAGGTGCTCGTCCAGTACGAGCGCGCACGGCACTGGATCATCGAGAATCCCGACGAAGCCGCCCGGATCCTCAGCGAGGAGGCGAGCCTGTCGCTCGAGGTCGCCGAGAAGGAGCTGTTCGAGCGCACCAACCTCGAGATCGATCCGGTTCCCGGCTCGACCCAGGCCGCCGTTCTGGAGCGCATCATCCCGATTCTTGAGGCCGAGAACCAGTTCTCGCCGGGCGCGGACCCGCAGGAGGCGCTCGATACCCTCTACCGGACCGAGTTCATCGAGGCCGCCCTCGAGTCCCAGGCAACACCGACCTCGTAGAAGACGCGCAGCACACTGTGTGATGTCGCCCTGACAGGCTCACGGGGAACCCGCACACCAGCGAACAAGGAGACGTCGAATGGCAATAGCGGAGCAATCACGATCGACCCCGCAGGATCGGGCCGTTCCGGCGGAACGGCATTGGCGAGGCGGAATCGGTGTGCCGCGATGGCTGATCGGCCTGGTCGTGCCGGCGCTCCTCCTCGTGCTCTGGCAGTGGCTGGTCAATCGTGAGGTCTACACGCGCAGCCAGCTGCCGGCGCCGGGCGATGTCTGGCGGGCGGCGGAGCAGCTCTGGACCGCCGATCTCCTCGTCGAGCACATCACGGTCAGCCTCGAGCGGGTTGCCCAGGGCTTCGCGTGGGGTGCCGGTATCGCCATCCTGCTCGGTCTCGCCGTGGGCCTGTCACCGCTGATCGACGCGCTCCTTTCGCCCACGATCCAGGCGATCCGGGCCATCCCGTCGCTGGCCTGGGTGCCACTCCTGATCCTCTGGATGGGTATCGGCGACCAGCCGAAGATCACGCTCGTCGCGATCGGCGTCTTCTTCCCGGTGTTCACCGCCCTGGTTGGGGGTATCCAGCAGATCGATCGCAAGCTGGTCGAGGTCGGTCAGGCCTACGGGCTGCGCGGGCCGGCGCTCGCCTGGCACATCCTGTTGCCGGCGGCCGCGCCGTCGCTCCTGACCGGGCTCCGGATCGGCCTCGCCCAGGGGTGGCTCTTCCTCGTTGCCGCCGAGTTGATCGGCGCCTCGCGAGGCCTCGGCTTCCTGCTCACCGACGGGCAGAACACCGGGCGAGCCGATATCATCGTGCTGAGCATCGTGCTGCTGGCACTGCTCGGCAAGGGAACTGACGTCCTGCTGGGACTCGTCGAGCGGCGCGCCCTGCGCTGGTCGGACGCCTGGCAGGGGTAGGGCCGAATGGCAGGGACATCGATGGCCAAGGACGACAAGAAGAAGGCGCGCAAGTCGACATCGAAGGAGAGTGGGGCCGCCACCGCGACCGCTCCCTCGCCGAACGGCGTGAGTGAGCCCGTGGCCACCTTCCGGGAACGGCAGCGCACGCTCAAGAGCGCCTACAAGATCCATGGTGGCCTGGCGAAGCAGGTCAGCAAGGTCCGCAGCGTCACGCCCGACGACGCCGAGACGGGCAAGGTCCGCATCGCCATCGACAACGGCTCGGGCATCGAGGTCGACATCGGTGCGCACGTCTCGGTCGGCGGCACGGAGGACACGGGCTGCTCCGGTGACTACTTCCTGGCGTCACTGGCCGGTTGCTACGAGATCACGCTGCGGCTCGTCGCGGCGGCCTCGAAGCTCACCATCAACCGGCTCGACCTCCGCGTCGAGGGCGACTGGGATGCGCGTGGCACGCTCGGCATGGATCCGGAGGTGCCGGTCGGCTTCACCGACATCCGGATCCTGGTCGATATCGATGTGGATGGTCCGGAGGAGCGCATCGCGCGCCTGGGCGAGCTCACCGAGCGCTACTGCGTCGTGTCGCAGACCCTGAAGAACCCGCCCCGCGTCGAGGTGCGCTGGAACTGACGCTGGCAGGTTCGCCTACGCTGCCGGGTGGGTTTCAGTCGAGGTGTTGGAACACAGATCGTCATGCTGAGCGACGGCCGAACGCCGGATGTCGAGGGATCCCCGCACCAAGCGTACCGCCCGCAGGGCGGTATCCGGTCGGTCGATGGCTTCAAGGAATCGTGTGCCGCCTTCCATGCCGAATGCTTCGCCCGGTGGCGACCCCCTTCTCCTGAGCCAGAGGGAGCAGGGGAACCTCCATTGAGGAGGGGGACGCGCCGCTCAGGTATGAGGCCAGGGGTGAGCGATGGGGCATGCGGTACCGAGTGGCGCGAACCGTTGAGCATCCGCCCAGGCTCATGTCGTGGAGCTCTGCCCGTCGACCTCCACTTCAAGGCGCCTGTCGAGCAGCTCGAGCTTCTCGCTGATGGCCCGGTGCCTGACCGGATCGCTGTCCACGGCACCCTCTGCCGTGTTCTCGGCGCCGTGTCGATATTGCTCTCGCAGTCCGTCAACGTGCATGACTCGGAACGCGATCCCGGCGATCTTCATTGGCTCGGGATGATCCGGAATATCGCGGTTCCAGTGCTCAACGGCCCCGAACTCGATCTTGAGGCCGTCCCTTCGCGCCTGGAGTACGTGCCAACTGGTGATCTCAACGAAGATGCCTCGCCGTTGCAGCGCACGCTCGAGCCGCGGGAAATCCGATTCGGGACACCCGAAGTCGACATCGCGAACCTCCAGGTTTGGGTCCCTCGTGTACGCGAATACCGCCAGACCGCCGTCGAGCACCGGCTCGACACCCGCCTCATCGCAGGCCGCCACCACCTCGCGTGCGAAGGCCATCAGCTTCTCAAAGTGTTCCCGGTTCCGCGGGGGTGTCGCCACGTCCGGCACGGTCATGTGGGCTCACTCCGCGACCGACGCCGCCGGGCGCGATGCCGGGATCGCGCAGGAGACGTCGTCGTAGGTGATGTCGTCGAGCGATGTCGGGGCGTTTTCGCCGCACATCGGGCACGACGCCGAGCGCTTGACCCGGAGCGTGCGGAAGTCCATCGAGCGCGCGTCGTACATCAGCAGCCGGCCCACCAGCGGCTCGCCGATCCCCAGCAGGAGCTTGATCGCTTCCGTCGCCTGGATCATCCCGATCATGCCCGGCAGGACACCCAGCACACCCGCCTCGGCGCAGTTCGGCGCCAGCTCGGGCGGTGGGGGCGAGGCGAACAGGCAGCGATAGCACGGGCTGTTCTCGTCGCGCGGGTCGAGGACCGTCACCTGCCCGTCGAACCTGAAGATGCTGCCGTGCACCACCGGGATCCGCTTCAGCACCGACGCGTCGTTGAGCAGGTAGCGTGTGGCGAAGTTGTCGGACCCGTCCACGATCACGTCGTAGCCGTCGATGATGTCGAAGATGTTGTCGCGGGTCATCCGGTCGTTGATCGCCCGCACCGTCACGTCCGGGTTGATCGCCTCGATGGTGGCCCGCGCGGATTCCACCTTGGGCTGACCGATCCGGTCGGTCGTGTGGATCACCTGGCGCTGCAGGTTGCTCGCGTCGACCACGTCGTCGTCGATGATGCCCAGCGTGCCGACTCCGGCCGCCGCGAGGTAGAGCGCCGCCGGCGACCCGAGCCCGCCCGCGCCGATCAGCAGCACCTTCGATTCGAGCAGCGTCGCCTGGCCCTCCTCACCGACATCGGGAAGGAGCAGGTGACGGCTGTATCGGCGCCGCTGCTCCGCCGACAGCGTGCGCGGCGTCGACCACGGCGCCCCGGCGCTCTTCCAGGCGTTGAACCCGCCCTCGAGCGACGCGACGTTCGTGTAGCCGAGCTCCTGCAGCGCCTTCGCCGCCAGCACCGAGCGGGTGCCGCCCGCGCAGTAGAGAACCACCGGCGCGTCCTTGTCCGGCACCACCTGCTCGACGCGCAGCTCGAGGTACCCGCGGGGGATGTGGATGGCCCCGGTCACCATGCCCTGGTCGACCTCATCCTGCTCGCGAATGTCGATCAGCGTTGGTGACGACGTCTCCATCTCGCGTCGGACGGTGTCGACGTCCGGCTCGGGTACAGATGCCCTGGCCCTGGCGAGGAGATCGTGATAGGTCGGCATGGTGCATGTCTCCGGACTCGCGGCTGCGACGTGTGTCGCGTGGATCGTCTCTCCGTCGATTGTGCCACCTGCCTCCGGAAATGGAACACTCCGATCTTGCTCAGGCTACGTAGCCTCAGGCAGCCAGATAGGCGGGTTTCGTCGCCTGGGCATATGTGCGCTGGACACCGGTCGGCAAATCGATATAGGTCATGTATATATGAAATGGTGCGGCTGCGGCTCGATCGTGCGGGAGGATATCCCGAATGGACATGGAACAGACGAGCGGGTCCACGACACCATTTGCCTCTGCCGATGCGGAACGGCTCGACGGTGCGGCCTTTGGGGACGTGCTTCGTCACCTGCGGCTGCGCGCCGGGCTCACGCAGGAAGAGCTCGCCGAGCGTGCCGGCCTGAGTACCCGTGGCATCAGTGACCTGGAGCGAGGCGTGCGACGGTCCCCGCACGCGGCGACGGTCGATGCCCTGGCGGACGCCCTGGAGCTCTCGGCGGACGAGCGGGAATCGTTCCACAGGCTGGCCCGCCGCCGACTCTCCCACGGATCACCGGCGCCGGACAACCTGCCGACCCCTCTGACGTCATTCGTCGGTCGCGAGCAGGAGATGGCCTGTCTTCGCCACGATCTCCTGGATGATGACATCCGGCTCGTCACCCTCACGGGCGTTGCGGGGGCGGGCAAGTCCCGCCTGGCGCTCGAGGTCGCGGGCAGGGTCAGGGACTGGTTCGGCGACGGTGTCTGCCATGTCAACCTGAGCGCGGTGGCGAGTCCCACCGAGGTTCCCTCGGCGATCGTCAGGGCACTCTCGGACCGGGATGGCACCCCGTACCTGTCGACAGACAACCTCGCCGGGCAGCTCCGATCCAAACGGATGCTGCTCGTGCTCGACAACGCCGAGCACCTGACAGCCGCCGCGCCGGAGATCGCCGACCTGCTGCGTTCGTGTCCCGGCCTGAAGGTGCTCGTGACCAGCAGGGTCCCCCTCAGACTCGCCGTCGAGCGGATCCACGAGGTTCCGCCCCTGTCGCTTCCGGATCCGGCTGCTGGGACGTGCGGCACCGCCCCCTGCGACGCGGCTCGCTCGGAGGCGGTTCGGCTGTTCCGCGAGCGGGCGAGTGCCCTCGGCGGCGGGGTCGACGTTGCCGCCGGCAATGAGGATGTCGTCGCCGGCATCTGCTCCAGGCTCGATGGGCTGCCGCTGGCCATCGAGCTCGCCGCCGCCCGCATCCGTGTCCTCTCGCCTCAGGAGATCCTGGCTCGTCTCGAGCGTCCCCTCGACGTGCTCGGGAGCGGCACGCGGGAGACCCCACCCCGACAGCGCACCCTCAGATCGACGTTGGAGTGGAGCGAGGCGCTCCTCGGCGAGCGCGAGCGGAGACTCTTCGCGCGGCTGGCCGTGTTCTCCGACGGCTGGGATCTCGAGGCCGTCGAATCGGTGTGCACCGATGACGCCGACACTGCCGCGGATGTGATGGAGCGGCTCTCGACGCTGGTGGACAGCAGCCTCCTGACCAGTCGGGTGGACGAGCGATCCGGGCGGATGCGCTTCGGCATGCTCGCCACGGTCAGGGCGTTCGCCCTCGATCGGCTGCGGGAGGATGCACAGGAAGAGCATCGGACCCGCCGTCGCCATGCCCTCCACTATCTTCAGCTTGCCGAGCAGGCAGCGTCGGGGATTCTCGGCGAGGACGAGGGGCGGTGGTACCGTCAGCTCGAGATCGAGCACGCGAACATCCGCACGGCGCTGGAATGGGCAAGGGAGAGCGGCGAGACCGCGATCGGACTGCGCCTGGCGGTGGCGACCTGGCGATCGTGGGAAGCCCGTGCCCAGCTGGAGGGCGGGCTTGCCTGGCTTCGTACCTTCCTCGCGGCGGACCCGGAAGACGCCGCACCCGCGCTCAGGGCGGAGGCCTGCTACGCGGCCGGGATGCTTGCCTGCGCGTTGGGACGCTACGATGAGGCCGAGCGCTACCTCGAGGCATGTCTCGATCACCACAGGACCGATGAAAATGAGGCGGGAATCGGCGTCGCTTCGAACGGCCTGGGTGTCGTGGCCATGCGCGAGGGCCACTACGACCGTGCCGAGGAGCTGTTCAGGTCGAGCATCGACATCGCGAGAAGCCTGGGTGACGAGCAGGCGCTCGCCATCAGGCTCGGCAATCTCGGTATCGCCGCCCTGTACAGGGGCCACCTCGAGGAGGCCAGGCGGATCTTCTCGGAGAACCTGACCCGTTGTCGAGGCCTCGGTCTCGCGCAGGAGGTGGCCGAATCTCTCAACTTCCTCGGCTTCGCCGCGCTCTACAGGCACAACCATGCCGAGGCGATCGGGATCTTCGCCGAGAGTCTCGAGGCCGCCCGGGAATCCGGGGATCACGTCTGCGCCATCGAGTCTGAGCGGGGCCTGGGTTGTGCGCTCCTGCTGGGTGGCCACCTCGACGAGGCGGAGCAGCATCTCGCCCGAGCGCTCTCCTCGGCCAACGATGCCGGCGACCTGCGTCGCGTGGCTCGAGCGCTGGATGCGCACGGGTGTCTCGCATGGGAGCGCGATGACCGTGCCAGGGCAATCGGCCTCTGGCGCGCGGCCGAGTCGGCCCGGACGCAGGCCGGTGTGGTCGAGCATCCCGCCGAGCGGAAGTTCCTCGATCGGTGGCGATCCCGGATGTACGAGCCCGACGTCGGCGAGCTTCGTCCGTCGACACCGCCGCTGACGGTGGACGAAGCCGTCGTCCTCGCACGCTCGACGGACGGCTGATCGTCCCGTCGTATCTCCCCAGATCGATCGATCTCGGATTGATCCGAACCCACGGTGGACACCGTCGCACCGCATTGCGTGGGCGATTGCGTGGGTCACTGCGTGGGTTGTTCGTGGTGCCGGCACCTGTGTCTCCGTAGGGTGGCAGGTGGCCGCAACGTGGCGGCAGCGACGCAAGGAGGGTCGATGTGATGAGCAGGATGATGACGATTGCTGGACTGATGGTGTTGCTGGTGTCGCTGGCGCTGCCGGCGGCCGCGGAGGACGCGCATCCCTGCGGGGCCCGGTACTGGCATGAGGTGTCGAGAACGGGCGTCGGTTACGAGGTGCAGGACTGCTCCATGTGGCGAGGCGACGTGCCCGTCTACGAGGAGCCCGTCAGCAACGTCGGCTCGGGCAACCAGATGCCGGCGCCGGTTGGATACCTGTGGAGTGCGGAGGGCAACTGGTTCCTCTGCCAGGCCGAGACGTCCCGCGTGTATCGAGCCCCCGGCGACAACGACTACGCCAACGACTGGTGGGCCTACACGATGGCGGACAACGGGGAGTGGGGCTGGGTCCCGGAGGTCTTCTTCTCGGGAGGTGACAACTTCGAGAAAGACGGAAACCTCGCTGGATGCCCCGACCATCTCGATCCGGAGCGATACAGGATCGTTCCCTGATCGACGCTGATGGCACGCGTTGACAGCGCACAAGGAGAAACCACCGACATGAAGCGGATGATGGCAATGCTGGGAACACTGGTGATGCTGGTGGCGTTCGCCGCCCCTGCCGGTGCCCATGACGAGAACCCATGTGGCGACCAGTACTGGCACGACGGGTTCCAGAAGCAGGTACAGGATTGCGCGATGTGGCGGGGCGCCGTGCCCGTCTACGAGGAGCGGTGGCACGACGCCTCGCAGGAGCCCATCGGCTACCTGTGGAATGCCCAGGGCAACTGGTTCGTCTGCGAGAGGCAAGGCTCAACCTATGGGGTGTCGGGCTACCTCAACGACTGGTGGGCCTACACCCTGGCCGACAACGGCGAGTGGGGGTGGGTGCCCGAGGTCTATTTCTCGGGCGGTGACGACTTCGAGCCGGACGGTGGTCTCGTTCATTGCTGACATCGCACGGTGACCGGTCCCGACTCGCAGTGGGTCTTGCGCGGAGACGCAGCGTCGAGATCACGGAGCTCTCGTGGAACCCCATATGGATCCTCAACGATACCGAGTCGCCCCGTGGTGGCGGCTGACGCGCTCCGATCGATGGTGATCGGATCAACGAAGGAAAGGTCCACGTCATGAAGCGATCGATGATGACTCTGGGATGCCTCCTGATGCTGCTGGCATCTGCGACACAGGTGAGCGCCGACACTGCGCCGCGAAACTCCCTCGATGTGTCCGAAACCGCCAGCGGTGTCTGCGATCTTCTGTCTGACCTGCTGTCCACCGCGATCGGGGACGGCCCGCTTGGACAGCACCTCCCGATCGGGGATGCGGTGAGCCTCGATCTGCAGCTCCCGGCATGCGAGGATCTCGGTGCTGCACATACCGACCTCGAGTCCGCCTCGCAGGATCCGACCTGGGGATCTCAGGACCCCACATGGGGATCCCAGGATCCGACCTGGGGATTCCAGGATCCGGGCTGGGCTGCCGCGGAGCCGGGCTGGGACTGATCGCCTGAGTCCATGCAGATGTGCACTGACGCCATGAGTTCCGCCCGTCACGGTGCGGCGCCGGTCACACCAGCGGGACCTTGCGAATCGATGTCGACGGGGCCGGCGAAGCTTCGGTCCCGTCGTCGCCGGATCGAGGGAGCATCACGAAACATGAACACCGATCTGCACAGCGGTGAGCGTGGCCAGGTCGCTGCTGCCCCGCCGCTTGGGGAGATCGCCGTCACGCCCCGCCACCTTGCTGACTATCGCAACATGTTCCTGCTCACCGATGAGGAGCTGCGCTCGGGACCGATCCTGGATTGTCCAGCCGGTGCATCGCCCTTCGGTGCGCAGGTCAGGGCTCGCGGTGGCACCGTGGTGAGCGTGGATCCCGCCTACGGCGCGGATCGCGAGGAGCTCATCGCCCGGATTCGCCATGATCTCCGTCGGATCACCGCGTGGCAGGAGGCCCACCCGGAGAATTTCGACTGGTCGTACCTCGGATCGCCGGGGGCCATGAGCCGCGCCTGGGAAGTGGCGGTCGATCTCTTCGCGGCGGATTACGCGCCCGACGGTGATCGCTACGTGGCGGCGGCCCTGCCCGAGCTTCCGTTCCCCGATGACACCTTCGGCCTGACGCTGAGCAGTCACTACCTCTTCGTTTATCCCCAGCACCTGAGCTACGAGGGGCACATCGCGGGCCTGATGGAGCTGTTGCGGGTCACCTCTGGCGAGGTGCGGGTGTACCCGCTGGTGGACTCGGCCTCCGTGCCGTACCCGCGGCTGGACGAGCTCCGCGCCGATCTCGCCAGCCTGCAGGTGCACACCGAGGTGCGGCAGGCGAACTGCGCGTTCAATCCGGGCGGCGACCGCATGCTCGTTTGCCGTCGGTATCCGGTTCGTTGAGCGGCGGAGCCGGCCTCTTCATCGATCGGCGATGTCGGTGACGCCCGACGACCATGGGAGACAGAACATATGCATGCGCTGAGACGGTGGGTCGTGTCGTTCGTGGTGGTGTGGCTGGCGATCGCAGGTGCGAATCCAGCCACCGCGGCGCAGGACGTCGAGCAGGACAACGCGGGAGAAGAAGCTGGCCAGATGAACGCCCATCCCGGCGACGGGTATCATCCGAGCCTCTACGGGTGCTGGTACAGCGATGTGCGTGTCGCGCCGCATGATGGCTGGTCCACCACCGCATCGATCTACTTCCAGGCCCCCGATGGGCAGGAGGAGTACAAGGGCTGGGTCGAGTGGCGGTACAGCAGCGAGTGCGGCCACTATCAGTGGGCTGCGATCCACGTGACCGACGACATCGAGCACCACGTGTACTTCGAAACCTATCGGCTGAGTGACGGCAAGCGGGTCGTGGATGACTGGGAATCCTTCGATGCTCCAACGAACCCGAAGTTCGAGTACGCAACTCGCGAAACGAAGATGCTCTGGGCGCGCGATAGCCTGCTGTGCCTGGACATCCAGAGCGATACATCGGCGGAGGAGGGGTTCTACTACATCAATGCGGCGGAGCACAATTCCAACGGGGACGGAGATTTCTGCGGCTGACCGTCCTGCCGTCCTCCGACTCCATGCACATGATCGAAAACCATGCCCCCGGACACCGAGCGGTGTCCGGGGGCATGGTTTTCGCGATACCGTCAGGAGCTGCCGGCACGCCGAACGAAGGCGATGTGCCGCCGTTACCGTGTGTCGTTGCGAGGGCATGTCGCGTGTGCTGATTGGTCGTATAGTGCAGGGAGACCCGCGACGGGAGCCGATACTGCCCCCGACCGCTCCATCCGATCCACCACAGAAAGGGAGCGTTCATGACGATCAAGGACAAGTGGGACCAGATTTTTGGTCACCGCGTGAAGATGGTTGATCCCGCCGATGCGCTGCCCGGACGCGATCAGCCGCCGTTCGAGATCTCCGGTGTGCATGCCGTGCTCGGCACGAAGATGACTCCGCCGTTTCCCGACAATCTCGAGGTTGCCAGCTTCGCGCTCGGCTGCTTCTGGGGTGCCGAGCGGCTCTTCTGGGAGCTCGACGGCGTCTGGACGACGGCAGCCGGCTACACCGGCGGCTACACGCCCAACCCGACCTACGAGGAGGTGTGTACCGGCAACACCGGTCACGCCGAGACCGTCCTGGTTGTCTTCGACCCGGCGAAGGTCAGCTACGAGGACCTGGTCAAGACCTTCTTCGAGGCGCACGACCCGACCCAGGGCATGCGCCAGCAGGGCGACATCGGCACCCAGTACCGGTCGGTGATCTTCGTGCATGACGATCGCCAGCGTGCCATCGCCGGGCAGGCGATCGCGAGCTACGGCGAGGCGCTCCGCGCCGCCGGCAAGGGCGACATCACGACCGGGATCGTCGATGCCGGCCCGTTCTACTATGCCGAGGAGTACCACCAGCAGTACCTCCACAAGGTGCCGAATGGCTACTGTGGCCTGAAGGGCACCGGGGTGGCCTGTGCCATCTCGCCCGCCCCGGTCAGCGGCGGCGAGCACGACACGGCGGTCGACCCGGGCCTGAAGCCGATCCCGGAGACCGAGGAGGAGTGGCGTCGCATGCTGGGGCCCGAGCGGTACAAGGTGCTGCGCGAGGCCGGCACGGAACGCCCGTTCACCGGCGAGTACAACGCCGTCTGGGACGACGGAATCTATCGCTGCGCCGCCTGCGGCAACAAGCTCTTCGACAGCGGCACCAAGTTCGATCATGGGTGCGGCTGGCCGAGCTTCGGTGAGCCGCTCCCCGATGCGGTCGAGTATCTGGAGGACACCTCCTACGGCATGCGCCGCACCGAGGTTCGCTGCGCTCGCTGCCACAGCCACCTCGGCCACGTCTTCAACGACGGTCCGCGCGAGTACAATGGCGCGCGGTACTGCATGAACAGCATCGCGATCGACCTCGATCGGAAGCGATAGCGTCGCCAGCTTCCCGGTGATGACGGGCGCGGCGGGTGACCTCACCCACCGCGCCCTTGTCTTGTGACATCTGCCCCGGCACGGTCGCCAGCGGGACCGGTCAGCTCTCCACGTTGCTCAATGGCTCGCCAGGCCGGTGTGCGCCAGCTCCGTGGCAGGCGCGATCCTGGCGGCGATGTGCCTCGTCGAAGCGCCGACCCCTCCCAGTGTTCCGGAGCTTTCGCTCGGCATCCACGGTATGCCCGTGAAGTACAGGCCGGGATAGCGCGTCACCCCTCGATCCTGGATCGGGAACCCGTCCGGATCGACGACAGGGAGCCGAACGATGCTGTAGTCGATGGCGTAGCCGGTGGCCCAGATCACCGTGCTGATCCCCTCGCGCGCGAGATCGATGGACTCGATGACGGGCTGGTCGAACCCGTCGGTCATGCGCGGAAGATCATCCTGCGGTGTATCCGGGTGCTGATGACCGATGTACTCGTCCACCATGCCCAGGACCTCCGTCTCGAAGGCGTCCGAGCGTGTCAGGTTGTCGTGGAGGTTGGGCAGGAATGACGCGGTGGTGTCGCGCATCTCACCCAGCCGGCCGAGCAGCGTGACACCGTCCCGTGCGAACCGGTGCAGGTTGATGGTATGACCGCCATTCACCCCTGAGAGATGCGGGATGCTGTCGAACTTCGTCGATCCTTTGGGCACTTTCTCCAGCGGGATCTCGAAGAAGCCCATCCGGTCCAGCCAGTCGACGATATCGCGGCCCCGATAGCGTCGCGGCAGGCGCCCCGTGGCACCGGTCGAGAGGAATACCTTCCGTCCCTGCTGGTAGAGCTCCTCTGCGATCTGGCAGCCCGACATGGCACTGCCGACCACGAGGACTGCCCCGTCCGGCAGGGATTCAGGATTTCGATACCGTGTCGTGTGGAGCTGCATGATGTCGGGCTGGAGGGCCCGGGCAGCCGCGGGCCGCCTGGGGATCTGGAAGAAGCCGGTCGCGATCACCACATTGGCGGCGCGGATGGTTCGCTCCGTGGTGCGCACGACATACCCGCCTTCATCCGCGGGCTCCACCGCCGTGACCGTGGTGTTGTAGCGCAGGGGCACCTCGAATCGTGCGGCGTACTGCTCGAAGTAGCCGACGATCTCCGCGCGCGACAGGAAGCCGTTCGGGTCGCTGCCGTCATACTCCGCACCCGGCAACCTGAGGTAGAGATTCGGAGTCACCGTGGAGAAGGAATCCCAGCGGTTGTCGCTCCAGACGTGAGCGGGGCGGTCCGACCGCTCCAGCACGACATGGTCGTGTCCCGCCTGGCGCAGCCAGGAGCTGGTTGCCATGCCTGCCTGGCCGCCCCCGACGATGACTGTCTCGATGCGTTCCATGTGTAGGGCCTTTCGATGCTCGTGTCCTGTGGTTCGGTCGACATCACTGACGTCACCAGCAGCCTAGTGACGCCCGTGAGGTCGCTCATGCCCCGGATGGGGGAGTCGAGCGGGGTATTCGCCCGATGGATGGGGGACGGCGGGTGGCCCCGGAGGTCCCCGGCCATCGCAGGTCGGGATGCCCCTCGTAGCGCAGGTACCAGCCGAGCATCAGGCCGGTCGTGATCAGGTGGAACGTGTGCAGCAGCCAGATCGGCCCGGCAGGCAGGCTGTACACGTGGACGGAGTGAACGAGGTTGCCTCCGTTGGCGATGAGGATGTTGCCGATGCTGTAGGAGTGGAGATCCTTCGTTCGATAGGCCCGCGCCAGCATCGGCAGGGTGCTGATTGCGAAGAGGATCGTTGATGTGAATCCGGCGATCACCGGTACCTCGATACCCACAGTCGTTCCTTTCCTGCGCCGGGACTCCTGGTGCGACGATAGCGGTCACACCGGCGCGACGGACTCCCCCTGTGGGGGATCCGACCGGGGTATTTCGGGTTGAGGCGGGCGAGTGGTCAGTCGATGATCGTCAGCGCTCTCGCCCGGGTGACGGCTTCCACCCGGTTGTGAACGCCGAGCTTGCCGTAGATGTTGCCTGTGTGCTTCTTGACGGTCTCCGGAGACACGAACAGCGCCTCGGCGATCTCGCGGTTCGTGAGCCCCGCGGCGATGAGCCGCAGCACGTCGAGCTCGCGGGTGCTCAACGGCTCGATCGTGAGCAGCGCGGCGCTCCGGGAGGAGCCGGTGTCGGCGTGCTCACCGAACGCGGCCAGGAGACGGGAGACGTAGTCGGGCATTACGCCCCGGTTCCGCGCCTCCCGGAGCAGCCAGCGCATCGGCAGCCCGAGGTCGACGAAGAGCCGCACGTATCCTTCGGGTTCTGCCAGGCGCAGTGCGCGCTCCAGCTCCGTCAGTGCGGCAGGGTGACCACCCTGCCGCTCCCGCGCCAGGGCCATGAGTGCTCCCGCGTCGATCAGCACGCCAGTTTGGCCGGTCGTGGCGGCGTCGGCATGGAGTCGCTTCAGGAGGGTGACTGCCTGGGTGAGTGAGTCCCGATCACCCTTCCGGATGAGGCTGTGCGCGATCGCCAGCCTGGCGATATCGGCGTCTGGTCGCCGGTCAAGCTCACCGCTGGTGAGCATGGCGTCGCTCCAGCTCACGGCCGACCTCAGGTCGTCCCTCGCCAGCCACAGGCGCACGCGGCACCGCTCGAGCCTGCTGGTCCAGTCGGGGAACGGCGTTGCCTCGAGAAGGACCCGTGCCTCATCGAGGTGTGCGTCGGCTTCCTCGGTCCTGCCGCTGGCGATCTCCAGGTGCGACAGGATGATCTTCCCGGCGATGGTGGCGCGCGCATCGCCGCCGAGCTCCGCCCGCTCCAGGCCCTGTGATATAAACTCCCACGCCTTGGCCAGGTCGTTCCATTCGTAGTGCAGCTCACCGATGCGAAGGTAGACCCAACCGGTCACCGGGAGCGGTACCCGTCCCCAATGCTCTCGGTCTTCGACCAATGCGAGCGCCTTCATCCAGAACGACGCCGCTTCGCGTATGTGTCCTTGCCGCAGCTCGAGATCGGCCATGGCGCCATACACGTGCACGGGGAGGTGACGGGTGGCAGGTGCGCGCGGCTGTTCGCTGGAAAGCTCCAGCGCCTTGAGGTAGTGGCTCGTCGCCTCTCGCCATCGTCCGTTGCCCCGGTAGGTGTCACCGAGCGCATGGTAGAGGTTGACTCGGTACTCGACGTCATCGGCGGCCAGGTCCTGGAATGCCTGGTTCGCGAAGTGGAGGGCATCGGTCAGGTTGTTGCTGTAGCAGGAGATGAAGCAACGCATCGCCTTGACGCGGGCGATGGTGTGGCGTGCCCAGGGGCTGCTCTCCTGTGAGGTCCGCTCTGCCTGCTCGAGCCTCCGGATCCCCGCCTCGCGCTGGCCCGAAATCAGGAAGAACGCCGCTTCCTCGACCTGGAGGTCCGGGGAGCTGGCCTTCCATCTGGCCGGGATCGCCTGCATCCAGCGGGTCCCGACCCGCACCTCGCCGCTGAAGAGCTTTGCCGTGAGGTACCGATGAACGATCTCGATCACCGTAGCGACGTCGTCGCCTGCCAGGGCGTGGTCGAACGCCTGCTCCGGCAGGTCATGGTCCAGGTGCCAGCGCGCCGCCTTGCGATGGAGCTCGCCGGTGTCGAGCCCAACGGTGCGACTCAGGCGCTCGCGCAGGAAATCGGCGAAGAGCCCATGGTAGCGAAACCATGTCCGGTGATCGTCGAGGGGCATGAGGAACAGCCCCGCTCGCTCCAGCGACTCCAGCATGTCCTGGCTGTGAGGGGTGTCGGTGACATGCGCACACAGGGGCCCGCTGAGCCGTTCCAGGATGCTGGTCTGCAGCAGGAACCGCCGCGTGTCCTCGTTCAGGCCGGTGAGAACCTCTTCGCCGAGATAGTCTGCGATGTGCCGATGCCGCCCGCTCACCGTGACCCGGTCGGGAGTTTCGGGCCGATTGCGCAGGGTGAGCGCCATCAGCTGGAGACCGGCAGCCCACCCTTCGACCTTGCGGTGGAGCGCGTCGGTCCGTGCGGGGGTGAGCTCCGGAACGCCGGCTTCGGCAAGGAGCCCCAGCGATTCCTCCGGCCTGAGCTGCAGATCCGCGATGCGAAGCTCGAGCAGCTCTCCACGTGCGCGGAGACGGGATAGCGAGAAGCGGGGATCACCGCGGCTCGCGAGGACGAAGTGCAGGGACGGTGGCGAGTGATCGATGAGGAAGGCCAGCGTTTCATGAATGACCGGGTTGTCGATCACCTGGAAGTCGTCGAGCACGATCGCCAGGTGACCGGGCAGGTCACCGGCCAGCGCGATGAATGCTCCCTGTACGCGGTCGAGGTCCGGTGAAACGTCACCCAGGATCAGCCCGAGGTGGCTCTCCGTCACGCCGGGCTGGACCCGGTCCCACGCACTCAGCACGTATCGAAGGAACCGCATGAGGTCGTTGTCGCCGTCCCCACAGGTGAGCCAGGCGACGGCGTGTCGACTGGAGCGTGCCCACTGCGTCAGCAGGGTCGTCTTGCCGTACCCGGCCGGGGCGGAGACCAGCACCAGCCTGGCGGTGGGCATCTCGTGCTCGAGTGCGTCGATGAGCCGCTCGCGCCGCACCGTATGATGCGACGTTGGCGGGATCAGCAGTTTGGTCGCGAGCAGGTTGGTATCCATGGGAACCACCGCCGGTTGTGTCGGGAAACTGTCGGTTCCACTGTACAACTCGACGGAGACCATCCCTGCACCGGCGTTTCACAGGGGAGAGGAGCCGTCGACGGCACGGTCATCGGCGTGACCTGTCGCGCCCCGCGTCGGTGTTTCCGCGCCGGACCGTCCTGCGAGCCGCGCCTTCAACCCATCGATGATGACCTCGACGCCGAGCTCGAAGAGCCGCTGCCCCGTTAGTCCCGCGAGCGCGGGGGCAACCCGCTTCAGACTCGGCAGGTCCTCCGGCACGTCGGCGAGCCACGGAGGAGCCTCGCCGGAGACCGCCATCGACTCCATCTCGATCGAGCTGATCACATGGGACACCAGCAGGCGCGAGATCGCGGCCGCCTCGTCCTCGTCGAAGCCGGCGCCGAGCAGGATCCGCAGGGTGGTGTCGATGTGACCGAGCCGGTGCCTGCCCACCGGTGGGCGCATCCGGAGCAGCCTGGCCGCGTCGCGGTGCGCGAGCAGCATCGACCGGAACTGCCGCATTCCCTGACCGAGCTGTTCGGTCCACGGCTGGGTGTCGTCGATCTCGAACGCATCGGCGCAGATCGCCTCCGCCACCAGGTCCAGGAGCGCGGCCTTGTCCCGCACGTGCCAGTAGAGCGTCGGAGAGCGCACGCCCAGCTTCTCGGCAAGGCGACGCGTCGTCAGCCCATCGAGTCCTGACTCGTCCAGCAGCTCGACCGCTGTCCGCGCAATGTGATCCCGGTTCAGTCCGCGCTTGTTGCTCGCCATGACGGGAGTGTACTATCGGCGGAACTCGAAATCTATCACTGATAGAGAGGGGAGCCGATGCCTGCGGACACAGCAACAAGCGAACGAAGCCGTCAGTCGACCCGCTGGACCCGGCCTCTCCAGCTGGTCGTCGCGATCAGCTCGGTCATCTTCACGATCGGCACAACCCTGCAGAACTTCGTCGTCGTGAACCTCTCCCTGATGGAGGACACGATGCAGCTGGCAGGGCAGACACCCGCCGAGGCCGCCGACAACGCCCCCGGTTTCCTTCTCGGCTTCCGGATCGTCGGGTGCATCTACATCGTCGGCAACGCGCTCGGCATCCTCGCCTGGCGAGGCTATCCGTGGGTCTTCTGGGTGGCGCTGGTGGTCAATATCACCCAGGCGGCGGGTGTGGTCGCCATCCCGCCAGAGTTCTGGGAGGCCGCCCGGGACCGCTACGGTATCGCCGGTCTGCTGCCCTCGATCGTCACCGACGGTGGCGCGGTCGTCGTTGCCGTGGCGATGCTCGCCTCACTCCTGGCCTACCGCACCACCTGGGCCCACCGGCGTGTCGAGCCTGCGGGCGCGTGACATCAGCGCTCGTCTGTCAGTGGTACTGGGTGCCCTTGCCGTTGGATGACATGTTGCCACTGACACCCACCGCCCTGGCGTACGCCGCCTCCAGGCATTCCTCCGCGGCGGCATGCCCATTCGCGAACAGGGCGCGCAGCAGGTCGCGCATGCCCTCCACGTAGCGCTGGGACGGCTCCGAGCGCCGTTTCGCCATGGCGTAGCGCATGGGGTCCTCGTGCTCGCGCATCTGGCTCACCCGCGCGCGCAGGTGCGCGTCCTTGCGGATCGCGTTGGCGAGCATCTCGATCGCGATCTCTCGCTGGTCATCGGTGATCTCTGGTCGTCCCATGCGGCCACCCCCGACGGTGTGTTCGATACGTGTACCTGGGATGATATCCCACCGGCAGCCCTGCACGTAGCGGGCCAGCGCGGTGTCCCGTGTCTACGCAACGGTACGTCTGGCAGCTGGATTGCGGTTCCGGGGGCATGCGCATGCATCGCCGCGAATGCGAATCGATTCGGGCGCGGTCTCGGCGCTCATGTGGTCGATCTCCCCGAAACCCGGACGGCGGGGTGTGTGCTCACCCCCGTTCGAGTGTCTTTCGCGGCAACGGGTCAGCAGTGGGCGAATCGTTCGGTCGACGGATGGCCGCTTCCTTGCGATCCTGTCACCAGAGTCGGTGTGTGCTCGACCCGATTCTCGGATCGAGCACGCGCATCGCCCCGCCGGGCAGGTTGTGACTGCCGGCACCACAGAGGAGGACGACGATGAGCATTCGATTCGGTGTCTTCGTGCCGCAGGGCTGGAAGATGGATCTCGTCGGTATCGAGGATCCCATCGAGCAGTTCGAGACCATGACCGGCGTCGCCAGGGAGGTCGACGAGAAGACCGGCTTCGACTCCATCTGGGTCTACGACCACTTCCATACCGTGCCGGAACCCACCATGAACACGACCTTCGAGTGCTGGACGATCACCGCCACGCTCGCCCGTGACACCAGCCGGGTCAAGGTCGGCCAGATGGTCAGCTGCAACGGCTACCGCAACCCGGCACTCTTCGCCAAGATCGCCAGCACGGTCGATGTCGCCAGTCACGGTCGCCTCTATGCCGGGTTCGGCGCCGGCTGGTACGAGCACGAGTGGCGCGCCTATGGCTACGGCTTCCCCGAGACGAAGGAGCGCATGGGGATGTTCCGGGAGGCGGTCCAGATCATCCACAGGATGTGGACGGAGGACAAGCCCACCTTCTCCGGCAAGCGGTACACCATCGACGGACCCATCAACGAGCCGAAGAACGCCGGCAAGGGCAAGATCCCGCTGTGGATCGGCGGTGGCGGCGAGCAGGTCACCCTCAGGCTGGTCGCCCAGTATGGCGACGCCTGCAACGTCGGCGGCGGCAATCCGGAGACGATCCGCCACAAGCTCGAGGTGCTCCGCGGCCACTGCGAGCGTGAGGGACGCAACTACGACGACATCACCAGGTCGACGACCTTCGAGGTGTATCCCATCGCCCCCGGCGCCGACCCGGTGCAGGCCACCGCGAAGGAGCGCGAGCGGCGCGGTGGCATGAGCTACGAGGCCTTCACCGAGAAGTGGCGTGTCGGCACGCCGGAGCAGCTCGCCGAGCAGATCCAGGCGGGCGTCGATGCCGGGGCGAACTACATCATCAACTACATCCCGGGTCTCGCCTACGACATCGACCTCCTCCATCGCTACAACGAGGAGATCATGCCCCTGATCAAGGGCTGATTTCCGATGCCGGAGACCTGGGCGGACGAGATCTCCGCCTTGGCATCCATTTGGAGCGTGAGATGACGACGGAGCCCCACGAGGTGCTTGACCTGCACGTCCTCCTGGCACGGTCGGGTGGTCAGCACCTGCTCGGCTCGCTGGCGAGCGCGGATCTCAACGTCAACCTGCTCGCCTTCACCGGCGCTGAGGGCATCGAGGAGCACGTCAACCGCGAGGTCGACGTGCTCCTCGTCGCGCTGGAGGGCGAGGGGGTACTTGCCATCGACGGCGTAGAGACGGTGCTGGCGCCGGGACAGGCCACGATCGTCCCCAGGGGCGCATCGCGGGCCATTCGGTCCGCCGGTGACCGGTTCGTCTACCTCACCTGCCACGGCCGGCGCCGCGGTCTCATGCCGCAGGTCGGGCGCGCCTGGGAGGCGGGCAGGGGGCTGGAGGATCGGGGCGTCGGCTCTGGCTGCTCAGGGGTGACCCAGCCAACATGACGAGGGGACGGCATATGCCGTCCCCTCAGGCGGTTGCCTTCTCGTGGGCCCACAGCTCCATCGCGGACCGGAACTTCTCGCGGGCATCCTCGAGCTCGTCCTTGGCCATCGCGATGTCGCGCTGCAGCGACTTGCGCCGCGCCGCGATCAGCGACTCGCCCAGCCCGCCGCTCGACCAGAGTGGGAAGGTCTCGCTGGTCCGCAGCTCCTTGAGCCGCCGCCGCAGCTTGCTGATCTGGCGGGTGATGCGGTCGTTCTCTCGGCGGGCAGACTGTAGCCGGCGCAGCCAGGACCAGCTGTGCCAGTCCGGTGCGAGTCGCTCGGTCTCGTCAGCCAGCTCCTGGAGCGTCTCGAGGTCCCCCTGCTGCCACGCGTGGTTGGCGCGCAGCATGCACTCGTGCCGGTAGGCCGCGTCGGCGGCGTCGGTGCAGAGGTCGGGGTGGAAGCGACGCGCGAGCGACCGGTAGAGCGTCTTGAGCTGCTCCATCTTCGCCTGGGGAGCCTTGCGCTCCTCCGGCTCCTCGATTCGGTGCCACCCCTCTCCCGACGCGTCGAAGTGCTCGTCATCGAAATCAGGGTCGCCGGCCTCCGACGTCGGGTCCTGCTGGTCCTGCTGGAACCATGACGCCGGGATGTCGAAATCGAAGAACTTGCCGATCTGCTCCAGCTCCTCTGGGGTGAAGAGGTCGCCCAGCTCGCCGTTTGGATCCGAGGCAAGCCGCGCGTGGATGCGATCGGTGCGGCTCTGGAGGGTATGGATCTCGGCGCGGAGGATGCGAAGCTCGTCCTGCAGCCCACCGAGCTGGACGCGGTAGTTGCGCTCGAACCGGGCCAGGGCCTCTTCGAGCGGTCGGATATCCTGCTGGAGCTTGCGGACGCGCATCCGCCGCTTGCGAATGGTGATCTGCAGGTCGTGCCAGGCCTCTTCCTCTGCCGAGCGTGTCGGTACGATCGCGGTGGAAGTCGACAGGGTGGGTTTGGTGGTGCGGCGTCGTTTCGTCATAACGACTATGATACCTAACCGGCGTACCCTTTGGTTGCATTTCGGTCACCATTCTTGGTTACCCGCCGCCGGGTCCGATCGGCCCCTGGCCGGCCTGCCCGACGTCCATAGGAGCACGCCATGGCATCGGATCCATCGACCGTGGAATGCATCGTCGACCAGATGTCGAGAGACGGCGCGGCACGTGCCCGCAGCATGGTCGGCGAGCACGGCGTCTGCGTCAGCGACAGGTTCGTCGGGGTGATGAGCAACGATCGGCTCTACCTCAAGATCACCGATCCCGGGCGGGCCCTGCTGCCCGATGCGGGGGAGGGCGCCCCCTGTGACGGTGCCCGACCGCATCTCATGGTCCCGGGCGATGTGATCGAGGACGCCGACCGACTCGAGGCGCTTGCTCGCGCCACCGCGGATGCGCTGCCGGCGCCGAAGCCGAAGAGGGCGAAACGCTCCTGAGCGGCTGGTCCACTCCTGGCTATCGGGTCACCGACGAGCGACGGACGTCCAACTCGTGGGCCCGTCCCGCCCGTCGCCGCCAACCCGTTGTCCCCATTGGCCGCATCCTACACTGCTGCCGCGCGCCGACTCGCGGACCGGATGACCGTCCTGCCGCATGCGCAGGACCAACCCTGTTCCACGGCACCGGATAGGCCCTCTCTTGGTCAGTGGAGGCCGGATTCGGCCACGGCGAAATCCGCAAGAGGTTCCACGACGGTGTCTCTCTGCCGCTTTGCGTCATCGGCTCTGGGGCAATCACCAGCTTCGTCACCTCTGTCTCGCTCATCGATACCGGGGCGCTGTCAGGGAGTCGCGAGTCCGCGCGAGACTCATCCCCCTCCGTGACAACCAGCCACCGTAACGGCGTAGTGTCCGGACACTCTTGACAGCGAGGACCGAAGGGCATATGCTGGTGCGACTGCTGGTTCACCACCACAAGATATTGTGCTGGTGACGCAAGTTGGAATCCGGTGAGAGTCCGGAGCTGCCCCGCAGCGGTATGAGGGAGCGAACGCCGTCACGACGCACTGGGACATCCGTTCCGGGAAGCGATGGTCAGTAGGAACCGGCGACAGCGAACGCCGACCGCCCTTGAGCCCGAATACTCGCCAGCAGGCCGTGCACCACTGCACGGGCATTGCGCCGTGGCCTTCGCGGGTGAGGCTGCACGGAAGCGTCGACATCGACGTGGTCATTCACATCGCATGTCGGGTATTCCGTTCCACTCCCCCTCGAGCAGATGGCACGACGGCCGATGCGCGGACGATTGAGCGTGGCAGTGTGGCTGCCAGCGAACCACGAGGGGTGTGTTCATGCAATCTCAAGACCAGGCGTTGCTGTCCCGACCGATCCCAACGCGAGTGACCAAGCGCGACGGCCGCGATGTCCCATTCGATCGCGGCCGGATCAGCCACGCGATCGAGATGGCATTTCGCGCCGAGACGGGTGTGCCGTATCCCGATCCGATCTCCGACAGCGTGCTGCAGCGCATCGCCTCGATCACCGACAGCGTCATCAGCTCCATCAATGGGGCATCCGAGGACGCCGGCGATGCGATCGGGGTTGAGCAGATCCAGGACGAGGTCGAGCGTCAGCTGATGATCGCCGGCGCGTTCGGCGTCGCCCGGCGCTACATCCTCTATCGCGAGGCACGGGCACGCGCCCGTGACGAGGTGCTGCTTCGCCTGCGCGAGCGAGACGGGAGCGACATCGTCGTGCATCGTGCGGTGGTGCGGTCCTGGATCGACGATGCGGCCACCGGAGACCACGAAGGGTCGATCGACACCAGTGCCATCGAGCAGGATGTGCTGGCGATGATCCACCCCGGAATGTCGCTGACCGACCTCGACCGGGCGATCGTTTTCGCCGGGCGAGCGCGCATCGAGACGAACCCTGCCTACACCTTCTTCGCCGCGCGGGCACTGCTGCGATCCATCTATTCCGAGGTAGCGGGCCGTCGGGTAACGGTTGAGGATGCTGGCGCGATCTATCCCGCCGCTCTGCATCGGGCGATTTCCCGAGGTATCGAGGCTGAGCTCTACGCTGAAGAGCTTGCTGCGTTCGACCTGGCGAGGCTGGCCGAGTCCATTGTTCCCGAGCGCGACCTGCAGTTTCGGTACCTCGGCCTCCAGACGCTCTATGACCGCTACCTGATCCACGAGCATGGGCGCCGGCTCGAGCTGCCGCAGGTGTTCTGGATGCGCGTGGCCATGGGGCTGGCGCTGGCCGAGCCGGAAGATCAGCGCACCGGTCGGGCGATCGAGTTCTACGATGTCCTTTCCACATTCCGGGCCTGCTCGTCCAGCCCGACCCTGTTCAACGCCGGCACGCGCCACCCGCAGCTCTCGTCCTGCTACCTGACAACGATCGCCGATGACCTTGAGAGCATCTTCAAGGGCGTGCGGGACAACGCCCTGCTGTCCAAGTGGAGTGGCGGGCTCGGCAACGACTGGACCAACGTGCGAGCGCTTGGCAGCCACATCAAGGGCACTAACGGCCAGAGCCAGGGCGTGATCCCGTTCCTCAAGGTGGTGAACGACACCGCCGTGGCCGTCAATCAGGGCGGGAAGCGCAAGGGCGCTGTCTGTGCCTATCTCGAGGTGTGGCACGCCGACATCGAGGAGTTTCTCGATCTCCGCAAGAACACCGGGGATGACCGGCGGCGTGCCCACGACATGAACACGGCCGCGTGGGTGCCCGACCTCTTCATGCAGCGTGTCCAGCAGGACGGGATGTGGACGCTCTTCAGCCCGAGTGACGTGCCCGAGTTGCACGATCTCTACGGCAAGGCGTTCGCCGAACGATACGAGCACTACGAGCGGCTCGCGGAACAGGGCGCGTTTGAGACCGCGCGAACCGTGCGTGCGGTCACGCTGTGGCGGCAGATGCTGACCAGCCTCTTCGAGACCGGTCACCCGTGGATCACGTTCAAGGATCCCTCCAACATCCGCTCGCCCCAGGATCACGTCGGGGTCGTCCACAGCTCCAACCTCTGCACCGAGATCCTCCTGAACACGAGTGCTGACAGTGAAGTGGCGGTCTGCAACCTGGCGTCGATCAACCTCGTTACGCACGTGAGGGATGGCGCACTCGACGGCGACGCCCTCGGTGACACCGTTTCGACGGTGGTGCGCATGCTCGACAACGTGATCGACATCAACTATTACCCGATCCCCGAAGCCGCCGCCGCGAACCGTCGTCACCGCCCGGTTGGTCTCGGCCTCATGGGGTTCCAGGATGCGTTGTCGATCATGGGCATCCCCTATGCGTCAGATGAGGCAGTCGAGTTCGCCGATACCTCGATGGAGCAGATCGCCTGGCACGCGATCCTGGCCTCGTCGCAGCTGGCCACCGAGCGCGGAGCCTACGAGACGTTTCCAGGCTCGAAGTGGGACCGCGGCATGATGCCGATCGACTCGATCGAGTTGCTGGCCCGCGAGCGTGGCGAGGAGATCCGGGTGCCCCTCACGTCGAAGTTGGACTGGAGACCGGTGCGTGAGTCGGTGCGCGCCCACGGGATGCGTAACAGCAATGTGATGGCGATCGCGCCGACGGCGACGATCGCGAACATCCAGGGCGTCTCCCAGTCCATCGAGCCGCTGTTCAGCAACCTCTACGTGAAGAGCAACCTGTCCGGTGAGTTCACGGTCGTGAATGAGTATCTGGTGCACGAGCTCCAGCAGTCCGGACTCTGGGACGAGGCGATGGTCGAAGAGCTGAAGTACTGGGACGGGTCCGTGCACGCGATCGAGCGCATCCCCGAGGCGCTCCGCGTCCGCTACCAGACCGCCTACGAGATCGACCCGTCCTGGCTGATCGCGTGCGCGGCGCGGCGCCAGAAGTGGATCGACATGGGACAGTCGCTCAACCTCTACATCGCCAACCCGAGTGGCAAGCGGCTGCAGGAGATGTACCTCGACGCGTGGAAGAGTGGCCTGAAGACGACCTACTACCTGCGGTCGCGCGGCGCTACCCAGGCGGAGAAGTCGACGGTCGACGTGAATCGTTATGGGATCCAGCCGCGGTGGATGACATCCACCAGCCCATCCGCGGACATTACGATCGAGCGATCGGACGCCGGCGATACCGACGACTTCGAGGACATGATCTGCGAGGCCTGCCAGTAGCACGACTGTCGCTGTCGGCGCGCTTGTCATGCGCGCCGTCGCGCGCATCGTTCACAGCACCTGGAGACGATTCATATGAGCGCGATCCAGACCTCCAAGCACGCACCCGCCATCACCGGCGCGACGACGACCACCGCGGACGCCAAGCGCCTCATCAACTGCCGTACCGTCGACGTCAACCAGCTCATGCCACTGAAGTACGGGTGGGCATGGGAGCACTACCTGAACGGATGCGCGAACCACTGGATGCCGAGCGAGGTGCCCATGGGAGCGGACATCGCCCTCTGGAAGAGCGACCGACTCAGTGAGGACGAGCGCCTCGTCATCATGCGCAACCTGGGGTTCTTCGCTACCGCCGAGAGTCTCGTCGCCAACAACCTGACGCTGGCCATCTTCCGGCACGTGACCAACGCCGAGTGCCGGCAGTATCTCTTGCGACAGGCATTCGAGGAGGCGATTCACACCCACACGTTTCACTACATCGTCGAGAGCCTCGGGCTGGACGAGCGCGAGATCTTCGGCATGTACCACGACATCCCGTCCATCGCCGCCAAGGATGAGCTCGAGATGGAGCTCACTGCGGCACTGGTCGAACCCGAGTTCACCACCGCCAGCCATGAGGGGGCGCAGCGGTTTCTCGAGAACCTCGTTGGCTACTACGTCATTATGGAGGGGATCTTCTTCTACGCCGGTTTCGCGATGATCCTGTCGCTCCACCGACAGAACCGGATGACTGGCATCGGCGAGCAGTTCCAGTACATCCTTCGGGACGAGACCGTTCATCTCAATTTCGGGATCGACCTCATCAACGGCATCAAGACCGAGAATCCAGGGCTGTGGACACCCGAGCTCCAGGAGCGCCTGGTGAACCGCATCCGCCACGCCGTCACTCTGGAGGAGGCTTACGCGCGAGACTGCCTTCCCAACGGTGTGATGGGGCTCAACGCAGGGCTGTTCGAGGAGTATGTGCGCTACATTGCGGACAGAAGACTCGAGCGCATCGGATTGCCGCGCCAGTACAAGGCGAGAAATCCGTTCCCATGGATGAGTGAGACGATCGATCTGGGCAAGGAGAAGAACTTCTTCGAGAGCCGAGTGACCGACTATCGCAAGGGCGCCGCGCTGAGCTGGGACGACTGATACCAGGACCGGTTGAGCACATCGTCGCGCTGGCCCGGGAGGGGCTTGTCCCCTCCCACTTCACGGCCGGGTGTGTCGGCTCGTGTACGGATCCATTCTTCAGATGTACACCCGGGCTCCGCACTGGGGAGCCTTGCTCCCGGCGGCCGGCCGGCTGATGTACCCTACGGCGCTACCGAGTCCTCCTTGGGCGATCGTGCCCCCTCTCCTCGGCGGTCACTACCCCTCGCCGAGTTCATCCCGCAGCAGGCCGATCTCCTCCCGGACATATGGATCGGCGGGGTCGCTCCTGGCAAGCTCCCGCTGGATATCCAGCGCCTCCGCGCTCCGGCCGAGCGATCAAAGACATCGGGCCACCGCCCACCGCGCCCGATGCATCTGGTCGGCCGTGCCACTGGCCTGGTAGGTATCGAGCGCCAGCCGGAACTGTTCCAGTGCCCGCTCGTGATCTCCCCGGTCGTGCATGGTCCAGCCAAGGTTGTTGTGCAGCGCACCCCGCCACCGGCGTGCGTACGGGTCGCCGGATCGCTCGATGATCTCGAGGCCCATGCGCACCCAGTCCTCGGCCCGGTCGGGCTCGACGATCGCGAGCATGTGCGCCGCGTCGACCGCGAGATAGGGGTTTCCGCTTGCGGATGCATGCCCGAAGGCGAGCGAGAAGAGGGGACGCGCCGCCTGCGGGTCGCCCGCGGAGTTGCGAAGTCTCCCGCGCTCGAGATGGACGCGGCAGGTGACGAACGGGTGCGCGCTGTCGATGCTGTCCAGCAGCTCGTGGGCCTCGGTGAACCGGCCCTGAAGTCCCATCGCCCGTGCCATCTGCGTGGTCAGCTCATGCGCCGCCACCGAGTCTGGCGGCATGCTGGCACGCGCCTCTCGCATGCGCTGCTCCGTTCCGGCCGGGTCGTCGAAGTCCCAGAGGCGATCGAGCAGTCCGGGGTCTACGGGCAGGGTGGTCTGTGCGTCGTCTGTCATGTATCACCTCCCGCCATCGCGCTTCGCTCAATCGGCCGAGGCAGGGTGTTGTCTCGCGGGCCTTGTGGAGGTCCGCGAGCCCATCGCTGGTGCCAGGAGCGCGACGGCCGCGCACAGAGCTACGACGATCACGAGGGAGACGCGCAGCGAGGTCGGCTCCGCCACCCACCCGAGCACCGGTGGCCCCACCAGGAATCCCGTGTATCCGATCGTGGCGACCCCGGCGACCGCCCGCCCGCGCGACACGCCGGGGAAGCTGGCCGCGGCCTTGAAGACGAGTGGAAACAACACCGAAACCCCGAGGCCGACCAGCGCGAATGCGACGATCATGACCACTGCAGTGTCCACAAGCAAGCCGATCGCCAGCCCGATCGAGCTGATCGTTGCTCCGGTTCGTGCCATCGCCGCCGCGCCGAAGCGGTCGACGAGCCCGTCCCCCGCGAACCGGCCGATCAGCATCGCGAACGAGAACGCCGCGAACCCGAGTGCGGCCACCCCGCCGCCGGTCCGGAGATGGTCGTCGAGATAGAGCGCGGACCAGTCCGCCATCGCGCCTTCCGCGATCGCCGAGCAGAACGCGATCACCCCCAGGGTCCACATCGGTCTCGGGGGCAGCGTGAATACGGGCTCGTCCGAGGCAACATCGCCAGCATGGGCATCCGGCAGCAGGTGGACGCGGAGTCGCAGCAGGCTGGCGAGCGCGAGGATGCCGACGAGAGGGAGGTGGATCGATGGGGAGATACCCAGGCTTGCGGCGAGGGCACCGATGGCGGCCCCCACGACGCCGCCGAGGCTGAAGAACCCGTGCATCGCGTTGATGACGCTGCGGCCAAGCGTCTGCTCGACCTCGACGCCCTGGGCGTTCATCGCGACGTCCATGCCCCCGTTGCCCGCCCCGAAGAACATCAGTGCCGGCACCAGCACCCAGAGGGATGGCGCCAGTCCGATCAGCGCGAGCGCGACGGCGAAGAGCGTGCCGAATGCCATCGTGGTCAGCGCCGACCCCTTGCGGTTGATGCCGGTGCCCGCGATGGCGAAGGAGACGATCGCCCCGACCGCGATCACCATCAGAAGGGTACCCACCTCGCCCTTGCTCAGACCGTGTCTGCTGGTGAGGGCCGGGATACGCGACACCCAGCTGGACAGGATGGTGCCGTTGATGAGAAAGACGAGCGCCACCGCGCTGAGTGCCCGCTCGGCGGGCGGATCATCGTGACGAATGACGAGCATCCGAAGAATTGTCTGGACGGCACGCTTCACGGAGGGCCCCATTCGTGATCGGTCAGGTCGGCGCACGCACGCGCTTCACGGCAGCATACGGCAACGGGCCGGTTCGCCCTAGAGGCTGTAGGGGTTTGGCTCGGGTGGGTTCTCGGGATCGACCGCAGGCTCCGGTTCCTCGACGGTGTGCTCCGGCTGGCGACGTCGGCGACTGAGGATGGGGATCAGGAAGCACATGATGCCGACGCAGATCAGCGCGGCGCGAAGCGACGTCGTGCTGGCCAGCGGGCCGATGATCAACGGTCCGGCCAGGTATCCGAGATAGGCGATCGTCGCGATCGTCGCCAGCCCCTTGGCGCGCGAGATCTCGGGAGTCGTGCCCGCGAGCCGGTAGGCGGTCGGGTAGATCACGCTGAACCCGAGACCGACGATCGCGATGCCGACGAGCATCGCCATGGGAGCGTTGAGGATCGTCCCGATCAGCAGGCCGGTTCCTCCCATCGCGCCGCCGATCTGGAGGATCCGCATCGGGTCGAGCCGCCTGCTGATGGAGTCACCCGAGAGCCGGCCGACCAGTGCCGCGAACGAGTAGATCGAGTAGGCGAGGGAGGCCACGACCGGCGCCGCGCCGAGGTCCTGTCGAATGAACAGCGTCGTCCAGTCCGCAATGGCCTCGTCCGCAATGCCCGTCACGAACGCGATCGCGCCCAGGGCCCACAGCGCTCGCGGCGGGATCCCGACACCGCGCCACTTCCGCTTCGTGGCCAGACGCTCGGTCGCCGGTGTCGGCGCCTGTTCGTCGTCGATCAGTTTGCGGCCGACCAGCGCGAACATGACCGTGGCGAAGGCGCCCGGAACGATGAACTGCACCGACAGCGCGATGCCCGACTGGGCGGCGAAGCCGGCTCCCGCGGAGCCAAGCAGCGCCCCCAGACTGAACGAGCCATGTGCACGAGACAGGATCGAGCCGTCCGTGCGACGCTCGATCTCGACCCCCTGAGCGTTCAGCGACACATCCAGCGCACCGTGCGCGAACCCCGCGAATCCGAGGGCGACGAGGAGCGAGAGGGCGTTGGGGGCGAGGGCTAGGGCCGGAAAGAGCAGCGCACGCATGATTCCGAACAGCTGGACCGACGTCCGGCTGCCGAAGCGGCTGGTCACCGCGGCGGCGACGGGGAACGCGAGTAGGGCCCCGACTGAGAATGCCGGCAGAACAGTGCCGAGCTGCGCGCGCGACAGGTCGAGATTCGCGGCAACACCCGGGATGCGCGCGATCCAGACACCCCACATGATGCCGCTCGTGGCGAACATCAGGGCGATGGCGACGTGGTAGGGGATGGTGCGCGGGAGACGAGGGGCGAAAGACATGGAGAGGCAACCCTGCGACGGGCACATTGATCCATGCCTGCCGCACATTGATGGTGATCGGTGTGAGGGGGCGTCGTCGCAGGCTGTATCCGCGCAAGCGGACAGGTACGTCGTGTCCAGTCGAACTATACCTGTGGCTCCCGAGCGGCGACAAGCGTGTCACGGGGTGCAGATCAACACACCGGCGACGCGTGGTGGACCTCTGGAATCACCGTCGCCTCGCTCGACATCGCGGCCGGCTCGACGTTGGCCGCCCTGCTGGTCCGCTCGAGAATCGGGATGCCGAAGGAGAGGAGCCCGATGGCACCGGTCGCGACCCGGGCGAGTCGGTGTCGAAGCCCGTCTCACTGATGAGCCCGCCATGGTGGTGGGAAGCCAAGGCGGCGGCGCGGCAGTTCGTCGGCACGGGCAGGCCGGTCCCGGGCCCCGAGATGCCCCTGCCGATCGGCACCGCCCTCGAACGTTGCGAGCCCGCCCACGATGTCCATGGTGGTGCAGGCGGGTGATGTCAGCCCATGAACGAAGGCGTGTGGCGAGTGGCAAGGCTGCGACCTTGCCGGCGTCCCGATGGCTTGTCCGTGGCGAGCCGATCCTGCCCGGTGGTCGCTGGGGCGATGGGTGTCTCGAGCAGTGAAAATCCTGCCCGATGGTCAGCGGCTGGCAATCTGGCCGATGGTGAGAGTCTGCACGCGTTCGGGCCGCTGCTCGATACGCGGCTGCTCCTTCCGCGCCGGGCGATGGAAACGCCGTCTGGGGGCAGCCGCGGTCAGGCCTCGTGCACCGTCGGCGGCAGCCCGGCACCGACCGGGTCGGTCGTCGAGACGTCGCCGAGTGCCTCCGACCACGCCTGGAGACTCCGCGCGAGCCGGTCGAGATCGCGCTGATCCTCCAGCCCGGTGACGATCACCGCCGCCAGGCTGCCCCGCGCGGTCTGCAGGGCATCGAGCAGCCGCTGCAGGCTCTGCTGCTTGCGGTTCAGCGCCTCCTCGAGCTGCGGCGATACGGGTCCGGTGCGGGCCGCCTGCACGATCCGGTCGCTGTTGCGGTTCAGCAGGCGCCCGGCCTGCTTCATGTTCTCGTCGTACGACCGGATGATGTGATCGGGCACGTTCACGGCCCTGGCGGAGGCGAGCGTCTGGTGCATGGCCCGGAGCTCCTCGTTGGCCATGACCAGCACGGTCCGGATCGGCCACGAGCGCGGGATGTTGGCGGTGATGTACTCACGCGAGCGTGGCCAGTGGGCATCGTCGTCGCCCAGGCTGCTGCGAAACGAGCTCCAGAGCGAGCTCCACAGGGATGGCGAGCCGGGCGGAGCGTCCTGCATCCTGGAGACGAGCACGACGATGAGGATGACGAGCAGCAGGATCAGCAATGGTCCATACATGGCACTTCCTTGGGCTGGAAACCGCTCACACCTTCAACTATATCGTCTTCCCCTTCCGATCCCGATTCGCCGGACACCATGCCGGGTCAGTACACCAGCGGGATGATCGTCTCCTCGATGATCGGCCGCGGCGCGAACAATGGCACGTCGATGTCGCCGACCGCCACCGCCACGACGAGGTCGAGCGCCGGCACCACGTAGATGTACTGCCCGCCGTACCCGAGCGCGAAGAATGCGTCGTATCCGGAGGCGTCGGTCACCCACCATTGATAGCCGTAGGGTGTGCCACCGGTGGGATCGCCGGCGCTCTGGACGATCGTGCTCTGCTCGACATACTCGGCCGAGATCAGCTCCGTGTCCGCCCACACCCCGTTCCGCAGATAGAGGTAACCGAGGCGTGCCATGTCCGGGGGCGTGATCTGCAACCCGTAACCGCCGATCACCTCGCCCTGCGGGGTGCGGCGCCAGCCATGTACCGTGATGTCGAGCGGTGCGAAGAGCGCCTCCTGTGCGTACTCCTCCAGCGGCACCCCGGCCGCCGCGGCGACCATCAGGCCGATGATGTGCGAGCCGCCGCTGTTGTAAACGTACACCTCGCCCTGTGGCGCCACGACCGGCTGCCCCAGCGTCAGCGCGACCGGGTCCTCGGCCGCTTCCAGCCGCGCGTAGTCCGTCTGCCAGTCCCATGCCAGCCCGGAGGTCATCGTCAGCAGGCTCCAGAGCGTGATCCCCGCCACTGCGGGGTCCGCCCCGTCCGGGATGCGCTCCGGAATCAGGTCACCGATGGTCACCGACAGGTCGGGGAGCAGCCCGTCGTGCCGGGCACGGCCGACCAGCGCGCTCACGAAGCTCTTGGTGCAGGAGCGGATATCGATCGGATCCTCGAGCGCCCACCCATCGGCGGTGTAGATGGCCGCAATCCTGCCCTGCCGGACCACGACGGCGGCCGTCACGCTCGGTGCGGCCGCCGCCGCGCTGGCGAGCAGGTCCGGGAGCGCCGGATCGATCGCGACGTCCTCGGGCGAGGAGATCGGCCACTCGGTGGTCGGCCAGCCCGCTGCACTCGGGGGCTGCTGCGCGCCGGCGACACGCTGCGTTTGCAGGAGTGGCAGCAGGATTGCGTGGCCCAGAAGTGTGCGGCGGGTGAGGGACGTCATGGCTGCATCCTTTCGGATCCGGTCTGGCGGTATCACCTCGATCCTACGGTATGGAAGAGCAGGGGAGGGAACGTGAGCATCCCTTTTCGGCTGGTGGTTTTACGGAAAGATCGGAAATGGGCGTGCCTTCCGGTTCACGGATGGCTGAAACCCGGTACAATACCGATACTGATCAACGAGCCTGTGGCGGATACTGGCAGGAGGGGCTGCCGTCCAGGCGAATCAGGGTGTTGGGAAACCGTCTGGGGGCACCAGGCTTTCACACTCGAGTGGCGCGTGGCTGGCACGTCATTCGGACTTCCGGAAACTGAATGTATCGGCTCACGCCACAGCAGCTCATGACGAGCTTCGTCGGGCGGGATCGCGACTCGAGCATGATCACCACGCTGCTCGTTCGGGACGATGTCCGTCTGGTGACGCTGACGGGCCCGGGTGGAGTTGGCAAGACTCGCCTTGCCTTTCATGTAGCTGACCAACTCAAGAGCAGCTTCCCCGACGGAGTGGTGACGATCGATCTCGCGACGATCACCACGCCGGAGCTCGTGCTGCCCGCCATCGCTCGGGCCTTCGGGATCACCGACTCCGGCGTCGACTCCGTCTTCGAGCGCCTCCTGCGCGTCATCGGTGACCGCCGCATCCTCGTGCTCATCGACAATTTCGAGCAGGTTGCCTCGGCGGCCACCGTCATCTCGCAGCTGATGCGCGCGCGACCGAACGTCACCTTCCTCGTCACGAGCCGCATGCCGCTCCACATCGTCGGCGAGCACGAGTACGCGGTCAGCTCCCTGGCCACCCCACCCGCCGACCCTCGGGAGCGCGATGGCCGCGATATCGGCGACTATCCCGCCGTCACCCTGTTCGTCCAGCGCGCACAGGCCGCCCATCGCTCGTTCGAGCCATCTCCCGAGATGCTCGAGACCATCGGGCGTATCACCACCCTGCTCGATGGTCTGCCGCTTGCCATCGAGCTCGCCGCCGCGCGGACCAAGCTCTTCTCCCTGCCGGCCCTCCTGAGCCGCCTCGATGACCGGATGGGACTCCTGACCGGCGGTCCGCGTGATCTTCCCGATCGCCTGCAGACGATGCGCAACGCGATCGCATGGAGCCATGACCTCCTCAGCGAGGAGGAAAAGGTCGTCTTCAGACGCGTATCGGTCTTCGTCGACAGCTTCTCCCTCGAGGCCGCCGAGGCGGTGGTCGGGCAACCGCTGGCCGACGAAGAGCGGAAGCTCCTGAGCGGGCGTGACGGCGGGCCCGCCGAGATCGTCGCGCCGACCGACGTGCTCGCGCATCTCGAGTCGCTCGTTGACAAGAGTCTCCTGCAGGTCGTCACCGGCGTCGAGGACGACATCCGGTTCCGGGTGATGCTGACGATCCAGGAGTACGCCCGTCACCAGCTCGAGGTGGCTCAGGAAACGATGCTGATGCGTGTGCGGGCCCTCCGCTACCTCAGCGACTACATCTCCGAGGCCGAGGAGCTTCTGATCGGTCCGGAGCAGCGCATCTGGCTCGGCAGGCTCGATCTCGAGCTCGGCAATCTCCGCCAGGCGTTGCAGCTGGCGATCGACAACCCGACGGAGTTCGGCGAGGTCGGCATCCGGATGGCCTCGTCGGTGTGGCGGTACTGGCTCACCCGCGGACAGGTGGTGGAGGGTGCCAAATGGCTCGAGCAGGCCCTCGCCTGCCGGCACCAGATCGAGCTCCCTGCGATTGTCGAGGCCGAGGCGATCAACCATCTCGGCAACCTGCGCCTCGAGCTGGGTGACCACCGCGCCGCCGAGGCCGACTACCGCGAGAGCCTCGCGATCTATCGCTCCGTGAGCTATCGGAACGGGATCGCCGACGAGCTCAACAACCTCGGTCTGGTCCAGCTCTTCCAGGGCAAGATCGAGGCGGCGCGAGCCAATCTCCTCGAGAGCCTGGCGCTGCGCCGCGATGGCGGCGACGAGCGCGCGCTGCCGGCGACGCTGTCGAACCTGGGGGACCTCGCCGTCGACGAGGAGCAGTATGAGGTCGCCAACGAGTACTACGCGGAGGCGCTCCGGATCCGTCGCGAGATCGGCAACCTGCGCGGCATGGCCTTCAGCTGCTACTCGCTGGGGATGGTCGCCTTCTACCGGAACGAGTTCGATCACGCCCAGGCCTGGTTCGACGAGGGCTTGGAGTACCAGGAGCAGCTCGACGACGTCTACAGCCTGGCGCTGATGATGCTGGGCCTGGGACGGCTCAACCTCGCGACAGGCAACACCATCCTCGCCATGGAGCGCCTGAATCGCGCCGTCGAGGTCCTCCACAAGATGGGGTCGCGCCGCATGACGGCCGTGGTGATCGATGTGATCGCGATGGCGGCGGAGCGGTATGGCTTCGAGCGGGAAGCCGCGCGTCTGCTTGGCACCACCGGCCGTGTCCGCGCCGAGCAGAACATCGAGCTGACAGCCCGCACCCGGCGTGAGACCGATCGCATCGTGGCGGCGCTGAAGGCGCGTCTCGGGACCGAGGGCTTCGAGCGGGAGTATGCCGTCGGTCAGCGGCAGTGGCTCAACCAGGCGGTGCAGGAGGCGCTCAACCTCACCAGGCGCATCCGGGAGCGTGTCGAGACCGGCGGTCCCTCGGAGCCGGCCGTCAGCGGCGTGTTCGACCCCGTCGCCGCCGCCAAGCGGGCCAAGGAGCTCGGTCTGACCAGGCGCGAGCGGCAGGTCCTCGAGCTGCTGGTGAAGGGTGCCGCCGACAAGGAGATCGCCGAGGTGCTGTCGATCGCGCCGCGCACCGCGATGACGCACGTCTCCAACATCCTCGCCAAGCTGGGTGTCAACCGGAGGACCGCCGCCGCCAGCTTTGCCCTTCGGGAGGGCCTGGTCGACCCTGCCGAGGTGCGCGACGTTTCCGACGACTAGTCCCGGTCGGCCTCTACCGCCCGCGGTGACGGGGGTCGAAGGCGTCCCGCAGGCCATCGCCCATCAGGTTGAAGGCCAGTACCGTCAGGAAGATCGCGAGACCGGGGAAGAGGGTGAGCCACCACGCCCCGTACAGCAGCTCGCGCTGCCCGTCCTGGAGCATGTTGCCCCACGACGGTGTCGGAATCTGCACACCCAGACCCAGGTAGCTGAGACTGGCCTCCAGCAGGATGGCGTACGAGAGCCACAGCGTCGCCTCGACGATGATGATCGCGAGCGCGTTCGGGAAAATGTGACGCAACATGATCTGGAGCGGCGACGCTCCGATCGACCTGGCAGCCGTCACGAACTCCTGCCCCTTGAGCTGGATGAACTGGCCGCGGATCAGTCGCGCGGCGCCCGGCCATGACGACACACCGATCACGATGATCGTCGTTTGCAGGCTCGGCCGGAACAGCGATGCGGCGGTGATCAGCAGCAGGATCAGGGGGATCGACAGCAGGATGTCGGTGAACCGCATGATCACCGCATCGACGATCCCGCCGAAGAACCCGGCGAGCGCACCGAGCGTCGTGCCGATCGTCATCACGATCAGCACCGCCGCGAATCCCGCCGCCAGCGAGACCTGGCCGCCCTTGACCAGGCGTGAGTAGACATCCCGACCCGAGCGGTCCGTCCCCATCCAGTGCTCGCTCGAGGGTGGCGTGTTGCGCATGCCGGGCAGCAGCTCATCGTACGGGTAGGTCGTGATGACGGGCTCCAGGAATGCCGCGGCGTAGAACAGCACGATGATGATGAATCCCGCCACCGCGAGCCGGTTCTGCAGGAAGCGCCGGATGACCGGGAATCGCTGCTGTGGTGGCACCCGGTTCCAGTGGTCCGCCGAGGCGACGGGGCGCGCCAGTGTCGACTGATCGGCCATGCGTCTGACTCCTTTCGCCCTAGCTGGCCGAACCGTCGGCAACGGACACGCGCGGATCCACGAGTGCGTAGACCACGTCGGTGAGCACGTTCACGATCATCACGGCGGCACCCGTCAGCATGGTGAGCGCGAGGATGACCGGGTAGTCGCGGCGGCCGATCGCGTCGAACGCCAGCAGCCCCAGACCCGGCCAGGCGAAGATCTGCTCGATGATCACGGCACCCCCGAGGATCCTCGGGAGCTGCAGCCCGATCACGGTGATCATCGGGATGAGGGCGTTGCGAAGCCCATGCCGGTACAGGACGGCGCGCGAGCTGAGCCCCTTCGAGCGGGCCGTGGTCATGTAGTCCTGCCGGATCACCTCCAGCATCGAGGACCGCATGAAGCGGGCGAAGTAGGCGATGTTGGGCAAGGTCAGCACGATCACGGGCATGATGAAGTATTTCCAGCGCTCATCCCACGGCGCGTTCGCCTGCCCGGTGCTGATCACGGGCAGCCAGCCGAGCTGCACGCCGATCCAGACCTGCAGAAGGAGCGCCAGCCAGAAGTTCGGGATTGCCAGGCCGATGAACGATCCGACGGTGACCCCGTTGTCGATCGCCGAGTACTGCCGCGTCGCGGAGACGATGCCGACGGGAAAGGCGATCAGGATCCCGAGGAAGAGCGAGATGCCCTGCAGCTGGACGGTCCCCCAGAATCGCTCGCCGATCAGATCGAGCACCGGCTTGTTGTTGAAGGTGAAGGCGGTGCCGAAATCGCCGGTAACCAGATTGCCCAGCCAGATCAGGTATTGGACCGGGAGTGGCTTGTCGAGGCCGAGGTTGCGCCGCGTCTGCTCGAGGTAGTCCGGGTTGGCGGCGGCGGTCGGCCCCATCATCGCGATGGCCGGGTCACCGGGGGCGAGCCGGATCAGCGTGAACATCACGATGCTCAGGCCAAGCAGCAGCGGTATCAAGAACAGGAACCGCCGGATCACGTAGGCGGTCATGCCGGCTCCCACGACGATGTCTCTCCCTCGGCCGGACAGGCGACGCCAGGTGCGGCGTCGCCTGTCCGGGAGCGATCATGGGGAGCGCCACAGGGGCGCTCCCCGTGCGTTACCCCGCGGGCGGCGTCGGTTCGTGCCGGCGCCGCCCGCTCGTCTCGTCATCCCTCGGGGGTCGCCGCATCGGCGCCCGCCGCGGTCCAGTTCCAGAGATCGTAGAACAGGCCGTCCGCGGCGCTGTCGGTGTAGTTCGCGAACTTCGTCTTGTTGACTACGTGCAGGAACGGCCGGTACCACGCAAAGTGGAAGGGCACGTCCTCGACGATGATCCGCTGGATCTCGGCGTAGATCGGCTTCGCCTCTTCCTGGTCCAGCGTCTGCTGCGCCTGCTCCAGCAGCGCGTCCAGTTCCGGGTTGCTGTAGTGCATGTAGTTGCCGGAGCCGTTCGTGTGGAACTGGAGATAGAGCGCGCTCGGCTCGGCGGTCACGCCGACGTGGTCCACGCCGCTGATGTCGTAATTGCTGTTGGTCTGCACCTCGTCGAGCAGTGTGGCGTACTCCTGCAGCTCGGGGATGATCTCGATGCCGATGTCCTGCAGCGCCTGCTGGCAGAAGGTGAGCCAGTCCTCCCGGAGGATGTTGCCGGCGTTTGTCGTGAACCGGAGCTGCGCCCCCTCGGCACCCGCGTCCTTGATCATCTGGCGAGCCCGCTCGGGGTCGTAGGGCAGCGGCTCCAGTGTCTCGTCGAAGGCCCAGCTGGAAGGCGCGATCGGTCCGACCCCTGCCTCACCGAGACCGAGCAGGAAGTCCTGCGCGAACCGCTCGGTGTCGATCGCCATCGCGATCGCCTGCCGCACCTCCTTCTTGGAGAGATGTTCGTTCTCACAGTTGAACATCGAGCCGTTCGGCGAGTTGAACGGTGGCACCAGAACATCCAGCTCGGGGATCGCACGCAGCTCCTCCGCGGCGGCCGGATTGGGGTAGTTGGAGCCGTCGATCTCGCCGTTCTGCAGCGCCAGCACCAGCGACTGCGCATCGGCGATGGTGCGGTGGATCACACGCTGGATGGCCGGCTTGCCCTCCTCCCAGAAGTTGGGGTTCGCCGTCATCACGAAGTCGGCGCCCGTGCTCCACGACTCGAACTGGAACGGTCCGGCGCCGACGGGGTTGTTGAACCACTCGTCGGTGGCCAGGCTCTTGCCCTCGAGCTGGGCTGCCGGCACCGGCTTCACGAAGCGCATGTTGTAGAGGAATGGCGCGTTGGGCTCGGCCAGCGTGACGACGAGCGTGCGGTCGTCCACCACCTCGATGCCGCTGACCGAATCGGCCGTCCCGTCCACGTACGCCTGCGCGCCCTCGATGACCGTGTAGAGGCCGGAGCGAGGTGCGCCGGTGTCCGGGTGCAGGAGCCCCTGTAGCGTGAAGGCGATGTCGTTCGCCGTCAGCGGCGTGCCATCCGAGAACAGCGCCTCCCGAATGGTGAATGTGATCGTCAGATCCTCGACCGACCACTCGGAGGCGAGCCCGGGAACGAGGGCATACGACGACGGATCGATGCGGATCACCGAGTCGAACAGCTGCGTTGTCCGCCAGTCGGCTTCCGAGTCGCTGGCGAGGAACGGGTTGATGGTGTTCGCCTCGCCGAGCGTGCCGATCACGATCTCGAGCGGTTCGTCCTGTGCCGCCGCCGGAACGGCGGCGTTGGCTGTCGCCGCGCCCGTCCCGAGTGCCGCCGCCGCGCCAAGGCTGGCCGCGCCGCCGACGAACGACCGGCGATTCGTGGTGAACGATGAAGCCCCAGAATTCCGTCGAGCCATGGTATTGCTCCAGTGCCGCACGCGCCGAATCGATGTCGACACCCGCGGTCCAGGTTCCGGGCATGCTGCTCATCCACGACGTACAGCTGCCCGCCCGTAACTCCAGGTTCCCTTGATTGCGTACATCGGCACGCTAGCAGAATTCCGGAGTCGGTGTCAATGCGACGGCGGGCGGCATGGGTGTGCATGCCCGGACTACGGAGCGGCGGTCCAGTTCCAGAGATCGTAGAACAGTCCGAAATCGATCGTGCTGGGGGTGTAGCTGGCGAACTTCTCCTTGTTCACGACATAGAGGAATGGTCGGTACCAGGCACCGTGGAACGGCACCTCGTCGACGACGATGCGCTGGATCTCGGCGTAGATCGGCTTCGCCTCCTCCTGGTCGATCGTGCGACGTGCTTGCTCGAGCAGGGTATCGAGCTCGGGATTGCGGTAGTTCGCGTAGTTCGATGGCGATTCCGAGTGGAGCTGCAGGTAGAGATCGCTCGGCTCGACGGTGACACCGATGAAGGGCACGGCGCAGATCTCGTAGTCCCTCGTCGTCGTAACCCGTTCCACCAGCGTGGCGTATTCGATCAGCTCCGGGATGATCTCGATGCCGATGTCCTGCAGCGCCTGCTGGCAGAACGTCACCCAATCCTCCCGCAGGATGTTCCCGGAATTGGTCATCATGCGGATCTGTGCGCCCTCCGCCCCGGCGTCGATGATCATCTGCCGGGCCGTGTCCGGATCGTACGGCAGCGGCTCGAGACTCGGATCGAACGCCCAGTTCTCCGGCGCGATCGGTCCGACCCCCGCCTCACCGAGACCGAGCAGGAAGTCCTGCGCGAACCGCTCGGTGTCGATCGCCATCGCGATCGCCTGCCGCACCTCCTTCTTGGACAGGTGCTCGTGATCACAGTTGAACAGTGACCCGTCCGGATAGGTGAACGGCGCCACGATTACGTCCAGCGCGGGGATCGCACGCAGCTCCTCCGCGGCGGCCGGGTTGGGGTAGTTGGAGCCATCGATCTCACCGCTCTCGAGGGCGAGCACCAGCGATTGCGAGTCGGCGATGGTGCGGTGGATCACACGCTGGATGGCCGGCTTGCCCTCCTCCCAGAAGTTGGGATTCGCCGTCATCACGAAATCGCCCCCGGTCGTCCAGGATTCGAACTGGAACGCGCCGGCGCCGACCGGGGACTGGAACCAGGGGTCGTCGGCGAGGTTCCGGCCCTCGAGCTGGGCTGCCGGCACCGGCTTGATCAGGTGCATGTTGTAGAGGAAGGCGGCGTTCGGCTCGGCCAGCGTGACGACCAGCGTGCGGTCGTCCACCACCTCGATGCCGGAGACGGTATCGGCGGTCCCCTCCGCATATGCGGTCGCCCCCTCGATCACGGTGTAGTTGGAGGCCAGCGGCGAGCCGGTATCGGGGTGCAGGACCCCCAGCAGGGTGAACGCCACGTCGTTCGCGGTGAGTGGGGTGCCGTCGGAGAACAGCGCCTCCCGAATGGTGAACGTGAAGACGAGGCCGTCGATCGTCCACTCGGAGGCGAGCCCGGGCACGGGCTCGTACGTCGCCGGGTCGATGCGGACCACCGAGTCGAACAGCTGGGTGGTGCGCCAGTCCGACTCCGTGTCGTTGCCGATGAGGAACGGATTGATCGTGTTCGCCTCGCCGAGCGTGCCGATCACGATCTCGAGCTCATCGGAGGGTGTGGTCTGGCGGGTTGCGGCGATTCCGGTCGTTGGGGTGCTGGCGGCCGCGCCGACGATCGCGGCCGAAGCGCCGAGGCTGGCTGCACCGCTGACGAACCGGCGGCGAGTGGTGCTGATCGATGAGGACCCAGTCGGACGTCGCGCCATGACGGTGCTCCACCGACCGCGCGCATCGCCCTCTCCGAGCCACCCGCGGTCGGGATCCGGGACATGCTGTCCGATGGTCGTGGGCAGCAGTCCGTGCGTATCTCGTGGTCCCTTTCGCTATGTCTAGCTGCACGCTATCAGACGCCGGAAACGGGTGTCAATTCGGGGGCCCTGCGGGCATGGCCACCCGAGGCCGGGGGTCCCGCATCGGTGCATCGATCCGTGTTTCGAGCGAGGCGGGAAGGACGATCACGATCGCCTGCCGAGGGCTCGCTGACGGGGATGAAGAAACGCCCTTGACACGGCCTACAAACGGTGCGAGGGTGGCGCCGGAATTGGCCCGGAGCCATGGTATGCTGTGGGCAATTCCGGGAGCTGTGGCGTGTCGGCACAGTCTATGCGAGATCCAGTGCAGACGCGCTGAGCAGCGCCCATCACCTCGTCATAATGGTGTCTCTATGAGGCGAGTGTGGACGAGTAGAAGATGTGTTGGCCCACCACGCGGTGGGAGCGCACATCAGGGAGCCGAACGGACAGAACAATGAGCGACCTGCGCGCGTTTATCGGGCCCAATGCTGGCTACGTGCTGGAGCTCTATGATCGGTACCTCGCTGATCCCGAATCAGTCGACGCCGACTCGCGAGCTTTCTTCGAAGCCTTCTCGCCGCCATCCTCGGTCGAGACCACGCCAGCAGCGACGGCCGCGACCGCACCTGCCGCCGGTGTCGATCTATCCAAGGTTGTCGCGGCGGTCGCCCTCGCCACCGGCATTCGTGAATACGGCCACCTGGCGGTCCCCCTCGACCCGCTGGGAAGCGACCCCCCCGGCGCCCCCGAGCTTGATCCTGCGACATACGGTATTACGGAAGAAGATCTGAAGGCCATTCCCGCCGAGGTCGTCGGCGGCAAGGTCGCCAGCGGCGCCGCCAATGCCGCGGAGGCGATCGAGCGACTTCGTAATCGATATACGACGAGAATCGGATTCGACTTTGATCACGTCCAGGTAGCCGAGGAGCGCGCCTGGCTCACCAATGCGGTGGAGTCGGGCGATTTTGTCGTCGATCCCGACGAGGCGACGCAGCGCAAGCTCCTCGAGCGGCTGACCCAGGTCGAGGTGTTCGAGCGATTCCTCCACCAGACCTACCTGGGCCAGAAGCGCTTCTCCATCGAAGGCAACGATGTGCTGGTCCCGATGCTGGACCAGATCACCGACGACGCCGCCACGGTCGGCACGAAGGAGGTCTTCCTCGGGATGGCCCACCGTGGCCGTCTCAATGTGATGACGCACATCCTCAACAAGCCATACGGAGCCATCATTGCCGCCTTCGAAGGCGGCAAGCGCCGTACGGCGTCGGCCACCGAGGGTGCCGAGGATGTTCGCACCGGCGACGTCAAGTACCACCTTGGTGCCCGCCTCGCGCGCAACCCGGAGACCGGCGAGCGCGTGAAGATGCCGATCGTGCTCGCCCCGAACCCGAGCCACCTCGAGGCCGTGAACCCCGTGGTGCTCGGCATGACCCGGGCCGCGCAGGACGACCGCACCCAGGCCGGTCCCCCGCGCCAGGACAAGACCCGGGCCCTGTCGATCCTGCTGCATGGCGATGCGGCCTTCCCCGGTCAGGGCGTCGTGGCCGAATCGCTCAACCTCTCCGGGCTCGAGGCGTACTCGACCGGCGGCACGATCCACATCATCGTCAACAACCAGATCGGCTACACCACCGATTGGCACGAGTCGCGCTCGACCCTCTACGCCGGCGACCTCGCCAAGGGCTTCGAGATCCCGGTGGTGCACGTGAACGCCGATGACCCGCTCGCCTGTCTCGAAGCCGCTCGGATGGCGATGGCGTATCGCCGCGAGTTCGGCAAGGACTTCCTCATCGACCTCGTGGGCTACCGCCGCTGGGGGCACAACGAGGGCGACGAGCCGGCCTTCACCCAGCCGCTCATGTACCAGAAGATCTCCAGGCACCCGACCGTGCGCGAGATCTGGGCCAATCGCCTGGTGGAGAAGGGTGTCCTCGCCAGGGAGGATGTCACCGCCATCGAGCAACGGGTGCTGGATCGACTGACCCGCATCCGCAAGAGCATCACCGAAGGCTCGGAGAGTTACGACGAGCCGGAGGAGCTCACCAGGGGCGCCCGTGAGGAGGTCGAGACTGCGGTGTCTCGGGAGACGCTCCTCGCGCTCGACGCAGGGATCCATGCCCTGCCCGAGGGCTTCACCCCGAACAGCAAGCTCAAGCGGCTCTGGGAGCGTCGCGCCCAGGTGGTGCAGGACGACGCCGGAAAGGTCGACTGGGCGCATGCGGAGACACTCGCCTTCGCCGCGATCATCGCCAATGGCACCCCGATCCGGCTTTCCGGTCAGGATGCCCAGCGTGGCACCTTCAGCCAGCGCCATATCGTCCTCCACGATGCCAGGACCGGCGAGACCTACTGCCCGCTCCAGCACCTGAAGGAGGCGAAGGCCTCGTTCGCCATCTACAACAGCCCGCTCTCCGAGAACGCGGTGATGGGCTTCGAGTACGGCTACAGCGTCGAGGCGCCGGAGGCGCTCGTCCTCTGGGAGGCGCAGTTCGGTGACTTCGTGAACGGCGCCCAGATCGTCATCGACCAGTTCCTCTCCGCCGCCCGCTCGAAGTGGGGCCAGGAGCCGGCCCTCGTCCTGCTCCTGCCGCACGGCTACGAGGGACAGGGCCCCGAGCACTCGAGCGCCCGTCTCGAGCGCTTCCTCCAGCTCGCCGCGATGGACAACATGCGCGTCGCCAACCTCACCAGCGCCGCTCAGTACTTCCACCTGCTGCGCCGCCAGGCGGCCCGGCTCGACCGCGACCCGCGACCGCTGGTGCTGATGACTCCGAAGAGCCTGCTGCGCAACCCCCTGGCGGCATCCTCGCCGGCCCAGTTCACGGAGGGCACCTTCCGGCCGGTCATCGATGACGTCAAGGCGGAGGACCGCAAGGACAAGGTCAGCCGGCTGGTGCTCTGCAGCGGCAAGGTCGCCATCGACCTCGAGAGCAGCGACCTGCGCGACGAGGCCGAGCACGTTGCCGTGGTCCGCGTCGAGCAGCTCGCCCCGTTCCAGGGCACGATCATCGGCGACATCGTCAACAGCTACCCGAATCTCGAGGAGATCGTCTGGCTCCAGGAGGAGCCGAAGAACATGGGTGCCTGGACGTTCATGGTCCAGCGCCTCCGGGAGCTCGTGAAGGACGCCTACCCGGTGCGGTACATCGGTCGTCCGGAGCGCGCCAGCCCGGCCGAGGGCTCCCTCGAGCAGCACAACGAGGAGCAGGCCGCGATCGTGGCGGCGGCCTTCGCGCCGGTCCGCGGCAGCGAGGGCCGAGGGGGCGAGAACGGCACCGTCGGCAAGTCGAAGCGATCGACACGTGAGCGCGCGGCCGTGGCGGTGACTCCGGCCCGGTAGCAGCGTCACGCAGAACCATTCGGACGTGGACGTGTCTTGGCAGTCGGGAGTCACCGTGCTCCCGACTCCTCACGAGTAGAGGAGAACGACAGACAGATGGCGATCGAGATCAAGGTGCCGCCGTTGGGCGAGTCGCTCGTCGACGCGGTTGTGGGCCAGTGGCTGAAGTCCGAGGGCGAGGAGATCTCGCGGGGCGAGACGATCCTCGAGCTGGAGACGGACAAGGTCAACCTGGACGTGACGGCCGAGGACGACGGAATTCTCGGATCGATCCAGAAGCAGGAGGGAGACACCGTTACGGTCGGCGAGGTGCTCGGCCTCATCGAGGTTGGCGGGTCCGGTGCGAGCCGGTCTGCCGAGGCTGAGGCGCCGAGCGAGTCCGCTCCGGCTGAGACGCCCGCCGAGACCCCCGCACCTGCCGAAAGTCCTGCCGCCGCTGCCGCAGCCGCTCCGGCCGCCACCGAGGAGGCCCCGAAACCCGCCACCAGCGAGGACTCCGTGGGTCGTGCGGCACCGGCCGTGCGCAGGATGGCCGAGGAGCACGCCATCGATCTCAGCCAGGTGAAGGGCACCGGCGCCGGTGGCCGGATCACCCGCGACGATCTCGTGGCCTACCTCGCCACCCGGGGCGGTCAGGCGCCCGCTGCAGCACCGCAGCCCGCGCCGGGTCAGCAGCCCGCACCGGAGGCGGCCGCGCCGGCTCCGTCCGGCGAGACCCGGCCCGATGAGGAGCGCGTCCGGCTCTCGCGACGCCGCCAGACGATCGCGGCCCGGCTCGTCGAGGCGCAGCGCACAGCTGCGATGCTGACGACCTTCAACGAGATCGACATGTCGGCCGTGATGGAGCTCCGCAAGCGACGCAAGGACGCCTTCAAGGAGCAGTACGGCGTCAACCTCGGCTTCATGTCGTTCTTCACCAAGGCGGTGATCGGCGCCCTCAAGGCCTTCCCCGAGCTCAACTCCGAGCTGCAGGGCAACGAGCTGATCCTCAAGAGGCACTACGACATCGGGATCGCCGTCGGCGTCGAGGAGGGACTGGTCGTCCCCGTGGTCCGCGACGCCGATCGCAAGAGCTTCGCCGAGATCGAGCAGACGATCCTGGACCTCGCGACCAAGGCGCGCGAGAACAAGCTCGCCATCAGTGACCTCCAGGGCGGCACCTTCACGATCACCAACGGTGGCGTGTTCGGCTCGCTGCTCTCCACACCGATCCTCAACACGCCCCAGGTCGGCATCCTCGGCATGCACGCGATCCAGCAGCGACCGGTCGCCATCGACGGCGAGGTCGTGATCCGGCCGATGATGTATGTGGCGCTCTCCTACGACCACCGCATCGTCGACGGCCAGCAGGCGGTGCAGTTCCTCGTCAAGGTCAAGAAGCTCATCGAGGATCCGGAGTCGCTCCTGCTCGAGGGCTAGTCTGCCTCGCCACGACAAGGACCTCACGGAGCGGGGATGGTCGTTCGACCATCCCCGCTCCATGTTCGCGACCTTCCAGCCGTTCAGACGCCGTTGCCGGCCCGGTCGCTCGTCATTGGGCGGACCGGCGCCCCCCCATGTGTCGCCGACGTGATCGGACTTCCTGGGTCGACGCCGGATTGCCGGCTGCTCCATGCCTCCCGATGTGCCGTCGCCATGCCTGCCGGCCCGATTCGTGCAATCCGGTACCCAACTGCGGAAGGAGGCAGCACATGGCCGATGGTCCCATCAGCCGGCGGAACGACAGCACCACTCTGCGACTCTATACCCACAACATCTGGTGCCGGCATGGCGACTGGGACGATCGCCGCGGCGTCCTTCGCGACGGCATCCGCGCCCTCGACCCGCACCTCATCACGCTCCAGGAAACCGTCGTCCTCGACGACGTCGACCAGGTCTCGGAGCTTCTCGACGGCTACCACGTGGCCCATTCCCGCAAGCGGTCGACGGACGGAATGGGCATCTCGATCGCGAGCCGCTGGCCCATCGCCGACATGACCGAGCTCGATCTCGACGTCACCGCCCGAACCGCCGGGTTCCCATGCACGACGCTGATCGCCACGATCGAGGCCCCGCCGCCCTTCGGCCCGCTCATGCTCGTGAACCACTTCCCCGATTTTCAGGTCGACCACGAGCTCGAGCGCGAGCTCCAGACGGCCCTCGCCGCGCGCGCCATCGAGCACCGCATCGCGGAGCGCCCCTCCCACGTGCTGCTCGCCGGTGACCTCGACGCCGAGCCCGAGGCCGCCAGCCTCCGCTTCCTGGCCGGCAGGCAGTCCCTCGAAGGCCTCAGCGTCTGCTACCGAAACGCCTGGGATGCCGTCCGTCCCGCCGATCCGTGCCGTACCTACGTGCCCGAGAACCCTCTCGCGCCGGACGACTGGCCTTTCCAGTGCATCGATCACATCTTCATCCGTTGCGGCCCGCACGGCGGCCCCCACCTTGCGCATCGCCGGCTGCGACCTGGCGTTCGATGCGCCGGTCGATGGCGTCTGGGCCAGCGACCACATCGGTCTCGTCGCCGACTTCACACCCGATGACATCGAGGAGCCGAGATAACCGACGAGCGGTCCCGCAACGCCGGGACATCGCTCCATTTGCCACGGAGGGCCGGCATGCCGGTATCGGACTTCCCGTCGAAGCGCCGCGCCTGGTCGGGCGCCCTGCGGGTCTACAGCCACAACATCTGGGCCCGGGAGGGCGACTGGCATGCCCGCCGCCGCGTCCTCACCGATGGGATCCGTGCGCTCGATCCGGACATCGTCGCGCTCCAGAAGACGGTCGTCACGGCCGGGTATGACCAGGTCGACGACCTGCTCGACGGCGACTGGCATGTGGCGCATTCCCGCGAGCGTGCCGCGGACGGCATGGGGATCTCCATCGTGAGCCGCTGGCCGATCACGGCGGTGTACGAGCCTGACCTCAACCTCTCGCCCCGCACGGCGGACTTCGCCTGTACCGCGCTCATCGTCGAGGTCTCGGCGCCCGCTCCCATGGGACCACTCGTCGTCGTCAACCACTTCCCCGACGTCCAGGTTGACCACGAGCGCGAGCGGGAGCTCCAGACGGTTCGCGTCGTCAGGTTCGTCGCCGACCTCCTGGCTCACCGTCCGGCGCACGTGCTGCTGGCGGGCGACCTCGATGCCGAGCCGGATGCAGCCAGCCTGCGGTTCCTCACCGGCAGGCAATCGCTGGACGGGCTGTCCGTCTGCTACCGGAACACATGGGATGCCGTTCACCCCGCCGCACCCGGTGGCACGTTTGTCGCCAGCAATCCCGTCGCGCCCGACCACTGGCCGTTCGAGCGCATCGATCACATCCTCATCCGCTGTGGGGAGCATGGTGGTCCCACCCTCAGGATCGAGGGGTGTGAGCTCGCCTTCGCCGAGCCTGTCGACGGTGTCTGGGCCAGCAATCACCTTGGTCTCGTCGCCGATTTCGCCAGCGACAGCAGCTCAGGGCCGCTCGACTCGCCATGAAGCGACCCCCGCAGCAGGTGATCCGCAGGAGGACCTATCGCCCGGATCGGGACGCGACATGAGGGCGACCCCGCCCCGTAACGGGCGGGGTCGCAGATTGAGCACTGGCTTGCCGGACGCTTGCCCGGCAGGATCCGGCCTCAGAACTTCTCGTGGATGTTCGGGATCACCGGCGGGAAGAGGCGTCGGAGTGCCTCCTGTGTCGCGGTGTCCGGTTCACCCCACTCCCGGAAGGGGAAATCGGCCGGGTCGTGCCCCGTGAACACCAGCGCCGAGAGTCCCTGGATCGTGATGTGGGTCGCATCGCCGCCGCCCGGCTCGACCACCAGCTTCCCTTCCTCCGCCCGAAACGTGAAGCGCCCCTCGTTCCACGGGCAGAGCGGGTCATGCACGTCCAGCGTGACCTCCCCCTCGCCGGCGCCAATTCCCGTCAGCTTCGATACGTCCACGACTCGTGCCATCGGACCAGGCCAGGCGAACTCGTGGTCGCTCCGCACCACCGCGCCGAGGTCTCGGAACCACTGCTCCGGATACGCATCCGGCTGCAGCTCGACGACCGCCTCCTTGACCTGATCGGTGTGGCGGCCAATCCAGTCCAGCAGCTGGTAGCGCCCGATGCTGTTGGTTGTGTAGAACGTGCTCGCGACCAGCCGCTCGCCGTAGCCGGTGATCTGGAAGGTCATCGCGCCGACGATGTCCCCCTCGTGCCGGGCGAACGCGACCCACCACTTGTTCTCGTCCTTCAGGCGTCGGGCGTTGGTGATGTGCTTCAGCGCGAAGCCGTGGTGTCCGGCCTGGTAGCGCTCGAGATACGAGCGCCACTCGTCGAACCCTTCGGCGATCGTCACCTGCTCGCAGCTGCCCGGCTTGTCCATTCGGACGAGCGGTGCCAGCGCCTCGGGCTTCACCGTCAGGAACCGCGTCATCGGCAGGTTCGTGTAGCCCAGGCGCTCGTAGAACGAGTCGCGGAACGGATAGAGCGTCGAGACCGCCAGACCCTGCTTCCGGTGAGCTTCGAAGGTGCGCTCGAACAACTGGCGGACGATACCGCGTCGCCGTCCCGCCGGCATGGACGCCACGCTGGCCACACCGCCCATGGGCAGGATCGCGCCGCGGACGTTTTGCGTCATCTCGTGGCTGGTGAGTGTCGCCTGGGCGTCGCCATCAACGAATGCCACCAGGTTCTGCGCCTTGGCCTGATAGGGGCGATGTTTCCTGGCTGTCTCGAGGTCGGGCTCCACGGGCGACTTGCCGAAGGCATATTCGGAGATCGCCCTGCCGGTCGCCAGGTATTCCTCGCCATCGACCTCGCGAATCTCGATTGTTCCGGTCGGAGTGATCATCGAAGGTGCGGTCCTTTCGTCGATTCAGTGTGGCCATGACTGGCCCGTTGCATGGTGCCACATCGACTCGGCAGTGACGAGGAGCCGCAATTGGCGACACCCGGTGCGTCAGCACCGGGTGTCGTCGGGAGGGAGGTGGAGGAAGGGGAAGGTTACCAGATAACGGGTTCGAAGCCGCTGAAGATGGAGAAGATGAACCCGACGACGTTGATGACGATACCGCCGGCAATGGTCAGGATGATCGACCGGGCCCACCCGAACTGCGTCGTGTAGCGGACCGCGAAGATCGTTGCGACGAAGCTCCAGAGCGTTCCGATGGCGCCCAGCATCGGGCCGAGCCCCCAGATGAAATGGATGACACCCAGCGAGGCCGGCGCGAGCGCGTAGCCGATGGTCCGCAGCAGCGGCTGGAACTCTTCCCGCGATGTCGGCGTGCCCATGAAGCGATCGGCGATGAACCAGATCGTCCCGGCCAGCCCCGCCCACCCGAGGAGGGCGGCCACGATCGAGCGCACGACATCGTGCTGGTGGCCGATGGCCCCCGCAAGACCCACGATGGCCACCACGATCGCCGCCTCGATCGTCGCGCCGCGATCCGCGGCAATGCCGGCAATGGTCCGGCGGCTGAACGTCACGGTGCCCTTGACCCGGTCGATGATGGAGTCGGCGTTGATCGAATGGTGCAGGCGGGGCAGTGTCGAGTGTGTCTGTGCCATGACGAGGCCTCCTGAGTCGACGAAGCTGTGTTGTTGACTCAAGTCTAGGCACGATGTCCCCTGGCGAGGGGAGGGATAACCCGAAATCCTGACGGCGCGTGCTCCGGTAATCACAGGAGAGCCAGGGGACGTCGTGTCGCCCGCGACGCCCCCTGGCGCTCGATTCCCACCGGTTATTCCACTAGAAGGTGATCGCCACCCCGAAGATCATCGACAGGATCGCACCGATGATCCCGGATGCGATAGCCGCGACGATGGCCGTGATGATCGCCCTGCCGGTGCTGAACGACATCGTCTCCCGGATCGCGATGATCGCGGTGACGATGGACCAGACCCATCCGACGAAGGCCGCCGCCCACCCGAGGATCGGGATGAAGGCGAAGATGCTGAGTATGCCCGGTGCCTGCGCGTAGCCCAGCGTGCGCAGCAGGGACTCCCAGTTCGTCACCGTCGTCGGGGTGCCGAAGATGTTCGTGCCGAAGAACCACGCCATGCCCGCGAACACCAGCCACCCGACGAACGCGCCGATGAGACCCACGACGATGCCGCCGATACCCTCACCGGCACCGCCGATCGCGCTGGCGATGGCGACCACGCCGACCACGATGGCCGCCTGCTGCGTCGCGTTCGGGTCCCGCGCGATGGTTCGGAAGACCGACTCGCGAAGCTGCATGACCTGTCTGGCACGGTTGATGATGACATCCGTCATTGACTGGCTCATCAGGCTCCTCCCCACATCGATCCGGACGGATCCATGGCGTTGTTTGCGGTCGCTACTCCAATAGTTGCATAGGCGAATCGACCGCGCTACCCCCGTCCGACCAGCTCAGGAGTGTGCCCGATCCGGCGTTTCCTGCGTGCTGGCCCGCCAGGCGAGGGCCGCGACCGCCGCGGAGACCCCCATCAGCAGCACCCCGTTGGGAATGTGCAGGCTGATGGTGTCACCGTAGTTTTCGCCGTTGCGCGTGCTGTACCCGAGCCCGATCTGCGCCACGGTGAGCAGCACCAGGATCGCGTTGAGGACGACATCCTTCATCCCGACCACCCTGCGGGTGTAGAGCATCCATGCAAGGACCGCCTGGATGATGATCAGCAGGAACATCCCGTTCGCGAGATGACCATGTCCGGTGATGAGACCCTCCTGCGCCTTGAAGACTCCGCGCGTCCCGAGAAACGCCTGAACCACGATGAGCGCCGCGAACAGGGTCGACAGCCATCGGTAGGCAGGCAGGAACACGCCGGGACTCATCGTCTGCTCTCGCTGTTGCACCATGGGTGATTGCCTCCGTGCGGACTGGAGTGACCACATCCGGTCACTCGCGATTGCCATTGGGAAGTATACGGGTCGATTGGGAGCGAAACGCTTGAAATCGGACGACCCCACGATGAAGCCGGAATCACACGACATCATCCAGGATTCCGGAAAATGGGTGATATCACCGATGTGTTTCGCGCTGGCTGCCGGCAGAATGGAGGTGTGAGGGCAACGAGGCCGGGGCTGGACGCTGTGCTGGATCGAGTCAGGATCGGAGAGGTGCATCCATGCTGAGTTCAGGTGTCACCGGGGCCGGACAGGGGATACGGATCGAGATCGGCGATGGACGGCTGCCGGTCTCGATGATCGCGAGTCGGATGCGGGCCGACCTGCGCCCGAGCGCGAGTCTCCGCACGCGCGTGCGGCGCCAGGGACCGTACGCGGCCGTGGTGATGATCGCCATTCTCGTGCGGCTCGCGACCATGTCGCGCTCCCGCGCCGCCGCTCGGTGATCCGACCGCTGCGCTCGTCCTTCCGCTGAGTCGAGCATGTCGGCTCGCTCGCCAGTTGCCAGCGTCGCCCATATCAGGCCATGGAAGCAGCTGTCCTCCTGAGTCGCGATTCGGTGGAACCGGTCGCCGCTCGGGAGGACAACCATGGAGATGGTCGCCGGGTCACCCGTGCAGGGTGACATCCTCGGCCGTGATGCCTTCGGCGAATCGCGCCCGCGCGAACGGCGCGATCGGGTGCCCGGTCGTTCCCTCCACGGCAAGATCCGCGAGGATCTCCCCGGTGACCGGGCCCAGGCAGAACCCGTGACCGCTGAAGCCGGTCGCCAGCACGAGGTTGTCGTATTCCGGCGTCCGCTCGATGACCGGCAGCGCATCAGGTGTCTTGTCGATCAGCCCGGCCCAGCTCGTGTTGAGCGCCGCATCCGCCAGCCCAGGCAGCAGACGCACCGTGGCTTCGGTCAGCTCGCGAATCTGGGCCAGGCTTGGCTTCACGTTGTCCTCGGTGTGGCTGTCGTGGCGCCACGGTCTCGAGATGCCCGTGATCCGGAAGTGACCGGAAACCTGCTGCCGGAGCGCCACTCCGCCACCCGCCTGCCCGAGCACAGGGCCGAGCGTCGGGGGCAGCGGTACGGTCTGGATCGCCGGCACGATCGTGATCTCCATCGGGATGTCGAGCCCGAGCGGCGCCAGCAGCCGGGGGGTGTAGATACCGGCTGCCACGATCACCGTCCCCGGCTCGAGGGTCTCCCCGTCGATCTCCACGCCGGTGACGCGGCCGCCCGTGGCATGCAACGAGCGCACGGGCGTGTTCGTGCGGATCTCCGCACCGGCGCGGCGAGCGGCGTCCGCGAAGGCACGCACCGTCTTGGCGGGGTTGGCGTGCCCGTCCGACGGGCACCATGAGGCCGCCGGGATGTCCCGCGCCAGCGCCGGGGCGACCTCCCGGACCGCGTCGTTTCCCTCGAGGAAGTGCATCTCGATCCCTGCGCGGGTGCCGTCCTCGACCACCTGGCGGATGTTGGGGATGTCCTCCTCGCTGAGAGCCAGCCGCAGGTTGCCGTGCTGGCGGTACTCGATGTCATCGACACCGAGCTCCTCGGCGAGATGCATCCACCGCTTCACGGCGGCCTCCGCCAGCGGTAGCTCGGCGGGGTGCCGTCCGGATTGCCGTACGCCGGCAAGCGTCCAGCCGGATGCCATGCTGCCGAGATCGCCCGCTTCGAGCAGCATGGTTCTCACCCCATGCCTGGCGAGCTCCCAGGCGGTGGCTGTGCCGCTGATTCCTCCTCCGATGATGATGACGTCCGGCCTGGTGTTCACGAGAGGTCCTTTCGTGGTCGCGTGCTGTATCGCTGTGTTCTGCGTGAAGGCTATACGCATCCTGCGGGATGCGGTAGGTCGTCGCTCGCAGTCCTGCCCGAATGCCTCCCGGACCGTTCCTGACCGCATTCCCCGGTAGCTTGGGAGCATGACCCTGACATGAAAATCTCGATGTCAGGAGGCAGAATGGTTCGCCGGGTGCCGCGAGGAAACGATGTGAAGTTGGGCGCGTGCCGCGTGAGAGGTGAGGCGAATGAGGCAGATTGAGCGATGGGATGCCGACAGCCACGACATGATCGAGGTGCGCGGCGCCAGGGAGAACAACCTGCGGAGTGTCTCGGTCGATATTCCCAAGCGCCGGCTGACGGTCTTCACGGGGGTGTCCGGCTCGGGCAAGAGCTCCCTGGTGTTCGAGACGATCGCAGCCGAGTCGCAGCGGCTCATCAACGAGACCTACACCGCGTTTATCCAGTCCTTCATGCCGAGCATGGCCAGGCCGGACGTCGACGCGCTGCGCAACCTGACCGCCGCGATCATCGTCGACCAGGAGCGCATGGGCGCGAACGCCCGCTCCACGGTCGGCACCGCGACCGATGCCTACACGATGCTGCGTATCCTCTTCAGTCGCCTCGGTGAGCCCCACGTCGGGCCCGCGACCGCGTTCTCGTTCAATCAGCCGGCGGGCCGGGCAACGGGCGAGATCGAGATCGCCCGCGGTGGCGGTGAGCGCGTTGCGACCGATATCCAGATCCACGGCGGCATGTGCCCCGAATGCGAGGGTCTGGGGCGCGTCAGCTCGATCGATATCGCTCAGCTGGTCGACATGGACAAGTCGCTGAACGAGGGGGCGATCACGGTCCCGCAGTTCAAGGTGGGGACCTGGTACTGGCGGACGTTTGCGGACTCCGGCTTTTTCGATCCGGACGTGAAGATCCGCGATTACACCCCCGAGCAGCTGGAGGCGTTTCTCCACAAGGCCGAGGCCAGGGTCAGGGTCAACGGCATCAACCTCACCTATGAGGGACTGGTGCCGAAGGTCCAGCGCCTGTTCGTCTCCAGGGATCGCGAGTCCGCCCAGCCGCACATCAGGGAGTTCATCGACCGAGCCGTCACCTTCAGGACCTGTCCGGCCTGCAACGGCACCCGGCTCAACCCCACGGCGCTCTCCTCGCGCATCAACGGTCTCAACATCGCGGAATGCTCCGCCATGCAGATCGATGAGCTTGCCGAGTTCATTCGCGGGCTCGACGTCGAATCGGTGCGACCGGTGCTGACGACGCTACAGGAGACGCTTGACTCGATGGTCGAGATCGGTCTCGGCTACCTGACCCTCGATCGCGAGTCGGGCACCCTCTCCGGTGGTGAGGCGCAGCGGGTCAAGATGGTGCGGCACCTTGGGTCGAGTCTCACCGACGTCACCTACATCTTCGACGAGCCCACCATCGGGCTCCATCCGCACGACATCCAGCGCATGAACTCCCTGCTGCTCCAGCTGCGGGACAAGGGAAATACCGTGCTGGTGGTCGAGCACAAGCCCGAGGTCATCGCCATCGCCGACCACGTCGTGGACCTCGGTCCGGGAGCCGGGGCGGCCGGTGGCAATGTCTGCTTCCAGGGCTCCGTCGACGATCTGCGCACGTCGGGTGCCCTGACTGGTCAGTACCTCGACCATCGGGCCTCCCTGGCCCGGCGGCGGCGCACTCCCACGGGGCGCCTTTCCATTGCCAACGCGACCCTGCACAACCTGCAGAATGTGAGCGTTGACATTCCGCTCGGGATGCTGACCGTCGTCACCGGCGTCGCCGGATCCGGCAAGAGCTCGCTCATCCACGGGTACCTGCCGGGTCGGGAGGGCGTGGTGGTCGCCGATCAGTCGGCGATTCGCGGCTCGCGACGCAGCAACCCCGCCACCTACACCGGCCTGCTCGACTCGATCCGGACTGCGTTTGCCAGGGCGAACGGGGTGAAGGCGTCACTGTTCAGCGCCAACTCCGAGGGTGCCTGTCCCAACTGCAAGGGGATCGGCCTTGTCTACACCGACCTCGCGATGATGGCGGGCGTGACGTCGGTCTGTGAAGAGTGCGAGGGCAAACGGTTCACACCCGAGGTGCTCGCCTACAAGCTGCACGGCAAGGACATCAGCGAGGTGCTCGACATGTCGGTCGCCGATGCCCGCGCCTTCTTCACCACCGGCAAGGCAGGCGAGATCCTCTCCCGGCTCGAGGATGTCGGACTGGGGTATCTGAGTCTCGGGCAGCCGCTCAACACGCTGTCCGGTGGTGAGCGCCAGCGCCTGAAGCTCGCCATCAACATGGCGCGCAAGGGGACGATCTACTTACTCGACGAGCCCACCACGGGACTCCACCTCGCGGACGTCGACAAGCTGCTGGCCCTGCTCGACCAGCTTGTCGAGGGTGGGGACACCGTGATCGTGATCGAGCACCACCAGGCGGTGATGGCACACGCCGACTGGATCATCGACATGGGGCCCGGCGCTGGTACCAGGGGTGGCAGGGTCGTCTTCGAGGGCACCCCGGCGGATCTCGTTGCGAGCCGCTCCACGCTCACCGGTCAGCACCTGGCAGCCTACGTTGGCGCCTGAGCGACCGTTTCTGTCGCACCGCCCCGCCGCAGCGCCGCCCCTGCGGCGGCATCGACGCACGACCGGCACGACGGGGTGTATCCCGGGGAACCTCTCGATTGGGTATCACGGGATCTGCCCATGGGCGTGGAAATCGGGAAGAAGGTCGCTGCCCAGGTCAGATCCTGATGCCTCGCCGGCGTCGCGTGCCCCGATGCCTCGCCGGCGTCGCGTGCCCCGATGCCTCAGACGCCGCTGGGGCGCCAGGGCTCGTGCACGTGGGACAGCCAGACCAGCTCGGGCTCCAGCGCGAGCACCCGCAGTCGGCCCTCGGTGGGCGGCTCGTCGAACTCGCCGTGCCACACCGCGACGTCGCCGCCGATGATGTGTGGTCGTGGCCCGGCGTCGACCACGACGATCTGCAAGCCGTCACAGTGGCCCGGTGCCGGGACGAGTCGGATCCCGGGGAGCACCTCGTGCTCGCCGTCGACCGCTTCATAGCGCACGCCCGGCGCGTCGACCCACTCGCGAAGGGTGTACCCGTCCTGGTTGCGCGCATCATCGAGCTCGCGGCGCTGGACGTAGATCGGCTTGCCGGGGAAGAGATGGTTGCCACCGCAGTGGTCTGCATGCAGATGGGTGTTGATGACGATGTCGACGCTGGCGAGATCCAGGTCCTGCTCGGTGAGCGGATGGAGGACTGGATTGAGCTCGGCCGCGAACGGGTGAAGCTCCGTCATGCCGGTGTCGACCAGCACCCGTGCCTCGGGATGGTCGATGAGGTGCACGTAGAGCGGCATGTCCTCGCCCTCGACGAACAGGTCGGCGACGAGGATGGGCGTGATCGTGATCGGGGTGGTGGCACTCATGGCGTGGAGTCTCCTGCCGAGTCGCTGGCGTCGTCCGAAAAATCTGCTGCCGTGAGCCCGTAGGGATGACCGGCCGGCCACTCGACGAGCTCGATCCTGTACCCGTCCGGATCGACGAGCCAGGCCGTTTGTGGTCCCTCCGGGCCACCGGGCAGCTCGATGTCGCCCGGGACGAGGCCGCGCTCGGTGAGCGTCGCGAGCGTGCCGGCGAGGTCATCGACCTGGATCGCCAGGTGGTCGAAGCCGCCAGGCTCGGCCGGTCCCGCACGTGGCCGGTGGATCAGCTCCAGGGTGGCCACCGGTTCCTCCGGGAAGCTCAGCAGGGCAAGCCGGCCACCGTCGTCGAACGCGACCTGACCGAGCATCTGGTAGCCCAGAGCCGCGTAATAGGCCAGCGACCGTTCCAGGTCCGAGACACGATAGGCGGCGAACAGCGTCCTCATGAGCTTGCTCCGTGGGTGCCAGATGCGGGTCTGGCACCCGTCAGGACTCCGGATCGTACATGATCTCCCGCACTTCCTGGGTGCAGCGGCAGGCATCGGCGATCCTGGCTGCCCATGCCAGTGCTTCCTCGCGCGAGGGCACCTCGACGATCGAGAAGCCACCGATCACCGCCTTGGTTTCCGGCACCGGGCCGTCGGTGACCGACCCATCGGTGCCAACGAGGCTTGCCTGCTGTCGCAGCAGGCCGCCACCGAAGATCCAGACGCCGGCCGCCTTGGCATCCCGGACCACCGCGTGCGAGGTCTCGCCAGCGACACGGATCTCTTCCGCAGAGAGGTGGTCCATCGCGCCATCGTCGAACGAGATCAGGTATCGAGGCATTTTCTGGCTCCCTTGGTCACACGAGCGTCGTCGATCTGAATTCGGTCCAGCATGCACCATGGGCGGCGTGCTCGCTTCTCCATTCCTGCTACGCCGTTCGAAGGTGCCGTGGTGCTCGGTGGCTGGATCCGGTACCCACATCGTGCGAACCGGGAGCGGGTGCCACCCCCGGTCGCGGTTCACCTGTGCCGCAAACCAGCAGCCAGCGTGGCCTCGCCAACACAGAGGCCGGGCAGCTCAAGCGGGTAGGCCCCACCACGACGGCTCCCTCGGTTCTCGGTCCAATCCAGACACGCGAGGGCTGGAGGGACTCCGCCATCATCCGCTACAGGCGAGGCTTTCCTCGCCTTGGCGTCGTGGATCCGAACCCCAACTCGCCATACAGGCACGACGGACATACCGCTCTTCATCACGGACAACGCCACCACCCGAATTCTCGCTGCACACTCCAGCCCGTTGATGCCGGATTCTCCACCGACGTCATCTCGGAGAACCGGGCGCAGATGCCCGGGTCGGCTCATCACACCACAACGCGGCGTTGAGAGGCGGCCCTGAGCACGCGGTCCGGATTGCTCGACACGCCTCGACTGCCGTCTACCACCCGGCACGCCTTCACACCGGCCACGTCATCGTTCGCAACCCGGCCATCCGCACCACCAGGAGGAGCCTTGTTGCACGGTCCGGCTCCGGATTGCCCCGTCCTGCCCCGTCATCCCATCGTGGCGATTCCGCTGCTGGTGCCTCGACGCTGAACCCACCCATGCGGCCTTGTCGCCCCGCACCAGTTGTGCGCGGTGATCCCGTCGAGGTGGACCCGCCGCTCGCCAACCCGCCGCAGGGGCGGATCTGCCGCAGGCGGTCGCCCGCCCGGTGGGCGCGCAGCGACCGTATCCATCACCCCGCACCCCGGTGACCGGGCGTTGACGGTTTCCGGCGGGTGTCGGGCGCTGTTCGAGGTTCCCGACGATATCCCCCCATCCCGACCGGCCCACGACCGATCCGCGGATCCGGATCCCGTGCCCATGCGCCCGCCGTCGCTGCCGGGAAGCGTCGTGGTGTCATCGTCTCGCCCCGAACGCGCTGGGCGTCCCCCGGTCCTGGACGGGCTCGTGGGCGGATCGATCCTCTACCGTCTCGTCCCGTGGATCGCAGGGCACCCCGCCCTCCTGAATCGGGACGCAATGCACGGCGGAGATGGGCAGGGGGGCATGCTTCCCACCGCCGTGGTGATCTGCCCCACGCAGGTCGGTGGGCCCGACCTGCCAATGGGTGGGCACATGCCACACGTCAGGACCCGAGGTGGACCAGCCACGCCATGCCCGTCGTACGGGCCGGAGGGGGCATGGGCGGGAACCCCCCACCGCCCCGTTCCGCTCCGACATGGTTTTCCTCGCCGGACCAGGTCACGCCAGCCTCGTAAGCGGACGTTGTCGATGGAGGGTCGATCTCGTGCGGGGCGGAACCCCTGGGCATCGGATCGCTGGGGGCCCACGGGGCCCGCGGGACGACATCGTTGCTGCGGTCTGCCCGCTGGCAGTGCCAGATGCTCAGCACCCCCGGACATGAACGACCTGGGCATCTGGAGCACCTGACACTCCACACCCGGCCTCGGGTGTTCATGTGGGATGAGTGAATACCTGACAGCATCACCGTCATTCCGTGGAGACCGTCTCCACATGACCATGATGCTCCAGATGCACACATGGGCACCTGGAGCATCGACCGCTGCCGATTCGGTTGTCGCGGTCCGACACGATGGATATCAGACGGATTGGTCTGCTATCGCGATCGCGGGTCCAGCACATCGCGGAGACCGTCACCGACGAGGTTGAACGCGAACACCGTGAACAGCAGCGCCAGACCCGGCGCCAGACTGAGCAGCGGGAAATCCGTGAGATAGCGACTTCCCTCGCTGATCATCTGTCCCCACGTCGGTGTGGGGGGCGGGACACCGAGCCCGATGAAGCTGAGACTCGCCTCCAGCCGGATCGCCTGCGCTGTCCACAGACTCGCCAGCACCAGCAGCTCGCCCGCAACGTTCGGCAGGATGTGGCGACTCAGGATCACCTGCGTGCGCTGCCCGAGCGCCCGCGCCGCCTCCACGAACTCCTTCTCCTTGACCGAGAGGGTGGGGCCGTAGGCGATCCGCGCGAACCGCGGCGTGATCGTCAGGCCGATCGCGATGATGAGCTTGAACGTGCCCGCGCCGAGCACGGCCATCACCAGCAGGCCGGTGATGAGGTCGGGGAACGAGAGCAGGATGTCGACGACGCGCATGATCACCGAGCCGATCCTGCCGCCGAAGTAGCCCGCAACGATCCCCATCGCGGTGCCGAGCACGCCCCCGAGCGCCACCGAGCTCACACCGACGATCAGGGCGATCCGCGCCCCATAGATGATGCGGCTGAGGACGTCCCGTCCGAAGTCGTCCCGTCCCAGCAGGTGCGAGAGCGATGGTTCCTCGAGTCGGTTGATCGTGCTCTGGTCGATCGGGTCGTAGGGCGCGATCAGCGGCGCCAGGATCGCGACGAGAACCACGATCGCGATCATGCCAAGCCCGACCACGGCCGACTTGTTGCGCCGGAAGGTGCGCCATGCCCGCTGCCGCTGCGAGACGATCTTGATATTCGGTGCGTGATTGCCCGTCGCGCCCGTTGGAGCTGTCGTTGCCTGCGACATTAGTCGTACCTCACTCGTGGGTCGACGACGGTGTAGATGATGTCGACGATGATGTTGACGATGATGATGATGAACGCGTACAGCACCATGATCGCCTGCAGCAGCGTGTAGTCGCGCTGGCGGCTGGCACCAACCATGAGCCTGCCCAGACCGGGTCGCGCGAAGACCTCTTCCGTGAGCACCGAGCTCCCGATGAGCCCGATCACGAAGATCCCCACAAGCGAGACGATCGGCACCAGTCCGGCCCGGAACGCGTGCCTGAGGAGCACCACCCGCTCGGCCAGACCCTTGGCCCGGGCGGTGCGGACGTAGTCGTCCGACAGCACATTCAGCATGACCGAGCGCGTCATGCGCGCCACGTACGCCATCTCGATCAACCCGAGTGAGAGTGCGGGCAGGATCAGGCGCTTGAGATTGTCTCCCGGGTCGGAGAAGTCACCGGCCCCGATCGCCGGGAGCCAGCCCAGCTTTGCCGAGAAGAGGAACATCAGCAGGAGGCCGAGGTAGAAGGCAGGCAGCGACAGCCCGAGCAGCGAGAAGACCCTGCCGGTGTAGTCGATGGCCGTGTTCTGCTTGACCGCCGTGATGATGCCGATGGGAACGCCGAGCGCCAGCGCGACGAGCAGGGCGACGAAGGTCAGCTCCAGCGTGTGGGGGAGCACGAACTCGATCTGCTCCCAGGCGGGTTGCCGCGTGATCATCGTCGTGCCGAGATCCCCCCTGAGGAGATCCCCCATGTACGAGATGTACTGCTCCCAGAGCGAATCGTTCAGCCCTAGCTGCTCCCGAAGCTGGTTCACCGCTGTCTCGGACGCGTTGTCGCCCAGCGCGGCCCGCGCCGGATCGCCAGGGATGACGCGTACCAGCAGGAAGATGATGGTGACGACCACGAACAGCGTCGGGATCGCCAGGAGCAGGCGTCGCAGGATGTGTCTCAGCATACGCGTGCCTTCAACGTGCGAGCGTGTGGATCGGTCGACATTCGGGAGAAGCGCCGGCGTTGCGCTTCGATACCGGGCTGGACTGGGTTGAGGGCGCCCCCGCCCTCGTACGCGAGAGGCGTGCCGCCCTTCGGTACGTGAATGCCGGAGTCCGCAACCGGGCCCGATGGGCTGAATCCGGATGTGCTGCGGACCACCTTAGCACGAACACGCGCCGTCCGGCTCGAGCCGGACGGCGCGTGCAGTGGGCCCGACGAGGGGTCGGGCGACCGTCGCGACTACTCGCTGATGGTCGTGGTCTCGTCGATGCCCGGGTAGAGGTTGATCACCGCTGTCAGATCGTGACCGTAGTCGACGTTCTCGGAGCGTGCGTACACCTGGTTCACGAGCAGGATACCGGTGCCGGCGAAGTTCTCCATGATCGCGATGTTGGCCTGCTTCCACAGCTCGGCCTGCTCAGCCGCGTCCGTGGTGGCGATGGCCTGGTCAACCCATTCGGATGCGTCGAACTTCGAGAAGTTCGTCACGTTCGGCGAGTCATCGGTGCCGGCGGTGAAGAACTGCGACAGGTAAACGTGCGCGTTCGGCCGGTAGGCGATGTAGAGCACGATCGCGTTCTCATCCTGTCGGATGAGGTCGTGCATCGCCTGGTGCTGGACCACCTCGAGGTTGACCGTGATGCCGATCTGGCGGAGCTCCTCGACGAGGACCTCGTAGTTGCGGCGGTAGGCATCCTGTTCGGAGGTCACGAGATCGATCTCGAACCCGTCCGGGTAGCCCGCTTCCGCGAGCAGCGCCTTCGCGCCCTCGATGTCCGGCTCGATGTTCACACCCGCCTCGGTGGCCTCTTCCTCCGTCAGGCCGCCCTCCATGAGCTGGGCCGGGACGGGCGAAAAGACGGCCTCGCCGACAGGCGAGCCGGAGAGGGCGATGTGGTTCTCGCGGTTGATCGCCTTGAACACGGCCTCGCGAACGAGCGGATCGTCGAACGGCTCGGCCTCGATGTTGATGTTGACGAAGAGCACCTCGCCGACACCGAAGACGTCGACGGTGAGCCCATCCTGGCCGTTCATGCGGTCGACCCACTGGGCTTCCGGCAGGCCGTTGATCACGTCGAGGTCGTTGGACTGAAGTCCGAGCTCGCGGGACGTCGCATCCGGCACGAAGCGCACCTCGACGCCACCGAGCTGTGGGGTGCCGCGGAAGAACTCGTCGAACGCGACGAGATTCACGCTGTTCTGCGGCGTGTAGCTCTCGAACATGAACGGGCCGGTACCGACCGGGTTGGTCACGAAGCCATCGGCGCCGAGCGCTTCGAACGGCTGCTGGCAGATGATGAATCCGCCCGAATAGTTGGCGATATTCGGGAGGAACAGCGTCTCGGAGAGCGGCTGCTCGAGCGTGATCTCGACCGTCAGGTCATCGACCGCCGAGAACGTCCATCCCTCGTAGTTCGCCGAGTAGCTGGAGGTGTCCGGGTTGGCTGCCTTCTCCAGCGAGAAGACGACATCGGCCGACGTCAGCTGATAGGACTCCGTGCCAGCCGTTTCACTGGGATGGCACATCACGTCATCGCGCAGCGTGATGGTCCATGTCTGGGTCCCGTCCTCGTTGTCCGTGAATGTGGGCATCTCGGCGGCGATGTCCGGCTCGAACTCGGTCACCGTGCCGGGCACGAAGCGGACGAGGCCGTTGAACACCATGTCCACGATCGTGCGGTCCTGCGTGCCGGTGGCGACATGCGGGTCGAGCGACTGGATATCCGCTTCGGACGAGCCAAAGCGCAGCACGGGGCGATCCTGTGCGCCGGCACCTGTGGCGCCGAGGAAGCCTCCGACGCTTGTCACGACCAGCATGAGCGTCAAGAGCAACGCAAGTGAGCGTTTGCGCCTCATATAGGTGCTCCTCTCTGTCGTCGCATGACGACGTGTGGTTGAACCGATAGCCTGTCGGCGGGACCGCGTCGAACGGCAGTCCCGGAACGCGAAAAGGCCGGAATGGCACCGGCCAGCGGTGCGGTGAGCCCCGCCCTGCTGCCTGGTCACCACGCGCGCCTGGCACGAGGTCAGTCCTGCCTGGCATCCCAGCCAAATCGATCCGTTCCAATGAGGCTACTGTCGCATATCGGGCCGGGCAGGTCAAAGAGCCCTCCGCCTGCCGCAGCACGAGCTCCGTGACGCTGTGATGGTCCCCACCTGCTGATGCGGTACTGCACTATGCTCAGGACAGCACACCGATCGGCGTTCCATTTCAGGATTGGGGCTCGCGTGACGACATCCAGACTGCTTTCGATACTCGTGATGGTGCTCACCCTGTCGATACCGTTCGCTACGGCGCGGGGACAGGCGACTCCGACCTACGAGTCTGCTCCGGAGATCGCCCAGCGCTACGCACTCGACGTCAACTTCGACCCCGAGACTGCGACGATCGCCGGCGAGATGCGGGTGCGCTGGACGAATACCACAGGGGAGCCTCAGGAGACACTCCCGTTTCGCCTCTACCCCAATGCGAGCTACTACGGCGACGGCGGGATCGAGCTTGGAGAGGTCACGGTGGAAGGCGATCCGGTCCAGCCCGAGCTGGATGCGGTCGATCCGACGGTGATGCGCGTCCCGATCCCATCGACGGCACCCGGGGAAGAGATAGTGCTCACACTCCCGTTCTCCACCATCGTGCCGGTCGACACGAACGGCAGCTTCGGTATATTCCGCGGGAACAGCACCGACGGCAGCTGGGCCCTCGTCAACTGGTATCCCATCGTCGCGGGCTGGGAGCCGGGCAAGGGGTGGTTTCTCGACCCGCCAAGGTCTCTGGGCGATCCCACCTTCGTCACCGCGAGCGCCTGGGATGTGACGATCTCGCACCCCGATACCCACGTGCTGATTGGCACCGGCGACGAGACCACCACGGTCGCTGCCGGCATCGCGACGACCACGATCGACCTGCCGGTCGGGCGCGAGCTCGCCGTTGTGGCGTTACCCGCAGGATCCGTCACGACAACGGTCGCAACCATCGGCAACCAGGATGTTCAGGTAACGCTCCCGGTCGACGACGCGGTACCCGGGATGGCGGAGGCGCTGGAGACCTTCGCCGGGGAGGCACTCCCACGCTATGGCGAGTGGTTCGGTGGTCCCGTTGAGCGCGAGCTGGACATCACCGTCGCGAATCTCGACGGTGCCCTGGGTGTCTCCTGGACGGGCGCCGTCTGGCTCGATCTCGACCAGCTCACCGCGGATGGGGTGCTCGATGACGTCGAGCGCATGAGCCTGCGGTTCGTCGTCCATCACGAGATCGGGCACCAGTGGATGGCCGGCATGATCGGCACGAACTCCAACAACCACACGTTTCTCACCGAAGGACTCGTCAATGTCCTTGCGGTGGCGATCGTTCGGGACATCGACGGCCCTCAGATGGCCGCGTACGTCTTCAACGGCTGGGTGGCGGGCCCGTATCGAGCCTTCGTCAATGGTGGTCAGGATGCCATCGCCGATTCGCCGGTCGGTGAGCTGAGCCCGACCGTGCACAGCTTCGTCACCTACGGCAAGGGTGGGGTCGGGTTCGAGGCGATTCGGCAGGAAATCGGCGACGATGCCTTCTTTGAGGCGCTGGAGTACCTTGGAACTACTTACGCCTGGGGCATCGTGACGCCAGAGATTCTGCTCGGCGCCTTCGAGCAGGCGTCAGGGGTCGAGCTCGACGATCTCTGGGCTTCCTGGTTCGAGCGGGCGGAAGCGACACTTCCCCAGGTCGATGCCGTGATCGCAGGGGCCGGCCAATAGGACACGCCCGAAGTCCAGGCATCCGACTCGCTCTGCGAGTCAGATGCCTGCCGTGCCTGCCACCAATCGTCCACGCCCGTATGTGAGCACCAGATGAGCCGAAACTCGCAACCAGCATCAACGAAGCGCTCCACATACTTGACACGACTCGTTTAGGATTGTATAGTCTTGGTACTGACGAGAGCGGACGCCGATCGAGCACAAAGTCCACAGTCTCCATCTCACTGGTGGTCCGATCTCGGACAACGCGAATCACGTACGCCAGTTGCCGTACTCATGACGATGGTGTCAGGAGGAACACGAATGGTTACTCGATATTCCGGCGGATCGCTGTTCAATGATGTGGTGAACCTGCGCGACGCGGTCGATCGGCTCTTCAATGAGACCTTCATGCCGGGCCAGATGCGGACGATCTGGGCGTCCGGCGAGGCTCGCTCGCCGTTCCCCCTCGATGTCTACGCCACCGAGACGGAGATGACGGTGCTGGCCGCGGTGCCTGGCATCGATCCGGAGCAGCTCGACATCTCGATCGAGAAGGGACAGGTAACCCTGCGCGGTGAGATCCCTGACGTCGCGATGTCCGAGGAAGCCAAGGACGCGACCTGGTACCTGCATGAGCTCCCGCGCGGGAGCTTCCAGCGCACGCTCTCCGTACCGTTCGAGATCGACGCGAACGCTGCCGAGGCGACCTTCGATAACGGCATGCTTCGCCTGACCCTCCCCAAGGCCGAGGCTGCCCGTCCGAAGCAGATCAAGGTTCGGGTGGCCGGCAACGGCGCCCATGCCGAGGCGATCTCGAGCGGCTCCAGCGAGACCAACGCCGAATAACCACCACCGGCACGGTTGGGCCCGAGGGGCCGTGCCGGTACCACACCTCGGGCAGGTGCCGGTGGATTCCCCTCCATCCACAGCCAGCCACCTCCTTCCCCTTCCCACCCCCGACGGCGCAAGCCGTCGGGGGTGGCTTCGTTTTGGTACGTACCCCTCAAATACGTATGCTCGTCGTCAGCGAATACGTAGAAATGCGGATGTAGCCAATCTCGCCGCGACGCATCATGAACTGGTTGCGCTCCCGGACCCTTCCGGACTTTGGCAGGGAGCGCACCTGGTACAGGGTCACCACCCAACGAGCAATCATTCTTCGATGCGAGGAGTAGCAATGCGGCGGTTCTCAGCGATATTCGCGACATTCCTCTTGTTTTTCATGATCGGGGCGACCGTTTCCGCCGCCCAGACCACGGGCGGTGCCGAGGTCCTCGATCCAGGTGGGCACACGCTGACCTGGACCGGCAACTGGACCAAGGACACGAACGCCAGCATCCAGACAACAGACTTCGAGGGCGTGCTCCTGCAGGGCACGGATACCATCTTTGGGGTGGTCGTCTACGGTAACGGGACGTCGGGCGCCGAGCTGCGTGATGTCTTCGTCGATTCGTTCGGCTCCACCCTCGGCAACTACAGCACGATCGATTCGGGTAGTGATGGCAGCGTCCATTACGAGCTCGGCAGCGGCGCGACGGTCACGCTTTACGCTGTCTTCATCGATGCCGGTCTCGGCGCGCAGTCGATTGGCTACTTCATCGTGGCGCCGACCGCCACGTTCGCCAACGCGGTTTCGACCGTGCAGGCCGAGTTCAAGCTCAACGGCTCCATGGTGCTGAATGGCGTCGATGGTACCGGCCTGCAGCAGCGGGCGCAGGGTGGCACTGGAACGGTCAACACCGGCACAACTGGCACGACGAACACCGGTACGGCTCAGCAGCCGACGAACAACATTCCGGCGAACCAGACCATCCCGAATACCGGCACCACCCAGCAGACGCAGCGAGTCGTCACCGCCACCACCACTGTCGGTGCCACCGAGGTGGGTTGGACCGGCAACTGGACGCACGACGTCGCCAACTCGTCGCCAGATCAGGCGATGTTCTCGAGGACCGATGCGGCCACCGGCTCGCTCAGCCTCGTGAGCTACGGTGAGTTCCTCGATCCCTCCATCCTCAACTCGGCGGCGGCGATCGAGACCTACACCCAGGCGTTCTTCCAGGGCGCCGGCGCAACCAACGTGACCCAGCTTGACGGTGGCGTGCTGACCAACGGTGTCGAGTGGCGCATCTACCGGTTCAGCCTCCAGGGGATCGACCTGGCGACGTTCGTCACCGGCGGCCAGAATGCTGGCGGCGCGTGGGTGATCACCACGGTGACCGGCAATGCGAGCCAGATGACGCTCACGCTGATCGACGTTCAGGAGCAGTTCAGCATCAACAAGACCGCCTCGCTGCTCGAGGGCGTTGACCCGATCATCGTCACCCTGACCCTGATGCCGTAGGTTTTCGCTCGATGATCTCCCCGGAGCGGTGACACCCGGGCCGCCGCTCCATCCCGCTCATTGCCCGGATCCCGTGCCGGCCAGACCAGTAAGCAATGAACGCCGCCGGCACCGTATCAATCCCTTCCAACTGCCCCGGCGTACATGCCTCGACTCCCGAGCGCACTGCCACCGGGGCTCGTGTTCTCCGGCCATTGTGGGGAGACGGTCGATTCGATCGGATCGCGCCTGTCTGAAAATCCACACCAATCACGTCGCGGTGGTGCCAGTCTCCATGCGTGCGACACTCGCTGACTCGATTGGCGCGATCTGATCCGGGACGGGCTCGCCTTCATGAAGGCTTTTGCATGTTGGCATCCGGTTTGCAATACTCTCACGGTGCCGGACAGCTCGTCCCGAGCGGGACACCGGTACCATGAGAAACCCGTGTGCCTGGCTGCTTCATCACGTCAACGCACGGGTGGCACCCGCGTTCTCCGGAACGTAGACGGAGGGAAATCGTTGTGTCGATTCGAATGATTCGGGGTACTGCCCTTGTGCTTGCCCTGCTGGCGGGAATGCTCGCCTTTGTCGTGAATCCGGCCGCCGCGCAGGACAGCACTCCGACCGCGGACCAGCCCGTCACGGTTGGAGAGACCGAGCTGACCTGGACCGGTGACTGGCAGTACGACCCGGCCAGCTCGATGGACGAGCAGGCGACCCTCACTCAGGTCGATGTGACCACCGGCTCGCTGATGCTGGCGACCTATGGTGAGTTCGCCGACGACACCGTCGACGACCCGCAGGGCGCGCTCGACGCCTTCACCGGCTCCTTCTTCGACAGCGCCGGCGCCCAGTCGGTGGTGATGGTCGATTCCGGGGAGCTCGACAACGGTGGCGTCTGGGAGCTTCACACCTTCGACCTCCAGGGGCTGCAGCTGACGATGCTTATCACCGTGAGCCAGGCTGACGGTGGCGAGTACGTCGTCTCGACCCTGACGGCCAACACCGAGACCTTCAGTGAGAGCCTCACCACGGCCCAGACCGAGATCTCGCTCAATGGCGAGCCGACCTACTTCGAAGGTGTCGACGCCGAGCAGGTCGGTACCAGCCTGAATGCGGCGCCGTCGGCCAGCCCGGAAGCGACGCCGGCCGCGTAACACCACGGGAGTGGTGCGCTGATAGCAGCGCGCCGGGCTCCACCCCCATGCTCGTGCCTTGGTCACGAGCATGGGTTTTTTTCGTGCAGGCGGACGCAATTCCGGGGCGATTCGATCCCATAATGGAGGTAATGCATCCGGGAGGACCGCAGGAAGGGGCACGATCCCACATGGACCGACTGTCGATCGTCATGGTGCGCGGCTCGCTCGTCTGGCTGATGCTCGGCATCCTGGTCGGTGGGGTCATGCTGGTTGACCGGGCGGTACCGGGAAACTGGATTGCCTGGTTCGCGCCAAGTCACGGTCACGTCCTCTTCGTTGGATGGTTCCTGCAGTTCGCGCTTGGAATAGCCTACTGGCTGCTTCCTCGCAAGCGGAGCGCGACGATGCCGCTCGGATACCGCGAGCGATGGGGCATCGTCGGTGTGCTGTGCCTGAACGGCGGACTTGCCTGTCGCGTGCTTGCGGAGCCTCTGGAACGGTCCGGACGTGCCAGCGATGCGACGCTGGCGGTGCTGGGGCTGTCCTCGACCCTTCAGGTCGTCGCCGTTGCGATCTTCATCTCCCAGCTCTGGCCGCGAATCTATGGTCGTGCCAGGCTCGGGAAACCCGCGGGCAAGGGGAGTGCGACGGGCCCGCCAGGAGCGTAAGGAAATGTACAGAAGACTGGTGGCGATCACGCTGACAACCGCGCCCATCGCGCTGGCGGTGAGCGCGATCGCCGCCGGAATCACCACCACCGCGCCGTCGTGGTGGCGCGCTGCGGTACATCTTGCGGTGCTGGGTGGCATCGCGATGATGATATACGGGGTCAACATCCGTATCGTGCCCGTCTTTGCCCGCCGCTCGTGGCGATCGGAGCGGATGCTGGTGGCGCAGGTCGTCGCTGGCGGTGCCGGGGCGTGGGTCAGCTTCCTGGGGATCGGCGTGCGCTCTACCGTCCTCGCCTGCGTTGGGCAGACGCTCGCCCTCGCTGGCGGCGTGCTGTTCATGGCCAACATCGCGATGCTCTTCCGTCAGCAACCGGGCGCAGCCGTTGCACCGCCGGCCCGACATGAGGAGCAGGTCGACGTCGATCCCATCGCCACGCGATTCACCCGGTTGTCGGGCACCTGGCTCCTGCTGGGGCTGGCTACCGGCGTGGCGCTGACGTGGTGGCATCCCTCCACCGGGCGCTGGGATCTGGTGTGGGCACACATGCTCCTGATCGGCTTCTTCCTCTCCATGGCGTCCGGCGTCTGCTACCACGTGCTGCCGCGCTGGACCGGACGGCCATGGCGGTCGATTGCGTTGATACGGTGGCACTACCATCTGGTGCTGGCGGGACTTCCCCTCATGGTGTTGGCCCTGGCGGTGGATCACTCAGCCCTGTTCCTCCTGGCTGGGCCGATCCAGGCCGTGGCGATCGCCCTGCTGCTCCTGAACATCGCTCCACACGTCTGGAGCCTGCGCGGGGCCGTACGCGGCGGGATCGTCGTTGCCTCTGCATGTCTCGTCCTTGGGGTGTCGCTGGGAGTCGCGTTCGCGATCGATCCGGCCATCGGGCCACGCCTGCGGCAGGCGCACGCCGTCGCGAATCTCTTCGGCTGGGCGGGCCTGCTGATCTCCGGATTCGGGTACAACCTGGTTCCCGGGTTCAGTGGCGGCTCACTCCGCTGGCCGCGACTCGCCATGGCCCAGATAGTGGTGCTCGCGACCGGGGTGCTCGCGGGCGTTGGCGCGATCGCCTGGCGCATGTATGGCTCCGGTCCGGAATGGGCGATCATCCTGTCGCAGGCAGTCGTCGCGCTTGGACTCGGGCTCTTTGCGCTGCAGGTCGCGGCGATCTTCGCGTCCCCTCCCCAGCCCCCCTCACCGATTCGAATCCTGCCAGCTCCACATCTGTCGTAACGATCACGCCCCCGACAGCGCCGGCTGGTGTCGTGATATAAACCCCGAGTGACTTCGAGGGGCCATATGGGAACCCTCGACCCTGTCCTGACGTCCTGATTGCGATGGCATATCCGGAAGTGCTGTCGGTGTGAGAGAATGGAGGCTGGTGACCCGACAGAACCCGAAAACGAAACCCCGTTTCTTTCCGTGAGGAGCAATCGAATGAAGCGAGCGCGAGGAGTGCGCGTTACGTTTGCCACCCTGCTCGTGCTGCTGACGGTGCTCGCATCCGTCATGCAGGCAGCAGCCCAGACGACCACAGGGCAGGCGGCATCGCCACAGACAGCCGGTACAGCGACGATTTCCTTTGACGACAGCTGGGAGTTCGATCCCGAAGGGGCCGATCCGACATCGGTGTTCCTGGTCCACCGAGACATCCCGACCACGATGTTCATGTACGGTGAGATCGCCGACCCGTCCATCACCGATCCCGGGATGGCGATCGATCAGTTCGCGATGGGCTTTTTCGGCAGCTTCGGGGACCAGAACCAGCAGGAGCTCGCCGGTGAGGTGGTGGATCCGGGCAATGCCTGGCGTCTCTACTCCGTCAACCAGGCCGGCATTCCGTTCGGCATGCTCACGACGGCCAATACCTCGGCTGTCCCCGGATCCGTCGTCATCGTCATGCTCATCGCGCCCGCCGGTTCCTTCGATCTCGGCATATCTGCCGTGCAGCAGGGCATCGACGTCAACGGGACCGGCTCGCCGCTCGCCGGCTTTGACCCGAACGAGCTCGCCGCTCTCCTCGAGAGTGGAGGACAGTCCGGGCAGACAGGCGCTCCGACGGAAACCCCGACGAGCACCGGCGGTCTCACGTTGCCGCCACTGACCACTCCGGAGGCAGGCACCACCCCGACCACCACGTCCGGTGGGCTGACCCTGCCGCCGCTCAACCCGACCCAGGATGTTCAGGAGACTCCGACGACCGCCACGGGCACGACCGGGCAGGGACAGTCGGTGGTGGTGAACACGGCGACCGTGGCGTACGGGCCCAACTGGACGTATGAGGAGGCCAGCAGCACACCGAACGAGATTGCGTTCTTCAGCAGCGCGAACGCGCCGACGACCGTCTTCGGCTATGCCACCACCGGCGATGCCAGCGGCGATGCCGGGTTGGGCCTCGATCAGTTCAACGAGGGGTTCTTCAGCAGTTTCGGTGCGACCAATGTCCAGCAGGTGGCCCGTGAGGTGCTGCCGAGCCAGATCGCCTACTCCCTGCACACCGCTGACCGGAGCGGCGTTCCCGTGGTCGTGCTCGCCTACGCCGACGTGACCTCCGCCCCTGGTGAGTTCCGTGTGCAGGTGCTGATCTCGGAAGCCTCCAACTTCGATGGAGAGCTGAACAGCGCGATGCAGTCGTTCCAGATCGACGGCGTCGGTGCGTTCAATGAGCTCGACCCGGCAGCGATCTCGGCTCTCCTCGCCGGAGGAGCGACCACGACTGGGCCCACCACCACAACCACTCCCGATCCGTCCACCCAAGCCGGTGCCTCTACGATGTCGGTCACCAGTGACGTCTCGCCGTTCGAGGCGCAGGACGCCCAGGGAACGTGCGACACCATCGGTTGGGCCGTAACCTCGCCGGACCAGGTTCCCGCCTCCGAGGCGGATATCAACTATCGCTCGGTGTGCGTGGGAGACAGTGTCTACTTCGCCAGCTGCGGCGTGGTGCCTGCCACCGAGCTGGGTGCTCCCGAGGCGGGCATGACGTGGGTCCAGTGTGACGTCACCGTGCGCGTGGACGGTGCTCCGCTGGAGCTCACCATGTTCGACTTCGAGCTGGTGGATGCGTCTGGCGCCACCTATACCTTCGACCTGATGGCTGGCATCAGCGCCATCGACTCGATCAAGCTCTTTCCGGAGACGGCGGTGGCAACTGGCCAGACCGCTACCGGGTCGGCCATCTTCAGCGTGCCGCAGAGTGCACCCGGACCGTGGGTGCTGCAGGTCAACCCGCTGGCGCTGGCAACAACCGGTGTCCAGCCGGGCTCGCTGGTGATCTCTGGAGATCTCCAGCCAATCGAGGCGGTCGCGCCGTAGCACGCAGGCGACAGCATCAGCGATCTGCGAGAATCTCCCCGGCTACTGGCCGGGGAGATTCTCTTGTGCGCTCGCCAACGGCCACCCCTGTTCGTATCGCTCCGCTCAGCGCGGCCAGCGCCGTCGACAGGACGCCCACCCTGTCCGACAATGGCGGCGGGGGAGGGCATGGAAGCCGATGGAGGGAAGCGCGTGAGTTCCGAATGGAGTTCGGCGGTGAGCACGACACGTGGGCAGGTCGGCGACGTCATTCGACTGCTGGCCGACCTCGTGGCGATCGAGTCGGTCAACCCCGATCTTGTGCCGGGGGCATCCGGCGAGGCCGCGATTGCAGACTACTGCCAGCGCTGGCTGGAGAGGCATGGGTTCGAGGTCCATCGCCTCGAATCGCGTCCGGGTCGCCCGTCCATCGTCGGCGTCGCGCGTGGTACCGGTGGTGGTCGCTCGCTCATGCTCAACGGTCACTATGATACGGTCGGCCTTGCCGGGTACAACGGGAATCCGCTCGAGCCACGGGTCGACAATGGCAGATTGCATGGGCGTGGGGCATACGACATGAAGAGCGGTGTCGCCGCCTCCATGGTGGCGGCCGCTCGGGCGTGCCGGTATCGGCTCAGCGGCGATGTCCTGGTCGCGCTCGTCGCCGACGAGGAGTTCGCGAGCCATGGCACCGCCGAGGTGCTGATGGACTTCACCGCCGACGCCGCCGTCGTCACGGAGCCGAGCAACCTGCAGGCTGTGCTCGCGCACAAGGGGTTCGTCTGGTTCGACATCATCATTCAGGGGCGGGCCGCGCATGGCTCGCGGCCGGATCTCGGCATCGATGCCATCGCGAAGGCTGGACACGCCCTCGTAGCCATCGAGAAGTGGAGCGACCGGCTGCGGTTGGGGCGGCAGCACCCGACGCTCGGGCCGGGCACGGCGCACATCTCACTCATCAGCGGCGGCGAGGAGGCGTCCAGCTACCCGGCGGAGTGTCGGATCACGATCGAGCGGCGCACCTTGCCCGGCGAGACCGGCGCATCGGTCGAGACCGAGCTCCGGTACCTTCTTGGCACGCTCTCCCGCACGGTCCCGGACTTTTTCTGGCGGCTCGAGCGTGGTCTCGAGCGTAGTCCCTTCCAGGCGGAGCCGGACCATCCGATCGTGCAACACCTGCTGGCCCAGGCCGAGCAGACCCTCGGTCATCGACCGGCCGTTCGCGGTGAGCCGTTCTGGACGGACTGTGCACTGCTCCAGGACGCCGGCATACCCTGTCTCATGTTCGGCGCGGATGGGGCTGGAGCGCACGCGGCGGACGAGTGGGCGGATCTGGCGTCGGTGGAGGCGCTCACGGACATCCTGACCGGGACGATCCGGTCGTTCTGCGCCTGAGCCCACGCCTGCCTTGCGTACTATCGTCAACAGACCGCGGGCACGATGGGTCGACCCCATGAACCACGATTGGCACCGCTCCGTACGCAAGTGAATCAGCCCGCCCGGACTTTCCGGGCGGGCTGATGTCGTGACGCGGAGTGGCGATCGATCCCTAGCGGATCGTCTGCTCCGTCTGATTGTCGAAGAAGTGCAGCTGCTCGGGAACCGCCACGACCTCGATCTGCTGGCCGCGCTCGAGCTTGAGCCCCGGATCCATGCGGGCGGTGATGACCTGCCCCCGCACATCGAGGTAGACGAAGATCTCGTTGCCGAGCAGCTCGACCACGTCCACGGTCGCCGGGATGAGCGCCGTCTCCGGGATCTCGCCCTTCGCCAGCGAGCGCTCGACGAGGTGCTCGGGTCGGATGCCCATCGTCACCTGCTTGCCGACGTACTCGCGCAGACCGCCCGCGCGCTCCTCGGGGATCGTCATCTTGAAGCCCTGGTGCACGGCGACGAGCCGCTCACCGGTGCTCTCGATGGTGACATCGACGAAGTTCATTGACGGCGACCCGATGAAGCCGGCCACGAACTTGTTGGCCGGGTTGTCGTAGAGCTCCTGCGGGGTCGCCAGTTGCTGCAGCACGCCGAGGCTGAGCACCGCGATGCGGTCGCCCATCGTCATGGCCTCGGTCTGGTCGTGGGTCACGTAGATGGTCGTCGTGCGGACCCGGTCATGCAGCTTGACGAGCTCGGCGCGCGTCTGCACACGGAGCTTGGCGTCGAGATTGGACAGCGGCTCGTCCATCAGGAAGACGTCGGCGTTTCGCACGATGGCGCGGCCGAGGGCAACGCGCTGGCGCTGACCACCGGAGAGGGCCTTCGGCTTCCGGTCGAGGTACTGCTCGATGTCAAGGATCCGGGCGGCCTCGCGGACGCGCTCCTCGCGCTCGTTCTTGGGAACCTTCCGCAGCTTGAGCGGGTAGGCGAGGTTGTCGCGGACGCTCATGTGCGGGTAGAGCGCGTAGCTCTGGAACACCATGGCGACGTTGCGGTCCTTCGGTGGAAGGTCGTTGACGACGCGGTCACCGATGATGATCCGCCCGTCGCTGATCTCTTCCAGACCGGCCACCATGCGCATGGCCGTGGACTTTCCACAACCGGACGGGCCGACCAGTACCAGGAACTCCTCGTCCTCGATCTCGAGGTTGAGGTTGGAAACGGCGGGGGCCTCATTGCCGCTACCGTACACCTTGGTGACGTTGTCGAAAATCACGCGAGCCATTGAAGGTACTCCTTACACCGATGTTACAGTGGCCACCACCCTCCGGTACGTCCGGCATCGTGACCCAGAAGCGCCCTACGACATATGATCTCCCGCAATCGGGAACGATCACCATCGGCGTCTTTCGCTCCGCAAACCACGGCGCTTTATGATCTGCTGTGCACTTTGTGCAATGTATCGTCCGAATTGTCAAGGATCGGCCTGCCGGGGCGCCGCAGCCAGTGTGTGCGCACGGTTACCTGATCGTCCTCGGGATCGGGCCACGGTCCCTCCCACACCTGGGTTTCCAGGCTCCATCCACGTGCCTCGAGGGCCTGCAGGAAGACCGCAGCCGGCTTTCGACCTGGCTCCGCGAGCCACAATGCCCCGTCGGGATCCAGCAGCAGGTCCACTGCCGCGAGGAGTGGCTCGATGTCACGGCGCTCGTAGAGCAGGTCGGCGGCGAGGATCACCTCGTACGTTCCATTCGCATGGAGCTCGGCGATTGAGCTGCTGCGCCAGTTCACCTGACGAGCCTCGTCAGGCTCCCTTCCGGTATGGGCAAGCGTGGTTATCCGGGCCAGCAGCACCGCCTCCGGGGCATAATCGGTAACCGTGAGGTGGGCGCCTTGCTCGGTGGCGATCGCGGCCGTGATGCCGACGCCGCAGCCCAGCTCGAGCACGCGCCGGTCGCGGATACGCTCCGGATGCTCCAGAATGGCACCTGCCAGCGCCACGCCCGATGGCCAGATCTCCGCCCAGTAGGGGAGGTTCTGTTCCGGGTCGGTGGCGATCTGGTCGAGCAACACGTCGATGTCGGACGGGCGGGTGACCCACACGGTCTCATCGGAGCCCGGGATCATGACGGGTTGCTCGACCATCGCGCCGGTGTGTTCCAGCTGTCCGCGAAGATCAGCAAGTTGTGTTCGAATTGCCTCCGGCAGGGATTGCTCGTGTGGTCCTGTCATGCGGGTGGTCCGTGCCTGTCGCGGATTTCCGATGTCACCGGGCTGCGGTACAGTAGCGATATTGTGGCACGGACATGCCGGGCGGGGGCGATCGATCGCCGGCCGCGACGGTAGCGATGTAGCAGACGAGGGCCGAGGTTCCGATGAGTGAGGCATCCCAGGCGCGTGGTGGTGCGCGTCCCGATGATTCCGACAAGAGGGTCGTCACGTTCGGTGAGGCGATGATTCGGCTCACCCCACCCGGTTTCGAGCGGCTCGAGCGCACCATTCGCCTCGACGTGACCGTCGGTGGAGCCGAGCTCAACACCGCCATCGGCCTGGTCTGCCTCGGGCGCAGGGCCAGCTGGGTCTCGGCCCTGCCGCGTACGGCGCTCGGTCGCATGATCGATCGCCAGGCACGCGCCAACGGGGTCGACACCTCCGGCATCCATTGGGTGGAGGAGCACGAGGGGCGTACCGGTGTGTACTTCCTCGAAGAGGGCGTGGATCCGCGTCCGTCAGCAGTGACCTACGACCGCAAGAACACGGCGATCGCCAACGTCAAGCCTGGCACCTTCGACTGGGAGGTCCTGCTGGACGGAGCCGGAGCGCTGCATGTCTCCGGCATCACCCTTGCCGTCTCGCCGGGCGCCAGAGCGGAAGCGATGGAGGCCGTCCGGGTTGCCAACGAGAAGCGGGTGCCGGTTTCGTTCGACCTCAACTATCGATCCAAGCTCTGGAGCGAGGTGGAGGCGCGCGAGGCGTTCAGCGAGATCATTCCCAGGGTGGACATCCTGTTCGCGTCCCGCAGCGGTCTCGCGACGTTCTTCGATATCGAGGGGACCCACGAGGAGGTCCTGCGCGAGGCGATCAGGAAGCTTGGCGTCGCGGCGGTGACCCTGACCCGCAAGCGAGCCAAGGGCGCCCGGCGCCTGAAGATCATGAGCATGGCACTCGGCAAGTCGGGAGTGCTTGCGACCACAGACTGGCGCTCGATCGAGGTGGTCGATCGTCTCGGCGGTGGGGACGCCTACGCTGCCGGATTCCTCGACGGCTACCTTGAGAACCCCGAGCAACTTAGCCGGGCGATCGCCCTCGGCAACGCTGCCAGCGCCCTGAAGCACACCATGCCTGGCGACTTCCTCTCCGCCACGCGTGAGGAGATCGAGGCGGTAGTTGAGGGCAGCTCGGACGTGCTGCAGCGCTAGGCTGGAGACAGAGGCCGGACATCATCGGCGCGGACCTCACGGTGCACGGCGAGCGATCGGAGGAATCTCACGAGCTCTCGATCGCTCGTCGTGCTGTGCCGATGGGGCCACGATCGTCTTTCGTCGTTGTCCCGTTCACCCGGTTGCCTGCTTGACGTGTGCCTGGTTGCGCGCGCACCGTGCTCGTGGATCCCCGAGGACACCTGCCGGGTCCGTAGCAGGATGCCTGGCGGGTTGACCTCGACCTGGTCAGCCGGTACGATGGGCGCGAGAAAGGCAGGCATTCGTCTCATGGCCAACTTCATCGATCGCATCCGAAGAGTCGCGGAGCCCTCCGCGGTTCGGGAGATTCCGGGCTGGAGCCCGGAGCGATCGGTGCATGCCTTCTCAGCCACCTGACCTCTCGTAGACGCAAAGGGCTCCAGAGAACGTCGCCGCCATGACCAGTGGCGCGACGTTTTGCTTTGCCGGAGAATCCGGCATCGTGCATGCGTCAGGAGCCAGACATGCGTACGCAACGAAGGCGGGCAGCCTATTCACAGAATTTCCTGCACAGCCGCCAGCTCGTATCGGCGCTCGTGGAGCGCTCGAGCATCGGCAGCGACGACGTGGTGATCGAGATCGGTCCCGGTCGAGGCATTATCACCGACGCCCTCGCGAGCCGAAGCAGACATGTCATCACGATCGAAAAGGATCCCCGGTATGCGTCGCAGGTGAGCAGACGGTTCGGTGATCGTGCGAACGTAACCGTGTTTGCCTGTGACATCCTGGACTTTCCGCTGCCGGAAACACCGTTCAAGGTGTTCGCCAACATCCCGTATCGCATCACGACGGCCATCGTGGACTACCTGACGACCGGTGTGGCGCCGCCGGTCGACGCCTATCTGACGGTTCAGCAGGAAGCGGCCGCAAGGTTCACCGGTGAGGATGAGGCGTCGATGGTATCGACCTGCATGAAACCGTGGTTCGAGATGTCGATCGTGCACCGGTTTCGGCGCCGTGACTTCGTGCCCCGGCCGTCGGTCGACAGCGTGTTGCTCCGTATCTCCAGACGCGAGCCGCCACTGATTCCCTGGGATGAGCGGGAGCAATTCCGTCGAGTTGTGGAGGCCATCTATTCAGCGTGGCAGCCAACGGTCGTGCGGGCCCTTCGACGTCTGCTACCTCGTGATATCGCCACGGACGTGACGGCACGCTCGGAAGTATCGCTCGCGGTGCGACCGGCGCAGCTCCCGATCGAAGGATGGATTGCCGTGTACGAGGTGCTCAGTGGGTGCGATGACGACCGCGCCTGGGCGTCGATCGACTTGGCCAGTGGGCGGCTTCGTCGTCAGCAGGAAGAGCTGCGGCGCCCGACGCGGACCGGAGGGTCGAGGCGCGAGCCGTCGGTGCGCTCGCGTCGGCCGCGTCGACGTGAGCCGATCAGTGGCGACTGACGGCCGCCTCGTGGAGCTGGACACCCTCGCACACGGGCGGGAGCTCCCGCGCGAAGCCCGCCGTCCCGAGCCGGTGAGCTGTCTCTCGAAATGCCGATTGCACCGCTGGAGCATGGTCGGGATCGACCAGGGCGATCACCGTGGGGCCGGCGCCGCTGAGCGCCGCCCCGATCGCGCCCGCCTGGGTAGCCGCGTGCTTCATCTCATCGAGATGTGGGAACAGCCGTGACCGGTAGGGCTCATGGAGGCGGTCGTGCATGCCCGCACGGATCAGCTCCCGATCCAGGCGTTGAAGCCCGAGCGCCAGCCCGGCCGCTCGAGCGAGGTTGAAGGTCGCATCGGCGTGCGGGACATGGCTCGGTAGCGCCGCGCGGGCCGCCCAGGTCGCTCCCGTGGCTTCAGGGATGAAGACCACCGCGCTGATCCCGGGATCGCCTTCTCTCCAGAGCGGCACGATGTGGTGGATGCCTGGGACGGACAGCACGGCTCCGCCATGCATCGCGGCCCCGACATTGTCGCCGTGTCCCTCGATCTCCCAGGCTCTCGCGAAGAGATCGTCCCGGCTGAGCCCGAGATCGAGCAGGTGGTTGGCGGCGACGAGTCCAGCCACCAGCGCGGCTGCGGACGAGCCCAGCCCGCGCGCGACGGGGATGTTGGTGTTGGCGGTGAGCTTGAACGGCGGCAGGGTCCTGCCGAACTCCTTCGCCAGCGTCTCCATGGCCGTGATGGTCATGTTCGCACGGCCCTCGAGGAGCGCCGCCTCGCTGCCGTAGTTGACGACCTCGCCGGCGGGACCATCCGTATCGATCGTGACCTCGTTCCAGAGGTCGAGTGCGATGCCGATCGCGTCGAAGCCTGGACCAAGGTTCGCCGACGAGGCGGGCGCCTTAACCGTGAATCGCATCGTCTACCACCCGTTTGACCGCCTCCATCGTCGCCGGGATGCTGACCGGACGGTTTGCCCGTGGGTTCGGTCCTGTATCGCTGTCCTGGAGGTGATACGTTGCGATCGCGTCGGTGTCCTTGAGGACATTGCCGGTAAGGACACAGACAACCGACGCGTCCTGGGCGATCTCACCTTGGCCGACCAGCTTGCGCACCCCGGCGAGCGATGCCGCCGACGCCGGCTCACAGCCGATGCCGATCCCGTCGATGAACGCCTTGGCGTCCATGATCTCCTCGTCGGAGACAGCGACGACCCAGCCGCTCGTTTGCTCGATCGTGCGGCGTGCCCGCTCCAGACTTGCCGGATCACCGATCTTGATCGCGGTCGCGATCGTTTCGGCCTGGATCGGCTCGTAGTGGTCGAATCCGCTCGCGTAGTAGGCAGCGAACGGCGCCGAACCGGCGGCCTGGATGGTCGCGATCCTGGGCAGGCGGTCGATCAGGCCCGTCTCGTGGGCCTCGGTGAGGGCCTTGCCGAACGCTGCCGTATTCCCAAGGTTTCCGCCCGGCAGGGCGATCACGTCCGGGACCTGCCACTCGAGCTGATCGAGCATCTCCAGGACGATCGTCTTCTGGCCCTCCGGGCGGAACGGGTTGACCGAGTTGGCGAGGTAGACGGAGCCGTCGGCGGTCAGCTCACGCAGCAGTCGCAGGGCGACGTCGAAGTCTCCCTCGACCTGGACGACCAGCGCGCCGAAGGCGATGGTCTGGGCGAGCTTGCCCGCGCTGATCTTGCCTTCCGGGATAAGCACCATCGACGGCAAGCCGGCCGCCGCGGCGTAGGAGGCGAGTGAGGCGGACGTGTTGCCGGTCGACGCGCAGGCGACCAGGGCGGAGCCTATCGCCCGGGCATGGCTGACGGCGACCGTCATGCCACGGTCCTTGAAGGACCCGGTGGGATTGTGCCCCTCATGCTTGACCCGGATCTCGCCCTGGCTCATTCCGGCGTAGTCGGCGAGCCGGGAGTCGCCGTAGAGGGGCGTATTCCCCTCCCAGCGGCTGACGATCGCCTCCTGCGGGATGGCAGGGAGGAGGGGAGCGAAGCGCCAGACACCAGACGTGGCCGCTGGAGTGCCGGGAGTCCGGTGGAAGTCCTCTGGCCGGAGCCTTCCGTCAGTGTCGACCACGGCGTCGAGCAATCCGGAGCAGTCCGGGCACTTCGTGATGGGTCGATCACCGTTGTGTACGGCTCCGCAGGACATGCAGCGCACCGGCAGCACCTGGTCCCGGTGTGTTCCCCGGTCGGCGACGTTCGCGTGATGGGACATGTGCTCAGGATCTCCCGATCGATGGACCGGTGCCTCCTGCACCGGAACATGCACGAAGGCGCGCCGCGTCAGCTGGGGCTACGGCGCGCCTCAATGGCGTTCAGCATACCACGCTCCCGCAGGCGGCTAGCCCAGGTCGATGGGTGCGTTGTCTTCCGGAAGCGTGAGCCCGAGCACGATGTAGAGCAGGATCGTCGGCAGCACCGATACACCCGGAATGATGATCGCGAGAAGGGCGATACCGGCGCGCACGGCGAGCGGATTCATTCCGTACTTCTCGGCGATGCCGCCACAGACGCCGAATATCCAGCGGTTGGTGGTCGATCTGGTCAGGCCGATGTTGAGCGTAGGCATGAGTCGTTCCTTTCCTTGGCACCAGTGTACGTCAGCATGTGATTTCACGCGGTTCGGTGCCGTCTACATGCAAGTATTCAGGCAAATGGTCGTCGCGTCGTAGGGGATAGCCACCATTCCTCGGTTGTGGACACCCAGAGTCCCTCGATACGGGCTACCGGTCGCGGGACGGATGCCGGTCGGATCGTGAGCATGAGAAGACCCCGGGGAGCAGCCCGGGGTCGGTGGCGATTCTGGACTGGGTCGGCGAGCTACGACTCGACGAGGCTGGCACGCACCACCGTGCGCGAGAGGTACTCGCCGCTGGCGTAATCGAACTCGCCACCGCACGTGATCAGTGTCAGCACCGGATCTTCCGTGGGCCCAACCAGCTCGGTGATCCGGCCACTGGTCAGCTCCTCGAGGTCGAATGTCTCGTTCCACTCGACCGTGTAGAGGAACGGGGTCTGGTTTTCGCCGATCACTTCGATCTGGTCACCCTCGGCAAGATTCCGGAGGTTGAAGAAGACCGACGGTCCGACGTTCCAGTAGTCGACGTGTCCCGCCATCACCACGTTGCCGATCTCGCCAAGCGCGGCAGTCTGCTCGTACCAGGAGACGATCCACGGCCCGCTCGGATTGAGCATCACACCGTCGACGATCTGCTGCACCTCGACTTCCGCGTCGATCTGGGCCTGTTCGATCACGAGCGCGATCGGCCGGATCCCGGCGGTGACACCCGCCTGGGCGACCGGATCACCCACGAATCCACCACGAATCGTGCCGGTAGTCGGCATCGGCCCGAGCTCGGTTGACTGGATCGGCACGATCTCGGCGTTCTCATCCTGCGCAGCGGCACTTCGGCCAAGCATCACTCCACTCGCGAGCACGAGCGCTGATCCGACGATTCGGCGACGTGAGTAGCGGAGATCGCGTTCGTTGTAGAGAATGCCGGGCATGAAAGCCTCCTGCGTCGTTCACGATGACGGCGCCACACCTGCTGACGGTGGGATGATGCAGTTCTTGGTGCGGCGACCCTGTACCATGCCATTCTAGCCCTTCATACGCACGACATGCGCGATCGGTGTCACGATGTCAGCATCACTCGACGGAGCGCCTGCCGCGATGCCACTGACCTTGCCACAGGAAGCTGAATCGTTCCTGAATTGCCTGGCGCAGATGCGGGCGATCGATCTCGATCGCGCTCCGGAGCCAGTCGGGACGGGCTCGATCAACATGGTCTGGCGGGCGTGGCAGTCCTCCGGAGCGCCTGTGGCGGTGCGCCTCGGCCCCGATCCCCAGGTGGTGGCAGAAGGCCCATCGTGGATGCGATCTGGCGCTCTGGCGTGCGAGGCGATCGTGCTGGATCGGTTGGGAGCGACATTGACTGGATTGCCGGTGCCGGTTGCGGCAGGGTTCCGGGAACCGTCGCGACCGTGGCTGGTGCAGCGCTGGATTCCGGGAACGTCGTTCGAGGAGGTGATGCCGATCATGGAACCAGGCGCGAGGGCCGGGATCTGGAAGGAGCTGGGTACGGCGCTGCGGAAGGTGCACGGTATCTCCGCACCGTGGTTCGGCACGCCGGACGGCGCCGCCATCTTCGGTGAGTGGGCGGAGATGGTGCGCGCCGATGTCGAGGGACTGATCGCCGACGCGTCGCGGTATGGTCTCGATCCAGCCCCGTTCGCGCGGCTTCTGAGCCGCGTGCAGCGGAGCGCGAAGCATCTCCGCACGGTGCACCCGGCCATCGTTCACAGCGACCTGGGGCCGCGACACGTCCTTGTCAGGCAGGACGGCCGCAGCGACTGGCGGATCAGCGGATACATCGACTGGGAGTACGCACGGTACGTCGACCCGCTCTCCGAGAGCATTCTGGTGGAGCTGCTGGCGCGACCCGAAGACGACCCCGATCGTTGTGCGTTTCTGGACGGGTATGGGCTCGACACGGGTGCCCTTGCCGACCCCGCCTTCGTGGAGCGGCAGGAGATCTATCGAGGCATCGTCGCTGGGTGGGCCGCCACCGATGCCGCCCGCCTGGAGCGGGAAGGAGACACGAGCCATGCTGGATGAGCACGATGTCCGGCGGATCGCAATGGCGCTTCCGGATGTGACCGAGAACGACGGCGACTGCTACTTTCGGGTGAACGGTGACGTGTTCGCCTGGCCGTGGCGCGAGCGCGTGCACCCCGGAAAGCCAAAGGTCGAGCGCCGGGATGTCTTCGTGGTCCCGGTCGACGACCTCGACGAGAAGGCGGCCCTGATCGAGGGCGAACCGGAGTATGTCTTTACCGAGCCACACTACGATGGGTATCCGGCCGTGCTGGTTCGTCTCTCGGCCATCGACGAGCAACGGCTTGCCGAGCTCCTCGCCGATGCGCGTGAGATCGTGATCGAGAAGGCGAAGCGGAAGCGCAGGCGCCGGTCATCGCGGCGATGATTTCATCACGTGCCGGCGACGTCGCTACACCACCAGGTGCCGCTCGCCATCGAGTGCCCGGCGACAGGCGATGGCAACCCGCGCGAAGTACCGATCCGGCACCGGGATGAGCTGGTCCGGCTCGATCGTCAGCGGGGTGATGGCCCGGTCGCTCGCCCGCATCAGCGTTCCCTCGATCGTGGATGTCTCGCCGAACACGAAGGCGATCCAGTCATCGAGTGGCACCCGAACCAGGGCATCGACCTCGATCGGATCCGGCCGGTACGTCTCGAGAGGATCATCTCGTCGCAGCAGGTAGACCTCGTCGTACTCGCGATCGAAGTGGTCGGGAGGCATCTCGTCGGCGATGACGCGGGTCCCAACGTGATGCAGCGCCGATGGATCGGGCGTGATGCCAAGCTCTTCCTCGATCTCCCGGAAGGCATCCTCTGGTGTCTCGCCGGCGGCCAGATGCCCGGCCGCGGGGGCATCGAGGCTCCCCGGCCACGAATCCTTGTCCAGCCCTCGACGCTGCAGGACCAGGAATGCACCGGATGCATCCTGTCCGTAGACCCACACGTGGATCGCCCGGTGCCAGTCACCGTCGCGATGCACGTCGGCGCGCCGCTTGGTGACCCCCGTCGGGGCGCCGTACATGTCGATGACGTCGAACAGCTCGTCGGGGTCCTGTGCCAGTCGTTCTGCCATGATGTCCTCGCCGCGGTGACCCTGCGGCCGCGCTCGCCGCGGTCAGTGACGCAGGGTGTCGATGGTCGAGATGAGGTCGAGGAACTCGACCAGGTCGGGCGCGGCGCGCCGGGGCTGCTCCCGGTGGACCGCGTGGCCGGTGTCAGGGTACACGATGAGTCGAGCGTTCGGGATGCTGTCGAGCGGCGCGTCTTGCTGACCGCGGAGGACGAGGGCGTCCTGCTGACCCCACAGCAGCAGGATCGGGACGGAGATGCTCCCGGTATGGCTGCCGGTATCGTCCGCGAATCGATTGCCAGACGTGAGCCGGGACCTTCAGGCGCTCGCGCACGACCATGTCGATGCGTGAGGCGGAGCGGCTGAACGATGGGACCGAGCGGGAACTCGCGCCCGAAGCCTGGGTCGATGGGATCCGCACGCATCTGGAGCATGGCGCGCAGGTCTTCGGCGCCATCCAGGGATCGCCAGGAGTGGACTCTCCCGAGCAGGACGAGCTCCCGCACGCGTTCGGGATGCTCGACCGCGAAGCGCTGCGCGATCGTCGTCCCCATCGAGCGCGCCACGATCACCGCAGGATCGAGCGACCGGGCATCCAGGAAGGCGGCGATGTCGTCTGGGGAAACCGGCGGGTCGGTACCCATCGGGCGGACGTGTGGCGCTGCCGTGGCCACGCATGGGGACCGCGAGCGCGTTGACTGTCGAGATCAGGAGATAGGGCAGCAGTGGCTGGAAGAACCGCCACGTGTCGGACAGACCGGGCAGGAACAGGACCGGCAGGGATCCGGAGGCGCCATGAGCGACCCAGGGCATGGTGATGCCGGTCGGCAGTGTCGTGTATCGCTCCGTGCAAGCGAGGGCCTTCAGTCCGGTCAGCGCGTGGGGCCCGTGGTCGGGCTCAACAATGCGCCGCACCTGTCAAGCGAGCGTCAGGGTCGTGCATTGAGAAACGCCCCGTGACTCGTCGAGTCACGGGGCGTCCGGATCGCAATCGATTGGAGCTTACGGCGCAACCTGGGCAACCACGTCGAGGGCGGTCGACCATTCGCTGGCGAGCTCGATGATGTCGGACGACCAGATGCCCATCACGATCGTGGCGATGGCCATCGCACCGATACCGACGTTGAGCAGCGGCGTCGTCTGGGACGAGAACTCACTGCCCTCCTGTGATGGCTCGTTGAAGAACATCACCGCCACCACACGCAGGTAGAAGAATGCGCTCACGGCCGACATCAGCACGATGGCGATCGCCAGCCACAGCAGGTCCGAATTGATCAGCGCCACGATCACATAGTACTTCGCGTAGAAGCCGAGGGTGGGCGGGATGCCCATCAGGGCGACCATGAAGACCGTCATCGCGGTGGCGGCCAGCACATTGTTCTTGGCGAGACCCGAAAGGTCGTCCAGCGTGAGACCGTCGCCGCGATGCTGCACCCATGCGATCACGGCGAAGGCACCGATGTTCATCACGGTGTAGGCGATCAGGTAGTACAGGACGCTGCTGATGCCGTCGTCGCTGACCGAGCCGGTGAAGCCGAAGCCGCCCTCGTCGTTGTACGCCGCGAAACCCGCGAGGATGTAGCCCGTGTGGGCGATGGAGGAGTAGGCGAGCATGCGCTTGACGTTGCGCTGCGAAACGGCCACGACGTTGCCGAACACCATCGTGATGAGCGCCAGCACCGCGATCACGATGCCCCAGTCGTCACGCAGCGGGGCGAGACCCTGCACCAGCAGGCGGATGGCCGCCGCGAAGGCTGCGATCTTCGGGATGGCCGACATGTAGCCCGTCACCGGGGTCGGCGCACCGTCGTAGGCATCCGGCGTCCAGAAGTGGAACGGGACGGCGGCCATCTTGAAGGCGACACCGACCACGACGAGCAGCATGCCGAAGAGCAGCGATGCTTCGACGTTTTCCTGGTCGGCCACGATCGCCTGGAGCTCCTGCCCGATCACGTCGAGGTTGGTGGAAGCCGTCGCGCCGTAGACCCAGGCCATGCCGTAGAGCAGGATGGCGCTGGCGAAGAGACCGAGCAGGAAGTACTTCATCGCGCCCTCGAGCGCGGTGACGCGCCGGCGGGCGAACGCGGCGAGCACGTAGGTCGCCAGTGAGGTCAGCTCGATGCCGATGAAGAGGATCACCATGTCGCCGGCGGCAGCGACGAGGAGCGCGCCGAAGGTGGCGAAGGCGACGAGCACGTAGTACTCACCGAGCGGCATCCGCCCCTCGAGTCGCTCGACGTAGCTGGCCGAGGTCACCACGGTGAGCACGGCGGCGACCAGGATCGTCAGCGTCAGGAAGACGGTGAGCCCATCCGACCGGAACAGGCCGTCGAACGTCGCCTCGTTCTGGTCGTGCTGCCAGAACAGCGCCAGACCGGCCAGACCGTACCCCACCAGGGAGATCCCGGTGAGGATGGAATAGTGACGTTCTTCGGGAATGAAGGCGTCCGCGAACAACAGCACCGTCGCCGTCAGGAAGACGATGAGTTGCGGAACGACGAGACTCCATTCCGGAGTTGACAGATCAAGCGACATGGTAGCGGCTCCGCACTCCCTGATTCGATCCGATCAGGATCCGGCATGCCCTCGCGACATGCCGATCGACTCTAGTTGCCAATGACACGTGCCGCACCCTCCAGGATCGCCTGGAAGCTCGGCTCCACGATATCGAGCAGCGGCTTGGGGTAGACACCGAACACGATCGTCAGGACGGCGAGCGGGATGAGTGCCAGGTGCTCGCCCAGGGTCACATCCTTCCAGCTTGAGGAGTCCATCTGTCCCTCGTGCGTCGGGTAGCTGCCGCTTTCCTGCGAGGCATGGCCATGCGCGTCATGGTCGCCTCCCGTGACCGGCGGCGCCTGCTGCAGCCCACCATGGTTGCCCGTATCGTAGGTGCCGTGCTCGACACCGTGGCTGTCCCGCATGCCGGCGATCTGCGCCTGCTCCTCCGGCGTGAGCGCGGAGTCGCCAGGATCGGGTGCCTCACCCCAGGCCCGGCCGAAGACGACGCGCTGGAAGAGCCAGAGCATGTACCACGCGGCGAAGATCACGACCGAGAAGGTGATCGCCGCGGCCCACCGGTTGTAGTTCCATGTGCCGAGCGCGACGAGGAACTCACCGACGAATCCGGAGAGCCCCGGCAGACCGATGCTGGCGAACATGAACAGGGCGAAATAGGCGGACCAGATCGGCATGCGCGTCGCCATGCCGCCGAATGCCCGGATCTCGCGGGTGTGGGCGCGCTCGTAGATGACGCCGACCAGCAGGAAGAGGCCGCCGGTGTTGAAGCCATGCGCGAGCATGACCATCATCGCGCCGTCCATGCCCTGCATGTTCATGATGAAAATGCCGAGCGTCACGAAGCCCATGTGGCTGACCGACGAGTAGGCGATCAGCTTCTTCATGTCGGGCTGGACCAGCGCGACCAGCGCGCCGTAGATGATGCCGATGATCGAGAGCACGATGATCGTGGTCGACCAGGCGTCGGTGCCGTCAGGGAAGAGCGGGAGGTTGAAGCGAAGGAGCCCGTAGCCGCCCATCTTCAGCATGACGGCCGCCAGGATGACCGACGCCGCCGTCGGCGCCTGAACGTGCGCGTCGGGCAGCCAGGTGTGGAACGGGAACATCGGCACCTTCACCGCGAAGGCGATGAAGAATGCCGCGAAGACCCAGAACTGGAACGTTTCGCCGTAGTTGCCGTTCTGCAGCTCGAGGACGTTGAGCGTGCGGATGCCGGTCTCGTTGAAGTAGCTCTGGTAGGTCGCGACGATCGCGACGAGCATCAGCAGCGAGCCGAAGAGGGTGTAGAGGAAGAACTTCGTCGCCGCGTAGACCCGGTCGGTGCTGCCCCAGATGCCGATGAGCAGCGCCATCGGAATCAGCATGATCTCCCAGAAGATGTAGAAGACGAAGAGGTCGAGCGCCATGAAGACGCCCAGCATGCCCGTCTCCAGAAGCAGCATCGCGATGTAGTACTCGCGGGTGCGGTCCTTGATGGTGTCCCACGACCACCACACCGCGATCACGGAGAGCAGCGTGGTCAGCACGATGAGCAGCACGGCGATGCCGTCGACGCCCATGAAGTAGGACACCCCGAGGTCATCCAGCCAGGCCACCTGCTCGGTGAACTGGAACTCCGCGTTGCGGTCGAACGCGAAGAGCATCACCAGCGACAGCACGAAGCTGGCGAGGGATGTCGCCAGGGCGATCGTGCGTGGCAGTGTGCTGGAGGCGCGCGGCGCGAACAGGATCGCGAGGGCCCCGACCAGCGGCAGATAGGCGATTGTGCTTAACAGCGGAAAGTCCACATGCCCCTCCGGGAAGTGCGTTGCGGGTCAACGTGCTGCTGCCACGGACCGTGTGTCCGGGGACCCGTACGGGCGGGCGCCATGCCCGCCCCTTCTACCTGAACAGGTTCGAGTACGCGGCCAGGTACGCCCCGACCAGGACGATCATGCCGAGCACGATCGCGAGTGCGTAGTTCGCCACCAGACCGGTCTGGACGTGGCGCACGCGCTGGCTGATCGCGGCGATGCCCGCGCCGACACCGTTGACGGCGGCATCGATGATGCCCTCGTCAATCACTCGCCACAGGAAGACCGACGCGTTGCGCAGCGGCTCGACGATCACCCTGCTGTAGAGCTCATCGATGTACCACTTGTTGAGCAGGAACTGGTAGAGCCCCTCGTACCGCTCGCTGAGCTCGGCCGGATCGACCGCGCGACGCTGGTAGACCAGCCACGCGACGAAGATGCCGCCAACTGCGACCGCCGTGGAGATGATGCCGAACGTCCAGGTCATCGTCAGCGACACATGGTGGGCGTGGACGTGCTCGAAGGCATGGTGCAGGAAGTGGTGGAACGGTCCGTCCTCCGGCGGGAAGCCGACGAAGCCGACCAGCACCGACGGGATCGCGAGCAGGATCAGTGGCCAGGCCATCCACGGCCCGGATTCGTGCGGGTGTACGTGCTCGGTGTCGAAGCGCTCCTCGCCGAAGAAGACGAGGAAGACCAGCCGGAACATGTAGAGGGCGGTCAGGAACGCGGCTGCGAGACCGATGATCGCCGCCGGCTTGCCGAACCAGTTGTCACTGATCCAGGCACCGACGATGATCTCGTCCTTCGACCAGAAGCCGGCGAGCGGCACGACACCGGCGTTGGCCAGCGCGCCGATCAGGAAGGTCCAGAAGGTGACCGGCATGTGCTTGCGCAGGCCACCCATGTTGCGGATGTCCTGCTCCTCATGCATGCCGTGGATCACGGAGCCACAGCCAAGGAAGAGCAGCCCCTTGAAGAAGGCGTGGGTCATCAGGTGGAAGATCGCCGCCAGCCACGCGCCCGTGCCGAGCGCGAAGGCCATGTAGCCGAGCTGGCTGACGGTGGAGTAGGCGACCACGCGCTTGATGTCGTTCTGGGTAAGGGCGATGGTGGCGGCCATGAAGGCGGTGAAGGCACCGACGATGGCGACCACGGTCATCGCGGTCTCGGACTGGAGGTAGATCGTGTAGTTGCGGGCCACCATGTAGATGCCCGCGGTAACCATCGTGGCCGCATGGATCAGGGCCGACACCGGGGTCGGACCCTCCATCGCGTCCGGAAGCCAGACATGTAGCGGGAACTGGGCGCTCTTGCCGCAGGCACCGATGAAGAGCAGGATGCCGATCGCGGTGAGCGTGCCGCCGGCGATGCCGAGCGCCTCGTGGTTGATCGCCTGCTCGAAGATGCCGTTCTCGCCGTGGAACGAGATGGTGCCGAAGGTCCAGAAGGTCAGCATCACGCCGAGTCCGAAGCCGAGGTCACCGACGCGGTTGACGATGAAGGCCTTCTTGGCGGCGTTGCCGGCGGAGCGGCGCCGGAAGTAGTAGCTGATCAGCAGGAACGAGCAGAGTCCGACCGCCTCCCAGAAGACGAAGAGCACCAGCAGGTTGTCCGCCAGCACCAGCATCAGCATCGAGAAGACGAACAGGGGAAGGTACGAGAAGAAGCGGTAGAACCCCGGGTCGCCGTGCATGTAGCCGACGGAGTAGATATGCACCAGCAGCCCGACGGTCAGGACCACCAGCAGCATGATCGCGGTGAGCTGATCGACGTAGAGATTGACGTCGACCACGAAGTCACCGGCCGGGATCCAGGTGAACAGGTGCTGCGAGATCGCGTGCTCGGTGTCGTAGATGTCCCGGAAAACGAGCAGGGCAAGGATCCACGACGCGGCGACCGCTGGTATTGCCACCCAGTGGGCGTTGGACCGGATGTAGCTCCGGCCAAGCAGGATATTGATGGCGAACGCCACCAGTGGCAGCAACGGTATCAAGTACAGCAGATCTTCCATCAATGCGTCCTCAACCTACCCCGTTCCCAGGTCCGTTTCTCGCAAGCTCAGGCCCCGGCGGTAGCCAGGGCCACGGCACTAGTCCTTGAGTGTCTGGATGTCCTCGACGTCGACCGACTTGCCGCGCCGGCTGAGCGCGAGGATGATACCGAGCCCGACGACAGCTTCCGCCGCGGCGATCGAGATCGCGAAGATGGCGAATGCCTGGCCGTTGAGCGTGTTCGATTCCCACCCGAAGGCGACCAGCGAGATGTTCACGGCGGTGAGCATCAGCTCCACGCACATGAAGATCACGAGCATGTTGCGCCGCGTCAGCAGCCCCATCATCCCGATGACGAAGAGCGCCGCGCTCAAGAAGAGAAAGTGTTCGACTCCAAGCTCAGACATCGTTGCTCGTTCCTGTCCTTCCGTTCCTCGAAGCTCGCTCGTGCGCTACCGGCGAGTGCGTGTGGAGCCGCCCACGGTGGTGCGCTCGTCGGGATCCTTGGCCAGGATGACGCGGCGCGGCGCATCGGGCCGGGGCATCGGACGGTTCGGATCGATCCTGATCGGCGACTCACCCTTCGGTCCCGGCGGGAGCGCGGTGTCGGTGCCGCGCGTGTGGCTCAGCGAGATGGTGCCGCGCCGCGGCTCCCGGTCACCCAGGCGCTCCGGCAGCGCCAGCACGATCGCGCCGAGCACGCCGACAGTCAGCACCAGGGAGACAACCTCGAAGGCGAGCAGGTAGTCGGAGAACAGAATCCGGCCGACCGCCTGGACGTTCCCGCCCACCGCTTCGATATTGGCCGGTGTCGCGTCACCCCGCGGCTCCATGGCGGTACGCGTGATGATCGCGGCGGCGACCTCGAGCAGGAGCACGACGCCGAGGAGCGCTCCTAGGTACCGTTGCAGCGGCTGGGCGTCGGCGAAGGCGGGGAGATCTTCCGGATCCACCAGCATCAGCACGAACAGGACGAGCACGAGGATCGCCCCGGTGTAGACGATCACCTGGATGACCGCGAGGAACTCCGCCCCGAGCATCACGAAGATGCCGGCAACGTTCAGGAAGCAGAGCACCAGGAAGATGCCCGAGTGCACGGGATTCCTCGCCGCCACGACGCCGATCGCCGTCAGCACGCTCACGGCAGCGATGAGATAGAAGAAGATGACATCCCAGGGCATCAGACTGTTCCCCTATTGCGGTTCATGCGTGTTGCAGCCCGGATACCGCGATCCGGGCCCTGTGATACTGCTGGTGTCGTTCTCATGGTCTTCCCCTCCCCGGTGACTACCCTAGAAGACCTCGCCGTTGGCGATCAGGCGGATGAACGCCGTGATCATGATGTTCGCCAGCGCAAGCGGCAGCAGCACCTTCCAGGCGATGCCCATGAGCTGGTCGAAGCGGAATCTGGGGATCGTCGCCCGCAGCCAGACGTAGAAGAACAGGAAGATGAGGGCCTTGAGGAAGAGCCACAGGAGCCCCAGCCCCCAGTACTTCTCGGAGCCCGGACCGTTCGTCCCACCCAGGAACAGGGTGCTGGCGAACAGCGAGACCACGATCATGTTGATGTACTCGCCCAGGAAGTAGAGCGAGAACCGGAAGCCCGAGTACTCGGTGTGGAAGCCGGCGACCAGCTCGGTCTCGGCTTCGGGGAGGTCGAACGGGGCCCGGTTGGTCTCGGCGACGGCCGCGATCAGGAAGAGGATGAACGCGAGCGGCTGCGAGAGGATAAACCAGTTGGGGATGTCGATCGGTCCGAGCGAGATCGTCTCGGACTGTCGCTCGAGGATGGTCTTGAGGCTCAGCGAGCCGGTGAGGATGAAGATGCCAACCAGCGAGAGCCCCAGCACGATCTCGTAGGAGACCACCTGGGCGGCGGAGCGGAGCCCACCGAGCAGGGAGTAGCGGTTCGCGGAGGACCAGGCTCCGAGGATGATGCCGTACACGCCGGCGGAGCCGACCGCGAGGATGAACAGGGCGCCGACGTTGAGATCGGTGATGTAGAGGTTGATGTCGCGGCCGAAGAGCTCGATGGTGCCGCCGAAGGGGATCACCGCCGCCGACAGCAGCGCGGTCATGAAGACGATCACCGGCGCGAACCGGAAGACGATCTTGTCGGCACCGGCCGGGATCAGATCTTCCTTGCCGAGCAGCTTCACGGCGTCAGCGAGCGGCTGCCCCAGGCCATGCCAGCCCGTGCGGGTCGGACCGAGGCGATCCTGGAACGCGGCAAGGACCTTGCGCTCGAACCAGGTCATATACGCCATGCTGATGAGCAGCACATTGAGAACGACGAAGGCCACGATGAACGTGATCCAGATCGGTTGGTCCATCTTCCGCAATCAGCCCTTGAGAAGCGTCACCGTATACCTGCTCGTGGCCGGTTCTCGCCAACGCTCTTCTCTCACTCCCTGACGGTGTCGCCACTGCTGGCGACGGTTGCGCGTTGTGTCACGGTCCAGGCACGAGGGCAATGGTACCGCGATGTCGGACGCGCTGCCGACACGAGTCGGTCGACCTACCGGTCGACCGAGCCAAGCACGATATCGATGGTCCCGATCAGCGCCACCGCGTCCGCCAGCATGGCCCCCTGCGCCATGTGCGGCAGGACCTGCAGGTTGACGAAGTCCGGCGTGCGGATCCGGAACCGGTACGGCATCGGGCCGCCATCCGAGACGATGTAGTAGCCGAGCTCGCCCTTGGACTGCTCGATCGACTGCCACACCTCACCGACCGGCGGGTTGAATCCCTTGATGGTCCAGATGAAGTGGCGCTGCATGTCCTCGGCCGTCGTCATGGTGCCCTTGTGTGGCGGGATGACGTACGGCGAGTCCCACGCCATCAGCGGCGTGTCCATCTTTTCGACGTGGTTGAGCGCCTGATCGATGATCCTGATCGACTGGCGCATCTCCTCCATGCGCACCAGATAGCGATCGAAGGTATCACCGTGCTCGCCCAGCGGCACCTCGAAGTCGAGCCGGTCGTAGACGAGATAGGGCTCGGCCTTGCGCACGTCGTAGTTGATCCCCGAGCCGCGCAGGCAGGCGCCGGTGAGCGAGTAGGAGATCGCCGCCTCCGGCGAGATGATGCCCACACCCTTCGTGCGCGCCATCCAGATCGGGTTGGCCGTCAGGAGAGCGTCGTACTCCTTCTGCCGCTCCGGGAAGATCCGCACGAAGTTGCGGACCTGCTCGACCAGCCCGTCGGGAAGCGGCCGCGAGAAGCCGCCGATCTCCATCATGTTGGTCGTCAGGCGCGCGCCACAGAACGTCTCGAAGATGTCGAGGATGATCTCGCGCTCGCGGAAGCAGTAGAGCGACATCGAGAGCGCCCCGATGTCGAGCGCGTGCGTGCCGAGCCAGACGAGGTGGGATGCGATGCGGGCAAGCTCGCCCATGATCACGCGCCAGTACTGCGCGCGCTCCGGCGCCTCGATGCCGCAGAGCTTCTCAACCGCGAGCACGTACCCGAGGTTGTTCAGCGGCGCCGAGACGTAGTCGGTCCGATCGGTCCATGGCGTGATCTGCGCATACCGCTTGATCTCGCCCAGCTTCTCGGTGCCGCGGTGGAGATACCCGATGACCGGATCGCACTCGACGATCATCTCGCCGTCGAGTTTCAGCAGCACGCGCATCACCCCGTGGGTGCTGGGGTGCTGCGGACCCATGTTGAGGGTCATCGTGCGCTCGCCCGAGGGGAGGATCTCCTCGTCGGTGATGGAGAGGGTGCCGGTGGGCGCCGTGGTCTCGCTGATCACCTCGCCCGGCTTGCCATATGGCGAGGATTCGATGGCCTTGATGTCGTCGCTGGCAGATCGCCCCGTTGCGGATGCCATGGGTTAGACCCCCCTTCCGGTCCAGCGCGTGCGAAGGCGCGGGACCGTGCGCTCGGTGTTGTAGACCGGGAACTCCTTCCAGCCGCGCACCGGGTAGTCCTTGCGCAGCGGGTGGCCTTCGTCCCAGTCGTCGGGTAGCAGGATGCGAGTGAGGTTTGGGTGGCCTTCGAAGATGATGCCGAACATGTCGTAGACCTCGCGCTCGAGCCAGTTGGCCCCGTTCCAGAGCGGAACGAGCGAGGGCAGCGACTGCCCGTCGTTCACCCCTGCCTTGATGCGGAGGCGAACCCGGTTGCGAAGCGAATAGAGCATGGCTACCACGTCGAATCGTGGCGACGTGCGCAGCCGCAGCATGTCCACCGCGGTCACATCGGTGAGGAAGTTCAGCTCGACCCGCTGGTCGTCGCGCAGCACGCGGCACGCCTCGCGGTAGAGCTCCGGCCGTACGTGGATCGTGGTCTCGTTGCGGAACCGAATGACGTCGAGGATCGCGTCGGGCAGCTGTTCATTGAGGACGCGCACCGCCGGGTGCTGCTGGAGATCCTCGGCAAAGAACAGGTCACGTCCCCAGCCGGCATCATCGGTCTCCGGCTTGAGCTCCTGGACATGCGCCGCCCCCTCGGAGCGCTGATCGGTGTCCGTAGCGGGCGAGCTGCCGACGTAGGTTTCGCCCGGTCGGTTGGCGCGCGTGGTCTCGGGCGAGTGGTCGGCCCCGATGGTGCCGTCCTGGTTCTGGTTGTGCGTGTCCCGCGAAGTCCCGTCGCTCACGGTGCTCTCCTTGCCGCTGGGGCGTGGTACATGCGTGCCGCGCTAGCCGCGCACGCCGGCCATGGCCTCGCTGCGATCGGCGCGCCGCTGGTCCTCGGCGGCGTCGATACCGTGCTTCTTCGCCATGGTGTCGTAGCGAATGATCTTGTCCTGCAGCTGGAGGATGCCGTAGTAGAGCGCCTCGGGCGTGGGCGGGCAGCCCGGCACGTAGACGTCGACCGGGATCACCTGATCCACGCCCTGTACCACGGCGTAGGTGTCGTACGGGCCGCCGACGTTGGCGCACGACCCCATCGAGACCACCCACTTGGGCTCGGGCATCTGGTCGTAGAGCGTGCGTACCACCGGGGCCATCTTCTTGGTCACCGTGCCGGCGATGATCATGAGGTCAGCCTGGCGCGGCGAGGCGCGGAAGAGCATGCCCCAGCGCTCGGGCAGGTCCCACCGGGACATGGAGGCGCTGATCATCTCGATCGCGCAGCAGGCAAGCCCGAACTGCAGCCACCACAGCGACTGGCGTCGTCCCCAGTTGAAGAGGAAGTCCATCGACGTGGTGAAGACATTCTTTTCGAAGCGGTCGTCGATCAGACCCATTCGAGGGCCCCTTTCTTCCAGGCGTAGATGTATCCGTCGAGGAGCAGGACAATGAAGATCGCCATCGCGACGAATCCGAAGAGTCCGACATCATCGAAAATCACCGCCCAGGGGTAGATGAACACGGCCTCGATGTCGAACACCACGAAGAGCATGGCGATCACATAGAAGCGGGGGGTGAACCGCGGCTTGACCGGGGTGACGCCCGGCATGCCACTCTCGTAGGGCTGCGACTTCACCTTCGAGGGCTTGGACGGAGCCACGATCTGGTTCAGCGTCAGGAGCAGCATGCCCATGCCGAAGGCAGCCACCACCATGAACATGACGACTATCCAGTTCTCACCATAAATCACGGAAAACCTGCTCCCCCGCGTTCGTACGCTGTGAACGGGACGTTCCGGTGGTGCTGCCAACCGGTGCGAAGCGGCGCGATCCGGTCCCTCCGGACCGCAGTCCCGGGAGCGCTCGCGATACCTCTCTCATGGTAGGGGGCGCCTCCGGATTCGCAAGGCAGGCATTCGAAAAACACCTGCCTGAAACCGTAGACAAGATACCACACGGCTACCCGGCTCTTCGGCGCTCCAGACACGGTTTGATGGGGCAGGAATGGGCGGCGCGACCGCATGATGGCGCGAGAATCGAGAATTGGTCCCCAATGTACCTCACACTGTATCCGAACGGACCACCCTTGCTGATCTGGCACACCTACACTTGTATCAACACCATACGAGATCACTCCGCCAGCCACGGCGTGATCTTCCCCCTTCCCTCCAAATGTGGTGTCTGTAACCGCCCGGGCCATCCCCCGGGCGGTTACTTGTTTCAGGACGCCGCAAATTTCAGGCAAAACTCCCGGAATCACCCCAGCTCCGACATCCGTGTTGTCGCACGCGCCTCCCGCCCGAGTGTCCCGCTCGGCGCTTCCGCGGATCGGGACATCGCGGTATGCTCGGGCATCGACCTGACCATTGGGCACAGGCATCCTGTGCGCGTTCGCGTTGTTATGGAGAGATGTGGCATGACTGCACCTTCGACCGGCCCGATCCCCGACGATGCCCTTGCGTTCCTCCGCAGTGTCGACAGTCCGACGATCGCCAACGCGATCGAGGCCTTCGACGTCCGTGACCGCACCGAGGGGTTCATCGGCGGGCGCGTCCAGTGCCAGTTTCCGGATCTCGGTGTCATGGTCGGCCGCGCACTGACCGTGACGATGTCCAACGCGCCCGGACCGGTCGCGTCGCGGGACGGCTACTGGCGGATGTGGGACGCGCTCGCCGAGATGGAGGGGCCGATCGTCATCGCGATCGCCGATGCGAGCGGCGCCCCGCACCGCGTCGCCTACGCCGGCGAGGTGATGACGACGATCGCGATGCGGCTCGGCGCGGTGGGCATGGTGACCGACGGTGCGCTGCGGGATGTGGAAGAGGTGCATGCGCTGGGATTCCACTACTTCATGCAGTACCCGGTCGTGTCGCACGCCAACTTTGAGATCACGTCCGTCGGCGAGCCGATCGAGCTGGACGGGCAGCGCATCGTGACCGGTGACATCCTGCACGGTGATCGCAACGGCATTGTTGTCGTCCCCGACGACGTGCTCGACGGGCTCCCGGGGGCAGTCGAGGATGTGCGGAAAAAGGAGGCCGCGACGATGGAGTTCGTTCGCAGCGATGCCTTCGATTATGCCGAGCTCAAGCAGCGTAGCGGCTACTGATCCGCCGTCGTTTCGCCCGGTGGCCGCGCCCGCGCCCCGGCAAGCAGCGCGACGTTGAGCGAGATGTCCTGTCTGAACGGCCCGGCACCGTGCCGGGCCGTTGCTTGCTGACGAAACGGATCGGGATCCCTAGCCCATGCGTACCCAGGCCTCGGGATAGGTGTAGGTCTGCCGCACCTCGCGGCGCTGAAGCGCGTAGACGGCGGTCAGCGGGCCGAGGCGGCCGATGAACATCGTGACGCACAACACGAGCTTGCCGAGGGTTGTCAGCTCCGGGGTGATCCCGGTCGAGACGCCCACTGTCGCCAGCCCGCTCATCGTCTCGAACATGAGCGCCAGGAAGCTGAAGTCGTGGTGCCCGATCAGATCCTCGGTGAGCACCAGCGCCAGGGTCAGACTGAAGTGCGCCATCAGGAACAGGGCGATGATCGTCATGGCGCGGTACACGAGCGAGGTCGCGATGCGCCTGCCGCCGAACTGAGGCTCGGGCCGTCCCTGGATCGTGGCGATGATCGCCAGCACGACTACCGCGAAGGTTGCGAGCTTGATGCCTCCGGCGGTCGATGCCGAGGCACCACCGATCATCATCAGGCCGATCCAGATGAACAGTGTGCCCGAGTGCGCATCGCTGAAGTCGATGGTCGCGAATCCCGCCGTGCGCGCGGAGACGCTCTGGAAGATGGACGCCATCACCCGGTTGTGTGGCTCGCTGATGTAGGCGAGGGCGGTGTCCCACTCGACCGTGGCGAATGCCACGGCCCCGATCACCACGAGGGCGTAGTTGGTGATGAAGATGAGCTTGGTGTCGACGCTGAGCTGTTGCCAGTAGCGGCGGAGCTGTGGCCTGCGCCAGTTCAGCAGGCGGCGCTTGTCCCACAGGTCGGCGAAGAAAATGAACGACAGCGCACCCATCTGGATCAGCGACATGATCGTGATGTCGACGAGGAGATCGTCGCGGAGTCCATAGAGGGAGTCGAATTCGCCCTGCAGGTCGAAGCCTGCGTTACAGAACGCCGAGACCGAATGGAAGATGCCATACCAGGCGGCGTGGAAGACGCTCCTGCTGTCCGGGTAGAAATCGACGGCGAGGATGACCGCCCCGATCGCCTCCGTCACGAGCATGAACACGAGGATGCGCTTGGACAGGGTCCGTGCCTCCTGAAGGGAGATGGTGGGAGCACCGTCCCGCATGATCAGGCTGCCTCGCAGGCTCGAGCTTCGGCGGATCGTCAGCAGCACGACCGACGCGCCGACCATGAACCCCATGCCTCCCGCCTGGATCAGCAGCAGGATGACGAGCTCGCCCAGCAGGTTCCAGTGATCCTGGGTGTCGACCGTGACGAGCCCGGTCACCGCCGTCGCCGAAATCGCCGTGAACAGGGAATCGACGAAGGGCGTGCCACGATCGCTCTCGGTGGCGAGTGGCGTGGAGAGCAGGATCGCGCCGACCAGCACCAGCACGGTGTAGGCGAGCGCGAAACGCTTGGCGTTGCTCTGGATGGTCGGTGGCTCCCGCCGCTGTGGGGGCGGGGGCAGCTCCATCACCTGCTGGGCTTCGACGCGTCGCCGGACGACGCGGTCTCCCGGTCTTCGGATGCGGCGTGGGCCGGTTTCGGGCATGGTGGAAGGCTAGTCCGGCTCGTCCCGCGCGACCGTGGGGTCGGTGGACACGAATGCGTGGATCGCTCGGTCGGCGCCGACGACGACCAGCTCGTCACCGGCCCGGATGACTTCCTGGAAGGACGGCAGGTTGATCAGGTTGTTGCCCCGCCTGATCACCAGCACGTTGATCTTCTTCGACCGGTAGCCGACCAGGTCGCCGATGGTTGCCCCGACGAACTTCTCGGGAGCCTGCAGCTTCGCGATGCCCGCGTTGGTCGAGAGCGAGATGTAGTCGCTTACGACCCTCGCCCCCAGCGAGTGGGCCAGGCGACGCCCCGCATCCTTCTCGGGAAAAATGACCTGATCCGCACCGACCTTGCTCAGCAGCTCACCGTGCAGGTCCGTCTTGGCCTTCGAGATCACCCACGGGACGCCGATCCGCTTCAACATCAGCGTCGTGAGCACACTGGCCTCAAGGTTCTCGCCCTGCGCGACGATGCCGACATCGGACTGATCGACCTCGAGATCGAGGAGCGCCTGCTCGTCGGTGCCGTCGGCACGCACCGCCACCATCGCATCGCGCTGGACCGCGTTGACCTGGTCCTGATGGATGTCGATGGCGATCACGTCGTATCCGATCTCGTAGAGGTGGCGCACCAGGCTGGACCCGAAGCGACCCAGCCCGATCACCGTGACACGCTCGAGCGTCCCGTCACGGCGGATCGAATCACCCACGGTGAATCATCCTTCCCGGCAAACCCTGTTCATGCGCCCCGCCGGCAGGCCATCGTGTTTTCCTCGCCTTGGCTGGGGCGTAACGGGCTGATTGTACACGCGACGTCATTCACAGGAGGGGCCCGGTGCACCTGCACCGGGCCCGGGGCCGGAGAGCGACGTTTCGGCAGGGGCTGCCTACCAGGGGCGCTCGTCGGTCTGCAGGTCGATCCAGGCGATCTCCTCGGGCGACAGCTTCAGTTCGAGCGCGGCGGTGTTCGCGGCGAATTCCTCGCCGTTGCGGCATCCGACCAAGGGGAACACCTCCATCGGCTGGTTCACTACCCATGCCATGGCCACCTGCGCGATCGACACGTCATAGCGGTCCGCGACCTCACTGACTCGGTCAAGGCGGCGGAAGTTGTCTTCGAAGGCGTAGGACTTCACGACCAGGGTGTCGAAGTAGTCGGTGAAGGTGTCCAGGTTGTCTCGTGTGAAGCGTCCCGAGAAGAACCCGCCGGCGAGGCTCGACCACGGGAAGATCGGCATGCCGTGTTCGGCGTACCACTCGCGTTCGGAGGCCCCCGCTTCTCCGCTGATGCTGATGCAGCCCTCCCAGGGCGGGGTCGCCTGCGGTGCCAGGCTGAAGTTGGGGCTGCTGACGGTGAACGGCTCCAGCCCGTGCTCGGCGGCGTAGTCATTGGCCTCCTCGATGCGAGCCGTCGTCCAGTTGGAGCCACCGAACCGCCGAATCTTGCCCTCGCGGTGGAACTGGTTGAGGACCTCGACGATGGGGCCCACCGGGACGTCAGGATCATCGCGATGGAGCAGGTAGAGATCGATCACGTCGACGCCGAGGCGCTCCAACGACTCGTGGAGATCACTCGTGATGTCCTCGGGGGTGACACGCTTGCGACCGTCGTAAGGGTGCGCGCCCTTGCCGAGGATGACGACCTCGTCCCGCACGCCCCGGCTGGCGATCCAGGCCCCGAGCGCCCGCTCGGACTTCCCCGAGCCGTACCCGTGCGCGGTGTCGAAGGTGCGCCCGCCATGTTCGTAGACGGCATCCAGCAGTGCGTTCGCCGCCTCCTGATCGTCAGGGGAGATCATCACCGTGCCCTGCACGATGCGGGAGAGCTTCGCCGGGATACCGTCGAACGTTGCGTATTCCATGTGTGGGTGTCCTTGAGCGTGATCTGATCGGACTGGACAGGAGCGACGTGTCTGTTCAACCGGACTGGATGTGTTGTCTGGAGAGATTCCGTGAGGGCAGGTGGTCTGGCGCCGTCTCCGGTTCGTGCGCCAGCTATTCGGCCCCGACGCGGATGAGCCGGATGGGGTGCTCGAGCGACCCACCCGGCTCGGTGGTCGCTAATCCGCCGTAGCCGCCTCGACCTCGACATCGGCGTCGTACTGCAGCCCCCACTGCCGCCTGATCTCGTCCAGCGTCTTCATCAGCGTCAATGTCTCGTCGAGCGGCATGATGTCGCTCTCGGTCTTGCCGGCCCGCAGGCACTCCATCACGTGCAGTGCCTCGTACTGGTAGCCATTGCCTTCCGTGAGCGGGAAGTCGAACACCTCTGCCGCGCCATCGCTGCGCCGGAGCGTCAGACCCGTGGGCTTGTGCCAGTCCTCGTGGATCTCGATACGCCCCTTCGTGCCGACGAGGGTCGCCGTCGCGTGTGGCGTCACGCGGGAGCTGAACACGATGCTCGCCATCGCGCCGGACTCGTAGCTGAAGATCACGCCGCCCTGGTCATCGACCTCCGATGGGGCCATGTGGGCGAGACTCGCGATCGCGTTCGGCTCGCCGAGGAAGTGCGACGCCAGCGAGATCGGATAGATGCCGCCGTCGAGGAGGATGCCGCCTCCGAGCTCCTTGTTGAAGAGCCTGCTGGAGAGATCGAATGGGGATCCCCAGCCGATCGCCACCTGCAGCAGCTCGGGCTGGCCGATCGCACCACCCTCGACCAGCTCGTACGCCTTGCGGATGGCGGGGCGGAACCGGGTCCACATCGCCTCCATCAGGAAGAGCCCCTTCTCGCGTGCCCTGGCGACCATGCGCTCGGCCTGTCGGTAGTTCATCGCGAAGGGCTTTTCGCAGAGCACCGCCTTGCCGTGGTCGAGGCAGAGCAGGGTGGCCTCCATGTGCTGGGGGTGCGGCGTCGCGACGTAGATGACGTCGACGTCGGGGTCGGCGGCGAGTGCCTCGTAGCTCCCGTGCCGGTTCGGGGCGCCGTAGGTGTCCGCGAACGCCTCCGCCCGCTCCTGCGACCTGCTTCCAACGGCCACCAGCTTCGCTCCCGGTGCCGCCTGGAGGCCTGTGGCGAACTTGTCGGCGATCCTGCCGGGTCCGAGGATGCCCCAGCGAATGGTCTGGTTGCTCGTATCGGTCATGCAGACGGTCCTTCGTTGCATTGGGGGATGATGCCCGGCACGGCGCCGGGCTGCTTGCGGCCTGATTCTAGAGCACATCCCGCATGCGCGCGAGCAGGACCGCCTCGCTCACCGGCTGTCGACCGCCATATCGGCTGGGTAGGCATCGACTGTCCGCGCCTGGAGGGAGGTCTGCCGGGTACGGCGCAGCGCGACGGTGCTGAGCACGGCCATGGTCAGGGTGAGTGCCTCAAGCACCAGGTGCTGGGCGTCCGGGACGGGGTGATCCGCGTTCGCTGGCAGGAACGACAGGGTCTCGTCGTACCCGTGGTCCGTGTACCACTCCCAGCTGCGATGCAGGAACGTCGAGCCGAAGAGATACGGGACCCACCACTGGCGGATCTGGAGCGCGAGGAAGACCCAAGTCCAGATCGTGCCAGCCAGCATGAGCCAGCGGGCACCGATCGCGAACGCGATGGCCGTCGCAACGGCCGGGATCACGCCCGAGAGCGTGCTGGCGAGCTGCGGTCCCGCGGCGTCCAGGTTGTTCCAGGGCGCAAGATCGACGTGGTTGTCGACGACGAAGTAGCCGGCCATCAGGAGTTGCGATGTGATCGCGAGCCGGCGCAGATGCGATGGCGTCATGACCTTCCACCTCCATTCGGCGTGCGCGTCATCCAACTTGATTGTGGGCACAACCAGTGCCGGAGGGACGCAAGAGTCCCCTCATTCACGTCCCCTTGAAGATTCTAGGCCGGCGAGATTCGCCGGATGGTGAGCGGAGCAGACGCACGCGCGCTCCCTGCGGGCGACCATGACTCCGACGACGCACCGATCGGGTACGGCTTCATTGACCGGCCTTCCGGGCTGGCCGATAGTGCTCGCGAATGACCGGGTTCAGGTGACGCCCAGCCGACGGCCGGTGCGGAACCGGGCGCGCGCCATCACACGTCAGGGGGAGCAGGGTCGTGGCGGATACAACCATTCTCGTCAATGGGAACGTGCGGACGTGCAGCGACGATCGGATCACCGAGGCGGTTGCCGTTCGGCGTGATCGCATCATCGCCGTCGGGAACATCGAGGAGGTCCGTGCGAGGGCGGGTGGAGATGCGGAGGTGGTTGATCTCGCCGGTGCGACGGTGATCCCGGGTCTGATCGACCCGCACAACCACCTGCTCTCCACGGGCCTCGTCCTGGGCGAGATCTCCCTCTATGATGTCCGCTCGATCGGGGAGCTGCAGGAGCGGGTTCGACAGGCGGTCGCTACGGCCGCGCCGGGCTCATGGCTGCTTGGTCGTGGCTGGGACGAATCGCTGCTCGTGGAGCAGCGCATGCCGAATCGGCACGACCTCGACGCCGTCGCACCTGACAACCCGGTCGTGCTCGAGCGCGTCTGGAACAAGCTGGTTGTCAACACCGCCGCGCTCAGGGCGCTGGGGATCGACGAGAACACGCCCGATCCATCGCCGGACATGAACTACGCCGGCGGGTTCGATCGGGAGGACGACGGCTACCCCAATGGCGTCTTCCGGGACCGCGCCAAGGAGCTGGTGCGGCACGGCATGCCCCAGCCGACCGAGCGGGAGCTCGTTGCGGCGCTGGAGCGGGCCTGCCATGCCTACAACGCGCTCGGCATCACGACCGTAGTCGATCCGGGACTGCTGCCCCACCAGATCGACGCGTACATGCTTGCCGCCGACGAGGGGGCATTGTCGGTGCGATGTGATCTCCTGCTGGCGGCGTGGGGCTTCGTGCCGGCGGATGAGGAGCCCGAGCTGGAGGAGCGAATCGGCCGGATGGGGGAGCGCTGGCCACATCGATACCCGCTCGCTCGGGTGACGGGAGTGAAGCTGCTTCCTGATGGCGGCATCGGTGACCGAACGGCACGGATCTCGGAGCCCTATGCGGGTGAGCCCGACAACTACGGTGTCTGGGCGGTGCCCGAGACGGAGCTCCCCGAGCGCATCCGCTGGGTCCACGATCAGGGCTGGGAGATGGACATCCACACGTGCGGCGATGAGGCCCAGCGTGTGAGCGTCAAGGCGTTCGCCGATGCGCACGAGGCCAATCCGAGGCCGGAGCTGCGGCACCGGGTCCACCATGCCTACCTGCCAACGCCCGACACGATCGAGCGGATGGCGCGCCATCGCATCCCGGCGATCATCAGCACGCCATTCATCCGCGCGATGGGCGAGAGCTTCGTGCTGTCGCTCGGGGAGGAGCGAGCCGGCCGGATGATGCCCTTCCGGTCCTACCTGGACCACGGCGTGCCGCTGGCGGGATCGTCGGACACCCCTGTTGCCGACCACAACCCCTGGGTCGGCATGGCGACCGCGCTGACCCGTGAGACCGTCACGGGACGGGTGCTCGGTGCCGATCAGGTGTTGACCCCGATGGAAGCGCTGGCCCTCTACACCACCGGGGCGGCATTCGCGATGGGTCGCGAGCACGAGCTGGGTCGGATCGCCGAAGGCTACCTCGCCGACCTCATCGTGCTCGAGCGCGATGTCTTCGTGGACGACGTGGATCCGGTCGAGCTGATGGCGACGAAGCCGGTCTGCGTCATGCTCGGCGGGCGCTGGATCGTTGGCGACGTCTGGCTGGCGTGATCCACCGACCTGCCGGCGCTGCGGAGTGATGCCCTCCTAGGCGGTCGGCGTGGCCGCCTCGGTTGGAGTGGCGACGATGGTGGCGGGCGTCCGCTCCTCGACGGTCGTGTCCTCGATCGTCAGCAATCCTGTGCCCGCGATCGTGAAACCGGCGATCATCACGATCAGCCCAATAACCTGGCGGGGTGTGCGCGAGAGCAGGTAGAGCCCAACGGCCGAGATGAGCAGCCCGCCGACGATCACAATGATGCCTACCGTGTCAGACATGGATTCCCTTTGGTCCCGAGCTCAGGGAGCTGGAGTTGCTTCGGTCGTGGCGCGCGAGATGGTGGCGGACGGGGTAGCGTTTTCGGGAGGTGGCGCGCCTTCCTCCGCGGTCAGGTAGGCGATGAGCCCGATCACCCCGAGCGCCACCCCGATGGCGCCCATGCCCCGCTGCTCCCGCGACAGGCGCACGATGGCGATGCCGGCCAGGATCATCACGGCACAGCTGCCGAAAACGAACAGGTCGGTTGAGCTCACCGCCACAACGTGATGATGTGGTCGGGCGGGTTCCCCGCCAGTGCGCCGTAGAGGTCGGGGAAGCAGCCGACGGTGACGTTGTCCACCGTCGCCGTTACCTGGCAGTTGCCGGGCTCACCGGTGGCCAGACCGCGCTCGAGTGCGCACTGGTCGCACATCATGAGCAGGATGCCCTGCTCGCCGGCGACCTTCGAGAGTCGCTCGCCGATCGGGTCGCCCTTGCGCAAGATGTAGGTGTTGTCATCGAAGAACATCATCCCGACGACTTCTACACCGTGGCGACCCTCTTCCAGCTGCGGGAGGATCATCTTGCCGAGCTTGTAGCTCGCCGTGTGACCCGACGTGCTGAACACGTAGGCGACCTTCATGGTGCTTCCCCTTTCCCTGTAGCCCGCGCCGGGATGATCCGGGCGGGACTCCACTACTGCTGGCTGAAGCCTACCGCGAATTGACGATCCCTGCGGTATGCTGCCCGTGCACGACTTCCTGACCATGAACCACCGAGGAGCAGCATCATGTCCCAGGACGCCGGAGTCTCCAGCAGCGCGACGGAGCGCGAGCAGTTGATCGCACGCCACCGGGAGAGCCTCTTTCCATCTGTCGGGCTCTTCTACGACGAGCCGATCGAGCTGCGGTTCGGCGAGGGGCTGCGCGTCACGGATGGCGAGGGACGCGAGTATCTCGACTTTTTCGGTGGTATCGCGACGGTCTCCAGCGGGCATGCGATTCCCGAGATCAACCAGCCCATCAAGGAGCAGCTGGACCGTATCGCCCACAGCAGCACCCTGTTTCTGATCCGGTCGCAGATCGAGCTGGCCGAGCGCCTGCGCGAGATGACCCCCGAGCGGCTGAACAAGGTTTTTTTCACCAACAGCGGCACCGAGGCGAACGAGGCTGCCTTCCTCATCACCACCCTCAACCGCAACAGCAACGAGCTGATCGCGCTTCGGCACTCCTACCATGGGCGCTCGTTCGCGACCATCAACGCCAGCGGCCAGACGCCCTGGCGCAGCTCCACGCTGTCGCCGCTCCATGTCCACTATGTGGGCAATCCCTATTGCTACCGCTGTCCCTGGGGCAAGGAGTACCCGTCCTGCGATCTGTTCTGCGCCAGCGATGTCGAGGCGGTGATCCGTACAACCACGAGCGGCAACCCGGCGGCATTCATCGCGGAGCCGATCCAGGGGGTGGGTGGATTCGTCACCCCGCCGCCCGAGTACTTCGTGCGAGTCGCGGAGATCCTGAAGACGTACGGCATTCCGTTCATCTCCGATGAGGTTCAGACCGCATGGGGACGGATCGGGGTTGCCGACTTCGGCTTTCAGGCGTACGGCATCGAGCCCGACGTCGTGGTTTTCGCCAAGGGCATTGCCAACGGCATCCCGATCGGTGGTGTGATCGCGACCGACGAGCTGGCCCGCTCGATCCGATCCCTCAGCCTGTCGACCTTCGGTGGCAATCCGGTCGCTACCACCGCCGCGCTGGCGAACCTCAACTACATCGCCACGCACAACCTGCGGGAGAATGCTCGCGAGGTCGGTGGCTACATGCAGGGGCGGCTGCGCGAGCTGGCGGAGCGATGGCAGGTGATCGGTGACGTGCGTGGCCTGGGACTGATGATCGGCGTCGAGCTCGTCCACGATCGTGCCTCGAAGGAGCCAGCTCCCGACCTGGTGCTTCGGCTCCAGGAGGAGGCCAGGCGACGAGGGCTGATCATCGGTCGCGGCGGGCTCCATGCCAATACGCTGCGGATTTGCCCGCCATTGATCGCCACCCGGCGTGACGTCGACGACGCGATCGAGATTCTTGACGAGTCGCTCGCATCGCTCCAAAATTGGGCCATCTGAGAAACACGGGACCGCGACGATTTGGGTATGGACTTTACGGATCCTTCCGGTATAGTGTATGTAGGTGATGTACGTATAGGCGCATGAGTGGCTGTGGCCCCGACACATGACTTGCGAGTCGCGGAGGGGCACGGTAAGGTTTCACCCACCAGCAACGTCGCTGGAAGCACCCAAACAACGCACATTCCTGGAGGGCCCACTGCCGCTGTCAAGGGCGGCTGGCTGGGAAGGGGAAGGAAGATGAGGATGGACCACCCGGTCCATCCTCATCTTTGTGACATCTGGTGACCAGAGGCCAGTCCGGTGCGCTACGGCAGGCCGAGCGCCAGTGTGAGGGCTACCGCCGTGGTGACGAGCAGGGCGGTCAGCACCAGCACGACGCCCGCCACCCGGCCACCGGTCTCCCGTACCGAGCGGATGTCGACACTGAGCCCGAGACCGGCCATCGCCACCGCCGTGAGCACCCGGCTGATCTCCTGCAGGATGTCGGCGACGGGCTCGGGTATCACCCCCGCCGACCGAAGGGCTACTGCGATCGCGAACCCGACCACGAACCACGGCACCAGCTTTCGAAATGAGAGGTTGGCCCGCCCCGCCTCCTCGCCCTCCCCGCGGAAGAGGATCGCGAGCAGCGCCACCACCGGTCCGAGCAGCAGGACGCGCGTCAGCTTCACCAGGCTGGCGACCTGACCGGCGGTCGCGCTGACGGGAAAGGTCGCCGCGAGCACCTGGGGGACGGCGTAGACCGAAAGCCCGGCCACGACACCGTACTCGGCATCGCGAAGCGACAGCACCGGCACCAGGAGCGGCAGGGTCAGTACCACGCCGACACCGAGCACGGCCGTCAACGTTATCGCGCTGGCGATATCCTGCTTGCGAGCCCGGATCACCGGCGCCACGGCCGCGATCGCCGAGTTCCCGCAGATGGCGTTGCCGACCCCGATCAGCACCGAGAGCTTCAGCGGCAGACCCGCCAGCCTGCCGAGCACGACTCCGAGCCCCAGCGTCATGCTGACGCTGACGAGCACCGCGATCGCGAGTCGAAACCCGGCGTCGATCAGGGTGCCGAGCGCGAGCGAGAAGCCGATCAGCACGATCGCGAACTCGAGCACCTGTTTTGCGCTGAAGGCGATGCCAGCGTCGGCCGTGGTCGGAGGGCGCCAGATCGCGCGCAGCACGAGACCGAGGATCAACGCCAGCACCAGTGGCTCGAGGACCGGGTACCCGATGACCAGCGTCTCGATCTCCGATATGCCGACCGCAAGCAGCGTGACGGCACCGGCGAGCGCCAGACCTGGCAGGAGTGGACGCACGTAGGTCACTGTTGGCACGGATGTTGTCCCTGTGACACCGGCGGTTCGCGGCCTGGCCTTGCAACCCCGGTGATGTATGCGACAGTAGCGTGTGGAATCGGGCCGACCGGGTCGATCTGAAGATCCGGCAGCGACGGAGTACAGACTCGCATGAATGCGAATAGCGGGCAACAGCGCAGGGTTCTGGTGACCGGCGCGAACGGACTCATCGGCAGGACGGTGATGGCCGCCTGGCGCGAGAGCGGCCGCTACGACGCGGTCGGGCTCGCCCGGTCGGAAGGACCATGTGCCGACATCGTTGCCGATATCGTCGATCTGGAGTCGATGGTGGCCGCCATGGACGGGGTCGACGCGGTGGTGCACCTCGCCGCGACGTCAGCCGTTGGCTCGGCGTGGGAGGCGGTTCGGGACAGCAACCTGATCGGCACGTACAACGTCTTCGAGGCGGCGCGCCGGGCGGGGGTCGGGAAGGTCGTGTTCGCCTCTTCCAACCATGCCGTTGGCACCTTCGAGACGGCCAACCAGCCGGAGTTGTACGACCTCGACGACGGCCGCGTGATCGACCACACGGCGGAGATCCAGCCGGACTCGCTCTACGGTGTCTCGAAGGCCTACGGCGAGGCGATGGGCCGCTACTACGTCGACCACCATGGTCTCAGCGTCGTGTGCCTGCGGATCGGCAGCTGGACCGGTGCCGACGCCGACATGTCCCCTCGGAACCTCTGGGATCCCGCCCGTGACGGCGAGCCAGGTATCGAGGCCAAGCGCCGGCGGTATCGCGCGACATGGCTGAGCGATCGGGACGGCATCCATCTCATCGAGTGCGCCCTCGAGACCCCGAAGCGCTGGTTCCTCTGCTACGGCATCTCGAACAACCCCCGGCGCTTCTGGGACATCGATCACGCAAGGCAGGGGATCGGGTACAACCCGCAGGATTCCGCCCCCGAGGAGATCTTCCCAGGGGTGCGATAGGCACGATGGGGACGGACGGCTCGCAGCTCATTCCATGGCCAGTCGCACCGGCTCTGCGCCCCTGGGTGCGACGGATCATCGGGTTCCGTGAGGCGGGAGCGCCGGTGTTGCGGCGCGAGCCGCTCATGGTGGGCTGTCCGTTGGTGTTCGTCTTTGGCGCACCCTACCGCCTGAGCGAGCGCGCGGAGCCGTCGGTGCTGTCCGTCACGCGCGCCAGCTTCATGGCGGGCGTGTTCGATTCCTTCACCATGTCGAGCCCGATGGGTCCCACCGAGGGCATCCAGATCGACCTGTCGCCGCTGGGGGCCCGTCTCCTCACGGGTGTGCCGATGCATGAGCTCGCCAACCTGATCGTCCCCGTTCAGGACCTCTGGGGGTGCGACATGCGGGGTCTCGAGGAGCGGCTCGGCAACATCGAGACCTGGAACGAGCGCTTCCATCTGATCGAATCCGTATTTCTGGTCCGGCTGCGATCGCAGTCCGAGCCCATGCCGGAAGTGCAGTGGGCGTGGAATCAGCTCGTCGCGACCCATGGAGACATCCGCATCGGCAGCCTGACCGAGGAGCTGCAGTGGAGCCGCAAGCGCCTGCGCCACGCCTTCCTCCGGGACATCGGCTTCAGCCCGAAGGTCATGGCCCGCGCGCTCCGGTACTGCCATGCCGTGGATCTGGCGCGGTCGCATCCGGACCTCGGCTGGAGCCAGATCGCCCACTGTGCGGGATACAGCGATCAGGCACATCTCCATCGAGATGTCCGCGCCTTTGCCGGTGTCACGCCGGCGGCACTCCGGACGGAGCTGCGAGAGGGAACATTCGTTCAAGCCGGTCACGATACTAGGTCATAGGCTGGGTGCAGTGGAGCGGCCGTGCGGATGGCACGCTCATTGGTGACGGACGTGTATCCGGTGATCATTCCAGTGCTTCGCTACAGGGACGCCACGAGGGCCGTCGACTGGCTCCAGGCGGCATTCGATCTCTCGATCGGTGACGTCGTCCGGGATGAGCAGGGGGAGGTGACTCACGCGGAGATGCAGTACGGTAGCGGGTGGATCATGTTCGGTCCGGTCGGCCAGCAGAGCGAATGGGACACTCCCCCTGCGTCGGCAGGCATCTATGTCGTGGTCGACGATGTCGACGCCCACTACCGGCGCGCGAAGGCAGCCGGTGCCGAGATCATGTACGAGCCGCGCGACACATACTACGGCTCGCGGGAATATGGCGCCCGCGACTTCGAAGGCAACGCGTGGAGCTTTGGCACCTATGTGCCGAAGCCCTGAGCGGGGTGGGCAGCGCGCACGATCTGGGCGTCACAAGCGGATAATCTCGAGTATGGTAATCGGGTGGGCCCGTCGCACGACATGAGGCCCACCCGACGTCGGGTTCCAGACCATTTCGAAGGTAGTCCTCCATGCGTAACCTCCCGTTCGACAAGCCCGGAACGTTCTATCGGGGCAACATCCATGCGCACAGCACACGCTCCGACGGCAGCCTCTCGCCGAAGGAAGTCGTCGCTGCATATCGCGAGCGCGGGTACGATTTCGTTGCGGTAACCGACCACTACATGGAGCGGTTCGACTTCCCCGTGACGGACACGCGGGAGTTCCGCACCAGCGACTTCACGACGCTGCTCGGTGCGGAGCTGCATGGACAGGGGCTCGAGAACGGCGGGCTCTGGCATATCCTCGCTCTGGGGCTCCCGATCGACTTCGAGCCGCAGCGGCCGGGCGAGGACGGCCGCGAGATCGCCGCGCGGGCCAAGGAGGCGGGGGCATTCATCTCCCTGCCGCACCCGCAGTGGACGGGCGTGACCACCAACGATGCCTGCAGCATCGAGGATTTCGACGCGATCGAGATCTACAACGAGGGCCACACCAACGACAGCGACCGGGGGAACGGCTGGTTCCTGGCGGACCTGATGGCCACGGCGGGGTACCGGTTCTCGTGCACCGCCGCCGACGATGCGCACTTCAATGTCCGGCCGGACAGCTTCGGCGGCTGGATCTGGGTGAAGGCGGAGTCCCTCGAGCCGGAGGCCCTGCTCGAGGCGATGAAGAACGGACGGTACTACGCCAGTACCGGGCCCGAGATCCACAACGTCGCCTTCACCGACGACGAGATCGTCGTCGAGTGCTCCGAGGCCGAGGTGGTCATGGTCGGCGGGCACGGCTCCACCTGCCGGTACGTGCGGGAGTCGGGGATGACACGTGCCGTGTTCCCGATCGCTCCGTTCGGCAACGCCTTCGCCAGGATCACGGTGATCGACCGTCACGGCAGAAAGGCGTGGACGAGTCCGCTCTGGCTCGATGAGCTGACGATCACCTGAGCTGAACACGAACACTCGCCCCTGATGCATCACGGCGCACCTCCGGAGGGGGCAGCGATTTTTCGGTCGATGGGCATGGCTGGCAAGTAGTGATGTATCGTTGGCGCGATTGCCCTGTGCCGTCGTGGTGTCGTTCACGACGTCCATGTTCCCTGGATCAACGTACAAGCAGGATCGAGCGATCCGGAAAGCGCAACCATGACCGAAGCCTCCAACACCAGTTCGTCGGGGCAGGAATCGAATGATGCGTGGGCGTCACGACCTGGCGGGCACGTCGCTGGACTGCCAGACGGAATCGTGGCGTGTCTCTTCGACCTCGATGGTGTCCTCACCCAGACGGCCAGGGTGCACGCGGCGGCCTGGAAGGAGATGTTCGACGCATACCTCCAGGAGCGCTCGCGGGAGACGGGTGAGCCGTTCCGGCCGTTCGAGATCGAGACGGACTATGTCGCCTACGTCGACGGCCGCCTGCGCCAGGATGGCGTGCGAACCTTCCTCGCATCGAGGGGCATCGAGCTGCCGGAAGGCACGCCCGACGATGACCCTGACACGCTCACCATTCACGGTCTCGGCAACCGCAAGAATCTGCTCGTCCTCGATCTGATCGAGCAGCGTGGTGTGGACGTCTACGAGGGCTCGGTGCGATACCTGCAGGTCGTCCGGGAGGCTGGCATGCGGTGCGCGGTCGTCTCGGCAAGCAAGAACTGCCAGGCGGTGCTCGAGGCGATCGGTCTCGTGGACGCCTTCGAGGTCCGGATCGACGGCATCGTCGCCCAGGAGCGTGGGCTGCCCGGGAAGCCCGCGCCGGATACGTTCCTGGCGGCGGCCGAGGCGCTGGGTGTCGAGCCGCAACGGTGCGCCGTGTTCGAGGATGCCGTCGCTGGCGTCGAGGCGGGGCGCGCGGGAGGTTTCGGGTTCGTTGTGGGCGTCGATCGTGTGGGACAGTCGGAGGCATTGCGGCGTCATGGCGCCGATGTCGTGGTGCGTGACCTGAGTGAGTTGCTGGAGAACCGATGATGGAGGCTGGCCTTTTTGAGGTGGATCCCTGGGCGATTATCGAGCCCAGGCTGCACCTGGAGCACCTGGCGCACACGGAATCCATCTTTGCGCTCTCGAACGGGCACATCGGCTTGCGTGGGAACCTCGACGAAGGTGAGCCCCACGTGGTGCCGGGTACCTACCTGAACGGGTTCTTCGAGACGATCCCACTTCCGTACGCCGAGGGAGGATACGGCTACCCCGAAGAGGGGCAGTCGATGATCGACGTCACGAACGGCAAGCCGATGCGGCTGCTGGTCGATGACGAGCCCTTTGACGTCCGGTACGGTGACCTGCGCCACCACCGGCGCGTGCTCGATCTCCGGGCAGGGGTCCTGCGTCGCGAGGTCGAATGGGTCTCGCCGGCGGGGCAGGCCGTGCGGATCCGCACGACACGGCTTGTCTCGTTCGTGCAGCGGGCGGTGGCCGCGGTCCACTTCGAGGTCGAGCCGATCGATTCGCCCGCGCGCATCGTCGTGCAGTCCAGCCTGGTTGCGAACGAGCCTGTTCCCGAACAGACGGACGATCCGCGTGCCGCGGCGGCGCTGCGGTCCCCGCTGGTTGGCGAATACCATTTCGCACACGGTCTCGATGTCTCGCTCGGCCACCGTACGCGTCGCAGCGGCCTGATGATGGCGGCCGCTCTCAGCCATATCGTCGACGGACCAGCCGGCACGGTGACCGATTCGGAGAGCGAGCCCGATCTCGCTCGCGTGACGATCAGCACCGAGCTTGCGCCGGGGCAGTCGCTCAAGGTCGTCAAGCTGATGGCCTACGGATGGTCCAGCGTCCGCTCGATGCCTGCCCTGCGTGACCAGGTCGATGCCGCGCTGGCCGCTGCCGCCCGTACCGGCTGGGATGGACTCGTTGCCGGCCAGCGCGCGTTTTTCGATGAGGTCTGGGAGCGGGCCGATATCGAGATCGATGGTGACCCCGAGCTGCAGCAGGCGGTGCGGTTCGCGATCTTCCAGGTTGTGCAGGCCGCGGCCCGTGCGGAGTATCGCGCGATCCCCGCCAAGGGGCTCACCGGACGCGGGTACGATGGTCACGCCTTCTGGGACATGGAAACCTATGTCCTGCAGGTGCTCACCTACACCTCGCCGCGTGCGGCTCGGCAGGCACTGCTCTGGCGCTACTCCACGCTTGATCTCGCACGGGCCCGGGCCAGGGAGCTGCGGCTGGCCGGTGCGGCATTCCCATGGCGGACGATCCGTGGCGAGGAGTGCTCGGGATACTGGCCGGCGGGCACGGCCGCGTTCCACATCAACGCCGACATCGCCGATGCGGTGCGGCGGTACGTCAACGCCACCGGTGACGAACGGTTCGAGCGCGGTCCAGGCTTCGAGCTGGTCGTCGAGACGGCCCGCCTCTGGAAGGCGCTCGGGCATCACGACCAGCAGGGCAACTTCCGCATCGACGGGGTGACCGGTCCCGATGAGTACTCGGCGCTCGCCGACAACAACGTGTTCACCAACCTGATGGCCGCGCGGAATCTCAGGTATGCGGCCGATATCGCGCTTCGGTATCCCGAGCGTGCGGCGGAGATGGGCGTTGACGAGCTAGAGATCGAGGCATGGCGCCTGGCGGCCGATGCCATCGTGATCCCGTACGACGAGGAGCTCGGCATCACCCCGCAGTCGGAGGGATTCACCCATTACCGCAAGTGGAACTTCGAAGGGATGACCGACGAGGACTACCCGCTCCTCATGCACTATCCCTACTACCTGCTGTACTCCAGCCAGGTGGTCAAGCAGGCGGACCTCGTCTTCGCGCTCTACATCTGCTCGGACTGCTTCTCCCTCGAGCAGAAGCGACGCGACTTCGAATACTACGAGCGCATCACGGTGCGCGACTCATCCCTGTCGGCGTCGATCCAGGCGATCATCGCCGCCGAGGTGGGCCACCTCGATCTCGCCTACGACTACTTCCGTGAGACCGCATTCGTCGACCTCTGGAATCTCGCAGGCAACACCGACGACGGTGTGCACCTGGCCTCGCTGGCGGGAGCCGGACTGGTGGCCGTGGCCGGGTTCGGGGGGATGCGTGACAGCCGCGATACGCTCGAGTTCGCGCCGCGCCTTCCGGACCAGATCACCAGAATGTCGTTCCGGATCGAGTTCCGCAAGCGGCGGCTGCGGATCGAGTTCAACGCCCATGAGGCGCGGTACGAGCTCGTTTCGGGCGAGCCGATCGAGCTGATCCACCATGGCGAGCGGTTCACCCTCGAGCCCGGCACCCCCCGCACACTCGGATGTCCCGCCATTCCCAGGGTGCCGAAGGTGGCGCCACCTCCAGGTCGTGAGGCGGGCCGGCGAGGTGTGGGGTCCAACGGCAAGGACAGCATCTCGGCCGGGCTGCCTCCACGCCAGCACTAGGCGTCCTCGTGGCCGCGGCCTGATCGGACGCTGGAGGCGTCGGTCAGGCCGTCAGGGCCAGCCGCACGTGCAGCGCCAGGTGCAGCCGCAGCCGGGTGTCGGGATCATTCAGGTCGACCCCCATGATCGCGGCGATCCTGTCGAGGCGGTAGAGCACCGTGTTGCGGTGCACGTGCAGCAGCTGGGCTGTCTCCTTGGGACTGCAGTTCGCCTCGAAGAATGCCTCGAGCGTGCGGACGAGCTCGGCCCCGTGGTCGCTGTCGTAGGCGATCAGCGAGCCGAGCGTCTCATCGAGGAATCCCTGCAACTCCGGCAGGTGCTCCGCCGCGAAGATCAGCCGGTAGACCCCGAGCTGGTCGAACAGCGTCACCTGTCCCGCACCGTGCACGCGCTTGCCGAGCATGAGCGCCTGTCGCGCCTCATGGTGGGATTGCCGCACGCCTTCGAACCCGGACCCCACCCGGCCGACGCCGATCGAGACCGTCTCCTGAACACCGCCCTGGCTGAGGGCGGCTCGCAGATCCGCCTGGAGCGTCTCGGCGATCTTCTGCACCTGGCCTGGGTCCGAGACCGGCCAGATGATCTCGGCACTCGAGCCCCGCGCGCGCCACAGCACCTTCGCACCGAGCTTCGATGCGGCACGGTGGACACCCTCCTCCAGCATCGACCAGCGCCTGGTGCGAACCCTGCTCACGCCGTCCTCGCTGTTGGAGCGGGCGATCAGGGCCACGTGCGGCTGCTCGATGTCGTGCCCCAGGCGCTTGAGCTGCTGGCTCAGCGAGATCTCACTGCGCAGCGCGCCGTCCAGGATCTCGTCGAGCACGTTGAGCTCGACCTCCCGCCGGGCGTACGCCGCCGCCTGGTCGCGCGCCAGGGTGACCGCGCACGCGGCCGCGCCACGAGCCGTGACGACCTGATCCGCCGTTGTCGCGCCGTCGCCGTTGATGAGCAGCGAGAGGCTGCCGAGCAGGCCGTCACGTCCGACGACCGGCGCCACCACCCGGCGCCAGCCGTTGTCGCCGTCGAAGATCGCGGTGGCGGGTTCTGCCGCACTCGTGGTTGCGACGGAACGGAGCCAGGGGCTGATCCGGTCGCGGGTGGCGCGCACGAGCTCCTGGGCCGGCGCGGCGACCTTGCTGCCGTCGGGCGTGTGCGAGGCGAGCACGCGTCCGTCTCGTCCCTCTACCACCACGATCCGGTTCGCCAGCTGAGCCAGCGTGCTGACCTGCTCGTCCAGTGACTCACCCGCGATGGCCAGCTCCATGAGCCGCCGCGTGATTTCCTGACCGCGATGCTGGATCGCCCTGCGCTGCTCCGTGATGAACCGGGCGGTGTTGCGTTCCAGCGGCCCGAGATCGACCGATCTGGGGAGCACCAGCAGGGGGATGCCGATCGCGTTGGCGGCATCGCGCGCGCGGACACCCGGGGTCGACGTCACCGCGACAGCCGCCACGTTGAACGTCGCCAGCTGATTGATCGCATCGGCGAGGGTCAGCCGCTCGTCCAGCTCCTCGAGCACATGTGGCGGGAGCAGCACGATCTCGCCGCCAGAGAGGTGCTCGAAGGCGGGCGGGGCGGACCGAAGCCGGGTCGCCCATGTCACCTCCCGCCCGAGCTGGTCGGCCCCCGCGACGACACGCGTGCCCGCGGGCAGGGCCCCGTTGAGCACATCCTGCACCGTGATCATGGTGTACCCCTACAGATCGCCATAGCGCAGATGCTCCCATGGACTGATATGTGACTGATAGCCGGTCCATTCGGCCTTCTTGACGTGGATGAGCTGGTCCGCGATGTAGGAGCCAACGGTGTCGCGGATGACGTCATCGGCGGCGAATGCATCGAGCGCCTCGCCGAGCGTGGTGGGGAGTCGTGGCACGCCGAGCCGGTTCAGCTCATCGTCGTCGTACTGCACGAGGTGCTCGTCGAGCGGTGGCGTCGGGTCCTCCCCCTCGCTGATGCCGCGCAGCGCGGCCCCGATGGTTGCCGAGAAGAGCAGGTACGGGTTCGTCATCGCGTCGGGGCTGCGCAGCTCGATGTCCGCCCTGGCCGCCTCGAGCGACGCCGGGACGCGGATCAGTGAAGCCTGGCTCACCCTGGCCCACGAGGCGTGCCGCGGTGCCCGGTGTCCGGCCTCGAGCCGCTTGTACGAGTTCACGGTGGTGCAGGCGATGATCGACATGCCCGGGGCGTGCGCGAGCTGGCCCGCGATCACCCGGCGGGCGATGTCGGAGATGCCATCGGCGGATGCATCGTCGCGGAGCAGGTCGTCACCGTTCGGATACACGGCGAGCTGCTGGAACACATGCATGCCGGATCCCGGCGCATCGGGGAACGGCTTGGGCATGAAGGTCGCCCGCAGGTTGCGGCGCTTCGCGACGGTGCGGATCACCTGGCGGGTCGTCACGATCTGGTCGGCGATCGCGATCCCGCCGGCCGGAAGGAGGTCGAGTTCCTGCTGTCCCGGTCCCGTCTCATGGTGCGAGCCGCCGACGCCGATACCCATCGACGCGAGCGTGTCCACGATCTCGTTGCGGGTGCTGGTGAGCACGTCCTCGCCCACGTCGAAGTACCCGGCCGCATCGGTCGCCGGCAGGGGAGGGGTGCTGGCCAGGTCGGTGTTGGCCAGCAGGTAGTACTCCATCTCGATTCCGGCGGTGTAGTCGTAGCCTTTCGCCGCCGCGCGTTCGAGCTGTCGCTGCAGGGCGGAGCGGGGATCTCCTGCGAATGGCTGCCCGTCGCGCCGCAGGACCCAGCAGAAGAGCTGGGCCCGACGCGGCTCGCCCTCGTACGGTGGCAGGATGGTCAGCGTTTCCGCATCGGGGGCGAGGAACAGGTCCAGCTCGACCTGTCGCCTGCCACCGCTGAGGGCAGCGCCGTCGAAGCGGTACCCATGGGCAAAGGTCGCCTCGACGAGGTTCACCGGAATGGTGAGCGCCTTCATGCCACCGGCGATGTCGCTGAACTGCAGGTCGATCAGGCGAACGTCGTTCTCCTTGATACGAGCGATCGCCTCGGCCACGGCATCCGTATCCCGATCGATCCGGGCCAGGGGCGTGTGTCCGGGAGCGCGAACCATCAGTGGTCTGTCCTTCCGTAGGAATCCTCGGCGTCGACGGCTCGAGACCGTATCGACGCTGATATCTTGTGACAACGTGAACAATCTGTGCAAGCGGTCCAAGCCGCCCGTGGTTCGTACTGGCGGCACCTATCGCCGTCGTGCATCCTGCGGCAGTTTCGGACCCGAACCGGAGCTCGCTGCCCCGAAACGGTGGTTGCCTGCAAGTGGAGAATACCCGATTTTGGGGTATCTTGGGCGGTCCGCCCAAACGCCACGCCTGGATTCTTGGCACTCCGTACCTGTACGGCGGAGAGCCCACCTCACTACACTGAAAACCCCACAACGACGAGGTTGTGACTGGCGCGAACTGGATGACAGGCGTCGATCGCAGGGTCAGGCGCCGTTTCAGGTGACCGCTCGACCAGCGCCGATGCACCCCACAACTGATCTTCGCTTCACGATTTGTGCGCAAGTCCCTACCGGCGCGCCGGCCATGCAGGTGCCAGCGTCAGCCGGTCATCGCCATCAGTGACAGCGACCTACGTCAATGCGGCAGGAGGAGCCCCTATGGACGTGACCCAGGAGCGACATGCTCCGTTGTACTCACCGAGTCTCGATCACGACAGCTGCGGCGTCGGCCTGGTCGTCGACATCCACGGGCGGCCCTCCCGCGAGATCGTCGACAAGGCGCTCGCCGGACTGGTCAACCTCACCCACCGCGGCGGCGTTGGTGCCGATGCCCGCACCGGTGATGGCGCCGGCATCCTGATGCAGATCCCCCACCGACTCTTCGCCGACGTTCTCGGTGATCTCGGCGAGGGTGACCTCAAGGCGGGCGACTATGCCGTGGCGATGGTCTTCGTCCCCCGGGATGATGCCGCCGGCGAGGGGAAGCGCATCTTCGAGCGTGGCCTCGAGCAGCGCCACCTTCGCCTCATCGGCTGGCGTGAGGTTCCCTTCGTCGCGGATGTGCTGGGTGAGACGGCGGCCCGGACCCGCCCGGATATCTGGCAGGCCCTCATCGCCCGTCCCGAGGGGATGGACATCGACACGTTCGAGAAGGAGCTCATGGTCGCGCGGCGAATCGCCGAGCGCGAGGCGGCGGCCGCCTCGATGGGCGACTTTTTCGTCTCTTCATCCTCAGCCCGCACGGTGATCTACAAGGGGTTCTGCCTCCCGGAGGATCTCGCCAGGTTCTACACCGACCTCCAGGACGAGCGGGTGGAGAGCGCGATCGTCCTCTTCCACCAGCGCTACAGCACGAATACCTTCCCGACCTGGGGCATGGCGCAGCCGTTCCGCTACATCGCGCACAACGGCGAGATCAACACCATCCAGGGCAATCGCAAGTGGATGCTGGCGCGCGAGCGCGATCTCGTGATGGACGGCGTCGACACCGAGCTGCTCACCCCGGCCGTCTCCCAGGAGGGTAGCGACTCGCTGAGCTTCGACAACGCGCTCGAGCTGCTCCACCACGGCGGTCGCACGCTGCCGCGCGCCCTGATGATGATGGTTCCGGAGCCGTGGGAGCAGCTCCCGGAAATGGATCCGCAGCGGCGAGCCTTCTACGACTTCCATGCCGGGCTCATCGAGCAGTGGGACGGTCCCGCTGCCCTCGGTTTCACCGACGGTGTGCTCGCCGGTGCGACGCTCGACCGCAACGGTCTGCGGCCGCTGCGCTACGCGATCACGAAGGATGGACTGTTCGTCGCGGGCTCCGAGGCGGGCACCGTCGAGATCGACCAGTCGCGCGTCGTCGAGAAGGGGCGCCTCGGCCCGGGACAGATGGTTCTGGTCGATACCGCCCGTGGCGTCGTGCTGCGCAACGACGAGCTCAAGCGCGACATCGCCAGCCAGAAGCCGTATCAGCGATGGCTGGAGGAGTTCCGCGTGAGGATCGATCCCGCGCCGGAGCCCGACGAGCCACTGCCGGTGCCGGTGGATGCCGACCTGAAGACGCGAAATGCCCTGACGAAGACGCCGTCCGAGGAGATTGCCCTTCAGCAGGCCTTCGGCTACACCGCCGAGGATATCCGGCTGATCGTCACACCGATGGCGGGCGAGGGCAAGGAGCCGACCTGGTCGATGGGCGATGACGCGCCGCTGTCCGTGCTTGCGGAGCAGTCGCGTCCCATCTCGACCTTCTTCCGACAGCGATTCGCGCAGGTCACCAACCCGGCGATCGACTCGCTCCGGGAGCGCAAGGTGATGGCGCTCGACGCCTTCATCGGCCCGCGTGGCAACCTCCTGGCCGAGACGCCGGAGCAGGCCCGGCTGATCCATCTCAAGAGTCTGGTCCTGAACGCGACCACTCTCGACGCATTGAAGGCCAACGGAACACTCAAGACGGTCGTGATCTCGACGGCGTACCCGGCGGGATCCGAGGCGGGCACGATCCGCAAGGAGCTTGACCGGATCGTCGCCGAGGCCGAGCAGGCCACCCGCGACGGCGCGGCGGTGCTCGTGCTGAGCGACCGCGGCGTCGACGCGACCCACGTCGCGGTGCCGATGGCGCTTGCCGCCGGTGCGATCCACAACAGCCTCATCGCTTCCGGGCTTCGCACGCGCGTGGACCTCGTCGCCGAAACCGGCGAAGTCTGGGATGTCCACCAGCTCTGCGTGCTGGTCGGGTATGGCGTGTCGGCGGTGCACCCATGGCTGGCGCTTCGGGCTGCCGCGGCGCTTTCCGGCACGCGCGGCCATGAGACCCTCACCCCTCGCCAGCTGCGTGAGAACTACCTGCACGCACTTGAGAACGGCTTCCTCAAGATCTCCGCGAAGATGGGCATCTCCACCGCCAGTGGCTACCGCGGTGCCCAGATCTTCGAGATCATCGGTCTCAACCAGGAGGTCGTCGACCGCGCCTTCACCGGCACGATCTCTCGCGTCGGCGGAATCGGCTTCGAGGAGCTCGAGCACGATCTCAACGCGCGTCACGCGGAGGCTTACGCCTCCGAAGCGAAGCGACTGCCGGATCGCGGGCTCATCAAGTTCAAGCGCGATGGTGAGACTCACGGCTACTCGCCGATGATCGCGAAGGCGATCCAGCAGGTGAGTCAGTCGCACGAGCCGAAGGACTTCCAGACCTACCTCGACATGGTCAGGGAGCAGCCGCCCACCACGATCCGCGACCTGCTTGCGATCAAGCCGGCGGGCGAGCCGATTCCCATCGATGAGGTGGAGCCCGAGGCGGATATCATCCAGCGCTTCGTGGTCACGGCGATGTCGCTCGGGGCGCTCAGCCCGGAGGCGCACCGGACCCTCTCGATCGGGATGAACCGTCTCGGCGCCCGCTCCAACTCGGGAGAGGGAGGCGAGGATCCGCACTGGTACGACGAGCCGGGACCGGATCGCTCCCACTCGAAGGTCAAGCAGGTCGCCTCGGGGCGCTTCGGTGTCACCCCGCGGTACCTCTCCAAGGCCGACGAGCTCGAGATCAAGATCTCGCAGGGCTCGAAGCCGGGCGAGGGTGGCCAGATTCCAGGTCACAAGGTGACCGAGTTCATCGCCCGCATGCGGCATGCGGTGCCGGGGCTGCCGCTGATCTCGCCGCCGCCACATCATGACATCTACTCGATCGAGGACCTCGCGCAGCTCATCTACGATCTGCGCCAGATCAACCCGCGCGCCAGGATCGGCGTCAAGCTGGTTTCGGAGACCGGCGTTGGCACGGTCGCGGCGGGTGTCGCCAAGGGCCGCGCCGACTACATCCTGATCAGTGGTCACTCGGGCGGCACGGGTGCGTCGCCGCTGGCTTCCATCAAGCACGCAGGGAGCCCGTGGGAGCTCGGACTGGCCGAGACGCAGCAGACGCTGGTGCTGAACGGTCTGCGGTCACGCGTCAAGCTCCGCACGGACGGCGGCATCAAGACGCCGGAGGACATCCTCACGGCGGTGCTGCTCGGTGCCGAGGAGATCGGGTTCGGCACCTCGGTCCTCGTTGCGATCGGCTGTGACATGGCGCGGCAGTGCCACCTGAACAGTTGCCCAACGGGTATCGCGACACAGCGCGCGGACCTGCGTGCCAAGTTCGCCGGCACGCCGGAGCATGTCGTCGCCTGGTTCGAGCAGCTCGCCATGCACACGCGCGAGCTCATGGCCCAGCTCGGCATCCGCAGGCTCGATGACGTCGTCGGACGCACGGACCTCCTCGCTCGCGCCGATGTCGCGGGGCGCGGCCAGTACCTCGATCTCAGCGGACTCCTCGCCGAGCCGGCAGCTGAGAGCGAGCGTCGCAAGACGCTCGAGATCGACCACCACGCCGAGCCGACCCTCGATCAGGACATCCTTGCCGAGATCGGGCCGAAGCTGGAGCAGTCGCAGTCGATCGAGGTCACGCGACCGATCCGCACCGAGAATCGCACCGTCGGTGCCCGCATTGCCGGACACCTCACGGTGCTGCGCGAGAGCCGGCCGACACCGATCGGACGTGTCACGTGCACGTTCGAGGGGAGCGCCGGGCAGAGCTTCGGGGCATTCAACGTCGCCGGGCTCCGCCTGCGGCTCTACGGCGAGGCGAACGACTACGTTGCCAAGGGCATGGGTGGCGGCGAGATCGCCATCATGCCGCCGAAGAACGCAACCTTCGAGCAGCCGCAGACGATCGCCGGCAACACCATCCTCTACGGTGCCACCGGCGGCACGCTCTTCATCGCCGGCAAGGTTGGCGAGCGGTTCGCGGTTCGCAACAGCGGCGCCACGGCGGTCGTCGAGGGGGTCGGCGACCATGGCTGCGAGTACATGACGGGCGGCAAGGTGGTCGTGCTCGGCGAGACCGGCCTCAACTTCGGCGCCGGCATGACCAACGGCGAGACCTGGGTCTGGGACCCGGCGGAGCACCTGCCCGGGAGCATCAACCCGGAGTCGGTTGGGCTGCGGCGCGGCGAGAGCGACGAGCTGTCGGAGCTTCGCGCACTGATCGAGCGTCACGTCGAGGCTACGGGCAGCGATCGCGGCAAGCGGATCCTCGCGAACTGGGAGACGGAGTCCCAGGCGTTCTGGCGGGTCGAGCCGCTGGCGGCCGTTGAGCTGGCACGCCTTGCGGTCGAGGCCGAGAACGAGGCTGACACGGGCGCAGCGGACTAGGTCCGTTCGAACGTCACCTGATGCAGGGCTGGAACGGGGCGATCATCCCGCGTTCCAGCCCTGTTCTCGTTGAGGTCGTCATTGCCACTTCAGTGGGGCTGCCAGTGAAGATGCGGCCCCGTGTCGTCGTCGCAACCTGTCGCGGTGGGACCGACAGGGATCGGATTCGGACCTGGGAGGATCGCGGACCCGTTTCCAGCCTGGAGACAGGGATCGGGGGTGGACTCCCGGATGCTCCGGATTTGATCTACGGATCTTCAGAGGTGAGCCAGCCATGCGACTCGCCATTGCGCGGGGGCACGGACGGTGTGCAGGCTGCCAGCGATGTGGAGGTGCGGGCTGGTCGGTTGGCGTGTGTGACGAAATCTCGTGACGGCTATCTGGCATCATCGTTGACGAGCTTCGTCACTATCCGCAGGGAGCGCCCGATGACACCAACGACTCCATCACGCGTTATCCGACTCGCCGAGCCCCACGAGGCAAGCCGGCTCGCCGAACTGCAGAATCGATCGTCGACACACTGGGGATACCCGCCCGACTTCTTCGACTGGGCTCCGGAGGCGTACGTCATTCCGCAGGAGTATGTCCGCGACAACACCGTCTACGTCCTCGAGGAGGATGGTCGCGTCGTCGGCTTCTATGCCTACACCGTCGAGGAAGGAGAGCTGCTGCTCGACAAGCTCTTCGTTGACATCGACCGCATCGGCACAGGGTGCGGCAGGGCATTGTGGCTGCATGCCGTGGAGACCGCGCGCAAGCTCGGACATGACCATTTCATCATCGGTTCCGATCCCAACGCCGCATCGTTCTACGAGGCCATGGGGGCGGAGTGGTATGCCGAGAAGCGGACCCCAAGACCGGACTGGACCGTGCAGATGTTCCGTTACCGCCTGCCGTCTGATCAGACCGAAGCAGTCCCCTGATCGAATCGACATCCTCGTCGAACCGATTGCCGTGGATTCGCTGATCGGATCCTTCCTCATGGGCGTATGATGGGGGCGGTACCCATTTCTGACGATCGGGAACGCAATGTCAGGCCGGGTCACGAATATCCTGGCGGACAGGTCGGGTCAGCCCTGACGAATCGGCGACCGGACACAGGGGAGAGAGCATGGACGCACGACTGTTCGAGCGATTGAGCGGCGGCTTCTCGGGTCGATTTTCGCGCCGGCTGGCGCTCGAACGCGTCGGGACCGGAATCGCCGGTGCCGCGTTGGGGGCAGGTGGCATTCGAGCGATGGCACAGGAGGCCACACCAGCGCCGGGGCAGGGTGCCGGTCTCAAGGTCGTCCTCCACGTGAGCGACCCCGATGGATGGCCCCCCCGCGTTGTCCAATCTTCACAACATCACCACCGAGTTCTCGGCGATGGAGGTGCGGGTCGTCGTGGACGGTGGGGGCGTATACGTCTTCCAGGGCGAAAACGACCTCACCAGCGAGCTGCGGACCGTGGCCGGCGCCGGGGTCGTCATCCAGGCGTGCCACAACGCGCTGCATGAGAAGCAGATCGATCCGTCGACGATCCCGGACTTCGTGCAGGTCGTGCCGGGCGGTGTGCCCGCGCTCGTGGAGGCGCAGAACGAGGGGTATCGATACGTCAAGCCGTAAGACGGGTCTGGCTGCGGCCCGATCGAGGGCCGCGGCCAGCTCGACGGCGCTGCTATCTGACCTTGCCGCGCGCGGAGATCTTCCAGGTGTCCACGATGTAACCGTCGCGGGCGATGAACAGCTCGTCCATCAGGTTCACCGTGGGGCAGATGTGGTTCGGGATCACCTCGACCCGATCTCCCACCTCGAAGCCGGGCTCGCCAGCCGGCAGCTGGACGACGCCATGCTCTTCGCTCAGCTTGACAATGATCGCTTCCGGGTGGCCGACGATGTAGCCATGTCCCGGGTGCCCCTTGCTCGGGTCCATCGCCAGCGACTTGGCCCCGGTGTCGAGCACCGCGCGATCCTCGGCGGGCCGGCTCACCACGGTTGCCACGAACCGGGCCGCCATGTCCTCGATGCCGAAATGGCCGTACGGCAGGGCCGAGTTGTCGTTGAAGACGTACGTGCCCGGACGCATCTCCGTGATGCCCTTCACCCGCGGCGTGTAGAACGCGGCCGGCGAGGAGCCAACACTCACGATCTCGAGCTCGATGCCTTCCGCGCGAATCGCGTTGGCCGTCTCGACCATGTCCTCGCCGGCCTTGGTGGCGATGGCCTCGATCTGGTCCGGCGGGGCGCTGTTCGCGTGGCCCTCGTGCGTCATGATGCCGACCAGGTGAAGGTTGGGGAGGCGGGAGATCTCGCGGGCGAGCTCGACCGTCTCCTGCCCGTACCGGACACCACTCCGGTTCTGGCCAGTGTTGACCTCGATCGAGACATCCATGTGGACGTCGAACTTCGACATGGTGCGGGAGAGCAGATGGGCGGCCGCGAGCGAGTCGACAGCCTGAATGATCCGCGCCTTGTCCATCAGCGCGACCAGGCGCTCGTACTTGCTGACGCCCACGGTCGGATATGCGATCAGCACGTCCTGCACGCCGGCCTCATGCACCATCACCTCTGCCTCGCCGACCTTGGCACAGGTGATCCCCACCGCACCGGCCGCGATCTGCAGCCGCGTGATCTGCGGGGTCTTGTGCGTCTTGATGTGCGGGCGCAGGTTCACGCCGACGCTCCTGGCGAACGCGGCCATGCGCGAGATGTTGTTGTGCAGGATCTCTTCGGATACCACCAGCGCCGGCGTCTCGATCTCGGCGTCGGGTGCGAGGATCGTCTCGCGTTCGGTTTTGGGAGCGACCATGCGGGGTTAGCCTCCAGTTGATGTGCCAGATTTTCGGGCAAACGGGCGTCCAGAGCAGTGGGTTCCCATGGTACACGGTCCCGGAAAATGCGGGAATCCCGATCGGGCCTGCACGCCTGAAGCCGGCGTCAGTCCACGGCGCCAGTGGCGACCCTGATCGCACATCACCGCGATCGGTGATGTGCGATCAGCAGTCGAAGACGGACCAGCAGAGATCGTTCCGCAACCGCTGGTCATCGAGCACGAGCTCTCGAATCTCCGCCGGTAGCTGGTCACGCTGCCACTGGCACTCCCGCCGCCCCGCGAGCTCCGCTTCGTCCGGCGGGGCTGCGGCGCGTACTGCCTTGATCGCGTAGGCCGCCGCCCCGAGCTCGTGAGCGGCGACGTGGGCGACGGCCGCCGCCTGTGCCGCCGCGTAGGCGGCGAACCGAGGAGCCCCCTCCAGGGGTCTGGCCGCGGCGTTGGCGTGACCGGCCGCCGTGCGACTCCGGGTCATCGATACCTCGCCACGCGCCCAGGCCCGTGCCGCCTCGATCGCCCGACGTGGCCGCGGGTCGTCCGGTCGTGTCGACTCGAAGAGGGGCAGGACGTGCTCGGCGCACAGCGCGGCCCAGATGGCGAGCAGGTGGTGGTCGTCATCCGTGAGCGTCCCGCCACGGCGGATGGTGATGAAGCGGGGATCACGTACCTTGGGGAGGATCACGGTCTGCACCCCGAGTGGTCAGTTCAACCTGGCACGACGTCCTGGCAGTCGAGCGACGACTTCGACCTTTTCACCGCACCGTAATGTCGATCAGCGCGACTCCACGTACCGTGCCAGCTTCTCGAGCGACGATCGCGTGCCGGCGTCGTTGTCTTGCGGTCGCATGCCGCTGGGCAGGTTGTGGAAGCTGAAAGTGACTTCCGTCTGACCGCCTCGCTCCTCCAGCACGACCTCCATTGTCATCTCGCTGGCAAACGCCGGGTCGTCCGATGCGAAGGTGATCGCCTCGACGAGCCTGGCGGGCGGCTCCAGCTCGACGAACCTCGCCGTGTATCGATCCTCGTTGTCGATCGTCTTCCCGGATGACGTATCGTCCGAGGCGGGGTAGTAGAGCGACATCCCGTACCCGCCGCCCACGCGCAGGTCGAAGCCATGCATCCGCGCCGTCATCTCGCCCGGCGTGCGCCAGGAGACGAGCGCGTCGGGATCGGTGAGCGCCCGGTAGATCGCTTCGCGCGAAGCGTTGATGACCCGTGATGTGCGAGTGGAGGCTCCTGTGTTGCGGTCAGCCATTGCGCGTTCCTTCGCGAGCCGGAAGCGACTCCCTTCGTCGCCGAACCTGAGGGGAGATGGACTCAGAACCCGCGCGATACCGGCCAGCGGGTGCCGCTCGTGTCGATCCAGCGGCCCTGCGCCGAGGAGCGATGGACGCCGTCGATGATCTCCTGCACGCGCGCGCCGTCGTCGAACGTCGGCACGTGCTTCGGCATCTCGCTGGTCCGGATCGCCTGGATCCAGTCCATCGCCAGCAGTGCCGTCGGGCGCGCGAGGATATGGCTGAACTCCGGCAGCTTGCGGCTCCCGAACCGCGGGACATCGATCTCGTAGAGGCCCGCGTCCTGGCTCCGCGCACCCCAGAGGGCGCCGTCACCCTGCAGCAGGATCATTCCCTTCGAGCCGGAGAGGGTAATCTCCTCGCCGGCGTCGGTGGCGGCGGTCGCGCAGACGTGGATCGTGGCGATGGCACCGTTGTGGAAGCGCAGCATCAATGCGAAGTTGTCGTCGGCATCGACGTGCGCCATCTCCGAGGAATCGGGCAGGTGGCGCTGGGGAACCATGGTCGCGGTGAGCCCGGCTACCGCCTTGATATCCCCGAACCACCACCGCAGCAGGTCGATGTAGTGTGAGCCGGATGCCGCGAGCATGCCACCCGCCTTCTCGCGCTCCATCAGCCAGCTGAAGGGGCGGCCATGTGGATCGGCAAGGCTGGAGCGATAGACGACGATCGAGGCCGATTGCGGCTCTCCTATGTAGCCCTCCTCGATCATCGTCTTCACGTGGCGCCGTGCCGGCATGTAGCGGTACTCGTGGTTGACCACGGCGGCGACGTTCGCGGTTCGGGCCAGGTTGACCATGTCGCGGGCCTCGGCGAGGTTCCGCGCCATCGGCTTCTCGCACAGGACGTGCTTGCCCGCCTCGATGGCGGCGATCGCGATCGTGTGGTGCAGGTAGGGCGGCGTGGCGATCACGACCGCATCGACGTCCGGGTGGTCGACGATCTCACGGTAGTCGTCCGATGGGAGTTCGATTCGGTGACGGGCGGCGAGCTCCCTCGCGCGCTCGATCCGCCGCGAGCCGAGAGCGACGATCTCGGTATCCTCGAGCTGACGGAAGACCGGGATGTGCACCGCGGCCCCGATCCCGGTCCCGATGATCGCCACCCGAACAGGTCGGTTCGGATCGACATCGACCCTGAGCGGGGAGTACCGTGCTGTACGAGAGACGTAGGACACGAGCGCTGCACCTCGGACGGAATCACGATGGTCGAATGGACTGGCATGGAGGACACGTCATCCGTGTGGAAGAGGGACGGGACAACGTGCCAGACTTCTCATCCGTGAGACCTAGGCTACCACAGTATACGGACACCCCCACGACCCCGCGAAATCGATCGCAAGGCCCCGTGTCTGACACGTCGGAACAGGCAGCCGCGCTTGCACCAGGAGCACCACGACCATGCGGATCTACACGGCGAAAGGCGACAACGGATCGACCGACCTGCTCGGCGAGCGAGTCGGCAAGGACGACCCGCGCATCGATCTGATCGGGCTGCTGGACGAGTCGACGTCCTCGATCGGACTCGGTCGTGCGCACGCGACCATCGAGCCGTGGCGGGAGATGCTCATCCAGGCCCAGCGGGATCTCTACCAGATCATGGCCGAGCTCGCCTTCGTCGATCACCTCCGACCCGATGCCTACCGCCTGCCTGCCGAACGGGTGGCGTGGCTGGAGGAGGCCATCGCGACGATCGAGGCCACGGTGTCGCTGCCACCCCAGTTCGTGATCCCGGGCGACACCGTCGCCGGGGCTGCGCTCGACGTCGCCCGGACCGTGGTGCGGCGCGCCGAGCGGCTGGCGGTGCACCTCGACCGCGCCGGGCAGATTCCGAACCCCGAGATCCTCCGCTATCTCAACCGACTCTCTTCACTGCTGTTCATCGCCGCCCGCGCGGAGGATCTCGCCGAGACCGGCACGCCCCGCCTCGCCAGGGGCGAGAGATCGTAGGGCGTGCCTGCTGCTTGCCGGGAACATGGCGCCGCGATGGCATGGGCCAGCACCGTCGGAGACGGTTACCCTCCGATCGGCGACCGGTGCGCATTTGCCCGGCGACATTCCGGGATCACCGTCTGATCCAGCCGCCCAATCCTGTATCCTGAGCGTATTGCAGGGAGAAGGGCGGCGTTCCGGCCGCCCTGTTCATGACCAGTACCAACGGAGGGCAACAGCATCCATGCGCATGTCGCATATGTTCGGACGCACGCTTCGCGAGGCACCGGCGGACGCGGAGATACCCAGCCACCAGCTGATGGTGCGGGCGGCGATGATCCGTCCCCTCGGGGCGGGGATCTACAGTCTGTTGCCCCTCGGTTACCGGGTCATCCGCAAGGTCGAGCAGATCGTGCGCGAGGAGATGGACGCGATCGGCGGGCAGGAGATGCTGATGCCGTTCGTCCACCCGGCCGAGGTCTGGGAGCGGTCCGGACGGCTCCACGAGATCGGCCCGGAGATGACCCGCCTGAAGGATCGTGGCGACCGCGAGATGGTGCTGGCCATGACCCACGAGGAGGTGGTGACGGATCTGACCGCGACGGAGATCAACTCCTACCGGCAGCTGCCACAGATCGTCTATCACATCCAGTCGAAGTGGCGGGACGAGCCACGCGCCCGGGGCGGGCTGATCCGCGTGCGCGAGTTCACGATGAAGGACAGCTACTCGCTGGACACCGATGCCGAGGCGCTCAATACCGGCTATGAAAAGCACGCCGTCGCCTACGAGCGCATCTTCACGCGGCTTGGGCTGAAGTTCATCAAGGTCGGTGCCGATGTCGGCATGATGGGTGGCTCCAAGTCCGAAGAGTTCATGGCCTTCTCGCCGAACGGCGAGGACACCCTGTTCATCTGCGAGGATGGCGACTACGCGGCGAACCGTGAGGTCGCCGGGTTCCGGCGTGACGAGCCGAAGGCGGAAGATCCGCTCGAGATGGAGCTGGTGGCGACTCCGGACACCAACACGATCGCGCTGCTGGCCGAATATCTCGACATTCCGCTCAGCCGTACCGCCAAGGCGGTGTTCTTCATCGGCGAGAGCGGGCGCTTCATCTTCGCCGTGGTCCGGGGCGACCTGGATGTCAACGAGACCAAGCTCCGCCAGGCGACCGGCGAGGGGTCGCTGACGCCCGCGACGGCCGAGCAGATCCGCGCGATCGGTGCCGAGCCCGGGTATGGCTCGCCGGTTGGTGTGCACGACGCCTTCATCGTGGTCGACGAGAGCGTGAGGGACTCTCCGAACCTCGTCGCCGGCGCCAACAAGCCGGGTTACCACCTCAGGAACGTCAACCTCGGGCGCGACTACGAGGCCGATGTCGTCGCCGACATCGCCTCCGCCTGGGAGGGTGCGCCGTGTCCGGTCTGCGGCGGCAGCATGCGCGTCGAGCGAGGCATCGAGGTCGGCAACATCTTCCAGCTCGGTACGCGCTACACCGAGCGGATGGGCGCCACCTACCTCGACAAGGATGGCAAGGCGCGACCGGTCGTGATGGGCTCGTACGGCATCGGCATCGGTCGCGCGGCGGCATCGGTGGTCGAGCAGTGCCACGACGAGCGCGGCATCATCTGGCCGATCTCGATCGCCCCCTACCACGTTTCGCTCCTGTCGCTCGGCAAGGAAGACGAGGTGATCGCCGCGACGGATCGCCTGTACGACGAGCTTCGGGCTGCGGGTGTTGAGGTGCTCTATGACGACCGCACCGACCGGCCGGGCGTCAAGTTCACCGATGCCGAGCTCATCGGCAATCCGATCCGGCTCTCCATCAGCAAGCGCACGCTCGAGGCGGGTGAGGTCGAGCTTCGGCTGCGCACCGCCTCGGAATCGGAAATGGTTCCGACGGGGCAGATCGTCGCACGGGTCAGGTCCATCATGGATGAGCTCTTCGCGGCACTGGAGCCAGGCAACTCGCAATGACCGACCGTGAACAGGGGTTCCGGATCGAGGTCCGCGAGCGATTCTGGCTGACCGGGCTCGCGGTGTCCGGGCCGTTCGAGATCGCGGAGGAGCGCACGGCCGCGGCCTGGGAATCGCTGGCCAGTCGGGTCGATGCGCTCCCGGACGTGCTCAACCGTGACGAGTGGTTGAGCGCCTGTCACGTGCGGGAGACCGAGCTGACCTGCTACATCGGCATGACCAGCACCGAGCCGGTGCCGGATCTGCCCGACGACCTCGTCAGCATCGTCATCCCGCGACACGAGTATCTCGTGGCCTATCACTCCGGCAGCCGTGAGGAACTGGGCAATCTCTACGCGGCGATGTTCTCGTGGCTGCAGCGGCACGATCGCGAGCTCAACCGCGAGATTCTGTGGCTGGAGCGATCGACCGCCCCCGCCAGGGGTGGCGGCGATATCGACGTCGAGATCTGGCTGCCCCTGCGTGAGGAGACTTGACCCCGACCATGACCGAAACGCATGCGGCATCATCGATCGAGCCGCGCATGGACACGCGCGACGGCTTCTGGCTGGTGGGCCTGGTCAGCACCGGACCCTACGCCGATGCCCACGAGCGCATGACCGCGCTCTGGCGCACGATCGACGACCGGCAGGGCGAGCTGGCACTCGACAGCGAGCCGGATGAGTGGGTGAGTCTCTGCCACGGCCGGGAGACCGAGTTCTCCTGCTACATCGGCGTGGCGATGCCGGTCAGGCCGACCAATGTTCCGGATGGGATGGTGGCGGTCGAGGTGTTGCCGCACGAGTACGCCGTGTCGCCCGTGCGAGGCACGCAGGACGACGTCAATGCGGTCTACACGCAATTGCCCGCGTGGATCGAAGGGCAGGGGCGCGTCTGGGACCGCGCCGCCCTCTGGCTCGAGGTGTATCCCGTTCCCTACCGCGACGACCAGACCGAGATGCACTTCGAGGTCTGGCTGCCGCTGGTCGACGAACGCGAGGAATAGCCAGCCGTTGAGGGGCGAAGCCGCCGGGCTCGTCGCGACGTGCGCACGTCGCGACGAGCCCGGCGTTCGTGTGCCTGGAGTCAGTCGCCCCGGCCACTCGTTGTTCAGACGGCCATGGATGGCGCCGGCGGTGCCGGTATCTCGCGGCGAGGTTTCCACCCGTACCGCAGGTACCAGGCGAGCATGATCGCCGTCGTGACCAGCCAGAAGGTATGTAGTGCCCAGATGGGTCCGGGCGGCAGGCTGTACACGTACATCGCGTGCAGGACATTGCCGGCGTTCATCAGCACCAGGTAACCCAAGCTGTAGGACGCCATGTCCTTCGTGCGAAAGGCCTTGTGCAACATCGGCAGGGCGCCGAGCATGAACAGGACGGTCGAAACGGTGCCCGCAAGTCGGGCAGGTTGAGATCCATTGTCGTTCTCCCTTGTGTGCGTGAAATCGGTCGGCGTGAGCTGCAACCGGCGATCCCCGCCGGTTGGCGCTGCCACTCGCCGCGCCGAGGACTGGTGGGCTATCTGCGTCGGATCAGCCACCACCAGATGCGCGCGATGGCAGCTGGCTGCGTGGATGGGTAACCGGCACGACGGTCGGTCTGCTCGATCCCGAGGCTGCGCAGCTGGCGCCGGTAGCTGTCGAGGACCATCGGTGCGAAGGCGAATGAGATCATGGCCGCTCTGTGCTCCCGTACTGGAATGCGGTGATTGTCGTGGGCTCGACAACGGCGGGTTGTCCCTCGATCCATCGTCCGAGCCGCACCAGGCCGCGGCCGATCCGTAGCCGTATGGGTGTGCGCTCGGGAGGGGCATTGCGCCAGCTGGTCCGCTCGGTCGGACGTTTGCCTTGGGCCATCTGCAGGCGGATGTAGCGGTAGAGCGGATCCCTCGTCATGGCGTCACCTGCACGTCAGGCTCGGCGACGTGGCGATGTCCGGCCAGCGGCTGGAGTCGGGCGAACATCTGCCTGAGGCGCTTGCGTATGGCATCGAGCGCAGATTCGTGAAACGGGATGAGCGGCTGCGGTCCGGCCAGCAGGCGCAGGAATACCTGGCGCTGCCTGACGATCTCGAGTGTCGGGGCGATGTCGATGAGCATGGTGAATCCTTTCCCGCGGCCGGCTTGGCCGCGCGATGTCCGGACGTCTCGGTGATGAGTGGAATGGAATCGCTACTCGGTGGTGGTCCGATCGATGACGGCGCGTACGTCCATGACCCTGTGGGCCGACAGGCCGCTGCGGCGTGTCATTTCCCGTACGGTCTCCGGGTCCGGTGCCATGTGGACGCAGTAGATCGCGTCTTCGGTGATGAAGCTCTGAACCCAGTCGCAGGCCACACCGCCCCGACGCATGTCATCGAGGACAGCGTTCCAGGTGCGGGTGATTGATCTGAGATCCTCGGCTGAGAGTGTTCCGGCCTCTGGCAACCTGCGCTCGATCAGGACAATCGGCCCTGCAGCCTTCCGGTCGACATGGGTGTCTCGCCGCCCCATGCGTCGGGCAGGTCATCTGGCCCGGGCGAGGGCGAGTCCATTCTGCGTTGCCCACACGGCAACCAGCGCGCGTGCACGGATGCCCAGCTTGTTGAAGATGTTGGAAACGTGTCGCTCGACCGTGGCGATCGAGATGCAGAGGGTCTCCGCGATCTGCCGGTTGGAATATCCCCGGGCGATCAGGGAGACGACCTCGCGCTCACGTGGACTCAGGGACCGTGTATCTGGCTCCCGATGCCACACGTTCGGTGGGTCGGCCGTCGTCGATTCTGCGTGACGGCTTGTGGGCCCATCCACATTGCCAGCAGGTGCGATTCCTTCCGCCAGGGTCATGCTCAGGCGGTTGGCGACGTCCATGAGGAGCGCTGCCGCGAGGGCGATGTCCCGTCGGTCGGCCGGTCTCGTCCCGGTGGTGGGCCCGCGGTTGTGTCCCATGTTGTCGTGACCTCCTTCGTCGGTATCGTCGAACAAATCACGCATTCGATTCTGCTGAAGGAGGCGGGGAACCACATCGGGGCACCTCCCCGAAGTCCCGAGTACCGTCCCCTGATATTTGCTTCCAGGGAGCTTCTGTTTTTCATCGGGAAGACATGGGGGTGTCAGGGCACATGGGGGGAGGAGGGGGAAAGGGCCCCCGATGGTACTGAATTTCGTGGAAATCCGCAGGGGGACAGACGGCCCGGCGTTACGCTGGCTCGGGCTCGCGATTGGGTGAGACTTCGAGCCCGGTGGCGACTCGTGCCGCCTCCCGTCGTGACGACACCCCGAGCTTGCCCAAAATCGCGGTCACGTGGTGCTCGACGGTCTTGGTCGAGAGATAGAGGCGCTCGGCGATCTCGCGGTTGGTGCACCCCTCGCAGATCAACGCGAGAATCTCGGCCTCTCGGCGTGTCAGCCCTGCCGGATGGGTGCGGGTCGCCCGACTCTGGCCCCGCACCCCCGTTCGGGCGCCGATCGATCGAAGCCGTTGGAGCGCCATCTCTGCCGCCGGCACCGCACCGAGCCGCTCGAAGGTGTGGCGAGCGTCGCGCAGTGCCCGTTCATCGACGCTCCCGAGCCGCGCCCTGGCCGCTTCGTACGTGCAGCCGAGCGTGTCCCATGCCTTCGCGGCCTCCAGCGAGTCCCCCGCAAGCTGAAGTGCCCACGGCGTCGCCATGGGCCGTGTCGACTCCACCTTGACACCCATCTGCGAGAGCCACCAGCAGAGCTCCCCGCGCATCCATGGATCGATCTCCCTGTCCACCATGTCTCGCATGATCGACCGGTGGGTGGCGGGTATCGGTGTACCGTGGAGCCATGCCGCCTCCGCCCGTGCGGCGCAGACCGGGCCGAGCCGGAGCGGCTCGGACGTCTGCTCGGCCATCGCGAGTGCCTCGTCGAGGGGATCGGCCGCATCCGGGCTGCCTCGGCGTGCCCGGACGCGACCGAGTGTCGTCAGCGCGACGATCCTGCTGATCGCTGGCGCGCTCGGCTGGCGAAGCACTGCCGCGCAGTCGGATTCCGCCGCGTGCCAGTCGCCGCGGTAGACATGCATCGCCGCTCGCCACGCAAGCAGGTAGTAGCGCCACGAATCGAGGTCGCGCTCGGTGGCGTAGGCGAGCCCATCGGCGATGTATCGATCCGCGTGGTCGAGATCCACCATGAGGACCGCACCTGAAGAGAGATTGGCCCACGCCCGCGCCGCCTGCTCCTCCAGGTTGGCGGCGAGCGCCCGCGCCAGGCTCTGTTCCAGCTGCGAGCGGCCCTGCTCTTCTCCCAGCAGCATGCGGGCCAGACCGACGGTGGTGAGCGCGTGAACCAGCACCTCCTGTCGATTCAGGCGTTTCGCCAGCTCGATTGCCCGCTCACCCCACTCGATGGCCTCCTGTCCCCGCGAGGCGAGCATCCGAAGCTGCGCCATGTTGCTGTACGCCCAAGCGAGCTGCGGACCGGGCGAGACAGGCTCCAGGACGGCCATTGCCTCCCGGGCCGCGCGATCCGCCTCTGCGCTCTGGCCCGCGAACCAGCACACGCGGGAGAGCCATCTCAGGTTCTCGGCAACCTTGATCGGTTCCTGAAGCTGCCGCCAGATGTCCAGCGCGGCGCGGCGTCCCTCGATCGCGTCGGTGATCTGGCTGGTCAGGTAGCACTCATATGACCACGCCTCACGGAGCTCGGCTCGATCCTCCGGTGGCAACGACTCCGAGTGACGCAGGGCTCTGGCATACTGCTGTGCGGCCTCCCGATGCGCTCCAAGTGCCCTGGCCTGCTCGGCAGCCGCGATCGCCAACTCGAGGGCCTCCTCCTGGTCCATTGCGAGCTCCGCGTGGTGAGCCAGCTCTGCCAGCCGCTCTTCCCGGTTCGGCAGGTCGCGCAACACCGCCAGTGCCCGACCGTGCAACAGGCGGCGTCGCGGTGGGATGATCGCCGCGTAGACGGCATCACGAGCGAGCTGGTGGCGGAAGGCCAGCTGGTCTCCCTGCGTGCGCATCAGGCCGCTCGCCAGGCATTCCTCGATCTCGTCGATCACCGGCCCCGATATCCGCGTCAGGACATCGAGATCGATCGTTGCCCCGAGCACCGAGGCGATGCCCAGCACATCGCGTGCGTCAGGTGAGAGCCGTGATGCGCGGGCCAGGACGGCGTCGCTCACCGATACCGTCAGGCTGTCGCCACCTGCGGCGAGAATCTCGGTGACGTAGAACGGGTTGCCGCCGGTCTGCCGATGCAGCGCCGAGGCGTCGACGCCAGTACCTTCCGCGAGCGTGCGCACCGATGCCTCGGAGAGGGGTGCGATCTGCATGCGACGGAAGCCTGGCGCCGTCACCAGGTCTCCAAGCACACGCTGGAGCGGGTGGTAGGCGGTGATCTCGTCGTCCCGATAGGTAATGATCAGCAGCAGCGGCAGTCTATCGACGTGCCGGCCGATGAAGCGCACGAGGTCGAGCGACGCCTCGTCGGCCCAGTGCGCATCCTCGCCGACCATCAGCACCGGATCGCTGCGCCGTTCGATCGCGTCCAGCATCGCGTGGAAGAGGGCGGTTCGGGCCTGCCCGTCCGTGACGGTCGGCTCGAACGAGAGCCCCAGCGCCGCAGCATGCGGTCGTACGGAGGCCAGCGGGCCCGGGGTGGAGAGGGCATCGCAGGAGGAGCGGATGGAGTCCACGCGCTGCTCGACCTGGCGGACGAAGGCTTCCACCAGACTCGTCTTGCCGACACCCGCCTCCCCACCGATGAACACGATGCTGCCCCTGCGCCTGGCCGCGTCAGCGAGCAGCGCACCCAGCTCCTGGAGGTATGTCTCGCGTTCCAGCAGCTCCACCTGCTGCCCTCGCGTGTCCCGGCTGCCGAGCCGTTCACGGCCACGTCACCAGCTGCGTCCTGTATCGCAGTGACCCGATACCCGTACAGTACCGGCAGCCGTGAGAGCGGGCAAGATCGCCCGCGGGCGCGTCGAAACGTGCGAGCGTCCGCGAGACATAACGGCCTCGTGGTATCCTGAATTGGAATCTCCATGGGAACGGACGTTCCCGGTCTCCCTGTCCCATCCCCCGCGATTCCACCGAAACCTGAACTGCCTCTTGACGCGCGCAGCACGCGCGCTATTCCTGGACGCCTGATGCCCATGACCGATACCGTCCTCGCGACCCGTACCGACCTTCGCAACATCGCGATCATCGCCCACGTCGACCACGGCAAGACCTCGCTCGTCGACGGCCTGCTCAAGCAGTCGAACATTTTCCGCGATGCCGACGCTGCTGGCGAGCTGATTATGGATTCCAACGACCTCGAGCGTGAGCGGGGGATCACCATCCTCGCCAAGAACACGGCGATCATGTATCGCGACGTCAAGATCAACGTCATCGATACCCCCGGCCACGCCGATTTCGGCGGCGAGGTCGAGCGGGTGCTCGACATGGCCGACGGCTGTCTGCTGCTTGTCGACGCCGCCGAGGGCCCGATGCCGCAGACGCGAACGGTCCTCACCCGGGCACTCGAGCTCGGACTGAGGCCGATCGTGGTCATCAACAAGATCGACCGGAACAACGCCCGCATCGACGAGGTGCTGGAGCTGATCAACGATCTCTTCCTCGATCTCGCCGTCGATCCGGAGCAGCTCGAGTTCCCGGTACTCTACGCAATCGCGCGGGACGGCAAGGCCGGCTTCAGCCCGGACAACCTGCAGCCAAACCTCCAGGGGCTGCTCGATACCATCCTCGAGGTGGTACCGGCGCCTGTGGTGGACGATGAGGCGCCCTTCCAGATGCGGGTCACGTCGCTCGACTACGATCCGCACCGCGGCCGCATCGCGATCGGTCGCGTGCACCGCGGCACGATCCGCCCGGGCGATGTGCTTACCCAGGTCAGCGACGACGGTGTGGTCGACCGTCAGCGGGTCTCTTCCCTGATGACCTTCGAGGGACTCGGCAAGCGGGACATCGAGCTCGGACGCGCCGGCGAGCTGGTGGCGCTCACCGGCTTCGCCGACGTGAAGATCGGCCACACCATCACGCATCCCGAGCATCCGGAGCCGATGCCGAAGATCCATATCGACGAGCCCACCCTCAAGCTCACGTTCGGCGTCTCGACGTCCCCGTTCGCTGGTCAGGACGGGCAGTACTCGACCTCGCGGCAGCTCGGCGAGCGCCTGCAGCGGGAGCTCGAGACGAATCTTTCGCTGCGTGTCGAGCCCACCGACCAGCCAGATGTCTTCGCTGTCTCGGGCCGCGGTGAGCTGCACCTCTCGATCCTGATCGAGACGATGCGTCGCGAGGGATACGAGTTCCAGGTGTCGCGCCCCGAGGTGATCACCCGGGTCCTGGACGACGGCACGGTGGTCGAGCCGATCGAGGAGCTCACGATCGACACGCCGGAGGAGTTCGTTGGCACGGTCAGCGAGCTGACCGGCGGTCGCAAGGCCCGCATGCTCGACATGCGGAACGACGGCAAGGGGCACGTCCGCCTCGTGTACGCAATCCCCACCCGCGGGCTGATCGGGCTGCGCAGCGCCCTCCTCACGGCCACCAAGGGCAACGCCACGATGGGCTCCCGCCTGCTCGAGTTCGAGCCGTGGATGGGACCGATCACATCGAGCCGCAGCGGCGCACTCGTCGCGTCGGAGGCCGGCCAGGCGCTGACCAACGGGCTCGCCAACGCGCAGGAGCGCGGCATCACCTTCATCGGTCCGGGCACCGAGGTCTACGAGGGCATGATCGTCGGGCAGCACGCCCGCCCGGACGACCTGGTCGTGAATGTCTGCAAGGGCAAGAAGCTCACCAACATCCGCTCGAGCACGTCGGACATCGCTGTCCGGCTGACGCCGTCGACAGAGCTCAGCCTCGAGCAGTGCCTCGATTTCCTGCAGGACGATGAGCTGCTGGAGGTCACGCCGAAGGCCTACCGGCTGCGCAAGCGCCTGCTCACCCAGGACGCCCGCGCCAAGGCCCGCAAGCGGGCCCAGCAGGCCCAGGCCAGCCGGTCGTAGACATCGACGTCGTGACTGACAACGGAAACCCGCGCCGTGGAGGCGCGGGTTTCGTGATTTTGACTGTCCCTCGCTCCCCGGCTGCGGACTGGTCGTGTGCTGGCCACGTGCGCGTACCAGTGTGTGAAGGAGCAGCCCGGACGGCGACATGCCCTTCGCCACATTCGACGTCGGACTGGCGAGTCCTGACAGGGATGGCTGCTCTCAGGCCTGCATCGCGCTCACGGACTCGTCGATCAGCTCATCGCTCGGGGGTGCGGAGACGTGCTCAACGGCCGGGGTGGTGGCGAGAGCGGTGAGGATGCCGACGATGAACCCCGTCTGCTCCGGCGCGACCTCGAAGATGCCGCGCTCCTGCTGGGACACCAGCCCGGCACTCTGAAGCACGTTTAGGTGGTGGTAGGCCGCCCCCGAGGTGCCCAGGTCGAGCGTTCCGACGAGCTCGCTCACCGACGAGGGTTGCTGGATGAGGTGCACAAGGATGGCGAGTCGCTGCTTGTGCCCGATCGCCGCCAGCCGCTGTGCGGCAAGATCGACGTCATCGGGAATCAGGCGCTCCACCGGAGCACTCTCCATCTGCCAGCGAATGGTGCGCATGTCGCCGCCTGGACTCGGGAGCCTGAACGTGCCGTAGCTGCTGACGCTCCCGAGGTTGTCGTCGGCGGTGACCTGTGCCTCCAGCTTCCGGAGCCTCGGACTGAGTCGCTGCGAGGAGCCATTGGCGGCGGACTCTGCGGCGCGCTCGACGCGCACATGCTCCTTGAGGGCCCACACCGCCTCGGTGAGCGCCTGGACGTCGCCGCGGAGCTTCTCAACCGTCTTGCTGGTCTTCTTCGCCATGCGTCCCCTCCGGAACACTCCACTTCGCAAGGTCAGGTGTATCCCTATCCTAATACGGAAAGTGAAACCCGGTAACAGGCGATGGCTCGATCAGACGGAATGCTCCTCGCCGACGTGCATCTCACCGGTCGATGCCCCGTAGGCACCGGTCGCCGCCGGGTTCTTGCCCTTGAACAGCGCGAACAGGTACCACAGCGCCGGAATGAGGACGAGCGCGCCGATGACATAGGTCCACAGGGCGACCACCAGCATTGCCCGCGAGGCGGCGGAGTTGGTGATTGTCAGGTCCGGGACGACGAGATAGGGGTACTGGGCCACCGCCCAGCCGACGATGATCATCGCTACCCACGCGACCGCAGTGATCCGTGCCAGCCTGAACCGGCGCCTGAGCACGGCGATGCCGCTTGCTGCCGCCGTCAGGATCGCGAGCGGCACGATGGTGACGATCTCGCGATCCATCATGCCGTCCCAGATCACGGGTGCCTGTGAGCGCGTCAGGGGAAACGCCGCCACCGAGAGCGCGGTGAACACCGCTCCGGCGATGAGGGCACGGGTGCGGAAATCCTCCTGGAGGTCGCCCGACGTCTCGACGCAGAGATAGACTGCGGCGAGGTATGCGCACACCGTGAGCGCGAGGAGCCCGATGACGATCGGGAACGGGCTCAGCCAGGTCGTCCACAGGCTGCTCGTGACCTTGCCGTCGACGACGCGGATGTCGCCGGTCGCGACCGCGCCGGCACACATGCCGAGCAGGAGGGGAGTGATCACACTGGCCGCCGCGAACACTCGGCTCAACCCTCTGCGGGCGGGGGCGACGTCGGATGCGTAGGCGCGGAAGACGAAGGCACCGCCGCGCAGTGTGATGCCGACAAGGATCAGCGAAAGAGGAATGTAGAGCGCACTGCTGATCGCCGCGAAGACGGGGGGGTAGATCGTGAAGGTGAGCACCACGACGAAGATCAGCCAGACGTGGTTGGCTTCCCAGATCGGCCCGATCGCTCGGGCGATCTCCTGTCGTTGCTGCTCGGCACGGGGACCGGATGCGAACATGTCCCAGATGCCGCCACCGAAGTCGGCCCCGCCCAGCGCGGCGTAGAGCACGACGCCGGTGAGCAGGATGATCCCGTGGACGAAGGTCAGGTCGAAAACGACGTCATCCCACGGCATGTCCGGCCTCCGATCCTGCTGGCGATGCGGTCCGGTACGGGACGGGCTCGTCGATGGGCGGCGGGGTCCGGCCGAGGCGCAGGAGCAGCCAGACCAGCACGACCGTGAGCAACACGTACAGGATCGTGAACCCGCCGAATGCCGCGAACTGCCCGGGCACCTCGGTGACACCGTCCTCGGTGCGCATCACTTCGTGGATGATCCAGGGTTGCCGTCCGACCTCGGTGACGACCCACCCGGCCTCGATGGCGATGAATCCGGCCGGCGTGAGTGCCACCAGCGCGCGCAGCTGCCAGGGTGAGGGTTCGAATCGCTTTCGTCTCCATGTCGTGACGACGATCCAGAGACTCCCAAGGATCATCGCGAAGCCCATACCGACCATGGTCTGGAAGCCGAGGTGTACCGGGCGCGGGTCCGGCTGGTCCTCCATCGGGAAATCGTTGAGCCCCCGGACCTCCGTTTCGAGACTGTGCCCGGCGAGGAAGCTGAGCAAGCCGGGAATCTCGATGCCCCAGTTCGTCTTGCGGGTCTCGGGGTTCGGCCAGCCGCCGATCGTGAGCCCCGCCCGGGTTTCGGTCTCGAACTGGCCCTCCAGGGCGGCGAACTTGACCGGCTGGTTCTCGGCGACCCAACGGGCGCTGAGATCGCCGGAGAGCGCCTGCGAGATCGACAGCACGAGCCCGAACGTCACCGCCAGCTTGAGTGCGCTCGTATGGTAGGCATCCCGACGGCCACGCAGGTAGCCGAATGCATAGATTCCGGCGAGGCAGAAGGCGGTGGACGTGTAGGCGGCGAGGGTCATGTGGAGCGCCTGCTGGAACCAGGCGTCGTTGAACATCGCGGCGACCGGGTCGATGTTGACCGGTTCGCCGTCCACGATGTCGAATCCTGCCGGACTGTTCATCCAGGCGTTGGCGGCAACGACGAAGATCCCCGAAAGCGCGCCGGAGATCGCGACCGGGATCCCGGCCAGCCAGTGGGCACGGGGTGTGAGCTTGTCCCAGCCGTACAGGTAGATCCCGAGAAAGATCGCCTCGATGAAGAAGGCGAATCCCTCCAGCGAGAACGGCATCCCGAAGATGCCACCGGCGTATTCCATGAAGCGGGGCCAGAGAAGCCCCAGCTCGAAGGACAGGATGGTCCCCGAGACCGCGCCGACCGCGAAGAGGATCGCGAACGCCTTCGACCATCGGCGTGCGAGTGCGAGCCACGTCTGATTGCCGGTGCGGAGGTAGAGACCCTCGGCGAAGACCATCATGAGCGGCAAGCCGATGCCGAGCGCCGCGAAGATGATGTGAAATCCGAGAGACGTGCCCATTTGCCAGCGGGCGGCCATGAGATCGCTCATCGTCACTCCCTGGCCGGGCGCCGGTTCTTGGCACCGCGACCCGAACCTGCTTCTGTCAACCAGTGTACCGGTCGGGTGGTAGCGTCGCGACGGGACATCCTGGATTTATGGCCATGTTCTTGTCGAGAAGGCCCGTACGAGGTGGTCGGGAATACTACGATACCCACTGGAATGGAACTTGCATGACAATGGACACAGGGGCCCCGACCTACCGGGGCGAAGGCAAAAGTGAATCATGGAGGTGAAATCACATGGCTGACGTGACGTTGCAGGAACTCATCGAAGGACTGAATCAGGATCTCGCCGGTGAGTACAACGCGATCATCAGCTACCTGCAGTACTCGGCGAAGGTGAGCGGACCGTACCGGCCACAGCTGGTCGAGTTCCTGCAGGCGGAGATCCCCGACGAGCAGGGGCACGCACAGTATCTTGCGGACAAGATCGCATCGCTCGGCGGTGAGCCGACGGTCGAGCCGAGCCCGGTGCGAACCTCGGACGATACCCGCGAGATGCTGCAGTTCATCTACGAGGCCGAGCGGCAGACCGTGGAGAACTATCGCAAGCGCATCGAGCAGGCCGAGGCGTGCGGCGAGATCGGTCTGAAGGTCCAGCTCGAGGACATGCTCAGCGACGAGACCCGGCATCGGGACGAAGTCAAGAAGATCCTCGACGGTCACTGGGCCTAGGAGCCGCCTGAAGAATCATCCAGCCTGTCAATGCTCCGCCCCGCGCTCATGTCGGGGCGGAGCATTCTGGTTGTCCGCACCGGTGGTTTCGAACAATTCGCTCCGGTCGGTGTGGGCAGGTCCGCGTCATTCCCCTCCCCGGATGTCGCTTCAACCAACCCAGCGTCAGCCTGTGGGAGGATGCCGGCGTCGCGGATGGTGCACAGCTTCTCCATCTGGCTCTCGGGGCTCCAGGCTCCGGATGGCCGCAGCCCCGATCGGTGGGACCATTCACGGCGAGCGCGCCGGTCCCGGACCGACCTCCTGAGCGACAGTGAGGCGCCAACGCGACGTTACGACCCGTGTCGCTCCCGCCACAGCTCGATGATCTCCATGTCGTGCGGGAAGGCGAGCTCGGGAAGATCGTCCAGACGCCACCAGCGGACCTCCTCCAGGTCGTCGGCGGCTCGTGCCTCGCCGGTGAACGAGGTTGCCGGATAGACCGCGAGCACGACCGTCTCACCCGGCGTGGAGATCAGCGTCAGCACCGGTCCCAGCTCGACAGTGAGACCGGTCTCCTCGAGCGTCTCCCGTCTCGCGGCATCCTCCACGCGTTCGCCCCGCTCGACGAAGCCCGACGGGAAGCTCCACTTCCCCGGCTCGCGCGTGTGGGCTCCCCGCTTGCCCAGCAGCAGCCTCTCGTCTCGAGCGACGATCACCGCCACTGCCAGCTTCGGATCCAGGTATGTCGTTGCCCCGCAGGCGGGGCACACCGGCCGCATCCTGCCGTCACGAAGCTCTTCCCGGGTTTCCTCGCCACAACGTTGACAGTACATCGAAGGGTGTTCCTCCCGTCCTGGCTGTACCCTAGCAGAAACACAGTCGCGTTCGTCGTCGAAGTTGAGGTGCAACCATCATGGCGCACGAGTCGTTCGATGCCATCATCATCGGGTCCGGGCAGGGAGGTGGACCTCTCGCCGGTGCCTTCGCCGCGAGCGGTCGCAGGACGGCCCTGATCGAGCGGGAGCACGTTGGAGGGACGTGCATCAACACCGGGTGCACCCCGACCAAGACGATGATCGCCTCCGGGCGCGTCGCGTGGCTCGCCCGGCGGGCCGCCGATTACGGCGTGCGCACTGGCGAGATCTCCATCGATATGGAGGTGATTCGGCAGCGCAAGCGCGCCATCGTCGAGCAGTTCCGGAGCGGCAGCGAGTCTCGCCTGAGGAAGACCGAGGGACTCGAGCTCATCGAGGGACAGGCGCGGTTCGTGGGGGACAGGACGATCGAGGTCACGATGAACGCCGGTGGGACCAGGACCCTCGCCTCGGAGACCATCGTGGTCAACGTCGGTGAGCGGCCGCGCCCGCTCGAGATCGATGTGCCCACCGACGTCACCGTGCACGACTCCACCTCGATCATGGAGCTCGACGAGGTGCCGGGGCACCTGGTTGTCATCGGCGGTGGGGTGATCGGGCTCGAATTTGGCCAGCTGTTCCGGCGGCTCGGCTCGGATGTCACGATCGTTCACCGGAGTGGACGTCTTGCCGGGCGTGAGGACCCCGATATCGCCGATGAGATCGCGGGCATCTTCCGCGAGGACGGCATCGCGCTGGAGCTCAACGCGTCGCCTGTCTCCATCGAGCGGGAGGGCGACCACCTCTCGATCGACATCGAGCGTCGGGACGGCTCGGCGGAGAAGCTGCGTGCCACCCATGTACTGGCCGCTGCCGGACGGATACCCAACACGGATACGCTCGACGTGGAACGCACCGGACTCGAGCTGGACAAGCGAGGCTACATCGAGACCGACGACCGGCTGGCGACGCGGGTTCCCGGCATCTACGCGATCGGTGATGTGCGCCCCGGACCCAAGTTCACCCACATCTCCTACGACGACTTTCGCATTCTGAAGGCGAACCTGATCGACGGAGGCAGTCGCTCCGTCAGCGACCGCCAGGTCCCCTATACCGTGTTCATCGATCCGCAATTGGGACGTGTCGGCATGTCCGAGCAGCAGGCGAGGGAGGCCGGCGTGCCGTACAGGATCGCGAAGATGCCAATGCGCAGCGTCGCCCGCGCGCTGGAGACCGACGAATCACGGGGGATGATGAAGATCCTCGTGCATGCCGAGACGGACAGGATCATCGGGGCGGCGGTGCTCGGCATCGAGGGCGGCGAGGTCATGTCGATGATCGAGATCGCGATGATGGGTGACCTGCCATACACCGCCCTGCGCGACGGTGTCTTCGCCCACCCGAACCTCTCCGAGGCGCTCAACAACGTCTTCGGCTCCCTCGAGGACCCGGTGTAACGACCGGTACCATGCCCGCACTGGAGCAGGGTCGCGACCTCCGGCCACCAGCGCTCGTTCCAGGCTCCGCGTCGGTGACGTCGCGCCACATCCGTTCCCGTGCGGGTCGGAGACGCCCAGCATCAGCCGGACCCGGGCCGACCCGGCTCCCATGCCGACCGGTGTGGATCGTGCCGCCGCACCGTGGGGGCTGGCATGGCGTCGAGCGTCTCCGACGTCACGATGGCTTCTCGCGGGCCCGATGGCCCCTGGGCGAGATGACGGGACTGTCTGAAGTCACCATGCAGCGGACGCTATCTCGACCCCTTCGGCCCCCCCGGGCGGGCCGGCACGCAAAAGTAACCTCGAAATCGCGTACGCCACCAGTTGCAGGATTGTGACGAGTCTGTCTGGTTCCCCTGCCCGGCGAAGGGATGCGATTCGGAAACCAGGACTCTCCCTCGATCCTCCTGAGAGAATCGTCTCGACAGCGTCGTTTCTGAGCCAACCAGATTCATGGGGAGATTGCTCTGCGGACGATGTGCGCTGGTCGATGGGGCAGCCTCCCCGTTCTGCGCTACCATGCCATGGCGAATCGTCGTCACCAGTCACAAAGGAGTCCACCCGTAATGCGGACGCTGATACGTGCGAGCCACATCATCGCTTACCAGGATGGTGAGCATCGCCACCTGCGCGACGGTGTGATCGTCGTCGATGGCAACGAGATCATTCACGTCGGCAAGACCTTCGACGGCACCGTCGACACCGAGCTCGATGCGACCGGGATGGTGGTGACCCCCGGGTTCATCAACACCCATGCCCACCTCTACGAGTCACCGCTCGACAAGTCGTTCGTTGAGGACAAGGGGCCGCGCCAGTTCTACGGATCCGGCCTCTTCGAGTATCTGCCGGCGCGCTCCGCTGCCAGCGACGAGTCGACTGCTCGCGCCTGTATCGACTTTTCGATGGCCGAGCTCATCCGCAGTGGCACGACCACCGTGATGGAGATCGGCTCGTATGGTGACTACGTGGCCGAGAAGGCTGCCGAGGCCGGTCTCCGCGCCTACATCGGTCAGGGCTACCGTGATGGACGGTGGTTCACGCGCGACGGCAAGCGCGCCGAGTGGGAGTGGGATTTCGAGGCCGGGCAGGCGGCCTTCCAGCGGGCGATCGAGTTCATCGATCGGATCGAGGGCAAGGCCAACGACCGCATTCGGGGATTCCTCACGCCGATGCAGGTCGACACCTGCTCCGAAGAGCTCCTGCGACAGAGTCGACGGCAGGCGACCGAGATGGGGGTGCCGCTGGCCCTGCACGCCTCGCAATCCGTGGTCGAGTTCATCGAGATGACGCGCCGTCACGGGCTCACGCCCATCGAGTGGCTGCAGGAGATCGGCTTCCTCGGGCCCGATGTCATACTCGGGCATGCGATCATCATCGGCGGCGGCACCTGGGCCAACTACCCGGCCGACGACATCGGCATCCTCGCCGACACCGGCACGAACGTGGCGCACGCCGTCTGGGTGTTCGCGCGGCGTGGCATCGCAATGGAGAGCTTCTCCCGCTATCAGGACCGCGGCGTGAACATGACCCTCGCCACCGACACCTCGCCACAGTCGATGCTGGAGGCATTGCGCTGGGCCGCGGTCGTCTCCAAGATCATGGACCGCTCGACCGAGCTCGCCACGGCCGCGGACGTCTTCGATGCCGCGACCCTCGGGGGCGCGAAGGCACTCGGGCGTGACGACCTCGGCCGCATCGCCCCCGGAGCGAAGGCGGACATGCTCTTCTGGGCCGGGCAGAGCCTCTGGATGACCCCGCTTCGCGATCCCGTGCGCAACATCGTCTACAACGCCGAGGCGGAGGACATCAGGCATGTCATGATTGACGGCGAGCTGGTCATGCGGGATCACAGGCTGATCACCATTGACGAGGACTCGGTCGTTGCCGGGCTGCAGGAGGCGGGTGAGCGCATGTGGGCGCGCCTGCCCGAGGGCGACTGGAACAACCGGACTGTCGACGAGCTCTCTCCGAACGCGTACAAGCCATTCGAGGGATAGGCCATTTGACGGGATCCAGCAGCGCGATCGAGCGGTACCAGGCGCGAGTCGAACAGTTCACCGCGAGACACCGCGACGTCGAGCAGCGGTGGAGCATGCTCGCCAATCTGCGTCTGGCACTGTTCGTCGTTCTCGGGATCGCGCTCTGGCAATGGTACGTCGGGGACAGCGCGGTCGCGGGATGGCTGGCGCTGCTCGTCGGCGCGGTGCTGGTTCCGATCATCGTGGTGCACCGGCGGCTCCGGCGCGACCGTGACCGGCTCGCCCGGCTGATTCGGGTGAACGAGCGTGGCCGCGATCGCGCCGCGCTCGACTGGGAGAGCGACCTGCCGCGCAGCCCGCTTCCAGCTCCCCCGGTCGAGCACCCGTACGCGCGTGACCTGAACGTCACCGGGTCGGCGTCGCTGATTCGCCGGATCGGGACCCCGGTGACGGTGGCGGGCTGGCAGACGCTGCAACGGTGGCTGCTCGAGCCTGCCACCATTGCCGATCTGGTGCGGCGTCAGCCTGCCGTGCGCGAGCTTGGCGCGGCCATCGACCTCCGGCAGGACATCGAGCAGGCCGGTACCACCCAGCAATCCGATCCCAATGGGCTCGAGGATCTCCTGGTGTGGGCGGAGGGAAGGCGCGTCCTCGCGGGCAGGTCGTGGCTCGTCGTACTCGCCTGGTTCGGCCCGACTGCGCTGCTGGCGCTTGGCGCCGCGCATCTCCTGGGCGTGACGCCGCTGCCGTTGTGGGTATTCGCGCTCGCCTTCAACCTCATCCTCACCCAGCTGGTCGCGGCTCCCGTGGTGGCTGACGTCGACCGGGTCGGACGCCTGGCGGGAGGCATCTCCGGCTATCGCGCGATCGTGGATCGTCTCGAACCGTATTCGCCCGAATCCCCGCTGCTGCACGAGATCCATGACGCGCTGTTCGGTGGCGATGCGGGCGGCGCCGGCCGCATTCGGCAGCTCGTCCGCGCGACGTCGTTCATCATGCCGCGCGGCTCGCTGCTCTACATCCCCCTTCAGATGGCATTCGCGTGGGATCTCCACGTGGCCGCCGCACTCGATCGCTGGAAGGCGATATCTGGCGGTCGGTTGCGGGCATGGTTCGACACGCTGGGTGAGTGGGAAGCGCTCGCCGCGCTCGGTGTGCTGGCGTGGGACCACCCGGACTGGGCGACACCGTCGACCGATCCAGACCACGATCGTATCGAGGCCGGCAACCTCCGGCACCCCTTGTTGCCGGTCGACATCGCCGTCGGCAACGACGTCACCATCGGTCCTGCCGGGACATTCCTTTTCGTCACCGGCAGCAACATGTCGGGCAAGAGCACCCTCCTGCGGGCGGTCGGCACCAACGCCGTCCTGGCCCAGGCGGGTGCGCCGGTCGCGGCGGACAGCATGCGCCTGCCTTCACTCGATATCGTCACCACCATGCGGGTCGAGGATTCGCTCGCGCACGGGGTCTCATTCTTCCTTGCCGAGCTCCAGCGCCTCAAGCAGGTGGTCGATGCCGCCGACGCCTCCACGGAGCGACCGGTGCTCTACCTGCTCGACGAGATCCTGCAGGGCACCAACACCGCCGAGCGGCAGATCGCCTCTCGTCGCGTCCTGCATCACCTCACGACGACCAATGCGATCGGGGCAGTCTCCTCGCACGATCTCACCCTGATCGAGGGGAGTGAGCTGGAGCATCGGGCGGTGGCGGTTCACTTCAGCGAGCAGTTCTCCGAGGATGGCGGTCGGCCGGTGATGACCTTCGACTACCGTCTGCGGCCGGGTCTTGCGACATCGTCCAACGCCCTCAAGCTCATGCAGATGCTCGGCTTTCCCGAGGAGTAGCCACCAGCTCGATCTCCCCGACATGTCGAATCCGCTGCGGCCATCGTCTTGTCGGGTAGGGGAGGAGCCCGTCTCCTCCGGCATGTCGTTGGCTTGGCTGGCTCCTCCTCAACGAGCGATTCGCTTTCCCCTCAGAGGTCCCAGCGCGTATCGATACCGCCTCGCCCCGACTCGTCGGTCCAACCCGCGCAGGCCCGCAGCACCTCCACGAGGTGGTCGCGGGGTGCGCTCATGACGAACGTGTGGTTGTCGGTACACATGTCCACTGGTAGACTTCCTCCAGCGACAACATGTGTATGGTTGTACACATTTGAGATGGAGTCTCACACCATGCCGGCCACCACCGCGCCGCGACCGATCCAGCGAGACGAGCGCGACTGCGACACCGATGCGATCCACCCATCCGCCGTGATGTCTGCCCGTCGTGCCCTCGGCGACGCCCCGCCGGCCGCCGACGTCGCCACGTTGTTCGCCGTGCTCGGCGATCCGACCCGCATCAGGGTTCTGACCGCGCTCTCGGTGGGGGAGTTGTGTGTCTGTGACCTTGCCGCCGCGACCGGGGTGAATCGGAGCACGATCTCCCACCAGCTGCGTGTGTTGCGCGCGCACCGGCTGGTGCGCAGGCGCCGGGAGGGCAAGATCGTCTACTACGCGCTCGATGACGGTCATGTGGTCGAGCTGCTGAAGGTTGCTGGCGTGCACGCGAGCGAGCGTGGCGAGGAGGAAGCGGAGGCTACCGCATGAGCGATGTGACAGCTCCCGCACGAGCCGGGCAGGATCCGCTCGTCTTCGACGTCGCTGGCATGGACTGTGGCGACTGTGCCCGGAGCGTGGAGCGGGTCGTCAACCAGCTGCCGGACGTCGGTACGGCCACGGTCAGCTTCGCCAGCGGCACCCTGACCGTGAATCGGCGCCAAGGTGGGTCGAGCGACGACGATCTGGTGCGTGCGATCGGCGGTGCCGTCGATCGCGCCGGCTACACTGCCACCCTCCGCGAGGAGTTCGGCAACGTGCGCCTGCCAGCGACCCCGTGGTGGCGCCACCGCAAGCTGATACCGGCGGCCATCGCTACGGCGCTCTGGATCGCGGCGTTCGCGATCGACCAGCTGACCGGTTTCGACTGGCCGGCGATCGCCCTCTACGCGTTGGCCATCGCCACCGGTGGGTTCCCGATCATGCGAGCCGGCTATGCCGCCCTTCGTGCCGGTCGAGTCGACATGAACGTGCTCATGACCATCTCGGTGATCGGCGCCGCGATCCTCGGCGAGTGGTCAGAAGGTGCGCTTGTCGTCGTCCTCTTCTCGGTCGGCACGACACTGCAGGCGGTGACCTTCGACCGCACCCGTACCGCCATCCGTGCGCTGCTCGACCTCACGCCACAGCAGGCGCGGGTCGTGCGTGACGGTCTGGAGTCGACGATCGCCGCATCGTCGCTGGAGCCGGGTGACATCGTGCGGGTGCGGCCCGGCGAGCGGCTCCCTGCCGATGGAGAGGTGGTCAACGGGTACTCAGCCGTGAACCAGGCACCGATCACCGGCGAGTCGATGCCGGTCGAGCGCTCGACCGGCGATGAGGTGTATGCAGGTACCCTCAACGGCGCCGGTGCGCTCGACGTGCGCGTCACCAGGCGATCGTCCCAGTCGATGCTGGCGAATATTGTCCATCTCGTCGAGGAGGCACAGTCCAGCAGGGCGCCTTCGCAGCAGCTCGTGGACCGGTTCGCTGCCATCTACACGCCGATCGTGGTCCTGCTGGCTGTCCTGATCGCCGTTGGCGGCGGGATGGTGTCCGGTGACTGGTCGACCTGGGTCTACCGCGCCCTGGTCCTGCTCGTGATCGCCTGTCCGTGTGCGCTGGTGATCTCGACCCCGGTCTCGATCGTGTCCGCCATCGGTGCCGCCACCCGCAGCGGCATGCTCGTCAAGGGCGGTGCCGCGCTGGAGGAGGCGGGACGGGCGACGACCGTCGCGTTCGACAAGACCGGTACGCTCACGCTCGGGCGTCCCGCCGTGACCGCCGTGGTTCCCTATGGCGACCATACCGAGCGCGAGGTGCTCGAGCGTGCCGCGATCGTGGAGCAGGGATCGGAGCACCCACTCGCCCGCGCGGTAGTCGCCAGGGCCATCCACGACGAGCTTCAGACGCGCCAGCCGGAGCAGTTCGAGGCGCTTCCCGGGCTCGGAGTACGCGCCAGGGTCGACGGCATCGAGTACGCAATCGGCAATGATCGATTGATGGCAGAGATCGGTCTCCCGGCCGCCCCCTCCGGCTGGGTTCGAGGGCAAGGAACGACCTTCTCGGCCTCGGGGCAGTCGGTGCTTGCGGTGGCTACCACCGATGGCAACCTCCTCGGTGTGATCGCGGTCGCCGACCGCGTGCGCCCGGGTGTGAAGGATGCCCTCGCGGCGCTTCGTCGTGCTGGGGTCGAGCGAATCGTGATGTTGACCGGTGACCGTCAGGAGGTTGCGGAGCACATCGCGGCGCAGGCTGGAGTCGATGAGGTACGGGCCGGTCTGCTCCCCGACGAGAAGGCCACAGCCGTTGCCGAGCTGCGTGAGCGCTACGGACCCGTTGCGATGGTCGGCGACGGTATCAACGACGCACCGGCGCTGGCCGTGGCCGACGTCGGTATCGCGATGGGCGTGGCGGGCTCGGACGTCGCGCTTGAGAGCGCGGATCTCGCCCTGATGCGAGACGACCTCTCGGCCCTGCCGCGGCTTTTCCGGCTCTCGCACCGCACGATCGCGATCATCCGTCAGAATGTCACGCTCTCGCTCGTGACCAAGTTGCTCGCGCTGCTGCTGGGGGCGCTCGGCTTCGTCAACCTCTGGATCGCGGTGCTCGCGGATGTCGGTACCTCGATCGTCGTGACGTTGAACGGGCTGAGACTCGCCCGTCTCGAGCGGGAGCGCGCTGCCTCCATCGTATCAGCGGCACCGCAGGACGAGCCCGGCGACCACCCCATGGCCGCGGACTGACGATTTCGCGGCCGTCCACTCGCTGGGGGCATCTCAAGACCAGTCGTTTCGTAAGGGGGTGACCTCGTGACCACCCTTCCGGACCTGTCCTCGCCGTATTGGCTGTGAGCTGATCAGCTCGCCGGTTGCAGCAGCGCCGGCAACGCACCGACGGTGATGATCTCGGCGCGCTGCGGAAAGACCTTGTGGATCAACAGCTCCTGGATGGTTGGGTCCTGATCCGCGCAGGCATCGGCGAGGACGATGAGGCGATAGTCGCGGTCCGCCGCGTCACATACGGTCGAGAGGACGACGCCGCTGGTGGATATCCCGGCCAGGATCAGGGTATCGATCGCCAGATCACGAAGCCACTCGTCAAGATCGGTTCTCGCGAAGGCACCGACCCGTGTCTTGCGGATGACCTTGTCACCGGTATCGGGCGCCACACGATCGTCCACGGCGGTCTCCGGAGAATCGTCGTCCACCCCACCCGGACGGCTGGCAAGCTGGCTGAAAATGATGTTGTGCTCCGGCACGGCCGCGTAGTCGGCGGGGGTGAACGCCACCCGGGCATACACGACCTGCATTCCTGCCTCGCGCGGCAGGGCGATCGTTTCGGCGGCCCGGGAGAGCAGCGTGTCGCTGTCCGTGAGGGTCTTGATCCAGGCGGGCTGGTAGTCCAGCACCAGCAGGGCGGAGTGTTGCGGGTCGATGGGTGCGTGCGGCGTGGCGGTCCCTGTCGTTGGGGTCTGGACGGTTGCTGACTCCGTGTTGCCCCCGGGGCGTGGCTCGAAGGAACCGTGGAGGCTGGCTGCTCCCAGGACGGGCGGGCCGGCCATGCGCGCGAGGAACGTGCGACGTTTCATAGGCTCTCCGCTGATGGTTGCTGCGAGTTGGCGGTCACCCGGTCGCACGTCTCGGGGACGTCCCGTCGCTACCGGCAAACGCTCGATTTCCTGCAGGCTCCTGTCCCGGACGCAGTGTAGCATGCGCGGTTCGCAGGTCATCCTGAGCGATCGGCACGATACATCTGCCCTGTCCGCCAGCCGACCATAGCCGCGAGCATGCGTTGAGCCATCGAATCGGCCCGACGGTACGCGCTCAGCCCTGTCCCATACCTGGTCACGCTGCCGGACACGCTGCTGGTGCCGCCTCCCGGACTGCCGCCCCCACAACGACTGTTCGCACCATTCGCCATCGAGCCCAGATCATCCCGGTGGGCTCACCCTGCAAACGGGCGTCACGCCCCAGACCGCGGACCGCATGTGCCCGTCAGGACTATCCGGTCATCCCGTACTGGCACGTCCGGATACGGGGATCGTTGTGGTGGCCTGGCTGCCGTCGTGTCGATCCCAAAGCCGCGCCTTGCCGGGCGTCGCGATCGGGCGCAACACCGCATGGCGCGTCGCGCGCCACACGAACCCTGCGCGGGATGGGGGCGCTAGCCGTTGCCTACGTACTTCCCGTGCTTCGGCACGGCAATCTAGTCGAAGGCGTCCGCAAGCGTGTGGAGACCTTCCCTGAGCTCGGGGCCCCTGATCGCCCGCCCGTGCCCGGTGATCGCAATCTCCGGCTCGAGCTCCGCCAGCGTCCTCACCGACGCTTTCGCTCCCTCCCAATCCGGTGTGAAGTACATCGGCGGTCCCTGGATCTCGAGCTTCTGCGTGGCCGTCGCGTACGCGGACTCCTGGTCGGTGGTGATGAAGGCATCGCCCGCGATCAGCGCGCGGTCCGACGCTCGCCAGAAAGAGACATGACCGGTCGTATGCCCGGGTGTGTAGATCCACTTCCAGCCCGGCAGGGGTGGCACGGTGCCGTCCTCGGGAAGGACACGCAGCCATGGGCTCACGTCGATCGGGCCGCGTGGGTAGAAGCGCGACAGTGCGGCCATCATGCCGCCGCCGACGGATGGGTCGGGGTCGGGATACGATGTCGAGCCATTCAGGTAGCCAAGCTCGAGCTCATGGGCGTAGATAGGGACGTCCCACGCATCCGCGAGCTCCTTCAGCACGCCGACGTGGTCGAAATGGCCGTGCGTCATCACGATTGCGGCGGGACGCGCCTCCTGGCCGAACCGATCCGCCACCGCGTTGAGGAGGAATCGCTTCGTGCCGGGGATACCGGCGTCGACAAGCACCCAGCTCGCGGAGCCTGGTGCACCCACGTAGGCCACGTTGACGATCGCGAGCCGCTGGTAGGCGAGGTCGGGTGCGACCTCATGGAGAGAGCCGTCGGTCACGAGATCGGCGTTGGCGTCCGGGCTGATGTCGATGTGATCGGTCATGTCGGATCCTTCCACCGTGCGCTGCAGGCGAGCTGTATCTGCCGCCACCGTGGCAAGTCCCATACCATGCCGGCAAGGTGCCCTAAACCTCGATCACCATGCCGTCCCAGGCGGGCTCGTACCCGCGCTCCCTCGTGAACCGCTCGAGCGCATCCGGATCGGGGTGGCTGTGGTGCGCGAAGTGGGTGGCGACGATTCGGGTCTCCTTGTCGATGATCCCGGCGGCTCGCATCCGCCCCACCTCGGCCAGCAGCGAGTCGCTCGAGTGATGGACGCCGCTGTTCTCGCGGTAGCCATGGTTGTGGTCCATCACGACGGTGTGGAAGGTCCATCCCTCGTCGTGCACCCGTTCCCAGATGCCCTCCGGCATGGGCCCCGTATCGAGCGCATAGAGCAGGGCCGGACCGTCGCTCCTGCGGATGCCGAAGATGTGCGCCTCCATCCCCGGCGCGTGGGAGGCGGGGATGGCCAGCAGGGAGTAAGGGCCGAGCCGAACCGTGTCCCAGTCGCGGTGGATCACCAGATCGGTGCGCAGGGTGGGATAGCGGTCGTTCTCGACGTCGTCCGCCTCACGCAGCCAGGCGGCCGCTGCCTCCCTGAAGAGAGACGCCGTGGTGGGAGAGACGGTGTACTGGATGTGGTGGGCTCCCTCGACCAGGCAGTGGACCGAACGATTGAAGAAGTTCCCGACGTAGAAGTGGTCCTCGTGCGGATGTGTCTGTGCTGCATACCTGATGTCCGCCAGCGGGATTCCCAGCGTGTTGCTGGCCGCGTTGAGGTCGGGGCCGAAATCGATCAGGAGCTCGTCGTCGATCAGCGCCGAGGAGCGATACCGGATCGCCCTGCCGCCGTACCTGCGCGCTTCCTCGCAGTGCGCGCATCGACAGAACGGGTTGGGGTGACCCTCCGCGGACCCCGTGCCGAGAAATGTGAGTTTCAAGAGACGTTCCCTTCGCGACGTTGGCCGATGGCACCGATGTCAGTCGAACGACGGCATCATCGTCCCGTATTGTCGCGAGGCGTCAAGGTGACGCCTCCCTCGACGAACGTCTCGCGAAGCTACGACGCCTCGGGCGACACGCGATGCGATTCCGCTCCGGCACTGGGGCGTATCCCGCTCCTGGGACTGCGCAGGACCTCACGGGCGAGGCGCGGGTGAAAGAGGGTGGAGGGAGGCTTGACCATGTTCATGGTCTCCAGGAGCGCAAGGCGCACCCGCGCACTTTCGGTCGAGCGTGCCACCGCCCGGTCCATGTAGCGGCTCACGAGCAGGTCCTTCAGGCTCGGTGCGCCGCTGGCGGCACCGGGGATCTTGCGATCCTGCAGGGTCGCCATGGCCCATGGCGTGGCGGTAACCTGCAGCAATCGTCTCTGGAAGTGCCCCGAGAGCCCGTCGAGACTTCCTCCCGGCTCCAGCACCCTCAGCTCGTGCAGGGATCGCTCGAGCGCCTCGGCACCCAGCACCGCGGTTGTCATCCCCTGCGCGTAGACCGGATTGAAAGCGCAAGCCGCGTCACCCAGCACGAGGAAGTTGTGGGGCTGACGGGGCAGCTGGTCGTAACGCCGGTTCCGGTTCTCGGTGGATCGGTATCCGGAGATGGCCGTCAGCGGCACCGCGTCCCGGATGGCATCGTAAATGACGGGATCGCGAAGCGAACGGACAAACTCCCTGAAACCGCGCTCGTCCGTCGGCGGGCAGTCCGGCGCGATTCCGAAAATCGTGAGATGCCAGCGTCCGCCCTCGATCGGCAGCAGCACGCCGCCACGGGGGTGGGCCGGAGGTGCGATCTGGACATAGGCACCTCTCCAGCCCGGATCGAAACCTGCCGGAATCTGGTAGATGCGACTGGCGTAGTGGACACCCCCGTTCACGACGTTATCGGTCGGTGGGTCATACCCGATCTCCTCGAGCCATTGCGGTGCGCGGGAGAAGCGCCCGCTGGCGTCGATCACGAGATCGGCGGAGATGGCTCCCGTTTCCGCGGATGGCCCGCCCGACTCGTCGACGAAGCGTCGGATCTTCACACCTCCGACGCACTCCCCGCCCGGTATGAGTCCCGTAACGGACGTGCCTTCGAGCAGGTGTACGTTCGGCATCGTCAGGATCCGCCGCCGCAGCGTGCATTCGAGGAGATCGCGGCTGCACGAGAGCATCGTCATCTCGGACGGGAAGCGGACGCTCCAGCCGAACGGCGTGAGCCATGCGAAATCGTTGGCCATGTCCACCAGCGGCGCGCAGGCGGCTCCGAGCTCGGTACGGATTCCTGGAAGCAGACGCTCCAGGGTATCCATGCCGCGCTTGAGCATGACGTGCTTGTGGCGTGCCTGGGGAGCGCCCTTTCGCGGCGCGGGCCCCTCGGGAAGATGGTCCCGCTCGACGATGGTCACCCGTTCGACATGCTCCGCGAGCACCCTCGCGGAGAGGAGCCCACCGATGCCGGCGCCGATCACGAGCGCATGGATGTCCGATCGAGGTCCTGCCATGTTGAAGATGCCGGGCATGTACTCCTCCAGGGGCGGGAGGCATGTCCGCGCGCAATTCGGCACCGTCGCTCGACTTGGCCGCGAACTGCCACACCGACATGCCGGTCAGGAATATCGAAGCTAGATGGGAACCCATTCGGTGCAGACATTGGGGGCGTTCTTGCGGTGCTCGCATACCCTGGCATCACGCCAGGTGTGTGCGCCCACGAGGACTTCATAGTCACAAAAGAGGTCGGAGGAATCCCATTCGCGACCGTATTCCCATCCTTCTCGCGACAATGCGCGAAGCTCGATCTTCACGTTGTGGCCGTCGGCCTCATAATCACAGATCTCGACCTCTGCCACGGTTCCGTCGTGCGACAGAACCGCGCCATAGTCGGTGCCTTGGTGGATCCCGACGTAATGTGCGGTCGCCGGCCGCGCTCCGAGTGCAGTCAACAGCATCGGAGCAAGCATCAGGACCAGGAGACCGGTGATGACCCTGACTCGGTTCAGCATGTGATCCCTCCTGCGGTTCCATGGGCGTGGCGATCGATCGCCACGCCGCGAGACTCGGTCATGCTTCGAGGCGCCCGGACCCACTGCCTCGCGAGCGGGAACATGATTCGCTGCACGGGCAGTCGATCGGGATGCGCAGGGAGCCCGATGCTAGGTTGGAGTCCAGGCTGTGCAGATGTTGGGGCCGTTCTCGCGGTGCTCGCAAACCCTGAAATGCGTCCACCCGCGAAAATCCAGACGTTGTGAGTCGCATCCAGGATCGATGCTGTCCCACTCGCGTTCGACGCAGGTGCCTGTGTCGGTTGGGTAGCTGACCTCGAGGACGTTGTGGCCGTCATCCTCCATGTCACAGACCGTGATCGTGCCGTGATCTTCGGAGATCCAGCCGACGCCCCACCCCTGGGTCAATGACTTCCTGTGTGCGGCTGCGCCCGGCGTGCCGATCGTCGAGAACACGAGCGGGACGATCAGCATCAGTACCCTCAGTATGGCCATGACCTTCGTTCGGCTTCGCATGTGGTACTCCTGTGCTTCGATGCACGTGCACGATCAGGCAACCATTGCCCAGTCGCACATGGCCCGTTTCCGGACTGCTGCGCGCACTCGCCTGCCTCCTGGTCCCGGTATGCAACCTACGCGCTGCATTGGGGTCGATGCATCGATAGGTCTGACTATTGGCGCTGGCCACTGCGGGAATCGTTGGATCTGACTATGCGCGCGACATACGCCCGGCCCGATAACGAGCCAGGTTGAGACGCGTGTTCACAGGTGCGTTTCAGACGAGTCCGTGCTCGGTGGCGAACCGGACCGCGGCCGCGCGGGAGCCAACACCGAGCTTGGAGTAGATGGTCCGCAGATGGGCGTTCACCGTGGGTGGACTCACGAAGAGTTTCTCGGCGACCTGCGCGTTGGTGAGCCCGGCGGCTACGAGGGTGAGGACCTCGACCTCGCGGGGCGTGAGCCCGGCCGGGAGGTCGCTCGGAGACTCCCGTTCGGTGTCGAGGGCCAGCTCGATGGCGTCTCGGGGCGACATCGCCCGCCCTTCGGACCATGCCGTTTCGAATCGCTCCTCGCCGAGGCCGCACCTCACCCTCTTGAGCGCACATTCGAAGTCCTCACGGTAATAGGGCAGGATGGAGGCCCCGAATGTCTCCCGCATGGCCGACTCCGCCCCCAGCAGGCGTGTCGCCCGGACATGGTCGTTCCGCATCGCGGCCACCACCGCCAGGTGACCGATGCTTTGGGTGACGAACCACTTCGAGTCCAGCTCGGCGAGCACGGTCAGGCTTTCCCTGAGCAGCTCGTCGGCACGTTCGAGATCGCCCTCCCGGTAGGCCGCGATCCCGAGCAGCCTCAGGGAGAGCGACAACACCCACCGGTCGTCGCGCGCCCGACAGATCGTCTCGCTTTCCGCGAGGATCCCCTTTGCCTGGGCGACGTCGCCCAGGCTCAGTGTGACAGCCCCTTGGCTTGCCAGGGCCAGTGCGAGACCGAACGCGTCGTCCTGACCCCGAATGAGCCGGACACTCTCCTCTGCGCACGCGCGAGCCCGTTCTCGTTCGCCCTGCCCCAGCAGGATCGTCGACAGGACGTGCAGGGCGTACGAGGTGCCGCGCTCATCTCTGACCTCACGCGAGATTGCCACGCTCTCCTCGAGGCGGTCGCGTGCGGTGGCCTCATCTCCCTGCGTCCAGGACAGGAATCCAGCGCCGAAGAGTGCCTTCGCCCGCACCGCCGTCCGCTCCGAGGAGCTCTCCAGCGCCCGTTCGAGCCATCGTCGCCCCTCACCCCAGCGACCACTGTGGAGCCAGAACCAGAACAGGGAGCCTGCAAGCCGCAGGGTGACGTCCTGCTGTTCGGCATCGTGGCTCCAGGCGAGTGCTGCCCTGAAGTTGCCCTCTTCCGTACCGTGCCGAGCGAGCCAGGTGGTGCGCTCCCGACCATTGAGGAGCGGCTCGGCTTGCTCCGCGAGCGTGCAGAAGAACCTCGCGTGGCGCCGACGCATCTCATCTGCCTCACCCGACTCGATGAGGCGCTCCATCCCGTAGTGCCGGACCGTCTCGAGCATGCGATAGCGCGCCTCGCCCGCGACCTCGGACACGATCACGAGCGATTTGTCCACCAGTCCGGCGAGGAGGTGCAGGATCTCTGCCCGCTCCAGACCCTCTCCGGAGCACACCGCCTCCGCCGCTTCCAGCGAGAAGCCACCAACGAACACCGATGCGCGCCGGAAGAGGATCCTGGCCATCTCCGAAAGGAGATTGTGGCTCCAGTCGACAGTGGCGCGCAGGGTTTGATGCCGTGCGGCCGCCGTTCTCGACCCCGTGGTCAGGAGTGCGAACCGGTCATCGAGCCGGTCCAGGATCTGCTGGACCGTCAGGGCCCTCGTGCGCGCCGCTCCGAGCTCGATGGCCAGCGGCATGCCGTCCAGGCGCACACACAGCTCGGCGACTGCGGTCGCATTGCCCTCGTTGTACGTGAAGGTCGTGCTGGCGGCGCTGGCCCGCTCGACGAACAACCGAACCGACTCGCAACGCAGGAGCTGATCCGGTGAGACCGGTGCGTCCAGGTCGGGGAGGGAGAGTGGTGGCACGCCGTAGACATGCTCGCCCGTGATGCCGAGCGGCTCCCGGCTGGTTACCAGGATGCGTACATCGGGGCAGGATTCCAGCATCTGCCCGGCGAGTGCGGCGCAGTGCTCGAGCAGATGTTCGCAGTTGTCGAGCACAAGCAATGCCTGTTTCGATGCGAGATGGCGCGCGATCGCGCCGGTGAGATCCTCGTCGGCAATCTCCCGAACGTTGAGGACGGATGCCGCGAGCTGCGGCACGAGGACCGGTTCGGACAGCGCGGAGAAGTCGATCCACCAGGCACCGTCAACGAAACGACTTGCCAGGTCCCTCGCCACCCGGAGGGCGAGGCGAGTCTTGCCACCTCCACCTGTCCCCGTGAGCGTGACGAGCCGGTTGCTCGCGAGCAGCTCCCTGATGGTGGCTGTCTCCCTGCTGCGCCCGATGAAGCTGGAGGTCTCCAACGGTAGATTGATGATCCGTTCGACGGCTCGCTCGTTGGCGACACGCCGAAGGGCGTCGCGCGGTGCTGTCGGCCCACTTGCCATGGTCATCACCGTTCTCGTGCCGCTCCGGATACATCCGTGTCACCTGCGTCTATCGTTGAGCGGCAGGCTCCGATTCGGGTGTGGCACCACCTGTCACGGGTGGCGCGATGGTCATCGGTGTATTTATGTCATAAATGTCCCACACCATGAAGTGCATTCTGGCGACCATGGCTACCCGGAGCAGGTTGCCGGTTTCCGGATCGATCCACCAGGCGAACCACGCCTCACTCTGGCCACCCTTCTGCGGCAGATAGAATGTGATGACCTCGGTCTCGATCCCATCGATGGTCGCCGTGCCGCCGAGCCGGATGTTCGTGGCGCCGCTGAAGATGTCGGCCCGCTCCGCCCAGGTAGCGGTTTCAAGGGCCGGCATCGCCTCCCACGCGCCGTCCTCCTGCCTGACCCACGACTGGTCGCCGATCGCGATTCGCCGTGAGAAATCGCGGCGTGGTGGTGCCGGCTCCGTCCCGTCCGGCCTGGTGCGGAAGGATCCCGAGTAGCGCGAGATCGTCTCGCTGGCCGCCGCCTCACCCGGTCGCGATGTCACGGAGAACTGGGAGACAACGACGACATCGGTGCCGCTTCCCAGGCTCTCTCGCCACCGGCCCGTCTCCCACGTTCCAAAGGTCTCGAGGGCACGCTGGTAGAGCGCCTTGGCCTCCGGGTCGAATTCGGGCAGGTCGAGCGCCCCGGATCCATGCACGCTGGGGTCCGGCAGCAACACGTAGAAGGTCGTGGTACCGATCAGGGAGGCGCCGGCGTGAAGCGAGACGTCGAGCGCGTACCAGCCCTGGTCCGGAAGCGACAGCGACGCTGCCGACCATGTGGCCGGGCGCTCCGGGTCAGGTTCCAGCGCGGCCTCGGTCGGGCTGGAACCCGGTGCCAGCTGCCGGTACTCCAGGCCGACCGTAGCGTCCGTCGTGGCCTCGGCAAGGGGCTGCCCCTCGAGATCGGTGAGCTCGAGCGTCACGTCCTGCTCTCCCGGCTCCAGGGGAGAAATGGAGAGATGCGTGACCCCGACGGGATCGGCGGTGGCGATCGGCATGTCCGGCGGGAAGAGCCATTCGGTGATCGTCATCGGCAGGATGGCGTCCCCCTCGCCGGCCTGGGGATCGAAGGTCGCAGGGCCGGCTTCCTCCTCGCCGCCGCATGCCGCGAGCAGCAGGCAGCACAGCACCGCGAGCAGGAATCGCCTGGTCGTATCCAGGATCGAACGGTTGGGGGAGAGTGGAAGATGCACGAAGCCAGGATCCTGGGGAGCGCGCTACTCCCGCTGGCGGGGGTCGAGCGCGTCGCGGAGTCCGTCACCGATCAGGTTGAACGAGAGGACCGTAATGGTGATCGCGATTCCGGGCGCGATCGCGATATGCGGGTAGTTGCGAATGAATTCGCGACCATCGGAGAGCATCGTGCCCCACGAGGCCGTCGGCCGGGAGACGCCCAGTCCGAGGAACGAGAGTGCGGACTCGAGGATGATGATGCTGCCGATGGCGAGGCTGGCGATCACGATCACCGGGCCGAGCGCGTTCGGGACGATGTGGCGAAAGATGATCCGCCGGTCGTCGGCCCCCGAGGCGCGTGCGGCGAGGATGAAATCCCGCTCGCGCAGGCTCAGCACCTCGGCGCGTACCAGACGTGCGTACGAGGCCCACACCGTGAGGCCGATCACGACGACCACGTTGCGGAGGCTCGGACCGAACACCGCCGAGAGGGTCAGCAGCAGGGCGAGCAGCGGGAACGACATCAGGGTGTCGACGAGTCGCGACAGCAGGAAGTCGACCCGGCCGCCGAAGTAGCCGGCGGTGGCACCCACCGTCACGCCGATGGTGACCGCGATCGCCGTCGCGCCAAGACCGACGATCAGGGCGATGCGGGAGCCGTAGATGATCCGGCTGAGGATATCCCGGCCGATATCGTCGTTGCCGAGCCAGTGGTCGGCGGAGGGGCCTGCGCCCCGAAGTGGCGTGTTGATCTCCTCCGGTGGGTACGGCGCGATCAGCGGCGCGAATACGGCCAGGATGAACAGGAGACCGATCACGCACAGGCCGACCAGCGCGGGACGGTACCGCTTGAACCGGCGCCAGATCCGCCGGCGCTCGGTGCCCCGGGATTGCTGCTCGGCGATCGCCTCGAGAGACACCACCCTCGAGCTGGTCAATGCCTGGTCGCTCATTTCACACGCACCCGCGGGTCGATGAAGGCGTAGGTAAGGTCGGTCAGGATGTTCATAACCACGACGATCACGGTCAGCAGGATCACGATCGCCTGTACGACCTGAAAGTCGTGGGCCTGGATCGAATTGAAGAACAGACGTCCCAACCCTGGCCAGGCGAAGACCGTCTCCACCACGATTGTGCCGCTCAGGATGAAGGCGATGCGGTAGCCGATGATCGTGATCACCGGCAGCAACGCGTTTCTGACGATGTGGCGGAAGATCACGACCCGCTCCGCGAGGCCCTTGGCGCGGCTGGTCGTCACGAAGTCCTGGCTCATCACCTCGATGGTCGCTCCGCGCGTCAGGCGAGCCAGCGCGGCCATCTCCTCGAAGGCGAGCACCAGCACCGGCAGGATGTACCCCTTCCACGAGTCGGCCCCGTATGGCGGAAGCCAGCCGAGGTTGACCGAAAAGACGACGATCGCCATCAGCCCGATCCAGTAGTTGGGGACCGCGACGCCGATCGTGGAGCCGAGCATGCTTGCGTAGTCGAACCACGAGTACCGCTTGATTGCGGCGAGCACACCGACCGGGATGGCGACACTGGTGGCGATGATGAACGAGAGGACGTTCAGCCGCAGGGTCATCCCGGCGGCGTCTGCCACCATCTCGCTGATGGGTACGCCCTGTCGGATGATCGAGGTGCCGAGATCGCCGCGGGCAAGGTTGCTCACCCACGTCCAGTACTGGATGTACCACGGGTCATCCAGTCCCCACTTGGCTCGGATCGCCTCGAGCTGTTCCGGCGTGACGTACGCCTGGCCGACCAGGAGGCGGACCGGGTCGCCCGGGGCGAGCTGCATGACGATGAACGTCAGCAGGCTAACCAGAAAGATGACGAGGATCCCCTGGGCCAGGCGTTGTATCAGATATGACAGCATGCGTCGCTCTCGAGGTTACGGAAGACGTGGCCGCTTTGATCGGTCGTCAGCATACCAGATGCCGGATCACGTCCGTGACCCGGCATCTGGCTGCAGCATCTATGGTGGAGCCGTTCGACCGGAGCGGGCTGCCAGCTGGATCCGGTCGTCACCCTGTGACGCCGTCTGGCAGCCCTGATTCTGGATGACCCTACTCTTCTTCCTTCCAGAGCTGGAAGATGAACGGGTAGAGGTTGTCCGAGTTCAGCACCGAGTCAGGCAGACCCTTGATGCTGTTCGAGTAGAAGGAGAAGCCGGTGAACACCAGGAGGAAGATGAACGGGACCTCGTCGGCCACGATCTCCTGGATCTCCCGGTAGATCTCGATGCGCTTCTCCTCGTCCTGCTCGGTGACACCCAGCCGGAGCAGCTCGTCGACCCGCTCGTTGCTGAAGTTCGAGAAGTTGTTGGCGCCGCCCGTCATGAGCGTATCTCGCGCATCCGGGTCGCCGTTGTTGCCGCCGTAGGTCCAGTTGAACAGCGACATGTCCATCTCGCCCGCGACCATCGCCTCGAGGATGGTGTCGACGGTGGCCTCCTGCAGCTGCATGTCCATGCCGACCTCGCGCAGCTGCTGCTGGGCGATCTCGGCTTCAGGTCGGCGCTGCGTGTCGCCGGTGATGGTCACGCAGGTGAAGCTGAGCTTCTGGCCGTCCTTCTCGCGGATGCCGTCCTCGCCCTCGACCCAGCCTGCCTCCTCGAGCAGCTGCCGGGCGGTGTCCGGGTTGTAGTCGTAGGTCACGACATCGGGGTTGTAGTACTTCTCGATCGCCGGCGAAAGATTCGAGGTCGCGATCACCGCCTGTCCCCGGAAGATATCGTCGGCGAGCGCCTGGCGATCGATGGCGTGCATCATCGCCTTGCGCACGGCCTTGTCCGACAGCACCGGATGGGTGTTGTTCACCGGGAAGTGGTTCGTGGCGACGTTCATCGTCTCGAAGACCGTGAAGTTGCCGCTGTCGATGAGCAGCTGGTTGTCCTCGGCGTTGAGCGCCCAGATCGAGTTGTCGGCCTGCCCGGACTCGAGCGCCGCGAGGCGACCGGCCGCCTCCGGTACGACGTCCAGCTGGAATCGGTCGAAGTTCGGGCGGCCGCGGAAGTGATCCTCGAAGGCCTCGAGCACGGTTCGCTGCTGGGCGTTCCACTCGAGCAGCTTGAACGGACCTGTGCCGACCGGCTTGGCGCTGTACTCTTCCTCGCCGATCTCCGCGTGGTACTTCGACGGCAGGATGAAGGTCTGGCCGACGTTGACCATGAAGGTGACGTCAGGCTCGGTGAGGGTGACGACCACCGTCAGGTCGTCCGGGGTCTCCACCGACTCGACCAGCTCGAAGTTGGCCGCCTGGGTCGAGGCGTTGGCCTCGTCCATGATCCAGTCGTAGGTGTACTTCACGTCGGCCGAGGTGAAGTCGTCGCCGTTGTGGAACTTCACGCCCGAACGCAGCTTGAAGGTGTAGGTGAGACCGTCCTCGGACGGCTCGTAGGACTCCGCCAGCACCGGGACCAGCTCGTAGTTGTGGTCCAGCTCGTACAGGGCGTTGTGGATCTGCGTGATCGCCACCCACTGCACGGTTGGCCCCGTGGCCTCCGGGCTGAGCGACGCCACTTCCTGGTGGCCGAGGGTGACGAATGTGCCGCCCTGGACCGGGCTGTTTTCCTGGCCAGCCAGAGCGGACCCGAATGGCGCCAGACCGCTGCCACCGGACAGCACCGGGATCAGTCCCAGCGCGGCGGCGCGGTTGAGGAACTCGCGACGCGACGAGGTCGTGTTCTTCAGAGCCTGGAGTCGACTGATTCGCTCGTAGTCTTGCACGGCTTCTCGAGACATGCGTACCTCCCTCAGTACGATGCTGGCGCAGGATTCCGTCGATCCGGACAAGGTCTTTCGGGCAGCCGCACCGGGCCTGGCCAAAGGTACGTCACCCTCCATTTATCGCGGATGTAAGCGGTATTGTTGCACAGCGTCTCCGCCGTGGACAATGGCCCGCGCCCGACACCACTCCTCATCTACGAATCTTCCTGATCAGATTGGACCCCGCCAGCGCTCGCCGGATAGTACCAGGGATCCGCGCCTCCTTCGATATCGCCGTCCCCACGCCGCAAGACTCCGGTCGGGGAGGCGAAGTCGCCCGTCTGTCGACTTGGATCGCGCACCGCGACCTCGTGACCCAGATCGCGGAGCGCATCGATCGTCGCGCCGGGCACGTGCGACGATGCCACGAGCAGCGGCGTCGAGATGTCGATCACCGGCGCGTCGATCGCCTCCTGCATGCCCATTCCGTGGTCCAGCACGTTCATTGCCACCTGCGTATTGTGGAAGGCGATCTTGCGACCACCGCTCGAGCCGATCGAAGCGACGGACTCGCCGTTCCGGGAGACGACCAGCGGGGCCATGTTCGACAGCGGTACCTTGCGCCCCGCCACGGAGTTCGGTCGTCCCGGCTCGGGATCGAACCACATCATGCCGTTGTTGAACAGCACGCCGGTGCCGGGAACCACCACTCGGCTCCCCCAGGCCGCCAGCAGGGTCTGGGTGATCGAGACGGCGTTGCCGTCGCCGTCGACGACGCTGAGGTGGGTGGTGCTGCCGTCCCGCATGTACTCGGACACCGAAGGCGCAAGGTCGTGCGCGATGCCGAGCGCGTCACGATCGCCGGCGCACGGCTTGCTCGCGGCGTTCCTGTCGATGCTGCGAGTCATGCTTTCGATGTAGTCGTCACCGAGAAATGCCTCCCACGGGACATCCACATGCTCCGGGTCGGCGAAGTAGCTGAAACGATCGGCATAGGCGCGCCGCCCAACCTGGGCGAGCATGTGGAGTGCCTCCGGCGTGTTGTGGCCCAGCGACCGCACGTCCAGCCGGTCGAGCGCGAGAAGCATCTGGGCCAGCGTGCTGCCCCCGGTCGGTCCCCCCACGGTGTGGATATGGTGGTCGCCGTATCGCACGGTGCGCGGTGTCGTCTCGCGCGCGTGGTAGCTGCGGAAATCGTCCGCGGTATGGGTGCCGCCATGCTCCTGGAAGTGGCGAGCGAATGTCTCGGCGATCTCGCTCTCGTAGAACCAGCGCGGACCGTTGTCGGCGATGCCCCGCAGCGTCCGTGCGAGATCCGGGTTGCGAATGACCGTCGGCAGCTGCTGGTGCAGCGTGACGGGCGCGTGCCCGGACTCGTCGAGGTAGATTGCCGCCGTGGCGGGGAAGCGGGAGAGGTTGGCGATATCCCGGGCGATGAAGCCGGTGGTATGCCACGTCACCTCGAACCCGTTCTCGGCGATCTCGATCGCCGGCTCGAGGACCTCGGACAGCGACATGGTTCCGTATCGCTCCAGCGCGAGCGCGAGCCCGTCGACGGTGCCGGGAATTGCCGCCGCCCGATGTCCGACGACATTGGCGTTCCCAACCGTCAGGGGCCAGCCGAACAGCGAAGCGTCGGTCTCGCCGCCGCTGAGCGGAAACATGTCCGGCGTGGCCCCGGCCGGTGAGATCATGGGGTACTCGATTGCCACGATGCGTCGTTCACCGGCAAGCCACGCGACCAGGTATCCCCCGCCGCCGATGCCGTTCATCCACGGTTCGGCGACCCCGACGGCGAAGGCGGTTGCGATCGCCGCATCGATCGCGTTGCCCCCTCGCTTCAGCATCGTGAGACCGGCCTCGACGGCCTCGGGCGCCTTGGCGGCCACCACCCCGCGCCTGCCCGTGGCGACTGGCCGAGTGATCTGCCACGGTGTGCGACTGCTTGTGGACATGTGTGCTCCTTGTGCTGCTATCCCCGATCCGGTGCTGTGCGTCGGGGGCAGCATCGCCCAGCACCGGAATGGTGTCCAGCACGGTGTTTGACCCGCTGGCCATCTGGCCAATAGGATGAGGACACGCGTTTCGGCGATCCGTCACGGCGACAGGCATCGTCGTCGCAGGGCCGTCGGAACAGGAGGATCCTCTCATGCCCGAGAACGCTTCGGCGGACCGTCACCGCTACCTCACCCTCGATGAGTTCGAGTCCGATGCGTCCATGGACGACCTGCTCGACCTCTCCTGTCCCGGGTGTGGGGCCGATCTGCTTGACGATGAGCTCTTCGATTCCCATCGCGTTTGCGGTACCTGCAAGCGGCACTTTCCCATGCGTCCGCGCGAGCGGATCGCGCTGCTGGCCGACGCCAACAGCTTCGTCGAGATGAACCAGGCGCTGGTGTCCATCGAGCCGGTCCGCTTCGGCAATGTCAGCCAGTCCAAGCCATCGGAGACGGACGCGCTGGCCGAGGCGGTGGTGACCGGGGTGGCGACCTTCGGCGGTCGCGAGGCCGTGGTCGTCGCGATGGACGACACGCTGATCGGTCCGATGCTCGGCGCCATCACCGGCGAGAAAACCCTGGCGGCCTTCGAGCTCGCTCACCAGCGGCGGATCCCGTGCGTGCTCATCATCTCGGGAGGCACCGCCCGCGTCGATCCTGGCGCGCTGTCGCTGGTCCAGCACAATCGGCTCGCAGCGACCTTCGCTCGACTTCATGTGTCCGGGGTGCCGGTGATCGGGGTCATGACGCACCCGACCTCCGCATCCATCTTCCAGAGTCTCGCCAGCCACTGTGACCTGCTCGTGGCGGAGCCGGGGGCGCGCGTCGGCGCCCTGGGCGGCCTGCCGGCCGGGGTCGAGGATGAGCCCACCACGCCGGAAGACCTGATGGCGTCGGGCCTGCTCGATTCCGTCGTCAGTCGGGAGGCGCTCCGGGGATTTCTGAGCCGGCTGATGGATCTCATCACGAACGAGGCGGCCGGCCCGCGTCCGACGCCCGTGCCGCGACCGGAGCCGGCGTTGCCCTCGTCGCGAGAAGCGCTCGCGGCGGCCCAGCGTTCGAGTCGCCCCACGGCCCGTGAGGTCGCCGCCAGCATCGCGTCGATGTGGATCCCCGTACGGGGAGATCGGCTCGAGCGCGACGACGACGCCATCATCGGTGGAATCGCCAGGGTCCAGCATACGTCGCTGGTGATCGTCGCCTTCGATCGGAAGGCGGGCATGCCGACATTGTCGTCGGTTCGCAAGGCGACGCGACTCGCACGGCTCGCCGGTCACCTCGATCTTCCGCTGCTTCTGCTGGTCGACACACCTGCCGCGGCGCTTCTGCAGCCCTCGCCGTTCCCGGTCGGGCAGGCCGCCGCCCAGCTCGCCTCGGTGCTCTCGTTGCTGCCAGTCCCGGTGGTCTCCGTGGTGGTCGGTGTCGCGGCTGGTCCGCTTGGGCTCGCCGCACTTCAGGCGGATCGCGTGTTGATGCAAACCAACGCCGTTATGTGCAACACGGTCGCCGACACGCAGCTCCCGCACGGTGGCCGCCGACGCGGTACGGACGATTTCGGAACGGTCGCGCCGGCCCATGAGTGTGTCCGCCTCGGCATCGCCGACACCGTCATCGACGAGCCACGACCGTCGGCCGACGTCGACCCCGAGAGTGCCAGTCTCGCGGTGAACCACGCCGCGATCGCTGCCATCACCGAGGTCAGCGCCTCCGGGCAGCGGCGTCTGCTCGATCGTCGGGAGCAGCGTCTGCGCACGCTCGGGCAGTCCACTCCCGGTGGCCGGGCCGAGGCGAGTCACGAGGTCATCGATCTCCAGAACTGGCAGCATGCCCTTTCGGAGACGATCGACGAGTGGCGTGACCGCTGGGAGCAGCGGCGCCCCGCGGCGCCCCGCAAGTCGATCCAGCGACCCGACCTGGGCGAGCTGGCGACCAGACTGCGGGCACGCCGGGCCGAGCTGATCGAGCGGACGGGTATCCAGGAACGCCTGGCAAGTCTCGAGGAGGAGCTGCGGGCACGCCAGTTGGGGCGAGATCAGGAGACACAGGGGAAATGAAACATATCCGCGTCATACAGATTGGATACGGCACCGTGGGCGGTGCGGTGATCGAGCAGATCGGTGCGTATCGCCCGCTTTGGCGGGAGCGGCTTGGGCTCGATGTGAGCCTGGTGGCCATCGGTGGCCGTGGTGGCGCGGTGTGTGTCGACATCGATCACGGCCTCACGGACGAGGAGTGCCGGGAGCGGGTGGAGCAGCGTCGCACGGGGGGCACCACCGGCGACAGCCTGACGCCGTGGGACGCGGTCATTCACCAGGCATCGGCCGAAGGGCACACCGTCGTCATGGACGCCGCCGCCGGCGATGACACTGCCACCTTCGACGCGCTCGCCCTCAACCAGGGGGCCGGGGTCGTGCTGTCCAACAAGGCACCGCTGGCATTGCCGTCGAGCGATCCGCGCAGCCAGGTGCTGTGGCAGGCGGCCCGATCGAACGGGCTCCTTCGCTACGAGGCGACGGTCGGGGCGGGGCTGCCAGTCATCTCCACCCTGCAGACACTGCTCGACACCGGCGACGATGTGCTCGAGATCACCGGCATGCTCTCAGGGACCTTCGGGGCGATTTTCACGGATGTAGTCGCCGGCACGCCGTTCTCCCAGGCGGTACGCAAGGCGAAGGAGGCCGGCTTTACGGAGCCTGATCCTCGTGACGACCTGAGCGGCCTCGATGTCGCGCGCAAGGCGCTCATCCTCGCCCGCTCGAGTGGGATCGACGTCGATCTCAATGCCATCGACGTGCGCTCGTTCGTACCCGACGAGCTCGCTGATGTCTCGATCGAGGCGTTCCTCGACGGGCTCGACACCATGGACGACGAGATCGCCGGCCTCGCTGCCGATGCGGCGAAGGACGGCGGTGCCCTGAAGTACGTCGCGTCCGTGCGCCGTGGCGGAGAGGTCACCGTCGGACTGCAGGCCGTGCCGACGAGCACGGTGCTCGGTGCGCTCACCGGACCGGAGAACGTCGTCTCGTTCCGCACGGAGCGCTACGACCAGCACCCGACCGTCGTGTCCGGTCCCGGCGCCGGCGCTGCGGTGACCGCGGCAGGCATGGTTGGGGACATGCTGCGCCTCGGCATACTGCTTGGCTGAACGGCGTTCGTCCATGCCAACACAGTCCGGTGCTCCATGTGTATTTGACGCCAGGCGGCGCTCAAGGCTTGTGGAGGGGAACCCGGCGTGACCACCCTCCCGGAGCCCCTCGCCATCCGGGGGCTTGCGCACCTATCGACGTGGGCACCGGGGCCCTGGGAGTCGCGTTCGGTGGTCGTTGCTGATTCCTGACGCAAGACGCGAGACTCCGAGGTCGACGGCAGCACTCACATGGGTGCTGCCGTCGAAAGAGCGTCGTGGCCACCACACTGGCGATGCCCCTGGCGCATGCCCTGCCTGGCTCGCTCCGGAGAGGCCGGATACCAGCTCAGATGCTCTCTGCCTGCGGGCGCCACTCGTACTCCATGTACCGGGCGGTGGTCCGGGCAGCATCCATCCCGTGCAGACGCGCTACCACGTGCAGCGCCATGTCGATGCCGGCGGAAATGCCCGCCGACGTGATCACGGTGTCCTGGTCGACGAACCGGACCTCCTCCTGCACGTCGATGGTCGGGTACGTCCCACGCATCCGGTCGATCGACCCCCAGTGCGTGGTCGCGGAGAGGCCGTCGAGCAGCCCGATCTCCGCGTAGAGGAACGCGCCGGTGCAGACGCTCGTCCGCAGGGCGACGCGCTCGGCCTGTTCCCGCAGCCAGGTGAGCAGCTTCGTGTTGCTGACGGCGGTCCGGGTTCCGTAGCCGCCCGGCACGACAAGGATGTCCAGGGGCGGGTGGTCGTCGATGGAGTGGTGCGGCACCACGACGAGGTCGCCCCTGGCGTGCACCGGCTCGTTCGTCTCGGCGATCGTCAGCACATGGAAGAGCTTTTCGTCGCGCGGCGAATCGGCGGTCCGGGCGACGTTGAAGACCTCGAAGGGACCGAAGGCGTCGAGAACCTCGACATCGTCGAAGAGCAGGATCCCGACCGTACGCGTTCCATTCGTCATGGTCACTCCTTGGGTGCTGACACCGTGCCGTTGATGCCCTGCCGCTCTTCGAGCAGCCAGGTCTGAAGTGGTCCCTCGCTGACGGTGAGGCCATCGACCCCGAGGCTGATCAGGAGATCCGCCTCGGCCCGGGTCGTCGCGCCCCACGAGATGACGGTCGCCCCGACCTCGTCGAACCGCCGCATCAGGGCGGGTGTGATCAGGTTGCGATGAATCGATACCGCCGGGTGCTCGAGGGTCTCCAAGCGGGAGAAGATCGCATCGCGCTCCTTCTGGTCCCCGACCGAATAGATGCGATGCACGTCCGGCTCTTCCCGAATCCGATCAAGCTGGATCCAGAAGCGGGTGCACATGATGATCGGCCGATCGGGAAACTCCTCCCGCATGGTCGTCACGATGCTCGGAGCGAGATTGGGATCCTCGCCCTTCAGGTCGAACATGACCGGCAGGTCGGGTGGTGTCGCCGCCAACAGCTCGCGCACGTTCAGGCGGGGCGTCCACCCCGGCGCCAGCTCCCAGCGGTCCCACAGGATCGGCAGCGGACCGAGTGTCTTGAGATGGCGCACCTCCAGCCGGCTGCGATAGCGCCAGACATCGGCTTCGATCATGTCGACCCCACGCCGGACGGCGCGCTCGACCTTCGGCAGGTGATTTCCCGCGCGATGTCCGACGATGAACGGGCGATGGTCAGGCAGGGCTGGATGGGGATGCGGCACGTACAGGCGTCCTTTCGATCGTGACCATGGGCGGCGCGTGGGGCGCCTCGATAGAGCATACCGGTACCGTGTCGTCGACGCGAGATGGACGGTGATGTGCTGTGTGACTGGTACACTTCAGGCGAAAAGCAGGGCGCGAGACGTGCGCTCGCCGGCGGCTGCCCTGTCGGCGGCGGGTGCCCGCATGTGGAGGCAAGGCATGGCAACCGATCAGCCAGGTGAGTCGGTGACCGAGGAGCAGGACGGGCAGTACTCGACCGTGTCGGAGGACATCCCCGTCTCGATCTACAAGGTAGGGCCCGAGCGTCACCCACGGGAAGCCGGCGAGCTGCTCCGGCGTGACGCCGGCGACATCAATGCCAACATCGTCACGATGGAGCGGTCGGGTGCCGAATCGGTCGAGGGTGAGCGTGTGGTGATGGATCGCTCGGGTGCCCGCACGCTGTCGGCACGCTCCGTGCAGATGGAGAATTCCGGGGCGCTGATGGCGTCGTCCGAGCGAATGGTGTTGCAGGGGTCGTCGGCGATCGTCGCCAGCGCGAAGGAGCTGCGACTCTCCCGAAGCACGGCCGTGGTTGCCAGCGCGGGCGAGGTCGTCGCCGAGCAGGGCGCGTCGGCCGGAATGCTGGTCACCGGCGAGGTGAAGGCAACCGGCGACGTTCGCAGCACCTTCATGATCGCCGGCGAGGTGAACGCCGAGGGTGATGTCGTGGTCAGGTTCGACGCCGCCTCGGCATTCGCGCTCGGGGCGGGCGTCGCCACGGTTCTCCTCGTCCTGCGGGGGCTGCTGCGGCGCATCTTCTAGACGATGTGGATTCAACCCGACCCTGCCGGCCATCCCAGCGCCGGCCGGTGCCAGGATCCATTTCGGGATGGGTGCGCGGTCGAGGTGTCGGTGTCGAGGGAGAGTGATTCGATGAACAAGCTGTTTTCGTTCGTGATCGGGGGCGCGATCGGTACCGCGGTCGGCGCCGCCGTCAGCGCCCTGCTTGCGCCCCAGCGCGGCGAGGAGCTTCAGGCCGAGGTGCGGGCGACCCTCAGCGAGGCGAAGCGTGCCGGGGAAGCCGCCGAGGCCGAGGCGAAGGAGCGGTTTCGTCAGCGATTTCGCGAGCGTGTAGGGGATCCCAACGCGCTCGCCGATCGTGCCTGAGCATGGTTTGCATGTGCGAAATCCAGCGGGAGCGGGCGGCGTGCACCACCGGGTAGGAGTCGTCGGCGCCGGGCAGCTCGCGCGCATGATGGCGCAGGCGGCGATCCCGCTGGGCATCGAGATCACCGTGCTCGCCGCATCGGCTACCGACGGCGCTGCCCGGGTGGTGCCGAACGTCATCGTCGGTGCGCCCGACGATCCGGAGCGGATTCGGGAGCTCGCCCGGCGCGTGGATGTCGTGACCTTCGATCACGAGCTTGTCGACCCCGACCTGCTCGAGGATCTCGAGCGGGACGGCGTGCGCGTTCATCCCGGTCCCACCGTGATGCGGCTGGCCCAGAACAAGCGGCTGCAGCGCGAGATGATGTCCGAGGCTGACCTGCCTTCGCCCGCCTGGGCTCCGGTGGGCGGGCTCGCCGACCTCGAGCGTTTTGCGACCGACAACGCCTGGCCGGTGGTCCTCAAGGCCACCCGCGGTGGTTACGATGGCCGGGGCGTCTGGGTGGTCCGTGATCGCGATGAGGCGGAAACGCTGCTGTCGCAGATCGCGGCGCACGGCACCGAGGTGCTGGTCGAGGCGTACCTGCCACTGGACGGGGAGCTTGCGGTGCTGGTGGCACGCAACCCCAGCGGCGCGTGTCGTGTCTATCCCGCCACGGAGACGGTCCAGCGGGACGGCATCTGTCACGAGCTCCACGTTCCTGCTCGCTTCGACCCGTCCGTGGCCCGCAAGGCGGAGGACCTCGCCATGCGGATCGCCGGAACGGTCGGCTCGACCGGGATCCTCGCGATCGAGTTCTTCGTGGTTGGCGGCGACGTGCTCATCAACGAGCTCGCCCCCCGGCCGCACAACTCCGGTCACTGGACCATCGAGGGCGCGGAGACTTCCCAATTCGAGCAGCACCTGCGGGCCGTCCTCGACTGGCCCCTCGGATCCACCGATCTCGTGGCTCCCGGCGTGATGACGCGAAACCTGCTCGGGCCGGATGACGGCAGCGACCCGTTCGTCCGGATACCGCTGGCGTTGCGCGCTGCCGACGCCCATCTCCACTGGTACGGCAAGGAGGCGCGACCCGGACGCAAGATCGGCCACGTCACGGCCCGTGCGGGCTCGCTCGACGAAGCCGGGCGGGCCGCCAACGCTGTGTGGTCGGTGCTCATGTACGGGGAGTGATGATGCAGGCACAACCTCTGATCGGTGTTGTCATGGGCAGTGATTCCGACCTGCCCACCATGCAGGCGGCGATCGACGTCCTGAACGAGTTCGGCGTGACGAACGAGGTGCGCATTCTCAGCGCCCACCGCACGCCGGACGAGATGTTCGCTTATGCCCGGGAGGCAGCCGGTCGCGGCGTGCGGGTGATCGTCGCCGGCGCGGGCGGCGCGGCACACCTCCCCGGCATGATCGCCTCCGCGACCCCCCTCCCGGTGATCGGCGTGCCGGTGGTGGCCACGCCGCTGGCCGGGATCGACGCGCTGCTCTCGATCGCGCAGATGCCTGGCGGCGTGCCGGTTGCCACGGTCGCGGTCGGAAACGCGAAGAACGCCGGTCTGCTCGCCGTTCGCATCCTCGCGACGGCGGATGATGCGCTCCGGGACAGGATGGAGCAGTACCAGCGGGACATGGGCGACACCGTGCGCGCGAAGGATCGGGCGTTGCGCGGCGAGGCATGACCCTGACGGACCCTGTCGGGCTCTCATCCAATGATATGTGTCACGTTTTGTGGTAGATACGGGTAACCTTGATTGAGGACGCGAGCCCGCGCCGTGAACGCGCCCGGGTGTCGCCGCCCACCGCCAACGACGCAGTGTTGGCGATATGGTGCGGGTGGGCAGGAGTCGATTGGGATGCGAAACAGTACTGAGGTCCCCGGTGCAGCCGATCTGAGCGCCGGCACGCGCTACACCATGGCAGAGGCAGCCAGGATCAAGGGGGTCTCCTACCATACGGTGTCGCGAGCCGTGCGCAGCGGCAAGCTGCCCGCCCAGCGGCTGGGCCGCATGGCCCTCATCTCCGCCCAGGATCTCCAGGCCTGGCGCCCGATGCGCGAGCGAGCGCCGCGGAAGTATCGCCGGCCCGAGCCGAGCGACGACATGCTCGACGAGCGCCCCGTGCTTGCCGACACGGTCGGCTCGACGACCTACATCGATCGGCTGGTGCTCGCCGGCGAGCAGCTGATGGAGGTCTCCTCGGCCGAGTACACCGGTCATTTCGGGCCCTGGCTGGCCCAGTGGCTCGCAGCGAGTCTCAGGCATGACGCTGCGGTGATCTGGAGGGCCGACCCCGGCGGCGAGGGGGCCGAGATGTTCGGTGCGTACGGCGTCGACGCCGAGCTCCTCCCGAAGCGCATGCCCGACCGCTCGATGGAGGCCGTCCGTCGTCTCACGCATGGTGGTGCACCGATCGGACTCGACCGGAATGCCAGCCGGCAGGCCGGCGTCGATGTCTGGCTGCCACGACCGCTGGACAGCAGCGTGCTCCTGATCCCCCTGGTCGCGGGCAATCGCACCGTCGGCTATGGCGTGGTGGCGGGGGACGGGTCGCAGGATCCCCTGTCCGAGGGTGAGCGCAGCTTTGCCCAGCGACTCGGCCTGCAGGCCGGCTTCGCGATCGAGCATGTCGAGCTGCGCCAGGCGAACCAGAAGGAGCTGCTCGGTAGTCCCACGGTCTTCGACGAGCTGCCGATCCAGCTGCTGGCGGTCGATCGTCACGGCACGATCGTGTATGCCAACCAGGAGTTCACCCGCCTCTGGGGCGAGGAGGTTCAGGCACGTCACATCGGGCGCCACTACTCCCATTTTCTGCGTACCTTCAGGTGCGAGACGCTGGATGGTGTCAAGGTCCCGCTCGAGGAGCACCCGATCACCCGCGGGTTGCTCGGCGAGACCATGAACGAGGTCCGGTACCACGTGCCGGAGGCGCTGGGTGAGGCCCATGTCTTCTCGCTCTCGACACGACTGGTCCTCGACAGCGAGGGCAACCAGACGGGCGTCGTCCTCACGGCCCGCGACGTGACCGATGAGCTCGAAGATGACGGCGACCCCTCCCGGACGCCCATGGAGATGCTGACCCGAGCCCGGCGACGCGTCGAGGCACTTGCCCACCTCCTCACCGAGATCGCGCAGTGGCACGACGGGGAGGATATCTTCGCGCTCCTCGCGAGGCGCTCGTGCGAGATCCTTGACGCGGATTCCAGCGTCGTGGTGATGCCGAACGATGCAGGCACCATGGTCATCAGGGCCACGCACAACATGCCGGATGGTGTCGTCGGCAGGAGCATGAGCCGGCTGCGCTTCCCGAGCGCGCTGCTCGCGATGGCCAGGCGCGACCTCTACTACGTCAGCGAGGACGAGGCCGGTGCCGGCGGCAGGGAGCTCCTCCGCGAGGGCGGCGCGAAGCTGGCGCTGCTGATCCCCCTCGTCGATGGGGAGGAGGCGCTCGGTGTGCTGGCGATGCACTACACCGATGTCACCCGCCTCCAGCAGGTTGATGCCGACCTCGCCCGTGCGGTAGGGCGCCAGATCGGTCATGCCGTGCACCTTCGCACCGTCGTCGGCGACCTCGAGGCATCGCGGCGGCGTCTGTTGGCGACGCTCGACCAGCTTCCGCAGGCGATCGTCATCCTGGATGATCACGAGGGCCACATCGTCGCGATGAACCGGGAGGCCCAGCAGGTCTGGGGCGATCATGTTGGAGACTACGGCGGCGAGATTCCCTTCGTGGACGAGCAGGGAGCGGCAGTTCCGCTCGATCGCCATCCGCTGATCCGCGCGCTTCACACCCGCCGCACCGAGCTCGCGGTGCCGCTCGTCACCAGGGACGTGGCGGGTGGTCTGGTCGACGTCCTCGCGAACATCTCCCCGATCGTCGGGCGGTCGGGCGAGCTGCGTGGTGTGGCAGCCGTCGTCCAGCGGCGAGAGCATTTCAGGCAGATCGATCGCGCCCGGGACGAGTTCATCTCCGTCGTCGCGCACGAGATCCGGAACCCGCTCACGTCCCTCCGCGGGAACCTGCAGATGCTGGAGCGGCGTCTCGGTCGAATGGATTCCGGCGACGCCCGCCGGGAGGTCGAGCGAGTGCACGCATTGGTCGATCAGGTCGATCGGGTGGGGGATCTCGTGAGCAGCCTGCTCGATGTCTCGCGGGCCGACCTCGGCAAGCTGACCGTCAATCCCACCGACACCGACGCCGTCCAGCTCGCGAAGGACGCCATCTCGGATATCGTCGGTCAGCTGGATGGTCGGAGCGTCACGTTCTCGGGACCGGAAACCCTGCCGGTCACCTGGGACGACGTGCGCATCCGGCAGATCCTTGCGAACCTCCTGTCGAACGCCGTGCGGTATGCGGAGAAGGGCGATGTCGAGGTCAAGGTGAGGCCGGCTGGCAGCGACCGGGTGACGGTATCGGTGCGGGATCACGGTCCCGGTATCCCACCGCGACTGCGACCACACCTGTTCCACCTCTACCACCGTTTCGACGATGGTGAGGAGACATCGGACGCGCTTGCGACCCGCCAGCGCGGGCTCGGAATCGGGCTCTACATCAGCGCGCGCATCGCCCATGCCCATGGTGGCGAGCTCACGGTCGACGACGCGGAGGGTGGCGGGGCGATCTTCACCCTGTCACTGCCGCGCACCGCCGCCAGTGATGGAGGATAGATAATCGTGCGAAAGGTCACGATCGGGACATGAAAGAGGGCCGGCAAGCTGCCGGCCCTCTTTACCTCCCGCGCGTCACCGGTACCGCTGGCTTCAGTCCGCGTTGACGGTGACAGCCTGTCGCGTCTCCTGCTGGTCGAGCGGCAGCGCCCGCTGCGCGCCATCCGGCAGGGTTTCGACGGCGGCACCGATGAAATCCCGGAACAACGGGTGCGGCCGGTTCGGTCGGCTCCGGAACTCGGGATGGAACTGCACGCCGACGAAGAATGGATGATCGGTGATCTCCATGATCTCGGCGAGGGTGCCGTCGGGCGACATGCCGCTCACGATCAGGCCGGCCTCGGCCAGTCGTTCCCGGTACTCGTTGTTGACCTCGAAGCGGTGCCGGTGGCGTTCGTCGACGTGACTGGTGCCATAAGCGTTGCCCGCCGTGGTGTCAGGCACCAGCTTGCAGGGCCACAGGCCCAGGCGCATAGTGCCACCCATCTCGACACCGCGCTGGCCCGGCATGAGATCAATGACCGGATGCGGTGTCTGCGGGTCGATCTCGGTCGAGTTGGCCCCGTCGAGTCCGAGGACGTTGCGGGCGAACTCGATCACCGCCATGTGCAGCCCATAGCAGAGTCCGAGGTAGGGAATGCGGTTCTCACGGGCGATCTGCACCGCCCGAACCTTGCCCTCGATGCCTCGGGGTCCGAAGCCGCCCGGCACCACGACCCCGGAGACGTGCCTGAGGATCTTCTCCATCTCCTCGGGCGTGGCGGTCTCCGAGTTGACCCACTCGATTTCGATGTCGACGTCGTGATGGAGCCCTGCGTGCATGAGCGACTCGGTCACGCTCAGGTACGCGTCATGCAGCTCCACGTACTTGCCAACGAGCGCGATCCGGATCGTCCGCTTCTCTTCGACGATGCGCTCGACCATGCGCGTCCAATCGCCCAGCTGGGGCTCGGTCGGCAGGTCGAAGTGCTCGGCGACGTAGGCACCGAGGCCTGCCTCCTCGAGCTCGAGCGGAACCTCGTAGATCGTGCGTGCGGTCGGCATGCCGATCACGGCTTCGCGATCGACATCGCAGAAGAGCGCGATCTTGTCGCGCACCTCTTCGGGTATCTCGCTGTCAGCGCGGGAGACGATGATGTCGGGCTGGATACCGAGCGAGCGGAGCTCGCGGACACTCTGCTGGGTTGGCTTCGTCTTCAGCTCGCCGGTCGCGCCCAGCTTCGGCAGCAGGGTCACGTGGACGAAAAGGTAGTTGCGGCGGCCGAGCTCGCGTCGCATCTGGCGGATCGCCTCGATGAACGCCTGGCCCTCGATGTCGCCGACCGTGCCGCCCACCTCACAGATCACGACGTCGGATTCGTGCTGTCTCGATGCCAGGCGGATGCGACTCTTGATCTCGTCGGTGATGTGCGGGATGACCTGGATCGTGCCGCCCAGGTAGTCGCCACGTCGCTCCTTGGCGATCACGCTGGAGTAGACCTGTCCGGTAGTGACGTTGCTGGCCCGGGAGAGGTTCTCGTCGATGAACCGCTCGTAGTGCCCAAGGTCGAGGTCCGTCTCGGCGCCGTCGTCGGTGACGAACACCTCACCGTGCTGATACGGCGACATCGTGCCCGGATCGACGTTCAGATACGGATCGAGCTTCATGATCGAGACGCTCGCGCCGCGCGCCTTGATCATCCGTCCGAGGGAGGCGGTAGTGATGCCCTTCCCCACGGACGACGCCACACCACCGGTCACAAATATGTACTTCGGCATCGGTCTTGCTCCGTCTCAACGCAGCGGGTGCGCCAGTTCCTCACTCTTTGCTACGCGCTGGGGCTCGGGACGATAAAGGTCATCGCCTCACCGAAGTCCGTGCTCCGGATCGCGATCTTGTCCACGGCATCCGGAAGGTCGATGCCGAGATGGGTTGCCAGCTCATCGACCGGAGCCCGGTTAGTGTCGCCCTTGTCCGTGGCGAACTGCATCGGGATCACGACGTTGGGCTCGATGGTGCCAATGATCTTGGCGGCCTGTTCGGGAGTGATGATACCCTCGCCGCCGCCTGCCGGGATCAACAGGACGTCGATGTTGTCGAGCGCGTCGGTCAGCTCGGGCGTGAGTGGGTGCCCCAGATCGCCGAGGTGCGCCACGCGCATGCCCTCGATCTCGAACACGAAGATCGTGTTGTAGCCGTGGTCGGCGCCCTTGTTGTTGTCGTGGTAGCTGCGGAAGCCGTGGATGAAGATGTCGTGGATCTCGTACTCGCCCGGACCGTCGATCAGGGCGAAGTCGTCCTTGATGCCCTTGAAGTTCTTGTGCTCGGCGTGATCGTGCGAGACGGTGACGATATCGGCGGATGGCTTGCTGCTGAAGGCATACCCGGTGGAGCGACCGGGGGGATCGGTGATGATGGTGCCTTCCTTCGACCGGATGCGAAAACCGTTGTGACCGTACCAGCGGAAATCGGCCATGTCAGGATGTATCCCTCCCCGAAACGGTGCCGGGTTGCGGCCTGCGACCCAGAGCGACCTCGTTCGAACAATGGACATACGACCCTGCGCTCGCGCCCAGGATCGATTGGAAATGCGGCGATGACGCCTGTCGTCGGAGACGAGGACAGGCACCAGCCTGATCTGTGTTTCGCAGGGGGGTATCGGGATGGCGTCGAGCGACGTGGGTCCTCCCGCAGCCTCCTTCACTGTACCACACGGCGTACGTCCACTACGTGTCGGTTGTGGTGAGCGGTTCTCGGGGGGGCCGGCGCCGACGTACGGGCGAGAGCGCAGATGTGCGTGAAGCGGGCTACTCGAGCGTGTCGTCGGTGTCATCACCGGCAGCGAGCTCGTCGATCACCTGTTTCGCGACGTCCCATCCGTAGCCACGGCGGGCGAGGTACGCCGCCGTGCGCTGGCGCCGCTTGTCGGGATCCTGTCCCCGCTCCTTGCGCCACTTGTCCGCGGCGAGTCGGCGCGCGTCCGCGACCTCGTCGATGTCGGCCTCCTCGATGGTCGCTTCGATGATCTCCCGGTCGACACCCTTCTCTCGCAGCTCGTGGGCGAGGGCGCGCCGTGATCGAGGCTTGCCGCTGCTGCGCTGTTCGACCCAGGCAGCGGCGAACTGCTCGTCGTCCAGGTACCCCCAGTCGACGACGCGTCGGATCGTCTCGTCGATCGCAGCCGCGGTATACCCCTTCTGGCGCAGACGCTGGCGCAGCTCCCGTTCCGATCGTCCGCGGTGGGTGAGGAGGTTGAGGGCTGTGGCGGTGGCCCGGTCAGGCTCGTCGGCCGCCCGCAGGCGATCGATGTCGCTTTCCCGGAGGTGGTCTCCGACGGCGATGGGATGTTCCGACAGCGCTCGCAGACTCAGGCTGAAGGCGTACGTTCCGTCGAGGTAGACGTTCATGCGCTCTGCCGTCGCCTGCTGCGGCGAGATCCGTGTGACCGTGCCGCTGGTGGGGACCTTCCTAGTACGGGACGTGTTCGATGTCATGCGTGCCTTTCGCGCAGAGTGGGCAATCGGCGGGCAGGAGGGCCGGATACGCGGCGTCGAGCAGGCCGAATACGGGGTAGCCGTCGATCTCCGGGTCGGCGAGGTTCCACAGCGTGGCGATCTCGATGATCTCACCGCCGAGCTCCTCAACGACGTCGGAAAAGCGATTCAGCGTCTCCCCGCTGACGATGATGTTGTCGACGAGGAGGACGCGTTTCCTGGTGATGAGGTTGTGGAGATTTTCGGCGATGCGGAGACTGCCATCCTTGCCGTCGGCGGCATGGACGACCCTGGCGCGGGGCTGCAGGAAGTAAGCGACCCACTGTGCGAGCGCGACGCCCCAGATGCTCGGCGTGACGACAGTGTGGATCTTGTCGGTGAACACCGCTTTCGCGATCGCGTACCCCATGCGGCTGCCCACCTCGGTGTTGGTGAGGAGATGGTCGCGATCGATCAGGATGCTCGTGTGGCGGCCGGATCGATACTCGAAATGGCCCTCGCGCAGGAGGAGCTCCCGCCGCAGGTAGGAATGGATCGTCGAGCTGAGTCCCGGAGCGTAGGTGGCCATTGCCGGTTCTCCGTGGTCGATCGGGCTGCCGAACGGCACTGGAACACGATGGGAATCGCGCGTTTGTCAGCTTATCACGTGCTGTGGGGCGGGCTTGTGCGTCTGATCAGGCCGATCGGACCGCCATGCGATCGGTGAGCGACCGGAGGGCGGCGAGCGCTCGCGGATCGGTACCCGATGCGAGTGCATCGAGAGCGGTCACGGCCTCGTCGTGGTAGGCATGCACCCGTCGCTCCACATCGCTGGCGATGTCGTACGACTCGAACATCGAGAGCACCGCCTCGACGCCATCCTCGCCGACACGATCCCCACCGAACACCTGGGCGAGCGTCTCCCGATCCTCGGGTGACGCCGCCGCCCGGAGGAGCAGAACCGGCAGCGATTGCTTGCGCCGGCGGATGTCGTCGGCGGTGTCCTTGCCCGTTTCGGCGGCCTCGCCCCAGATGCCGAGTGCGTCGTCGCGAATCTGGAAGCCCAGGCCGAGCGCCTCGCCGAATCTCGCGAACAGGTCCGCGGTCTCGTCGCTGGCGCCGCCGAGAAGTGAGCCCGCCCAGGCGGAGAACCTGACGATCGCCGCGGTCTTGCCCCGGATCATGTCCAGGTAGTCATCGGGCGAGACGTCATCCCGGCCCTCGAACTCGAGGTCGAGTACCTGGCCGCGCACGATGTCGATCGTCATTCGGTTGAAGGCGCGGGCGATCTCGAGCAGGCGATCGGTGGTGATGTGCGGTGAGGGTGTGTCCAGCACACCGATCTGCGCGGCGGCGAAGAGCGCGTCGCCGGCGTTGATCGCCTGGGCGTCACCCCAGATCCTCCACACCGTCGATCGGTGCCGGCGGTTCGGACTGCGGTCCTGAATGTCGTCGTGGATCAGGGTGAAGTTGTGAAGCAGCTCGATCGCGGCGGCCAGCGGCGCGGCATCGGCGGGTGTACCCCCAGCGGCCACGGAGGAGAGAACCGCGATCAGGGGACGCATCCGCTTGCCCTGGATCCTGCGCTGGTCGTCCTCGTCAACCGGTGCGCCGGACGGCGTGATCTTGCCGAAATGATAGGCCGCCATGCGGTGGAGCAGGTCGGCGTTGACGTCGAGCTCCTGGAGCAGCGTGTCGATCGCCCGGTCGATGTGGTCCGTCGCCTCGTCGAGCAGATCCTGCGATCGGCCAGTCTGCGACGTCGTTCCGTGGTCTGTCACGATTCTCCCCCACCATCGGAATGGCGCGATCACGCCCGATTGCACATCCGCAGGGAAGGATACCCCGCGACGATGCAGGTGGCAGGTTTCGTCGTCCTGAACTGCATCAGGAACGAGCTTCATAGTAAAATATCGATAGTGAGAACTTCGCCTGTGTAAGGCTCACTTTCCCTCCGATCCCGATGCTACGTTCAAGATTGCCAGTGTCCCTGGTGCGGAGGGTCCGCAGAGACAGAACGGGAAGGCCGACATGTTCTATTTCGACCCAATGTATTTCGTGTTCATGTTACCGGGCCTCATCTTCATGCTCTGGGCGCAGAGCCGGGTCCGGGGGGCGTACAGCAAGTATTCCAACGTGCGCAACAGCGCCAACGTGACGGGTGCCCAGGCGGCACGCCGGGTGCTCGACAGCCAGGGCCTGTACGATGTCCAGATCGAGCAGGTCGCCGGTGAGCTGAGCGACCACTACGATCCTCGGGATCGCACCCTGCGCCTGTCGCAGGGCGTCTACGGGGTTCCGTCGATCGCCGCGATGGGTATCGCCGCCCATGAGGCCGGGCATGCCATCCAGCATGCCAAGGCGTACGCGCCGCTCCAGGTCCGTACGGCGCTGGTGCCGGCCGTGAGCCTCGGCTCCAACCTCGGCATCATCGTGCTGATTGCCGGTTTCCTGCTCGGCATCACCGGGCTCGCCTGGGCCGGCGTAGCGCTCTTCGCGCTGTCGACCGTGTTCGCGCTCGTGACGCTGCCGGTGGAGTTCGACGCCACCAGGCGCGCCAAGGAGGCGCTCGTCCAGGTTGGGCTCGTCGACAACGGTCGGGCCGGTGGCGAGGAAAGCCAGGGTGTCGCCAAGGTGCTCGACGCGGCCGCCTGGACCTACATCGCCGGCTTCGCCACGTCGCTCCTCACGCTGCTCTACTACGTGATGCTCGTGAGTGGCATGCGCCGCAGCGACTGAACAGCTCGGTACCGCATCATTCCCAACGCCCCGGACGGATACCGTCCGGGGCGTTGTCGTATCCGGCCATGCAACTCCCCTTGTCCGGTATTCGTCTTGCGGCGCGAGCGCGCTTCACGATCCCGAGATGAGATGGAAGGTCGAGTAGTCGAGATTCGATCCATTCGCTCGCGCGACCAGCGTGAAGCCGCGCGGCCGCAGCTCGTGGCGCGTCACCGCGGCATCCACCTGGTCGAGCAGCGAGCGTATCTGCGCGTCCGACGGGATGAAGTCCTCCCGCACGACACCCTCGGGCATCGCGAGCCGGAAGAGGTGGTGGAACTCCCGCTGCGGATCCGGGTGTGGCATGCCAGCGACGGCCTCCGCGGAACGCGGTGCATCCGGAATCGACACCAGCGGTGCCACCCCGGCACCCCTGATCAGGTGGAAGTGGAGCTGGCCCACGTCCTGGTAGCGGCCGCCGTTGACCATCAGGCTCATCGGTCCGGTGCCGTCATACACCTCCCGACCGATCCGCCTGGCCTGTCGGAGGATCCCGGCGATGACACCGACTCGGGCCGGACGCACGTCGAGGATGTTCGAGATCCCGACCCTGGGCACGAGCAGAACATGCGTGTCCCAGCTCGGTCGCGGATGGTGGAAGGCGGTCAGCTCCCGCGTGGTGACGAGTCGCCGGACCGGGATCAGGGGCGACAGATAGGTGAACCCGAACCGGACGATCGGGCCCGCGAGGGCACTCCGGCTGGCACGGAACAGGAGTCGTGAGACCATGGACCATCCTGCGGCGGTCGCGGAAACGTCGCGATCCGCGGTGGAGTGCTCACTCCACGATTTCCGTCCGGGCAAATGTGGCGCCTGGAAAGATGACGAACACGTCGAGCCGGACCGCGCCGGTGTTTCGGAAGCCGTGCACCTCGCCGGCGGGAATGTGGATGGTTACGCCGGGACCCACCGGGACGACCTCATCGCCCAGCGTGACCTCGCCCGTGCCACCGGTGAAGACGAGTGCTTCCTCGACCGGGTGCGTGTGCAGCAGCACGCGCTCGCCCGGCTCGAGCCACTGCTCACCTACATAGAGCTGCGACGATCCCGTGCGGCTCGAGACGAGGTGACGAATGGCGAGGCCGCTCGGGCTCCGGTCCACCGGCTCCCGCTCGTGCTCGATGCGGGTCCCCATCAGCCGATCTCCTGGCGGATCACCTCGCGGCCGCGGTCCAGCGCCTCGAGATGCTGGTCGATCTCCGTGTACCCACCTTTCATCGTATTGAGGGAGATGTGGGTCGCTCCCATCTCCCGCCAGGCTGCTGCCTGGCGACGCCACTCGTCCGGGCCGTCGCTGGATACCGTGATCCGCGCTTCGATGCCGAACCCGGCTCGATCCCGTCCGCAGCGGTCGAGCTCGTCGAACAGCGCGCCCATCATGGCATCCATCTTTTCGCCCGGAATGCCTTGCGGGAAGAAGCCGTCGGCCATGCGTGCCGCGCGACGGATGGCAACCTCTGCGCTGGCTCCGATCCAGACCGGGATCGGGCGCTGGTTTGGCAGCGGCAGGATGCCGGCGTCATCGATGCGGTGCCATTTTCCCTCGAAGGTGATCACCGGCTCGGTCCACAGCGCCCGCATGACCTCGATCTGCTCCTCCATCCGCTTGCCGCGATTGTGGAAGTCCTCGTTCAGGCCGTCGTACTCAACCTTGTTCCAGCCGATGCCCACGCCGAGTCGCAGGCGGCCGTCGGAGAGGAAGTCGAGGGTCGCCGCCTGCTTGGCGACCAGCGCCGTCTGACGCTGGGGCAGGATCAGCACCCCCGTCACGAGCTCCAGCCGTTCGGTGAACCCCGCCGCCCAGGAGAGCGCCGTCAGGACCTCCAGGAACGGGTCGGTGCTGGAGTAGGCACCCCTCCAGCCCGGACGGCTGGCGGTGGAGGCGCCGAGGACATGGTCGTAGGCGAGGACATGCGAGTACTCGTGGCGCTCCAGGTGCTCGACGTAGCGCCGGATCGCGTGTGGGTCAGGCGGCATCTCGATCTGGGGCAGGACCGCCCCGATCCGGATCGGGCCATGCGTGGGTGAAGGGCTGGACACGTGGGACACCTTTCCTCGTGTTCGTGCGTATGCATCAGTGGGGACGGTGAGGTCCCGGTGGCATGTACCTGCCGAACGATGCCGCGAGGACCAGGCGGCGTCAAGGGACATTCACCGGGGAATCTGTCATTATTGTACGGACGATGTGGCGTGTACCGTCGTCTGGATCCAGCCTTCGCCACATTGACGAGCATCAGGAGACCCCACATGCGAAACCGGAATCGCGATTCTCTCACTCGCCGGCGATTCGTCGCCGGTGCCGCTGCGTTCGGCGCGTATGGCCTGGTGCCCGCAGTCGGGGCGCAGGAGCAGCCGCCCGTCATCGAGCCGGTCGATCCCGAGGGTGAGACCTCGCAGGATCCGATCGAGCCGGAGGGGCAGTCGACGGGCGAGATCGAGCAGATCGCCGAGGAGGCGACGGGAGAGTACTTCGCCGAGACCGGCCACAACATCGGCGAGCCGTTCCTCTCCGTCTGGCGTCAGGCCGGCGGGGTGGACGTGCTGGGCATGCCCCTCTCGGAGGAACGCTTCGGCTCCGAAACCGGCGCCATCGAGCAGTACTTCGAGGGGATCGTCCTCGTGAACGATCCGACGCTCGAGGGCATCTGGGCCATGCAGGGCCTGCATCTCGGGGATGCGCGGATCGCCGAGGCGGCACCTGCGTCCGCGCGGCGGCCGGTAAACGGCTGCTCCCCCGGAGATGCCACCTGTCAGTTCTTCCCGGAGACCGGACACACCATCTCCGGCGAGCTCGCCGAGTTCTGGAACCGGGGGGGCGGCGCACCGGTGTTCGGGCTGCCCCGCTCCGAGCCCTTCCAGGCCGGTTCCGCGACCCGCCAGGTGTTCGAGAAGGTCATCCTCGAGGTCAGCAGCTCCGGTGACATCAGTGCCGTTCCGGTGGGCCGCGAGATCGTGGCGGAGCTCGGTCTCGAGGGCGATCCGGCCTTCCTTCCGGCACCTCCTACCCTGGGAACGTCCACCCTGGTGTCGGCGAGCGATGGTCTGCGCCTGCGTGCCGAGCCGTCCACCGATGCCGAGATCATCGCGGTACTCGAGGACAACGCCGAGTTCATCGCCGTTACCGGTGCGACCGGCGAGTGGATCCCTGGCTACGCGGACGGATATTCCGGATACGTTGCGGCCGAGTACCTGACGGAGCGGGAAGAGCTGCCGAGGTTCTCCGTTGGCGGCGAGTGGGATACCAGTGTCTGGCAGGGCGCGGCGCTGGGTGAGACCAACATCCGCGCCGAGCCGACCACCGAGAGCCGCATCGTCCGCACGATCCAGTATGGAGATCCCGTGGTCGTCGTTGACTGGGTGCGCGGCGAGGAGGTCGATGGGGGCGGGTACATCTGGGCCCGCCTCGAGGACGGCACCTACATCTACGAGCGCAATGTCGGCCGGGCCGGTCCCGTGGAGCCCACACCGGTGCCGGACGATGCGCCGTGGGAAGGCAAGTGGATCGACTGCAACCTGACCCAGCAGCTGCTCATCGCGTATGAAGGGCGCACGCCGGTCCACGTCGCCGTCCAGACGACGGGGAAGCCCGGGTGGGAGACCCCCGAGGGCTTCTTCGCGATCAACACCCGGGTCGCGAACGAGACGATGGAGAGTGGCTCGATCGGGGCCGAAGAGTTCTACAAGCTCGAGAACGTGCTGTTCACGCAGTACTTCACCGATCGCGGTCATGCCCTGCACTTCGCCTGGTGGAAGACACCGGAGACGATCGGGCGACCGGGCAGCCACGGTTGCCTGAACCTCCTGCTGGAGGATGCCGAGTTCTTCTGGAACTGGGCCACGATCGGGACTCCCGTCTACAGCCACTACTGATCGCCTCGTGGGACGCCCGACACTGCCTGGCCGGAGGGCCCGGAGCGGGTCGTCTGGCGATTGGCGATGACGAATGCCTCCAAAACACGCCGTGTTTTCGCCCGATTCGGAGGCGGCCGGTATGTGGCACCAGTGCGTGTGCCCATGTCGAGCCGCCTCGTTATGGCGTACCATTGGGTGTTATGACGAGGATCGAGGGGGCACATCTGCGATCCCGTCACTCGCCCCCGCACGTTACGAACGGGCCCACGCGCCGCGGCATGTGCCGGCTCGGACCGACATGCGCTGGAGGTTTGCATGGCCAGACGGCCCAAACCCTTTTCGTCGGAGTGGACTACGGCGCCGCCGCAGGCACCGGAGCCTCCCCGCCTCTTCTCCGAACGCGCTCGCGAGATCATCTCCGCCATCGGCAGCCGCCTCCCCAGGGAGCGAACGCTCTCGATCTGGGTCGTGCTCGTCCTCGTCGCTGGATCGCTCTGGCTGGCCGGACCGCCGGGGCAGGCCCACCTCGATCGAGTGGCCTCCGTGGACGACGGGGTGACCCCGACGCCGGTGATCGACTGGGAGAGCCAGGAAGCGAGCTCGTCCTCGGCATCGATATCGACCGATTCCTTCCATGTCGCCGAGGAAGAGGGCGACATCGCCGCACTTCAGTCGACCCCGCCGAATCTCCAGCTGGGCCTCGACGAGATCCAGCACGCCGAAACCCTCACGCCGGAGGGCCTGCTGCCCGAGCATCGCATCCTCACGTTTTACGGCTTCCCCGGCAATGCCGACATGGGCATTCTCGGTGAGTACGACATGCAGCGGGTGCTCGAGCTCATGCGGGAGCAGGCGGCCGAGTACGAGGCCGCCGATCCGTCGCGTCCGGTCCTGCTCGCGTTCGAGGTGATTGCCTCCGTCGCGCAGCCGGAGCCTCAGGCGGACGGCAGCTACCTTCTCGACACGCCGAGCTCGGTGCTCGACGAGTACGCGGCGTTCGCCGAGGCGAACGACCTTCTGCTGTTCCTCGACGTCCAGATCGGCCGGCGGACCGTGCAGGCGGAGATCGAAGGCCTGCGGCCGTGGCTCGAAAAGCCGTTCGTCCATCTCGCGCTCGATCCCGAGTTCGCGATGCGCGAGGGAGAGGTGCCGGGACAGCACATCGGCCAGATCGACGCCAGTGACATCACGCTCACCCAGCAGTTCCTCGTCGACCTGACCACCGAGCTCGGGCTGCCGCCGAAGGTGCTCATCGTGCACCAGTTCCACTACTCGATGATCGAGAACAAGGACAAGGTCGCTCCGATGGCCGGTGTGCAGCTCGTGATCGATGCGGACGGGTGGGGTACACCGGAGGACAAGCAGGCGACGTACGACGTCGTCATCTCCCAGCACCCGATCGAGTTCAACGGTCTCAAGCTCTTCTACCAGCAGGACGTCCCGCTGATGACACCCGAGCAGGTGCTGGAGCTCGAGCCGTCGCCGGACCTTATCATTTACCAGTAGCAGTCGTCGCCGGCGTCCAGCACGCCGAATCGCGAGTGCCGCGGACCGCACCGTCGGTTCGTCGGCATGGGATGGGGACAATCAATGGGAAAGATCTTTGTCCTTGATGAGGACGGGATTGAGTCGCTGCTGCGGTCGGCATTGGTCGGCCGCATTGCCTGCTGTGCGCACGATGGCGACCGGCCGTATCTCGTGCCGATCCCGTTCGGCTACGATGGGGAGGCCGTCTACTCGATCAGCGGGCCGGGTCGCAAGCTGGACATCATGCGGGCGCAGCCAGCCGTCACCTTCGAGGTCGACGAGGCCATCGCGGAGGATCGCTGGCGCTCGGTCATCGCCGAGGGCATGTTCGAGGAGATCACCGATCCGGCCGCGCGACGCCGGGGGATCGAGATCGTCCAGCCGGCCAACGGGGTCGATTCGGTGTCGTCCGACATGATCGTCTACAGGATCCGCCTGACGCGAAAATCGGGCCGCTTCGAGGTGCCCGACGACGAGGCACATCTCTTCGCCTAGCCATGCCACCTTCGGCAACCGAACACGTCATCAATCAGGAGGACCGGGCACCTTTTCTCGGTCCTCCCTGCTGTGTGTCGTGTCATGGTCCCGATCTTGCTTGCCGATCGAGTAACTGAAGAGCGTCCGAAAGCATCGGCAGCGGAGCCCAAATGCTATCCCGGATTCATTAAGGCGTGGGAAGGCAGCAAACCGGTTCGATAGGTAAGGAACGAGATACATGCCGGAAGGAACGATGACGGGCGCACTCGGGGTGAGGAGCGGCTGATGGATCAGGGAAACGTGCGAAGCACCGGTACTGCGCTCGGCGTCGACGTCGTCGATCAGCGGGATTACAGGCCCAGACGCGGTCCCATGGCATGGGTCAGGAAGCACGCCCTCGAGATCGCGATGGCGACGCCCCTGTTCCTGTACATCCTCTTCTTCATGTTCGTGCCGGTGTTCCAGTCCATCTACTTCAGCTTCGTCCATGAAGGCACGAGCAGCTTCACGCTCGACAACTACCGTGACGTGATGGGCCGGAGCCAGTTCGGCGAGGCCTTCCGCAACACCCTCGGAATCACCGCATTCGGTGTCTCCATGGAGATGGTCGTCGGCATGGGGATCGCCCTGATGCTGTCCCGCGCCTTCCACGGCCGCGGCATCTTCCGGTCGATCGTCCTGCTGCCGCTGGGCGTGCCGACGCTGGTGGCCGGCGCCGCGATGCTCTACTTCGTGGGCTTCAACGGGTACCTCAACGAGATCCTGCTCGACCTCGGCATCATCGACGTGCCGGTCTACTGGCAGCAGAGCGGTGTGCGCGGCATGTTCATCATCGCGCTCGCCGACCTCTGGAAGACGATTCCCCTGGTGGTGCTGATCCTGCTCGCCGGTCTCGAGTCGATACCCGGCGACGTCTACGAGGCGGCCGGTATCGACGGCGCGGGCGGGTGGCAGAAGTTCTGGCACCACACCATCCCGCTGCTCATGCCCTCGATCACGATGGCCCTCATCCTTCGCGCCATCGACGCCTTCCGCATCTTCGATATCGCGATGGTCCTCGGCGGGCAGGCGATCCCGGTGATGAGCTCCTTCGTCTACTCCGACTACCGGGCCGGCAACACCAACACGGCCGCCGCGGCCGCCGTCATTCTCCTGATGATGATCGTCGTGTTCGTGATCGCCTACATCTTCCTCGTAGAGCGTCGCTCGGAGGTGAATCGATGAGTGCCACACAGGTACCGGCAAGCACCCCTGGCGACGGCATCGCATCCGGACCCAGACGGCGGTTCCGGGGGGGCAACGCTGGCTTCTGGGTGCTCGCGATCGTCGTCGCCTTCTTCCTGCTCGTGCCGCTGTACGTGCTCGTCAAGGTCTCGCTCAGCACGCTTGCGCAGGCAACGGCCCCGAGACCGTCCTACCTGATCCAGGATCCGACGCTGGACAACTGGCGCCGCCTTCTCACCTGGGACGTCATCGGCAGCCCGCTCCAGCACAGTCTCACCGTCGCGACGGGCACCGCGATCATCGCCATTCTGCTGGCGGCTCCCGCCGCCTACGTGGTGGCCCGGCTGCCGCGCGGCGTGCGCTACTTCGTGATTCTCGGCATACTGTTCACGCGCATGTTCCCCGAGGTGATCATCGCGACGCCGATCGCGTCGAACTTCTTCAGCTGGGGGCTCAACGATACCGACCTGGGCCTGATGCTGGCGCACCTGGTCCGGACGCTGCCGCTGGTGGCGTGGATTCTCGTCGGTTCGTTCGAGGTGATCCCCTACGACCTCGAGGAGTCCAGCGCCGTCGATGGCGCCAGCCGGATCGTGACCCTGGTGCGGGTGGTACTGCCCATCGCCGCGCCGGGCATCGCCGTGGCGGCCATCTTCGCCTGGCTCGACTCGTGGAACGACCTTCTCTATGCCATCTACCTCTTCCTTACAGAGCGCACGTTGCCGCTGGAGGTCTACTACTACGCAAATCGCGGCAACGTCACGGATGTGGCAACCTTCTCGGTCATCCTGACCATCCCCGTCGTCATCATCACGCTGTTCCTGCAACGCTGGATCAAGAGTGGATACCTCAGCGGGGCGGTGAAGGGATGACCCGGGACGACACGGTTGCGGGTCGCCGATCGGCGGCCTGAGACACGGCAAGCCCAAAGGAGGCTGTATGTATCGACGGATGAACGCCCGACAGCACCAGATCGCCAGTGAGCTGGTGGATCGGCATCTCAAGGGACAGATGGACCGGCGCGAGATGCTCAGGCGTGCCGGCATGCTGGGCATCACGGTGCCGGTGCTGAGCTCCGCCCTCGGCGCCCGCGGTGCGATCGCGCAGGACGCCTCGCCACAGGCCGAGGAGGACCTGCAGCTCGGAAACTGGGAAGGCTCGACGCTCCGGGTTGCCATCGCGATGGCGGAGTCCGAAGTCGCCGTCTTCAACGATGTCGTCGTCACCGGCTTCAACGAGGCGACGGGCGGTGAGATCGAGGTCGTCAACATCGAGGCCCAGGACGTCGTGCGGACGCTCGAGGCCCAGGTCGAGTCGGGGAACATCCAGCTCGACCTGCTCGTTCAGGACAACAGCACGCTGGCGCCGCTGGTCGACGGTGGCCTCGTCGAGGAGATCGCCGAGGCCGAGGAGATCATGCCGGCCGAGACGATCGAGGCGTTGAAGGAGGTGCTCCAGTTCGACGGCACCTACTACTTCCTGCCGGCGCGCCCGAACGTCCAGATCACCTACTACAACTCGAACCGGTTCGAGGAGTACGGCATCGAGCCGCCCACCACGTGGGATGACCTGCTCAGTGCGGGTGAGACGATCCGGGAGCAGGCTGGCGTGGGCCAGATCTCCATCCAGGGCGAGGCGGGTGGACCGGTCGGCGTGACCGTCACCCAGTTCCTCTGGCAGGCCGGTGGTGACCCGCTCGAGATCAACACCGAGGCGGGCCAGCAGGCCTTCCAGTTCATGCAGGACCTCAAGCCGTTCCTCACGCCGCAGTACCCGACCGCATCCTTCGACACCACCAACACGTTCCTGCTCAACGAGAGCGTGATCCTGGCGCAGAACTGGCCGTTCGGCGTCGTGGTCGTGGTGGGCGAGGGTGGCAAGGAGGAGATCCAGACCTACAGCGGCTGGGAAGGTCCGGAGGGCAACGCGCTGGTGCTCGGCGGCGATGTCTTCGGCATCGCATCGGGCACGCAGAACCGCGATATGGCGATCGACTTCACGCGGTTCTGGATGTCCCGTGAGGTGCAGGAGCGGCTCACCGCCGGGAACGGCTGGCCGTCCATGCGCTCGGATGCCCTCGGTCAGGTCGAGGACTGGCAGCAGCCGTACTTCGAGGTCGTCACCGAGGCCCTCACGTTCACGCGTCCGCGTCCGAATGTCACCTACTGGATCCAGGTCGAGAACATCCTCTCCGATGCGTTCAACGACATCGTGACCAACGAGCAGGATGTGGCCGAGACCCTGGAGCGATACCAGGCAGACATCGACGAGGCCGCCGGCGGGGCCTGATGCACACGAAGCGACGACGTTTGACCCTCCCAGATGCAGCGCATCTGGGAGGGTCCTTGCGTGCCGTCACGCCGTCGGATACCCGCTCGCCTGGCATGCATCAAAGGCAGGATTGGCATTGCGCCCGAAATCGCTTGTGTGGTGGTAAGCATCTTGCTTGTGAAGCATCAAACGGACCCGGAAAAGGGTGACAAAGCTGAAGTTCACTTGACGAGGGTGGATTCGAAAGAGTAGAACAGGCTTACCTGGATCATCGACGAAACCCGCGAGCAGAATTCTGCTGGCCGTGAGTTGCATCTGCGCGGGCGTAGGTCCGTATGGAGTTGACTGCGTCGATGGCCCTGGGTGCGTTGAAGTTGCGGAAGGTTGGATATCTAAACAACAGGAGGACTCTGTGAAGCGATCCGATTGGAATCCAAATCCGGTAAACCTTCTCTACCGCGATGCTGTCAATGGCATGCTTTCGCGCCGCGAGATCATCAAGCGCGGTACCGCCCTAGGCCTCAGCTCCGCACTCATGGGGGTCATCCTCCGTGCGGAATCGATCGGTGCGCAGGCGACCCCGGACGCGGCACAGCCGCGCGGCTGGTCGATGCCGAGTGCCGAGGAGCTTCAGGCCGAGCTCGAGCTCGGTGACTTCTCGGGTGTCGAGCTGAACATCGTCCTGGGCGCCGACAATCCCGGCACCTGGATGGATGAGCTGCTGATCGAGCGGTTCAACGAGATGACCGGCGCGCGGGCCGTCCTCGTCAAGGGCGCCGAGTCGGCCACCGACCGCCTGCAGTTCTACCTGCAGACGATGGCTGCCCAGTCGCCCGAGATCGACGCGGCCATGATCGACGTGATCTGGCCCGGCATCATGGCGCCGCACGCGGTCGATCTCAGCGACACGATCGGCGACTACGACTATTTCGAGCGCATCATCGAGAACAACACGGTCGACGACGCGCTGATCGGTATCCCGTGGTTCACTGACGCCGGTGTCTTCTACTACCGGCAGGACCTCCTCGAGAAGTACGGCTTCAGCGCCGAGCCCCAGACCTGGGACGAGCTCGAGGAGCAGGCCCAGACCATCATGGAGGGCGAGGTCGCCGAGAACTCGGCCTTCACCGGCTTCGTCTGGCAGGGCAACGCCTACGAGGGCCTCACCTGCAACGCCCTCGAGTGGCAGTTCTCCCAGGACGGCGGTCGCATCATCGAGCCGGACGGCACCGTGACGGTGAACAACCCCGAGGCGATCGCCGCCTTCGAGCGGGCCGCCGGCTGGGTCGGCACCATCTCGCCGGAGGCCGTGACCGGCTACATGGAGCAGGATGCCCGCGGCATCTTCCAGGGCGGCAACGCGGCGTTCATGCGCAACTGGCCGGGTGACTACGCGACCATGCAGGAAGAGGGCTCGGCGGTCCGCGACCTCTTCGGCGTCGGTCAGCTTCCGGCTGGTGCGGGCGGCACCCGTGCAGCGACGCTCGGCGGCTGGCAGATGTTCACCTCGGCCTACTCCGAGAACCAGGAGGCCGCCGCGGCGTTCTGCAAGTTCGCCACCAGCGCTCCGGCGCAGAAGTCCCGCGCCATCGAGCGCGCCAATGCGCCGACGATCTCCTCGCTCTACGAGGATCCGGACGTGCTCGCGGCGCAGCCGTACTACGAGAACCTCGGCACCGTCCTGCAGGAGGGCTCCATCGCTCGCCCGTCGACGCCGTCGGCCGACCTGTACAACGACGTGTCGATCGCGTACTTCACCGCGGTCAACGAGATCCTCAAGGGCGGCGATGCGCCCTCCCTGATCGAGGATCTCCAGGAAGAGCTCGAGGACATCATGAGCGAGCTCTAGGCGAGCTCTACGAACCTCCACACTTCGATGTGAGGTGGTTCTGCCGGGCGGGGGCACTGCTTCCGCCCGGCACAGACGTTCCCCAACAGAAGTGGAGCAGGGTATGTCGTCGGACCAGCAAACCGCACAAGTCACTTCTGTGGTTGAAGCCGAAGAATCTCGTGCTGGACGAGCGTATCGCGACCGCGGGACCCTCGCACGTCAACAGGAGCGGCTCGGATGGCTCCTGGTCGTTCCCCCGCTCGTGGTCATCGCGGTCATCGCACTCTACCCGCTGTTCGAGACGTTCCGGCTCAGCTTCACGAACGAACGCCTGGCGAGCGCCCGAGAGGCACGCTACGTCGGGTTCGAGAACTACACGGACATGTTCGCCGACGACCAGTTCTGGACGTCGATGAAGAACACCGTGATCTTCACCGTGTCGTCGGTAGCGCTCGAGACCATCCTTGGCATGGTGATCGCCCTCGTGATCCACTCCAACTTCCGGGGTAGGGGTCTCGTCCGCACCTCGATGCTGGTGCCCTGGGCGATCCCGACGGTCGTTTCCTCGCTGCTCTGGCAGTGGATGTTCCACGACACCTATGGTGTGATCAACTCGATTCTCAAACAGCTCCGCCTGATGCCCGAGGACAAGTTCCTCGCCTGGAACGCCGATCCCTCGACGGCCCTCGGCGCGGTGGTCGCTGTCGATGTCTGGAAGACCACACCCTTCATGGCACTCCTGCTGTTGGCAGGACTCCAGGTGATCCCCGGAGACGTCTATGAGGCGGCCTATGTGGACGGCGCCAACAAGGTGCAGCAGTTCCTGCACATGACGCTGCCCCTGCTCAAGCCGGCCATCCTCGTCGCGCTCATCTTCCGCACGCTGGACGCGTTCCGCGTCTTCGACATGATCTACGTGCTCAATGGCTATGCTACGGAGACGATGTCGATCGCGATCTACACGCAGCAGCTCATCGTGGGCAGGCAGCGACTCGGCGAAGGGTCCGCACCCGCTGTGATCATCTTCATCTGCGTCGGCCTCATGGCCTTCATCTACACGCGGCTGATCAGGGTGGAGGAGGCGTAGGATGGCTGTCACCAACATGCCCCCGAGCAACTACATCAGGACATCGCCGGATGAGCTCGACAGGATCAGAAGCCGGTACACCAAGCGCTCGAAATGGACGTTCACGACCGTGCTCCAGAAGGTGCTGTTCTGGGCGCTGATCGTCTTCATCGTGCTCTACACGCTGTTCCCGTTCTACTGGGCGATCGTGTCCTCGCTGACGCCGGACGTGGATCTCTATGTCTACCCGGTGCGCTACTGGCCGCAGAATGTCACCCTGGAGCACTACGAGGCGGTGTTCGAGAACGGCGGGTTCATGCGGGCCCTGCTCAACTCGACCATCGTGTCGTTCGGCACGGTGATCCTGGCGCTGTTCTTCGGGACGCTCGCGGCGTACGCGATGGGTCGGCTCAGGTTCCGGGGACGCACCCCGGTGCTCTACCTGATCCTCTCGATGACGATGTTCCCGGCGATCGCGATCGTCGGCTCGCTCTACACCTTCATGCAGCGCTTCGACCTCTACAACACGCTGCACGGCCTGATCATCGTCTACCTGACGTTCAGCCTCCCGTTCATCGTCTGGGTGCTGACCAACTTCTTCCGGGCGATGCCGGGCGAGCTCGAGCAGGCGGCGCTGGTCGACGGTGCCACCCCGCTGCGGGCGCTGTGGCAGGTGCTCCTGCCGATGGCGATTCCCGGCCTGGTGACCACCGGCCTGCTCGCCTTCATCAGCGCGTGGTCCGAGTTCCTGTACGCGCTGTCGTTCACCATCAACGATGATGCCCGCACGGTGCAGGTTGCCATCTCGCAGTTCACGGGCAACACCCAGTTCGAGTTGCCGTTCGCCAAGAAGATGGCCGCCGCCGTGATCGTTACGGTGCCGCTGCTCGTCGGCGTGCTCATCGTTCAGCGCCGGATCATCTCCGGTCTTACCGCCGGCGCCGTCAAGGGCTAGCAGCCTGGCGCCAGCCGGGTCCGGTACGGGAGGGGACAGGCCCCTCCCGTCAGCGTTCGTGATATCGTCGGGCTCGGGTATCCCACTCGAATCGAAGGGGCGCCATCGGGCCCTGGCCTCCCCGCTCAGGCCGTGCCGGGTGAGCGACCGGGAGACCCCGGGTCTGCGCCGGCGCACCGCACGACGCGAGATTGGGCCGGGTGTCGGACCACCCCGGCGACCACGGCCCGTCGCGTCCGTCCAGGGGGTTGGCATACCGAAACCTTCCACCCCGGCCGGCTATATGCATTTGCGCAGGAATGGCCACCTCCATTCGGCTCCACCCCCGCACTGGGCAACATGGACGGCTGCCGGGATCGCCGAGCCGGCAGCCCACATCTACGCTCCCGCTCCCAGGGCGAAGAATCGACGCTACGGCAGCCGATATCGCGAACCCAGCTCATCGAGCGCCTGCGTCCAGTCGATGAAGTGCAGCGCGCGGTCGTCGATGTAGGCGAGGGCAGGCACCTTCACGTGCGTGATCTCGTCGTAGTGCTCGCCGAGCCTGAAGCCGTGCCTGGCCAGCCACTCCTGGATTCGCCCCATTTGCTGCTCGCCGCCATGGAGGTCGGGGTTCACGCGGGTGGTGAAGATCACCACCCTGTATCGCCGGTGGATCCTCGCCAGTGCCTCCCGCGCACCCTCCATCGGCTCGTCGTAGATGGTGCCGTCGTGCCAGCCCTTGCTGTACCGATGGATCACCCCGTCGAAATCCACCGCGATGCTGTAGCGACGCTTCCCGGTCATCGGCGGCGCTCCCTCGGCCTGGGTCACGCCCCCGCGATGCGGGCGTACCGGGTCGGCTCCCGCTCGAGCTCCGCCTGAATCCAGCGCTGGTAGACCTCGAGCTTCACCGCCGCGTAGTCGGGGTCGTCCCACCGGTTGCGACGCTCCTCCGGATCCTCCCGCAGGTCGTAGAGCTCGCCCTCGTCGAGACCCCGGTAGACCGTCATCTTGTAGCGCTCGGTAACGAAGGTGCGCAGGTGGACGGCCGTCGGCTGGTGCCGGTTCTCGCAGATCGCCCAGCTTCGGGCCGAATCCCGCTGGCCCAGCCAGACTTCCTTCTGAGAGACGCCCTGCATCTGGCCCGGGATCGGGATGTCGCAGATATCGAGGAATGTCTGTGGCAGGTCCACCACGCTCTGGATCGCATCGCTGGTCGTGCCGGCGTTCGACTGGCCGGGGTAACGGACGATGAACGGCACCCGGATGCCATCCTCGTAATGGAACGGGCCCTTGGCCGTGAGCCCGTGCTGCCCGAGGTAGTGCCCATGGTCGCTCGTGAACACAACCACCGTGTCGTCCGCGATGCCGAGCCGATCGATCGCGTCGAGGATGCGTCCGATCTGGTGGTCCATGAAGCTGACCATGCCGTAGTAGATCGCCATGCGCCTGCGCAGCAGCTCGTCGTCGGTGAGGTGGCTGGAGAAGCCGTGGTTGCCGAAGCCGGACTCCTTCAGGTGGCTGTAGTCGGGGTGTTCCTCCTGCGTCATGCGCACCCAGGTCACCATGTGGTCGAGCTCTTCCGGGTCCAGCGTGCCGGGTTCCATGTCGGCGGGGTCGTACATCGACGCCCATGGCTCGGGGACCAGGTACGGTGGGTGAGGATCGTGGAATGACGACCACAGGAAGAACGGTCTCCCGTCCGCGACGTCCCGCTCCATCGCGGCGATGGTGCGCTCGCCCGTCCACGTCGTGTAGTGGTATTCCTGTGGCAGATCCCAGCTTCCCTCGGGCTGGACGAAATCGGGCGAGTACTGGTCCTCCAGCGAGGTGAAGTACCGTTCGTAGTCCGGCAAGCCTCTGTCGCGCATCCATATGCCGTAGTGCTGGCCCACATGCGATTCGTCAGCGTGGTTGCGGGCGATCTCGATGTGCTCGAAGCCGTACCACGGACCCGTGAAGTCGGCCCAGAAGTCGAGATCCTTGAGGGTCGGCTGTGCTTCGAGCGACGTCTGGCCCGGCACCGATGCAAGTGGCTGGAAATGGGCCTTGCCAACCAGGCTCGTGCTGTATCCGTGGCGTGCGAAGACATCACCGACGGTCGGGATCTGCTCGTCGAGCTTCACGCCGATCGTCCACGCACCGTGCCACGCCGGGTATTGCCCGGTGATGATCGACGCTCGTGTCGGCGTGCAGACGGGGGAGGGGACATAGGCGCGGTCGTAGCGCGTGCCCTCCGCGGCGAGCCGGTCGAGCGCCGGTGTCCTGATCTTCGGGTTCAGCGAGCCGAGTGTGGACCAGTGCTGCTGGTCGCTGGTGATCAGCAGGACGTTCCTCGGTTTGGGCATGGGACCTCCAGGGTGAGCTTGCAGTCGCTATTCACGAGATGCGGTCATTCCGAGCCGAGGGAGTCGCGTGCACCTCCCTTGGGTCGAAGAACCTCCACACGAAGCGCAAAACGATCGGCGTCGGGTGGTGAACCTGCCAGGCGGCATCCCGGGTGTCGAGCCATGTGGCGGTACCTCTTGCCATCCTGCGGGTCACGAGGTCGCAGCGTTCACGATGTACCTCAGCCTATCGCGTTTTGGTGGCGATGTCGTCGGGCCAGTGCAGCTCCACCCCTCGCGCATGCACCAGGTGGCGCTGGAAATCCTCAAGTCGCCCCGCGTCGTTGCGGATCGCCGAGGGCGTAACCTCCTGCGCCAGTGACTGCGCGGCCAGCGTGCCCGCCACGTCCCCGATCAGCCACTCGACCGGATGGAGCCGATAGCAGCCGTTGGTGATGTGGGTCGTGCCGATGTTCTTGCAGGCCGGCAACAGGTTGCCGACGCGCTGCGGAATCAGTGCCCCGAGCGGCAGCTCGAATGGATAACTCGAGACATCGACGTAGGTTCGCTGTCCGGTGGAGGGGTGGAGGTCGATACGGTAGGAGCCGATCCCCACCGAATCGTGGTACGTTGCCGCCCGATCCTGTCCCTGTCGTGCTTCGACACCGACATCCTGCTCCGTGATGGTGTACTCCGCCACGATCCGGCGACTCTCGCGGATGTACGGCGCGATGGCGAGTCCGTCGGGACCGTTGCCGGTCACGTCCGAGCGCAAACGTACCTCCGGGTAGCCGTAACCACCGTCGTGACGCGGCGCCTCGGTCTGGATCCAGTAGAGCAGGGAGAGGCTGAGCTGCCTGCACTCCTCGAGGTGGCGCGCTGCCGCCGCGTTGTCGACGCCGATGATCGGCCCCTCGAAGTAATCCTGCATCGGCCAGTTCACCGCGACGATGTCGGAGTCGAACGCCCCCGGCTCGAACTGCTCCTTCGCCACGATCCGGCGGTAGTGCCAGAGATCCCACCCGCCCTCGGGCAGGTAGAGCGGCAGGTATCGTGTCTCGAGCGTCTCCGGATGCACGTCGTTCCAGCCGAGCAGCGGGCCTGGCCAGAAGTCCGGCTCGAGCGCGCGCCAGCGTCCGTACGTCGCCGGTCGCTCGATGGTGTTGTCGGTGTCCGGACTCCAGTCGATCGCGTAGCACCAGGTGATCGCCTGCTGGTCGAGCGGATCCGGATCTCCAGGCAGGGCATGCAGCTCGCCCGTCTGCGCCTGGCTCTCGGAGCCGATGACGTGCTCGACCTCTCCGAGCTCAAGCAGCTCACCCGTCTCGGTCGCGTCGATCACGATCCTCGCCGAAACGGTTGCCTCGTCGCCATCGCCGGTCGAGAAGGTGACTGCGTCGAACCTGTCGCCCGTCACGGCCACCGACGTCGGCAACCACCCCTGCTGGACCTGGATCCGGCGATTCGATCGCCAAGGCAGCAGCATCGTCTCCAGCACGGCGAGTGAGGCGCGTGGTTCATGGCAGATGCCGCTGACGAGCCCCAGCCCCGGGTTGAGATGCTCGATCGCGCGAGCTTCCGCCGTGATCGGATAGGCGTTTCGGTAGACGTCCCGGACCATGGTCCGGTAGCGCGCGTACGAGGCGCATCCCGGGTGCTGCTCGATCCAGGGATGCTCATCCGGTGGGACGGCCTGAGAGGTCGACTGGCCCCCGATCCATCGAGTGGGCTCGGTGAGGATCACCGACTGCCCATGCTCGGCCGCGGCCAGCGCGGCGGCGATGCCCCCGAGCCCCGCTCCAGCCACCAGAACGTCCGTCTCCATCTCGCGGTGTGTCATGTGCTTGCCCTGAAGTCCTTCAGATCGAACTGGAGTCGTGAGCGGTCTCGCCAGGTGTTCACACCGAGCGTGCCGACCAGATCCACTCGATCCGCTCGTATCAGCTCGCCACTGCGATGTGCCGCATTCCAGAAGACGCACTCGATCGTGCGATCCCCATGCTGCGCGATCAGCTTGAGGTGTCCGTTGCCATTGCCCATGGTCGTGTACTTCATCACGCGGGCGCCGGTGATGCGGAGGTTCGGGATGTCGTTTCCCCGTCCGCAAGGCTCGAGGTCGGCGAGTGCCTCCACCGTCTCCTGAGACAGATCCTCGGGGGTGAGGTCGGCATCGATCGGCAGGAGCGCCGGTGCCGGGATCTCCGCGTCGGCGGCGAGCACATGCATGGCCAGCTCCTCGGCAAACTCCTCGAGCTGTTCCCGCTTGAGGCTGACCCCGGCAGCTCCGCTGTGTCCACCATGCCGGATCAGCAGATGGCCGAGCTCGTTCAGGATCTCGCCGATGTTGATACCCGGGATGGACCGGGCAGAGCCACTGAGGATCCCGTCCTCGCACTCCTGAAAGATGATGGACGGTCGCCCCGATGCCTCCGTGATCTTCGCCGCGATCGTGCCGACCATGCCGGCCTGCCACGACGGGTGCCGGGCGATCAGGACCGGCCAGTCTTCCCAGTCGGGCATTGCGAGGATCTGCTCGGCGGCCTGTTCCAGCATCGACGCGGCCAGCGATTTGCGTTGACGGTTGACCCGCTCGACCTCGAGCGCGAGCGTCTCCGCCTGCGCCGGATCCTCCTCCATCAGGAGCCTGTAGGCGAGCATCGGGCTTTCGAGCCTGCCCGCCGCATTCAGGCGAGGCGCGATCGAGAAGGAGATGTCCGCGGCCGTGAAGGTGCGAATGTCTCGCTCGGCGACGCGCGCCATGGCTCGCAGGCCCGGCCGAATCGTCTTCCGGAGCACGGCAATGCCGTCGCGCACGATGTTCCGGTTGATGCCGATCAGCGACGAGACATCGGCGACGGTGCCGATCGCGACCAGATCGAGAAACGCGCGCTCCGTACGGGCGGGCGGGTCGGTGATGGCGATGCCGTTCTGGGCGAGCGCGGTTGCCAGCAACCAGGCCACGCCCACGCCGGTGAGGTCGCGGTAGTATTCGTCGTCGCCGAGCTGGGGGGAGACGACGATCGCATCGTCGGGAGGACGGTCGTTGATGCGATGATGATCGAGGACGATGACATCCATGCCGGCCTTCACGGCCGCCGCGACGGCCTGGTGATCCGAGCTGCCGCAGTCGACGGCGATGAGCAGCTCCGCTCCGAACCGGGCGGCCTCGCCGACACCCCTGAGACTCACGCCGTATCCCTCGGACCGTTCGGGCAGCATGGTGAGCAGGTTTTCCGGGGCGAGGTGCGGACGCAGCACTCGCGTCAGCAGTACCGCCGACGTCACCCCATCGGCATCGTAGTCCCCGAAGATCGCGACCTTTTCGCGGTTATCGATCGCCGCGGAAACGCGCTCGACGGCTGCGTCCATGTTTGGGAGAAGCCAGGGAGAGGGAGCAGCCACGGTTCTGGAGCTCGTGAAGGCTTTGGCCGTCGCCTCATCCTCGATGCCTCGGGTCCAGAGGATCCGGGCGAGCAGGGGGCTTGGGTGAAGGCTTGCGAGATCGGTGCCGTCCGGTACGGGAGGTGGCTCGATCCATTGTGGCGTGAGCGATGGGCGCAGCCTGTCGAGGATGGACGTCACGACAGCGCCTCCGCCTGCAGCAGATCCCGCATTGCCTTGCCCAGTGCGTCCCGACGGGCCCGGTGTGCTTCGCGGTCCTTGATGGGCTGACGCACCCATTTCCCACCCGAGAAGAGCTTGTCGCCGAAGGTGCGCGGAACGACGTGGAGATGGAAGTGGTCGACGCTCTGGCTGACGTGGGTGTTGTAGCCGCTGAAGGAGCCGTCCGCCCCAAACGCGATCTCGACCGCCCGGTTGAGCACCGCGGCGCGCTCGAAGAGTGGTCCGATCAGGTCGCGAGGGAGGTCCTTGATGGTAACGTAGTGGGCCCGCGGGATCAGGAGCGCGTGTCCGGGCTTGAGCGGTCGATGGTCCATCAGCCCGACGGCGACATCATCCTCCCAGAACACGTTGCCGCGATCCTCGTCCCCTCGGATGATCCGGCAGAAAATGCAGTTGGGATCGTACGGTACGGTCATCGGGATTCCAGGCTTTCCCAGCCGTCTTGCGAATACGGGTACGGGCCGGTGACGTGCCGGCCCGTTGGCAACCGATGGTGGTTGCGTGTGTACGCTGGAGACTACTGCTCGATCAGCAGCGAGACAACTTCGAATGGGCCAATCACGAAGGAGACGCCGTTGCCATCGAGTGTAATCTCACCACCCTCCGCCGGCTCCTCGAGCAGCGTAACCCGGGAGACGGAGGTCGGCCTCGAGGCGAACCTCAGTCGCGCCTGTCCGCGGGAGCCGTGTGGCTCGTAGACACGGAGCACGATACCGTCTCGGTCGTGCGCCCGCTTCAGGGCACCGAGGCCGAGCTCGATCCCGGTGCTGGTGACGAACGCGTCTCGGCCGGTAGCCGAAGACGCCGCTGCCGTGACCACGAGGGGTGCGTTAAGCGACCGGGCCTCACGCGTGACGCCTCCCTCGACCCAGTCTCCGACGTGTGGGAAGAAGCTGTAGGTGAAGTGATGCTCCCCCTCGTCTGCGAACGGATCGGGGAAGAGGGGACCACGCACCAGGCTGATGCCGATGGTCGAGTCGAGCACGTTGTGGCCGTACTTGGCGTCGTTCAGGAGTGCGACGCCGTAGCCCGGCTCGGAGAGATCGACGAACCGGTGCGCGCCGACCTCGAAACGTGCACGTTCCCACGTGGTGTTGCGATGGGTGGCGCGGCGCTGCACGCCGAACATCGTCTCGAAGGTCGCCTCATGGCTGTGGACCGTGGTGGGGAAGAGCGCGCGCACGAGCATCAGGCGTTCGTGCCAGTCGATCTTCGTATCGATGTCGACCCGGCTCGACCCTGCCAGGAGCCGGTACGTCTGCACGAACCGTGAGCTTCGCCACGATCGGGTCACGCGCACGGCCGCGCGGAGCGGACCCTCCTCGACGATCTCGATGCTGTCGACATCGGTGATCTCGAGTCCGGCATTCGTGTACGTCTCGTCGATATCCCACGCGTCCCAGGAGCGGGGACGGTCCATGTACGCCCAAAGCTGGTTCCCGCGATCCGATAACGTCTCGCGGTTGGCGCGCTTGTCGAACACGCGATGCAGTGTGCCGTCGGCGCCGATCTCGACGACGAGCACATCGTTCTCCAGCCTGGTCACTCCGTCGGTCGATGTCACGCCGACACCGAGGCCACGGTTCTCATGATGCTCGGTGACCGCTCCGACGATGGTCGTGCCGAAGCCGCCGACCGTCGTGCCCGGGTCGTGGACAAGCACCCCGCCCTCGACCTGCTGTGACGGCAGCGACCCGGGGTCGGCCCCCTCGGGAAGGACCGCGGTGAGTGGTCGTGGGTTGATGTCGGGGTTGCTGATCGCGAAGGTGTCCGTGCCACCCCCTGTGAGCGATGCCAGCGCTCCGTCGCGGGCCGCAACCGCCGTCGCGACGACCTCCCGGAGCTGTGGGTGGGTGTCCTCGTAGACCTCATGGATCGACGAGCCGGGCAGGACATCGTGGAACTGGTTGTAGAGCAGATCCTGCCAGGCCGCGTCCAGCGTGGTGGTGGGATACTCGTGTCCTTCGAGCGAAGCGATGGCGCTGAACGCCTCGGCCTCGACCATGCGGTGCTCCGCCTGCCGGTTGAGCTGCTTCACGAGCGCCTGGGTCGTCAGCGTGGCGCGGTGCAGCTCCAGATACATCTCACCGACGTAGGTCGGCAGGCCCTCGCGCGGCAGGGATTCGTAGAATTCCTCGACCAGGCCCATGCGTAGGCGTGGCAGCACCGGATAGTCGCGGATGCGCTCGAAGTTCTGCAGCATGTCCTCGCTCGGACCACCACCCCCATCCCCCCAGCCGAAGGCGAGGATGGTCTCGTCCTGGATGCGCTTCCCGACGAAGTTCCTCCAGGTGTCCCAGGTGTCCTGCGGGTTGATGTGGCCGTTATAGCCGCCGTTCGGGTTCAGGAAGCTGTGCGCCAGCACCTTGCTGCCGTCGATCCCCTCCCACCAGAAGAGGTCGTAGGGGAAGGTGTTGTCCTCATTCCAGTTGAGCTTGGTGGTGAAGAATCCCGTGATGCCGGCCAGCCGCAGCAGCTGTGGGATGCCGCCGGAGAATCCGAAGACGTCCGGCACCCAGGCGACGGTGCTGCGCTTCCCGAACGTCTGCTCGAAGTAGCGCTGACCGTAGAAGAGCTGGCGCGCGTAGGCCTCGCCTCCGGCAACCTGCCCATCCGGCTCCGTCCAGGACCCTCCGATCGGCTCCCAGCGCCCTTCGGCGACGCGCTCCTTGATGCGTTCCAGCAGCTCGGGGTCGTCTTCTTCCATCCACTTGTACGCCTGCGCGGACGACTGGTTGAAGGTGAAGCCCTCATACTTCTCCATCAGCCGGAGAACGCTCCGCCACGTGCGACGAACCTTGCGGCGGGTCTCCGCGACCGGCCAGAGCCAGGCGAGATCGATGTGGGCATGACCGGTGAGCATCAACTTGCCGATCGGCGGGTACCTGTCCTTGATCCTCGCAAGGCCGGCGGCGATCACCTCGCGCGCGCGATCGCATGCCGCGAGCGCTTCCTCCGGCAGCGGCTCGAGCCGACCGTGTGGGGGAGGAATGTGCCAGATGCCCCGGACCAGCAGGCTGCCCTCGAAGCCCGGTCGACCGTAGTCGCCGAATCCGACACTGGGGCGGTTGCCGCCATCCACATCGCCCGAGACATAGCGCACGCTCGCGATATCGGTGGCGGTGGGCCAGTCCGGCGCGAGCTCGCGGTAGGCAGCTTCGGCCAGGTCGAGGAAGAGCGGGAACGCCTCGTGGTCCCTGAGCTGCTCGGCCGTCTCGATGAGCATCCGGAGGTCGGTCTCGAGTTCGCGTACCCGGTCGTGCGGCACGGTCAGCACCGCACGGGAGACAGCGGGGTCGTAGACGTGCGAGCCGAACATGCCCTTGGGCACGACTTCCGCCTCGATCTCGATCGTCTCGCCACCCTGTGCCTGTGGCGTCAGCTCGAAGTCGTGATGGAGCGGGTTGAGGCCGGTCTGGTATCCGGGCGTGAAGGTCACGAAGCCCTCGCCACCGAGCCACAGCTCGACCTCCACGCGCTCACCGACCCAGTCCTGCGGGATGGTCGCGGTCGCGCGCAGGGTGACCGGCGTGTCGACGCTGGGCCAGGCGTCGCCGATGGTCAGTTGGTGGCTCGTACCGTCGGCGCCGATGAAGGTCCAGTCGGAGATCGGGGTCACCCTGGCGTTGCGCCAGGAGCGCAGCTCTGCCAGCCAGCGTGCCAGGCGCTCGTGTCGTCGCTTGTCATATCGCTTGAAATCGTCCAAGTCGTCTTCTCCACCGATCACCCGGGCCGTGCCCGGGACGGATGCCGAACCTGGTTTGCCAAGACCTCGTGCCGTGCCGGATCGTGGTCTCCCGTCGGACAGAGATCCCGAAGCTGGTCACACATGGGGAGTCTATCGCAGGTCGTCGGGTGCCGGGTCGAGCTCTCCCGCATGAGGCGTGACTCGGGAGCCTCGATGGCTGGACGACCTGATGGCCACATCCGTCCAGAGGGCGGTCTGCTGACAAGGGGCGCACACCGCAAAGGGAGGCGTGGGCAATTGTGCCCACGCCTCCCTTTGCCCTGATTGCACCGTGTACCGTGCGGTAGACGCTACTTGATGCTGCCGACGGAGATGCCTTCGATGAAGCTGCGCTGGAAGAGCAGGAACATCACGACCACCGGCAACACGATCAGCGCCGACGCCGCCATCAGCAGGTTGTACTTGACGTCGTAGGCGTCCTGCTGCTGGAAGAACGTCAGACCGATCGAGAGTGTGTATCGGGTCGAGTCCTGGAGATAGATCAGCGGACCGAGGAAGTCGTTCCAGGCGTGGACCCCGGCGAAGATCGCGATGGCGCCGAGGGCCGGCAGCGTCTGCGGCAGGATGATCTGCCAGAAGATCTGGAACTCGTTCGCGCCGTCGATGCGGGCAGCGTCCGACAGGTCCTTGGGAATCTGCAACAGGAACTGCCGCATCAGGAAGATCCAGAACGCTTGCCCGAAGAACATCGGCAGCACCAGCGGCCAGAAGGAGTTGATGCCGATGTCGAAGGGCAGGTTGTTCTGCTGGCCCCACTGTCCGATGCGCGCCCAGATGTCGAACAGGGCGACGATCAGCACCGGGAATGGCACGAACACCGTGGCCAGCACGATCAGGAAGACCTTGTCGCGGCCCGGCCACTCGATGCGGCTGAAGCCGTAGGCGATGATCGGGTTGGAGATCACCGCGCCGACGATGGTCAGGACGGTGATCACGGTCGTGTTCCAGGCGAAGCGCCAGAACGGGAAGACCTCTGTTGCTTCCTTGAAGTTGGACCAGATCGGCGTGTGTGGGTAGAGCGACGGGGGATACCACGTCAGCTCCTCGTTGCTCTTCAGGCCGAGCACCACCATCCAGTAGAAGGGCAGGATGAAGAGCATGCACATCAGGATCAGGATGATCCTCGGGATCACCTTCTGGTTGACCATGCGGGTCAACCGGTCCCTGCTCGCGCGGCGCGAGTGCGCCGTCGCGTGACTGGTCTGGTCGGTCACCGTAGTCGATGCCATGGTCGAATTGCCTCCGAAACGCCGACGTCGGCGCGGTCAATGATCAGGAGAGGTCGTAGTGCACCCACTTGTTGGAGGTGATGAACACGAGCCCCGCGATGATGAACGTGATGATGAACAGGATGACCGCCAGGGCGGAGGCATACCCCATCTGCCCGCCGTACCGGAACGCATTGCTGTAGAGATAGAAGACGAAGAAGTTCGTCGCATTCGCGGGACCACCCTGCGTGATGATGTATGACTGGGTGAACACCTGCAGACCCTGGCTGACGCCGAGGATGATGTCGTACAGGATCACCGGGGTCATCAGCGGCAGGGTGACATTGCGGAAGCGTGACCACACACCGGCGCCATCGAGCATCGCCGCCTCATAGAGATGCTGCGGAATGCCCTTGAGTCCGGCGAGGAAGATCAGTGCGACCTGGCCGGCGCCGAACTGGGCGATCATCACGATACCGATCTTGGCATAGGCCGGATCGCCGAACCAGTTGGGCGGGTTGAGTCCGAACTTCCGCAGGAACTCGTTGACGATACCCTGGTTCGGGTCGAGCAGCGTCAGGAAGATGAACGAGATCGCAAAAAGCGGCAATACCGATGGCAGAAAGAGAATGGCCCGGTAGATGGGGATTTCGGGCAGGGGCTGGTTCATCGCCAGCGCCAGCACCATCGCCACCACCGCACCGATCGGCACCGCGAGCGCCGTGTAGTAGAAGGTGTTCCAGAGACTGGTCCAGAAGAGGTTGTCATCCCACATCCGGCGGTAGTTGTCGAGTCCGATTCGCACCGGCTCGCCGAATCCGCCGTAGTTGGTGAAGCTCAGATCAAGCGTGTACCAGATCGGATAGGCGAGGAACGCAAGGAACCCGATGATCCACGGCGAGATGAAGATCATCGCCATCAGCAGGTTCTTGCGCTCGGTGCGGCTCATGGAGAACCGACGTTTCTGGGCCAGGGTCGCGGGCTGGGATGTCGTTTGGGTCGCCACCAGCACTCCTCCGGGAATGACGGCCACCACCGACTATCCTCCAGCTGGGGGAGGCAATGGTCGGTGGTGGCATTGCTGCGGGTCCGCAGGCAGGTAGCCGGAGCGGACCCGCGAGCATGAACTATCCGATCGGGCAGAACGGGCCGAGGAGGGTCATGGTGTTGTCCTTGGCCGTCGTCAGCGCTGCTTCCGGCTCTTCCTCGTTGAGGTAGATCCGCTGGAAGGCGGCGGTCAGCTCATCCCAGTACTTCGCGCCCACCGGCAGCGGTGGCCGGTTGTTGGTGCCCGGCAGCAGCTCCTGCACGAAGAACATGTGGCGCTCGTCGAAGAGCGACGTGTCCTCCTGCAGCGCCAGCAGCGTCGGGATGTGCGCGGTGTCCTCGGTGTAGATGCGCTGTCCCGGCTCGCCGCAGGCGAACAGCATGAACTTGATCGCCGCCTCCGGCTCCTTCGCGCCCTGCGGGATCACCATCGACCAGCCACCGGCCCACGACTGCGAGTCCATGCCTTCCTCGGGGACGGGGATGTAGGTGATGCCGTAGTCCATGTCCGGCGCGTAGTTGCGGTTCGACGCGATCTGCCAGTCGCCGGTGATCATGGTGGCGAGGCGGTTCTGGACCCAGGGGCTCTCCTGCGGCGGCGCACCGGGGCGCATCGCAGCCTGGATGAACGCCTGCACCTTGGCCGGATCGAGCTCGGCGCAGAAGTCGTAGACCCACTGCATGGCCGCGATCATCTCCGGCGTGTTCGGGGTGACCTCGCAGGCTTCTTCATCGAAGAAGTCCGCCCCCCACGAGAAGCCGTAGGTGTAGTGCCATGCCTGGTTGTAGTACGGCACGTAGCCCATCTGGGCGAAGTTGTCGCCCGACTCGTTGTCGACGTTGGCCGCGAAGGCGGCTTCCTTGAGGGCGTCCCAGGTCATGGGACCGTTCGCCGCGTCGAACTGCTCGAGATCGACCCCCGCCTCCGTCAGGAGGGTGCGGTTGTAGTAGAGCGCGCGGACGTCGGTATCGAACGGGAGCGCGTACGGCTTGCCATCGTAGGTCGCCTCGGCGGCCGCGAAGCCGATGTGGTCGCTCAGCGACGGGTCGGCGCCGTTGTCCTCCAGCAGCTGGGTGAGGTCCTGCAGCAGGCCGTTGGCGGCGCGCTCAGCCACGATGAAGCGGTCGAGGAAGTAGACATCCGGGCCCGTGCCACCGCGGACGGCGGTGATCAGCTTGGCGGAGTCCGTTACCTCTCCGGGCGGGATCTGCTCGAGGGTGACCTCGACGTCCTCGCTCTGCGCATTGAACTCGTCGACGATGCGCTGCTGGGCTTCGAGTGAATCGGCCGTGGACGCCGTCCAGAGCAGGACCGGCGCCTTGGACTGGCGCGCGATGATGTTGGGCACGTGGAACGCGCTCGAGGCCAGGGCGGTAGCACCCGCGGCCGCAGCCGTCCCCTTGACAAGGTTGCGACGGTTCATCCTCATTGACATGTAATGATCCTCCTCGCGTCTCGTTCCGGACGATACGTCTCGGCCGGAGTACCCATTCATGGATCGTGGGAAACCAGCGTTCGAACCCCGTTTCCGCACGATTGCCCCCCGACGCAGCTTTCACTGGGATAGCTGCAGGATTCCTACCAGCTCAGCCTCCTTTGTGGAATGGTGCTGCGTGTTCTGGCAGACACCGACCAGCAAAAACCTCACGGGACCCGATACATGTGTTGCGTACGCGGAACGCTGTGATTGGTACGGTATACAGGCGAACAGGCGCTGTCAACCTGACCCCCCGGTCCTCTGGCATCTGTATCCAAACGGGTGGCAGGATCGCGTCAGTTTGGGTAGGCTGCCGGCAGCCGGGCTCGTACCGCAATTCATCGACAAGAAGGCGAAAGAGGGCACATGGAGAACCGAGTTCGTCCGGTCGTGGAGCTGGACGCCGTGACGGTGCGCACACCGGAGAGGAAGGAGCTCATCCGCGCCATCGACTGGCGAGTGATGCCGGGAGAGCGGTGGGTCGTACTGGGGCCAAACGGTGCCGGCAAGACGACCATGCTCTCGGTCGTGGGGGCCGAGCGTCACCCGAGTGAGGGAACGGCCACGGTCCTCGGCGAGACGTTCGGGCGGACCGACATGCGCGAGCTCCGCAGCCGGATCGGGCGCGTCGACCCATCGGCCCGGATGCTCGACTGGCTCACCCCGCAGGAGGCCGTGCTGACCGGACTCCGGAACATCATCTGGCCGCGTTGGGACGACTGGGGGCCGGCAGACTACCGGCGAGCACAGGAGCTGCTCGATCTGGTTGGCTGTGGCGGATTCGGAGATCGGGAGATCAAGACGCTCTCCCACGGCGAGCGCCAGCGCATCAGGATCGCGAGGGCGCTGATCGCGGATCCCGAGCTCCTCCTCCTCGATGAGCCCGCCACCGGGCTCGATTTTCCGGCGCGGGAGGCGCTTCTCGCCTCGCTCGACTCCCTGTCCGCGTCACGACCTGACCTGCCGACGATCATGGTGTCCCATCACCTCGAGGATCTGCCTACCACCGTGACCCACGCGATGCTGCTCCGGGACGGCGCCGTGCTCGCCCAGGGGCCGGTGGACGAGATGCTCACCAGCGAGCTGGTCACCGCCTGCTTCGGGTTCCCGATCGACGTCCACGCCTGGAATGGTCGCTGGACGGCACGGGCCGCGGCGGGCTGGACCCTCGATGGCCGCGAGGCGGTCGTCGAGACGCACTGACGAACACCCCTCCGGCGCTCATCCCCTCGATCAAGCGTGTTGAGGGAACGCGCTACCTGATACCCTTGCGGATACATGTCCGAAAACCGGCGTTCGGGAAGCTACAGGGAGGGGATCGCCATGTATCGTGCGTCGCATGATCGAGCCGAGGACGACAACAGCGGCAACGCGCGGCTGAGTCGACGTGCGCTGCTCGGGGTGGCCGGCGCGGCGGGTATGGCCGCGCTCGCCGGTCGGTCGGTCCCCGGTGTCTCGGCGCAGGGCCGGACCGGGCAACCGGAAACCGTGCCGATCTATCCTGCTCCCGAGACGTGGACGGCATCACCACACACGGAGATATCCTTCCGGGGCGTGACGGAGGAGGATCTGGGTGGCGTCGTCGTGGTTGGTGACTTCAGTGGGGGGCACTCCGGTGTCCTGAAGGCGCACGCGGATGGCAATGGCGTGAGCTTCATCCCCGATGCCCGCTTCGAGCCGGGTGAGGTCGTCACGGTCAGGGCGGATATTCCGCTCGGATCGGGTCCGGGTGGCACGCACACCTTCGGGGTGGCGCGACCTGCCATGATCGTGCCGGCGCCATCCGGCTATGACGCCGACAACCCCGAGGAGCCCCCGCAGGAGTTTCGGTCTCGCCCAGACCTGCGACCGCCGTACATGCACATCACCAGATCCACCGGGGCGACAGCCGATGGGTACATCTTCCTCACCACCAACGTGCCGAACGGTCAGCGCGGTCTCATGATCCTGGACAACGACGGCCAGCTGATCTGGTTCAGCCCGCCGCGTGTCGAGACCGAGGCGTTGTACGACCTGCGCGTCCAGGAGTATCAGGGGCAGCCGGTGCTCACCTGGTCGGAGGCTGCGTCACCGGTCGGGTATGGTTTCGGGCACTTCGTGATCGCCGACGCATCGTACACGCGCATTGCCGATGTCCAGGTCGGCAATGGCTATACCGGCGGCGATGTGCACGAGTTCCTGCTCACCCCGCGTGGCACTGCGCTGGTGATCATCTACCATCCGATCGAGTGGGACGCTTCTCCGATCGGAGGCTCCCGCTACGCGTCGGTGCTCGACAACATCGTGCAGGAGGTCGAGGTCGAAACGGGCCGGGTGCTGTTCGAGTGGCATTCGCTCGATCACGTTCGCATCGAGGAGACCTACCGGTCCCTGGCCGCCGACAGGGGCAGGTCCTTCGACTACTTCCACATGAACTCGGTCGAGGAGGTCCCGGACGGCAACCTGATCATCTCGGCCCGCCACACCTTCGCCATCTACAAGATCGACCGCAGCACCAACGAGGTCATCTGGCGGTTGAACGGCACCGCCAGCGACTTCGAGATGGGTGAGGGGGCCGAGTTTGCGTGGCAGCACGATGCCCGCATCCATCCCAACGGCGAGCTGACGCTCTTCGACAATGCGGAATCGGACCAGGAGCGCGATGCCTTCGCCTACTCGCGAGGGGCAGTGCTCGAGCTCGATGAGACCGCCATGACCGCGACGCTCGTCCGCGAGTACATCCACCCCACCAGGATCCTTTCCACCAGCCAGGCGAACATGCAGGTCCTGCCGAACGGCAACGTCTTCATCGGCTGGGGCAGCGCGCCCGTCTTCTCCGAGTTCACCTTCGACGGCGAGCTCATCTTCAACGGTCGATTCCCCCGAGGCGCGAACTCCTACCGTGCCTACCGGTTCCCGTGGGTGGGTCGGCCCGCCGACCCGCCCGACATCGCGGTCGAGCGCCAGCTGGACGGCACGACGACCGTGCATGCGAGCTGGAACGGAGCCACCGAGGTGGCCGGCTGGCAGGCGCTCGCGGGATCCACGCCTGAATCGATGGAGGTCGTCAGCGATGTCGTGCCGCGATCGGGGTTCGAGACGGAGATTCCGGTGGACGCAAGCAGCGACTGGTACAGCGCCCAGGCGCTGGATGCTGCGGGAACAGTGATCGGAACGGCGATCGCGGTCCAGCCAGACAGCTAGCGGTACCGCGCCTCTCCGTACGGAGCGTGACGGAGGGCGGGGCAACCAGGGAAGGAGCCGACGCCACATGGCACGCACACGACTGGAAACAGGAGGCCGCGCTGGCCGCACGACCCGGAGGGCGATCCTTCAGGCAGCCGGAGCCACGGCACTCGCTGTCGCCGGGGCTGGAAGCCGGGCGATCCCACTTTCTGCGGCGGGCGCGCAGGAGTCCGACCGCGAGGGGACCATCCGGATCTATCCGGCGCACGGGACGTGGACCGCGTCGCCCCACACCGAGATCAGTTTTCGGGGGATCACCAGGGATGAGCTTGGGAGCGTGCTGGTGACCGGCTCCATCTCGGGTGGCCACGCCGGGATCCTCAGCGACCATGCCGACGGTGAGGGGGTCAGCTACCTGCCCGATGCGCACTTCATCCCCGGGGAGCTGGTCACCGTCCGGGCCGATGGGGTCACGGACCCGGACGGTGATGGGCACGTCTTCGGTGTGGCGCAGCCGGTGCCATGGGTTGCCACGCCGGCGGAGCGCGATACCGAGAACCCGGAGGTGCCCCCTCGGCAATTTCGGTCGCGGCCGGACCTGCGACCGCCCGTGATGGAGATCACCACCCCTCCCACCGACGAAACGGCACCCGGCCGCATCATGCTCGCCCCCAAGGTGGTCAATGGCCAGAACGGCGCCATGATCCTCGACGAGGATGGGGAGCTCGTCTGGTTCGGGCTGCCGGCGGTGGAGACCTCGCAGATCAATGACCTCAAGGTCCAGGAGTACCAGGGCCAGCCGGTGCTCACCTGGAACGAGTTCGCCTCGCCGATCGGGTTCGGACTCGGCCACTTCGTGATCGCCGACACCAGCTATCGGCGCATCGCCGAGATCCAGGTCGGCAACGGCTTCGCGGGTGGTGACCATCATGAGCTGCTGATCACGCCAAGGAACACGGCGCTGTTCATTCTGTACCACTCGATCGAGTGGGATCTGTCGGAGATCGGCGGTCCGAAGCACGGTCTCGTGATCGACAACATCGTGCAGGAGGTCGAGATCGAGACGGGCCGGGTGCTGTTCGAGTGGCACACGCTTGACCACATCCCGGTGCATGAGACCCGGCTCGCGTTCAATCCTGCCGACAACCGGGATCACCCGTTCGACTACTTCCACATGAACTCGATCGAGGAGGACCCGGACGGGAATCTGATCATCTCGGCGCGTCACACCTTCGCCATCTACAAGATCGATCGGCTGTCCGGAGCGATCCTCTGGCGCCTGCACGGGGAGCGCAGCGACTTCGAGATGGGTGAGGGAGCCGAGTTCGCCTGGCAGCACGATGCCCGTGTCCACCCCAACGGCGAGCTCTCACTGTTCGACAACCACGAGGCCAGCCAGGACCTCGAGGGTGAGTCGTGGTCGAGAGGGTTGGTGCTGCAGCTCGACGAGGCGGCGATGACAGCCGAGGTCGTGCGGGAGTACATCCATCCTGACCGATTCATCGCGGTGAGCCAGGGCAACATGCAGATTCTGCCGAACGGCAACGTCTTCATCGGCTGGGGCAGCGCCCCTGTCTTCTCCGAGTTCACACCGGACGGCGAGCTCGTGTTCGACGGGCGGTTCCCGGCCGGCGGCAACTCGTATCGCGCCTATCGGTTCCCGTGGGTCGGGCAGCCTGTCGACCCGCCCGATGTGGCGGTCGAGGCGACGGCCGACGGGGTCACGATCCACGCCAGCTGGAACGGGGCGACCGAGGTTGCGAGCTGGCAGGCGCTCGCGGGATCCACGCCTGAATCGATGGCGCCCGCCGGGGATCCGGTTCCGCGCGATGGATTCGAGACGGCGATCTCCGTCGATGCCGGCGCCGCCTGGTATGGTGTGCAGGCGCTCGACGTGGACGGCTCGGTTCTGGGTGCTTCCGAGCCAGTCGAGCTGCAGTCGAGCGCAACTCCGCAGGCGTGACCTGATCTCCGTACAGCACCAATGCCCTCGATGCGGCCAGTGCCGTGATCGGTGCTGCCGACCAGGTGCAAGCCGTCAGGTGAGCTGCTGAAGCGATGCGACAGGCAATCTGGATCACTCGATTCGACTGGGCGTCACGTGATGAGCTCCGCGCGTTGGTGACGAAGGCGCTCGGCGCGGGCGTCACCGATCTGCTCGTGCAGGCGCGCGGCGCCGGTGATGCGCTCTATCGCTCCGATGTCGCACCCGCCTCTCCGAACATCGCGGACCGGCTCGGCGGGGAGCCGCTGTGGGATCCGCTTGCCGAGGTCTGTGAGCTGGCGTCGATGCGAGACGACGTACGTGTGCACGCCTGGATCAACGTGCTGAGCGGCTGGCCGGCCACTTCACCCGACGCCTGCACCGGGCTGGAACCGTCCGCTCCCGGAAGCCCCGACCACCTGCTGCTGCGGCACCCCGAGGCGGTCCTGGTGGATGCCTCGGGTCGCCCGATGTCGTGCCCCAACGATACCGACTATGTCTGGGTATCCCCCACGCACCCCGGTGTCGTCCGTGAGCTCGAGGCCGTCACGGACGAGCTCTCCGACAGGTACGCCCTGGCCGGGATCCACCTCGATCGTATCCGCTTTCCCGGCGGGGGCTGGCGGGATCCACACGACGGCTCGACCCGTCCCTGGGAGGCTGTCACGGCGCTGGTCGGTCGTATACGGGACCGGCTGCACGATGATCATGTGCTAACCGCGTCCCTGGTGCCGGACTATGGGAGGGCGGTCAATGGTGGCCGGGAGCACCTCGTCGAGTTCGCTCAGGACGGCTGGCGATGGGTCGAGCTGGGGCTGGTCGACAGCGTGATGCCGATGGTGTATTCCCCGATCGCGCCCGGAGAGCCGGACGACTGGGGCCGGCTGGTTGGCGAGCATCGTCGGGCGACAGGGGAGACCCGCTGCTGGACTCCCATCTTCGCCGGTCTGGATGCGACAATGATTGCCCAGCAGCTCCGTCAGGCCCGCAACTGGGCCGGGATCGGAGTCGCGTGGTACTCCGCCGGATTGGCGGAGCGGCATGAGCGGTGGGACGTCATCCGGCGGGTCGGCGACGAACTCGGCCGGTAACGGTCGGCGGATGGAGTGGTGGCAGCGTGGACTCGGCATCGGACGAAAGCAGGCGTCGCGGATTCGAGCGATTCCTCCTGTTCACCGACGCAGTCGTTGCCATTGCCGTCACGCTGCTGATCCTGCCGGTCGTCGACGAGGTGCTCCAGCCAGATGCCACCCACGTTCGTACCGTGGACCTGCTGCGGGATCTGGCGGGTGAGCTCGTCGGGTTCTTCCTCAGCTTCGCCGTCATCGTGGTGCTCTGGATCGCGCATCAGCGGGTTTTCGCGCTCGCCGGCACGCCCAACCCGTGGCTGATACGACTCAACGTTCTCTGGCTGCTCAGCATCACGCTGCTGCCGTTCTCCACCGCGCTCATTGCCGACCATGGGAACGAACAGGCGACGGTTCTCCTCTACGTGAGCAATGTCGCGTTGAGCATCTACTGCCTGGGAGCATCGTCCTGGGTGCTCTCCCGCAACCCGCAGCTGTATCTGCCTGGCACATCCATCAGCCGGGCGGACCGGCTGGATGCGCTGCTGAACTGCGTGCTGGTGACGCTGGCACTCCTCCTCGCGGTCATCGTACCCGGTCTCGGTCTGTACGTGATGCTGCTCCTGTTCCTCGCCGGCCCGATCACGTGGCTTCTCATGCGCCGCGCGATATCGGGCTGAGCTCCTCGTCCAGGCGAGTCCGGGCAGCCTGGTGGCGTGCGGATGCTCCTCCCCCTCGACCCTCAGCCTCTTGTCACGAGCGGCCAGGTGGGTATGCTGCCGCTAGGACAACCCGGCGGGGGTGAAGGCAGCGACGTGTCACGAGGGCGCGGGAGCGCGTCGATTGGGGAAAGACAGCACGATGGTCACGGGTGAATCGTCGACGAACGGACAGCAGTACGATGTGGTGATTACGGGCGGGCAGGTGATCGACCCGGCCAATGGCGTGAGCCGGGCGGCGGATGTCGCGATCTCGGACGGCAGGATCGCCGCGATCGAGGACGGCATCGATCCCGGTCGTGGCCGTCGCCACATCGACGCCAGCGGGCAGTATGTGACGCCGGGGCTCGTCGATCTGCACACCCACATCTACTGGGGTGTGACCTATTGGGGGATCGAGGCCGATCCCGTTGCCGCGCGAACCGGTGTCACGACATGGCTCGATGTCGGGAGCTCCGGGGGGTATACCTTCCCCGGGTTCCGGGAGTACATCGTCCAGCGGAACCGGTCGCGGATCTACGCACTGCTCAACCTGTCGTCGATCGGCCTCGTGGCACCGACATGGGAGCTCAGCAACCCGGATCATCTCGACGTCGATCTCGCCGCGGAGATCGTCGAGCGAAACCGGGACATCATCCTCGGCATCAAGGCACGCATCGATTGTCGTACCACGCGCGGCACCGGCATCCTGGCGATGCAGAGGGCCCGCGAGCTGGCCGACCGTGTCGGGCTGCCATTGATGACCCATATCGGTGCCTCTCCTCCCACGCTTGCCGAGGTGGCGGAGTACCTTCGACCCGGCGATATCCTGACGCACTGTTTCACCGGTCAGGACATGAAGATCGTAGGGCCAGACGGCAAGGTCGACCCCCAGATCAAGGCGCTGAAGGAGCAGGGGCTGATCCTGGACGTCGGCCACGGCACGGGCTCGTTCAGTTACGAGGTCGCGGAGGCGATGCTCGAGCAGGGAATCCTGCCCGACGTCATCTCCAGCGACATCCACCAGATGGCGATCCAGGGCCCGATGTTCGACCTGCCTACCACCCTCAGCAAGTTCATCAACCTCGGCATGCCGATCGAGGATGTGATCGCCGCCGCCACCATCAATGCCGCCAGGGCCATCCGCCTCGAGCATCTCGGCAGGATCGGCGTGGGTGACCCGGCCGATGTCGCGATCTTCCGGCTGCAGGAAGGGGATTTCGAGTTCCACGACATCACCATGAGCGAGCGCAAGGGCTCGAAGCTGCTGGTGAATACGGCGACGCTGCTCGGCGGCGAGGAGTTGCCTCGCCTTCCGGAGCGTGAGCTCCACTTCTGGGCCGATGTCCCTGAGGTCCAGCGAGCCGCGGTGCACCCTGGCGCCGGGCTCGCTGTCGAGCCGGCACGCTCAGATGCGGCTGTCGTGGCCGAAGTCTACGACGGGGATGACGCCTGATGGCGGCGATCGTCGAGGGGCAACCGGATATTCGCTTCGGGCTCTACCTGCGGCCGTCGCTGGAGATGTCGCGTGCGCAGATCGAGATGCACGAGCTGGTTGCCAGGCAATACGGATCGATGTGTGCGGGTCGATTCATGCCGCACGCCACCATCAAGGGCTTTTTTCGGTCGGACGCGACCGTCGATGAACTGGTAGCTTCCCTCGAGCCGGTCATGGCTCGCCACAAGCCGTTCGAGGTGTTCAACGGTGGCATCATCCCCTTCGGACGTGGTGAGAGCGTGGTGATCGACATCCAGCACGACGTCGATGGGCGGCCGAACGAGCCGCTGAACCGGTTCCACCGCGATGTCTTCACCTCCTTGTCGCCGCACGTCCGTGACGACTGCGACTTCACGCCGAAGGAGGGGAAGCTGGAGCGGTTCCACGCCCATCTCACGCTGATGATGGGCGATATCCCGCGTGGGCTCGGGCCGGAGATCCACGAGTTTCTCCAGGGGGCCGAGCCGATCGGCCCGCCATCGTTCACGGCGGACCGGTTCCATCTCGTCGCCGTGAGGAGCCGGCAATGGGACGGCTCGTGGTGGGAGTCGATGCAGTGGACGCTACTCCATTCCTGGCGCCTCGGTGGCGAGAGCGTGCGGGTTGAGAGCCCGACATGGAACGTGCCTGGTTGAGCCGGCAGGAGCGGGACGTGACGGTCCGACCGCTGGTACACTTCGCCGACATAATGCTGCACAGGGGCGTACATCGCGTGGTCCCGTGTCACCATTCTCTCGGATGATCGAGGTTGTCGATGGCTGCCATGCCTGCCCCTGCCGATTGCCCCGTTGGCGTGTTCGATTCCGGTCTCGGTGGCCTCAGCGTCACACGGGAGGTCAGGAAGCGTCTCCCGCACGAGGATCTCATCTACTTCGCGGACAGCGCGTACTGCCCGTACGGCATTCGCACCCCGGAGGAGATTCGGGCACGTTCGGAGCTCGTCGTTCGCGGTCTGATCGAGGCAGGTGCCAAGGCGGTCGTTGTGGCCTGCAATACCGCCAGCGCGATGGCCGTCTTCTGGCTGCGCGAGGTGTTCCCCGATGTGCCGCTCATCGGGCTCGAGCCGGCGGTGAAGCCCGCTGTCACAATGACCCGGTCCGGCAAGGTCGGGGTCCTGGCAACCCCTCGCACCGTCGCCGGAGAGCGCCTGCAGTGGCTCATCGAGACCTATGCGGGCGGGATCGAGGTGCGTCGGGTGGCGGCGACCGGGTTGGTGGAGCTGGTCGAACAGGGGGTCCTCGACGGACCCGAGGTAGAGGCGGCCCTGAAGCCGCTGCTCGACCCGATGATCGAGGTCGGGGTCGACATGGTGGTGCTCGGCTGCACGCATTACCCTTTCCTGCGTGACGCGATCCAGCAATACGTCGGACCGGATGTGGGGGTTATCGACAGCGGGGAAGCCATCGCGAGACGTCTCGACGTCGTCCTGGGGGAGCGAGGCTTGCACAAACGGTCGATCGAGCGCGGGTACGTGCGGTTCGCCACGAGCGGCGATCCGGCCGAGGTCGCGCCGATCGCACGACACCTGCTCGGTGAGGAGTTGTCTGTGGCCAGTGGGCTCGACGGGCTCTCCGTCACCGAGACGCGACTCGAGCTCTCGAACCAGTGACCGTGAATTGATCCATGCGCCTCGACTGTCGGCTGACGGGGGGTGGAGCTCGGCTGATCCGTGCCTATTCGACCTCGAGCAACCTGATGTTGCGCCAGCCCGAGAGCGCCAGGATATCCCGCACACCCCACGGTCGGATATCGAGCGATCCGATCCGTGTTATCGGGTGCCATTGGAGCACGTGACCAGCCTCCAGACTGGCGACGTCGATCGAGGCCGGCACGACTTCAAAATAGTGTTCCACGAAATGAAACCTGGCACCGCCCTGCTCGAACCTGTTGTTGGCGGCGAACCGGTAGACCATCGTCCTGATCTGGAGCGTTGTCTCCTCGATCAGCTCCCGGCGCAACCCTTCCTCAAGCGCCTCTCCGAGCTCCAGCTCTCCGCCCGGAAAGCACCAGAACGACCCCGAATGCGCCATTCGCTGCAGCAGGACATGGTCATCGTGGAGGTTGAGGGCGCGTGCCGCGACCCGAATCTGCCCCCTCGCGGCGACGTCCTCGAAGAATCGTCGCTCGCGCTCCTGGGAGTCGTTATCCTGCCGAGGCATCGATGATGTCCGGCTGCATCTTGGGCATCGACCGGTACTGGCGGTCCGTGACCTCGTGCATGTCCTCGATCTGCTGGTCGTCGAGGATCAGCGCCTCTTGGATCACCTGATCCATGGTGTTGACGAGGATGATGTCCATCTCATCGCGCACGTTGGCGGGTATCTCGTGGAGATCCCGGCTGTTGTCGCTCGGCACGATCAGTCGGCGCAGTCCGTGACGATGGGCGGCGAGCGCCTTGTCCCGGATGCCGCCGATCGGCAGCACGCGCCCGAGCAGCGAGATCTCGCCGGTCATGGCGGTGTCACTGCGGACCGGCCGCCGGGTCAGAGCCGAGATGACCGCCGTGGCCATCGTGATGCCGGCCGACGGTCCGTCCTTGGGGGTAGCGCCCTCAGGCAAATGGATGTGGACGTCGAGCTTGTCCTGGAAGTCGCGGTCGATGCGCAGCTCGTCGGATCGCGATCGGGCGTAGGAGAGCGCGGCGTGCGCCGACTCCTGCATCACGTCGCCAGCCCGGCCGGTGATCCGGACACCACCGTGCCCCGGCATGGTCGCCACCTCGACGGGGATGATCTCGCCACCGATCTCCGTCGTGCCGAGCCCGATCGCGAGCCCGATCTGGCTGCCTCCGAGATCCGGCTCGAATCCAAACCGCCGGGGACCGAGGAACTCCTCGACCCGCTCCTCGTCGATGTGGACGGTGCCGTTCGGATCGGTCTTGCCGCGCACGACCATCGTTGCCACCTTGCGGAGCAGCTGGCCCACGGTGCGGTCGAGACCGCGAACACCTGCCTCGCGAGTGTAGGCGCGGATGATGTAGCGCCACATCTCGGTCGGAATCTCGATCGCCTGTTCGGTGAGCCCGTTGGAAATCAGCTGGCGCCGCAGGAGATGTCGCCGGGCGATCTCGATCTTCTCGTCCTCGGTGTACCCGGGCACCTCGATCATCTCCATCCGGTCGCGCAGCGGTCCCGGAATGTGCTGGGCGGAGTTCGCGGTGGTGATGAACAGCACCTGCGAGAGATCGTAGGAGACGTCGAGGTAGTGGTCGGTGAACGTGGCGTTCTGCTCGGGGTCGAGCACCTCCAGCATTGCGGCGGTTGGATCGCCGCGGTAATCGGAGGCGAGCTTGTCGATCTCGTCGAGCAGGATGACCGGGTTGATCGATCCCGCCGTCTTCATCGCGGCGATGATCCGACCTGGCATCGCGCCGATGTAGGTACGGCGATGACCACGAATCTCGGCCTCATCACGGACGCCGCCGAGCGACACCCGCACGAATTTCCGGTTCATCGCCTCGGCGATCGAGCGGCCGAGACTCGTCTTGCCGACACCCGGTGGGCCGACCAGGCAGAGAATCTGTGACGACGTGGTGGTGCCCGCCTCCGCGGTCAGCTTGCGCACCGCCAGGAACTCGGAGATGCGCTCCTTGACCGTATCGAGGCCATAGTGGTCGGCATTCATGACCCGGTCGGCCTCGTCGAGGTCGATACGGTCCTCGGTGGCCTCGGTCCATGGCAGGGCGAGCATGGTATCGATGTAGGTGCGGGCAACGGTTGCCTCGGCCGACACGCCCGGCATCCGCTCGAGGCGCGACACCTCACGCAGCAGCTTGTCCCGCACCGGTTCCGGCATGTTCCGCTCGTTGATCGACGTGCGGAGCTGCTCGATCTCGTTGCCCTCACCACCGCCCAGCTCGTCGTGGATCACCTCGAGCTGCTGGCGGAGGTAGTACTCACGTTGCGACTTGTCCATGTTGTCGCGAACGCGATCGCGGATCTTGCGCTCGAGCTCGACGACATCGAGCTGGTCCGTGAGTCGCGCGCCGATGCGCTCGAGCCGCACGATCGCGTCGGTTGTCTCGAGCAGACGCTGGCGCCGGGGAACGTCCTCGATGATCTGGGTCGCGAGCATGTCCGCGAGATGCCCGGGGTGGGTCGCCTGCTGGATCATCTCCAGCACCTCGCTGGAGAGCGTGTCCTTCGCCTCGGCGTAACGCTGCGCCAGCTCCTGTACGTGCTCGATCATGATCCGCGCCTCGTGCGGATCGAACTCCGGCTCCGCAAGGTCGATCGGGATGACCGTGTAGAAGGGGCGCGAATGATCGAACGAGGTGAGCCGGACCCGGTTGATCCCCTCGAGCACGACTTGGAAGTTGCCGCCCTGCTGCCGCTCCGCCGAGAGGATGCTGACCCGGGTGCCGATGTCGTACATGTCCTCCGGCTCGGGGTCGTCGATGATGGCGTCGCGATGTGCGGTGACGACAAGCTCCTGGTTGCCCGACAGCGCCTCCTCGATCGCGTGGATCGAGCGGTTGCGGGCGATCAGCAGCGTGACCACATTGCGGGGGAAGATGACGACGTTCTTCAGTGGGAGCAGCGGGAGCCGTCCGTCTTCGGGGATGCTGGATTCTGGTCCGTCGAGACGGTGTGGATGTTGTCGCATTCGACGACATGCCTCCGGTGAGGTCCTGCCTTGGTGGGCGTTGCCTTGGGTGCTCGCACGTGAAAGGGCCGGCGCGTATGGCACTTGCGCGCCTCATGATACCCCACCCCTCGTGGTCCATGCTAACGCGTCCGGACACCTTCGGGCAGGGGGCTACGACTCGGAGTTGCGCTTTTTGAGGACGCTGTCGACCATGATGTCGACCGTCTCCTGAGGATCGTCGGTGATGGTGACCAGCGCCTCGTCGCCGGGCGATATCATGCCGTTCTCACGCAGCTCACGGACGATCCAGTCGTGCAGGCCCTTCCAGTAGGACGATCCGAACAGCACGACCGGCATGCGATCGATCTTGCCGGTCTGGATCATCGTCAGCGCCTCGAACAGCTCATCGAGCGTGCCGTACCCGCCCGGAAAGAAGATGAATCCGCAGGCGTACTTGGCGAACATCACCTTGCGGACGAAGAAGTAGCGAAACTCGAGCGGAAGCGTGACATAGTCGTTGACGCCCTGCTCGAAGGGCAGGTCGATGCCGACGCCGACCGACTCGCCCCCGGCCTCCGCGGCTCCGCGGTTCGATGCCTCCATGATGCCCGGCCCGCCGCCGGTGATCACGGCCAGCCCGGTCTTCGCCAGCATCGCGCTGATGGTCCGGGCCGCCTCGTACATCGGCGAGCCTTCCTTCGTGCGTGCCGAGCCGAAGATCGTGATCGCCGGGCCCAGCTCGGCGAGCGCATCGAAGCCCTCGACGAACTCGCCGAGAATGCGCAGCACCCGCCACTGGTCGGCATGGGTGAACTCCGCCGCCGCCTTGCGATCCTCATCGGTCCAGCTGAGGAGCTGGCGATCGTCGTTCTCCCGTCGCTTGAAGGCGCGCCGGCGCTTCTCGTCCGTGGGCCCGAAATCCGACCTGCCATTGCTTGCCATCTGCTGAAGTCCTTCTGTCCGTCGACGTCGCATGGCCGATCGCCTGCCACAACTTCCAGCGTCGCAAAATCCGTGCGAGTACAATCCTGCGAGACATGGTAGTGCGATCGGAAGGGGGACAATGTACACGCTGAAGGCGGGCAGCTCCGGCAGGTGCCACACGCGATGAGGACGACGGTTCGAGTTGCCATGACCGTCCTGCTCGGCTTGCTCGTGCTGGCGGGCTGCGGAGCCGACGACGACTCACCCCCCGATCCTGCCGCGACCGTTGCCTCAGTCGGGTCGCCGATCGTTCCCACTCCGACGGCGACCGCCGACGTCTCGCTCGGCGACGTCGTGTGGACCTCCGCCGTCGACGAGGCGACCGGGGCGCCCGTCGACGATCTGACGACGCTGCCCAACGATGCCAGCCAGGTGGTGGCGGCAGTCAGCGCGGAAACGCTCCCCGCCGGGGTCACGCTGCAGGCGAGATGGACGATCGACGGTGACCCGTTGCCCGCGCTCGATCCCGACCCGCTGGTGGTCGACGAGGGTCGGCAGGACGCCTGGGTTTCGTGGTCCCTTTCGTGGACTTCCGATCAGCCCTGGCCGATCGGGACGCTTGGCATCCAGATCGAGGTCAACGGTGAGCCACGCCTGAGCGACGAGATCGTCATCGTTCGTGCCAGGGAGTAGGGGACTTGCGACCCGCGACGAACTTTTCGAGACATAACCAGTCGTTGACAAGTGGCACGCGGTGCGCAGGGAATGCTACCCTCAAGGTGAACTGAGCGGAATCTACATCCTGGCGTTCGACGCTCGACGGCACCAGGCTCATGGCAGGATCATCCCAGATGGAGCCGACCCAACCCGGCAGCGACCATACGATTCCCCACTTGCAGACCGATGGCGCCAGCGTGCCCTGGACGCCGCGCGAGATCATTGCCGAGGCAAGGGCGGACGCGCGACGCGGTGCTCGGCCCGTCGTTCCCTTCGTTGTGCAGGCCGGCCCGAACATCTTCATGGTCGAGGCCGGTGAGGATGGGTGGATGCTGGCGCAGCTCCGCTTCGATGTCGAGCGATGCGTGTTCCAGGAGTCGAGCCGCGTGACGTACACCTGGCCGCGGGAGGCGTTCGGAGCGATGCTGAGCCGACTCGCCGGTGAAGATGTCGACGAGGACGCCGTTTCCCGCCTGACCGACGAGTTCAGCGACTGGATCGGTGCGAGATTCGCGCGACAGTGCTGCGGTGACGCCGTTCCCTGCTGAGCGGACATGCACCCGGGTAATGAAAAACAGGGCGGGCTAACGCAAACCCGCCCTGTGTCGTTGAGCGTCGTTGACCAACGTATCGTGGACTAGTCGTGCGGCACGAGGCCAGGCTCCATCTCGCCTGCACGGATGGGCACCTTCGTGATGTTCTCGAAGGGCGGAATCGGGCACGTCCAGCCAGAGTTGTAGGCACAGTAGGGGTTGTAGGCAAGGTTGAAGTCGACGACCAGCTTGCCGTCCGGGCGGGCCTTGGGGTCGAGGTAGCGACCCACGGCGTAACACTCGTTTCCGGCGGTGCCATCCCTGAACGGCAGGAAGTACCGACCTCGCTCGGTGTCCCTGAATACGCTCAGCGTCACCGGCTGGCCCTCCACCTCGAAGTGGATCCGGCCGGCGCGGACGTATTCCTTGACCGAGCCATCCAGCGTGCCGACCTGGATGCGCTCCCCGATACCCTCGCCGGAGTCGTCGATCTCGAGCGTGAAGCTGAGGTCGGGATTCTCCGGGAAGTATCGAAGCCCGGTGAACGTGGCCTTCTGCTCTTCCGTCAGCGGCGAGTTGGGATGCTCCCTGAAGAACGCATCGCGCCGCTCTCGATAACCGGCAAGTCTCGTACTCGTGCTCATATCTCTTATTCCTGTCTTCCTCAATGCCGATTTCGGCGCTATAGGCGAATACTTTCCTTCTTATAGTATAGCGCCCCCGTCAACCGTCCTGGCGGCTCGGGGGCGCTATCGCAGGCATGACGGGGCTCAGTGCCCGGCCTGCTTGTAACGCTCGCGGCAGGCCCGCAGCTCCTTGAGCGCGTCCTCACGGCCGCGCCAGCCGAGGACCTCGGTTTCCTTGTCCTCCAGCAGCTTGTAGGTCTGGAAGAAGGTTTCGATCTCCCGCAGCCAGTGGGGCCCCACATCCTCGAGCTTCTTGTAGTGCGAGAAGCGCGGGTCGCCCTCGGGCACGGCGAGGATCTTGAAGTCGCGCCCTGCCTCGTCGGACATATCCAGCCCGCCGAGCGGGCGTGCCTCGATCATGCAGCCTGGAAACGTCGGCTCCTGCACCAGCACCAGAATATCGAGGTGGTCGCCATCCTCGGCGAGGGTGTCCGGCACCCAGCCGTAGTCGGTGGGGTAGTGGACCGAGGAGTAGAGGACACGATCGAGGTGCCAGACCCCGGTCTCCTCGTCGTACTCGTACTTGTTGCGGCTGCCCCGCGGGATCTCGATGAAGGCAGACACGAGCTCGGTGTCGGTAGCTTCGGCGACGGCCTCGGCCGTTTCGTGGACGGCTTGCGTGTCCGCGTCCACGCTGTTCTCCGCGTTCTCGGTCTGCTTCGGATCTACGTCACTGCTCATGCGTCCATGCGCTCCGACTATTCGGCCTTGTTCCCGCTGAGCGATCGCTGCAGGAGGCCGACGCTGTAAAACTCGTACGAGGCGGCCTGGTCCGGAACATCGACCAGGTGGACCGTGAACCGGCATGGCACCCCGTTGTCTGGCAGGTGTTCGGCAAAGTAGTTTGCGTAGGCCTCCGCATACGCCGCACGCAGCCGCTGCTGCTCAGCGAGATAGCCGGCCGGATCCACGAGCGGATTCGGCGACTTGGGCTGACAGCCGAATGCATGCATCTCGATAAAGTCGATCTCGCGCAGAGACTCCGCGATGCCGGCATCCTTGAGCCACTTCTCCCAGCACTGGAAGACGAGCGGGATCTCACGGTGAGGATCCATGGTCACGAGCTCATCGAGGCCCAGGACGTTCTTGGCCGAGTACCCGCCGGTGAGCCCGGCGAAGTGGATCCTCAGATCACCGTCGCTCTGCTCTTCGGTTACCAGCGCCGAGAGAACGGGCCGGTCACCCTGATAATAGTACGTCAGCTTTCCACGCTTCTTGACCTTGAACGCCATGGATTCAGCACACTCTCCATCGATATGCCCGCCCTGCGGCGTGTCCGTCGCGACTCTCCGAACGGGGAATCCTACGCAAGGGGCAGGCCAGCTTCCTCGGCCATCCGGCGAATCGCGGCGACGGATGCCCGACTCGCGGCTTCCTTTTCCTCATCGGTCGATCCGACGTGCGTCTCCAGCGAGAGCGCCCCATCATACCCGGCTTCGGCCAGCGCGCGAAACTGCCCAACATAGTCGATGGCACCCTCGCCCATGACCACGAAGGTGGGGTCAGGCGCGATCGCGCGTGCGTCCTTGAGATGGACGTGGTGGATTCGGGACCTGACGTGCTGGTAACCGCCCGGGAAGGGATTGGAACCGACCACTGCCTCGTTGCCGGGGTCCCAGATCATCCCGATCGTGGTGTCCTCGATGCGATCGAGGAACCACGCCGCTTCCTCGCCGGTGGCGGAGGTACAGGCGTGCTCGTTCTCGAAACCGAGAAGCACACCCGAATCGTGGCAGATCGCGGTGGCCTCGGTCAATGCACCGAGCGCGGGCTGGTAGAGATCAACCGGGTTCGGTTGCCGCCAGAAGTTGAAGGTCCGAACGATGGGAGCCTCGAGTCGGTGTGCGATCGCGATGGAGCGGCGCAGGATGCTCAGCTGCTGCTGATGGCCGATCTCGTCGTCGCCCCAGTAATCGCACTTGAGGAACGGCGAGGCGATGTTCACGACCGAGATGCCGCGACGGTCGAGCGATCGTGCGATCGCGTCGATGCCCGCGTCATCGATGTCGGTGATGACCTGCCCTCCTACCGTACGCAGCTCGACCATCGTGATCCCGAGCTCGATGCACACGTCGAGCGCGTGGTCGAGATCGCTGCTGATCTCGTCGGTGATGACTGCCAGGCGTGCCATGATGCTATCTCCCCGGTGGGCAGTTCGAAGCTCGCAGCATGCTTGTGATTGTAGATTCCGGGGTCAACACGTGGCGCCGCCGCGGAGCGTGGCGGCCAGATCATGGAGATCGGCCAGCTCCGGCCGTGCCGACGCGCGAAGCCAGCTCACCGCCGTGGAGGGTGGCAGCGACATGATCCTCGCGATGTACTCGCCGTCGTCGGGGTTGGTTGGCGGCTTCACGAGCCGAACCTCACCGTAGAACACGACCCGGAGGAAATGCGGGTGACTCAGGTGAGGGCGCCACGGCTGCGGGTCACGTGAAAAACAGGGCCAGTAGCCAAGCAGCGTCGCCGATCTCGCGACGGCGCCGAGCTCCTCGTCGAGCTCCCGTGCGAGCGTCTCCTCAAGCGATTCCCCGCGCTCCCGCGTGCCGCCCGGCAGCACGATGCCGCCTTCCCGGGTGATCGGAATGTGGACCTTGTCCTCCTGGAACGGGACCATGTTGACGCTCTGGACCTGGTCCAGCGGTGGCAGCGTATCGGTGAGGACGAACGGAAAGATCGTGAGGTTTCGCCACTGGTGCTGTGCGGCCAGTGCGGGCCAGCGTTCGGGAAGCGAGCGAGAGAGCTCGGAGAGGGAGACCACCCGACGGGTTACTCCATATGGAAGACGGGCTCGAGCAGGTTGAGCGAGCCGTCATCATCGGGATCTACCGGTGTGGCGAGGTAGTCGCTCATGAATTCCTGCCACCGCCGGTTCGCATCACTCGACGCCAGGGCCCGCTGGGCAGCCTCCCAGTCCTCGCATTCGAGATAGCCGAACAGCTCCGGACCGTCGGCGAAGATGCTGTAGTTGCGGTATCCCGCGGCGTGCATGTCCGCCAGCAGCTCGGGCCACACCGCCTGGTGATGTGCCTTGTATTCCTCCAGCTTGTCCTCGCGTACACGGAGGCGAAACGCGATTCTCTGCATGTGTCGACCACCCCCAACGGATCGAGCCGGCATGTCAGCCAGCCATTCGAACTCCGAGTGGCACCCGCATCATCGCTTGCCGGTGAGCAGGGCTTCCTGGATGGCGATGATCCGGCTCCGGAGCTGGTTGTCGTGCTCCATGTCCTTCTCGACCTTTTCGATGCCGTGGAGGACCGTGGTATGGTCGCGCCCACCGAGCGTCCTCCCGATCTCGACGAGCGAGCTCTCGGTCTCCTCCCGCAGCAGATACATCGCTACGTGGCGCGGTCGCACGATCTCCCGCTTGCGCTGGCGCCCCAGCAGGTCCTTCTCCTCGACCCCGAATTCCGCGCAGACCGCCCGCAGCACGTCAGCCGCGGTGGTGGTCGTGCGGCGCTGCGAGATCGACGCGTCGGTGAGCGCCTCCATCGCCAGCGGCACGTCCAGCTTGCGGTTGTAGAGCTGCGCCATCATCAGGATCTTGTTCAGCGCACCCTCGAGCTCGCGGATGTTGGTCTGGTCGCGATGCGCGACGTACTCGATGAGGTCGTCGGGCAGCGTCACGCCGAGCTCGTCTGCCTTGGTGCGGAGGATCGCGGTGCGCATCTCGTAGTCGGGAAGCTGCACGTCCGCGATCAGCCCGCCCTCGAAGCGGGAGCGGAGCCGGTCCTCGAGCGCCGAGATCGACTTGGGCGGCCGGTCGCTGCTGATCACCACCTGCTTGCCGCTCTGGTAGAGGGCGTTGAACGTATGGAAGAACTCCTCCTGGGTGCTTTCCTTGCCGGCGATGAACTGGATGTCATCGATCATGAGGATGTCGATCGTCCGGTATCGCGCCCGGAAGTCCTCCATCTTCTGCGCACGGATCGCGTTGATGAGGTCGTTCGTGAACGTCTCCGAAGAGACGTAGACGATGTTGAGGTCGGGGTTGTTGGCGACCGCGCGGTGCCCGATGGCGTGGAGCAGGTGTGTCTTGCCGAGTCCGACGCCGCCGTGGACGAAGAACGGATTGAAGGTGCCGCCCGGCTGGTCGGCGACGGCCAGGGAGGCGGCGTGGGCGAATCGATTGGACGACCCCACAACGTAGGTGTCGTAGGTGAGGCGAGGGTTGAGCCCCTGCACGCCGGGCCTGGTCAGCTCGAGCTGCTTCGTGCCGAGTGCGGGGCGCTCGGTGTGGCTGCCCTGCTGGCTGGCGTCCTGTGTCTCACGAGAGGGGCGTCGACGCGACTGCGGACGAGCGGGCCGGGGCCGCTCCGAGCCGGTGCCCGGTCGTACGACGAACTCCACACGCAGCCGCTGGCCGGTGAGGTTGTGGATGGCGCGCTCGACCGGGCTCGAGTAGCGAGACTGCAGGGTCGTCGCCGTGAATGCGTTGGGTGCGCTCACGATCGCCTGCTCGTCATCTACCGCCTGCAGCGCGGTGTGGCGGAAGAAATTCTCGTAGGCATTCCGATTGAGCTCCTGGCGGATCTCCGCGAGAACTGCCTGCCAGAGCTGCGCCGCCGCGATGCTGTCGTCGGTCTGTGCCGACCTGGTGTCCACCGAGCCGTCCTGATCGCTCACGTCTCGTTCCTTCGGTCCGGACACTCCCCGGAGCGGGACCACTGAATGCTGGATCTGTGGCTGGTGTGGGTGTGTACGTACGCTCATGCCATGAGCGTACCACAGCGTCACCGGAACCAGAAGCACGTATCCCCCATGATACACTCGACGGCGACAATAAGGCCGGAATCCCGGCCCATTTTGCACCTGCCCGCGTCCCAGCCCACGATCGGAGCATTCCGGGAACTACCCATGTCCACCTGTGCACTGAACCAGCCGGTTGCCCTCGAGCCGGATCCCACCATCGATGTCGACGCGCTCCTAAGCGAAGACCGCATCGGACCGCGCGACGGCGCGGGAAAGACCGCCGTGGTCGCGATGAGCGGTGGCGTCGATAGCGCCGTCACCGCGCTCCTGATGCGCGAGCGCGGCTACCGCGTCGTCGGCATGAACCTGCGGCTCTTCTCGCCCGATGACGAGGATCACCGCGCCAACCCATGCTGCGGGATCCCCGCGATGGACGACGCCCGCGCCACCTGCGCCACCATCGGTGTGCCGTTCTATGCCCTCAACATGGAGGTCGAGTTCGGTGAGGCCGTGATCGATACGTTTGTCAACGAGTATGCGGAAGGCCGAACCCCGAACCCGTGCCTCGAGTGCAATCGGCACGTCAAGTTCCGGCACCTGGTGCAGCGGGCGAAGCAGCTCGGCGCCGACACCCTCGCGACGGGGCACTACGCTCGCGTCGTGCATGGCGATCCGGGCAGGGGAGAGCCACACCGTCTCTTCCGGGCGGTCGACCAGCGGAAGGACCAGAGCTACGTGCTCTACACGATGTCGCAGGAACAGCTCGGCTACATCCAGTTCCCGCTGGGTGGGCTGACGAAGCCCGAGGTGCGCCAGCTGGCACGCGCGTTCGGTCTCCCGGTCGCCGACAAGGCCGAGAGCCAGGAGATCTGCTTCGTCGGCAACCGATCCTACGCGGATTTCGTCAGCGCGCGTCGACCGGATGTAACCCGGCCCGGCGACATCGTCACCACGGACGGAAAGGTGATCGGCCAGCACAGGGGGCTGGTGCACCACACCGTCGGGCAGCGGAGAGGGATCGGCATCGCGGCGCCCAGGCCCTATTTCGTCCTGCAGCTGAGGACGAAGGAGAACCAGCTCGTGGTGGGCAGTCGCGAGCAGGCAGAGGCCCGGTCCGTCAATATCCACACAGTGTCGATGACCTCGGGCGAATGGCCCGTTGCCCCGTTCGATGTCAGCGCGGTGGTGCGCTATCGCGGCGTGCCGGTGGACGCCACGGTCATCCCGGGCGAGCGGGACACCAGGGAGATGAGGGCGATCTTCCATGGCGATTCGGGACCCGTCGCGTCGCCGGGTCAGGCGATCGTCTTCTACCGGGGTGACGAGGTGCTCGGCGGTGGTACGATCTTCGAAGTGCAGCGGCGCGATGCCGCCGGGGATGTGAATCCGGGGAATCGAACGTCCGTCGCCGCTGGTGAGCAGCTTGTGGCGCGGAACGTGCGAGAACGACAGGGATAATTCTGGATTCGAGGTCGAATGCCCGGAATCCGGGTGGTGACCCCAGGGGAGTGCGAGGATCTATGGAGAACGCCAAGAACAAGGGCATTCTGGCCGGGGTGGCCGCCCTGTTGCTCTTTGTGGCAGTCGGGGTCGGCTTGTATCTCCTCGGTGGCGACGACCAGTCGGCGCTCGAGAAGCTGCGCGACATCGCGGTCATTTTCATCGTCCTGAGCTCGATCCTCGTCGTCATCCTGCTGGCTGCCATCACTGCCGTGCTCGCCCTCCTCATCCTGCAGATCAAGGACCGGGTGATCCCGCTCCTCGAAGAGGCGAAGGGCGGCATGGATCAGGTGACCGGCACCGCTGCCCGGATCAAGAGCACGACCGACTTCGTGACGGAGGAGGCCGTGCGGCCGCTGATGAATCTGACGGGGCAGCTCTCCAAGATGCGGGTCATGCGAAACACGGTATTGGGCAAGGATCGCAAGCCATCCAGACTCGCGAAGAAGGAGCACATCACCGACTAGTGACGGCAGGTCGCACCGGGATTCGCCGGAACACGCGGACGGTCCCGGAGAACGTTCCGGTCGAGATGGGCCGTCCCTGACGAGAAAGGACATGTGCCATGGCAATGCTCCGAGTTGTCGGGAAGCGCGAGCCGAAGCGTCGGCTTGGTGAGCTCGAGAAACGGTTCGACCTGAAGGACATCGAGAAGAAGCTCGAGCGGCTCGATCTCAAGGAGCTCGAGAAGGCTCTGGAGCGCATCGACCTGAAGGATCTCGAGAAGCGGCTCGACACGGATGTGGCCGGTCGCTATCGCGAGCTTCTGGGGCGCCGGCGCGCTCAGAAGCGGAAGGCCTCTTCCGGACGGTTCATCGCCGGACTCGTGATCGGGCTGGTGGTCGGTGTCGCGTTGGCGCTCGTGATGGGACGACGTCAGAACGGCGGCGTCCTGGATCAGGTGGCCCAGCAGGCCGACACGCTCAAGGACACCGCCAGCGATCGATATCAGCAGCTTCGTGGCGACCAGGCCGGCCAGGCGGGCACGAATGAAGCGTTCGGAGGCGAGGCGGCGATCGAGCGGGAGATCAACGGAACCGACGACGTCGTCGACAGTGCCCGCGACACCATCGACTCCGCCTCCGAGGACGTGCAGAGCTCCATCGAGGAGATCCAGTCCGAGGGCGAGGATTCGTCAGAGGATGGGGAAGCCCGGGTCGGCTGACTCGGAAACCGGCACGCCTGCACCCTGTCGAGCTGGAACGGCACCCGGACGCAAGATGCTTCGGGTGCCTCGTTGTCTCGGTGTCCCGAAAAAAGGTGACCTTGCGCCCAGGTGACAAGTTGGGAGCCGCCGGCTTGTTGGCTGCGCCCGACGTGGTCATGGCCGGGATGAGATCACGTTGATCCGGCGCACGCGGCACCCTGTACGATCTGTTGACGCCACGGGAGTTGTTGTCTACGCTTTGACCACCTTCCTGAACAAGGCTTCGCTGGGGCACAGGCTCGAGGGCCGGTAGTTTGTCGTGCAAGGAGTGGTGGGTGGAGCGAACACGATTTCGGCAACGCGCGATTGCGTTGACGGCCATCGCGGTCGTGCTGTTTGTCGTGGCGTGTGGCCGGGCAACCGAGGAGCAAATCGAGCAGGCTCTCGGCATCACCCCGACACCTACCGTCGACCCCGCCGAAGTGGCGCGCGCGACGGACGAGGCGGGGTCGGACGTGGCGACGGCCGACGATCCGAATGCGGGAGTCGCGGCACTCGGTCGGACGAAGTTCCAGTTCAACTGCCAGACCTGCCACTCCGCCACCGGCAGCGCTCCGGATCTCCTCGAGAAGGGTGGGATCGGAGCCGACATCGACTACGCTACCCTCTATCCCATCCTCCGCAAGGGCGAAGGGCACTCGCCGTCTCCCGGTCCGTACGAGACCTTCGTGCTGACCGACGATGATATCGCCAACATTGGGGCATACATACGCGAGCAGGCCGCTCCGTAGTCCATCGCCGGGCGAAACCGCGACACCCGCGGCGGTACAATGGGCAGGACGGCGATCAGGCCGGTGTCCCGGCGCCACCGCATGGAACGGACTCCGCAAACGTGGTTGTATTCCCCATCATCTCTGCACTGCTGGCCGCGCTCTGTGCGGCAGTCATCGGGCAGGACGCCCTGCGTCGGCCGCGCGCCGACAAGACGGCGTGGTTCATCGCGTTCACGATGTTCGCGCTCGCTGCTGGCGCCGATGCGTGGGGGCGTGAGCTCGGTTGGTCCGAATGGCTCGCTCGCGTCTACTACGCCACCGGGCCGGCGCTCGTTGTGGCCTTCCTCGCCATCGGTGAGCTGTATCTGCTCTTCCCCAGGCGTATGGGGCGGTTCGCGCCGGGGGCGACGATCCTGCTTACCGCCGTCTGGGTGACCCTGGTCGTCAGCGCGCCAATCGACTCCGCCCGCCTCGCCGATGAGGGGTGGGAGGCGATCGATCGCTCGGGCGCCCTGCGCGTGATGTCGATCGCCATCAACTCCATCGGAACCCTCATCATCGTCGGCGGTCTCCTCTGGTCGGTGTGGCGGTTCCGCCAAACCGGAACGCACCGAAACCGCATGATCGGCTGCCTGTTGATCGTCACCGGCACGATGTCGGTGGCGATGGGTGGCACCCTGACCCGATTCGGCCACTACGAATACCTCTACATCGCGATGTCGATCGGCATCGCACTGATCTTCGGCGGCGTGCTCTGGACCCGCCGGCCCGATCGGGAACGCGCCAGAACGATCTCGCCCGAAACCGTGGACGATGCGCTGACCACGCGTGGCGAACCGGCGGTGGCGGAGCTGCAGCTTACGGAAGAGATAGCGTTCCTCGTCGAGAAGGTGTTGTCCGGCACCCCTGAGACGGTGCGCGACGTGTGTGCTGCCTGGAGCATCGAGACGCGCAGCGAGCAGGTCATGAGTCGTCGTGATGCCCGCCAGGCGTGGCGTTTGCGCAAGCACCTGCCAGCCACTGCCCAGGATCGCTTCGATGCCTTGCCGGTGCCGGAGCGACGAGCGGTGGTGGAGCTTGCCGCCGAGGTCCTGCAGGTGCCCGATCTCACCCGGATCGATGATTCGGCGCGACCGGTGAGACCATCGGCTCGTCTGGAGGGCTGAACCGAACGCGTCGCGCCTTGAACGCCGCCAGGGGTATCGGAATTTTCCAACCACGCGAAGGGGTGTGTGGTAGAAAAGTAGAAGGAGCTGCCATCACGCTGGTGGCGTAGCGATCGTGGCGACTGGCCCACATCGCTCGACGGAGTCGTCCGGTTTCACCGGCGGCCTTCATACGCATATCCACCTTACGGTATCGGGGCAAGGAAACGACCGCATGACCTGGGTAAACCACCCGAATCCAGCGCTGGCCGTACTCATCGCTGCTGTCCTGGCTCCGATTGTGACCGTGATTGTGGGCTACTGGGAGCCGCGGCGTGTCTCGCTCGTGGCCATTGCCACGACCGCTGTTGCATTCGGGGCGTCGGTGTGGGGTGCGTGGCGAGGCGATGCCGGGTACAGCTTCCACTGGATCGACACCTGGGGCGTCCGGTTCGAGATCTCCCTCGATGGCCTCGCCGCGATGTATGCGATGCTGGCGACCGGCATCGGCCTCCTGGTGGTCCTCTACGCATCCGGGTACATGCCCCTGCACCGCAGCCACACAGGGCAGCGAGCCATCGAGGACGTGCGGTTCTACGCGTTCCTGCTCATGTTCATGGCCGCCATGGTCGGCCTGGTCATGTCGCAGGATCTCATCCTGCTCTTCGTCTTCTGGGATCTGACCGCGATCGCCTCCTTCTTTCTCATTGGGTATGACAGCGATCTCGAGGAGTCGCGCGACGCCGCGATGATGGCCCTCCTCGTGACGGGCATCAGTGCGGTGGGCGTGCTGATCGGCGCGCTCCTGTTGTGGACGGAGTACCGTACCTTCTCGCTGCCGCTGATCTTCGAGGCTGCCGCGCCGGACCCGACCGTAACGTGGGCCGTCGCGCTCATTCTCTTCGGCGCGCTCGCCAAGAGCGCCCAGTTCCCGCTGCACTTCTGGTTGCCGCGCGCCATGGCCGCCCCGACTCCGGTGTCGGCCTATCTCCACTCGGCGGCGATGGTGGCGGCAGGCGTGTTCCTCATCGGTCGCATCTACCCGCTGGTGGCACTCGACGATCGCATCACCAACGCTCTCATCGTGATCGGTGGCGCCTCGATGGTCGTCGGCGGGCTCGTGGCGCTGACCCGCGACGTGCTCAAGCAGGTGCTCGCATACTCGACGATCTCGCAGTATGGCTATGTTGTGGTGATGTTCGGAATCGGCGGTACCTACGGCGTTGCAGGGGCGACCTTCTACGTGATCGCCCACGCCCTCGCGAAGAGCGCGCTCTTCATGACCGCCGGCGCGGTAACCGAGTCCACGCACAGCAACACCCTGAGCGAGGTGGGCGGTCTTTGGCGTCGCGAGCCACTGCTCGCCGTCGGCAGCGCGATGGCCTCGGCCGGCATGATGGCCCTGCCGCTCACGATCGGGTTCTTCAAGGACGAGCTCTTCTTCGCTTCCTCGGACACGCGTGGTGGGTGGATGCAGGTGTTCGCCATCCTCGGTGCGGCCCTGAGCTTCGCCTATATCGGACGGTTCTGGAAGGAGATCTTCCTCGGCCCTGAGAAGGGTGACCACGCCCCGGTTCCGGGGCGGCTCAACGTGCCGATCCTGACGCTCGGCCTGCTCGTCGTCGCCGGTGGCATCTGGGTCGAGCCCTTCCGCGATGTCGCGGAGCGGGCGGCATCGGTCAGTTTCGGCGCAGAGCTTCCCATCGAGCTGGCATACCACCTCGATACCCGCGCCGAGAACCTGATGGCGCTCGCGGTCTACGTCCTTGGCATCCTGATCGTTGTCACCGAGCCGTGGTGGCGGCAGGCGCTGTTCACCTTCGTGTCCATCGGCGAGCGCATCGGTCCGGCCCGGCTCTATTACCTGGCGGTCAAGGCGGCAAACAACCTCTCCACCAGCATCCACGACTTCGAGGTGCGCGATCTCAGGAGCCGCATCGCGACGATCCTGATACCCGCAGGCGTGCTGGTGCTGCTGGCGGTGATCGTGACCCCGACCGACGGGACCTTCATCATCGGCGACGTCGACAAGGGTGACCTGCCGGTCATCCTGATGGTGGTGGCGGCCACCGTCAGCGGTGTCGTGGTGACGCTTCCGCGTGACCATCTTCGCCTGGCTCTCACCCTGTCCTGTGTCGGGTACAGTCTGGCGGTCGTCTATGCCTTCCTGGGCTCACCGGACGTCGCGCTGGTGGCCGTGCTGATCGAGACCATCTTCGCGGTCGTCTTCATCGGGATGCTGGTGCTCATCCCAGGGGCGATCCTGCGGTACGAGCGAACCCTGCGTCCGGCGCGCTTCCGTGTCGGCAGGGACGCGGTAATCGCGACGATTGCCGGTTCGGTGGCGTTCTTCGTCGTGTGGAGTGCGCTTTCGCGACCCTCAGCTTCGACGACGGTCATCGAAGAGCAGTCGAAGCTCGCCCCGATCGCCCATGGCTACGACATCGTCACGGTGATCCTCGCGGACTTCCGCGGTTTCGACACCATGGGTGAGATCACGGTCGTCGCGATCGCCTTCCTCGGCATCATCAGCCTCATGCGGGTAGGGAGGCTGCGATGACGACGGAGCTGGTCCGGCTTGTTGCCCGCATCCTGCTCATGCCGACGTTCATGGTTGCGTTCGGCGTGATGATCAAGGGGTATGCCGACGTCGGCGACGGGTTCTCCGCGGGGGTCATCGCTGCCCTCGGGGTGGCTCTCCAGATCATGGCATTCGGGACGAAGGACCTGAATCGCATGGCGATCGTCCGGCTCGCGCCGCGCGGCACATTCCTTGGACTCTTCATCGCGCTGCTGACCGTGTTCGTCCCGGCGATTCGCGGGCAGGCGCTCTTCACCCACTGGCCACCGCCAGGGGAAGAGGTGATCCATTTCGGCACGCTGGAGCTGATCACCGCCGTCGCCTTCGACGTCGGTGTGTTCCTGGTCGTGTTCGGGTTCGGCGTCGGCGTGATCTCGAGCATCGCCCGGGCACAGGCTCGACTCGTCAGTGCCAGGGAGCGAGCCCAGCGTCTGGTGGATCAGGGAGCGAAGACAGGGAGGGCCAGATGATTCTGCTTCTCTCCCTTGCCGTGGCCATTCTCTTCGCCGCCGGCGCCTACCTGATGCTCAAGCATGACCTCATCCGGCTCATCATCGGGATGGTGCTGGTCGGCAATGCGGCAAATCTCTTCATCATGGCTGCGGGATTGCAGCGCGGCGATGCGCCAATTTACCCGCTGGAGGATGACGTTTCGGACCCGCTCGTGCAGGCCATGACGCTCACGGCGATCGTGATCAGCTTCGCGGTGAGTGCTCTGGTGCTCAGCCTCGCCTATCGCGTGTATGTGGCGCATTCCTCGGTCGACATGCGCGAGCTCTCCCAGGCCGAGGAAGAGCAGGCTGTGCTGGACGACCAGGCCGCGGAGGCGCCGGAGCCCGAGCCCGGAAGCGACGGGAGCCCGCACACGGGCGAGGAGCAGCTCGAGGACGAGCTCGAAGTCGAGGAGGCGACCCGATCATGATGGTGCTGCCTCTCGGTATCCTCTGGTTCGGTGCGGTGCTGCTTGCCGTGCTCGATGGCACGCGACTCAAGAACGCGATCCTGGCGATCCTGATCCTCACCCTCGCCCTTGCGTCGACGATCTGGCTCGGCATCGACATCTGGTCGAATGGCCCCCGCGAGATGGTCATCGGCGGGTGGGAGCGGGGCATCGGCATCTCCCTGCGGATCGACACGCTGGGGATCCTCTTCGCCACGCTGTCCCTCTTCGTGCTGCTGGCCGCGCTCATCTTCGAGACCGCAAACCGGGTGCGGGCCCGGATCTTCCCCGCCCTGGTCCTCTTCATGGGGGTCGGGCTCACCGGACTCTTCTTCACCGGAGATGCCTTCAATTTCTATGTCTTCTTCGAGATCGCCATGCTCAGCGCGTATGTGCTGGCGAGCTACGGGGAGACACCACGACAGCTCCGGGCGGCATTCCTGTTCATCGTGGTCAACCTGCTGGGCTCGATGCTCTTCCTGCTCGCGATCGCCGCGCTCTATCACATCACGGGCCGGCTCGACATGGTGGGCATCGAGACGCAGATGCCCCTCGTCGCGGAGAGTCCGGCAACGTTGATCGCGACGATCATGTTCATCGCGTTCAGCATCAAGCTCGGCCTGTTTCCCTTCCACTTCTGGCTCGCACCGGTCTATACGGGCACCAGACCCTCCGTCGCGGCCATCCTGAGTGGTGCACTTGCCAATATCGGAACCTACGGGCTCCTGCGCTTCGGTGCGGACATCCTCCCGCGCGAGCTCGATCATGGTGCGCCGGTGCTCATCGTGCTCGGGGTGGTGAGCATCATCTACGGGGCGGTCCAGTCGATCTCGCGCCAATCGCCGAGCGAGGTTCTCGCGTACTCCGCCATCGGTCAGGTCGGCTACATCATGATCGCGCTCGCGATCGGCGGTGAGGTGGGCTACTTCGCCGTGATCCTCTATGCCGTCATCAATGCCCTCAACAAGGGGCTGCTCTTCCTGTCGGTCAGCATGCGTGGATGGCTCGTCGGGGCGTCGTTCGCCGTCGGAGCCTTCAGCGTTGCCGGGGTCCCACCGGCCGCCGGCTTCCTCGGGAAGATCTCGATCTTCTGGGCGGCGATCGACGATGATGCGTGGCTCATCGCCGGCCTGATCTTCCTCGGGAGCGCGCTCTCGTTCCTCTACATGTTCCAGATCTACCGGCGCCGCTTCTGGATCCCGAGAGAGGACGAGGAGGTGTCACACATCATGCCCCAGGTCATCGTTGCGGCCATGGCGATCGGACTCCTCGCCGTTGGGCTGTGGCCGGATCCGCTGCTCGATCTCACCAGCCATGCGGTATCGGGCCTTCTGGAGGCAACCCCGCTCGTGGAGAACCAGCCATGATTGTGATTCCCCTGGTGCTTGCCATTTCGACGGTGGTCTATGCCCTGACCGTTGCCAGCTTCGCGTGGGAAGACCTCGCATTTGGCTTCGGCCTCTCCGCAGCGGTGCTGTTCGCGTTCCGCCACGCCCTGCTGCCGCAGCGCCTGCCCTCGAACCTGCAGGTGATCAAGGCCGTCGCCGTATTCCCCCTGTTCCTGATCGTCTCACTCAAGGACATCGTCACCGGCACCTGGCTCGTGGCGTCGATCGTTCTCGGCATTCGCAAGCTGGAGCATCCCGGCATCGTGCGCGTGCCGCTCGGGCGGCGCTCCAAGCCATCCGCCGGACTGGCGGGTCTGGTCCTCACGCTCTCGCCCGGCACGTTTCTGGTGGCGATGGACTGGGAGGAGCGAGAGATGCTCATCCACGCGATCGACGCGAGCGATCCGGACAAGCTTCGCGAAGGTTACGAGCAGTTCTACGAGCGGTATGAGCGACATGTCATCCCGTAGCGGAGGTCGGAGGCGATCGTGAACGGCGTCATCTTCTATGTCGCACTCTTCTGGATGATGGGACTCCTCCTGACGACGATCGTGATGGTCATTCGTGCGTCGAGCACGATGACACGCATCCTCGCGCTCGATGCGCTCACGCTCGTCCTCACGGCGTTCCTGATCCTTTACTCGACGACGACCGATTCCTCGTACTACCTCGACGCGGCGTTGCTGCTGGCCCTGCTGTCATTCCTGTCAACGCTCGCAGCTGCCCGCTACTTCAGCGAGGGCCGCATCTTCTGATCGACGACCCGGCGTGTCGGCGGGCCGTGGGAGCAAACCATGAAGGACCTCATCTCTGACGCACTGATCATTCTCGGACTGTTGGTCATGACGCTCGGCGTGTACGGCATGATTCGCATGCCGGACGTCTACACGCGACTACATGCCGCGAGCAAGTCCGCCTTCCTTGGCGTGGTCTCGCTTGCCGTTGCCGCCATGTTCGTCGGGGACCAGGCTTCCGTCATGCGCCTGATCCTGCTCAGCGTCCTGCTGACGATCACCACGCCGGTGGCGTCGCACGCGATCGGTCGGGGAGCGTATCTGCACAACGAGCGGATGAGCTCGCCTGGCGCGCTCGACGAATCCGGCCACCACCTTGCCGAACACGATCACGCCGAGCCGTCGTGGCGCCTCTAGCGGAACCGGGACGGTGCCTGGGCTCCTCAACACCACGGTGTGACGCGTGGTCCGGGACGTAAGGTCGGGCACGCGTTCGCGCACCAACCATCGGCGGTTCGGACACCCCAGATCGATTCACGATTGCGACGAGTCGCTCCTGTGCCTAGAGTGCGGGTGGGTTGTACTCCCGGGCGCGATAGATGGGGATGCCGTCGATCATCGTCTCGAGCTCGTAGTACTGCCCGACCTCCTGCCAGAACGTCCTGCTCGCATCCGGGTACGGTCCCGGTTGTCGGGTGCTGACGATGTAGAGCGGACGTTCCGGGCTGCGGATGATCGAGATGATGTCGCTGTACGACCCTGGGAGTGCCCGGAGCTCCTGGTCATAGAGGTGACGGTAGGCGGGAGGGCGGTCGGCGAGGTAATAGATCGCGGCCTGGTCGAACGCGACGAAGATGGGCGTGCCCGGCTCGCTGTTTTCCCGTAGCCAGGCGGCGATCTCATCCTGCGCCTGGTAGCCTGGATGCGAGAAGAGCCGGTTCGACATCGCTTCCGTCGACCCCAGCACGATCACCCAGTACGGCACCAGGACAACGACGACGGTGGCAGCCGCAATGACCCTGCTGAGCCATCGACGCACCGACGCCGCTGCTGCACGGACGATCTCCGCGAACCAGATCGAGAACGGTGCGGCGATCTGGATCGCATAGTGCGCCCACCAGTCGCCGCCCATGGCGATACCGAAGATCGAGGCGAGCACCCACAGGCGCAGCAGCATGCCGATCCGGTCCCCGGGAACGGCCAGATGGCGCTCGGCGGGTGGCTCACCCATGTGGCGAATCATGTACTGGATCTTCCGCGCCGCCTCACGCACCGGATGGACCGGAATGGCTCGCATGGCCATGCTCAGGACGCGCAGGATATCGCGTCTGTGCGCGATCAGCGTGACGCAGATGATCAGGATCAACATCGGCAGGATGCGCAGGATGAGTCGCCCGATGGCGGCGAGGTGGTGGCTGACCCCGACGGTGGCGCTGCTCTGCATCGTGAGGCGGTAGGTCACGGTAGCGTAGATGAAGTCGCTCCAGCCGAGCAGCCAGCCGTGGATGAGCGCGGGAATCCCGATCATCGCCACGCCTGCGAGAATCCAGGCTGCCGGTATTCGCCAGTCACGACCCTCCGATCGGGTGAAGGCGAAGGTGGCGATGAGCCCGACCGGCAGCATCACGATGCCGGATGGCTTCAGCATGGTCGCGATGCCGATGAGCACGCCGGTCGGGAACAGCCAGTGCGCGCTCCATTCGGTCTCGGCCGCCTTGATGAGTGTCCAGATGCACCATGCGGAGGGCAGCATCATGAACATCTCCGCGTTGGCCGTGTAGCCCTCCAGACTCGGTGATCCCGTCACGACCACGAAGAGGAGCGACGCTATGGCCGGGACCGGCTGCGGCTGCCAGCGGCGGGCAATGGTCCACACGGCGATGGCCGTGCCACAGGCGGAAATCCATGCCGCCAGTCGCAGCGCGACCACGTCGGTCCCCAGTGTTTCGAATATCACCGCATAGAGGTAGAAGATGCCCTGGGGACGACTGATCCAGAGGTCATCGTAGAGCTGGCCGGTTCCATTCAGCCAGCCACGTGTGGCATAGGCGTACCCGCCCTCGTCGGCGATCATGGGCATGGTCAGGAACGGCAGGCGGACGAGCAGGGCGACGAGGCAGACCAGTCCCAGCCAGGCGATATCGCGTCGCGATATCGATGGCGCTGGGCGTGGTGTCGATCCGGTCGGTGAGGGAGGGCTCGTCACGGGCAGATCGCTGGTGGCGTCATCCTCGTGCACCGGATCCCGCACCGCTGAGGAGCATCGGTGATGTTGGAGCGGTACTGCCGGCGTCCGGCTCGAGCGAGACGGAGACTCCGCGGAAGCCGCCGGTGTCCGCGGCGATCAGCAGGAATCCGGTGCCTCGCTCGTCGACCCCGAACGTGCTGCCCGGTATCGGCTCTCCCTCATCGGGTGGCAGGAACCAGAGCTGATAGGCCATGCCTGATTCCGGTTGCGGCAGGTTGACCACATTGAGCACGCCGGAGCCGCTGGCCGTCAGGTACAGTGCACCGTGCGCGTTGGCGGGCCCTTGCGCCGTCGGTGACAGCTCGAAGACGGAAGCCCCCGTCGCCTGTCGCAGTTCATCGCGTTCGGCCACGAGCGCGCGCACTCGCTCCTCCGCGTCATCGAGATCGGATCGGAGCGATGTGGTCCAGGCCGCGAGCGCGATACAGCCGATCACGGCGACGATCGCGATGATCCAGGGCATTGTGGCGGTGCCGGCCGGTGGATTCGGGCCGCGGGACGGCGGGCGAGATGACATGGAGAGCTCCTCGGCAGGTCGTGCACCGGTTTGACGCATCTTCACAACTGTACCGACACTTGGCCCGGATTGTCCCGCCGATGTCCGGACAGTTGGTAATCGACCGGCGAGGGAGTAGGATACAAGCCAACAGTTCCGGGTGTTGACCGCTCGTTACGTGTCGATGTCGTCGCGGGAGGGGATGCGACGATGCCATCGAGTGGCGTTGACACCGGCAAAGATCCTCACGGAATCCGTTGGCTGGAAGGGATGTAACTGTGAACAGACCGTGCCTCTTGCGCCTGACGAGGCTCGTCGTGTGCGCGCTGATGGTGGCCGTGGTGTCGTTGGGGGCGACATCCATGCCCATCGCCGGTCAGGACGATGCCGGTTCGACACCCGCCTCGGATGGCGGCGCCACGCAGGATCCGGTCGTGACGCCCACCCCGGTGATCGGATCTGCGTCGGGTGGCGTGCAGCCCCCAGCCGACGATTCGAGTCCCGCTCCACAGGAGAATCAGCAGCAGGCAGCTCCACCTTCGAACCAGCAGACCGGTCCGGTCGCTTCGGCCACCGATGGGGATACCGGTGTGCCGATTCTTGCCCAGGGGTTGATCTATCTCAACGGCGACGATGTGTACTGGCAGGTGCGGGAGGCCCAGCTCTCCGGTCAGGAGACGGTCACCGGCAATGCGCGCATCGTTCTTCAGCGCTCGGGTGCGAGCGTGATCCGCAACGATGTTACCGGCAAGCGCGTCCGCCTCGAGCCCGGTGAGGCATTCTTCGCCGCTGCCGGCGACCCGTACACCACGTTCCCGGAAGGGAACTCCGGCTCCGTTGTGTGGATCTTCGAGATCGCCAACGACAACAACGTCGGTGAGGGGGCCTTCTATCTCAGCCCGGGCGTGTCTGGGTACGCAGAAGGGGTCTACGACTACGAGTTCGTCCGCAACGTGCTCCAGGCCGGTGAGACCGCCCAGTTCGAGGGTGGAACCGGGCGGTCGTTCATCATGGTGCTGTCAGGCGACCTGTCCGTGACCACTGGCGACGGCACCGCGTCGCTGGTCGGCAAGGACGGGCTCGTGATCGATCCCGGTGCGACCATCACAGGCCCGAACAGCGGTCAGGCGGTATACGTGACGATGTCGATCGGGCCAACGGTCGCAGATGCGTCCGCGGCACCGCCCGCGGCGGCGGAGACCCCGGCAGCGTCGGACCAGCAGGCGGCACCCGAGACGGCCGTTGCCGAGGAAGAGACGCAGGCCGCCGATCATGCACCTGCGGACTCCAGCACCGGCGCATATGTCACGAGTATCCAGGTCGGGGCGGTCGAGGATGTCGGAATCACCCTCTACGCCGATGGCGAGCTCGTCTTCGATGGCTGGCTCGGTGCTGGTGAGTGGACGGCGTTCTACAACGGCAGTGTGTTCGAGGTCTACACGACCTCTGGCGCCAACACGCTGTTCAACAACTCCTGTGGCGGTGATTCCTTCCAGATGGGCTTCGAGCCGGGAGAGGCATACTACGTGCTCGAGGCGAACGAGGACTCCTGTGCGCCGATAGGCTAGGCTCGCGGAATTCGACCACGACAGGACACCCCGGCCGGTGAATCGGCCGGGGTGTCCTGTCGTTTCGGGAGGAAAAATCGTCCTCCGAGACAGATCGATGCGGCATGCATGCCGTATCCTCGATACAATCGAGCCAACGTGCAGAGCGAAGCCTGAGGGCGGGGAACTCTGCATAGCAGTGGCCGAAGGGCCGAGGAGGGAACCATGCTGAGGGAATTCAGGGAATTCGTGATGCGGGGAAACGTTATCGACCTCGCCGTCGCCGTGGTGATCGGTGCGGCCTTCGGGTCGGTGGTCACCTCGCTCGTGGACGATGTCCTGATGCAGATCATCGCGGCGATCGGTGGTCAACCGGACTTCAGTGGCATCTCGTTCACCGTCAACGATAGCGAGATTCGCATTGGCGCGTTCATCAATGCGGTCGTGTCGTTCCTCGTCGTGGCCGCGGCGATCTTCTTCCTCGTCGTGAAGCCGATGAATGCGCTCATGGAGCGTGTCCGTCGCGGTGAAGCCACACCGGATCCGACGACCGGTGTCTGCCAGTTCTGCAAGACCGAGGTGCCGCTGGAGGCGACCCGCTGCCCGCACTGCACGTCGGAGAATCCGCTGGGCGTTGCTGCCTGACTCGTCCGAGAAATGCGAACGCGCCGGATCGTTGCATCCAACGATCCGGCGCGTTTCTCGAGTCGCTTTCCTGAACCTACGCTACGCGAACGCGCGCTCGGTCTCGCTCGCCGGCACCAGATAACCGCTGTCGAGTGCCGCTTCGAACTGCTCGGCATAGAGGCTGATCTCGCGAGCGTCGAGATCGAGCAGCACGATGTGGAGCATGCCGAGGTCGTCCCGCACCATGCGGTCAACGACCAGCTCGCTCGTCGAGATCGGGGCTGTCGGGTCCGAAGCCAGGTAACGCATCCCGGGCTTGATCGATACGGTAGCCTGCAATGTCGGTGTTGCCATGTTCACTCTCCTTCAGTGAGTTTCGGGATGCTCCATTGCATCTTTGGTGCCAGCCGGTGATGGGTCGGTTCCAGGGCAGGAGTGCCGGCATGTGGATCCACACCGCTTGCCGTTGCCAACGCGTCACTCGGTGCCGGTCGGCATCGTGAACTATTTCACATTGTTCATACAGGGTGCCCGTGCTGCTGTCAATACCCCACTCAGGCAACGGGGCACAAGAGGCGGAGCGCTACCGCTCCAGACTGGCGGATTTGTCGGGAAATGTGCGCGGGGTTCGCATCGACGTGTGCATTTTCGGGTATCGCCGCTAAACTGTTATGGATGTGGCGCTGACTCTCGGCCCGTTCACGCGGCGAGGCGCTGGGTGCCCATCTCCCGGAACGATCAACGGGATACTGCATTGCACCGGCAGGGTGAGGGCGGAGAAGATCAGGCGATGGCCAAGGCGCAGGCACAGTACGCGGCGAATCAGGGGATAGCGGGCACGATCCAGGACTACGTGACCCTGACCAAGCCGGGCATCCAGACGCTCCTGCTGATCTCCATGCTGGGCGCCATGCTCGTTGCCGCCGACGGCGTTCCCTCGTTCGAGCTCGTGCTGGCCCTGCTCGTGGGTGGCTCGCTGACATCCGGCGGTGCCAATGTCCTCAACTGCTACATCGACCGGGATATCGACGCCAGGATGAGCCGCACCCGCAGGCGGGCAACGGCGACGGGCCGCATCTCGCCGGCAGCGGCGCTGACCTTTGGCGTGGCCATCTCCGTCGTGGGCACCCTCGTGATCGGCTTCGCGTCGAACTGGCTGGCAGCCGGACTGGCGGTGGTGGGCAACCTCTACTATGTCTTCATCTACACTCTCTGGCTGAAACGCTCGACCCCGCACAACATCGTCGTCGGCGGCGCCGCCGGCGCGGTCCCGCCCCTGGTGGGCTGGGCGGCGGTCACCGGATCGCTCGCCGCACCGGCCTGGATCCTGTTCGCGATCATCTTCTACTGGACGCCACCGCACTTCTGGGCACTCGCGCTCCTCAAGCAGGGCGAGTACGGCCGCGTGAACGTGCCGATGCTGCCGGTCGTCGCCGGCGAGGAAGTCACGCGTCGCCAGATTTTCCTCTACACGGTGCTGCTGTCGGCGGTGTCGCTGCTGCTCGTGCCGTTCGGCATGGGCTGGATCTACCTGATCGGCATCCTGGCGCTGAATGCCGTGTTCCTCTGGTATGCCTGGCTGCTGCTCACCGAGCCCAGCAAGGCACGGGCGCGGCAGACCTTCTTCTACTCCCTGTGGTACCTGGCACTGCTGTACGTGGTGCTCGTCGTCGACCGGATCGTGCTGGGGTAGCCAACCACCCTCTGCGTGCCATACATCGACCAGGAAGGCTGGGCTTCTCCCGGCCTTCGCGCTCTGCGAGGCTCAACTCCCGGCCGCCTGCTTCGCTTCCCTTCGCAGGCGTGTGACCTCATCGTGGGCCGCCTGTTGCGGCTTCGGCAGGTACGCCCCATTCGTGGCAATCAGGATGGGCTCGACCACATCCTCGATCCTGACGCGGTGCCCCGGTGAGACGAAGATCGGATACTTGCGGCGGGCGCTGCTGCGGATCGCGTAGCCGACGTGGGTCCCGTCCTGCCGCAGGAGGGGAGTCGTCGCGCCCTCCACCTGCTCAGGGTGTTCCCAGATATTCCGGAGCGGCTTCTTGGCGATGCCGATGGTTGGCGTGTCGGCAAGGAGGCCCAGATGCGCGGCAATGCCGATTCCGCGCGGGTGGGCGATGCCGTGGCCGTCGCTGAAGATGAGGACAGGCTCGCTTTCGACGCGCTTGAGCGCCTCGACCAGCACCGGCAGCTCCCGAAACGTGAGCAACCCCGGGATATACGGAAAGGTCACCGGAGCCGCTGCGCTCTGCACCTCGACGACCTCGAAATCCGGCCATGTCATCACGATCGCCGCCGCGAACGCGGTCGTCTCCGCCTCGGTGCGAAGGTAGGAGTTGTCAACCCCGAGCACGAGGTCGCCGGCGCGGAGCATCAGTGGGGATGTCGTGTCGATCGAACCGACGAGATCCGCCTGAACCTTGCGTGCCTCTGTGGGCGAGAGATGCCAGTCGTGGAGCTTGCGGATGTTCATGGACCTCTCCGGGCGATGGATCGGGGCGACCATGATCGCCGCCCTGCGTGCTCACCTGCAAGCCCGCTGCCAGCGAGGCAGGGTCACACCTCTTTGCGTTTCGGACACACCGGATCGAACGGCATGCACCTTTTCATCCAGATCGGACGTCGTCCAGGATGCCGAGAATCCGCGCCATGGTTCCGTACGCGATGGCGTTCTTGTCCGTGTCGGAAAGGTGGGCCAGCCGCACTCGGAGGGATTCGAAGCCCTGATCCATGGCGGGCGCGTTGGAGCCGAACAGGACGCGATGTGCGCCGAGCTCGGCCACCGTATCCTCGATGAAATCCTGTCGATAGATTCCCGACGTCTCCATGATCAGGTTTGGGTGCGCACGGAGCATCTGCCCGGCATCTCCGAGCAGCAGCCCGCTGATGTTCAGCTGCCCCCCGTGTGTGACGATGATGGTGACCTCGGGAAACTGGCGCGCGAGGTCGCCGACCTGAGACGGATGCGCGTAACCAGGGTACCCACCGGCGAGGAGCAGCGGCAATCCGTGCTCCTGCAAATAGGCCAGGAGTGGGAACACCAGCTCGTCGTTCGCCGCGAACTGCTCTTCGCTCGGGTGCAGGTACAGCCCCTGCAGGCCGAGGTCCCGGTGCGCGCGACGGAGCTCGGCCAGGGCGCCCTCCCGCTGCCAGGGATCGACGCGTGCGAACCCGTGGAAGCGATTGGCGTGCTCTCGCACGGCGCGGGCGATCCGATCGTTCTCCGGACCCAGCTCATATGCGGGCGGCTTGAACGGGACGATCACCGCCCGCGTCACGCCGGCGCCGTCCATGCTCGCGAGCAGGTCATCGACCGATTGCTCCAGCCCGAAAAGCGATCGTCCGACGTGCACGTGTGCGTCGAAGAGCGGGCCTGACCATTCCCGTTCGCTCCTAGACCACATCGCCGAGCAGCCTTTCGATGTTGGTGTGGAAGAGCATCTCCTCCTGCTCCGGAGTCAGCCTCGCTCGACGTACCTTCTCGGTCTCCAGCAGTGGGTCACAGCCGGGACCGTCGCTCGCGAAGAGGACACGCTCGGCGCCGATCGCGTCGACCGCCTCCCTGATCAACCGCGGATAGGGCATGGCCGAGGTCTCGAGGATGATGTTCGGGTAGCGCCTGGCAACCCTGATCGCGTCCCGGACATGGAAGTATCCTCCCATGTGTCCGAGGATGATCCGTGCGTCGGGGACGGCTCCGGCGGCTTCGGCGATCTGGAGCGGCAGCGTGAAGTCCTCGTCCCCGCAGTGGAAGAGCGTGGGGACACCCAGGCTCGCCGCGTGTCGAACGAGGGCAAGCGTCGGTTCGCTGGCGGGATGCATGACGTAGGTGACCGGGTGGAGCTTCAGGCCACGCATCCCGTAATCGCGAATCGCCCTGTCGAAGAGCTCGACGGCCTCATCCCCATATCGGGGATTCATGCGGGCATAGCCGATGAGGCGGTCAGGGTAGCGTTGCACCGCTTCCGCCACGTACTCGATCACTCGCTCCTCGGGTCCAGGTGCGTCACGGTAGGTCATGGCGACCGACCGTTCGATTCCCGCCTCGTCCATCAGGCGGATGATTGCCTCCGGTGGGTCGAACCACCCATAGGCGGGAGCCTCGTCGATGTGGGTATGGGAGTCGATGATCATGGCGCCACCTCTTGTAGGCACGTCGTTCGGGTTGGCCTCCATGATGCCCGAGGCTCTTCGCGGTGGGAATGTCTGGCAACGGCCGTGAATGGGAACAGGCCACCGTCCCTCGCTGGACGGTGGCCTGTTCGAGTCTGTACGGCAGTGGTGTGAGGGTTATTCGGCCGAGACGGCCATCAGCTGCTCGAGGTCGATCTCGTCCTCGACCCCCGCGCCATTGGCCTCTACCGACTGGAGGCCGATGCCGTAGTAGGTGAAGCCCTCGCGCGCGACACGGGCCGGATCGTACATGTTGCGGCCGTCGAAGATGACACGGTCCTTGAGCTCGTTGCGGAGCAGGTCGTAGTCCGGGCTGCGGAACTGGCGCCACTCGGTCGCGATGATGAGCGCGTCTGCGCCCCTCACGGCCTCGTCCCTGGTTGGGCAGAGCGTGAGATTGTCGGACTCGCCGTAGATCGAGCGCGCCATGTCCATCGCTTCGGGGTCGAAGGCCTGCACCCGTGCCCCGGCTGCCCACAGACCCTCCATGAGGGCCCGGCTCGGCGCCTCGCGCATGTCATCGGTCTTCGGCTTGAAGGCGAGCCCCCAGAGCGCGAAGGTCTTGCCGGCCACGTTGCCACCGAAGTGGCTCAGGATCTTGTCGAGCAGCACGCGCTTCTGGCGCTGGTTGACGCGCTCGACCTCACCGATCAGCGATGCCTTGTATCCGACCTCGGCCGCGGTGTGCTCGAGGGCCCGGATGTCCTTGGGGAAGCACGACCCCCCGTACCCGATGCCGGCGTAGATGAAGTTGTAGCCGATCCGGGAGTCCGATCCGATGCCGAGGCGCACGTTCTCGATGTTCGCGCCGACTCGCTCGGCGATGTTGGCGATCTCGTTCATGAACGAGATCTTGGTGGCCAGCATGGCGTTCGCCGCGTACTTCGTCAGCTCCGCCGACCGCGTGTCCATGACCATGATGCGGTTGTGGTTGCGGTTGAACGGCGCGTAGAGCTGGCGCATCACCTCGATCGACTGTGGCTTCTCGGCACCGATCACGATGCGGTCGGGCCGCATGAAGTCCTCGATCGCGGCGCCTTCCTTGAGAAACTCCGGGTTGCTGACGACATCGAACGGAATCGACACGTCCCGCTTCCGGAGCTCCTCGTCGATGATCGCCCGGACCTTGTCGGCCGTGCCGACCGGGACCGTTGACTTGTCGACGACGATCGCCGGCGAGCTCAGGTGCTGGCCGATCGTGCGGGCGACGGTCTCGACGAAGCGGAGATCGGTGGAGCCGTCCTCCCGGGGCGGCGTGCCCACGGCGATGAAGATGAGCTGACCATGGGCGATGCCCTCGGCGGCGTCGGTCGTGAACGTGAGCCTTCCGGCGGCACTGTTCTGCTTCACCAGCTCGGACAGCCCCGGCTCGTAGATCGGGATCTCACCCCGCCGCAGCGATTCGATCTTGGCTTCGTCAATGTCGACGCAGCAGACGTTGTTGCCGCTCTCCGCGAAACAAGCGCCGGTGACGAGGCCGACGTACCCCGTTCCGAAGATGGTCAGATTCATGCAGTATCTCCTGATCGAGCCGGTGGGGACGAAATGCGATGGCTGCCAGCCGACCCCCACCTTTACAGAAGACAAAGGTACCAAATGCGACGCCTCTGCGTGCATATTGCGGTGTAGCGGTGGGCCGACCCTGCAATGCCAGGCGCCAAACGAACCAGCGCCACCCCGACAATCGGGGTGGCGCTGCGGTTGGGCGAGCCTTGTGCGGATTACTGGCGGTTGCGTACCGGGTTGCTGAGCACGCCCACACCACCGATCTCGACCTCGATGGTGTCGCCCTCCTTCATCGGGCCGACACCATGCGGGGTGCCGGTCATGATGATGTCGCCCGGCTCGAGCGTCATCACGTCGCTGATGTATTCGATCAGGAAGGGAACATCGAAGATGAGGCCGCTGGTGCTGTCGGACTGCCGCACCTCGCCGTTGAGCCGGGATTCGACCTTGACGTCGCTCACATCGAGGTCGGTCTCGATGCACGGTCCGAGCGGCAGGTACGTGTCGTACCCCTTGCCGCGGATCCACTGCTGGCCGGCGAACTGCTGGACGCGGTCGGAGACGTCATTGCCACCCGTGTAACCGAGCACATAATCGAGCGCCTCTTCCTTCTTGACGCGCTTCGCCCGCTTGCCGATGACCACAACCAGCTCCGCCTCGTAGTCGATGTTGTTTTCCGGATAGGCCAGCTCGATGGCCTCCCCGGGACCGATAATGGCAGAGGGCGGCTTCATGAAGACCACCGGCTCGGTCGGCACCTCACGGGTGGGGTCGTTTTCCTTGACGTGGAGGAGGTAATTCAGGCCGATGGCGACCACCTTGCCCGGCACGATCGGGGCCAGTAGCCTGACGTCGCCCACACTCCCGACCGCTTCGCCCTTCGTCAGTCCCTCGAACACGTCGCCGCTGGCGGCGTACACCGTCGAGTCCTCGAGAATCCCGAATGCCGGGTCGGATCCGTTAGTCTGATAGCGGACGATCTTCATGGAACGACCTGCTCCTTCTCCACACGAATGTGACCGGTCCCGTGACCGGCAGCGGCGCTTGCGATGTCCGCACGATTGTATACGCAGTGCATGATCCTCGCGACAGCCAGCAGCCCGTCCGGCGGTACACTCTTGGGTACGGATGCTGATCCGTCCGACGAGACCGGACGACCACATGCGGGAGTGGCCAATGCCAGACCTTCACCTTCGCCTGGCCGATGACGAGTCCGAGGGCGACCAGCAACTGACCACGGCCCCTCCGCCGATCGATGACGCGACCGCGATCGCGCTGCTGGAGCGCGCCGAGATGTCTGGCGAGACGCTCGTGCCCTGGGGATCGAATTACACCTTCGCGGTGGCGCTCCACGATCCCGAGACCGAGCAGGTGGTGCAGTTCGGGATCTACAAGCCGATGCGCGGCGAGCGTCCGCTCTGGGACTTCCCGCGAAACACGTTGTACAAGCGGGAGCGGGCGTCGTGGCTGCTCGCGGATCTGCTCGGGTGGCGCATGGTGCCCCCAACGGTGATCCGGCACGGTCCGCACGGGGTAGGGAGCCTCCAGCTCTACGTCGAGCCGGTGGAGGGCATGAGCGAGCAGGAGATGCTCGCGTTCTGGGAGCGCCAGACACCCGATATCGAGCGGATCGTGCTGTTCGACCTGATCGCGAACAACGCGGACCGCAAGCTCACCCATTGCCTTCTGGACGTCCACGGGCGGGTGTGGGGCATCGACCACGGGCTTACCTTCAACATGGTCCCCAAGCTTCGTACCGTGCTGTGGCAGTTCGTGGGCGAGCCGATCTCGATCGACCTGCTGGGTGACATCGCCCGCATCCGGAACGACGAAGCGCTGCTCCGGGCCCGGATGTGCGAGGTGCTCGCACCCGAGGAGATCGAGGCATTGATCGAGCGGATCGACCAGCTGCTCGCCAGCGGTCGCCACCCGAGACTCGACCCGAGCCGCAACGTTCCCTACGGCTGGTGGTGATCCGGGTCAGACATCGACAGCCGACGGATCCGGATCGCGATTGCCCTGGGGCTGGGAATCTCCCTGCCCCGACTCCCGAACGTGTGGCTCACCCCCGTGTGAGGACGGGCATATGCGGCCGCAACCGAGCACGGCGACATGGAGCCGGGAATGCTCGGCGAGCCTGCCGGAACGCACGACGGCTTTTGTAGCCTCAGGCAGGGGTCGGTGGTGGCAACCCGACTCTCAGGTCGTCGCTGGTTTCCCTGAGGCGTTGCCGGAATGCGAGCGTGTTGATCACTGCCGCGATCGGGCTCGTGACGAGGAACGTGCTCCACACCGTGGTCAGCGAGCCGTCGAACCAGTTCACGGCGACCCATGCCAGGCTGACGGCGAGCCACATCGAGATCGTGCTCGCGACCATGGGCGTTCTCGAGTCGCCCAGCCCTCGCAGCGACCCACCGTACACGGTCCAGAATGTCCAGAACGGCAGGCTGACGGCGAGCGCCTTGAGGGCACCGTCGCCGTAGTCGATGACGGCAGGCTCGTCGGTGAAGATGCGGAGGATGTCCCGGCTGAACAGGAAGTAGACGAGGCCGCCGGTCGTCATCCAGATCAGCGACCACCGTGCCGAGATCCGTGAGGCCAACCGGGCGGCTTCGGGGTCACGCGCTCCGATACTCTGACCGACGAGCGCCGTGGCGGCGGTGGCGAAACCGAATCCGGGGAGGAACGCGATCGAGAGCGCGTTGAAACTGACTTGCTGGGCGGCAAGGGCGTCCGTGCCGATGACGGCCACGATGGCGATCATCGTGGTGAAGCCGGCGGACATCAGCATCTGCTCGATCGCGGCAGGTACACCCAGGCTCAGCAGGTTCCTGGCGATGCGGACCCTGGGCAGCCAGCCTCGGCGACCGCGCAGCGACACCGTCCGCCGCCCCGAGAAGAGGAACCAGAGAAGGATGCTCGCCGCGACGCCACGTCCGATTGTGGTGCTCCAGGCGCTGCCTGCGACTTCCAGGCGTGGGAATCCGAACTCGCCGAAGATCATCGCGTAGGCGAGGAAGACATTGGTCACGTTGGCGATGATCGAGGCACGCAGCGGCGTCTGGCTGTCGCCCGCGCCACGAAGCACGGCTCCACAGACGAACGTCATGAGGAGTGTGATGATCGTGCCGCCGGTGATGCGGAGGTAGGTGACCGCATGCCCGGCGACGTCGGGCTCCGTGTGGAAGACGCGCACGATGGTCGGAGCGAGGGTATATCCCAGCACGGCCAGGGGGATCGACAGCAGGACGCCCCACAGGACGGTCTGCCGGGCGAGCAGGTTTGCCTGTTCGGTGTTGCGGGCGCCGATCGCCTGTGAGACGAGCACCGTCCCGCCGATCGCGATCGAGCTGAGAATCGCGATGGCGAAGAAGACCACCTCGAGCGCGACACCCACACCCGCCAGCGCCGAGGCGCCAAGCGCGGCCACGAACAGGGTGTCGACCACACCGACCATGGTCTGCAACAGGTTCTCCCCGATGATGGGCAGCGCCAGCTTGAGCACGCGTCTCTGCGTCATGGCGGAGGATGGACGGGGCCCCTCGTTCCCCACGTGGGACTGGTCCTCTGCGGACATTACGCACCTCTCGCGACCCGGGGTCGCGCGTGAATCAATCGCCAGGCGGGCGCCTCTGTTCGGTTCTGCATGCTCTGTGCGGCTGGAGTGGTTCGACCATGTCGGCGTGGCGACGGTCTTGCGAGTCGAAGCCTACCAATCGTTCGCCGCGCTGTCATGGCGTTTCGTGCACCGAGTGATCGTACCGGATCGCGGCGAATCGACTATGATGCTCGCAGCACGGCACGTGTGACCGTGGCACGTCGGGCACCGTGCGGGAGCGGCAGGTGGCGACGATCGTGCACCAGCGCCACACCGCCACGCTCCCGGCTTGTAGATACATGAGATTGTGATAATATTCGCAATCGAGAGTGGGGGCGACTGTGTCCGACCGCTTCGGTCCAGAAGACATCAGGGAGTTCAGCGCGCTTGGCCCGGCGCAGGGGTTGGGATGCTCGATAGTGGCGTCACTCCTCGTCTTCATTCTGGGTGGCCTGTTCCTTGATCGGTACTTCGACACAACTCCGCTCCTGACGCTGATCGGTGTCGGTATCGGGCTGGTTGCGGCTGGCTATCAGCTCTACGAGCTCACGCTGATCAACCGCAAGGACCGGCCTGCCGGGCCGCTCGGGCGAACACTCGAGTCACGGCTCGGACGGCGCAGGCGCCTTGACCGGCGGGGCGAAGAGAACGATACACTCAAGTGATCCAGAAACCGCATTCGCGGTTTTTCGTGTGTCAGAGGCAGTCGTGCGGTCGACAGGGGAGCGGGCAGGTATGCCCGGTGCGATGAGGAGAGACGCCTAACCAATGGAAGTCCACGTTGAAATCGCGGCAGAGACTCTCTTCGAGATAGGTCCCGTCGCCGTTACCAACTCGATGCTCACCATGTTCCTGGTGATGGCCGCGATCCTGATCGTGTTCTCACTCGTGGCCCGCAAGGCAAGCATGATTCCCGGGCGCGGCCAGAGCGTGATCGAGCTGATCGTCGAGTTCCTGCTCAGCCTGGTCGAGGGCACCGCCGGCAAGCGCGTCGGTCGTCGCATCTTCCCGCTGATCTCCGGCATCTTCATCTTCATTCTCTTCGCCAACTTCTCCGGCCTCCTGCCGGGTGTCGGCACGATCGTGCTGGTCGGTGACGAGGAAGATACCCACGCCGAGGAGACGGTAGACGTCGAGGAGGAGCACACCGCCGACGCCGCGGCCACCGATGCCGAGGCCGAGGACGACGAGCACCACGGTCCAACCCGCACCCCCATCTTCCGTCCGCCCACCGCAGATCTCAATATGACCCTGGCGATGTCGTTGCTGACCTTCGTGGTCGTGCAGGTCGCCGGTGTGTCGGCCCACGGTGTGGTTGGCCGCATCAAGCACATGGCCGACCCGCCCTTCCTTTTCCCGATCGAAGTCATCTCGGAGCTCTCCCGCATCATCTCGCTCGCGGCCCGTCTCTTCGGGAACGTGTTCGCCGGTGAGGTGCTGCTCGGCGTGATGTACGCGCTGGCGAACGCGATCAAGATCGCCCTGGTGCCGGTGGTCTTCCCGGTGGTGTTCATCGGGCTTGAGGTGCTGTTCGGAACGATCCAGGCGCTGGTGTTCGCGCTGCTGACGCTGATCTACATCGCACTGGCTGCTGCCGGGCATGACGATCATGAGCACGACGAGGCTCATGCGCATGGCTCGGCGGATGCCACCACGACTCGAGGGGCGACGACCGCCGCCTCGGGCGACTGACAACCCTTTGCGAGTGTTGCCATCCCCCGGTGAGGCCGGGCGCAGAATGGATGGCGAAGGCTCGGTGAGCAGGTTTCTTTCGAGAAACGGCAGGCGGCGTGGTGTCGACCTGCAACGGTATCAACGACGGGGCCGTCGAAATGGACGACCGGCGCCGACAGGAGGAGACGTCACGTGTTCGACGGAATTACTGATGCGGATGCGATCAATTATTTTGCGTCGGCCATGGCCATCGGTCTTGGTTCGCTCGGCCCGGCGCTCGGTATCGGACTCGCGGTCCGCGGCGCCATGGACGCTCTCGGTCGCAATCCGGAAGCCGCTGGCGATATCCGCACCACGATGATCATCGGTGCGGCGCTTGCCGAGGCTGTCGCGATCTACGCCTTCGTTATCGCCATCATCATCCTCTTCGTCTAGGCCTGTACCGGTCGATGGTGGCGCCACCGTGGTGCCACCATCTCGGTGCATGGCGTTCGGCCCCGAAGGGGCCGGGCGAGGCGAGGGCAAGCGCGTCTCCCGAACCGGGAGTCTCACGCGAAGGAGAGGCCAATGCTGGCGGATCTCGGCATCAACGGATGGCAATTGATCATTCAGTTGATTGCATTCGTTGTCTTCATTGCCCTCCTGTGGAAGTTCGCGGTCGGGCCGATCACCAACGTGCTCGATCAGCGACAGGACAAGATTCGCGAAAGCATGGAAGCGGCTGAGCGAATGCAGGCCGAGCTGAAGGATACCCAGGCTCGGAACGAGCAGATTCTGCAGGAGGCGCGCCGCGAGGCGCAGGAAATCGTTTCCACCGCCCGGGCGAATGGCGAGCAGATGATCGCTCGCGCGCGCGAGGAAGCCGCCGCCCAGGCGGACGAGTACCTCGAGCGTGCCCGCGGCACACTCCGCCAGGAGACCGAGCAGGCTCGCCAGCAGCTTCGCAACGACGTTGCGGACCTGGCGGTCATGGCGGCCGGGCGAATCGTGAAGAAGGAGCTCGATCCCGCGGCGCAGGCGCGGCTGATCGAGGAGACACTCGCCGAGGCGACCACCAACTCGCGCACGGCGTAGCACAGGGCGGTGACCGGTAGGGGCGGACCCCTGTGTCCGCCCGGGTCGGACGCGGGTGGTACCCGTCGTGCGATCCAGTCGACTGCGTTCAGGGCAGGCCCCGGGTCGTCCCCTACGGGTTGGTGTCAGTGATACGGGACGGTAGTCCCGGGAAGATTCCGGCTGAGGACAGGGAGCGAGCGATGGCAAGCGGAGCAGCGAAACGCTACGTTCAGGCGATTGTCGAGATCGCTCGGGAGAACCAGAGCTTCGACGTCTGGGAACGGGATCTCGAAGCGCTGCGCCAGGTGGCGGCTGATGAGCAGTTTGCGACCTTTCTGCAGAACCCGAGCGTGCAGAGCGCCGACAAGAAGAAGGCGATCGACATTGTCCTGAAGGATGCAGCTCCGGAGACTCGCAACCTCGCTCACCTGTTGATCGAGCGCCAGCGTGCCGGACTCATCCCGGACATCGTCGAGGCGTTCCATGAGGCCCTGCTGGCGGAGCGTGGCATCGTCGTGGCCGATGTGACCACGGCCGAGCCGCTCGATGAGACCATGCAGGCCGAGGTTCGCGAGCGGATCGGCAACCTGGTCGGCAAGAAGGTCGAGCTTCGGATGCACACCGATCCGGAGATCATCGGTGGGTTGATCGCCCGCGTGGGCGATGAGGTCATCGATGGCAGTGTCCAGACTCGACTGCGGCAGCTGCGGGCCAGGCTCAGGGCGTCCTGATGGGCGACGCCTGCCGGCACGCGGTGAGGCGGCGGATGTCAGGTAATTTCGAGCACAGACAGAGCCGGCGCGGCGAGGATGTCGCGCAGAAACGGAGCGATCATGGCGGTACGCGCGACCGAGATAAGTGATCTGCTCAAGCAGCAGATCCAGGGGTTTTCAGACGACGCGACCGTTACCAACGTAGGTCAGGTGATCAGCGTCGGTGACGGTGTCGCAACAGTGTACGGCCTCACCCGGGCCATGCAGAGTGAGCTGGTGGAGTTCACCAAGACCGGGCGCCGCGGACTCGTCCTCAACCTCGAGGAAGACTCCGTGGCAGTCATCGTCATGGGTGACTACACCGACATCGAAGAGGGCGACGAGGTCCGCACCACCGGTGCGGTCGCTTCCGTCCCCGTGGGCGACGCCCTGCTGGGCCGCGTGGTGAACGCGCTCGGCGAGCCGATCGACGGCAAGGGCCCGATCCAGACCGATCGCCGCCGCGACATCGAGCGCATCGCGCCCGGCGTCATCAAGCGGCAGGACGTCGATACGGCGCTCCAGACCGGCATCAAGGCCATCGACGCCATGACCGCCATCGGTCGGGGGCAGCGTCAGCTGATCCTTGGCGACCGCCAGACGGGCAAGACGACGATCGGTATCGACACGATCATCAATCAGCGCGACAGCGGCGTGAAGTGCATCTACGTCGCGATCGGCCAGAAGCAGGCCCAGATCGCGCAGATCGTGCGCGTGCTCGAGGAAAACGGCGCCATGGATCACACGATCGTGGTTGTCGCCTCGGCCGCGGACCCCGCACCGCTCCAGTACATCGCCCCGTTCGCGGGCACCGCGATGGGCGAGGAGATCATGGAGTCCGGCGGTGACGCGCTCATCGTCTACGACGACCTCACCAAGCATGCCCAGGCGTATCGCCAGGTGTCGCTGCTGGTTCGCCGTCCGCCGGGACGCGAGGCCTACCCCGGTGACGTGTTCTACCTGCACTCGCGGCTCCTGGAGCGCTCCGCGCGCCTCCACGACGACCTCGGCGGTGGCTCGCTGACCTCGCTGCCGATCATCGAGACCCAGGCCGGTGACATCTCCGCCTACATTCCGACGAACGTCATCTCGATCACGGACGGCCAAATCTACCTGGAGACGGATCTCTACTACGCGGGTATCCGCCCGGCCATCAATACCGGTCTGTCGGTTTCCCGCGTCGGTGGGGCTGCGCAGATCAAGGCGATGAGCAAGGTGGCTGGTAGTCTCCGCCTCGACATGGCGAACTACCGCTCGCTCGCGGCCTTCGCGCAGTTCGGCACGAGCGACCTCGACCGGTCGACCCGCCGCCAGATCGAGCGCGGACAGGTCATGACCGAGATTCTCAAGCAGCCGCAGTACAGCCCGCTTCCGGTCGAGGAAGAGGTCGCGATCCTTTGGGCTGGCGGTAACGGCTACGTCGACGACGTGCCGGTCGATCGGGTGCGCGAGTTCGAGCAGAAGTACCTCGAGTTCCTGCGCACATCGCACCCGGAGGTTCTCGAGGCGATCCGCACCGACAAGGCGCTCACCGACAACGTCGTGAACGGTCTCGAGCGGGCGACGAAGGAATTCAAGGATACGAACGACTTCGGCCAGCGGGGCGAGACGGCTTAGGCAGGAAGGGTAAGGCGCAGTGGCAAGCCCACGAGAAATCCGGCGCCGGATCCGCAGTGTCCGGAACATGTCGCAGATCACCCGCGCCATGGAGATGGTCGCGGCGTCGAAGATGCGTCGTGCCCAGGAGCGCGTGACCGCGAGCCGCCCGTACAGCGAGCGACTCCGGGAGTTCATTGCCGATCTGTCGTCCCAGCAGATGGATGCCGAGGAGCTCCAGCGCTACCCGCTGCTGGCGGAGCGGCCGGTACAGACGGCCGGGCTGATTCTGATCACACCGGACCGCGGACTCACCGGAGCCCTGAACGGCAACATCCTCCGGCGCAGCGCCCAGTTCCTCCGCGAGGAGGCCGGGGCGCCGACCAGAGTCATTGCCGTCGGCAAGAAGGGTCGGGACTTCATGGCCCGAACCGGCCAGACCATGATCGCCGACTTCACCGCTCTTGGTGACGCACCGAGCCTGGACGACATCCGGCCGATCGCGACGATCGCCATGGAAGAGTTCCTTTCCGGCTCGATGGACGCGGTCCACATGGTGTATCCGCGGTTCATCAACACGCTGACGCAGCGACCCGAGGTCGTGCAGATCCTGCCGATCCAGCGCCCGGAGAGCCAGATCGAGGATGTCGACTACATCTTCGAGCCCGACGCCGAGTCGGTGCTGCAGGAGCTGCTCCCGCGATACGTCGAGGTGTTGATCTACCAGGGCATCCTTGAGACCGTCGCGTCGTTCTACTCCGCCCAGATGGTCGCGATGCGCAATGCGACGGACAATGCCAAGGAGCTGTCGTCCGAGCTCGAGCTCTCCTACAACAAGGCTCGACAGGCGCAGATCACGAACGAGGTCGCAGAGATCGCGGCCGGAGCGAACGCGTTCCGGACATAGCGCAGGCTTGGGCCGGAGTTGCCATCGTCATCCGGTCCGGATCACTCCCAGGCACGATCGACGGTGGCTACTTGCAGCGAGATACGGTGACGCGGCTGCGGAAGCCTGCGGCTTCCATAGGCCCGGCCCAGTGAGAAACGAGGTAACGCACAATGGCTGCACCAGCAGTTGCTCCCGAAACCAGGACGGAGAGTGCGACAGGGCGGATCGTCCAGATCACCGGTGTGGTCGTGGACGTCGAATTCCCTGCCGACCAGCTCCCCAAAATCTACAACGCGCTCGAGACCGAGCTGAACGATGGTACCCGGCTCGTGCTCGAGGTGCAGCAGCACCTCGGCAACGACCGCGTTCGCGCCGTCGCCATGAGCACGACGGACGGCCTGCGCCGCGGTGCGCCGGTCCGCGATACCGGTCAGCCGATCTCGGTTCCGGTCGGACCGGGCACGCTCGGCCGCATCTTCAACGTCACCGGCGATCCCATCGACGAGATGGGCGAGGTGAAGGCGGCGGAGCGACGCCCGATCCACCAGCCGCCTCCCGCCTTCGAGGATCAGGCGACCTCGGTTGAGGTGCTCGAGACCGGGTCCAAGGTCATCGATCTCATCGCACCGTTCACCAAGGGTGGTAAGGTCGGCGTCTTCGGCGGTGCAGGCGTCGGCAAGACCGTCATCATCACCGAGCTCATCCGCAACATCGCGGCCGAGTTCGGTGGCTACTCCGTCTTCTGCGGTGTGGGTGAGCGGACCCGTGAGGGAACTGCGCTCTGGGGCGAGCTCGCGGAGTCGGGCGTGCGCGACCAGACCGCCCTCATCTTCGGCCAGATGAACGAGCCGCCGGGAGCGCGCCTCCGGGTGTCGCTCACCGGCCTGACCATGGCCGAGTACTTCCGCGACGAAGGTCGCGACGTGCTCGTGTTCATCGACAACATCTTCCGCTTCGTCCAGGCGGGTTCCGAGGTCTCGGCGCTTCTCGGCCGCATGCCGAGCGCCGTGGGATACCAGCCGACGCTCGCCAATGAGATGGGGCAGCTGCAGGAGCGCATCACCTCCACGAAGACCGGTTCCATCACGTCGGTGCAGGCCGTCTACGTTCCGGCCGACGACTACACCGACCCGGCTCCGTCGGCGGTGTTCGCCCACCTCGACGCCACGCTGTCGCTCGAGCGTTCCATCGCCGAGCGCGGTATCTACCCCGCCGTCGACCCGCTGGCATCGACCAGCCGCATCCTCGATCCGCTGATCATCGGACAGGAGCACTACGACGTCGCCCGCGAGGTGCAGCGCGTGCTCCAGCGGTACCGCGACCTCCAGGACATCATCGCCATCCTCGGTGTCGAGGAGCTCAGCGATGAGGACAAGCAGACCGTGAACCGCGCGCGACGCATCGAGCGCTTCATGTCGCAGCCGTACTTCACCGCCGAGCAGTTCACGGGCAACCCGGGGCGCTTCGTGCCGCTCTCCGAGACCGTTCGCTCCTTCAAGGAGATCCTCGAGGGCAAGCACGACGACAAGCCGGAAGCCGCCTTCATGTACAAGGGCAGCATCGACGAGGTGGTCGAGGCCGCCGAGCGGATGGAAGCCGAGAATCGCTAGCGTCGCTGGCCCGGCGTCCTTTCGACACCGGGCCAGTCCCTGAATCCAGGGGCTAGCGGGCGGGCGTCACACCCGCCTGGACAGGAGGCCAATCATGGCGAGTCTCTCGGTGGAGATCGTGACCGGCGAGCGGGTCGTCTACGAGCGTGACGACGTCTCGATGGTCGTCGCCCCCGGGGCAGAGGGATCACTCGGAATCCTGCCGAGTCACGCGCCGCTCGTATCCCTGCTGAAGGAGGGCGAGCTTCGCGTCGTGAGCGGTGGTGACGAGGAGTCGATCGCCGTCCACGGCGGATTCATCGAAGTGGTCAACAACAAGGTCGTCGTCCTGGCAGATACGGCCGAGCGGGCATCGGAGATCGACCTCGAGCGCGCCGAGGCCGCCCGCGTTGCGGCAGAGGAGGCGCTGCGCAATGTGCGCGAGCGCCAGGATATTGCCAGGGCCGAGGCGGCGCTCCGCCGTGCCGCGGTTCGACTTCGTGTGGGCCGTGCCCGGCGCATGCGAGGTCAGGAGCGCCCCGCGGGTTAGCGGCCACAGTCGAGATCCAGCACACCATGTGAGCCGGAGCCAGGGAAGATCCCGGCTCCGGCTTCCCATTTCGCGTCCAGGCCATCCTCTCACCGGCGTATACTTGGCCGACATGGTGTCGCGATCGTACGCACCTCTCGACATCAGCACGCCGGCACCGTACCCCGAACGTTGAAGGAGTAACAGATGGGCAGAGCGTCGCTCTCCACTACCGAACCCGCAACCCAGGAACGCCTCCTCAAGATTCGCGGCGGCAACGTCCTCCGCGGCGAGATCACCGTGAGCGGCGCCAAGAACGCCGCCCTCAAGGCCATGGCGGCAACGCTTCTCACCTCCGAGGAGGTTGTGCTCAACAACGTGCCGATGCTGGCCGATGTCCTGTCCATGGCCGATCTCCTGCGAGCGTTCGGGGCGGACGTCGAGGTGGACCGGACGCTCGGGCGGGTTCAGGTCCGGGCCAAGGAGATCACGAGAACCTCTGCCCCTCCGGGGCTCTTTCGACCGACCCGGGCCTCGGTGGTCGCCGCAGGGCCGATGCTGGCCCGATGTGGCGAGGTGTCGTTCTACATGCCCGGCGGTGACCAGATCGGGCGCCGACCCATCGATGTGCACCTGCGCGGCTTCCAGCGCCTCGGTGCGAATGTCGAGCACCGTGACGACCAGGTCATCGCCACCGGCGGCAAGCTGCGTGGCGCTCGCATCTACATGGACTATCCAAGCCACACCGGCACGGAAAACCTGCTGATGGCGGCCACCCTCGCGACCGGCAAGACCGTGATCGTGAACGCCTCCGCCGAGCCCGAGGTCGTCTGGCTGGGACAGCTCCTCAATCGTATGGGCGCGCGAATCTCCGGCCTTGGCTCGCCGATTCTGACGATTGAAGGTGTCGAGCGGCTTCACGGCGTCTCGGACTACGTGCCGCCCGACCGGCTTGAGGCGGGCTCATTCGCGATCGCGGCCGTCATGACCGGTGGCGAGATCACGCTTCGCGATGTGCGCGAGCCTCACATGCTTCCCCTGACCGAAAAGCTGATGGAGGTCGGGGCGGAGGTCTGGCACAGCAACGATCGCATGCTCATCCGGGCTGGCTCCGCGTATCGAAGTGTCGACATCCAGACGCTCCCGTTCCCGGGGTTTCCCACGGACCTGCAGGCGCCGTTCGTGGCTCTGCTGACCCAGGCCGAGGGTGTCTCAACGGTCCACGAGCGCGTCTACGAGGATCGCCTGCGCTATACCAATGAGCTGCTCAAGATGGGGGCGGATATCCGGGTGGCACGGATCGGTGACCACGGCGAGCTGCTCGCGACATCGGCCGAGGTGCATGGCCCCACGAAGCTCCACGGAGCGAGGGTAGCCGCCATCGACATCCGGGCAGCCGTCTGTATGGTGCTTGCCGGCCTCGTCGCGGAAGGGGAGACGGAGCTCGAGGAGGTCTACCACATCGACCGCGGCTACGAGAATTTCGTCGCCAAGCTCAACTCGCTCGGCGCCGATGTCGAGGACACCGATCCGCAGATGTAGCCTCGCTCGGCACCACCACTGCCAGCTCCTGGCTGATGGGACCCAACCGTGCTCGAGATGGACGCGATGCAGGAGGTCGGGGGGATGCCAAGGCGCGTGATCATCCCACCAGCATTTCGTGCAGCGGCGGATCACCTGAAGCTCTCTCCCGCCGTCATATCAGGTGATCACGTGTTCCTGACGGGGGTCACGGGGGCGGCCAGCGACGGCTCGATACCGACGGATCCGGCTGACCAGTTTCGGTATGCATTCGAAAAGATCGGCGAGGTGCTGCGCGAGGCGGGGCTGTCATTTCGATCGGTGGTGGAGATGACCAGCTATCACGTTGGCCTGCGCAATCGTTTTGACCTCTTCAATGCGGTTCGCCTCGAGTTCGTCGAGGCGCCGTACCCTGCCTGGACGGCAGTGGAGGTGGCCGGTCTCAGGCGTGAGGGAGCCATCGTCGAGATTCGGGTGATCGCGAGCATCGATCCCGACGAGTGATGGCATGCCCGGGGTCGCATTCGCGCGGCTCGGTGCGCATGCTCACGATCCTCCACAGCTGTCGCGGGTCTACTGGGATGTCTTGTCCGGCTGCGCTGCGATTCGGGCGAACTGCGGACAGGGTATCACCGGGATCGTTGCCTTGTACGTACGACGGTGGCGTGGGATGATATAGACGTACGGACCCGAGCGGCACCCGATCGCCGATACCGAGGACATGCAGGAGTGTCATCCCGAATCCTGATAGTTGAAGACCAGGAAGACGTTGCTCAGCTCATCGATATCGTGCTGAAGAACGAGGGATATACGGTTGCCATCGCGCGTGACGGCGCCCAGGGTCTCATGCTCGCGCGGGACTGGAAGCCGGACCTCATTCTGATGGACATCATGCTCCCCGGTGTCGATGGCGGGAAGCTCATCTCCCGGCTGCGCAAGGAGGCGGAAACCCGCGATCTTCCGATCGTGGCGATGTCCGCCAGCCGCACGTTGCGTGACCGCACGCCGGAACTCGAGGCCGACGCGCTCCTCGCGAAGCCGTTCGACGTCGATGCGCTGCTGGTTCAGGTGCAGTTCCTGCTGTCCCGGGAACGGGGGGACGACGAATCGTGACGCAGCGGCCGATGGCTGCGCCTCCCTCCGACCACCCCCGACAGGTCCTCGTGGTCATCCCAACCTACAACGAGCGCGAAAACCTCCCGGAGATCGTTCGCCAGGTGCTCGCACTTGGCGATTCGTTTCGAGTCCTCGTCGTCGACGACAACTCCCCGGACGGCACAGGCAAGGTCGCTGACGACCTCGCTGCTGCGACGGGACGTATCGAGGTGATGCACCGGGCGCACAAGCAGGGGCTGGGTCGCGCCTACATCGCCGGGCTCCAGCGCGGGATCGAGAGCGGCGCACCGATCATCGCGCAGATGGACGCGGACCACTCCCATCGCCCGCAGGATCTCCGGACGATGGTCGAGGCGATGACCGAGAAAGTCGATCTCGTGCTCGGCAGTCGCTACATCCCCGGTGGCGCGACCGAGGGGTGGCCGTGGCACCGCAAGCTGATCAGCCGGGCCGGCGGGGTCTATGCCGGCAAGGTCCTGGGCGTGCCGATTCGGGATCTTACCGGCGGGTTCAAGGTGTGGCGCCGGGAGCTGCTGCAGGCGATCGACCTCCCCAGCATCACCTCCGATGGCTACAGCTTCCAGATCGAGACCACATACCGGGCGGTGAAGCAGGGAGCCCGGATCGTCCAGGTGCCGATCGTCTTTCACGATCGCGTCGCGGGGAAGTCGAAGCTGTCCCGACGGGTCGTCCTCGAGGCAGCCGTGCGCGTCTGGCGCTTCCGGTTCGGCATCTAGCGCGTCGGCACCTGTTGCTGAGCTATCGGTTCCGGGCGACCTCATCGACGACCCGTCGAATCCGATCCTGAAAGTGCCGGACGTCGAAGGTCTCGGCGTGTCTCAGGATGAGGTCGCAGTCCCACCGCTGCGTCGTTGCCGCCACCATCGCGTCGGCAAGCGCGTCGATGTTGCCAACCTCCACCAGGAACCCGGTCTCGCCATCTCGGATCGTCTCAAGCGCACCTCCCAGACCGGCGGCGATTACCGGCCTGCCTGCCGCCTGGACCTCGACGGCAGTCATGCCGAAGTCCTCGACCCCGGGCAGAATGAGCGCCTGGCACTGCTGCATGGCCGCCACCACGAACTGGTCCGGAAGCTGACCGAGGAACTCGACCTGCGGCCCGGCGAGGCGCCTGAGTCTTCGTTCGGCCCGTCCCGTTCCGATGATGCGGAGCGGCAGGCCCGTCTGGTTGCTCGCCAGAATCGCGCGGTCGATCCATTTGTGCGGAACGAGACGTGATACGACGAGGAACCAGGGTTGCACCTTGCGCTCGGCTGTCGGGCGGAACCGGGCGGTGTCGACCGGTGGATGAATGACCTCAGCCTCGCGGTGCCACAGGTCGCGAATGCGCGTCCGGACCGTTCTCGAGTTGGCGATGATCCGGTCTGGCACCTGCGCCGCGGCAACGTCCTGCCTGCGGAGCCAGGAGAAGAGCGGGGTGGTTGCCCATCGAAGCGGGCCAGGGGCGTCGCTCGCACCGAGGTAGTGTTCGTCGCCATAGAGAAATCGCGCCGGAGAATGGCAGTAGACGATGAACGGGGTTCCGTCTGGCGGGGCGGCATGATGCGACCACGCGCTGGTGTCCGCGATGACGACATCGGCGTCGATGCCTGCACCGATCCGGCGAAAGATTCCCGGGTAGAAGGGCAGCCAGGCTCGATGTGTCCGCGTCGCCAGAGGTATCCGCCCGAAAGCGCTCGTTGTCACGGGCCACGTGCGCATCGGAGGTGGCAGGTGCTCCGGGACGAACAACGACGTGTATACCTGACGTGGGTTGTCCGCGAATGTGGAGTACAACACATCGAGAACGCGCTCTGCGCCGCCGAACTGCGTGAGATAGTCGTGAACGAACGCGATGCGCATCGACGCTCCTGCCAATTGTCGTCCCATGGGTATCCATACCCGCTGGAAGTATACGAGGGTGGAGGTTAACCGCGAATGAGCTCCCGCGCGATCAGGAACCATCAGGCCATCGACCATGTGACGCGCCGTGAGGCACAGGCGCTCGCGACGATCGCGCAGGGACTCGCCGCGCCGCCACCACGACGTCGAGTCAGGATGGCTGACCTGCGGGATCTCGTGCATCGGCTTGGCTGCGTCCAGCTGGACACCATCAGCGTCATTTCCAGGTCACACGAGACCGTCGCCTTCAGCCGCCTCGGAACGTACGACGTGCGCCTGTGGGAGGAGCTGTACGAGCCGGCGCATGAGATTACCGAGTACTGGGCCCACGCCGCCGCAATCGTTCCGCTGGATCATCTCTACCTGTATCGAACGGAGATGGAGCGTTTTCGGGAGGTGCTGCGAACCAAATACGCGCATCAGCAGCCCGTTCGCGACGCGGTGCTCGAGCGGATCCGGCAGGAGGGACCAATGTCGTCCCGGCACTTCGAGGCGCCCGACGGCCCGCCCGGCAAGGCGTGGGACTGGTACGGACGCAAGCCGGAGCGCGAGGCGCTGTCCGATCTGTGGTCCGAGGGAGCGCTCATCATGCGGCGCCGCGAGAACTTCCACCGGGTTTTCGACGTCATGGAGCGCCTGCTGCCTGATCTCTGGGAACTGGAGGTCTGTGATGAGGAGCGGCGGCTGATCCTTGGTCGCAACGCCGCGAGAGCGCTCGGCATCACCACCCTCGCGTGGTTCGTCGACTATTTCCGAACCGGAGGTCGTCCCCACCTGCCTCGCCCCGTCGCAACGGAGACGATTGCGTCGCTTGTCGAGCGAGGAGAGCTCCTGCCCGTGATCATCGAAGGCATCGACGAGCCGGCATGGCTCGACGCGTCGATGCTGCCGGCGCTCGAGCAGCTTCGGCAGCGGCGGGGCTGGCCCACACGGACGACGCTGCTCTCGCCGTTCGACAACCTCGTCTGGAACCGGAAGCGCGACGAGCAGCTGTGGAGCTTCTACTACCGACTCGAGTGTTATACTCCCGCGCCGAAGCGCGTCTACGGCTACTACTCGCTGCCGATCCTTCACCGTGGAAAGCTCGTCGGCCGTCTCGATCCGTCGTTCGACCGCAAGCGTGGTTTCCTGTCGATCAAGTCACTCCACTGGGAGCCGTGGGTCCGTCCGAACGAGGCGCTGGTTCGGGCGGTGGGCAATGCCATCGGCGAGCTTGCCATGTTCCTCGGCGGCGAGCCGGACCGATGGCAGGTGGCTGGCTCCCCAAGCGGGATCGTCCCGCTCGAGCCGACCCACCGTGTGGTCCAGCCGGCCGCAGTCCCCTAGATGGAGCCAGGACATGAGGCGCGCGCTGGTGCGTGCAGCCCGCGACGCTGGCGCAGGGACGTGCAGCCACCATGAATCTACGCGTCGGTAAGCTCGGCCTCCCGGAGCACATCCTGGTCGTCGGTCAGCGTGAACGTCGAGAAGGTGTAGGATCTCCCCCCTGGAGTCTTGCCGGTCTTCTGGCCCCGGACCAGGATCGGCGGCGTCCGGTCGGCAAGATCGTTGAGCAACCGTCGAATCTGCCACTCGCTCAGGCGGGGAAGGATACTCTTCGACACGAGATGGTTGAGGATCAGCCGGAACGACAGGTAGCTGTTGCGCTTGCTGTCCTGCAGCTCCCGGAGGGCGTTGAACAGGTCGCGGCGCTCCTCGGGACGCAGCGACTCGAGTCGCACCGACGATCCGTCGTCACCGTCATCCTCGGAGATGTCGTCGTCCAGCAACGCGTCGTCCGTGCCCATCGAGTCAGGCAGTGCGGCGTAGCTGTTGCCGCCCGATGTCGTGATCTTGACGTGCCCGTGCTGCTGAGCCGCGTCGAGAAAGGTGCTGAACGGAACACCGTACCAGACCCGGGGTTTCAGGTTGTGGTCCTGACTCAGCCAGTGGCCGAGTTCCTGGAACAGCACCGGTTCCCCGTTGCCGCGGCGAGCGAGGGCGTCCTGTACCATGCGGAAGGCTTCCTCGGCCGGGGGGTACTCCTTCGACGTGGGCGTCAGCACCGTCTTCTGGTCGTCCCGATGATCGTCAGAGCTATCGGATGCGCGCTGGGCTGACTTCGACTGCACCCGCCGCCGCACGGACGGGTCGAGATCGCGCTCGTACAGCAGGACGGAGTCGGCGGCAGCGGACAACATCCGGCTCATGGCGGCATCGACACCGATCACGACGACCGTGCGCCCCTGCTGGCGCAGGTAGGTGATGGGGTGGATAAGGTCACCGTCCCCGGTGACAATGACATAGGTCCTGATGTTGGAGGATTGGCCGCACGTCTCGACGGCGTCGACCGCCATGCGGACATCGGCGCTGTTCTTTCGTGTCGGGACGTAGACGAGATCGATCCCCTGACGGTAGAGATTCTCCGCATCGATGCTGAGGTCGGGGGAGGTCCAGGGCGCATATGCTCTCGCGAGCACGAGTCGCCCATGCTCCTGTGCCTCCTGGATGATCAGACTCATCTTGGGGGTGGTCAGGTCGAAATGGCGCTTCAGGCTGACCTGGAGGTTTTCATAGTCGATGAGCAGGGCGACGTCCCCCTCATCGCGCGCCTGACCTGTCGAGCCCGAGCCATTCTGTGATCGCTGTGCGGACACAGGACTTCCTCCATCATCCAGCGAGTATGCATGCCGACCGTGTTTGTACGAGGGTACCTTACGTATCAATGATGCGCGATGCTTCGCGGCATTGGCGCGATTCGAGGGAGAGAGAGAATTGAGCACCACCGAGCTGCCGATGATCGTCCGGGAGCGCGATCCGCTGGTCCCGCCCCGTGTCTTCGATACCCATGTTCACTTCCCGTGGGGGACGGACCGCGACGTCGATACCGTCACCGACGAGCTGGTGGAGCTCGCCCAGCGGCTGAACATGGTTCACATCGCCCTGCTCGGGAGCCGGTGGGGTGACTACAACGATCGGGTGAGCCGGGCAATCGAGCGCTATCCCGACCTGTTCATCGGCATGTACGGTGTCGAGCTCGGCGAGGACACGCCCGAGTCGATTCAGGATGCCCACGATCGGGGATTCCGGGGCCTGAAGATCATCCATGCCCTCAAGCCGTACGATGACAGGTCCTACTGGCCGGTGTACGAGAAGGCCGAGGAGCTCGGCATGGTCGCGCTGTTCCATACCGGCGTGGTCGGCGGTGGCGTCGACTTCCGGGATACCGATCCGTTCCATCCCGAGGTCGTGAAGCGGTCACGCTTCTTCGAGAAGCGACTGCGTGGGCAGGGATTCTCCTCGGCGCACATGGACCCGATCCTGATCGATACCCTTGCGTTCACCTTTCCCCGGCTCCGCATCATCGGGGCACACATGGGCGTGGGTCAGTACGACTATGCCTGTCACATCGCGCGGTGGCGCCGGAACGTGTTCTGGGATATCTCCGGCGGCGAGCTGGTCCGCAGGCACATTTTCGAGCGGAGGCTGATCGGTCAGGAGATTTCGCCGATGAAGGTGCTGTTCGCCTCGGACTGCGGGATGGAGAAGATGGCCAACGAGATCGCCGACTGGGCCGCCATGTTCGACCTGATGCGCCTCACCATGGAGGAGCGAGATCGCATCTTCTATGGCAACGCTGCCCGCATCTTCGGCGTGGATGAGTTCGAGGGCGTGACCAACGAGTCGGCCTACGACGAGATCTGGGAATCGACCGAAGGCGATCCCGTTCGGTAGCCTCACGCCGGTTCAGCACGGCAATATGCGATGAATGTCAGCCGAATACGTGCGTACGTACGCGGATGCCACGGTTGCATGTGTTCCTGGCATCCTTGCCGGTGCTTTCCCGACGCCGTATCATTTGCTATGTAAGGATGCTGCCCCCACTGCACATTGTGCCTGGGAGTACGGGCGCCAGGGCTCCCGTCTGCGCGGCACCGGACACGTTAACAACTGATTCCCCGACCATACGGGGAGCAAGAGCTAGGAGCGACGTCGATGGATGACCTGCTGATCTTTTCCATCGGGGCTGTGCTCGTGGCTGGACTTACCTTTTTCGTGACCTATTTCTGGCTCGACCGGCGCGCGAACTCTCGCGTACGCCTGGCGCAGGCAGAAGCTGATCGCATTGTGGAAGAGGCGGAATCCAGGCGAAGGGATACAGTTCTCGCGGCAAAGGATGAGGCGATTCGTCTCCGGGGTGAACTCGATCGGGAGCTGACACAGCGCCGAAAGGAAATCGAGCGGATCGAGCGGCGAATCGAGGCGAAGGAAGAAAATGTAGACAAGAAGGTCGCTGGGCTGGAACAACGCGAGCGGTCGCTGCGCAAGAGCGAGCAACAGCTGGTGCAGAGTCGCGAAGCGTGGGAACAGGAGCGAGCCCGGCAGCAGCAGGAGATCGATGAGGCGCGCGCCAGGCGCCTCGCCGAGCTCGAGCGCATCGCCGGCCTGACGAGCGAAGACGCGAAGCAGGAACTTGTCAGGGAGGTTGAAGCCGAGGCGCGCAACCAGGCGGCCCGGCGGCTCCACGAGATCGAGCGGGAAACCAAGGAAGAGGCCGATCGTCGTGCGCGAATGATCCTCGCAACGACACTCCAGCGCATCGCGTCGGACTACGTTGCGGAGTCAACCGTATCGGCGGTGCCGCTGCCGAGCGACGACATGAAGGGTCGCATCATCGGCCGGGAGGGGCGGAACATCCGGGCGCTCGAACAGGCGACCGGTGTCGACCTGATCGTCGACGATACCCCCGAGTCAGTAACGGTGTCCGGTTTCGACCCGGTACGCCGCGAGGTGGCTCGCAGGGCTCTCACCAAGTTGCTGCAGGACGGGCGAATCCATCCTGCCCGCATCGAGGAAGTCGTCACCAAGACGCAGCTTGAGCTCGAGGAGATCATGCGTGAGGAAGGCGAGCGGGTTGCCTACGAGGCAAACGTTCCCGGCCTCCACCCCGATCTCATCAAGCTGCTCGGGCGGCTCAAGTTCCGCACCAGCTACGGTCAGAACGTGCTGGCGCACTCACTTGAAGTCTCCATGATCGCCGCGAACCTCGCGGCTGAGCTTGGCGCCGATGTCAATGTCAGCCGGACCGCCGGTCTGCTGCATGACATCGGAAAGGCGGTCGACCACGAGGTCGAGGGACCGCACGCGCTCATCGGCGCGGACATCGCCAAGCGACTCGGACGGTCGAATCGAATCGTCCACGCCATCGCCGCTCACCATGCGGAGGAAGAACCCAAGACGGTGGAGGCGTTCATCGTCGCCACGGCCGACGCGATCAGCGGCGCCCGACCCGGTGCCCGTCGCGAGATGGTCGAGACCTACATCAAGCGCCTCGAGGCGCTCGAGGGGGTGGCGAATTCCTTCGAGGGGGTGGAGAAGTCGTTCGCGATCCAGGCCGGACGCGAGGTCCGAATCCTGGTCCGACCGAACTCGATCGACGACCTTGGCGCCAACCGGCTGGCCAAGGACGTCGTCAAGAAGATCGAAGAGACACTGGAATACCCTGGGCAGATCAAGGTAACCGTGATCCGGGAGACACGGGCGGTCGACTACGCCAGGTAGCCGTCTCGAACGGCGCCGGCGGGAAGGCCGATCCCTGGTCCAGGGCAAACGACACGCGAGACTCATCCCACAGGCACAGCGAGAGGGCGGGTTGGGAATTTTCCCAACCCGCCCTCTTTCTTGTCCAGAAACGCCCCACAGCCACACGAAACGTGTCATTATGGTGATAACATCGTAAACTCTCACTACAGTGGGAAGTGTTGGCCGTGGAGCCAACAGGATCTCAGCACGGCACCGTGTGGCCGAACGATGAATTCTCCGGTCGGGAGCATCCATCTTCGTGGCAGGGGAAAACGGTGCCTCGACATGATTGCACCCGGACTCCGGGTTCGTGGGGACGCTTTGGGGAGGGCCTCACACATGAATCGTTTTTTCAGCAAGCTCGACCTTCGCGACATCAAGATCGACCCCGCCGGTTCGCACTTTCCTCCGGATGACGACGATGTGGTCGAGGAAACCGTAGCCGAGTCCGTCGAAACGACCTACGACGACGTCGCAACGCTCCCGGAGGCCGAGCCCATCGCACCGGCAGCGCAGAACGGACACGCGACCGCCGAGTCCATCAGCTCCGTCTACACAGCGGAGCAGGGGGACGAGGTGCTCAAGGTGTCGGCTCGCTCGCGGCCGAGTGCCGTCGCTGGCGCGATTGCCGGCGTGGTTCGCGAATACGGTCGGGCCGAGGTCCAGGCGATCGGCGCCGGTGCCACCAATCAGGCCGTGAAGGCCGCAGCCATCGCCCGCGATTACCTGCTCGAGACCGGGATCGACGCGGTTTGCCTGCCCGCCTTCATCGACGTCACCATCGAGAACGAGGATCGCACCGCGATGCGCCTGGTGATCGAGCCCCGCTAGTCCCACCCTGGTTTTCATGAACAACCCGACACCCTCAGCGGAACACCGGTCAGACGAGAGGTCGTTCTGGCCGGTTGATCTTCATGCGCATACAACCGCCTCCGATGGCACCCTGGCGCCGGCCGAGCTCGTTGATCTCGCCGCGGAGCGGGACATGCAGGTGATTGCGGTCACGGATCACGACACGGTCGATGGCATCGCGGCGGCCAGGCAGCGTGCAGCCGAGCGCAACCTGACCCTGGTGCCGGGTGTGGAGCTGTCGACGACGGAGCGTGGTGCCGAGGTGCATGTCCTCGGATACGGGCTCGATATCGCCGATCCTTCGCTTCGAGACGAGCTCGCCAGGCTCGCCGCTACCCGCTACCAGCGCATCGTCACCATGATCGAGAAGCTGCGGGCTGCAGGCTACCCGGTCGACGGCGACGCCATCCTGGCGCAGGCGGACGAAGGGTCGATCGGTCGGCCACATGTGGCCCGCGCGTTGATCGAGCTTGGGGTGGTCTCGACGGTCGATGAGGCGTTCGATCGGTTCCTTCGACCTGGCCGGCCTGGTTGGGTCCCTCGCGCACCCTTCACCCCCGAGCAGGCCGTTCGCCTGCTCGCAGATCACGGTGCCGTTCCCGTGCTGGCCCACCCGTATTCAACCGGAGCCGTGGTGCCTGTGCTCGATCGGCTCATTCCGGTCGGCCTGAAGGGGATGGAAGTCTGGTATGGCGAGTACGATGATGACCAGCGCGAGGCTCTGCACCGCATCGCGACCTCACGCGACCTGATTCCCACGGGTGGGTCCGACTATCATGGCCCGCATTTCCGGGCCGGACGTGAGCTGGGGACAGCCCCGGTGACGTACGAGGTGTTCGAGCGTCTGATCGAGGCCGGGGTGCGGCTGTGAGCGAGCGGTTCGCCAGTGCGGTCATCGTGGCGGCCGGGCGTGGTGAGCGGTTCGGGAACAGCGGCAAGGTGCTTTCGCTCGCCGCCGGCCGTCCCCTCCTGGACTGGAGCCTCGACGTGATGCTCGCCGCCCAAACGGTCCAGGAGATCGTCGTGGTCTGTGGCGAGCATACGCGCGATGCGATCGATCGACTCATCGATGATCGACATACCGGCATCCCGATCAGGACATGCCTCGGTGGGGAACAACGTCAGGATTCGGTCCGTGCGGGGCTCGCCTGCCTGGATGCAGCGGTTGAGGTGGTGATCATCCACGACGCGGCGAGACCCCTTGCCACGGCTGGGATGGTCGACGACGTTGCAGTGGTCGCACGTGGGCACGGAGCGGCAATCACGGCCGTCCCCGTGACGGACACGATCAAGGAAGTCGACGTCGACCGGATCGTCAGGACCGTGCCGCGCGAGCGGCTGCGCGCTGCCCAGACGCCGCAGGCGTTCCGTCTCGATGTGCTCGGCCCGGTGGTGGCTGGTGCCCGTACTGCCTTCACAGATGAGGCTGGAGCGCTGGAAGAGGCGGGCATCCCGGTGCTGATCCGGCCAGGCTCGCACGCGAACATGAAAGTGACCGTGCCGGAGGACCTGCTTCTGGTGGAGGCGCTCCTCGCCAGGCGCCAAGACGAAGGGGTTGCGGATGTATCGTCCTGACATCCCACGCACCGGTATCGGGTACGACGTGCATCGGTTCGCCGAGGGGCGACCCTGCATCCTCGGTGGCATCGAGATCCCGCACGGTCGCGGATTGCTGGGACACTCGGACGCGGATGTGGTGCTGCATGCCATCGCGGACGCGCTGCTTGGTGCTGCCGCGCTCGGGGATATCGGTCGACATTTCCCACCTTCCGATCCCAAATGGAAGGATCTCGACAGCAGACAGATCGTCCGGCGGTCGGTTGAGCTCCTGTCCGAGCTCGACATGGAGCCGATCCATGTCGATGTGACGGTGATCGCCGAAGCTCCGAAGATCAACCCGCACCTGGAGCCGATGCGCGCGTCCATCGGGTCGTGCGTCGGCCTGCCAGCGACGTCGATCAGTGTCAAGGCAACGACCAACGAGCGGATGGGGTTCGTTGGCCGCGAGGAGGGCATCGCCGCGATCGCGGTGGCCACCGTGGCGGCGAGACTCGACAAACCCTGATTGCGATGCCCCCGGAACAATCGCTGAGAGCGCGAATCGCGGATCTCCGGGGCGTGTAGACATGATTTTGGAGAGGAACGTCGTGCGTATCCTGATCCAGCGAGTTACCGATGCCCGCGTGACGGTCGATGGTGCCGTGGTCGGCGAGATCGGATCGGGGTTCGTGCTGCTGGTTGGCATCGGTGAAGGTGACACCGAGGACCTGGTGCCGCCGATGTGTGAGAAGGTCGCCAACCTGCGGGTGTTCGATGATGCGGAGGGGCGCATGAACCTGTCCGCCCTCGATCTGCTCGCCTCCGGGCAGCGGCCGGGTATGCTTGTGGTGTCACAGTTCACCCTCTATGGCGACCTGCGCAAGGGTCGGCGTCCCAGCTACAGCCACGCCGCACACCCTGACGTCGCCTCCCCACTTGTCGATGCCTGCGCGGCGTGGTTCCGGACAACCGGGTTTGACGTCGGCACAGGTGTGTTCGGCGCCTCGATGCAGGTGACGCTCACGAACGATGGACCGGTGACGTTGTGGCTTGACTCGGAAGACATGAAGCGAGCCAGACGCGGATAGGAGGCCGGCACGATGTCCGATGAGAGGGACGAAGAGCGGTTGCCACCAATCCCGGATGGTGGTCTTTCGGAATCGATGCCCGAATGGCTTCGGCGCCCGCCCGCCTGGCGCACGCTGAAGGATGCGGACGTCTCCCAGACGGTGCCTTCCCGGACCGACCGGCTGCCGGATGAAGACACCTCTGTGATCGACCCACGCACCTTTCTCACCGAAGACGACCTGCCGGCGTGGCTGCGCAACATGGGGTCCGGTCGTCAACTGACCAGTGCGGTGGATCAGGGCGACGATGAAGGCATCGCTGCGCCTTCGGAGGATCGGGGCAAGGTCGCGACATCGGCACCGCCGGCGGCCGACGCGCCGATCACTTCGTCCCCGCCTGCAACCGAGGTGCGGCGATCCACCAGATTCGTCCCGCGCACCCCACCAGTACTCACGTCGGATGAAGCTGAGCCCCGGACCGGTGCGTCGCTGCAGACACCTGCGACGGCCGCCAGTGCGCCTGCGACGGCAGCTACCCCCTGGTGGCGAGGGACGCCGATGATCCTCGTGCTGTCGTCCCTGCTCGTGGTCGCGGTCGTTGTGATCGTCGTCCTGGCGGTTGCGTGAGGATATCCGTCCGACTGGATATCGAGTGGAACCCGACCCCTGGTGACGGACTCGCACGGAATTCAGCGTCAGCCTCTAGGCTGAAAGCTCAGACTCCATCTCCTTCAGGCGCTCCTTGAGGTCGGCCGTCGACACGGCTGGGAGCTTGCATGCCCCCTCACGACACAGCCATGCCGCGCTCGCTCCGTCCCGCCCCGCTCGATCTCGGAATACCGGAAACCGATCCAGGATGTCATCAGAAAGGTTCGGTGTGGCGTGGGCAACCAGCAACGCCGGGCTCGGATGCGCGAGCGCCCTCGTGGTCAGGCGCTGATGTCCGGCCGTGGCGGGATCGCCACCGACGACCAGCGTGTATCTCGGCGTGTACACTCGTTCGGCGACAGCCAGGTAGCGACCGAATGCGGTAGGGTGCTCCGGCATGACGTCCGCCAGGCTGGACAGAATCGCCTCCGCACGATCGATCAGCGCTCTCCTGCCGGTGAGCTCGCCCATCGACAGCAGCACATCCGCCGCCACCGAATTGCCGGCAGGGGTGGCGTTGTCCTGCAGAGACCTCGGTCGTACCGTGAGCCCGGTTCCCTCCGCCGGCGTGTCGAAGAAGTCAGGGCCGCCTTCCCGGCCGAACCGGTCGATCGCGGTCTCGAGAAGCTCGTCGGCCACGGTGAGCCACCGGATGTCGCCGTCCGCCCCGTGGAGCGCGATCAGGCCCTCGACGAGAAAGATGTAGTCCTCCAGTACCCCGCGGCCACGTCGGGTTCCATCCTTCCAGGTGCGCCAGAGGGTTCCGTCGTCGTCCCGAACCGTATCCAGCAGGAACTCAGCCGTAGCCCTTGCCGCCGCGAGGAAGCCAGGCAGGTGGAGGACCGCACCGGCTCGCGCCAGTGCCGTGATCGCCAGGCCGTTCCAGGCGGTCACCACCTTGTCATCCTGACCTGGGCGTGCTCGCAGGCGCTGGTGCTCGCGCATGATGGTCATGCCTGTGTCGATCAGCTGGCGCACATGTTCGGCCGACTGGCCGGTCGCGGTGGCGATCTCATCGATCGAGGATGCCAGGGTGAGGATGTTCGACCCCTCGAAGTTGCCGCCCGGGGTGATTCCGAATCGCTGCCAGATCACCGCGGCGTGGTCAGCGGGCAGGATGCTGCCGATCTCGCTGTCGTCCCAGACGTAGTACTTGCCCTCAACACCCTCGCTGTCGGCATCGAGCGCCGAGGCAAAACCGCCGTCCGACAGGAGCATCTCGCGCAGTAGCCAGCTCCCCGTTTGGGCGACGACCTCTGCGTAGCGAGCGCGGCCGGTCGATTTCCACGCTTCCAGATAGACGCTCATGAGCTGCGCGTTGTCGTAGAGCATTTTTTCGAAATGCGGAACGACCCACTCCGCATCCACCGAGTACCTTGCGAAGCCGCCATTCAGGTGATCGTGGATGCCTCCGGCCGCCATGCGATCGAGCGTGGTGGTCAGCATCGTACGGGCCACGTCGGAGCCGGTGCGTTGCACATGACGGACGAGGAAGTCGAGCGTGGGCGCCTGTGGGAACTTGGGGGCGCCGCCGAAGCCACCCCATGTCCGGTCGAACGCCCCTTCGAGGGTCTCCAGCGCCTCGGCGCCGATCCGGGGGCTCAGCTCCGTGCCGATTCCGGTCCGTGCCCGACTGGTGTCCTCGAGGTAGGCAGTCACCCGGCTGGCGTTCTCGAGCAGCTGATCCCGATCCTGCTCCCATGCCCGGGCGATTGACTGCAACACACGCGGAAACCCCGGCATGCCGCGGGAATCGACGGGGGGCCAGTAGGTTCCACCGAAGAATGGGATGCCGTCGGGTGTTGCGAAGGCGTTGAGTGGCCAGCCGCCCTGCCCGATCATCGCCTGCACCGCCGTCATGAAGACGGCGTCCACGTCGGGTCGCTCCTCGCGATCGACCTTGATGTTGATGAAGTGCTCGTTCATCAAGGCGGCTATGTCTGGATGCTCGAAGGATTCATGGGCCATGACATGGCACCAGTGGCAGGCGGAGTAGCCGATGCTGACCAGCAGGGGCTTGTCCTGTCGGCGGGCCTCCTCGAGTGCCTCATCGCACCAGGGCCACCAGTCGACCGGGTTGTCCTTGTGCTGCTGCAGATACGGGCTTGGCTCGTTCGCGAGTCGGTTTGGCATGGTGGTTCTCCAGGAGTCCGCGTTGCTGCGCGGCGGTCGCCTCAAGTATTGCATGGTGTCCTCCCACCACTGGCACATGCCTTGCACACCGCTGAAGGCAACGTACCTGTCGACACCCAACCAGGAGGATCACCATGGACCATCAGGAATTCGTTCCGGGAGCTCGCGTGCTGGGCGAGGACGGTGAGATGATCGGCACGCTCGAGGCAACGGATGCGACCAGCGAGCCGACCTCCCTGGTGGTGCGTCTGCTGCGCGATGAGCGGCTGGTGCGCATCCCCTGGCCGCAGATCGATCGTGATCGTTCGACGTATCGTGAAGTGGTGACGACGATCCCCGGTGCGGGGCTGCTCGACTCTCACGCACCCTCCGGCGAGGACCGTGTCTCAGAAGGGACGGCAGGGGAGACACGTGCCGTTCCGGGCGAGGATGTGCGCCCCGACCACCTTTCGGTCTCCCTGGCAGGGGAAGAGATGGTGGCTCATACCCGTGATGTCGAGCGCGGTCGGGTCGTGATTCGCAAGCGTGTGGAATCCGTGCCACACGAGGAAACGATTGAGATCGGCCACGACGAAGTCGACGTCGAGCGCGTCGCCGTGAACAGGGCCATCGACGAGGTGCCCGCCGTGCGTCACGAAGGCGACACGATGATCGTGCCGGTTGTCGAGGAAGTCCTGGTGGTCGAGAAACGCCTCCGCCTTGTCGAGGAGGTGCGGGTCACTCGGCGCCGGGTGACCGAGTCGACGATCATCCGTGACGAGCTCCGCCGTGAGGAGATCGACATCTCTGCGGATCCGGAGCAGGGCGCGGACTTGCGACAGTAGCGGCGCGAGGTGAAGGGTACCCACGGAGACGGGGTGGACACACGTCCACCCCGTCTCCGATTCGCTTGCGTTCCCGATTGCCGGTCTAGCGGTTCTTGTCGGAATCGAGATCGTCGCGGCGAAGCTCGTCGCCCTCGATGTCGACTTCCTCACGGCGGACCGTGTCAGAGACACGCTCGGTGTGCTGGCGGGCAGTCTTGTCGACGTCGATCTCCTCGGTCACCCGGGTTCGCTTCTCGACATCCACTTCCTCGCCGTGCACCGGAATCTCGATGGTTTCCTCCTCGAAGGCGTGCTCGCCCGGAGCGACCTCTCGGTCGACCGCGCGGCGGGTCACCTCGACCTGTTCCTCGGTCACCGGAACGTCGATCGACTGCTCTTCGGCGACCACGCGCTTGTTGATCTGCACGTCGCCGCGGTCGACTTCCCGCCTGCGGGCAACGAGCTCTTCCTCATGGACGGGGATGCTGCCCTCGGTGTGGTCGGTCGTGGTGCGCTCTTCGAGATCCAGGTCGTCGTAGGAGCCGGCCTGGCCAGCGCGCGTGGTGGTGTCCACCTGATTGAGGTCGGCGTCACGGTAGTCCGCCTCCGTGCCCGCGAGGGTCATGCCCTCGGCCGGAGGGGCGCTCCACTGCTGGTCCAGCACCTGGTCCTTCGTGTAGTTCAGGTAGATGGCGCTGTCGTCGTAGGACGATACGGCGTCGACCGGAATGTAGTGATCTTCCGGGAAGAAGAACCCCTTCCGCACGACGAAGTAGTCGCGCTCGACCGCGTCGACCTCGCCAACCTTCTCGTTATCCGAGCCGTAGACATCCATACCCTTCTGCGGGACGAACTGATCGATATTGCGATCCATGATCAACAGCCTCCTTGCGTCTCGACGGTTCGATAGAGCGATAACTCACTCGTCTATCGCGCCTCTCACGCGATGGAGGGGCACCACGCATTGACCGTGCCACGCTTCCCACCCGAATGCGACTGCCGTATCGTTCACGGTCTCCCAGGGGAAGCGAGAGGTGAGAGAAACGTGCTCGAGGGTTCGGTGCCCAGGCACCGAACCCTCGAAAGGATGGACGGTGGGTTGTGATGGTTGTCGCTAGGCGTGTTGCCTGGTTCCGCCGATCACATGACCGTCGGTTGTCACCGGGCCGCCGAGAATTCGACCGGGGTACCACGGCGTGCCGAGCATCGGCAGCAGCCAGCGATCCAGACCCCACCAGCCAGCAACCTTCCAGCCGAGGATGATGAAGACCGTCAGGCCGAACATCACCGGGTTGGAGCTGACGGTGCCGGCCAGCATGAAGCTGACGTTCATCAGCGTACCGAAGAAGGCGGCGATACCAACCAGGGCTCCGACGATGAGGCCGAGACCGACCAGGACCTCACCGACCGCGATGAGGGGACCGAACCAGCTCGCCCAGCCGTGGTCGATCATGTAGTTCAGGAAGTCGGCGTACCAGTCGTACACCGCCAACGTCGCGCCCTCTTCGTTCGGGGTCGCGGCGCGGCGCCAGAAGCCCTCGATCGCGGCGCCCCCGTCCATCCATGCGTCCTCGCGAACCTTGTGCTCGCCAGCGGCCAGCCAGCTGCGACCGATGTAGAAGCGGAGCGGAAGCCAGAGGATCGCGAGGTGGGCGTTCCCGAGCAGCAGTCTCCACCAACCCGGATCCTGGATCTGGCCAGGGGTGTCGCTCTCCTTGGTGAGGCGAATCTCCACGCCCTCGTCGGGAATTCGCATCGCCTGGATCACGCCTGCCGCGATGATCAGTGCGAGGAAAATATACGTCCACATCTGGCCATCGATGATGGCGCCGTCGCGTTCGAACCAGGTCCCCGTGTCGCTGAGGTTGAACATCCCATCGGCAAAGACCCAGTTGAGGAAGAGGTACATCGCCGCCGCAATCGCGGTCATGACGTATGTCCCGGTCTTGGTAATGCGCATCACGCACCTCCCAAATCGCCTCCCGGCGATCTTGACGGTCCGGGGCTTCCGGACGTCCATGTGAAGCAAGTCCTTGACAGTCGTTCCTTCGTGACCCCCTCCCACGGCACCTGACCGTCCGTATCCTTGTTCGTCCGCGGCTGTCCGGGTCACGTGCCTTACGGTTCCCAAGATACCGGTCGGCAAATGCCAGACGCGTAAACCTGTGACACCTGCCGTGCCAAAACCGTTACAGTTCCGCCCCCGACCGATTGCTCATCCGCTCGCCGGTGGTTCGAGGGCCTACCGGGCAGTCGCTTCGGTGGATGGGAGCGTCTCCGGCGTCGAGACCGGATGCGTGGATTGGCATGCGTTTGACACGCGCCAGCCCGAGATGTGGCGCCGATGCGATGCCGAATGCGTCAGGCTTGTGGCCAGAGGGGACCGCTGGACGGTCCAGGTCAAGAAACTGGAGGCATCAGATGCAAGGCATGTTCGATGGAAAGGTGGCGCTGGTCACCGGCGCCGGGTCCGGCATCGGCCGGGCTGCCGCCATCGCGTTCGCGCGGGAGGGGGCCAGCGTCGTCGTCGCGGATGTCAACCCGGTACAGGCGCGGGAGACCGTGCAGCTGATCAAGGACGAGGGTGGCGAGGCCATCTGCGTCCGGGCCGATGTAACAATGTGGTCGGATGTGGAGGACATGGTGACGACCACGGTCGATCGCTACGGTCGGCTCGACTACGCATTCAACAATGCCGGTATCGCCGGTGAGTCGGCCATGACAGCCGACTATACCGAGGCTGGATGGGACCGCGTGATCTCCGTCAACCTCAAGGGCGTCTGGCTCTGCATGAAGGCCGAGATCCCCCGCATGCTGGAGAACGGCGGTGGGGCGATCGTGAACTGTTCGTCGATTCTGGGAACGGTCGGGTTCGAGCGGGCGCCGGCTTACGTCGCCAGCAAGCACGCCGTCATCGGGCTGACCCGCACGGCCGCGCTCGAATACGCCCGGCAAGGCATCCGGATCAATGCGGTCTGCCCGGGGTTCATCCACACGCCCCTGATCGACAGTGGTGCTCCGGAGGCCCAGGCGATGCTCAACCAGCTGGCCGAGATGGAGCCGATCGGCCGCATCGGGACGCCGGAAGAGGTCGCCGACGCGGTGACCTGGCTGTGCTCCGACCGCTCGTCGTTCGTGACGGGTCACCCACTGCTGGTCGACGGCGGTTGGGTCGCCAGATAACGGTCAGAGCTCGTCGGGCGGCGGCTCGAGACGGTACCCGATGCCGGGAAAGGTCTGGATCAGGTGCTGCGAGTCAGGATCGCTGTTCGGCTCGATCTTCGCGCGAATCCTGCTGATCCACGTGCGCAGGTACTGCACCTCGTCCCGGAACTCGGGTCCCCAGATGCGACTCAGCAGCTCGCCGTGCATCATCACCTTGCCGACGTTCGCACCGAGCTGGGAGAGCACCTCCCACTCGGTGCGGCTCAGGCGGACCTCCTCGCCCGAGACCGTGACGATGCGGCGATCGAGGTCGATCTCCACAGACGGGTAGCGAAGGACGGTCTGACTCAGTGGCTGGCTCGTCCCTGTGGTGCGCCGCAGCACGGCCGCCACACGCGCAGCGAGCTCATCCGGGTTAAACGGCTTGGTGATGTAGTCGTCCACACCGCTTTCGAAGCCACGGAGCTTGTCGGCGTCTCCGCCTCGCGCGGTCAGCATGATTACCGGTGTCGAGCTGAACCTGCGCAATTTGCGCAGCGTCTCGAACCCATCCATCTCCGGCATCATGAGATCCAGGATGATGAGATCCGGCCGCTCCTCGTCGACCAGGTCCAGGGCCGTGGCGCCGCGGTCGGCGGTGATGACGCCATAACCGTCCGCCTGAAGCTTTGCGCGTACCAGCCGCAGGATTGCGGGCTCGTCGTCGACGACGAGGATGAGTCGCTTCGGCATCGTTGTTTCCTATCCCTCCGTTGCTTCGCCCACCGGTGGCCGAGCGGTGTCAATCGGAAGCGACCGGCAATGTCACGGTGAAGGTCGAGCCCTTGCCGATCCCCGGTGACGAGGCGGCGATCGTGCCGCCCTGCGCCCGAATCAGGTGGCGACTCAGATACAGCCCCAGCCCCATGCCGCGAATCGCCGGATCCGCTCCGGGCCGTCTGAAGCGTTCGAAAACGCGGGGCAGGTGTTCAGGGGCGATGCCCACGCCCTGGTCCGTGACCGAGATCCGAATCGACTGCCCGCTCTGTCGGGCGCTGGTGTGGATGTTTGTCCCTTCGGGCGAGTACTTGACGGCATTCTCGTAGAGGTTGGTGAGCACGTGCCCGAGGAGCTCGGCGTTACCCTCCGCTGGCGGCAGGCCCGTCGGCAGGTCATGGGTGAACGTGTAGTTCGTGATGCGGGCGGAGACCTCCTCGATGCGCTGCCGCACGATCTGCGGGATCAGCAGGGGCTCGATCTCCGGATCCATCTGGCCAGCCTCGATCGCGGTCAGGGTCAGCATGTTGGAGAGGGTACGGTCGAGGCGCTCGCTCTCCCGAACGAGGTCTTTCAGGATCTCCCGGCTCGTCTGCTCATCGATCGCGTCCCCCTGACTGGAAAGGAGGTACGCACCGCCGTGGATCGCGGTCAAAGGGGTGCGCAGCTCGTGTGAGACGAGGGAGAGGAAGTCGTCCTTCAGCTGCTCGGCCTCCCGCAATCGCGAGATGTCCTGGAAGGCGAGGACGACGCGGGTGACGTGTCCCTCGCTGTCTCGCAGCGGTGCGGCCTGGGCCAGCACCGGCACCCGCCGTCCGCTGGATGTGACGAAGGTGTACTGCGCGTCCCGCACCATCTCTCCTCGCCAGGCGCGGGCGGCGGGCCATTGCTCCCGCGGCAGCGGGCTGCCGTTGGCGTGGGTCACCGTGTAGTCGCGTCCCGCCTGTGGAGCCTTCATCGACAGGTTGGTGCTGTCGAGCAGGAGTGCCCGGGCGGCGTTGTTGACCATGTCGACATCCCCGTAGGGACTACTCTGGATCAGAACGGCGGAGGGGAGGCTGTTGAGGATCACACTCAGATGGTCGCGCTGCTCCTCCGCCCGGCGCTGGCTCTCCCGCGCGCTCGCGAAGAGCTCGGCGCGATCGATCGCCTGAGCGGCGTGCACGGCCAGGATCGTCAATGCTGCCAGGTCCTCATGGGTGAAGGTCGGGCCCGCGGTCGGCTCGGTCAGGTAGAGGTCGCCGAGCACCCTGTCGCCCAGCACGATCGGCACGCCCAGCAGGCGAGTCATGATCGGGTGGTTCGGCGGGAATCCCACCGACTTCGGGTGCGAGGCGATGTCGTCGACGATGAGTGGGATGCGCTTCTCGATCAGCTCGCCGATCAGACCGTGCCCCTGGGGTATCGGACCGATCGCCTGTCTCTCGCGCGAGGAAATCCCGGATGTGATGAATGTGTGGACGCGTCCCTGCTCATCGGCGACACCGAGTGCGGCGTACTCCGCCGGCACGACCTCACGGGCGACATCGGTAATGCGCTGGAGGATTTTGTCGGGATCGAGCTCCGCGGCAATCGCCAGCGCAGCCTCATAGGCCGCCATGATGCGCGAGTGGTGATCTGCACTTGGTCTCGACGTCGTTTCCGGCAATCGATCGCTCCGCACGCGTCATGTCCTCGAAACGGAAGCTGGGACCATCAGGATGGCCCCAGCATACCACCACGCGTGGACAGTACCCTGGCATCAGGTCGACATCTTGGCCGTGCCGTTCGTGCGCTGCCCCGTGCCGACTGCCTGGGTGCGGACCAGCAGGACCGGGACCGTCGCACGTCGCGTGATCTCCTCCGCGACGCTTCCAAGGAACCAGCGGGCCATGCCACTCCGTCCATGGGTGGCGACGACGAAGAGATCGCCAGGCTTCATGGCCTCCACGAGCTCGTGGACGGGAATGCCGGGGCGCACCTCGGTGGTGACGGAGAGTCCGGTCTTCTCGATGGACCGGGCGATCGCGTCGAGGTACGACTCCGCCATGGCGCGCTCGGACTCGAACTGTGCCGTAGCCGCCTGGCTCTCGACCATGGCGCCGTACACGTAGGCGAAGGACGATGATGGAAAGTCCACGACACGGATGAGATGGAGAGGTGTGTTGAGTGCACGGGCGAGCTCCTCCGCCGCGGAGAGGGCTTGCTCGGCGAGATCTGAACCGTCGAGTGGAACGACTATTCGCTGATACATGTTGTGCTCCTCACATTGGCACCCGGTGGTCGCCTGGTGAAGTGGTGTAGCGAACGCCCGGATGTCAGTCGCCGCTAGGGACATTGTCGTTCCGACCGTGTCTCAGCCGTGTGAATGCGGGAGGGCAGGCGTGTCGAAATCATTACAAAACGATGCGTGGCCCGGATCGGGCCGATTCCTGCCAGCCAGTATGGACAGCATGCGGGCTCGGATGAGGATTCCTGATGAATGGCGGCCGTGCGACCCGACCTCTGTTTGCCGTCTCGCCAGGTGATTGCGACGAGACCCTGGCATCTCGCGGTCCTCGTCCGGAATGTCTCGGCGCTGGTCGCTGGCCGTGCCTGTGTCGGAGCCCGGCTTCGCGAGCTGCCGCCCGATTGCTCCACGATGCAGGGCATACGTGAAGTGTCTCGCCGGGAGCGCATGGTCGGGGCAACGGCGGGCGGCCGAGCGTGGGGACGGACGCGCTCGTCGGGCGCGCCGAGAGGCTCGGGGTCGGCAGGAGACTGGTAGCCGACCGGACTGGCGCCGCAGGGCTAGGCGGGATTCTCCGCGCCTTCGGTCAGCAGACCCTCTGGGAGCACCCGAGCCAGGTCCATCCGCTTCGCGAGGTACTCGGCGCTGCCGAGCATGAGGGTGTCGTGGGAGGGAAGATCGTCGAGCGCCTCGACGTCGGCAACGATGACCTCGTGCCCCTCGGCTCGGAGCGTCTCGGCAATCTCCCGGGCCACGATCTCGGTGCATTCATGCCTGCTCTCGAAGGTCACGAGGATGTCCATCGGTACCTCCAGTCGTCTGGGCGCGCCGGTACTGATCGGCGTGCTGCGAGTCGCTCGACTCGAGCGTACCCGGGGCTGGGTGTCAGGCACGTCGCATTCATCCGCCGTACGTTACAGCTCCGTTACAACACAGCGATCCCCAACGTCGTTGTCACGAAGGTGCAACGGCACCGGTCCGAAGATCGACGCGTATGAGACGCGCGGCGTACGAGAATCGGTGCGATGGAGAGGGCCGTTCTCCATGGGTTCCACTCCGGCTTTGCGAAAGCAGCACGCCATGAAACGGTGGATCCCGCTGTTGATGTTGTTGGTCGCATCGCTCGTCTTCGGCGCTGGCGCTGGCGCACAGACGCCAGGTGATGGCGATGACGACTTGATCTTCCGCGCGAATGGCGACGTCACCGTTGCTCGTGACGAGGTGATCGAGGCCGTCATCGTTGCGAACGGGAACGCGCGCGTCGAGGGCTCGGTCACCAGTACCCTCTGGGTGATCTCCGGAGATGCCATTGTTGAAGGGAGCGTTGGCGACGACGTCATCGTGATCGATGGAACGCTGGAGCTCACCCGGGGCGCGGAGGTCGAGAATGTCACCCTGATCCGCGGCACCCTCGAGCGGGCCGACGGCGCGATCGTGTCCGGAACCATTACCGAGCAGAATGCGCTCATCAGCCTCGGCTGGGGAGCGGCCGTCTTCTCGATGGTGATGTGGCTCGGTGTCACGCTGGCCCTGGTTGTCGCGGCGGTGGTGTTCGCGGCCGTCGCGGGACGACATCTTGCCGGTGCCGGCGAGGTGGTCAGGCATCGCTTCGGTGCCTCCATCGTGACCGCGCTCGTGCTCTGGATCGCCCTGCCGATCCTGGCCGTGATGGCATTCGTGACGATCGTCGGCATTCCGCTCGGGGTCTCGGTTTTCCTCCTGGTGCTTCCGGTCCTGTGGATCGCTGGATACCTGGTGGTGACCACACGGGTGGGCGACGCAGTTCTCGGGTGGGCCGGCATGGATGAGCGCCCGCAGCGTCTGGTGATCGCTGCCGCAATCGGCGTGGTGCTGTTCCAGGTGATCGGGCTGATTCCCGGGATTGGGCCGCTGATCGTCGCGCTGTCGGGTGTGATCGGATCCGGTGCCCTTGTCTACCGGACGGTCGAGCGCCCGCTGCGCCTGCAGCCGGCGGTGATCGAGCCGGAGCCGCAGCCGGCGGTGTAGCGAACGGTGTTTCGTCGTGTCGACCGACAATACGCGAACCCGCTCGGCTCCATGGAGCCGAGCGGGTTCGCTTCGTCGCCCGTTGTCTGGATGACGCCTAGGCGGCGTTCGCGATCAGAATCTCCGACAGGATGCTGATGATCGCGGCCACGAGGGTCTCGATTTCCACATCGACGCCGACCTGGCCGCCGTTTCCTCCGTTGCCGCCATTGTCGACGTTTACCGAGGTGTTGCTGGAGTTGGAGTTTGTCTGGCCATTGTTGTTCTGGTTCTGGCCGCTCGAGTTCGAGCCGTCCTGGTCAGAATCCTGGACGGACGTCGAGTCACCACCCGTTGAGGACCCGGCATCGCCCTGCAGCGCCGCGGCGGAGCCACCGCCCACGACCAGGCTGAGTGCAACCACGAGGGTCAGCAGCAGTGTTCGGATACGCATCGGGTGATCCTCTCGACGGAACATGTCGCTCTCCCCATCACTCCACGACGTGTGATTCTAGGCCCCTGCAAGCAGCGCCAGCAGGATGCTGACGATTGTAGCGACCATAGTATCACTGACTTCGTCGGCGAGGAGCGACTCCTCGGATTCGATGGTCACGGTGCCGCCATCGCCGCCGTTGGCGGATCCCTCGAGACCGAGCGACTGGTCGTTGGCGTTCACGTTCTCCTGGTCGGTGCTCTGGCCCTGGCTGTTGGCGCTGTCGCCGCCACCCTGACTCACCGTCTGCGTATGACCCTGTCCACTGGTGTTGACCTGGTCGTTGTCGTTGGCGTTGTCTCCAATCACAACGCTGCCGCCCTGGCCGCCCTGCTGATACAGCGCAGCGCCATCGAATCCGGCCGCGGCCGCCAGCCCGGTGCCACAGACCATGCTCGAGGCCAGCGCGATGACGGCCACGGCGCGCCCGAGCCGGCGGCCGCCTTCGGTTCTCATCACACGCGAAGCGTTCATGAAATCCTTCCCCTCCTGATTACCTCACCCATAACACCACATCGGACCCATGGCCGATGCTGGCCACAATGCCCTCGAGGGTAGTCTGGACTGAACGGACAGTCTTGTCAACCGGAGACAAATCGCTGGCACCCGGCGAAGGATGGAATTTTGAAAGCCCATGAATGCGAGCTGTGACCATGTGTCGACGGGGCCGGGAAGGCTGGAGCATGGCGGCGGCGAAACCCGATGCGTGCGGCGAGCGTTCAAGCGGGAGAGACAACGGGGCCCAGATGAGGACGATCGGCGGCTGTACAACGGGCGGGAGATTACGTATGATGACTCCGATTCGTGGAGCCACCACTCGCTTCGCGCGAGCTGGTCCGGCGCTTTTTTATGCGACACGAGCTGGTAATCGCCAGTGCCGATCGTGACGGGCGAGGAACAGGGGGGCAGCCCCAGGTGTCGCTGCGCGATGATGTCACGCTCCGGCCGAGCCATTCGTGTTGCAAATCGGATCGGAGGTGGGGTTTACTTCACGAGTCGGACGCGGACAGGGGTATGCCTGTCGTGGGTGTCCGTATATACTGGCGTTGGGATTGACATTCAGTCCCATGGGGGTCAGAGATAGTCGGTCTCATTCATCAAGGGACTCGTTCTCCGAGGAGGGAAACTCATGCGACGGAAATCGACCGTTACGCTGCGAGGGCTCGCGGTGCTGTTGCTGGCACTCGGCCTGTTCACCGCGGTGTTCTCGCCGGCGGCGGCGCAGAACTACGCGTGTAACACCAGCAATGCCAGCACGCTCCGCCTGCTCGACGACAACCGGGACGGCGTCGTCACCATCGAGGAGCTCCAGGCGTTCGCGGACGGCCTGCCTGACGGCGAGCAGAAGACCGAGCTGCAGGGCCTGATCCAGCAGCTGCAGGACCAGGGTTACGACGGCATCCAGTACGAGAACTGTGGTGGCACCGAGACTCCGGTGACCCCGACCGAGGAGCCGACCACGCCGGTGACCCCGACCGAGGAGCCGACCACGCCGGTGACCCCGACCGAGGAGCCGACCGGCACCGCGACGGCGACCGAGGAGCCGACCGGCACGGCCACCCCGACCGAGGAGCCGACCGGCACCGCGACGGCGACGGCCACTGCGACCGCGACCTCGCCGGACGATGACGGCAACGGCGGTGACGGCGACGACGACGGCGTCTCCGAGCTGCCGGACACCGGCCAGGGCCCGGCCAACGACGGTCATGGCGCGCAGCTCGCCATGCTGCTTGGCGGCATGAGCGTGCTCACCCTCGCTGGCGCTCTCGCCTGGCGGCGACGCGCGGCGTAAGGCAAGCCCATCCACGACCTTGAGTCGTGGCGGTACGTGAAGACCCCGCAGAACGGACCGGCATGATTGCGCCGGTCCGTTCTGGTTTTTGGCCCGCAGTGCCCACTGACCCCACGCTGGATCCGAACGAAGTCGGCAGCACACGACCTGTCCTGTATACTGGTCACCTCCGCGCCGTTGGCTGCTGAGGGTGGCGGGGATTGATCAGAGTCATGGAGGGATACATGTTCAAGGCGTCTACGGTACTGAAGCTCATCGCGGCGCTCGCCGTGATGATCGGGATGATGGGGGCACTCGCTCCCACGACCGCCGCGCAGACGATCTGCAGAAACGAGCCGACGCTCGGGCTCGTGGACTCCGACGGAGACGGCGTTGCCACCACCGGCGAGATCCGCGCGCTCGCGCCCGACAATGCGGAGCTCCAGTCGGTTGCCGGCCAGCTCGAGGCGCAGGGCATCACCGGGATCCAGTACAGCGGCTGCACCGAGGGCGAGAATGGCGGCGGCAACGGTGATGGCAACGGCGGCGGTGCCGACAACTCGGGTGACTCCGGCGACGATACCGGCACGGGCACCGAAGGTGGCGGCGATGGCACTGGCTCGGATGATGCCTCTGGCGACGGTTCCGGCAACGGCGGCGCCGAAGGTGGCACGGGCGGCAACTCCGGGCAGGGTGGCAATGCTGGTGATGGCACCGGCAGCGGCGGCTCGTCGGTGACCGGAGTTCCGAACACGGGATCCGGCTCGACGATCGAGTCCGGCCAGCCGATGCTCGTGGTGGCGTTCGGAGCGGTCGCCGCGCTCGCGCTCGCGGCGTCGCTGCTGCTTCGCGGCCGGCGCACTGCCTGACGCATCGTCATCGGTTGCGCAAGCGGGGAATTCCCATGCGCGGGGTGGCTCTCAGAGCCACTCCGCGTTCGCGTGTACGGCCCGCCAGTTGACGCCCGCTGGAATCCCGGAGATTCTCCCCTGGAGATCCGAGACCGGAGCGATTCCCCAGGACGCGGGCCGGCGCCGTTGCCCATGGCGATAACACTCCTGGGTGGGGTGCACCGATCGATTCGAATTCTGCAATATCCACGTTTTCGGATCAGGAGAGGCGAGGAATGCGGCCATTCTGGCTGTTTTATATGTCTATTGATGTACGAACGTGAGAAAATTTGGCGATGATCCGGAGTCAGGCCGCGAAGAGCGGGTTCTCCGGCCGGTGAATGTTGACACCCATAATCGCGCGATGCTAGCATGCAACTGGAGCCGCTCGGACAACAGGCATCGCGTCGTATTGGCCGAATGTTCCGAGGGGTGGGACCGACGCAAACCAGATGCGGTTCTGGTTTTCGTTAAAAGCAGGATTCCCCACAACAAGGGGTTAGGAGGTAAACGGGAATGAAGAGCTTGTTCCGAACGCTCGCGGCGCTCGTGCTCGCGATCGGTCTGGTCGGCGGCGTCATCGCTTCCGTCGGCGCGCAGGCTGACGGCGGTGCTGGCGGCGGCGTGGTCATTGGCGGCAACAACAACGACAATGACCAGAATAACGACAGCGACCAGGATCAGGGTCAGATCGTCGATCAGGACAATGATCAGACGGCCGGCTCGATTTCTGGCGGTGGTGATGGCACCAGCGTTGGCGTCGGTGTGAACGAGGGCTGCGATGCCGTCAACGCCGATGACGATGATGCTGGCAGCCTGGCCGACGTGGCTCTCTGTGAGGCCAACGGTGGCAACGCCGCTGCTGGCGACTCGGCTGGTGGTGACTCGGCTTCCGAGAACAACTCGAACCAGAACGGCTCGAACTCGAACAGCCAGGACCAGAGCAGCGACCAGTCGAACACCAACGACAACGATCAGTCGATCGATGTCGATGATTCGGCCAACGGTGGCGACGGTGGCAGCTTCGAGGTGAACGTTCTCATCACGACCATCATCGAGATCCTGGTCGAGATCCTGAGCGGCAACTCGCTCACCGTCAACTAGTGAATCAGTGAGTTGACAACGTGATCCTGCATGACGGGGGCCGTTGAAGCACAGACCTGGCGGTTGGACGCGAACCGCAATCGTGCTGGTCTCCGCTCATGCAGGATCTCGTCGACTGACGGGGTACAGGAGGTACAGGAATGAAGAGCTTGTTCCGAACGCTCGCGGCGCTCGTGCTCGCGATCGGTCTGGTCGGCGGCGTCATCGCTTCCGTCGGCGCGCAGGCCAACGGTGGTAATGGTGGTACCGTCATCATCGGTGGCAACACCAACGACAACGATCAGAGCAACACCAGCGACCAGGACCAGGGTCAGGTCGTCGATCAGGACAATGATCAGTCGGCCGGCTCGATCTCGGTTGGTGGCGATGGCACCAGCGTTGGCGTCGGCGTGAACGGTGGTTGCGATGCCATCAATGCTGACGACGACCAGGCTGCCAGCGGCCTTGACGTTGCGGCCTGTGAGGCCAACGGTGGCAACGCCGCTGCTGGCGACTCGGCTGGTGGTGACTCGGCTTCCGAGAACAACTCGAACCAGAACGGCTCGAACTCGAACAGCCAGAACCAGAGCAACAACCAGTCGAACACCAACGACAACGATCAGTCGATCGATGTCAGCGACTCGGCCAACGGTGGCGATGGCGGCAGCATCGAGGTCAACATCCTCGTCACGACCATCATTGACATCCTGGTCTCGATCCTGAGCAACAACAGCGCTACCCTTTAGTAGCGTTGCCAGTGTGACCCTGGATTCCAGAGTCAGCTGAAGCTCGAACCCGGGGCGGTTGGACGCAAACCGCCCCGGGTTTCTTGTATCCACGAGTCCACGAGCGCTGTCTCGAACGACGGGAGCGAGCACGCCTCACTCCCGCCAGCGACGGGGCCAGCGGCACGAGCCATCCGGGCCGTCCCTCGCCGTCGCCCTGGGCCGTACGCGGACCTCGATCACCCCGTCCGAACCGGTACCGACCAGATCCTCTCCCGGTGCGTTGCGCGTCGTCGCTTGACGGCTCGATGTCCCAGAAGCGCGAGCTGTCAGACCAAAAGGGGTGGTCGATCGCGCGCCACTCGATGGACGTACAGGGTGACATGCGGGCACCGTGTCGTATAATGCGAGGTAGGGTCTGCGTCCGGCCCGTGACGTGATATCTCCAATTTGGGGAGGAGAGTGAAGAAGATGCGCAGAAGTGCTTTCACGAGCATGCTCGTCGCGTTCGCGCTGGCCATCGGCCTCATGGGCCTGATGTCGGCGTCGCCGGCTGCTGCCCAGGCCGGCAACACAGTCTGCCAGTACGTATTCGACGATGCGGGGAACCTGGTGATCGATCAGGTCACCCCCGATCTTGACGCCTGTATCGAGCTGTTCGCGAACTCCGCCAACACCGGCGGTTGTGTGATCACCGATGCGAACGGTGATGGTATTCCTGAGGACGCGCAGCCGGGTGGATCCTGTGTCTACCAGCCGCTCGACACCGAGTCCTGCCAGATCACTGGGAATGACGGTGTCGTGACGGTGGTCCAGGGCCAGTGTGCGTCGGAGCTCCCGACGGAGACCGCGACGGCCACGGAGACGGAGACCGCCACCGCCACGGAGACGGAGACCGCGACGGCCACTGAGACCGAGACCGCCACAGCCACCGAGACGGAAACCGCCACGGCCACTGAGACCGAGACCGCTACGGCGACCGAGACCGAGACCGCCACGGCCACCGCCACGGAGACGGAAACTGCCACGGCGACCGAGACCGAGACCGCCACGGCGACCGAGACGGCCACAGGCACCGCGACTGCAACCGGTACGGCTACCGCGACCGGTACGGCTACCGCGACGTCGACGGCCACCAAGGCGCCGGCAACCGTGTCGGTTCTGCCGGAGACCGGCCAGGGCTCGGCCAGCGGCGGCCAGGGCGCGCAGCTCGCGATCCTGTTCGGCGCACTCAGCGTCGTCATGCTTGCGGGTGGTCTCTACTGGCAGCGCCGCAACGCCGCCTAGTCTGGGACCCGCCGACCGGCTTGCCGGCGGCAGCCAGGACGCACGATGACTCGTGAATGGCCTGCAGACACGAGTCCACAGGGGATCGACCGATTCGGTCGATCCCCTGTTCGTTTTTGCCTTTTCCCGTACCGACCCTCCCGAACCGCGACAGGAGCAACATTCAGTGAGGTCCGGCGTACGCCAGGCTTCAACCGGCGACTGGCAGGCAATGCGCCATGGCCGTGTCTGCAACGTCCGTACATGTCGTGTTTGCCACGCGATTGACGTATCATCAGGGGAGAGCCGTCCACCATGAGGATCACCTGTCGAGATGGGAAGGCAGTTCCCGGCGATGCGGTGATCATCAGGGGAAGGACGAGCTCAGGGGGGGGCGGCATCGGTCCGTCTGCTAGCAGGGTGGTGACTTCAGGGCAATTACGGTACTATCAAGCGCAAGGTCCACAATGTTGGCACGATTGCGGAGAGAGTCGTTCCAGATACGTCCCAGAGGATGAGGGGAGGAAACCATGCGTTCCCACAGAGCAACGGTCCTGAAAGTCGTTGCCGCACTTGGGCTCATGTTGGGGCTCTTGAGCGGGTTGTCCGCAACATCGGCAGCGGCGCAGGGCACGCCGACACAATGCCAGTACATCTTCGATGACGAGGGGAATGTGACCCTCCGGAATGAGGTGCCCAGCGCCGAGGCGTGTGCCGTGCTGTTCGCGAACAGCTCCTCGTGCACCGCCGCCGATACCAATGGCGATGGAGTCCCCGATTCGTTCACGGCCGGTGGCGGGTGTGTCGTCGAACAGCTCGACATGACGACCTGCATGATCGTCGACAACGATGGTGACGGCAACATCGATTCGGTCAAGGGATGCCCCCCGCCGCCCGTGACCCCGACGGAAACCCCGGTCACCCCGACCGAGACGCCGGTCACTCCGGAGACCCCGGTGACGCCCGAGACACCTGTCACTCCGGAAACGCCGGAAACGCCTGTCACTCCGGAGACGCCCGAGACGCCAGTCACTCCAGAGACGCCGGAAACGCCTGAGACGCCGGAAACGCCCGAGACTCCAGAGACGCCTGGTACAGCGACGGAGACGCCGGAGACACCAGGCACGGCAACGGAGACTCCGGGCACAGCGACCAAGACGCCTGGCACGGCGACCAAGACGCCAGGCGAGGGTGGCAAGGCGAATCCGGATGAGGTCCATGAGCTCCCGACGACGGGTCATGGCCCCGACGGTGGGAACGGCGCCGGATTTGCGCTGATTCTGGGCGCGATGAGCGCGCTCCTCTTCGCCGGTGGTGTCATTTGGCAGCGACGCAACGCCTAGAACGATCCCACCACAACGCGTACGTGAAGAACCGACCGGCCACCTTGGTGGCCGGTCGGTTCGTTTGGGACCTGGACCTGACGCTCGTCCCATCTCGTGTACCATGACCCTACGGAGCCCGTTCGCACGATGATCGAACCATGACCTGACGGGCCACCCTCCTGTCCCTCATCCGGACAGGGGAGAGGGGAACCACACATGAGAGCGAGACTGGTGTATTCCGGCGCCTCGATGATGATCACGGCGGCCATCGCCGCAGCGCTGACCGTCGGTGTTGTGGAGCACGACTACGACGATCGCCTGGAGGCGCTGGAGACGAGGGTAGCCCGACTGGAGGCGGAAGTCGGGATCGGCTCGGCGACGCCGGAGGCGGGTGTCACCGTGGAGTCGTCGGGAGAGGAGGGTGAGGACGGCAGCGTGTCCGTGTCGAGCAGCAACTCGTCCTCCACGATGAGCTCGTCATCCTCAAGCTCTACCACCGTCCAGCGTGGATCGAGCTCGTTCACTGCCACCATTGCCTCCACCGGGGACCAGGAGGTCGTCCAGTCGATCGAAAGCGCCGGGATCTACCGACTCACGGTCCAGGCGAAGGGGGAGCTTTCCGTCACCGTTTCGCGTGATGGCGGCAACGAGGTTGGCGATCTCTCGCTCGCTGCGGACGGGGAGGAAACCGTGAGCGGCACCGCCGTGCTCGAGCCGGGCACGTACGTGATTCGCGTCGAATCCGAGACGCCGTGGACGGTGGAGCTCAAGCTGATCGACGAGTAGCGTCTGACGGGATGCCAGCGATCGGAGCTGGCTGGGCAGTGGTTGGGGCCGTTGCGAGGACGGACCACCTCGGAGTGAGTGGATGACCAAGCGACAGAAGGCGAAGGAAAAGGCGGACAGGGTCGGCGACTCGGTGTTGGGAGACACCCGGCTCGCCTTCATCGGTGCCGGGGTGATGGCGGAGTCGATCATTGCCGGTCTGCTCGCGAAGGAGATGGTGGCCGCCTCCAACGTCGTAGCCAGCCACCCACGCGAGAGCCGGCGCCGTGCGCTCGAAGCGCGCCTGGGCGTGCGAACCGTCGCGTCGAACCGCGATGCCGTCGCGGATGCGGACCTCGTGCTGTTGACGATCAAGCCGCAGGTGCTCCGCGAGGTCATGCAGCAGCTCCACGGGCAGATCAGTCCGGGTCAGGTGGTGATCTCCATCATTGCCGGTGCGAGCCTTCCCACACTGCGGCGCGGCCTGGGGCATGATGCGGTGGTAAGGGTCATGCCGAACACCCCGGCCCAGATCAGCGAGGGGATGTCGGTCTGGTGCGCCACGGAGCAGGTCTCGGCGGACCAGCGTGAGGTGATCCGGACCGTCCTCGGAGCCCTCGGTGAGGAGATCGAGGTCGAGACCGAGAAGTACGTCGACATGGCCACGGCGCTGTCGGGTACGGGGCCCACCTACGTGTTCCTCATGATGGAGGCGCTCATCGACGCCGGCGTGCACATGGGGTTCCCGCGTCACATGGCGGAGCGCATCGTTCTCCAGACCGTCTCAGGATCCGTTGCCTTCGCTCGCAGCTCGGGGAAGCACATGGCCGAGCTGCGCAACATGGTGACGTCGCCGGGCGGAACCTCGGCAGAGGCGATTTACCAGATGGAGAAGGGCGGCCTCCGGACCGTGTTGAGCCGGTCAGCCTATGCCGCCTATCAGAAAACCCAGGTGCTGGCGGTCGAGCAGGAGGACGATCGCGACTGATCCATTACCGCGCGAGGATCAGGCATTCGTTGCCTGCCGTCCCTCGCCCTGGCAGCCGACTCACCGCAATCCGCCTCCCAATGGGACTGAGCGCAGAAGGCCGCCACGGTCGTTCAACATCGATGAATCGCGCATTGGTCTGGCAGGCACGACGCCTTGGCGACTATCGCCACATCGGCGCATCGAGCGCCGCATCGCCCTGACCTGACCGGCGAGTGGTGCGGGCCGTGCCCACGGCGGCATCGGGCGTGCGGTTGTGTCCCAGGACATGAGGGAACCGGGTCGCATCGTGGCGACGCTGGTTCGAGTCTGGAGGACCTGGCTTTGGGGCTGCACGACCAATGGTACAAGAACGCGGTCATCTACTGTCTCGACGTCAAGACGTACGCCGATTCCGATGGCGACGGGTATGGTGACTTCCGAGGGCTTACCCGACGGCTCGACTACCTCGCCGGCCTCGGTGTGACGTGTCTCTGGCTGATGCCGTTCCATCCGAGTCCCGGCCGTGACGACGGATACGACGTCGCCGACTACGTCTCCGTCAATCCCCGCTACGGAAGCATCGCCGACTTCTCGGAGTTCATCCTCGAGGCGCGCGAGCGTGGCATTCGGGTCATCATCGACCTGATCCCCAACCACACCTCCGACCAGCACCCATGGTTCCAGGCTGCCCGCGAGAACCCGGCATCGAAGTATCGTGACTACTACGTCTGGCGCGACGACGATCCCGGCGACACGAGCGACCAGGTGGTGTTTCCCGGTGAGCAGAAGGGCATCTGGACCTTTGACGAGAAGGTCGGTGCCTGGTATCTGCATCATTTCTTCGAGTTTCAGCCGGACCTCAACTTCGCGAATCCCGCCGTCCAGGACGAGTTCCGGCGGATCCTGGGATTCTGGCTCGCGCTCGGCGTCAGCGGGTTCCGGATCGATGCGGCTCCGTTCCTGATCAGCCTCCGGGGGCAGGATACGGGCGTATCGCACCTGGAGGAGGCCCATCACTTCCTCGAGGAGATGCAGGAGGTCGCCACCCTGCGAAAGGGCAACGCCATCCTGCTCGGCGAGGTCGACACCGGACTCAGCGAGATCGCCGACTACTTCGGTGGGGGCAATCAGCTGCAGGCACTGTTCAACTTCCCGATAAACCGGTTCACGTTCCTCGGGCTCGCGCAGGCCAGTGCCGACCCGATCAATTTCGGGCTCGGTCAGATGCCTACCATCCCGGGGCGCGGGCAATGGGTGAACTTCCTCCGACATCATGATGAGCTCAATCTGTCGCGCATGACCAAGGCCCAGCGTACGGAGATCTTCGAACGATTCGGACCGGATCCAGACCACCAGATCTACGGCCGCGGCCTGCGTCGCCGGCTCGCGCCGATGCTCGACGGCAACACCGAGCAGTTGCGTCTCGCCTATAGCCTGCTGTTCAGCCTTCCCGGCGCGCCGATGCTCTTCTACGGCGAGGAGATCGGCATGGGCGAGAACCTCGACATCGATGGCCGCCTCGCGGTGCGAGGACCGATGCAGTGGACCTCGTTCGGGAGTGGTGGGTTCTCGACTGCCGAAGACAGCGATCTCGTGCGACCCGTTCGTGCCGGTGGCGAGTATGGATACGAATCGGTCAGCGTGAGTGCGGAGCGGAGCGACCCGGAATCGCTGCTCAACTGGCTCGCGGCCCTGATCCGTGTGCGCAAGGAGTCGGGTGAGATCGGCACGGGGGAATGGTCACTCGTTGGAACCGGGAACGACGCCATCTTCGGCATCCGTTATGACGTCGATGGCAGCTCGATCGTGATCGTCAACAACCTCTCTCCGGAGCGCCACACCATCGATCTGGGCCTCTCGGAGGAGGAGCTTCCCACCGCAACCGACCTGTTCGCCGACCGGCGCTACGACCCGCTCGCGGAATCCGACGCGAGGATGCGGATCAACGGATACGGCTTCCGCTGGGTTCGCCTCGGGGGAATCTACTGATCATCTGCAGGGAGCTCATCGGGACTAGCGGAGCGCGCTCGCAGGGTTATTCGCCAGGGTCATCCCCCGAACGGCGCCGGTCGCCCCAGAGACGCTGGTATTCGGCGTACCGGTTCTGCTGTCGCCAGCTGAACGTCGCGTTCCTGACCGCCTCGCTGTCCTCGAGCCCGGCACCGATGGCGCCGGCGATCGTCGCGACGGACGCCCCCATCCAGGCGATCCGCAGGTAGTTGCTCGGCGATACGGCGCGCTGGATCTCCGACTCCAGGATCTCCGGCGGGATGAAGATGGTCGACGCCGACAGTAGCAGCAGGAAGACGGCCGTGTAGGCGAACATGACCCCGACCGCGATCGTGAGCAGAGTCGTCGAGTTGTACAGCGATGTCAGGTAGCGCGATGTTGCCCCTCGCCATGGCTGCCACAGCTGGTGCGAGATGATGATCCACCCGGTCAGGACGGACATCGACACCAGCGTCAGGGCGACGAGCCGCCACAGCGCGTACTGGTTCCCCAGAACCCAGACCGTGGAGAACACCATCACGTAACCCCCCGTCGCGAATGCGGTCGCAACGGTGGTCTTGAAGCTGGGAAAGAGCTTCCATGGCTGGTTGGCATAGACCATGCCGGCGAGCAGGCGCGCGTGGCCCAGGCGTCGCGGGGCGTGGTACCGCACATCGACGGTGGGCTCGTGCTCCGACGGGGTGATGCCTTCGGCGACCCGCGAGCTGATCATCGGCTCCAGGGGTCGAGCCCGTCCGCTCCCAGCGTCGGCATCGGTCGGGTGCGGCGTGCCCCAGCGCATCTCGCTCATCATCTCGAGAATCGCAGCGCGCACTCGCCGTCGCAGCCAGAGCACGCCGAGCGGCGGCACGGAGATCCACGCCAGCTTGCGGTCAATGCTCGCCTCGCCGATCACGATCCTGTCCTGCCGCCGAATGGGAAGATCCGTCACGCAGACCGCGTAACTCCATCCGTGGGGCGTACGCCACTCATCGAGCTCGTCGAGCATCTGCGGCGTCTCGATATTGCTCCCGGTGAGCGGATCCGGGACGACCTTGATCTCCCACGACACGGTGTCGTCGACGTTCTCGCGCAGCAGGCTCGGCAGGTCCCCGGCGATGTCCGCGACAACCTCCTCGGCGTGTCCTGGACTCGGCACCAGCCCCACGGTGACGACCTCGACATCCTCCGACACGTCCAGGACGCTGGTGTCGAAGTCGGCCGTGGGCTGTGGGTGAATCTGTACCTGATCGTCGGTCATGGGGTTCCTTCGGCGTGAGCCCGTCGTCGAAACCGGCCAACGCCGTCGACGGGTGGCACGGCGGCATGACCGCCGGGTCGCAGGTGGGCATCGCATACCGGGGCGATCACGGGCATGGGCGTCGGCCGACGCCCATGCCGCCGAAGCCGCCGCAAGCACGGTGCCGGGAAGCCATTTCCGGGTTCTGGAATCGCGTCGAGCGGGGTGTGAACGCGACTGGTGGCAACGCCGAAGCACGCGGCTCCGGGAGAACGCCCGGTCTAGCGCGCTCGCTGGCGTGGGTCGAGGGCGTCGCGCAGACCGTCGCCGAGGAGGTTGCAGCCGAGCACGACCAGCGTGATCGCGATGCCCGGGTACATCATCAGCTGCGGCTCGTTGAGGAAGAAGAGGCGCCCGTCACTCAGCAACGTGCCCCATTCCGGGGTTGGTGGCTGGGCGCCGAGACCGAGGAAGCTGAGACCGGAGATCGCGAGCATGAGCGCGCCGAGCTCCAGTGTCGCCAGCACGATGACGGAGGGGATCACGTTGGGCAGGATGTGCCGGAGCACCATCCGGAAGCGGCCGCAACCACAGCAGTGCGCGGAGAGCACGTAATCGTTCTGGACCACCTTGAGGGTCAGACCCCGCACCACGCGCGCGTAGTCGACCCACCATACGGCCACCATGCCGATCAGCACGTTGGTGAGGCTGGGTCCCAGCATGCCGACGATCGCCAGCGCCAGGATCATGCTCGGGAACGCCAGCAGCACGTCGACGAGGCGCATCAGCAGGTCGTCGATGATGCCCCCGAAATACCCGGCCAGGATGCCGATCGTCACCCCGAGCACCACGATGCCGGAGGCGGCCAGCGCGGCCGCCCCGAGGCTCCAGCGAGCACCATGCACGAGGCGACTGAACAGGTCCCGGCCCAGGTTGTCGGTGCCGAGCCAGTGATCCCTCGAGGGCGACGCCAGGTTGGCGGTTGGGTCGAGCTCGGTGGGACTGTACGGCGCGATGACGTGGGCTCCCAGCGCCACGAGTGTGACCAGGATGAGGATCACGAGACCGGCCACGGCCGATCGATCCTGCACCACGGCACGAGCGGTGGCGAATCGCTGCGGTCGCCACGCCCGATCCAGCCGGTGGGTGCCGGTGCGGTCCAGCGATGATGCGAGTGGCGGGGAGGTGGTGCTCTGGGCCATGGCGCTATTTCCCGGCGAGCCGGATTCTGGGGTCGATCAGGCCGTATCCCAGGTCGACGATGAGGTTGACGAGCAGGAAGACCGTGCCCATGAAGATCACGAACCCCTGGATCATCGGATAGTCCCTGTCGAAGATGGCGTCGACGACCAGCTTGCCGATTCCCGGCCAGGAGAAGATCGTCTCGACGATCACCGCTCCTCCGAGCATGCCGGCGAAGCGCATCCCGAGCACCGTGGTGATCGGGATCAGGGTGTTCCGCAGCGCATGGCGCAGCAGCAGGGACCGTGCGTGGAGCCCCTTGGCCCGCGCCGTCCGTATGTAGTCCTGATTGAGCGTCTCGAGCATCTCGGACCGCGTCAGGCGCATCAGGCTGGCGCTTCCCCCGATGCCAAGGGTCAGCGCGGGCATGATCGCATGTTTCCAGGTCTCGCTGCCGGCCACCGGCAGCCAGCCCAGCCGCACCGACAGCAGCAGTATCAACAGGTAGGCGACCCAGTACGACGGCATCGACGCGCCGAGCAGCGCCAACACCCGGCTGACATGGTCGATCGGTCCGCGCCGGTGGACCGCGGCGAGGATCCCGAGTGGAATCGAGATGACGATCGCCAGCAAGAGTCCGCCACCGGCGATCTGCAGCGTCGTTGGGAATCGGTCCGCCAGTGATGTGAGCACGGGCGTGCCGGTCCGGTAGGAGGTGCCGAGATCGCCGGTGATCGCGTCACCGAGCCACCGAACATAGCGCACCGGGGCAGGATCATCGAGGCCCATCTGCTCGCGCGCGGCCGCTGTTTCTTCCGCGGTCGGCTGGCGACCCAGCTCGCGCTGCAACGCCAGCCTGGCGGGATCCCCCGGTGTGAGATTCGCCAGCACGAAGGCGATGAGGGAAATCCCGATCCAGACCGGTACCAGATACAGGAGCCGGCGAGTGATGTATCGAAGCACGATATCCTACTCTGCCAGCCTCAAAGACGTCCAGCGCTGATTGACACCGGAGGCGTGCAGCTCGAGCTCCGCGATCGCGCTCGATGCACCGATCAGGCGGTAGAACCCGCACAGCGGGATCACCACGCGCTCTTCGTTGATGACGACGTTCATGGCCCTGGCCGCCGCTTCCTGGACTTCAGCCGTCTCGACGGCCTCGCGTGCCCGGGTGATCTCCGTGTCGAAGGCCTCGCCGGGGGCGAAGGCGCGCCCGTACATGGTCGCTTCCGGATCTCCGCCCTCCTCGGGTGTGGAGAAGAGGAGATCGGGCAGGAAGGCGGGGTTGCCATCGTTCTGGCTGCCTGCCTCCAGCCAGAGGTCGCCTTCGCCAACGGAGAGCCGTTGCTCGTAGGTGGCGGTATCCGGCGTTTGCACGATCTCGACGCCAACACCGATCTCTGCGAGCTGTGCCTGGATCACCTCCGGCACGGAGCCGTGGTCGGCCGCGGTACCGTAGCCGTTGACGAGCGTCAGCGTGAGCTGGCGGCCATCCTTCTCGCGCACGCCACTGTCACCCTCGATCCAGCCAGCTTCCTCGAGCAGCTGTCTGGCCGCGTCCGGGTCGTACGTCGGCGCGTCGACGAGCTCGGCCGAGTCACCCAGGATGGCGGGAGGGATCATGGTCGTGCCTGGCTCCGCGTTTCCCTGCCATGCGCTGTCGATAATCTGCTGTCGGTCGATGGCGATCGACACCGCTTCCCGCACGGCACGATCCTGACCGATGTCGTAAGGCTCCTCGCCGTGGATCTGGAAGTACATCGCCTCGTAGGCGCCCACCGGTCCGGTGATCAGCGTGGCACCGGCGGCTTCGACCTGGCTCGCGGACTGACGCGGCACGTCGGTGATGAGGTCGACGTCACCTGCCTGCAGTGCGAGCAGGCGGGCCGTGGGGTCAGGGTAGAACTGGAACGTGATCTCGGCCACACCCGGTGCGTCGCCCCAGTAGTCCGGATTGGCCTCCACCGTGTAGTGGTCCCCGGCGACGTACTCCACCTCCCGGAACGGGCCGGTGCCGCTGCGCGCCTCGGCGGGGTTGAGCCCGACCGGCAGGATCGAATTGTTTGGGTGTCCGATCTGCTGCATCAGGCGACGATTGGTGTAGGACGGGGTGATCTCGACGGTGTGGTCGTCGACGATGACGGTCGAGTGTTCGTCGACGCCGATCGAGCCACCGCCGTTGGAGGCGATGCGGTCCATGGTGTACTTGACCGCCTCCGCGTTGAATGCCGTGCCGTCATGGAAGGTCACGCCCTGACGCAGCGTGATCCGCCAGGTGTTCGGCTCGACGAATTCCCACGACTCGGCCAGCATCGGCTCGATCTGGTAGTCCGGTGTGAGGTACACCAGCGATTCGAAGATGTTCGTGTTGAGTGGGTAGAATCCGACGTTCGCGCGCTCGTCGGTGCGGTAGCCATCCTCCGAGACGCCGATGCGTACCGACCCGGTCGGGTCATTCTGCGCCGCGACCGATCGCAACACAGTCGCCGACAGTCCCGCCGCGCCGGTTGCGAGCAGCAGCCTGCGGCGATCAATCCCACGTCCCCGTTCCCGCGTCCCCATGTCCGCCTCCTGTCCGGCCGGATATCCGGCTCGGTGCACCTGCCCGGATCGCCTTGCGTGTCCTTCGGTCATTCTCGCAGATGCAGGCCCCACGGACGATGTGCAGCCCCGCACAGTACCAGCGGCCAGGGCTGGGCCCGACGGTGTCAGGCGCGATGCAGCAGCGGCAAACGGTCACCCCACTGGTCGATCAGGGCCGCCATCTCCTCGTCGCCACCCGGCAGGTTCATCGTCGGTATCAGGGGCGGCTTGACGCCGCGCTGCGCGAGCTGGGCAGCGGTCTCGACGACGATGGCGTTGATGATCGTCACACCGATGACCGTCGATGCCCCGCCGGCAGGCGTCTCGATGCCGGGGATCGACACCAGGGCGTCGCCCTTCGGCACCCGGGTATCGATGGTGAGATCGGCCACCTCGGCGAGTCGCTTGCCACTCTCGTGTCGCGAGGGTGCATCCTGGTAGTACTCGTCGGATGTGATCGCGATCGTCTTCGCTCCGATGGCCTGGCTCTCCAGCACGACTTCGATCGGGACGGGGTTGACGCCGGAGTTGCTGGCAACGATGACCACCTCGCCCTCCCGGATGTCATGGGTCGCCACGATCACTTTGCCGTAGCCGGGAGTGCGCTCGAGCAGGGTGGCATTGACCATGCCGAAGAGGGTGAGATTGGGGTCCAGCATCGGATTGAGCGGCAGGAGGCTGCCTGACCGGTGGAATACCTCTTCGGCGATCATGTGCGAGTGTCCGCTGCCGAAGAGGTGAACGATCTGGCGGCGCTCGATGGCATCGGCCATCCATTTCGCGGCCGTATCGATCTGCCGCACCTGGGTGAAAAGGACGTCCTCGATGATGTCGTAGATCTTGCGAAGGTAGGTTCGATAGGCGAGGGACACGACAGCTCCTGGATGCAGGTCGAGACGCTTGAGCGATCATCCCACGTCGAGGGTGATCGCGCCTATCCTGCATCCTGACTCAGTCGTTGGCAACCTGCGCGCGCCGGGTGTCGGGCCCCGAAGGGGTCGTCGCTGTGCCGGACGGGGTGGAGCCTCCCGCGCGGCGGTCCGGTCCCTTCTGCAGCTCGAGCTCGGGGATGAAGAACCCGATCGCGACCGCGATGAGCGTGACGGCGGCGGCGATGAGGAAGACCTCCTGCAGCCCGTCGGCGAGCACGCCCCGCATCCCTGCCAGGAGAGCGTCGAGCAGGGCGGGCGCGTTCTCGACGCCTGACAGCGCCGCTTCCAGCTCGGCCTGCGCGTCGGGGTTGGCGAGCGCCTGGGGATCCAGCTTGTCGAGCACGGGTTGTGGCACTGCCGCGAGGGTCTCCGCGGGAACGTCACGCGTGACATTGCTGGACAGCCGGCTGGTCAGGAACGTGCCCATCAACGCGATACCGATGGTGCCGCCGATCTGGCGAAAGAACTGCAGCGACGACGTCGTGACGCCCAGCTGCCGGGCCGGAAACGCATTCTGCACGGCGAGGGTGATGGTCGGCATCACGAGTCCGAGCCCGACCCCGGTCACGATCATGTTCCGCACGACCTCGCCGTCACTGGTGGATACCCCCATGCGGCTCAGAAGGAACATGCCTACCTGCATCGAGAGCAGCCCGAGGATGACCGCCCACTTGTAGCGCCCGGTGCGCGAGATGAGCTGCCCCCCGATGACGCTGGCCGTGACCATGCTCAGCATCATCGGGGTGAGGACCACGCCCGAGTTCGTCGCGCTGGCGCCAACCACGCCCTGCATGTAGAGCGGAACGTAGAGAATGGCGCCGAACATGGCCGCGCCCATGATGGCGGAAGCCATCACGGAGATCGAGAAGATCCTGTTCCGGAACAGCGAGAGGGGAATGATCGGGTTCGATGATCGGCGCTCCACGACGAGGAACGCAACGATGCCGGCGATCGCGATGGTGAGCAGCCCGATGATTTGCGGTGAGTTCCAGGCGTAGTCGGTGCCGCCGAAGCTGAACGCCACGAGCAGCGGCACGATTCCCGCCACGATGCATCCTGCACCGAGCCAGTCGATGGTCGCCTCTTCACCCGGCCGGATGTACGGCAGCCCGTAGAGCAGCACCGCCAGCGCGATGACGCCGACCGGCAGGTTGACGTAGAACACCCAACGCCAGCCCGCGCCATCGGTGAGCCAGCCGCCGAGCAGCGGGCCGACCACGCTGGAGATACCGAACACCGCGCTCATCAGCCCCTGCCATTTGCCGCGTTCCGCCGGCGGGAAGAGGTCGCCGATGATCGCGAACGCGTTTGCCATGATGACGCCGGCGGCGATGCCCTGGAGCGCGCGGAAGAGCACCAGCTGCAGCATCGATTGCGAGAGGCCGCAGAGCACCGAAGCGAACATGAACAGCACGATGCCGCCCACGTAGAACCACTTGCGGCCGTAGATGTCGGAGAGCTTGCCGACGATCGGGACCGATGCGGTGCTCGCGAGCATGTACGACGTCGTTACCCATGCGTAGTGCTCGAGGCCGCCGAGCTCGGTCACGATCCGCGGCATCGCGGTGCCGACGATCGTCTGGTTGAGGGAGGTGAAGAGCAGGCCGAGCATGATCCCGGCCAGTGCCATCGCGAGCTGTCTGCCGCCCAGGTCGGCAAACGATGTCGGGCGGGTGGGGGCGGAAGAGGACATGCTCAGTCGTTGGCTCCGTCTGGTCGCCGCGTCTGTGTGCCGTAGAGCCAGATCCGTACGATCAGGTCCGCGAGCCGCTGGTTCGAGTCGGTCTGCTGGAGCGCCTCCGAGCCGAGGGCGAACCGGCGGATCTGCCCGCCGATCATGGAGAAGAAGAGCGGGACCGCATCGGCGAGGTCGATGTCCGGGTCGAGTCGACCCGCCCGCTGCTCCTCCTCGATGCGCGGGATCAGCCGGTGGAGCAGCTCGCGGGTCTCCTTCATCGCTTCACGCCGCCGTTCTTCCGGAACAACGGTGAACAGATCGCTTTGGAGCTGGCGGTACTCGCCGAGACCGTCGTCGAGCAGGTAGCGGGCCACGTTGCGGAGAAGCGTCTCGAGGTCGTCGGGTGCAGAGATGATCTGCTCCAGCTCGCGGGTGAGGGAGGCGGTCTTCGTGCGGATCACCTCGAGGAAGAGCGACTCCTTGTCGTCGAAGTGGTAGTAGAGCGCCGCCTTGGTGATCCCGACCGCCTGCGCGATGTCGTTCATGCTCACGCCGTTGTACCCGCGCGCCGAGAAGAGCTCGAGACTCCGTTCGACGATGCGGTCCCGAGACGATCGTTGTTGTGGTTCCAACGGCTTGTCAGGCCGAGTCTGCTGCTGGATCATGGCGCTGTGATCGTCCCATTCAACACGTGGTTGGGTGACAACGGAAACGGACTTACCGACCGGTTAGTATATGGGCTAACTATGCCTGATACCGCTTCCCGGCGCAACATCGATGGGGTGCGGTAGTGTACAAGGGCGACGTTTCGTGTGCTTGAGGAGTCTGGATCATGGCCATTCCCGTTCGACCGCTCGGCAGGACAGGTGTCGACGTCTCCATCCTCGGAGTCGGGGGTGCCCACCTCTCCCGTCCCGAGGAGGATGAAGCGATCAGGATCGTCCACGAGGCGATCGACGGCGGTGTCACCTTTCTGGACAACGCCTGGGAGTACGGCGGTGGGGAGTCCGAGCGTCGCATGGGCAAGGCGCTCGCCCAGGAGGGCTACCGGCAGCGGGCATTCCTGATGACGAAGGACTGTGCGCACGACCGCCGGGCCGAGCACTCGATGCAGAAGCTCGAGGAGAGCCTGAAGCGGCTCAGGACCGACTATCTCGACCTCTGGCAGATCCACGAGGTCGTCTGGGATGACGACCCGGAGCGCATTCTGGCGCCCGGCGGCTCGCTCGAGGCGATGGTCCGCGCGAAGGAGCAGGGGAAGGTCCGTTTCATCGGCTTCACGGGACACAAGTCACCCAACCTGCACCGGCAGCTGCTTGCCAGCGGCATTCCGTGGGACACGGTCCAGATGCCGATCAACGTCTTCGATGCCCACTTTTCGAGCTTCCAGCACAAGATCCTGCCGATGTGCATCGAGCAGGGCATCGGTGTGATCGGCATGAAGAGCAACGCTGGTGGGCACCTCCAGCGGAGCGGAGCCGGGATCACCCCCGAGGAGGCCCTTCGATACTCGCTGGGGCTGCCGGTCTCCGTCGTGGTGTCGGGCATGGATTCCCTGGAGATCCTGCGGAAGAACATGGCGGTGGCGGACGACTTCGAGCCGTATGACGAGCACGAGCTGGACGATCTGCTGGGGCGTGCCCGAGCGTTCTCCGGGGAGGGTGAATTCGAGCCGTTCAAGTCCTCGCACGCCTACGACGGGGCCGAAGGGCGGAAGGTGCACAATTACCCCCTCGACGCTGCATCATAGGCGACGTGGATCGCCACACGTCTCCCGTCTCTCGGTTGCCGGGCTGGAGGAAGACGGTCGTCTGGAGGCTTGTCATTCATCGGCAGAGGAACCCGGCTTGTGTGGTCCAGGAGGTCTCGCCAGGTTCGCGCGCAGGCGCTCTCGCGAGGGCATGTCCATGCGCCCGATGATGGGCTGGGCAACGCTGCGTTCCGCTTCCTCTACATGGGGTTGATCGAACACGACAGGGCGGCCGACAATCGGCCGCCCTGTCTGATGTCCCGTGTAGTGGTCTGTGCCCTTACGGGCGGCCCTGCAGGGTGCACTGCTCGAACAGCTCCTGCGGCGCCTCGCCGAAGGTGAGCTGCACCGTCATCTGTTCGTCACCCCGGAGAACGGTGAGCTCGACCGTATCGCCCGGTTCGTATCGAAGCAGGTGTGTGGCGAGCGTGTCCATCGGCGTGATCTCCTCGCCGTCGATCGAGAGGATGATGTCACCCGGCTGGATTCCTGCCTGATCGGCCGGGCCTCCGGGCTCGACGCCGTCGATGTAGACGCCGTTCTCAACCGGCAGGTTGTTCACCGCCGCCAGCTGTGGCGTGAGCGCCACCATCGTGATCCCCAGGAACGGCGCGGAGATGAAGCCTCGATCGATCAGCTGCTGCACCACGGCGGAAACCGTATTGCTCGGCACCGCGAAGAAGATGCCCTGCACCGGTACGCCCGTGCTGCTCTGCGGGATTCCGAGCGTGTTCACACCAACGACCTCGCCCCGGAGGTTGAACAGCGGCCCGCCCGAGTTGCCGGGGTTGATGGCGGCATCGTGCTGGATGAGATCCGAATAGTTCTGGCAGATGCTGCTCTCGCCCTGGCCGACCTGGTCGCGGTCGAGGGCGCTGACGATGCCGGCCGTCACGGTGTTGCCAAACGCGCCGAGCGGAGAGCCGATCGCCAGAACGGACTGGCCGGGTCGCAGCTCGTCGGAGTCTCCGAGCGGAACCGTGGCCGGCACCGCGCTGGGATCGATCTTGACCACGGCGAGGTCGTCGCGCGGGTCCTCGCCGATCAGCTCGGCCTCCACCTCGGTGCCGTCGGCCAGGATGACTATGAAGCTGCTCCCACCGGTCACCACGTGCCAGTTGGTGACGATGTGCCCCTCTTCATCGATGATGAAGCCGGTGCCCGCACCAGCCTGGATCGTCTGCTCACCTCCGAAAATGTCGCTGAGCGTCTGCTCGTTGATCACCGTGACGACGGCGGGGCCGACCCTCTCGACCACCTCCACCGGCGTCATCTCTTCTGCGGAATCCTGGGCAGCGCTGACCGGCGCAAGCGCAACCGTGCCGAGCACGGCAATGAGAACCGCGAAGAGGAGGTTGTGGCCCATCGGGATCCGAATCATGTCGCTTTCTCCATGGTGTTTGCGTTGTCGCGATCAAGGGAATCAGGCGTTCACATCATACATCCACGCAGGGTGAGCAACATTCATTCCAGCGGCTCTATGGGCCCGTTGGGAATGTCTCCACCGGCACCGCGTCATTCGGAGCCGTGATCGGCTCCGGCGTCTCGGGGTAGCTCCAGGTCGTGGTCTCGATCACGCCACCGCCCTCGCGAATCAGCTGGCACGGGCGATCCTGCGCATCGAACGCGATCCGGTACTCGATGCCATCGGTCGCTCCCTCCGCGCTGGTGAACGTGTACACGTTGCAGACGCGATCGTCGACCTGGATCTCGCCGGCCGGAGCGGCAGGCAGGGCTCGCGTCTCCGCGGTCACCGTGGCGAACGGGAAGGTGGGAGACGCCGTCAGGTATGTCACCCGCTGCTCGAGAGCGGTGTCGGGAGGCACCTGGTCCGCCGTGAAACTGATCCACGTCGACTCGTCGACATCGGGATAGATCGACGATGAGACCAGCGAGCCGCGCATGTAGATGGTGCCGCCCGTGGTGATCTCCTCGCTGACGAGCGTTTCCCCGGTCATGTTGAGCACGTGCCGATTTCCCGACACCGTCACGCGCTCCGTCGAGACGCTGGTGGCGGCGTTCCCGGACCCGGTATCGGGCGACTCGATCCTGGTCTCCACGATCCAGGCCTCGACGCCGTCCCACGCGGCGCTCGATTCGTTCAGCAAGGTTCCGACCGCGACGTCGTCGGGTCCGAACGTCACCGCGGTGGGAGTTGCGGTCGCCCTTGGCTCCGGGTTGTCATCGATCGTGCATGCCGCCAGCAGGAGCGTGGAGGCGAGCACCGTCATCAGCAGGCAGAGCCGCCCCGTCGCGCGCTGAGTTTGTGTCATCGATCGCGTCCCCACCTGCTGCCCCGAACATGTCATGTCACTGGTGAGACTAGCAGACTGAAACCGTCCCTGACATCTCACGCGAGCCGCCGTCGAACGTCTTTCTGACAGAGGTCGGCGGGCCCGTCCCCCGCCCGCATAGCAAGGAGCAACGAGCCGTGATAGCGATGCGACGACTGGTGGTACGGGGCTGGGGCGTCGAAGCGGGAATGCGCGTGCGGGTGATTCATCCAGCGAAGAACACGCAACGACCGGTTCCCTCCGCGGCCCAGCGCGCCGCATCCGTTTCCGACATGCTCAAGCGTGTCGATCGGGTTCGCAACGACACCGAGCGTCTCTGGAGGCTGCACGGTGGTCGGTAGGCGAAAGGAGCAGGAGATGGAGCTCCTGATGTTCCCTGGTTTCCTCACCCTGTTGGCCGTTCTCTCACTCATGTTCGGTGCCGACTCGCGCCGACCCTCGGACCGGAACTGGTGGTAGCGGGCGGGTTGGGTGTCTCGTCGGGCTCGCATCCCAGCCAATTGACGCTCCGAAGCCAATACTATATAATTGGAAGTAGTAGGATTCGTGGGCGGCAACGGCGCCGTCATGAAAGGGGTCAACGATGACTGGTCTGCTGGTGTTTGTGGGGGCATTGCTGCTGCTCGACGTGTTGGCGCTGAAGTTCGGTGCCGATTCCCGACGGCTCGATCGTCCCTCCGCCTGGTGGTAAGCCGCTGGCGACAACCGGATGGACAACGCAACACCCGGCCTCGTGAAGAGGGCCGGGTGTTGGTGTGTCTGGATCCCGAGTTGATCGGGGTGGCATGGTGTTGGGCGGGCTCCGGATCAGGACTCGGTGTCGTCCGTGAGGGATGCGATGATTCGACCGAGCGCGCGCAGCCGCTCCCGTAGCTGCCTGTCGCTGGCGATGCGATCCCGGTCCGCCTGCGCCAGTGCCTGGGCAAGCTCACCGACCGACTTCGTCACGCGAGACGGCGTATACGCCGGCGCGCCGAGGGTGGTAGCGATCTCGTCGAGACCGACCCGATCCCGCTCCATGCCGCTGACCACCTGGTTCAGGGCATCGAGCAATCGGTCGATCTGGGCGTTGCGGCTCTCGTCATCTCCGCTGATCGCCAGATCGAGCAGCTCCGCGATGTGGGCGCGTGCCGCGTCCTGCGTCGTGGCCAGTCGCGATGACTGCCGCAGGGCGCGTCCCACCCGCGTCGCGATCTGCGAGGGCACGGCGCGCTCGACGATCGCATCGGCGAGCTCCTGCTGGTAGATCGGCGGGAGCCCCTGCAACGCACGGGACTGTTTCTCGGAGAGCGTGCCGGCACGGATGTGCTCCTGTGCGGGCTCGGGCAGCTTGCTGGTGTCGAGCAACTGGAACAGCCGCGATCGCCGGATGCCGACCTCGGCCGCGACCTCCTCCCACGGCGCGTCGTTCATCTGGTCCTTGAGGATGCGCAGCGCCCGGGCTCGATCGACCGCGTTCAGGTCGTCCCTGACGATGTTCTCCATGAGCTGCTGCACAAGGAGCCGGCTCTCTGGCACGTTGCGCACCAGGGCCGGAATGGTCTTGCGCTGGGCCCGCGTCGAGGCGCGAAACCGGCGCTCGCCATGCACGATGATGTACCGATCGCGCTCCGCGTCGTACCGCACCACGATCGGCTGCAGCACGCCCTCCTTGCGGATGCTCTCCGTCAGCTCCTCCAGGCGCTCCTCGTCGAAGGTGCGCCGAGGCTGGTTGGGGTCGGGCTCGATCCGCTCGAGCGCGATCTCCTTGGCCTCCGGCAGGTCCTGAACGCCGACCGCCTGGGGCCGGGTGTCGCTGAACAGGGCATCGACGGTGAACCGGCGGCGCGACCGACCGGGCCTCACCGGCTTGTCGATGTTGTCCTGCTGGGCGCGGCGGGCTCCGGTGGATCGACCCGTCCGCCGCCCGGTGAGGATGTCCTCGAACTCGTCCGGCGCTGGGCGATCAGGCATGACGCGTTCCTCCCTCCGCGATGATCGGTTGCCTGGGATCGGCGATGAGCCAAGCCCCCACGTCGCGGTAGGCGGCGGCAACCGTCGAGCGTGGCATGTAGTGCAACACGCTCGTTTGCTCCGCGGTCGATTCCGCGCCCCGGACGGAGAGCGGGATCGACGGCAGCAGGGGCAGCTCCGGGAAACTGGTCTCGAGGGTGGCGAGCATGTCCACGGCAAGGCGTGACGAGTGGTGCACCTTGGTTGGCAGGAACCCGAGGATCTCGAGATCCGGGTTCAGACGCCGGATCCGGCGAAGCGTGTCGAAGAGTCGCTGCAGCACCATTACGGAGAGTGGGTGCGGCTCGATCGGGATGATCAGCTCGCGGATCGCGACGAGGATGTTGATCGAGATGATGTTCAGCGCGGGCGGGGAGTCGATGAGCACGAAGTCGTAAGCCGAGAGGTCTGCCTGCCGCAGGCGATTGTCGAGCTGACGCTCGCGCTCGAGCACGTTGAGGAGCTCCATCTCGGCCGCGGCCAGGTCCGGATGCGACGGGGCGATGTCGATGTTCTCGATCGTGGTCGGCTGGACGACGTCGGCGATCCCGACGGTCTCGTCGAGCAACAGGTCGTACACGGACGCGTCGAGCGCGGCCACGTCGACGCCGAGCGCCATCGTGAGGCTTGCCTGGGGGTCGAGATCGAGCACCAGCACCCGCCGTCCGAGCTCGGCGAGCGCCGCTCCCACGTTCAGGGTGCTGGTTGTCTTGGCGGTGCCGCCCTTTTGATTGAAGAATGCGATCACTCTAGCCATTGCGGGAACGCCATTTCATTGCGATACCGGGGATGCAGGTGCTGGGAGCCGCGACGAGTCCAACGGTCTTCGACGCGGCTCGGCTACCCATCAAGGGTAGCAGCATCGATCGTCAGGCGGGGTGTGCCGAGGGTTGCCGTCCGGACCGTGGCGAGGGCTCCCGCCAGGGCATCGGCAGTGGCCACGGCAGCCAGCGGTTGATCGCTACCGCCGCCCCGACGATCACCCAGCCGCCCACGGCGTCCAGCCAGTAGTGGTTTCCCGTCACCATCACCGTGATCGTGATCAGCGCCACCAGCAGCACGGCAAGGACCCTGCCGAGGAGGCGGAACCGACCCGGAAAGGCGACCCAGAGCATCAGCGCGGCGATCGTCGTCCACCCGACATGCATGCTCGGCATCGCGGCGTAGCGGTTGGCCGTCACGAGTCCCGTCTCGGAGAAGTAGTTCGGACCATAGACCACAAGCGTGTCGACGAAGTCCCACCCGTGCGGCTGCATGAACCGGGGCGGCGCGAGGGGATAGATGATGTACCACGGCAGGGCGAGCAGCATGCTCAGGAAGAAGACGCGGCGCAGGTAGAAGTAGCGTTGTGGTGCGAAGAAGAGCAGGACCATCGCCGCCGCATAGAAGACCCACATGAACCAGGCGTAGAAGTAGTTGAAGACCATGATGAGGTCGCCGCGCTCGAGCACCCAGCGCTGGAGGTCGAGCTCGAAATTGGCATTGAGCGCACCCTGAATATCCAGGATCTGCCGTGCGTTGTCGAACGCGACGCTCTCGGCGCGGGTTATGAACGTGCGCCGGACGACCTTGTACAGCTGGAACAGGATCAGGAAGAGCACGATCTGCCCCGCGCCGAACAGGATCAGCCGCGGGACGTCGCGAACCTTCGGCATGGACGGCTCGCCGGTATCCGTACCGGGGGTCAGCCAGCCGCGCGCTGCCATCAGAAGCCTCGCAGCCGGGTGAGCCGGACGCGAATCGGCACCGAGTACTCATCGGAGAACTGCTGGACAGTCATCCCGAGTCCCTTGATGCTCGCGTTGTACTTGGCCAGGTAGTCGGCGTGGTCGGCGGCCGCGGGGGCATCAGGATCGACACGCGCCTCACCGTGGAAGATCACCACGTCGCCACCACTCGGTGTCGAATTGAATGTGAGCGCCACGACCGGTCGCGCCTCGATGTTTCGCACCTTTGGCTTGTTCGGCTGCGAGTAGATGATGACCTCGTCATCGGACTCGCGCAGGAACCACACCGGACTCGGCTCCGGCGTGCCGTCCTTGCCCTGGGTCGTGAGCCAGACAACCACTTCGCTCTCGAGCCTGCGCTGGACGCGCTGCCCGAACTCCGTCGATGTATCGACGAGTGCCATGATGGGACCTCCGTGACGTGGACGGCCGTGCAAGGTCGTCGTGTTGCGCCGAGGGCGACGTCCCGCCACCCTCGGCATCCTCAGCGTGAGCGCACCTCCGCCGGCTGGCGACTCACTTGAGGCCGCCAGGGCGGTAGTTCGGCGCTTCCTTGGTGATGGTCACATCGTGCGGGTGGCTTTCGCGCAGACCCGCTGACGTCACCTGGACGAACTGGGTGTTGGTACGCAGCTGTTCGATCGAAGCGGCTCCGGCGTACCCCATGGCCGTTCGCAGGCCACCGACGAGCTGGAAGAGCAGGTTTGCCAGCGCTCCCTTGTAGGGAACGCGCCCCTCGATGCCCTCGGGCACGAGCTTGTTGACGTTGCCGATGTCCTCCTGGAAGTAGCGATCCTTGGAGAACGATCGACCCCGCATCGCGCCGAGCGAGCCCATGCCCCGGTACTCCTTGAAGCGCTCGCCCTGGAACACGATGACCTCTCCCGGGCTCTCGTCGTGTCCGGCGAGCAAGCTGCCCAGCATCACTGCGTGCGCTCCGGCGGCGATCGCCTTGGCGATGTCGCCCGAGAACTGGATGCCGCCATCGGCGACCAGCGGGATGCCGGTGCCATCGAGCGCCTGTGCCACGTTGTGGATGGCGGTGATCTGCGGAACGCCCGTACCGGCAACCACCCGCGTGGTACAGATCGAGCCGGGACCGATACCGACCTTGACGGCGTCGGCGCCGGCATCGACGAGTGCCTTCGCCGCGGCGCCGGTGGCGATGTTCCCTGCCATGATCGGCACATCCAGCGCCTGGCGAACCCGCTTGACGAAGTCGATCACCCCCTGCGAATGACCGTGGGCGGTATCGACCACGAGGAGGTCGACCCCCTTGGCGACGAGCTCCTGACTGCGCTCGAAGGCGTCCTTGCCGACACCGACGGCGGCGGCGACCCGCAGGCGGCCCCGCTCGTCCTTGGTGGCGTTCGGGTACTGGATTTTCTTCTGGATGTCCTTCACCGTGATCAGCCCGGTGAGGTAGCCGTTCTCGTCGACCACCGGCAGCTTCTCGACGCGGTGGTTGTGAAGGATCTCGCTGGCCTGGTCGAGGGTCGTGCCCTGCGGCGCGGTGACGAGGTTGTCCTTCGTCATCACGTCGCCGATCGTCTGGTCGGAGTCACGGATGAAGCGAAGGTCGCGGTTTGTCAGGATCCCGACGAGCTTGCCCTCGTCGTCGGTGATCGGCACGCCGCTGATGTGGTATCGCTCCATGACGGCTTCGGCGTCGCTCACCGGTCGGTCAGGCGTCAGCGTTACCGGCTCCACGATCATGCCGGCCTCGGAGCGCTTCACCTTGTCCACCTCGGCGGCCTGATCCTCGATCGAGAGGTTGCGGTGGATGACGCCCAGACCGCCCTCTCGCGCGATCGCGATCGCGAGACGCGCCTCGGTGACGGTGTCCATCGCCGCCGAGAGGATCGGGATGTTGAGCTCGATGTCCCGCGCGATGCGGGTGGCCGTGGACACCTCGTTCGGCAGCACGTCCGAGTGCGCCGGGACGATCAGCACGTCGTCGAAGGTGAGACCGATGCCGGTGAACTTGTCGCTGCGCATCACTGCGGCATGCTGGCCGTTCTCGTGGATATCCGTCGAAGGGTGCGACTGCTCGGTGACGGTGGTCTGGCTCATGTGGGCGTCTCCTGTGGGTATGTGTGGCGTCGGGGTCAGCTTGTGGCGGCGAGACGGCTGCGGAGCTCCGTTGCGACCTCGGCATAGGCCGTGGCACCGCGGGAGGACGGATCGTACTCGGAAATGACCTGTCCGAAACTGGGAGCTTCGGCGAGGCGGACCGAGCGCGGGATGACGGCGGCAAAGAGATGGTCCGGGAAGAACCGGCGAACCTCATCGACGACGTGCGCCGACAATCGGGTACGCCCATCGTACATGGTCATCAACACCCCCAGAAGCTCGAGCCCAGGGTTGAGGCTGCGCCGGATCAGGTCGATGGTCGACAGCACCTGGCTCACGCCCTCCAGCGCGAGATACTCGCACTGGACCGGGATGACGACACCGGTGGACGCCGTCAGCGCATTGACCGTCAGCAAGCCGAGCGATGGCGGGCTGTCGATGAGGACCACATCGTAGCCGTGCCGCAGCTCCCGCAATGTATCGGCCAGACGGTGTTCCCGGCGGCCCTGTCCGACCAGCTCGACTTCCGCCCCGGCGAGCGTTGGTGTCGCCGGCAGCAGATCGATGCGTTCCCGCGCGTTCGTGATGACGGCGTCGGCCGGTTCGACATCGCCCACGAGCGCATCGTAGACGGTTACGTCGAGGTCACGCTTGTCGATGCCGAGGGAAGACGTCGCGTTTCCCTGTGGGTCGATATCGACCACCAGCACGTGATCTCCGCGCGCAGCGAGGGAGGCGGCAATGTTCACCGTGCTGGTCGTCTTGCCGACACCGCCCTTTTGATTGACGAACGCCACAATCCACCCGGGACGCTGGCTCGCGCGAACGTCCGGGTCGGCGGTGGTGGCGTGCATCGTTTCTGACGTCAAGGTTGCCCTGTCGTGCGGTCGCACCGGCGTCGGGAGAGACGGGCGCGCGAACAAGTGGTCGGCAACGAACCTGAGGAGACCTCGTTCGTTGCCGGATTCTATCACGCAGGGAAGTGCGGGCTCCAACGGCGGGTGATCGAGCCGCTACAGCGAGCGGTCACCCGCCGAACCGATCACCCGATGTGGATCATTCGACGACGGTGACGGCCGTGCCGAGTGGGGCCCACTGGTAGATGAACTCGGCCACGTCGAGCGGCAGGTTGATGCAGCCGTGGCTCATCCGGTTTCCGAAGTTGTTGTGCCAGTACGCGCCGTGCAGGGCCTCGGCGTCGTAGTTGATGTAGAGCACGTGCGGAACGTCCGTCACGGAGTAGCGCTCGCCCTGTCCTTCGGAGGTGCCCACGGAGACGACCTCACCGGTCGAGTCGGTGAACCCCTCCATATCCTGCATCGGGAACTTCATCCGCACGTGGAAGGCGCCGATCTCGGTGTCGTTCGGGGAGAGACCGGTGCTCACCAGCGTCTGCAGGATCACCTGGTCGCCCTGGTAGGCGGTCAGCGTCTGACTGCCGATGTCGACGACGATCGAGCGCCGGCCCGGCAGCGCCGTGACATCGACACCGTACGGGTTATAGGCCGTGATGAACAGCTCCTCGGAATAGACCGGTACATTGGTGTCGGTCGGTGGCGTCTGGTCGATACCGAACAGACGCGGATTCTCGCGCGGGAGCGGGGCAGGCGAGACGACCCCGTCGCGTTCCATCAGCATGCCGCCCTGGAACATCTGCACCAGCACGCCACGGTGCCGGAACGGCTCGGAGATGGGTGGCCCGAGGTAGAACCAGCCCTCGTGGCTGTCGTACCAGGCGCCGAAGGCGCCGAAAATGCTGAATCCCGTCTCGCTGCTGAGGCGTCCACCCTCGCCGTAGATGGCGCGCTCTCGTTCCGGATCCATTGCGGCTGGCACGTTTCGGGACGCCCGACGGTCACCGGCGACCCGGCGACCATCGGCCCGGATCACGTCGGCGTTGGCTGCCAGTGCCGTCTCGCCGATCGGCTGCAGGCGCACCGTGGGGTCATCGGTCCAGATCACCTCCGGCAGAAACTGGAAAATGCCACGCTCGAAGGCCTGGCTGTAGTAGCCGTTCGGTGCGAGGTACGGTTCGGAGATGGGGTTGCCGTACACCGACGCGGCACCGTTCGCGCGCCAGTAGTCGAGCATCGTCCCCATGATGGTGTGTCCCGTCTCAGGCACGAGCACCGTGAGCTCGGTCTGTCCCATGTCGGGCGGCAGCAGCTCCGACGCGATGTCCAGCTGTCGCGTCGTCGCGCCCGCCGTGCCGTCCGAGCGCCCGGCTGTCGGCTGCGCGAGCCCGACTCCGACAAGCATCACGCTCATGACGATGATCAGGTGTCGCGTGGCTCGTGAGAGCGAGTGCCTGGTCGGCCCCATCCGTTCCGTGTCTCCTTCCCCAAGTGAGGCACAACTCGAACACATACCCTGTCACATCGACGTACGGGTATGGCACGTTTCTGGTTTTCAGGTCCGGGATTCCCGGCGATCAGCCTCGCGCGCGCCGAACCGCGTCGATGTCGTCGCGCAGGCGGATGGCCGCCTCCCGGGCGGCTTCCGCGAAGTCACTCCCTGACGATGCGTACATGATGCCACGGGACGACGAGCACAGCAGCCCGGTGCTGTCGGCGGTCATGCCGGCCCGAACCGATGCCTCGAGATCTCCGCCCTGTGTTCCCAGGCCGGGGAGAAGGATCGGCAGGGTAGGTGCCACGTCGCGGATCTGCCGCAGCTGGTCGGGCCAGGTCGCGCCCACCACGAGCCCGACCGTGGCGGGGTAGCTGGCATCCCATTCGGCGGCGCGGGCGGCGACGTACTCGTATAAAGGCAGGCCGGTGTCGCCGAGCGTTCGGTCCTGCAGGTCGCCGCTGCCGGGGTTGCTGGTCTTCGCCAGGACGAACACGCCCTTGTCGCTGCGCTCCAGGAACGGCTCGAGGCTGTCCTCGCCGAGGTAGGGGTGCACGGTGATGGCGTCGACGTCGAGCTCGTCGAACCATGCGGTCGCATACGCGGTCGCGGTCGAGCCAACGTCGCCGATCTTGCAGTCGAGCAGAACCGGCACGTCTGAGGGGATCATGTCGCGGACGGTGTACAGGGCGTCGAGGCCGTCTGCACCGTATGCGAGGAAAAAGGCAAGGTTCGGCTTGAAGGCGAGGGCCAGGTCCGCGGTGGCGTCGACGAGTCGCTCGCAGAACTCGATGACCCCGTCGGCCGTGTCGGGGATGCCCTCCGGCATGCGCCCGATCGCAGGGTCGAGCCCGATGCAGAGCAGGGAGTCGACCTCCGCCGCCCTGCGCGCCAGGCGGTCACCGAACGTCGACAGGTGGGCAGGGTTGGTGGTCGCGGACATGGGCACCTCGTAGTCTCTGTACATTCGTCGATTCAGTATAGCAGTATTGGAAATGTGCCCCTGCAAACAGTTTTGGAAGGCAACGTTAGCCAGGCAAGCGATGTGACAATATGGAAAACCTGTTACCCGGCAAATCGCGATGCTAGACTGGGTGTACGGACACTATTGGCAGAACGGGTCCGACGTGCGCTATTACGGGAAAATCAGCGCATCGCCCGGTAATCGTACTGCCAGACGGTCCGCCGAGCGAGTCTGCAAGCCGCAGCCGGAGATTGTCGTGGCGACTGAACAGCAATCGAACCCCGAGGCACCATGGGGACCATGGGAGGGACCACTCCCGACACTCGGCGATGTCTTTCGCGCCCGCAAGGTGATTGCGCGGCACCTGCCGCCGACGCCCCTGCTCCATGCCGAGAAGCTGAGCGAGCGGGTGGAGGTGACAACCTATGTCAAATGTGAGAATCTTCAACCCATCGGAGCATTCAAGGTCCGCGGCGGCATCTACCTGATCAGCCGCCTTCCCGAGGAGCAGCGCGCCAGAGGTGTGGTCGGCGCGTCGACAGGAAACCACGGACAGTCGATCGCCTATGCGGCGCGGGAGTTCGGTGTTCGGGCCACCATCTTCGTGCCTGAGGTCGCCAACGAGCTCAAGTGCGCGTCGATGGAGCGGTTGGGGGCGACGGTCGTCCGTCAGGGACGCGACTTCGACGAGTCGCTCGACGCGGCCCGCGACTTCGCTGTCTCCGAAGGCGCGCATTTCATTCACTCCGCCGACGAGCCGGACCTGATCGCCGGTGTGGCCACCGCGACGCTCGAGATGCTCGAGGAGGTGCCCGACCTGGATGCGATCTTCGTCCCGATCGGTGGTGGGAGTGGGCTCTGTGGCGCCTGCCTCGTCGGCAAGTCGCTCAACCCGGAGATCACGGTGATCGGTGTCCAGTCCGAGAGCTCGCCGGCCGTGTACGAGTCATGGCGCGATCGCGAGCTCAAGATGCTCGACCGGAACGAGACGTTCGCGGAGGGCATCGCGACACGCAGGGCCTTCGCGCTGCCGGCCGCGATGCTTTGGGACGTCGTGGACGAGATCATGCTCGTCTCGGACGCGGATCTCCGACGCGCGATCCTGACGCTGCTGGAAACGACATCGATGCTGGCCGAGGGCGCGGGGGCGGCGTCGCTCGCCGGACTCTACCAGCGCCGACACGACTTCGCCGGCAAGAAGGTGGGGATCGTCCTCTCTGGCGGAAACCTGACACTCGAGAGCCTGCGTGAGGCTCTGACCAAGGAGCGAGCGTGGTGAGCACCTGGATCGAACGATTTGCCGGCAAGGGGCGCCGTGGGGGCAACGGTGTTCTGGTACAGATTGCTCGTGAGGTGGTCGGCCGCAAGCGCTCGCTGCAGGGCGCCATCAGCGAGGTGCGTCATCCGGCCGTGCTCGATGCGCTCTCCGACGATGAGTTCGTGATCCTCGGCGAGATCATCGAGGAGCGAATCACGTCCGACCGTGAGTTCGCGACGGTGCTCGCCCGGCTCACCCACGCCGCCGCCCACGCCAAGGGATTCGACCGCGAGACGGTCGACGCGGCGCTCCTCCTGGACAGTCTCCTGCCCGCGGATGATCCCGCCCGTGATCGGGAAAAGCTGCTCCGTGATGCCTACCGTGCCGCTCAGCGTGCCGGGTACGTCCAGGGGGGCCGTCGGGCGCTCGCCCGACTCGGACAGCGTGCCGCGCAGGTGGGCGAGCCCGAGCGGGCGCGCGTGCTGCTCCAGCAGCAGCTCGACCTTGGGCCCGACACCGCGGACACCGAGGACGAGGTGGACTCCGCCATCGTGCTCGGCGACCTGCTCCATCGGGACGGTGACACCGACGGTGCCCTCGAGCTCTTCCAGCGAGCCTCCGCGGCGGCCGAGCAGCTCGGCTACGTCAAGGGACTCGCTGAATCCCTCGTGCGCGAAATCGACCTCAGCCGCGGTCGGGTGAGCGACCAGCAGCTCGTGGCGCTCCAGCAGCGCGCCCTCCGCGCCGCACGCGAGCACGGCGATCTCGCCCTCAGCGCGCACCTCCTCATCGACCTGGCCGAGATGCAGGCGACTGGCGGCGATCTCGCGAGCGCGGCCACGCATCTCGAGGAGGCTCTGGACCTCGCGCGTCAGCTTGGTGACCTCTCGATGGAGAACCAGGCGCTGGAGATGCTCTCGATCGTGGAGCGTCAGCTCGGGCGTACGGAGGCCGCCGTAACCCGTGATGCCGACCGCGTGCGCATCGGCGCGAAGAGCGGCTCGCCGTCGGCAGCGCGTGATGCGATCGAGCACGGTATGCAGTTGATGGAGCTCCATCGGACCGACGAGGCGCGTGAGGTGTTCGAACAGGCCCTCGCCATTGCCCAGGAGCGGAACGATACCGAGCTGATTCAGCGCGCGCATGGTGGCATCGGTATCGCCCTGACGCAGCTCGAACGTCCAGCCGAAGCCCTTGACCACCTGGCGACTGCCCTCGAGTTGGCCCGCTCGGCCAACGAGGTGCGCCATGAGGCGCAGTGGCTCGCCGCCATCGGCGAGGCCCTGTGGCGATACGACCAGCCCCGCGAGGCGAGCAAGGCCCTGCAGGAGGGGATCGCCGCTGCGCGCAGCGCCAGGGAGCCCGGTATCGAAGCCGGGATCCTGCTCCTGCTCGGTAACATCTTTGCCGCGCAGCGCGAGTTCCCGGAGGCGCGCGCCGCATACGAGACGGCGCTGGAGCGCTACACGGCGCTGGGTGATGTCGACAGCCAGATCAGCGCCCTTTCGGCCCTCGGCGCCCTTGCGGTAGAGGCGCGTCGCACGGACGCCGCCATGCGGTACTACCAGCAGGCGCTGGATCTCGCCGCCGAGCGCAACGACAAGGAGGCCGCCGTGCGCCTCTACGGTCGCATGGCCCGTGTGGCCCAGCGTGTCGGTGAGCACGATGCCGCCGTGGACGCGCTCGATCAGGCGGTCGGTCTGGCCGACGAGCTGGATGATCCCGGTCTGCTCAACACCATGCTGCAGCGCCTGGCGGTGGCGATGGACACGGCCGACCACCCCGACACCCTCGATACGTACGAGCAGGCGCTCGGTCTCGCGCGCGAGGTGGACGACATCTATGGTGAGGCGATGATGCTGGTGAACATCGGCGCCCGGCTGCATCGTCAGGGTGAGGACCAGGAGGCCGTCGAGGTGCTGGAGGCGGCGCTCGAGCTCGCCGATCAGCTCGGAGCGAGCGGTTCGCACCTCCGCTCCCGTGGGGAGGCGGTCCTTGCCGATATCGAGCAGGGCCGCCCGCCGCTGGCGTCGCCGCGTCAGCGGCGCCAGCCCCGTGAGCGCACCGATGAGCCCCGCTACGATCGCACTCGCCGGTACTCGGCCCCCTCCGATCAGGATTACAACGGCACCATCGCCGCTCCCCGCTAGTCCTGATCGCCTGCCGTACCCGGTCGATCGTCGCTTGTAGCGGCTGACCTGATCCTGTGCCCCGGCATCGCGTCTGAATGATCGCTCCCCAGCATGTCCGAGGCCCGGAGTGTCCAGCTTTCGTGGCATGGTGCCGCCCGCCTGGCCGTAGCCGGCCCGAGCGCCGTATTACACTCCATCACACTACCGTGGGCATGTGGTGCCCATGGCGTCGATAGCATCCGTGCCTCCCCGGGCCTTGCCGACATGGGGGCACGCAGTGTGGGTCACGGGACATGACGCTTGCGCCACCACTGGCCGTCGGGTTCGCCGTCGCCGGTGGCACACCAATCCACGCCGGCGAGTGGGTGACGGTCGACTTCGAAGCCTTCATCGAGCAGCGATCGCGCGGGATCCTCGTCGCCACCGAGCCGGTCGAGCGGGATGGGCAGTCCATCGAGATGGCCAGACTCGCGCGGGAGATGATCGTCTCCGAGCTTCGAGCCATGGGCGATCTCCCCCCGGACGAGGCGATCGGACGAGCATTCGCGGCCGCGAACGGCATGCTCTTCGACGAGGCACAGACCAGCCCGACACGTGGATACGATCGCAAGGTGCTCGTCGGCGCGACCGCCGTGCTCCTGGATGGCCATCGCTGCACGATCGGACATGTCCCGCCGGGCCAGATCATCCTCATCGAGGACAACCTTGCCTACGCCGTCCCCGATCTGACCTCGTGGCTGCCCACCTTCACCGTATCGAATGACTCCACTGCGGTTCCGGAGCCACTTGGATACACCTCCTGGACGGCCCCCATCCTTGCGCAGACCGAGCTGTCGGACGGCGACGTGGTGATGGTGTGTACCGCCTCCCTCGCAGAGGCACTTGCGCACGACCTCGACGAGACAGAGATGAGTGTTCAGGATCTCGCCGGTTACCACGGACGCTCGCCCGATCGATCGCTGGACGTCTTCAAGGGCCTGCTCATCGCCGACCGCATCGAGGATGGTGCCGCCATCGTGATCGGGTTCCCGCCTCGGCCCGGATCGTTCGGCGTCGTGACCCTCGACGACGTCCGCTGGCGGCTGAGGGACAGGCAGCGCCGTGCCCGTGCCCAGATCAGGGCCCTGCTTCCCGGTCGTCGTGATGTGCGCGCCGCCTCGACGGTGACATCCGCTGACGCCGTGGGCGTTGAGGAACCCAAGGAGGACGACATTGCCGACCAGACGTCGGAAACGTCCACGACGTCCCGATGGGGGCTCGGGAACCTGCTTCGCAGGCGACCGGCCGACACATGGCGCGAGCCAAGTCAGACGAAGCAATACGGACTGCCACAGACGCACGGCGTGGAGCTGCACCGTACGGTGAGCACCGATCGTGGCGAGTCGACGTGGCGCACCCTGTTGCCCCGATTTCCGATTGCCGGGCCGATCGTCGTGCTGCTCATGCTCGTCATAGTCGGCGCGCTGGCGTACGGTGTCTGGTCCATGTGGCCAGCCGGGGAGACGCCGCAGTCCGATATTTCCGGTGCGCTCGGTCAGGTCGATCAGGCGATCCTCGCGGCCGAGAGCGCGACCGACGTCGAGGACACCGAGCGGGCGCTGGATCTGGCGGAATCCGCACTCGAGGTCGCCGAGAGCGAGGGGGCTGACGAAGCCGATATCGCCCCTCGCCGTGCGGCGATCATCGAGGCCCGGGACGAGATCGACAATGTGATCAGGCTCTCCAACCTCACTCGCGTCGGCACACTCCCGGAGGATCTCCAGGGGGGTGGCACGCAGGCACAGCTCACCAGCGGCGGCCTGTTCCTGGTCAATGGTGGGCTCTATCAGATCAGGACCGATGAGCGCCAGATCATCCCGATCCTCGAGGAAGGTGAGGACACGGGTGGCGTGCAGGTGGGCGAGCTGTATGGTGTGGCGCTCGACCCGACCGGGCTGCATGTCACCGATGGCCTGCATGTCTTCACCCTCCGGCCGGATGGTTCATGGGCTCCGGTCGAGCTCGGCGATATCAACAACCTGGGTCGGTGGGAGCCAGGACCAGTCGGTGCCTTCAGTGGCAACATCTACATCCTGCAGACCGAGTACCGGAATATCTACCGGTTCGACACCGAATCCGAGGGTGTGGCGGAGCCGAGCGACTGGGTACTGCCCTCGGTCCGCCCCGACCTCGTCAACGCGGTCGACATGGCCATCGATCAGAACATCCACGTCCTCGTCGACAACCAGTCGGGCACGGATGAGGTTCTGGTTTACCGCCAGGGCGACCTCGAGTCGCGCCTGCCGATTCCATACGCGGAGGATGCCGAGCCGACCTCCATTCTCATCGGGCCGGCGACGCAATACCTGTACGTCGCCGTGCAGTCCCCGGACGGTGGTGCGGTGATCGTGTTCGACAGCCAGTCAGGGGATGCCTGGCAGCTACGTGTGCCGGCGGACTTCTCGGTCGAGGATGCCAAGGTTGCAGCACCGTTCGAGGGGTTGCAGGATATCGCCATCGATGAGGACACTGGCACCCTCTACATCGTCAACCGTGATGCCGTCTGGACGGCGCAATACCAGCTCCCGGTCGACATGACCGCCACGCCAGAGGCCCAGCCGGGCGAGGCGACCGCGAGCCCGAATTGATCCGAACATCGGGGTAGGCATCCATCGTGCTCGCCGTCCCTTCCGGTCGAGAAAACGGGAGCTGCCCCGCTGGAGTGATCCAGCGGGGCAGCTCCCGTTTTCTCCTGGTCGAGGATGCTACTCGAAGTACCGGGCGTTGATCGCCTTGAACTCCTCGTACTGCTCAGGCAGGTCGTCCTCGAAGTAGATCGCCTCCACCGGGCACACCTCGGCGCAGACGCCGCAGTCGATGCACTCCGACGGGTTGATGAAGTACTGCTCCGAATCGTCGTCCGAGTGAATGCAGTCAACCGGACAGACTTCCACGCAGGACGCATCCTTCGTCCCAATGCAGGGTTGCGCAATGACGTACGTCATGCTCAGCTCCTTCCCAAATGAAGGGATATGCGTTAGGTGATGGGAAATGTCTGGGCCCGCTGCCACCCGGAAGACGCTCGTCACTGACGAACTTGCAGGCAATCCGAGTATAACAAGACCAGTCACGGTCGCAATTGCGCCAGTCTGGCCATCGGGCCGTCGTCGTTGGAAATTGGGCACCATCGTGGCGCTCGGACTTCGTGCAGCGAGCACACACCTCCGTCACGCCCGGACGGTCCCTGCACGATCCAGCCGGAAAGGAACGCGAAGTGAGCGAAGGACGGATCACGCAGCTGCTCGGCATGACCGAGGACGAGCTCTACCAGTACCTTGAGGAGCTCCTGCAGGAGGAGGCCGCCGAGGCCGCGGCGGAGAGTGGCAAGTCGGTGGAGGAGGAGCTCGAGAGTGCCGGCTTCAGGGCGGTCGGCGCCGCTGCCACCTATGCCATCAAGCTGATCGACGCCAACAACGCCTACATCACCAGGCAGCTGCTCGATGCGGGCGTCCTCACTCCCGCATCCGAGGAGGACGTCTAGCCCGACCACCCAACATCGCGCGTCTGAATGGGGACGGGCCGGCGTGTCGCCGGCCCGTCTCACGGTGTGTATCGATCGTGTCGTCTACCGGAAGTTGAGCGCCTTCCAGGGATCCGGCATCTGCTCGACCGGCACTTCGATGAGGGTCGGCTCGTCGGCGTTGATCGCCTCGCGCAGCTCCGTGCGCAGTGCTTCCGGTGAGGTCGCGCGCCGGCCCGCCACGCCGAACGACTCGGCCAGCTTCATGTAGTCCGGATTCACGAGGTCGCTGGCGATCGTGCGGCCCTTGAACGAGACCTGCTGGATGCGTCGGACGTTGCCGTAGGCGCTGTCGTTGAACACGATCGCGATCGAGGCGATCCGGTGGCGCGCCATCGTCGCGAGCTCGTTCAGGGCGAACCCGAATCCGCCGTCGCCGTTTACCGACACGACGACCTTGTCCGGGTTGCCGACCTTCACACCCAGGGACGTCGGGAAGCCCCAGCCAAGCGTGCCCTGGTATCCGGGCGTGATGTACGTCCGCGGCAGGTACACCGGAAAACCGATATTGCCCCAGTAGGCGATCTGCGTCATCTCACCGACGAAGATGCCGTCGTCCGGCATCTCGGCGCGGATGGCGTGTGCGTATCCCGCCTGCGGCTGGATGCTGTCGAGCTTCGCGCGCGTCGCCTGCTTGAGCGCCGTGAGCTCTTCCTCACGCGACGCCCGCTTGCGGTTGTGCCTGCTCACGCGATCCATCAACGCCGTGAGACCCGCCTTGGCGTCCGCGACGATCCCGACCGTCACGTCGTAGTTGCGCCCGACCTCCTCGGGGTCGATGTCCATGTGGATCACGGTGCGGCCCGGCTCGAGACCCCACGGATAGGTGGCGGGCTCGATCATCCGCGTGCCGACGCAGAAGACCACGTCGGCGTCCCGGAACAGTTCCATCGCCCCGACCCCATTATGGCCGAGATAGTGGCGATCGGAGACCGCGCCCTTGCCGTTCGGCGACATCACGACCGGCGCCTGGAGCATCTCGGCAAGCGCCTGCAGCTCACCCCATGCCTCCGAGCCGAGCACCCCACCGCCCGAGTAGATCACCGGGCGATCGGCATTGCCCAGCAGCCTGGCTGCCTCCTCGAGCTTGTCCGGATCGCCCTCCGGCCGCTCACGACCCGGTGCCGCCGCCAGCAGCTCGACCTGCGCCTCCGCAAAGAGCGTGTCCGGTGGGATTTCGATCTCGACCGGACGTACCCGGCCGTCCCAAAGCGCCCGGATCGCACGATCGACCAGCCCCGGGATCTCCTCCGGCTTGACGGCTCGCTCGGCGTGCTTGGTGACGGAGCGGATCATCTCGAGCTGGTTCGGGATCTCGTGCAGCATGCCGCGACCGACACCGATGAGGTCCGACTGGATCTGGCCGGTCACGCACAGGACGGGGCTGTTGCAGGCATAGGCCGTCGAGAGCGCCGCCGTGGCGTTCAGGAGTCCCGGACCCGGCACGACGAGGCAGGTGCCGATTCGTCCGGTCGTGCGGGCGTAGCCATCGGCCATGTAGGCGGTGGTCTGCTCGTGGCGCGGGTGGATGACGCGGACATCACCTCGCTCCTGGGCGTCGTAAAGCGCGTCGAACGCGCCGTCGAGCTGGACCCCAGGCAGCCCGAAGATCGTATCGATCCCTTGCCGCAGCAATGATTCGACCAGTGCCTGGCCGCCGGTCATGGGTTTCTCCACCACGGGCGTTTCTCGTGAGCGATCCTGCACCTCAACCACGTCTCGTTCCTTCCTAAAGGCATGCCCTCACACCCCCAGATGTCCGGTCGAGGGGGAGGGAGTACACCCGATGGTATCCGGTGGCATTGTACCCGCAAGCCAGATGACCGAATAGGTTGACGGTCGCAGCCGTGCCGTACGGGTTGCGCGTCCGGCCACCGGCGACACGCTCGACATGGCGCTCGACGTCAGGAAACCCAGTACCAGTTGGCGAACTGCATCGAGAGCAGTGCCATGAACGCGGCTGACAGGACGCCAAGGGCAATCCCCACCTCACGTTTCCTGATCAGCAGCGCGATGACAACGAACAGCGGGAACATCGGCAGCACGAATCGGGGCATCGACATGAGGGGATGGACCGTGCTGGGACTGAACAGCGGCACGATCAGGGGCGGCAGCACGAGGGCGAAGTAGTAGAGCGGGATTCGTCGGATGCCGATCAGCAGGAGGACGAACGCGCCGATCGTCACGATCAGCTCCAGCCAGTCGCCACGCGCCACTGTGTCCCGGAACTCGGCCGAGGTGAGCGTCCCCCAGGTGGGAGAGTCCAGCAGCATGTCGACCCAGCTCCAGTCGACACCTCGGGCCTCGAAGGTGCCCAGGTTCGGAACCTCGGCGGTGCATCCCACCGTCGCGCATTCCATGGTTTCCCACGGCGTTGCCCGAAAGCGGTTCCACTGCCACTGCACGTCGATCCAGTCGAAGAACTTCAGCCCCGCAGTCGTCAGGTGCCATCCGAACATTAGCGGTCCGAGTGCCGGAAGGGCGGCCGGCAGGATCGAGGGAAACCACCGGCGGATATCGGTGCCGAACTGCTGCAGGAAGAGGATTCCCATCGGCGCGAGCAGCATCACACCCGCGGAGCGGGTCAGCGCGGCCAGCAGCCCGATCATGCCCGCCAGCCACCAGTTGCCCTTGCGGGCGGCGAGCAGGCAGCCCACGGAGAGCAGCAGGAAGAGCGATTCGGTGTAGACCGCCGTGAAGAAGAACGCGGTCGGGAAGATCGCGATCGCCCACAGCGTGCGTCGGGCCACGTCACGGGAAAGGTCCAGCGAGATCAGCTGGTAGAGCAGCATCAGCGCCCCGGCGAAGGCGAAGTTCGAGATGACGTACCCCACGCTCTCGGGCGAGATGCCGGTCAGGTCGCTGCCGAGATCCATCAGCCACGGGTAGAGCGGCCAGAACGCCGCCTTTGCGGGGAATGAGGCGCCCAGCGATTCGTAACCGGTGGCCGCGATGAGCCGGTACCATGTGCCGTCCCACTGGCGCATCGGCTCGACGAGCAGGTGTGCCAGCCCGGTCATGGGGCCGAGCTCGATGCCGTACGCCCAGCTCTCGCCGCTCGTCGCGCCCGGGTCGAGCGGGGGGCGCGTCGTGCCGAAGACGAACGCCAGCGTCGCAGGGATCTGCGAGACGATCCAGTGGACGGCAAACACCAGCAGTGGAAATGTCCAGAGATCGGGCGGCGGCTTTCGTCGCCCGCGGCGGGCCGGCGTGCGTTGGATGGCGGTCAGATCGGCCGAATCGGTCGACATGCGGCACTTCTCTTCGCGGATTGCTCAGGCAGGACGTCAGGCCGTCGCGGCAATGAGCCGCCGTGGCCCGCGGCAATGATGCCATACGCTCTCAAGACTGCCTCTCTCCGTGCTGGCACGGTACCTGCGTGCAACCCCCTGTGAATGGATGCGGAAATCCCGCAACCCAACCAGGAGGTGTGGGATGAATGCCAAGTCGTTGATCGGAATGTCGGTTTTCGCGATCGAGGGTGGCAGGAATGTCGGCAGTGTCGAGAGACTGCTGTTCTCGCCGGAGGAGATGCGCGTCACCGCATTCGTCGTCACGCCGGCCACACGCTTGATGGACGAGCCGGAGCCGCAGAAGGTCCTCGCGGTCGACAACGTACGGGCGATCGGCCAGGACGCCATCACCGTCGATTCCGAATCATTGCTCGATATTGCCGCGGATGGCGAGATCCCCGCGGGCTCGGTGGCCTTCGATCAGATCGAGAAGGAGCGGGTGATCACGGAGAGTGGCGACCACATTGGAGATCTCTCCTCGATCGATTTCAGCGAGCAGGACTACCGTCTGGACTACATCGAGGTCGGTCGGGGCTTCCTGAGCGGCAGCAACCTGATCACCGTCGACAATGTGATCGCCGTTGGGGAGGATGTGATCGTGGTGTCCGATCGCGCGCTCGACCCCATGGCGGACGATGACGCCGAGGATGAGGTCCTCGAGGTCGATAGTCGGGAATCGATCGTCGTCAGCGACGTGGACGACGACGGCAAGGAGAGCACGACGGTCTTCAGGTAGCCGGAAACGAGGGCTCCGGCACCGCTCCGCCCGTTGCCGGCGTCCACACGTCCAGCATCTGCCCGATGATCCAGGCGCTCAGGCAACGCTGGCCAGTGGCGGGGTGCTGGAGCGCCATCGTCACAGTGCGCCGTCAGCCATCTTCTCCGTCAGTCGGCTACCAGGGCATCTCGATCGCCATTCCCGGTGACGACCTCGCTGGTGCCGTCCTCCCGTTGCACCACCTGCCAGACGGTGTCGAACACCGGTGACTGCTGGACGTCGTCGATGTGCGAGATGATGAACATCTGGCGGAAGAATTCGTGGGAGTGCTGGCCGAGCAGGGTCAGCACGCGCTCGCGTCGCTCGGCGTCGAGCGAGCCGAACACCTCGTCGAGCACGACGAAGCTGGGCGGATTCGATGCCTGCGACCCGATCAGGCGCGAGAGTGCCAGTCGCGCCGCCAGAGAGATGGCGTCCCGTTCCCCGCCGGAGAATGTCTCCAGCGCGAACCGGTCTCCGGACTGGTCATAGACCTCGATGCCGTAGTCCTCGTTGAACACCACGCGGTCATACTTGCCATCCGTCATCTCGGCAACGATGTCGCTCGTGGTATCGCTCAGCCGTGGCGAGACACGCTGGGCGACGAACTTGTCGAACTCCGAGAACTCCGAGTACATCAGATCGAGCTCCTCGCGCAGCCGGCGCTTCTCCTCGGCCTGCACCGCGAGCTCTCCAAGATCCGCCTTCTCTCTCTCGAGGGACTCCAGCAGTCGCACAGCGTCGCGCGCGGCGTTATCCGACTCGTGCAGATGGTTCCGTGCTGCACTCTCGGCCTGTCGGACCGCCTGCTGCTCTTCCATGGCGGCGCGCAGCGCCTCGGGGTCGAACCCGATCGCGTCGCGCGCGCTCCGGTGTTCGGCGATCGAAACCTCCAGCTCGGCGATCGACGCGCGGGTTGTCGCCAGGTCGTGCTCCAGCTGCGGGCGCCGTGCCAGCTCCCGGTCGATCTGCTCCACGGCACTCACGGCACGACTGGCCTCGTCGTGGCGCCTTCTCACCCGGTCGAATGCGTCCGCATCCCAGTCGACGTCCTCGAGGGTGGCGAGCTCCGACTCGAGTGTCTGAATCGCCTGCTGCGCCTCGACGATGGACCGCCTGAGCATGCCCAGCGGCTGGGCCGTTTCCCGGAGCGCGCGCTTTTGGTGGACCTCCCGCTCGATCAGCTCGATGTCTTCCTGGGTGGGGGCGGCGGGGCGGTTGATCCGCTGCAGGGCTTTCTGGAGGCTGGTCGAGTGGCCGCTCACTGTAGCCTCCTGCTGGGCGATGTAGTCGCGGCTGCTCTCCAGGCTCGCCCGCAGCTTCTGGATCGCACGCTCCCGCTCGCCAAGCTCGGCGAGCTCCGCTTCGAGCTGACGGAGCTCCCGCTCCGTCTTGCGCGACGTGCCGCCGGCAGCGGCGATGTCGGCCTCATGCTGTCGAATGCTGGATCGCAGCGTGGCGATGACGATTTCGGCCTCGTCATCGCTGAACGCGCGTCCACAGGTTGGGCATGCCTCGTCGAAGTGCTGATGTTCGAGACGCGATGCGAGCTCCCGCGCCCGATCCCGCTGCTTCGTCAGGGATGCAATCGACGCCTGGGCATCGCTGAGACGCTTCTGTGCCTCCGCCAGCCTGCTCTCCAGGTGAGCCCGCACGTCCGCCGGTTCTCCGTCCTTCATCATCGTGTCGAGCTCGGCGGAAATCGCCTTCTGACGATCCCGGTAGCGCTGCAGCGTTGCGGTCTCCCGCTCGATGCACTGGTGCTCGAAGAGGGCTGCCCGGAACTGCTCGAGCGTCTCCTCCGTGGTGGACGGATCGACGGAGGTGGCAATCCCGATCAGTCGATCGATGCCGGTGATGGCGTCATGCTGGTCGTGGGCAGACCACACCCATCCTTCCGAGCCTGGGATGGCGGGCGTGCGCTCCACGATCCGGCCGATCTCACCGATGTCGGTGCGGATCCGTTGCTCGTTCCGCGCGACATCATCGCGGAGCCGGGCGCGGGTCTGAAACCGTTCCCGCTCCATCTCCATCCTGCTCCGTTCCGCGCGGAGCTCCGGCTCCTCCGAGGCCAGGATTGCCAGCCGGCCTCGTTCGTCCTCACGCTGGTCCAGCCGCTCCAGCTCCTGGACCACACCGGATTCTCGGGTCCGCGCGTGTTCGAGCCTGGTCTCGAGGTCGCGCAGCTCGCCACTCACGGCCGTGTACCGGTCGCGAAGCTCATTGATGTGCTGGAGCCTCTGCTCGGCCATCGCCGTGGCGGCTTCCGCCTCCTCGACCGACTTGCGGGCGACCTCGACCTCCGCGGTGCGTTCCCTGATCGTCGCCTTCGCCACCTCGATTTCCTCGTCAAGGTTCCGGCTCTGCGTCTTCGCCTCGTACTGCCGCTGCAGCGAATCCGCATCGTGGCGAGCATTCGTGCGGTCGTCGGCGATCAGGGCCTGTGCCTGCTTGATCGTCTCGAACCCGAGCAGCTTGCCGACTTCCCGCCGGCGAGCTGCAGGTGTGAGGTCGCCGAAGAAGCTCAGCTCCTTTTGCCTTGTGAAGAACGTGGCGACGAAGGCCGCGTGTCCCAGGCCGATCAGGCGCGTGGAGATGTAGTCGGTGACCTCCCGTGTGCCCTGGACGATGGGCTCGCCGCCGCCGTGCTCGTTCATTTTGTACACGGTGGCCTGGGTACCGCTTCGCTTGAGCAGACGCTCGACCTCGTAGACCTCGTTGCCGTTGTTGGAGGTCATCTGCACGATCACGCGCACCTCGCCTCCGGTGCCACGAGGACGGATGTTCTTGTTCTCGATCGAGCGTGGATTGTAGAGGCACCACTCGATCGCCTCGAAGATCGTGGTCTTGCCGACACCGTTGGCACCGATCACACCGACGGTGGCGTCTTCGGCGATCTCGAGGATGTGCTCCCCACGGTACTGCTTGTAGTTCTCGATCACGAGCCTGGTGATGATCATGCCCCGGCGCCCTCGGTCAGGCTTTCGTTCACGATTCGCTGGGCATCATCGAGGGCCCGTGTGCCTCGCTCGAGAAACCGGGCGGCGAATTCCGGGTCGTAGTGCTCGCCTTTCCTCGATGCGACGAACTCCGCGAAGAGGGTCTTGAGATCGGGCAGGGCGGCATCGCGGTCGATCTCGACCGAGAGCCCGGCGTCGGCTGGCGCCTGGCGCGAGACCGTAAGGTGGAAGGTCTTGCCGGCGACCTCCCGCCGGACCTGCCGCTCGAGCTGTCGGTAGGCATGTCGGTCCGCGTCACGGATCTGCACTCGCGTCAGCGCCTCAGGATCATCCAGCCTGTCCAGCTGCGTGACGATGGCATCGATCAACTCTTCCACCGACTGGCTGTCGCCATGGACGGGATTCAACAGATGCATTGGCCGTGACCGCACGGGGCGGTGTTCGGGTGTGCTCACGCTGCCATCCTCGGCCATCTCGACGATCAGGTAGCCGGGCTTCGCTTCGTAGTCGCCCCACCCGAATCGCTCGGTCGAGCCGGAATACCAGGCGCCCGCGAAGGGCTGCATCGAGATGTGGTAATGCCCGAGGGCGATGTAGTCGAAATCCGCCTCGAAGAGCTCGTTGTCGAGCTCCTGCTCACCCGCCTCCGTGACCTTGCCCGGCTCGAGGATACCCGCGGTCATGCCGTGCGTGACGAGAACGTTCCGGTAATCCGGAACAGCGTAGGGGACCGGCTTGTCGGGGTTGGTGAGCGCGCCATGTGGCACGGTCTGGATGCGTACCCCGAGCTCCTCGAAGACGAATTCTTCTTCCTCGTAGCCCGCCGAGATCCGAATGTCGGGCAGGGCGACTTCCAGCACGCTGTAGACGGAGCCTCCAGCCCGGTACCGCGGCGTGTCGTGGTTCCCGGCGATCACCACCGTGGGGATGCCCGCTCGCTCGATGCGGCGCATCTCCATCACGAAGTGGCGCACCGCGTGCCAGTTGGGCCTGCTCTGATGGAAGACGTCGCCACCGTGGATGATGAGGTCCACCTCCTGACGCAGGATGTCGTCGATGGCGGACGAGAAGGCCAGCTCCACGTCGATCGAGCGCTGGTTGCGACCCGTCAGGGGATCCTGCTGCGGCAGGGCGCGATAGCCGAGATGGGTGTCGCTGATGTGCGCGATCCTGAGCGGGCGTGTCATCGCTTGCCCGCCCCGTACCGCTCGACACGCAGGTATTTCTGGGTCTGTGCCCAGACGTTGCCGCGGTTGATGCCGCCCGAGTACTGGAGCCGGATCTTCTTGATTACCTTGACCACAGCGTCATCGTCGAGCCCGAGGCACTCCGTGCTGACGAGCCCCGCGTCCGGTGCACGGTCGCCGAGCAGGTCGCGGAGCAGATCGACGAGGATGTCGACCGGCTTCTTGCGGGCACTGCTGTGCTCGCTGCCGAATACGCGGTGGCCATCGATGCCGCGGATCGTCGGCGGCATCGGGAAGGTGCCGAAGAGCGGCTCGCGGAAGTGGGCGTGCCGGATCAGCAACCTGCCCTTGGGCAGGCCGAGCAGCTCCGACTTCGCCGTGTCGGAGATCGACCGGTACGCCGCGTTGATGATCTCCTCGTCCCCGATGCGGCCGTAGAAGGACGTGCCGCAGTTCCCGAGGATCTCGCCGTCGACCCGCGAGCGGAATTGCTGGGCACCGAAGAGCACCACGTTGAGGTGGCGCCCGCGGGCGGCGATGTCGACGAGGGTGTCGCGCAGGCCCCCCTCGCCGCCGGCCGGGGCGTACTTGTTCAGCTCATCGACGAACACGATCAGCTTGTCAACGCCGAGCTCGGACTTCTCCGCCATCTTCCAGACGGCATTGATGATCGAGGTCACCAGCAGCTCGCTCGCGGTCGAGTTCGCCTGCGAGATGTCGATGACACGCAGCTCCTGATCGACGAAGGGCGAGTCGGCCGTCGGGATCGATTTCGACCGGACCTTGCCGTGGGCCAGCAGGCCGCCGAGCTTGTCCTGCAGGCCCTTGAACCGGTTCTGGGCCTTGCGGATCGTCGCCTTGTGATGCCCCTCCCAGTAGTCACCGGACTCCGGGTCATCGAAGTGCTGGTCGATCTTCTTGAACAGCTTGTCGAGCTCGTCCACGGAGTCGATCCCGCGCTCCCGCAGCTCGTAGATGAAGCCCCACAGCTTGTCGTCGAGATCGCCGTGACTGAAGACCTTGTGCGGGTAGTAGAGCGCCGTTTCGAGGGACCAGAGAATCGGGTAGACGTTGTCGGTCTCGCCCGGAGCGGTGCGATCGGTGTTGAGGCGACTGTACTCGCTGAACCCGTCGAGATCGACGTACCCCGTTCGGCTCGGAGGCTCATAGCCCGGCCGGAATGGCGCAAAGATGCGGACGTTCTCGAATGCCTTCGGCTCGAGCCCGAGTGCCTTGTAGGCGTCCAGGTCGTCCTTGCCGAGCCCGGGGCTGCCAATCTCCCGGTAGGCGGCCTCATGCTCCGGCGTCGGCTGTGCCGGCTTGTCGAGCCAGAGCAGGTCCGGTCCCTTGACGTTGAACATCAGGGCCGCGACCTTCTTGCCCTCCTTGCGGAGCGTCTGGAAGGCGGAGCTGATCAGGAAGAGCGCGTGGCTCGTCTTGGTGGCCAGGCCCGACTGCCCCGTCCAGTTGGCGTGGCCGGCCTCCGGTCCGAGCAGGTAGTCCTCATCGAGGTAGATGGGAGTGCGCTGGAAGCGGGGACGCCCCGCTTCGTCGTGGACGATCTCGCCGTTGGCGTCGCGCTCGTAGTTCCCGTTGGTGTGCATCAGTGCCGGGATCGGCTTGCCGGAGTAGTTGCTCCGTCCCAGCGCGAACTCGATTGCCTCGGGCGTTGCGAAGTACACCGGACCGTTGATGACCGGTCGCTTCGAGATCACGTCCTCGCGGTAGTGTCTGGTGGCGAGCACCTTGGCCTCGAACACGAGGATCTCGGGACGCTGGGTCGCGCCGATGTCGGCGAGCCCAAGCTCGACGTGCCGGTCGAAGTAGTCGTCGAGAAACGATTGCATGTCGGAGTAGCGACGCGGCTCGTCCACCACCGCCACGACGGCAGCCTCCTCCGAGAACCCGACGACGATGTGCCCGACGTCGAGGGTCAGCGCGTTCTCGTCCGCCCAGAAATAGAAGACGTGGGAGCCGGACGGCTCTCGCTCGCTGCTCACCACGCGTCCGATCTCGCCGGTCGTGGTGTCGATGAACGCGCGGAAGGCTTCGGCGGTCCAGGGCAGGGGAGGGTGGGCCGAGCCGTTCTGCGTCATGGTCGTGGTGTCGAGGGTCAGTTCCTCCATGATGTCGATCTCCGGCTTATGCTGGCCAACCCGCCGTCACGGCCTGGATACGGCGCTTGAGCATGCGTTCGAGCAAATGGATCGGGTAGAGCAGGGTCGCCCAGCGTGAATCGGACGACGCCCGCGGGGCGCGCTCCGCGAGGATCCAGGATGAGATCCGGTCGACGAGGTCGAGATCACCGACGATCGCCGGCGACTCGAGCCTGACGAGACCATGGCGTGCGTCTTGCCCGGTGGCGTTCTGCATCCTCAGGTACCACATTGCGCGATCCCATTGCTGACGATCGCCACGGTCGACGAGCGCATACGCGCTCGTGCGATAGCCCACCGGGAGATCATAGAGCGCGATGGCCTCCTGACCGTGCAGATGCTGCACCTGGGCGTTCTTGACCAGTCCGATGGCGTTCGGTATGTCGGCGTCGAGCAGACCATCGATGACGATCCATCCGTCCCGGTCGCCTGGCGAGATCATCTGCTCCCACAGGCGGAGCAGATTCAGCTCGACCTGTGCCCGCATACTGCTGGCGGTGTCGTATGCCTTCTCCAGGCAGTGTGTATAGGCGGAAACGAGACGCTGGTAATTATCGGGGTCCTGTTCGTACTCGTTCTCGAACGGATCGGTGACGCTCTCGCCCATCTCCTCCAGGAGGTCGACGATGCGATCGAGGGTCGCGTTGCGCGTGTGACGTGGCACGATCCAGTGGAGCCGCGTGACCAGCGTGTCCTCGCAGATGCCGATATCGGTCGGCGACGTTCGCTTGAGGACTGCCGCCGCCGATACCGATGCGATCACCGGCACGGTGCCGACCCGCCAGACCGGCAGGGTCTTCTGGCTCCCATCGAGAAAGTAGCGGATCGGGCTCGGACCGGGATCCCGCTCGACCGGTCTGGCCTCGATCACTGGTCCCTCGAGCCGGCGGATCTCCCCGCCGGGCCGATCACTTCCTGTCGCCCCGAGCGAGATCGTCGGGTCGAGCTCGAGCGAGGTAGCACGCGACATGTCGGTCACCGGGTAGTTGCCTTCAGCGAGGTGCTGGCTGATGGCGCGGACAAGGGCGCGAAGGCTTCTCGATTGTGTCCCGGTCACCGTCAATTGAGCCTCCCGAGCTGATCCATGTAGAACAAATGTACCACCTCCGCGATGTGTTCGTACAGAGAGGTCACGGTGCTGCGGGGCAGGGGAGCAGGATCTCCGGCACGGTGACGAGCTGGTACCCCTCCGCTTCCAGGTCACGGATGATGCTGGGCAGCGCCAGAGCTGTCGAGTCGGCCGTCGCCGGCCCGTCGAGATGCAGCTCGATGATCGCTCCGTCGTGCGCACCGCCCATCACCCGGTCGTAGACCTCCTGCGCGGTGTCATCGTGGTTGTAGTCCGCCGCCGCGACCGTCCATGCCACTGGCAGGTACCCCTCACCGGCAATGATCGCTTCCACCCGCTGGTCGGAGTCGGTCGCGTACGGCGTGTAGTAGCGGGCCGGCTCGTATCCCGTCACCGCCTCGATCGCATCGGCGCTGTTGTGGATCTCCGCCACCACCTCGTCATCGCTTGCCCCGGTCAGGAAGGTCTGCGTATCACCGTGTGTGCCGACCACCACGTTGGCGCCAGTCGCCATGCGGTGCAGGTAATCGGGATACGCCTCAGCCCACCAGCCCATGGCGAAGAGCGTCACCGGCGCCTGGGTCGCGATCAGGGTCTCCAGGATCGATTCTGACGGCTGGTGACCGATTCCCGCGTTGAAGATCAGGGCAATTCGGTTGCATCCCGGCACCCCGCTGCGCACCAGGCCGGGCTGGCTGGCATCGGCGGAGAGGAAAAGCCGGTAGGCCCAGCCCTCGTGGGCGCGCCAGCGCACCGGTAGGAAGCCGTCGACCGCCTCGCCGACAACGTCGACCGTCTCGCCGAGCGGGATGCTCGTTACGACCCGGCAGGTGAGCACCGGACAGTCGCGCAGGTACAGCGTATTGGTTCCGATCACCGTTGCGGGGAGTGCACCCGGCGACGCCGACGGCGCCGCAAGGGTCGAGGTGGCGGAGACCGGGAGCAGCAGCACGAGCGCCACAAGTGTGATCTGGATCGACAGGGAGCGCCCCCAGCCGCGAGCGATCATGCGCCCGATCGATGTGGTCATCTACCTTCCCTCCTCGATTGTCATGGTGAGTATACCGTCCGTACGCCCCTGTGTGTGACCCCGAGTCAATGCTCGTGGCTCCGGGCGGAGCGGGTGGTACGCTTCCACCGGTTGATTGGTGCTGGGCAGATCCCGTCGATTGGAGGAGATTCAGAGCATGGCCACTGGTGATGACACGACGTCCGGATCGGCGAAGGCGTGGGGCGGTCGATTTGCGGACGTGCCGGATGCGCGTCTGGAAGCGTTCAACGCGTCCGTCGGGTTCGACATTCGCGTGGTACGCGAGGACATTCGTGGATCGATCGCCCACGTCCGCATGCTCGGTTCGCAGGGCATCGTGCCGGCCGAGGATGCCCGGACGATCGAGTCGGGTCTCTGGCAGATCCTCGACGAGGTCGACGCGGGCAGCTTCGAGCTGACGATCGCCGACGAGGATGTCCACACCGGTGTCGAGCGTCGCCTCCGGGAACTCGTCGGAGCCGTCGCCGGGAAGCTCCACACCGGGCGCAGCAGGAACGACCAGGTCATCAACGACGTGCGCTTCTGGACACGGAGCCGGCTCACCGAGATCGTCGCCGGGCTCAATGAGCTTTGCGAGGCGCTCCTCGGACTCGGCGAGCGCTACCGGGACGCCATCATGCCAGGCTACACGCATCTGCAGCGGGCTCAGCCGGTCCTGGTCGCGCACCACATGCAGGCCTACGTCGCCATGTTCCAGCGCGACATCGAGCGCGTGCAGCAGGCATGGCAGCGCACCAACGTGCTCGCGCTGGGATCGGCGGCGCTCGCCGGGACGACCTTCCCCATCGACCGCGAGATGGTGGCCCGTGATCTCCGGTTCGACGAGGTGAGTGTCAACAGCCTCGACGCAGTGTCCGACCGTGACTTCATCATCGACACGCTGGCGGCGTGCTCGCTTATCGGCATGCACATCTCCCGCCTCTCGGAGGAGATCATCCTCTGGACCTCCGGTGAGTTCCGCTTCATGGAGCTCGCCGACCGTTTCTCCACCGGCAGCTCGATCATGCCGCAGAAGAAGAACGCCGACATCGCCGAGCTCGGCCGGGGCAAGGCTGGCCGCCTCTACGGGAACCTGATCGCACTGCTGACGATCACCAAGGGGCTTCCGCTCGCCTTCAACAAGGACCTGCAGGAGGACAAGGAGCCGCTCTTCGACAGTGTGGACACGGTTCTCGCGATCCTCGAGGTGTTCCCGCCGATGATCTCCACCGCTACCTTCCGCGAGGATGTGATGGCCGCGGCGGCGGTCGCCGACTTCACCCTCGCCACCGACGCGGCTGACCTGCTCGCCCGCAATGGTGTGCCCTTCAGGGAGGCCCACCACGTCATCGGATCGCTGGTCGCCACCTGCATCGCCAGCGGCAAGACCTTCGCCGATCTCACCGACGCCGAGTGGGCCGAGATCCACCCGGTCTTCGGCAACGAGAAGCCCCCCGTGGAGGCCTGGGCGAGCGTTTCGGCCCGCGACGTGATCGGCGGCACGGCACCTGCGCAGGTGGAACGTACCCGCGGGATTCAGCGGGAGCGTCTCGAGCAGAGCCGCCGGTGGGTCGACGAGCATCGCGCCATCGAGCGGGGACTGTTCGAGCGACCCTGAATCCCTCGTTCGTGCTGCTTACGCCCATGAGGGATCTCATTCGTGTCCATCGACCATGCTTCCAGCCGCGAATCGGTCCGGGCGATCCTGAACGATCTCGGACCCGGAGACGCTCCACCGCGCGCCACCTATCGCCTGCAGTTCAACCACACCTTCACCTTCGACGACGCCGTGCGCATCGTGCCGTGGCTGGCACGGCTTGGTGTCAGTCACCTCTATGCCTCGCCGATCTTCACCGCCACGGCGGGCTCGATGCATGGCTACGACGTCGTCGACTACGGTGAGATCAACCCCGAGATGGGTGGTCGCGACGCCTTCGATCGCCTCGTCGCCACCTGTCACGAACACGATCTGAAGATCATCGTGGACTTCGTGCCCAACCACATGGGGATCGAGGGCGGCGCGAACGCGTGGTGGCAGGATGTCCTCGAGCATGGCCCGGCCTCGCCCTACGAGAGCTTTTTCGACATCGACTGGACCCCGCTGACCGACGAGCTTCGCAACAAGGTGCTCCTGCCGGTCCTCGGTGACCAGTACGGTGTCGTGCTCGAGAACGGCGAGCTGCAGGTGCGGCACGATCGCGGTGCCTTCACCGTCTGGTACTGGGAGACGCCGCTGCCGATCAACCCGATTACCTATCCGATGCTGCTCCGACCGGTGCTCGACCGGCTCGAGGGAGAGTTGAGTCCGGAGGATATCGACCGCCTCGAGCTCGAGAGCATCATTACCGCCCTCGAGCGCCTGCCCGAGCTGGCGGAGAACCCGGACATCGGCGGGCTCGGCGCCCGATACAGAGAGCAGATCGTTGCCAAGCGAAGGCTGAACGATCTGGTGCGGCGCTCGTCCGTGGTGCGCGATGTCCTCGAGCGATTTCTCGACGATCTCAATGGCACGGTGGGCGACCCGCGCTCCTTCGATCGTCTCGACGCCCTCCTTGAGCGGCAGTCGTGGCGCGTTGCCTTCTGGCGTGTCGCCGGCGAGGAGATCAACTACAGGCGATTCTTCGCGATCAACACGCTCGCCGCGATCCGCCAGGAGGAGCCCCGGGTCTTCCGCGAGTCGCACCGCCTGCTGATGGGGCTGCTGGCGGCCGGCGCCATCGACGGCGTTCGCATCGATCACCCGGACGGCTTGTGGGATCCAGAGGGCTACTTCCTCGACCTGCAGGCCGAATACATCGCCACGCAGGCGTTGTCGAAGCGGGGCATCGATCCGGCCCATCTCCATGACGACGACCATGCCGAGACGCTCGATGCCCTGCGAGACGCCGCACGTGCCGAGGTGGAGGCCGTCGCTGGCGACCGGCAGCGATGGCCCCTCTACGTACTGGCGGAGAAGATCCTCGAGCATGGCGAGACCCTGCCGGAGCGTTGGGCCATTGCCGGCACCGTCGGATACGAGTTCGCCCACGCTGCCACCGCCCTGTTCGTCGACGCCTCGGCGCGGCAGGTGTTCGATCGCATCACGAGCCGCTTCACCGGTGACACGATCCGGTTCCCCGAGCTCGTCTACCGCATGAAACTGCAGATGATGAACGAGGCGTTCGTCAGTGAGGTGATGGTGCTCGCCACCGCGCTGAACCGCATCGCCGAGCAGGATCGCCGCTTCCGTGACTTCACGCTGAACAACCTGCGATCCGCGCTCACGGAGGTCATGGCGTCCTTCCCGGTCTACCGGACCTACACGACCTGCGCCGACGAAGGCGTCGAGGAGCGGGATCGCCGGTACATCGAGGAGGCTGTGGCGACGGCTCGGCGGCGGGGCCGCGGGCTCGACCCGTCGATCTTCGACTTCCTGCAGGATGTCCTGCTGCTGCACGTGAGCAGAGAGCCTGGTGCCGTCGCCCGCTTCAACCGCCGGTGCTACTTCGCGATGAAGTTCCAGCAGCTCTCGGGTCCGGTGATGGCCAAGGGCCTGGAGGACACTGCCTTCTATCGCCACAACCGGCTGGTCGCGCTCAATGAAGTTGGGGGCGACCCGAGTCGATTCGGGATCAATACCGAGGAGTTCCACCGGCAGAATCGTCAGCGATTGCGGCGATGGCGCGACAGCATGGTGAACTCCTCCACCCACGACACGAAACGCAGCGAGGACGTTCGCGCCCGGATCGGCGCCCTCAGCAACGACCCTGTTGCCTGGCGAGCGGCCATCAACCGCTGGTCTCGGCTCAATCGCAAGCTCAAGTCGCTGAATGACGGCGCGCTCGCGCCGCACCGCGCGGACGAGTACGTGATCTACCAGACTCTCGTTGGCACATGGCCGCTCGAGGGCATCCGCTCCGCGGACCGGGATGCCTACGTCGAGCGCCTGCAGGAGTACATGATCAAGGTGGTGCGCGAGGCTGCCCGGTTCTCGAACTGGGTCAATCCCGACGAGGCCTACGAACGCGCACTGCGCGACTTCATCGCCGGGCTGTTCGGCTTCCGTCGGTCCGGCAGATTCCTCAGCGACATCGAGGGGTTCATCCAGGACATGCTCGGACCTGGCCTGCAGTATGCGCTCGGCATGCAGGTGCTCAAGCTCACCAGCCCCGGCGTCCCGGACATCTACCAGGGCACTGAGGTCTGGGACGACAGCCTGGTCGATCCCGACAATCGGCGATCGGTTGACTTCACGAGGATCGGTGCGCTTGCCGGGCGCCACGACACCATCGATGACGCATGGGCGAATCGTGCCGACGGCGCGGTCAAGTTGATGGTGACTCGGGCGATCCTGGGCGCGCGCGCGCGATATCCTGACCTCTTCAGCGACGGTGACTACATCGCCCTGGACGTCGACGGTGCGGACGCCGTGGCATTCGTCCGGGCCAGTGAGACCGAGGCGTTGCTGGCAGCGGTCGGCATCCGGCCGGGCGGACTCGAGCTCGCCAGCGTCGAGCTTCCCGACCGGTTCAGGGCCATGGTGTGGCATGACGTGATCCGGGATGACGAGCCGATCGCGCTGGCCAACGACGGTCTCTACAGCTTCCCCGGTGACGAATCACCATTGCCCGTGAGCGTTCTGCTCGGCACCGCCACGTAGGGAGAAGACGCTCCCTTCCGAACGCGAAACGGGTGATCGGCGCGGGGAGGGACATTCGCCTTCACAGCGCCCGATTCAACCACACGACTGGTCGGCAATCGCAATCAACGTGGCGGGACGGGCATGTCCCTCCATCCAACGGTCGCGTCGCGACATCATCCCTGGAGAGCAGAGCATGACGGAGTCGATCTGGACGATGCAGTCGGGAGCCAACGTGGTTCCCGGAGGGGTGCGCTTCGACGTCTGGGCAACGAACGCCTCGGCCGTCGAGGTCGAGCTGATCGCCGGCGACGAGGTCACCAGGCATATGATGGAGCCCGGCCAGGACAGCCGCTTCTCGACCATGGTGGCCGGTGCGCGTGCCGGCGATCGCTACCGATTCCGGCTCGACGGAGAGGACGGGCTGCCCGATCCATACTCCCGCTTCCAGCCCGAGGGGGTCCACGGCCCAGGCGAGATCGTCGACCCGTCCAGCTTCACGTGGTCGGATGGCGGCTGGGGTGGCCTGTCGCCCAAAAACCTCGTGATCTACGAGCTCCACGTCGGCACCATGACTCCGGACGGTACCTTCGAGGCGCTCATCAGCGAGCTCGACTACCTCAGGGGGCTCGGCGTGACCGCCATCGAGCTGATGCCGGTCGCGCAGACGCCGGGTACCCGAAACTGGGGCTACGATGGCGTCGATCTCTTCGCACCGAACCAGAAGTATGGCCGCCCGGATGATCTGCGCCGCCTTGTCGACGCGGCCCATCGCGTCGGCCTCGGGGTCATCCTCGATGTCGTCTACAACCACCTGGGCCCAGAGGGCGCCTACCTCGCTGCCTACTCCAGGGACTACTTCAGCGATCGGCACGAGACCGCCTGGGGTGCCGGGTTGAACTGGGACGGTGAGCACAACCACTGGGTACGACAGCTCGCGATCGACAATGCCTGCCACTGGATCAGTGAGTATCACATCGATGGGCTCCGTCTCGATGCGACCCACGCCATGATCGACGACAGCGAGATCCACATCGTGCGGGAGCTGACCGAGGCGGGGAAGCGTGCTGCCGGTGATCGCGAGGTTGTGGTCATCGCCGAGGATGGTCGTCACGAGATCGGCCGCGTCAGACCGGTGGAGCGGGGTGGTGAGGGGCTCGACGGAGTCTGGGCCGACGATTTCCACCACGAGGTGCGCGTGCTGCTCTCCAATGCCCACGAGAGCTACTACGGTAGCTACGGTGGCGGCACGGAGGACATCGCCGGGGTGGTGCAGCATGGCTTCAGGCACCTCATTCCGCAGGACGGACACCGGCCCGACACCGTCGATCCCGCCTCGGTGTTCGTCTTCTGCATCCAGAACCACGATCAGGTCGGCAATCGCCCGTTCGGCGATCGCGTGCACCACGAGATCAACCTCGACCGGTATCGCGTGGCGTCCGCACTGCTGCTGTTCGCCCCGGAGACCCCGCTGATCTTCATGGGCCAGGAGTTCGCTGCCTCGACGCCGTTCCTCTACTTCACGGACCACCCGGAGGAGCTTGGCAAGCTGGTCACTGAGGGGCGCCGCAAGGAGTTCGCTGGATTCAAGGCCTTCGACGATCCGGCCATGCGCGAGACCATTCCCGATCCGCAGGCGGAGTCGACGTTCCAGGCATCGAAGCTGGATCCCGACGACCGGCAGCGCAACGCCGGTGTGCTGGAGCTGTACCGGACACTCCTGAGCATGCGCCGGGACGATCCCGTCCTGTCGGTGGGTGAGCTTGGCTCCACCGATGCCTACGCGCCGAGTGCGCAGATCGTCGCCATCCATCGCTGGCGCGGCGACGATCATCGCGTCCTCATCGCCAATTTCGGCTACACCGTCGAGATGCCACCTGAGTGGCTTTCCCGTATCGCGGGCGGCCCGGATGACACCTGGGACCTGGTGCTGTCGACGGCGGAGGCTCCCTTCGGCAGCGAGGGACAGTCGCTGGTCATCGACGCCGAGGCCAGGTCGATGCGCATGCCGGCTCGCACCGCCGCGATCTTCGCCTTCACGGGCGACACGACATCGCGCTCGCTGGGGGCGCATGATCGTCGAAGCTGAGAAGTGAAGATTCGCATGGGCCGGTTGCGTGCCGGCCCGTACGTGATGCCGTCGTGCGCGGTGCCGTCTATCGGTTCTTGTACCAGATCGACGCGTTGAGCACGGCGGCGAAGCTTGTCCACAGCAGGTAGGGCACCAGCAGCAGCGCCGCCAGCTTCGAGATGCGGGCGAAGGCGAGAATCGTCAGCAGGATCGCGACCCACAGGAAGACGATTTCCACCAGCGCCGCCAGCGGTGAGCGCAATCCGAAGAAGAGCACACTCCACGCCGCGTTGAGCACCATCTGGACGCGATAGATCGTCCGTGCGTTCTCCGCCTCATCGCTGTCGCCGCGCTGCGAGATGATGAAGTCGGCGATCCCCATCAGCACATACAGCGTCGTCCACATCGGCCCGAAGACCCAGCTGGGCGGGTTGAACTCCGGCTTGTCCAGTTTCGGGTACCACGACTTCACCCCTGCCTGCGTCGCCGCACTGCCGATCCCTGCGGCCGCCAGTGGCCACAACGCTGCCCTCAGTGCGGTCGGGAGCTGGTCTGGACGTGTGGTGTCGTTATCGGTCTGGTACATGTCATCTCCGTCGAGCCATACCAATGAGCTGCTTGTCTGGGGCAAGCAAGTGTCGGGCCATCGCTGCGACGGATGACGGCCAACCAGGTCACGGTAAGATGCAACAGCACCACGTTGTGGAGGCATCGATCGGCGCCGCGGGGGCGGTTCGACGGGCCCGAGATGGAGGAGGCGAGCGCGAATGGACGTGATTGCACCTGACGACGACCGGCTTGCATGGGAGGGTGTCGCCGCCCTGGTCCGCGATGGAGACTGGTGGCAGCCGTGGCGACTGCCTCCGGACCGGCTGCCGACCGCGCACGCCCCGGAGCTGGATCGGCACGCCAGGATGCCGGCCGGTGCCCGGATCGCGCTGGAGACCGACGCCACCGGGATCGTCATCTCGCTCGAGGGGGATGTGGAATCCAGCCCGCTGGATGTCCTCGTCGATGGCGAGCACACGCATCGGCTCGCCGTCGCACAAGGATACAACCGCGTCGACGTGACCATTCAGCCGGGTCCGAAGCACGTCGAGATCTGGTTGCCGCAGTTTGGGGAGACCCGTGTGGGCAACCTCGCGTTTTCCGGTCACTCTCGGGTAGCTCCGTGGCGTCGTGAGCGTCCACGATGGACCACCTACGGTAGCTCGATCACGCACTGCCGCGCGGCGGACGGACCGTGCGAGACGTGGCCGGCCCTGGTGAGCCGCCGTCACGACTGGGATCTGACATGCCTGGGGTTTGGCGGGGAGTGCCACCTCGATCCGGTAGTGGCTCGCACGATCCGCGATACCCCCGCGGACATCGTCTCGTTGTGCCTCGGCATCAACATCTACGGGCGAGGGTCGTTTCACGAGCGAAGCCTCGCGTCAGCCGTTTCCGGCTTCATCGAGACGATCCGGGAAGGCAAGCCGCAAACACCGATTGTGGTCATTACCCCGATCATCTCGCCGGAGCGCGAAGAAACGCCGAATCTCGTCGGCATGACGCTCAGCGAGGTACGTGGCCACGTTGCCACGGCGGCAGGGACGCTGATGCGCCTGGGCGATCCCAATCTCTTCCTCGTCGACGGTCGGGAGGTGCTCGGCGAGGAGGACACCGAGCTGCTCTTCGACGGCCTGCACCCATCTGCGGACGGCTACCGCCTGATGGCAGACCGCCTGGCACCGAAGCTCGAGCGAGCGTTTCTCGGGGCTCGACGGTAGAACCGGCGTGACCACATGCATCGATTCTGCCGCAGGCAGGGATCATCCGTGAGGAGCTCCCTGCCTGCACGCACACGGGCCACGCTTCGGACGCGGCGTTGCTCCTGCATCGAGACCGGAATCAATCCGCCAGGATTCGGCTCAGCTCCTGCCGCTCCTCAACCTCGTCGTCGATGACCACGTGTGAGACCAGGACCTCGCCGATTCCCTCTCCGATGATGGCTTCCAGCCGCGCCCGGATCTCCTCCGATGTTCCGGATACGGTCAGCGCGTCGATCGCCTCTGGGGAGGTGCGGTTGTCGGGTCCCACCGGTACTCCCGCCGCCTCGAACATCTTCGCGTAGAACGGCAGGGCTCCGTACATGCCGAATTGGCTTGCCGTCGCCTCGAGCGCCCTGGCGCGGTCCGTGGTCACGGCCACCGGCACATGGGCGATGATCGGTGGTGCCTCGCGACCCGCGGCTCGTGCCCCGTCCTTAAGGGCACTGAGCGCGGTTGTTGCCAGGTAGGAGACCGGCGCGACCCAGCTGATCGCCCCATCCGCTATCTCACCGGCCAGACGGAACGCGTTCCTGCTCAGCGCGGAGATGAGCACCTCGGTGTCGCCGGTCGGGGGCCGCTGCTGCGGTGGCAGGGAAATGGTGAAGTACTCTCCCGTGAATTCCGCGCCGCCCTCACGCAGCAGTGATCGCAGGACAGTGACGTACTCGCGCAGGTGGGACAGGGGCTTGCCCATGGGGATGCCGAGTCGATCCTCGATCGACGGCCGGTGGCTCGGGCCCACGCCAAGTCGAAGTCGCCCGGGCGCCAGACTCTCGATCACCGATGCCTGGTTGGCGAGCACGGTCGGGTGCCGGGTGTAGGTTGGGACGATCGAGGTGCCGAATCCGATCGAATCGGTGGTGGCGGCTGCAGCCGCCATCAAGGTAAGTGAGTCGGGGCGCGTGCCGCCTGCCGTTTGCCAAACCGTCTGCACGCCAGCCCGGTCCAGCTCCTGGATCACCTCGAGATCATGACGGGAATCGGATGATGGCGGTACCGCCAGCCCAGCCTTGAACGTAGCCATGCTGCACCTTTCGATTGCGCGCCGGCTTTGGCCGGCGCGGCGAGCGGGTCTCGATGCTGGCAGGCTATCGGACCCCGGTATCGATTGTCGAGCGGGTGCTACAGTTCCGCGAGCGTCAGTGGGTGAGAGCCGGCGCGTCAGCCACGGAGCGGTCGCGGGGCAGCCGCAGTGCCATCCATCCCGTCGCGATCAGGGCCGCTCCTCCACCTCCTGTCAGCGCGATCCTCGGATCGGCAGCATCGGGCAGGGGACCGCCCACGCGATACGCCGCTCCTGCGGCGAGACCAATGAATCCGACCAGATTGGCGAATGCCCGCCTTGCATGCTGGATGGCACCGAACGCTGGACGAGCATGTTCACGCTCACGTCGATCAGGCTGATTCCAGGCCCGCGGATAGCCTGGAATGCGAACGCCGTCGGGATCGACCACGCCAGCCCGGTGACGAGGTTGCCGGCACTCGCAACGGCCAGCATGACCGCAACCTGACCGCACCGGAGGCCGAGACCTGCCAGCAGCGCGAACCCCAGGAGGGGGCCCGCCCCCGCGCCGGCGTAGTGGAGACTGGTGGCTGCGTCTCCACCTCCGAGCGTCTGCTGAGCCAGGAACACCAGCGCGATATCGTCACAGCCCCTGTGAAGAACACGGTGGCGCAGGACCCGATCGTGATGACGCGCAGCAGTCGGACGTGCCGGAGCACGCTCAGTCCTTTCCGCGCGTCGCGGAAGAATGGCACGCGAGATGCTTCTTCCAGATCGATGGCGGGGAGCGAGGGGAGCCGAAGCAACAGGGATGACGAGCCCACACAGGTCACCGCGTCGGTGAGGACCATGCCCATTGCCCGAGCTCGCTGCCGATCATGAGACGCTTGCGGTCGCGGCGACGTGGAGGAGCAGGGCGATCGTTCCAACGAATCACCGCCGAAGGAAACGGTGCGCGACACCCACAGGGTCCGGAACGCGCCGTTCTCCCGGAGCAGGCCGATGGCGCCGGACGACCGCGGACTCACGATGCGATCCAGTCAGGTGAGGCGTGTGCATTGCTCGCGTGGACTGGCTCCGTGCACCATCGGTGACTGTCGATTGTCGAGAGTCGCTGTGTCGAGGTGCTCGATGGTATCGGTCGACGATTCACCGGTACCCGACCTTGCGCTGTGGCGTGCTTGACACTGACCCGCCGGATGGTGGCAATCAGCGTCCAGGGATCACAGGTGTGTGGCGCCACGGTGGAACGGCCCGGTCGAAGGGCGCCGGAACAGAGAAGCGACCGGGAGTCACGACTCCCGGGTCGCTTCTCGGAGTGACACGTCAGGTTCGCTAGTCGGCGGCCTGCGATGAGCCGCCGGTCGCGTCCTGGATCGCCTGCCAGATCTTCTGCGGCGTCAGCGGCACGTCCAGATGTCGGATGCCGAATGGCTCCAGCGCGTCGATGACGGCGTTCGCGGTCGCCGGCGTGGCGCCGATCGTCGCCGCCTCACCGATGCCCTTGACGCCCATCGGGTTGACGTCCGTCGGCGTCTCGGTGTGATACGACTCGAAGGTCGGGAAGTGGTGCGCTCGCGGCACCGTGTAGTCGTTGAGCGTGCCGGTGATCAGCTCACCCGACTCGTCGTAATGCATGTCCTCCAGCAGCGCCTGGCCGATGCCTTGCGCCAATCCGCCATGAACCTGTCCCGTCACCAGCATCGGGCTGATGATCGGCCCGCAGTCGTCGACCGCGATGTACCGGTGCCATCGGATCTCTCCGGTCTCCGGCAGCACTTCGACCACCGCGAGGTGAGTGCCGAACGGGAAGGTCGTGTCCGACGGCCGGAAGAAGTCGGTCGATTCGAGCCCCGCGTCGATCTCCTCGGGCAGGTCGCCGCTGTAGGCGAGGTCGGCGATCTCGGCCAGGGTGACACCGCCCTCGGGGACGCCCTTGACGCGGTACTTGCCATCCTCGAGCTCGATATCCTCCACCGCTGCCTCCAGCATGTGGGCGGCGATTCGCTTCGCCTTTTCCTTGATCTTGTTGAGGGACAGCATCAGCGCGGCCCCGCCCACGGCAAGTCCGCGGCTGCCCATGGTGCCGTTGCCCTGCGGGGTGTTGCCGGTGTCGCCGTGGTGCACGATCACGCCGTCGAAGTCGGCGCCGATGGCGTCCGCGGCCATCTGGGCGAATGTCGTCTCCTGTCCCTGTCCGTGTGGTGAGATGCCGGTGAAGATCGAGACGTCGCCACTCGGCTCCACGCGCACCGTCGAGCTCTCGTAGGGACCGAAGCCACAGATCTCGACGTACGAGGCGATGCCGATGCCGAGATATCGTCCCTGCTTGCGAAGCTCCGCCTGCTGCTTGCGCAGCGCCTCGTAGTCGCCGATCTCGAGCGCCTTGTTGAGCGGCTTCTCGTATTCGCCACTGTCGTACCGAAGCCCCGTGAGCGTGCGGAACGGGAACTGCTCCGGCCGGATGAAGTTGCGCCGCCGGACGTCGACCGGGTCGAGCCCCGCCTCATCCGCGATCAGGTCGGCCACCCGCTCGATGTAGTAGGCGGCCTCCGGTCGGCCGGCGCCGCGATAGGCACCGTTCCCGCCGGTGTTGGTGTACACCCCCAGCACCTGGTAGTCGAGCGCCGGGATGTCGTAGCAGCCGGTGGCCATGATCCAGGTCGAGCTTCCGAGATCGAGCCCCTTCGGGTAGCCGCCGCAGTCGACGTACACGCGGGCACGGAGCGCGGTGATCTTGCCGTCCCTGTCGGCTGCCGCCTCCAGGTCCGCCCACTGGTTGCGGCCGTGGCTGCTGGAGAGCATGTTCTCGGACCGCGTCTCGATCCACTTGACCGGGCGGTTGAGGTGCCAGGCAGCGGCGCACACCACGTAGTCCTCGGGATACGTGCCGATCTTCTGGCCGAACCCGCCGCCGACCTCGGGCGCGATGCAGCGTACCTGGCTCTGGCTGAGACCGAGCGCCTTGGCGACCGCGTTTCGGTTCCAGTGCGGTGCCTGGGTGCTCGTCCAGAAGGTGAGCCCTCCGGTCACTGCGTCGCGGGTGGCAAGCACGCCACGCGGCTCCATCGGGACGGCGTTGACACGCTGGCTTCGGATCCGCTGCTTGATCTTGATGGGAGCCGAGGCGAACGCCGCATCGACGTCCTCTCCTCGCTTGCCGCCATAGCGCACGGCGATGTTGTTGGGTACCTCGTCGAAGAGCCGTGGTGCCCCGTCCTCCATGGCCGCGAAGACGTCGGTGACGACCTCCAGCGGCTCGATGTCCATCTCGATCAGCTCGGCGGCATCCTCGGCGATCGCGCGGCTTTCGGCGATCACTACCGCGACAGGCTGGCCGATGTACCGCACCTTGCTCTGGGCCAGCGGCAGGATCGGCGGCACCGGAATCTCCTCGAGCTCCTCCTGCACGGAGTCCTCGCCGGTGGTCTCGCCCTTCGTCTCACCCTCCACATCAACCATGATCCTGGCGAGATCCTCGTAGGTCAGCGTCGCCACGACGCCTGGCACGGCTTCGGCCGCCGACGTGTCGACCCCCTTCAGGACGCCGTGCGCATAAGGGCTGCGCGCGAACGCGAGGTAGGTCATGCCGGGCAGATGGATGTCATCGACGTAGGTGGACGATCCCGTGATGAGTCGCGGATCTTCCTTGCGCCGGACGCGGGCGCCGACCATCTTGCTGAGTACCATTGCTGTCGCCTCCACCATAGAGCGACCTGTCGCTTCGCATGAATACTGCGGACAGCGACCGGTTCTCTTGCCATTGCCATGTGGAGACAATCTTCGCCCGGGTCCCGGTTTCCGTCAACGCTCCGGGGGCGTCGCGTCTTCGGCGGATTCCGCCTCGGGGTGCTCGACTTCGGATCGTGACCGACGACCGCTCGCGACCTTGTCGATGGCATCGACCTCGACGTTGTCGATGGTGAGCCAGCCGTTTCTCATTGCCGTCACTGCTGCCTGCGTGCGGTCGTTGACGGCGAGCTTGCGCAGGATGGAGGTGACGTGGTTCTTGACGGTTTGGGCGCTGATTCCGAGCAGGTAGCCGATCTCGGCATTCGTCAGGCCGGTGCTGATCTGCTGGAGAACTTCCATCTCGCGGTCGGTCAGGGGCGGTCGGGACCCGGCCTCCGCGTCGGCGGTGGGACCACTGTTGCGGAATTGGTCGAGGACCCGCGACGCCACATACGGCTTGTGCAGGAGCTGCTCGTTGATGACGTACTCGCCCTCGGCGGAGCGCCGCACGAGGTCGTGGAGGGTCGCCTCCTCGACATTCCGCCCGCAGTAGGCGGCCGCACCGGCACGCACGGCGGCGAACAGCTCGTCGTCGGTCTCGCGCACCGAGACCACGACCGTCGCCAGTGCCGGTGATTTCCGGCGCAGCTCCGCCACGAAATCGATCCCTCGCGCGTCGGGACCGACGGTGCCGATGATTGCCACTTCGGGGGATGCGTGCTCGAGAAGCCGGATCGTCTCCTCACGAGAGGCCGCGCTTGCCACGACGTTGAGGTCGGGTGCCAGGTTGAGACTGCTGGTGAGGCCCCGCCGGAACAATGGCTCGCGCTCAACGACCAGGACGGTGATCGATCGACTCATGGACCCTTCCCTTGTTACCCGTACCGTTCACAGGCATCGGCTGCGACCGATACGGGCACACATCAGCCTCCATCGTAGCAGGAATGGCACTCCCGGATCGGGAGCGCCATTGCCATCACATGAGCTGCTGTCTCGCCCGTGAGGTGATCCGGCGACGCTAGTGGGCGGTGGGATGGGTTCCGAGGCCAGCCGGTGGGGTCGATGCCCGCACCAGACCGGTCACGGCGATCAGGGTCAGGAGATAGGGGAACGCCAGCAGCAGATCCGTGGAGATCGGGAAGCCCGGTGTCGCCTGTGCCTGGATCTGCACGGCCTGTGAGGCGCCGAACAGCAATGCCGCCAGCATGGCACCGACGGGTGTCCAGCCGCCGAAGATGACCGCCGCGAGCGCGATGAAGCCCCGCCCGGCCGTCATGTCAAGCGTGAAGTAGGAGAGGTCGCCGATCGAAAGGAACGCTCCGCCCATTCCAGCCAGGAGACCGCTCGCGATCACCGCGACGTACCGGTTGCGGGTGACGTCGATGCCGACATTCTCCGCGGCCTGGGGGTGCTCGCCGGAGGCCTGGAGGTGGAGCCCCTGCTTCGTGCGGAACAGGACGATGTGGACGACCGGTACCAGCAGGAACGCGACCGGGAGCAGCACATTGATGCCGGAAGCGAGGTTCGGCAGCTTCTGGACCGACACCGACGCGCCGGCCTGTCCCCAGATCCGCTGGATCAGAAAGGCTGTCAGGCCCGCGGCGATGAGGTTCACCGCCGTGCCAGCCACGATCTGGTTGCCCCGGAGCGTGATGCTCCAGTACGCGTGGATCGTCGCCGCGACACCAGCGCTCAGCACGCCGATCAGCAGCCCCAGCCACGGGTTGCCGGTCCAGTAGGTTCCCGCCACGGAGAAGAAGGCACCGGTCAGCATCATGCCCTCCAGCGCGATGTTGATGATGCCGGACCGCTCCGAGAGCACCCCGCCCAGTGCCGCGAACAGCAGCGGGGTGGTCATGCGCAGGGTCGCGGTGACCAGTGCCATGGTAAAGAAGTCGCTCAACGGTTCACCTTTCCCCGTAGGTCCCTAGATCCGACCCGAAGACATGCGTGGCGTCGCGAGCTTGCGGAGCCCCGGTATGCGGTTGGCCGCCGCGAAGGCCGCCACCGCGAGAATGACAAGCCCCTGCAGCACCAGCACGATCTCCTTGGAGACGTCCGCATCGCTCTGCATGGCCGGTGCTCCCGCGCTCAGCGCGCCGAAGAGCAGTGCCGACGGGATGATCGCCAGCGGATGGTTGCGCCCGACGAGGCCGACGGCGATCGCGGTGAAGCCGTAACCCGGCGGGTTGGCGAAGTGCCGGCCGTGGAGGCCCAGGGCTTCGCCGGCGCCCGCAAGGCCGGCAAGGAGTCCGGAGAGCAGCATCGCGGCGACGAACACGCCGCGCCACGAGATGCCCGCATACTGCGCCGCGCCCAGCGAGAGCCCGACCGTGCGGACCTTGTAGCCGAAAACGGTCCTGAACAGGACATACCAGAGCAGGATCGCGCAGGCGATGGCGATCAGGATCCCGCTGTGGAGGCGGGTGCCATCGAGGACGATCGGAAGACGGGCGGTGTCCATCGCACGGTTCGTCGCCTGGAACTGATTGTCCACGGGCAACCAGTCGCCGAGCTTCTGGATGGTGTAGTTGACGGTCCGGTAGGCGAGGTAGTTGAGCATGATCGTCGTGATCACCTCGTGCGCTCCCGTGAATGCCCGCAGCGCGCCCGGGATCGCTCCCCAGAGCCCGCCCGCCGCCGCGGCAGCCAGCAGGGCGAGCGGCAGGTGCAGCGCGGTCGGCAGTCCAAGATCCCAGGCCCCCACGATGCCGGCGGCCAGGCCGCCCATGACCAGCTGCCCCTCGATGCCGATATTGAACAGGCTGGCCCGGTACGCGATGGCGAAGGCGAGCCCGCCGAGGATCAGTGGCGCGGTGTAGATGAGGGTCTCGGTGATCGCGCGCTTGCTGTTCAGTGACCCGTCGACGAGGGCGACGTAGGCGGTGATGGGGTCGTGCCCAGAGATGAGCATGATGACAGCCCCGACCGCGAGCGCGGCCAGCACGGCCAGGATGGGGCCGAGCACGTTCAGGACGATCATGTTCCTGCTGGTCGCCGGAGGGCTACTCATTGGCGGCCCGCCCTCCCATCAGAAGCCCGAGCTCCGTTCGCGACACCTCGCCGTTCATGAAGTCCCCCACGATCTGTCCCCGATACAACACGATGAGCCGGTCGCTGAGGTCGAGCACCTCGTCCAGCTCGAACGACAGCACCAGAACCGCCTTTCCACGATCTCGCGCCTCGATGATCTGCCGGTGAACGAACTCGATGGCTCCCACGTCGAGCCCGCGCGTGGGCTGGACCGCGAGCAGCACGTCGGGTTCTCGCTGCATCTCGCGCGCGATGATCAGCTTCTGCTGGTTGCCTCCGGAGAGGGTTCTGGCGCTGACATCGGGGTTGGGCGCCCGGACGTCGAACTCATCCATCAGCTGCGCCGTGATCTGGCGGGTGCGACCGCGGTTCACCCTGCCGCCCGATACGAACGGCTCGTGCCAGGTGTTTCCGAGGAGCGTGTTCTCCCAGAGAGGAAAGTCGAGCACCAACCCCCGGCGGTGGCGATCCTCCGGGATGTAGGAGAGTCCGTGGTGCCGGAATACGTTCGGATTTGCACGGGTGACGTCCTGGCCGGCCAGGGTGATCCGACCCTCATCCGGATGCCGGATGCCGGACAGGACCTCGATCAGCTCCGTCTGCCCGTTGCCCTCGACCCCACAGACGCCGAGGATCTCGCCACGCCTGAGCTCGAGCCGGTCGATCTGCAGCAGGGTTCGAACGTGGTGACCCGTCACCCTGATGTTCTCGGCCGTCAGCGCCGTCTCGCCAGGGGTGCCAGCTTTCCGATCGACACGGAGCACCACCTCCCTGCCGACCATCAGCTCTGCCAGCTCGGCCGGTGTCGTCTCGGCGGTGATGCGTGTGCCGACCGTCTTCCCCTGGCGGATGACCGTGACCCGGTCGCTGATCGCCGCGATCTCGCGGAGCTTGTGGGTGATGAAGATGATCGTGCCACCGTCGTCGCGCAGCCGGCGCAGCACGCCGTAGAGGTCCTCGACCTCCTGCGGGGTCAGCAGCGCGGTCGGCTCGTCGAGGATCAGCACCCGACTGCCCTGGTAGAGCGCCCGCAGGATCTCGACGCGTTGCTGGGTCCCCACCGGAAGGTCGCCGAGTCGAGCGTGTGGGTCGACATCGAGACCGTACTGCCTCGCAAGCTCGCCGACCCGCCGGGCCGCGTCCTCACGATCGAGCATGGTGGTGTTGCCCTCGGAGCCCAGGATCACGTTCTCGGTGACGGTGAACCGCGGGATGAGCATGAAGTGCTGGTGGACCATCCCGAGCCCTGCCTCGACGGCCTCTCGCGGACTCGAGAATTCGACCAGCCGCCCGCCGATGCGGATGTCTCCCTGGTCGGGGGCGTGAATCCCGAACAGGATGTTCATCAGGGTCGACTTGCCCGCGCCGTTCTCGCCGAGCAGCGCGTGGATCTCGCCCTGCCTGACATCGAAGGTGATGCCATCGTTGGCGACGACGCCACCGGGGAATCGCTTGACGATGTCGTGCATCTGTACAGCGTAGGGGACGGCGCCACTTGTCGGCAGGGGAGTGCTCATGGGTCCACACACTTGAAGGCGCCCCGATTGCTCAGGGCGCCCATGGGATGCTTCTGTGCGCTAGCTGGCTGGCGTCGCCACACCGTCGACCACGACGGGCTCGAACGTCTCGAAGGTCTCGTCATCGACCGGAGGGACGACCGTGCCGTCCACGATCGCCTGCTTGTAGCCATCGACCTGGGCGATGATGTCCTCCGCGACCGAGCCGTGCCATGCTGCCAGATCGACGCCGTCCTCGGAGATGCCGAGATTCTGGATGCCGCCCTCGAAGCTGTCGTCGACGACCTGGCCGACGACACGCACGACCGACTCGTCGATCTTCTTGAGCGCCGCGCAGAGCTGGTTGTCGGGGCCGAGGTGGCTCTGATCCGCGTCCGCGGCGATGATCCAGGCGCCTTCGCCCCGCTCGACGGCCGCATCGAATGAGCCGACGCCGGTGCGACCGGCGATCGGGAAGACGATGTCCGCGCCCTGGTCATACTGTGCGAGCGTCAGCTCCTTGCCCAGTGTCGGGTTCTCGAAGTCGTCCGCGTAGCTGATCAGCACCTCGACGTCCGGCGCGACGGTCATGACACCGGCGCGGAAGCCGACCTCGTAGCGGATGACCGGCGGGATGCGGATGCCACCGACCACGCCGACCTTGCGCTCGGGACCTGCCAGCAGACCCGCCGCGATACCGGCGAGGAAGCCCCCTTCCTGCTCCTTGAAGAGCACGGAGGCCACGTTGTCCGCCTCGACCACCGAGTCGATCAGCATGAACCTGCTGTCGGGATACTGGGCCGCGATCTCCGCGACCGCGTCGGTCAGGAGGAAGCCGATCGCGACGGTGAGGTCGCTCTCTTCGGCGGCCCGGGTGAGATTCGGGATGTAGTCCGCCGCGTTCTGGCTCTCGAGCACGCGCCATTCAACGCCGTACTCCTCTGCCGCCTGCTTTCCGCCGGCATCGGCAAGGTCGTTGAAGTTCTGGTCACCGAGTCCGGCCGTGTCGGTGACCCCGGTGATCACCATGCCATCCTGCGCGAGCGCGGAGCTGAATCTCGCGAACGGCGCGGCTGCGGCTGCCGCGGCAGACGCAAGCACGAGTCGCCGCCGGTTCATCGCACGGAAAACAAGCGGATCTGACGCCATATTGACCTCTTTCTGGGTGGTGTGGCAGCGGTTCCACGAACACGATCGTCGTGGACTTCCTCGGAGGTTCCGGTGCGTACGCTAGCGTGTCATAACGCATCGGGCCCCGAGAATAGTAGCACGCAGGTTTCGATGAATGCGGGGGCATTGCGCACGGTCGCGCGAGGACCGTTTTGGCCGCAACAACGGCATTTCCGGGCATTGTCTTGCGAATCGATGCGCCCTCCCGCTCACGGCCCGTGACGCGCTGATTGTGACCGACCCTGCCGTGCGTCCGGAGCAGGGCGGGGTATCCTTGGGTGCAGGCATGCGGACGGGACTCGCGGCGTCCCCGCAGCCCGGCAACCGGCGTCGGAACGGACAGGGATCGGGGAGCTCGCAGCCCCGGGTTCGATCCCGTCCGCGCGCTCCGGATGCGAAGCCGCTTGACGCGGCCGGCCATCGTCTCGCCGCCGCGACACCGTTCACGAGCTCCACTCACACGACAGGTTGCAACATGAGCGAAGACCAGCGCGCGACATTGGCAGGCTTCATCGGGCGCCAGCGCGACCCGCAGCCGGACGAGCCGGCACCGAGGCGAGGCGACGGGGCATCGGCAGCACCGGACCGGTACCAGAGGCTCTGGCTCGTGCTGGCGGCACACCTGCGAGGGCTCGAGCAGACCGGCGTCGTCGACGAGCGCTCCGCGACCTCGCTGGCGGGCATGCTCGATCGCGTCTCCAGCGCCCCACCGGGGCAGGCGCGCGACCTGCTTCGCCAGCTGGAGGCGTCGATCGAGGAGCGCATCGATTCCGGTCTCCCAGCCGAACTGGCCGGGGCCGCAACACTCGGCATCGCCCGAGAGGACTGGGCGTCGACCGCGACCCGCATGGGTCTGCGATCCGCCACGGTGGAGGTTGCCGACGCCGCCGTTCGCATGCAGGGGGGCCTGATCGCGATGGCGGACCTGCACGCCGTCTCGCTCATGCAGGGGTTCCACACCGGCCGGCCAGTGCAACCGGTCACCTTCGGACACCTGCTCGGTGGCGCGATCGGACCGGTCGGGACCGGTATCGCCCGCCTGCTCGAAGCGCTCGACCGGCTCAACCGAAGCCCGCTCGGCGCCGGGACGATGTCCGGCGAGGTCGTGGGAGCGGAACGACACGAAACCGCCGCCTGGCTTGGCTTCGGTGGCACCCTCCCGAACACCTTCGATGCGGTCTCGAATGTCGAGGACATCATCGGCGCGATCGAGGGGTCGGCCGCAATTGCCGCTCCTGTCGCCCGCATGCTCGACGAGCTCGCGACCCTCGTGCGGACCGATCCAGCGTCGCTGGTGTTCGACGACGAGTGGATGCGCGAGGACGCGCACCTCCCTGGATTCAGCGCCGCCGAGGGGTTGGTGACCCTGGCCTCCGACCTTCGCGGGCTGACGGTGCAGTCCGCCTCACTCGTCACGCGGCTGCGTACGCTGCCATATGGACCGCTCGGTGCCGCCCTGGACTGGATCGACGATGACGCGGGCGAGTTCCTCGGGCGCGCGGAATCACGCTTCCTGCGTGTCGAATCCCTCTTCCGATCGGTCCTCACCGTGAATCGTGCCTACCTTGCGAACCGGGCCGGTCGCGCCTACACGACGTCCAACGATCTCGCCACCTTCCTGATGACCGAGGAGAACCTTCCGCCATCGGTTTCACGCAACATCGCGTCGCTCACGATGCGGCGACTGCGGGACGAAAACCTGGAGATGAGCCAGATCACGCCGGAGATGGTCGATACCGCGGCGATGCTCGTGATCGGACGTGAGCTCAAGGTGGAGATGGAGACGCTGGGACGCTGGTTCGCACCGCGTCGCTTCCTCGAGCGTCGCCTGGTCGAGGGCTCGCCGGCACCGTCGAAGACGAGGGAATGGCTGGAGGCTGAGACGGCACGCAATCGGGATGCGTCGGACCGGGTGGCGTCACGACGCCTGCGCATCCGTGAAGCCGAGGCGGCCGTGCGCAGGTGGATCGAGGATCGGGCCTCCGACTCCGAGGACTGATTCCCGCATTAGCCTCTCGAGCGTACGGTCGACCGGGGCTGCCGCCGATGAGCCCCGCCCGCAGGCTTCTGTGCGCTAGGCGACGATCTCCTGCAATCTCGAGAGCAGCACGAGGGTGCTGGACGTGAACCACGGCCGCCAGGACGGGTCGTACGGTGTCGGCCAGCCGCCATCGTCCTGCTGGTCCGCCAGTACGACCTCGATCACTTTCGCGAGATCGTCCCGGTCGACCCGCATGATCAGGTCCGGCCCGCCACCTGCGATGTGCTCCAGGGCGTGTTCGGCGTCTCCGAACGAGTTCGCCGCGATGCCACGCTCGATCCCGTCCGCGAGCGCATCCAGCCAGACATCCCTGTCGTCGACATCGACATGCGCCACGTACTCGATGATCGGCAACATGGGGTAGAAGTCGCCCGATCGTGCCGCCTCGAGCGTCGCCTGCTCCTTCCAGAGCTCCGCCACACGCGCCAGCATCTCCGGTGTGGCGATCCCGAGGGCGCTGGTGAGCCCGGCGATGCAGCAGGACGGGTTGATGTTGGGGAACGCCCAATCCGCGAACCATGGCGCGAGCTCGTGTTCGTAGACCTCGGGCGAAAAATGCCAGTCGCCGTCCTCGTGCTGGTGGCGGACATACCAGTCGCCGAGTCTCTCCACCAACTCGGTGTCGGGGCGATCCCTGAGGGAGAGCAGCACGTGCATCGCCAGCCGGCCGGCGAAGGCGTTGCTCACCGGCGCCTTGATGTCGACCTCGAGACCGGCAAAGCCTCCGTCGGGCTGCTGGTAGCGAGCGAGCTGGTCGATGACCTCACTCGCGGGGAGTCCCACCCAGCGGTGCCGTACCCAGGCGACGCCGAGCGGGTAGTCGTTCGCCTCGAGGAACGGGATTGCTGCGTCGACAGCCTGACGCATCCGGCTGGTTCGTTCATCCGTGAAGATCGGCTCGGGCATCGTCACTCCTCGTCGAGCTCGAAATCGTCATCGGTCTCGGTGATCTCCTCGTCGCCCTCGAAGTCGTCTTCCAGGTCGGCGATCGGCGTGAAGCCGAGCGCGAGCGACTGCGCCACGATGCCCCGCTTGAGTCGACGGATCGCCTCGTCGAGCTTCTCCCTGAGCGGGTTCTCCGGATCGACATCCAGCAGCATGTCGCGAACCTGGCGCAGCAGGTCGATCGTCTTGTTGAAGGCGATGACCAGGTCGCCCTCGGACAGCTCGAGGGATTCGCCGATCTCGGCCATCGTGGCGCCCTGGCACCACGCGAGCGCGGCACCGTAGAAGCCGGGGTTGTGGCCCTCGGAGATGAACAGGCGGTGGTCACGCTCCTCGCCGATGATGTCCCGCTCGAGATCTTCCAGCTTCTCCCGCACGGCGACGAGCCGGCGCGGCAGCGTGAAGTGGTTCGGGTATCGGTACTCGCGATCGAAGCTGAACCACGAGAACAGATCCGCGATCTCGTCCGGCGTCAGGGAATCGAGCAGGCCCCGGTCGATGAGCTCACAGATGATGAGCCCGTCATTGTCGAAGATATCCGCGAGCATGTCTGCCTTGGGGGTGGGATATCCCTGGCGCAGGTAGCTGAAGCGATGCAGCACGTCGCGGATGCCCCGGATCACGTTGCGGATTCGGAGATCCTCGGCGAGTGTCTGACGCTCGAGCCCTTCGATGAGCTGCGCACGCTCCTTCTCCAGCGCATCCCGCTGCCGCTGATAGCGGCGATGCTCCTTGCGAACCGGGCAGGTGTGGCACGGGTGGGCCTCGCGTGCGCTGGTCACCGCCTCGAGCTCGGCTCGAGCTTCCTCATGCGCCTGCCGGAGCGCGTTGATCTCTTCCTGCCGGCGGGCCCACTCGGCCTCCCGATGTTCGCGTGCCATCTGGTCGAGGTCGGGCAGTTCCGTGCCGGCGAACCGCGCCAGGAGCTCCTCCTCGTCGATGCCGCGCAGGGCCGCGCTGGCATCCGACATCGTGGGGGGATCGTGCAGGGTCTCGGGGATCTCCACGTGGAGCTCGGTGAGGTAGTCGATCTCCCGGTACTCGCCCAGCTGCACGAGCGAGGCGTCTTCCAGACGGATGGTGATCCCCACACCAGCGTCCAGGCCGCGTCCGAGGAAGGCGAGCCACCCCTTCTCCTGGTGATGCATGACGAGCCCCGGCCGCGCGGTGCGGAAGGTGCGGCGGATCGCCTGTCGCGTCGGTCGTGGCCAGGGGGACGATGTCTCGGTTGCTCGCTCCGCGTCCCGCAGGTCACGCTTGGCCCGCCGCTCCTGGGTCTGGAGCGACTGCATGACGCGCGAGCGGGTCGAGTAGTCATCGAGCAGCTCGTCGCCATCCGGATAGCCGATGAGACAGCCCGACGGGATGCTGTGGAGATCGGCCTCGACCTCGAGGATGTCGTGCTCGATCAGGCGCGTGCGCTGGCTCGCCTGGTACTGGGCGAGACTGCGCTGCAGCATCTGCCGCACGCGATCTCCCTGGGGCGGATCCCAGAGATTGAGGACGGTGTTGTACCGGATCGCGAACGCCGATTGCACCGGCAGCAGCGGCCCGGTGGCGAACTCGAGCATCTCGTTGAACGGGATCCACGGCGAGTAGAGGATGACGACGTGCCCGTACGCGTCCATGCCGCGCCGGCCCGCACGACCCGCCATCTGCTGGAACTCGTTCGGGATCAGGGTTCGCTTCTGCCGCCCGTCCCACTTCGACATCCGACCGACGACCACGGTGCGGGCTGGCATGTTGACGCCCAGCGCCAGCGTGTCCGTCGCGAACACGACCTGCATCAGGCCTCGAGCGAACAGGACCTCCACGAGCTGTTTCAGGACCGGCAGGAGCCCGGCGTGGTGGAAACCGATGCCCTTGCGTGCGAGGTTCTGGATCACCTCGACCTGGTCGAGCTGCCGATCCTCCTCGCGCATGCTCTCGATGTATGTCGCCAGGATGTGCTCTATCTGCGCGGCATGATCCGGAGGGATCGTGAGCGGATGCATGGTCGCGAGCCGCTCGGCGTATGCCTGGCAGTCGTTGCGGCTGAACAGGAAGTAGATGGCGGGCAGCAGGTCCTGCTGCTCGAGCTGCGCCACGATCTCGTGTGGCTGCGGCTCCAGCGCGTCAGCCTGCTCGCGTCCTCGTCGTCCACGACCATGCTGGCGCCGCAGCTCGCCTCCGACCCGCGAGAAGTCGGCGACATGCTCGCCGTTGTGGTCCACGACCGGGTGGAGCTCGCCCTCGTGGAAGAAGTAGAGTGCCAGGGGCACCGGCCGGGCGGTATGGGTGATGAGGCGCACGGTGCGGTGGGTGCGCCCGATCCAGCCCGCGATCTCGTCGGCATTGGTGACCGTGGCGGAGAGGCAGATGAGCTGGATGTGCTCCGGACAGAGGATGATCGATTCTTCCCACGTCGTGCCGCGGTCTGGATCGGCCAGATAGTGGATCTCGTCGAAGATGATGCACTCGACATCGTCGAGCTCCCACGGGCTCTGCAGCAGCATGTTCCGCAGGATCTCGGTCGTCATCACCAGCACGCGCGCATCGCGGTTCTCGGTGACGTCGCCAGTCAGCAGTCCGACATCATCACCGTAGATCGCCCGCAGGTCGCGGAACTTCTGGTTCGAGAGCGCCTTGATCGGCGCCGTGTACAGTACTCGGCTGGTGCCCCGGAAGGACGCGTAGATCCCGTACTCGGCGACGACCGTCTTGCCCGAGCCCGTTGGCGCGGCGACCATCACCGAGTCTCCACGTTCGAAGGCCTCGATGGCGGTTCGCTGAAAATCGTCGAGTGGGAACGGATAGAGCGCCTCGAACTGGTCGATCCGCGCCTTGATGATGGGGTCGACCTCACCGCTCACTGGATGGACGAGCGGATCGTCCTGCAGCTCGGCGTCGTGCGCGACTGGAATGTTGGTCGTTACCCGTGGTTCGGTCATGGTGCGTTGTCCGGCCGCACCCCGGTGTGCCACCAGGGGCGGTATGTACGGCTGCGATTGGAGCTCGTGCCCTGACTCGAACCATACCAGAGCGATACGGACGCATCTGGTGCGCTCGTCGCGCTCAACGCTCGCCCGCTACGATCTCGCTCGTGATCCAGCCGCCAGAGTCGTCTCCGGTGACCTCCTCGCCATCGACGGTGCAGGCATCGACCCGGTTGGCGTAGAAGGCGATGGCGTACTGGATCTCCCGGTACGGCTCCAGGGGCTCCGGATAGCACCAGGCAGCGTTGGCGCTGGTCGCCTCTCCGACGACGAGGTCATAGTGGTTCGCATCGCCCTTGTAAGGACACCAGGTCGTGAGGTCGCTGGCGACCAGCCACTCGACACGAACGTCTTCAGGCGGAATGTAGAACGATGGTGGGATCCCGCGCTGCAGGACCCGGAGCGTACGGTGGGAGTCGGCGACGACCTGGCCGTTGAAGCGGACCACGACGTGGCGGCTGTCGGGCGCGACCACGGGCTGGTCGGGATAGGTGTCCGGGCATTCGTCCGCCGATGTGGGCTTGTCGGAAAGTGGCTGCTGCATCCTGCTGTACTCTTTTTCTCGTTTCGTCGACGTTGTCGCTGTGAGGAGTCTCGCACCTTCGATACCAGCGCGTGGAAGGGCCGTCAATGGAGGTCGGAATCAACACCGCCTTGCGGGCATCGGGCGGGGGCTACCGACAGACCGGCGTGAGCCGCTATCTGACCGAGCTGACCCGCTCGCTGCGTGCCACCGCTGCGGGCGATGACACCATTACCGAGTTCGGCCTGAAGCTCGGGCCCATCGGCAGGCGTGCCTCGACGCGCATCCTCTGGGAGCAATCGCTGCTCGCCGCAGACATCCTGCGGCATCGGCTGGACGTGTTTCATGGTCCCGTCAACGCGCTGCCGGTTGCGCTGCGGGTTCCGGGAGTCGTCACCGTCCACGATCTGGCCTTCCTCAGGTACCCGCAGCACCTCCCCGCGGCGCGGCGTGCCTGGCTGATTGGCGCGATCCGGCACAGCGCTCGGTCCGCGGAACGGGTCATCACCATTTCCGAGCACACCGCCCGTGATCTCGTCGACTGGCTCGCACTGGACCCGGGGAAGATCCGCGTGATTCCGCTCGCGGTCTCTCCGGCCATCCGTCGGCTTTCCGGGAGCGAGCTGCAGGTGTTTCGCATGCGCTACGGGATCGAGCGACCATATATCCTCGCGGTCGGGACCCTGGAGCCACGCAAGAACCTGCCGATGCTCATGCGCGCCTTCGCGGCCATTCGGGACAGGGTGCCGCATCGCCTCGTGCTGGTGGGCCCCGAGGGATGGTTGACGGGCGAGCTCCACGACACCATTCGGGCGCTCGGTCTCGGCGACCGTCTCGTGCTTACCGGTTTCGTCAGTGACGCGGAGCTCGGGGGCTGGTACAGCGCCTCCGACCTCGTCGCGTTTCCGTCGTGGTACGAGGGGTTCGGGTTGCCACTGCTCGAGGCCATGTCCTGTGGCGCGCCGGTACTGGCGTCCAGTACGTCCTCGCTGCCCGAGGTCGGGGGCGACGCAGCCGTTTACGCCGCGCCCGACGACCAGGAAGCCTGGACCTCGATGTTGCTGGAGCTGCTCGGTGACGAATCCGCGCGAGAGCGAATGTCCCGGGCCGGACTGCAGCGTTCCCGCGCGTACTCATGGGATCGCTCGGCGCGCGAGACGTGGGATGTCTACCGGGAGGCTGCACGATGAGCGCCGAGAGGGTCAGCGACCTCGGCGAGTTCGGCGTGATCGATCGCCTCCTGGCCGCCCTGCCCGTCGAGGCGCGCGCCGCCCAGGCAGACGTGCTGGTCGCCGCCGGCGACGACGCGGCGGTCATGCAGATGCCGTCCGGGCGGGTCCAGATCGTCACCGCTGACGCCCTCGTCGAGGGGATCCACTTCCGGCTCGACTGGACCGACTGGGACTCGCTTGGCCACAAGGCGCTGGCCGTCAACATCTCGGACGTTGCGGCGATGGGCGGCACGCCCTCGGTGGCGGTCGTGACGCTGGGGCTTCGCGGCGACGAGCTCGTGGCGGATCTCGAGTCGATGTACCGCGGCATGGGCGAGCTCGCCCGACGCCACGGGGTTGTCATTGTCGGCGGCGACATCGTTCGTGTCGCCACGGAGCGGCTGGTGGCGATCACCGTGATCGGTCACGCCGGTCGGGACCAGCTGATGGTGCGCTCAGCGGCCCGCGCCGGCGACGCGATCGGTGTGACCGGCACCATCGGCGCCGCTGCCGCCGGTTTCGAGATCCTCCGAGACCCCGAGCGGTTCGCGCACTCCGCCACCGCCCCGCGACTGGTGCGATCGCACCTCCGACCGGAGCCGCGAGTCGATGCTGCCCGGCTGCTCGTCGAGCACGGCGTGCGGGCCGCCATGGACCTGAGCGACGGGCTCGCTGGCGATCTCCCCAAGATGCTGTCCGCCAGCGGTGTTTCGGCGGAGATCGAGGAGGATCGCCTGCCCGTGATCGCCGCCGTTCGTGCACTCTTCCCCGGTCGGTGGGTGGATCTGGGGCTGCGGGGTGGGGAGGACTATGAGCTGCTCTTTACCATCCCGGCTGATCGCTGGGACGCACTCGAACGAGATGCCGCCAGCCAGGCGATCACCGTGACGCGCATCGGCACCATCCTCGAGTCGGGAGACCGGCCCGAGCTCTACCTGCTGCGGAGGTCAGGCGAGCGCGAGCGCCTGCCCGTCGGCGCCTTCGATCACTTCGGCTGACGAGGGCTGGCCAGCGTGTCACGAGGCCGCCGTCGAGGGGTGCGAGGCAGATGCGCTCGCTGCTCGCTATCGACCGGCCGGCGCGGCTATCCGGGGTTTTGCCCGTTGCCACCGCCGCGGACCTTGCCTCGCAGCCAGCGCGTGAGCCGCTGCGCTCGGGATGGGGCGATGATGTGGTCATCGCCGAGGTGGCGTATGCGACCGTACCGGTGTCGCACCAGATGACGCACGTCGTACCGGCGCAGCTCGTCGAGGTGTGCCGAGATCGCGCGCTCGACCAGCTGGGCGGCCAGGTCAGGATTCGTCGCCGCACCGTCGTCCGGTTCGCGGATGACACCGTCGACCATGCCGAATGCCTCAAGGTCACGTGCGGTGATGCGCATCGCTTCCGCGAGCTCGGGTGCGTGTGTCGTGTCGTGGTAGAGGATCGCCGCCGCGCCTTCGGGTGCGATTACGGAGAAGACCGCTCGCTCCTGCATGAGGATGCGGTCGGCGACCGTCAGGGCGAGGGCGCCGCCGCTGCCTCCTTCGCCGATCACCACGCTGATGGTCGGGGTCGGCAGGTCGGAAAGCAGGGCGAGGTTCTGCGCGATCGCGGCGGCGAGCCCCGCCTTTTCCGATTCGATGCCTGGCCATGCGCCGGGGGTGTCGACCAGCATCACCACGGGCAGGCGCCATCGTGCCGCCAGCATCATCAGGCGATGCGCCTTCCTGAACGCCGCCGGGCGTGGGTGCAGGGGGGCCGAATCCGGCAGGTGGTCATGACCGCGATCGAGCCCGATCACCATCACCGGCATGCCGGTGATCCGGCCCATGCCGCCGATCAGCGCCGGGTCGTCGCCGGAGAGTCGGTCACCCGAGAGCGACTGAAAGTCGGAGACGATGCGCTCGATGTAGGCCCTCGACGAGGGACGCGCGGGCGACCGCACGGCCTGGGTGAGCTCCCACGCGCTCGGAAGCTCGTGCTCGGGATCCGCTTCCCACGGTGCGTGCGTCCGTACCTCCTCCTGGTCGAGGTCGCGCGCGTCCTGCCACGCACCGAGGACCGAGATCAGGGTCTGGCGAAGCATCGGGCGGGGCACCACCGCGTCGATGTGGCCGTGCTGGAGCAGATACTCCGCCCGGTGGCTGCCTTCCGGCAGAGGGCTCCCCATCATCGCCTCAGCGACCCGTGGCCCGGCGAAGCCGATCATCGCCTCGGGCTCAGCGATGATGATGTCGCCGAGGCTGGCGAACGACGCGAACACACCCCCCGTGGTCGGATCCGTCAGCACGCTGATATAGGGGATCCCGCTGCTCCGCAGCTTCCGGATCGCGGCGGCGGTGCGCGCCATCTGCCACAGCGCGAACATCCCCTCCTGCATGCGGGCGCCACCGCTGGCGACGATGGTCACGAGCGGCCGCTTACGCTCGATCGCTTCCTCGGCCGCCGCGGCGAGCTTTTCGCCCACGACGAGGCCCATGCTGCCGCCCATGAACGTGAAGTCGAGCACGGCGATCGTGATCGGGATTCCGCCCAGGCGGGCGCTGCCGGTGACGAGTGCGTCCCGGTGATGATGCTCCTGCTGCTGGTGGAGCAAACGCGCGCGATAGGTCCGGGAGTCCCGAAACGTCAGCGGGTCGCCGGACTCCATCTCGGCATCGCGCTCCTCGAACGTGCCGTCGTCGATCAGCACGTCGATGCGATCGCGGGCCGGGAGACGCTGGTGCAGGTGGCATGAGGGGCAGACTCGCAGCCGCCAGTTTCGCGTGCTCTTCGGCAGGATCGCGTTGCAGCGCGGACAGTGCTCCGGCGGTGTCGTGGGGATTTCGGTCGCATCCCGCTCCGGGTTGCCCATCCAGCCGAGCAGGTAGGCGAGGTGCCTCGGTCGTGATCGACGCTGGCTTGCGGTGACAGGATCGTCCATCTCGATCGTCCCTCACGGAATGCACGTGCCCAGGTGCCTGCATGGTACGTCATCCCGCCGCCCGCTGCATTGTCGAGGTGTGAAGGCGATACGTCTGCCTCTGTATCTCCTGGTCGACTCGAAGGTCCTACGGGCGAGTGATATCTGATAGGATTGGTCGGAATTTGGGTGAGGGATCTCCTCGCCCTGGCAACCAGCAGATCAGGCAGAGGTGATACGTGGCGATTTCGTCTACCAACGACAACGACATCATCATGGAGGACGAGTTCCTGCTGACCGCCCTCAGGAACCGGCGCAGCATCAGCAAGGTCTCACCCGAGGCGCCACCCGAGTCGCTGATCCGGACCATGCTCGAGGCCGCGACCTGGGCCCCGAACCACTTCCTGACCGAGCCGTGGCGCTTCTTCGTCATGCGCGGTGACGCCCGCATCCGGCTTGGCGAGGCGATGGGGGAGGCTGCCGCCGCGCGGGAGAGCGACCCCGTCGAGGCCGAAGCCTGTCGCCAGCGAATGGTTCAGAAAGCCCTGCGCGCACCCTGCGTGATCGCCGTCGCCGTCGAGCCGGACGCTCGAGAGAAGGTTGTCGAGCTCGAGGAGATCGCCGCTACCGCCGCCGCGACCCAGAACATGCTGCTCGCTGCCGAGGCGCTCGGTCTCGGCGCGATCTGGCGAACCGGCTGGGTCACCTACACGCCGCAGGTCCGTGAGTTCCTCGGTCTGTCGGAGCGGGCCACCGTGCTGGGCTTCGTCTACGTCGGATATCCCGCCGCACCGGCTCCGGAGCGCACGCGCAAGCCGGTCGATGAGGTCACTCGCTGGATTGACTAGCCCTTTCGGGTAATCCGCTTGACGCTGGGAGCGGCGAGTCACTATGCTCGGGAAAGCCGACTAATTTAGTCGGAATTGTATCGGCCCCAGGCATTACGTCGCGTTTTGAATCGGGAGATCGTGACCCATGACCATACCTGAAAACCGAGTCAGTCGAGTGACCCGTCGCGAGGTGGTTCGTGCCGGCGCTGTCGCCGGTGGGGCCGTGGCCGCCCTGGCCGCTGGGATCCGTGGCGGTGTCGCCCAGGACTCGGCAACCCCGGATGCGTCGCCAGTTGTCGCGCAGGTCGGCGGCAGCGTGGTCGTCTATTCGGGACGCAATGAAGAGCTGATCGGTCCCGCCATCGAGATCGCGAGCGAACGGACCGGTGTGGCGGCCGAGGTCCGGTACGGCGGCACCGCCGAGCTCGCGGCCACGCTCCTCGAGGAGGGTGACAACACTCCCGCGAGTCTCTACATCGCGCAGGATGCCGGTGCCCTGGGGCAGCTTGCGAACGAGGGGCTCCTTGCCGAGCTTCCCGAGGACCTGCTCTCCCGGGTCGATGAGCGCTTTCGCTCGCCGGAGGGACGCTGGGTTGGCGTCAGTGGCCGAGCCCGCGTGCTCGTCTACAACACCGACATGGTCAGTCAGGAGCAACTGCCGGCCTCGGTCAAGGACCTCACTGGCGCCGAGTGGACCGATCAGGTTGGCTGGGCACCCGAGAACGCGTCGTTCCAGTCGTTCGTCACGGCGTTCCGCCGGCTCGAGGGTGACGATGCTGCCCGCGAGTGGCTCCAGGCCATGATCGACAACGGTGCGCAGACCTATGAGAGCAACGGCGCCATCGTGCGTGCCGTGGCGGCCGGCGAGATCCCGGTCGGTCTCGTGAACCACTACTACAAGTTCGAGATCGAGGCCGAGGAGGGTCCCCTGCCCATCGACAACCACTACTTCGAAGGTGGTGATCCTGGCTCGCTGGTCAACGTGGCAGGCGTCGGTGTCCTGGCCAGCGGTCCCGACCAGGAGCAGGCGCTCGCCATCGTCGATGCCTTCCTGACCCCCGAGATCCAGACGTACTTTGCCGAGACGACCTTCGAGTATCCGCTGATCGAGGGCGTGCCGACCGCCGAGGCGCTGCGACCGCTCGACGAGATCCAGAGCCCGGATCTCGATCTCTCCGATCTCGACGACCTGCAGGGCACCCTCGAGATGCTCGCAGAGGTCGGCGCACTCTAGCGCTTCAGCCGTGGTGCCGGCGTTGACTGGCACCACGGCATTCCCTGGACACAACGGAAGACATGGCGACCCACACCACCGACCGGCTGCACACCGCACCAGCGCACCCTCGACCCGAGGCCCCGAGGCGTGCACTTCGGCGCGCCTCGCGACACATGCCGCCCCCGGCGCTGATTGTGCCAGCCCTGGTGGTCGCGGTCGTCATGATGCTCCCCCTGGCGTACCTCGTCATGCGCGCGACCGAGTCCGACGCGGGCGTGATGAACCTGATCCTGCGGGAGCGTACCGCGGTCGTATTCCGAAACAGCGTCCTGCTCGCGGGTGCGGTCGCACTCGCCGGTATCCTGATCGCCGTGCCGCTGGCCTGGATCACCACCCGGACGGACCTGCCATTCCGCCGCTTCTGGAACGTGGTCGCCGGCCTGCCGCTGGTCATCCCGTCATACGTTGGTGCGCTCGTTGTGGTCGCCGCCTTCGGGCCGCGTGGCCTCGTGCAGGGGTGGCTCGAGGGGCCGTTCGGGGTCGAGCGCCTGCCCTCGATCTACGGGTTCGCGGGGGCGTGGGCCACCCTTACGCTCTTCACGTACCCCTACACCTACATGAGCGTGCGAGCAGCACTCGAAGGACTCGATCCATCGCTCGAGGACGCTTCGCTCTGCCTCGGACGTGGTCGGTGGCGCACCTTCTTCGGCTGCATCCTGCCGCAGCTGCGACCCGCGATCGCTGCCGGTGCGCTCCTGACAGCGCTCTACACGATCTCGGACTTCGGCGTGGTCACGCTCCTCCGGTACGACGTCTTCACCCGGGCGATCTACGTCCAGTACCGGTCCAGCTTCGACCGGAGCACCGCCGCCGCCCTCGGGGTGCTGCTCGTGGTCCTCGCGATCGGTCTGGTGGTCGCGGAAGGGTGGGTCCGGGGCCGCGCCCGCTATCACTCGGTCGGCAGCGGCATCCGGCGGGGCGCCCGGCCGGTCGCCCTCGGGCGCTGGCGACTGCCGGCGCTCCTGTTCTGCGGGAGTGTCGCGCTGGTGTCGCTCGGTGTGCCGATCGGCATCCTGCTCTACTGGGTCGTACGTGGCCTTTCCGGAGGCGAGGGCCTCGAGCGGCTGCCCGCACTGATCGGCAACAGCTTCCTCGCGGGTGGTCTCGCTGCGGTCGTGACCACGCTCGCCGCCCTGCCGCTCGCGATTCTCGCCGTGCGCTATCGAGGCAGGCTGTCACGGCTGGCAGCCGGCATGTCCTATCTCGGATACGCGCTCCCCGCCATCGTGGTCGCGCTCGCCTTCGTCTACTTCGGCGCGAACCACGCGCCGTGGATCTACCAGACCATGGCGCTGCTCGTGATCGCCTACGCCGTGCGCTTCCTGCCGCAGGCCGTCGGCGCCCAGCGTCTCTCCCTCCTGCAGGTCAATCCACGCCTCGAGGAGGCGTCCCGATCCCTCGGCAGCACGCCCGCCCGTACCCTGGCGCGAATCACGGTGCCACTCGCGCGCCCAGGCGTGCTCACGGGCACCGCCCTGGTGCTGTTGACCGCGATGAAGGACCTCCCCATCACCCTGATCCTCGCCCCGATCGGGTTCTCGACCCTCGCCACCGAGATGTGGCAGTACACCAGCACCGGCTCGTACGGTCGCGCCGCCGCGCCTGCGCTGGCCCTGGTACTCGTCTCCGCGATTCCCTCCGTGTGGCTGGCGACACGACGAGGTGGCTCCGATCCGCTGGAGACCTGAGGCTGGCGAGTACACTTCTGCAGGGAAATCGCTGGTCCGCGGTTCGACATTCGGAGCACCATGTCCCACTTCGCAGCACAACCCATGCAGCAGCCGGTGCCCGCGCTCTCCGTCACAGGTCTCGGCAAGCGCTTCGACGGGCTGCCCGTCGTGCAGGACCTTGCCTTCGACGCGCGCGAGGGCGAGCTGCTCGCGCTGCTCGGCCCCAGTGGGTGTGGCAAGACGACGACGCTGCGCATCATCGCCGGGCTCGAGCGGCAGGACACCGGTACCGTCGCAATCGCCGGTGTCACGGTCGCCGACGACTCGACGTTCGTGCCGGCCGAGCGGCGCCGGATCGGCATGGTGTTCCAGGACTACGCGCTGTTCCCGCACATGTCCGTCGCCAGGAACGTCGCCTACGGTCTGAAGCGGGGTCCGGACAACCGCGAGCGTGTCGACGCCGTGCTGCGGCTGGTCGGACTGCTCGATCTGAAGGACCGCGCCCCGGCCGAGCTTTCGGGTGGCCAGCAGCAGCGCGTGGCGCTGGCTCGCGCGCTCGCACCACAGCCGGATCTGGTGATGCTCGACGAGCCCTTCTCGAACCTCGACCAGAAGCTGCGGGTGTCGGTCCGCCGTGAGGTAAAGCAGATCCTCTCCGACGCCGGTGCCACGGCCATTCTCGTGACGCACGACCAGGAGGAGGCGCTCTCGCTGGCCGATCGGATCGTGGTCATGAACCGCGGCCGTGCGGAGCAGGTCGGCGCACCCGAGGAGCTCTACCACCGGCCAGCGTCGCGGTTCGTCGCCAGCTTCATCGGCGACGCCCAGTTCCTCCGTGGCGAGGCGCGCGATCGTATCGCCCACACACTGATCGGCGACGTCCCGCTCGTGAATGAGTCGCACGGCCCTGTCGATGTCCTGCTGCGTCCGGAGCATGTCCGGCTCGAGCGTGCGCGTTCCGAGACGAGCGGCCGCCATGGAACGGTAGTGGCGCGTGAGTATTTCGGTCATCATCAGCTGCTTACCGTCGCCATCGATGCCGGGCACTCGATCGTTGCCCGCCTCGGCGCCTACAGCGGCATCCGGCCGGGCGACGGTGTGTGGGTGTCGGTGCGGGGGGCGATGATGGCGTTCCCGCCCGAAGCAGGAGAGGGACCCGATGGCTCATAGCTCGCTGGTCGTGTACGGCAGTGAGGAGATGCGCGCCCTCGGCCGCAGGCTCGGTCGTCAGCTCATCCCCGGTGATGTGGTGTTGCTTCATGGTGACCTGGGGGCCGGCAAGACGACGCTCGCACAGGGTGTCGCCGAGGCGCTCGGGGTGAAGGGCGTGACGCAGAGCCCCACCTTCACGCTCATTTCCGCGTACAGCGCCACCCTCGCCGGGGGGCTCCCGGCCACGCTCTACCATCTCGATCTCTACCGGCTCGATGATCCGAGCGAGCTGGAGGACATCGGCTGGGAGGAGGCGATCGACCCGGGCAGTGATGTCACGGTGGTCGAGTGGCCGGAGCGCGCGGGTGACTGGCTCCCGGACGCCTACATCCTCGTTTCCATCGCCCATCGCGACGTCGACAGTCGCGAGGTGACGATCACCACCGTGCCGGAGACGCGCACCATCACCTTCTAGGGCAACCATGCGGTGCCATGGGGACGCCGCTGCGGCACCGTGGCGCCTTCGTGTACTTTGCCCACGCGACCTATTAGAATGTTAACAATCGAGCCGATCAGTGCAGAGAACGATGGACTAGACTTCGACCGGTACGCGCCACCGGCAGTCGAACAGAGTGCAGCCTGTGACTGACCCTGGGTGTGTCACGCGTGAGGCGCTGCGGCGCACCGTGAAGGCGAGTGGCGATTGCCGACTTGCCGATCCGCACGACGAGGAACGTACATGGCATCCAAGAGCGACACCGCCGCTACATCGCTCGAGCAGACGAGAACAAGCGGTGAGACATTCGTCAGGCCGAAAGGGAGGGCAGGGGGACTCGCGAACAAGGAATGGTTCCTGTTCCTGCTCTTCATCTTCCCGAACTTCTTCTTCCTGATCCTCTTCACCTACTGGCCACTCTGGGAGAACGTGCGGCTCAGCGTTCAGCAGACCGACCTCCTGGCGTTCAGTGCCGAGCCGGAGTTCGTCGGACTCAAGAACTACAAATGGCTGTTCGACAACAGCACATTTCGGCTCGTGCTCCGGAACACCGTCGTCTTTATCGTCTCCTGTGTGGGGCTGACTCTGACGATCGGGCTGGCCATCGCGTTGCTCCTCAACGAGAAGCTTCGCTTCCGCAACGGTGTCCGTGCGCTCGTCTTTGCCCCATACCTCCTCTCGGGTGCGGCCATCGGTATCGTCTGGGCGTACATCTTCGATCCTCGCTTCGGCCTGCTCGCCCAGATCCTCGGCTGGTTCAACATCCCGTCTCCCCACTGGCTCGACCGCCCGGAGTGGGCGCTGCCGGCGATCATCATCGTCTACGTCTGGAAGAACCTCGGTTTCGCCACCGTGATCTTCCTGGCCGGGCTCCAGAGCATCCCCAGGGATCTCTACGATGCGGCCAAGGTCGACGGTGCCGGCCCATGGTGGCGGTTCCGGTCGGTGACGCTGCCGATGCTCTCGCCGATCTCCTTCTTCATCATGGTCACCTCGGTGCTCGCCACCTTCCAGGCCTTCGATATCCAGCAGGTGATGACCGCCGGTGGTCCCGCCTATGCCACGACGACGCTCGTCTACTACGTCTACGAGCAGAGCTTCGGGCAGGGGGCCAACTTCGGCCGAGCTGCCGCCGCCGCGATCGTCCTTTTCATTTCCATGCTGATCGTGACGGCGATCCAGATGTACTACACCGAGAAGAAGGTGAACTACGATGGCTAGTGCCACGACCTTTCCGCAGGTGTCCGTCAGCAAGCTGTGGGGCTACGCAGCCCTCCTGCTCGTCACGCTGATCATCGGCCTGCCACTGTTCTGGATGCTCTCCGGGTCGCTGAAGTCGATCGCCGAGATCTACACCTTCCCGCCCGACTGGATTCCCAGGAATCCGAAGTGGAGCAACTTCCGCGAGGCCTGGACCACGGTCCCGTTCGGGCGGTTCTACATCAACTCGGCCATCATCACCTTCTTCGGGACCGCCCTGCAGCTGTTCTGCGGCGTCCTCTGCGCCTACGCGTTCGCGTTCCTGAACTTCCCGGCCAAGAACATCCTCTTCCTGTTCGTGCTCGGTGCGTTGATGGTCCCGACCGAGGTCGTGATCCTGCCGAACTTCCTGTTCTTCGGCAACACGGTGCGTGACTGGTTCGGACTGGAAGAGAACTGGGTCAACACCTACCAGGCCATCGTGCTTCCCGGTGCCGCCACCGCCTTCGGCACCTTCCTGATGCGGCAGGGGTTCATGACGCTCCCGCGCGATGTGCTCGATGCCGCCAAGGTCGATGGCGCCGGTCATCTTCGCACGATGTTCAGCATCGTCCTGCCGATGGCCAAGCCGATCGTGGTGACCTTCGGCATGATCTCGATCGTCAACAAGTGGAACGACTATCTGTGGCCGCTGGTCATCACCCGGACCACCGAGATGCGGCCGGTTACGGTCGGCGTGCGCCTGCTGTTCGACGCCGAGGGCAACAACAACTGGGGTGTGATCATGGCCGGCACCAGCTACGTGATCCTGCCGCTGCTCCTGATCTACCTCTTCGCCCAGCGGTACATCATCGATGGACTCACCGCCGGTGCGACGAAGGGATGAATTGACAAGAACTTCATATTCCGGCCAGAATGGCAGGCACACGCGCATTCATACTTGGCTCGGTGGTCGCGTTCGGTTCGCGAACGTCCGCGCTGACCACCTTCAACCGTGGGAGTAGGCGAGGCTCCATTGGGACGCCTTGGGATTACTCAGTGAACCGTTCAAGGAGGATCGATTCATCATGGCGAACGAGATTTCAAGACGTTCTCTGATCAAGGGCGCGGCCGGTGCAGCAGCCGGGGCAGCCGCGCTCGGTGCGTCCAGCACGTCTTTCGCGGCTCCCGCCGTGATCCAGAACACGGGCTCCAATGCCGAGATCACGCTGTGGACATCGTTCGGCAGCGGAGTCAACGGTGATGCCCAGGCGAAGCTGGTCGAGGATTTCAATGCCTCCGGCCAGGGGGTCACGGTGACCTCCCAGGCCTACGCCAGCTACGAGGAGGTCGCCCAGGCACTCATCACGGGTCTCCAGACCGGTGATGTGCCCGACGTCGCCATCCTCTCCGATGTGTGGTGGTTCCGGTTCTACCTCTCGCAGTCGCTGGCTGACCTGACGCCGTACGTCACCGAGCCCGACGACTACGTGCAGTCGCTCTACACGGAGTACCAGCGGGCCGGTGGCCAGTACGCCATCCCGTTCGCCCGCTCCACGCCGCTGCTCTACTACCATGCGGAAGGGCTCGAGGCCGCCGGTCTCACCCCTGATGTCTTCAAGACCTGGTCCGGCTTCGTCGAAGCCGCTCCTGACATCATCGCGGGCAGCGGTCTCAGTGCCGCCTTCGGGTTCGGCAACGCCGCCTCCTATGGCGCGTGGGTGCTCCACGGTCCGGTCTGGGCCTTCGACGGCCGCTACTCCGACGAGGAGTTCAACATCCTCGTGACCGAAGAGGGCTGTGTGAACACCGGTGAGTTCATGCGGCAGTTCGTCGAGAGCGGCAACGCGGTCGCCGTGACGGATCCTGTCACCGACTTCCAGACCGGTGCGTTCGCCGCGATCCTCGCCTCCACGGGCTCGCTCGGTGGTATCCGCGACGCCGCCCAGTTCGAGTTCGGCACGGCGTTCCTGCCGGAGGAGATCCAGTTCGGCTGCTGTACCGGCGGCTCCGGCCTGTCGGTGATGGCCAGCTCCTCGGAGGAGAACCAGCAGGCTGCCGCCCTATTCATCGACTTCTGCACCAACACCGAGAACACCGCCTGGTGGGCGCAGACGACGGGCTACATGCCGGTCCGCACCTCGGCCATCGAGAGCCCCGACTTCCAGGCATTCCTCGACGAGAATCCCAACAACCGCGTGGCGATCGAGCAGCTGCCGCTGACACGGCCGCAGGACACCGCCCGCGTGTTCATCCCGAATGGCGACCAGATCCTCGGTCGCGGCTGGGAGCAGATCCTCGTCAACAACGTCCCGGCCGCGGATGTCTGGGCCGAGGTGAAGGCGACTCTCGACGAGGAGAAGGAGCCGGTGCTCGAGGCGATCGCCGCCATCGAGGGCTAGGTTTCGCTGGTACACTCCACAACGGAACGCGTCCATCCCCGGGCTTCCACCATGGACCCGGGGATGGTTCGTTGATGGGCCCGTGAGACGGTCGTCCGAGCGGTCGGGAGGCGTTTCGTGCGCGCAGGAGTGGCCCTCGAAGCCGCAGAAGGGGCCTGCTCCGCCCGGTCGTCAGCCGTTTCTCTCCATATGGGACACACGTGGGAATCGCCTCCGCGCCGATTCCGCAATACACTCGGTGGCACGCATGCTCCGCTCTTACCTCGAATCCGGTCACGCCGAATATACCGGGAGTGATTCGACCCGCCTGCTGGCGATCGACACCTCGGCCGATCGTGCCGGCATCGCCCTCCAGGTCGACTCCGGCCTGCACGAGTGGACGTGGCCGGCTCCCCGATCGCAGACGACCGAGGTACTGCCACGGATAGAGCGTCTGCTCGACAGTGTCGGTGTCTCGACCGTCGATCTCTCCGCCGTTGCCGTCGCCATCGGTCCGGGTACCTTCACCGGCCTGCGCGTCGGCCTGAGTCTCGCCAAGGGCATCGCCATGGCGCACTCGTTACCGATCATCGGTGTGCCGACACTCGACGCCATCGCGCTTCCCTGGCTCGAGGCCGGACTCCCCGTGATGGCGGTGTTGCCCGCCGGGCGGGGACGACTGGTCTGGCAGCCGTTCGCCTCCGATGGTGGCGAGGCATCAGGGCCCGTCAACGGCACGCCCGACGAGCTGCTGGCAGCACTCGATGGCACGGATGTCCGGATCATCGCCGGCGAGCTCCCCGCGACCCTCGGGAGCGCGCTCGCATCGTCCCCGGTGCCCGTTGTCGCGGCGGCGGGGCTCACCAGCAGGGTTGGTGCCGTCGCGTTGCTTGGCCGCCATCGCCTTGCGCGAGGTGACCTCGACGACCTCGCGACACTCGAGCCCATCTACATCCACGGTGTCCAGAAGGCGACACGCCCCGTACGCGACGGTCGTGGGTAACAGCCGTACTGCGTAGCGCCGGGTATGGCGGGCATCGAACCCGTGCCTGATACTAGTGGAGTGATAAGCGTTAGTTTCTTGCCCAATCGGCGCTCGATCGCGCCAAAGTGAGGCTCTGGTTGACTACGGACACCATTACGCGAAATGGCGAGGCACACCTGCCGGACCAGATGTTTTCGTCGGTTGATGCGCTTGAGGCTGCCCTGAGGGAGCATAAGTACGTCGCCGACCGTGGTCTCGCGACCACGCTGTTCCTGACATTGACGATGCGGAAGCCGCTCCTCCTCGAGGGTGAGGCCGGCGTCGGCAAGACCGAGATCGCCAAGGTCCTCGCCAACATGCTGGACACCCCGCTCATCCGGCTCCAGTGCTACGAGGGGCTCGACGCCAGCTCCGCCATCTATGAGTGGGATTACCCGCGGCAGATGCTCTTCCTGCGCTCGCTCGAGGCGACGCACGGCCTCGATCGCGAGGACGTGCGCAAGGACCTCTTCAGCGAGGAGTTCCTGCTGAAGCGACCGCTGCTGCAGGCCATCGACGTCGCGCACAAGCAGGCGCCGGTGCTGCTGATCGACGAGGTCGACCGCGCCGACCAGGAGCTCGAGGCGTTCCTGCTGGAAATCCTGTCGGACTTCCAGGTGACGGTCCCCGAGCTCGGGACGCTTCGGGCGGAGCACGTGCCCATCGTGATCCTCACGTCGAACCGAACGCGTGAGATCCATGACGCCCTCAAGCGTCGATGTCTCTACTACTGGATCGATTTCCCGAACTTCGAAAAGGAATACCGCATCCTCTCCGCCAAGGTGCCGGAGGCGAGCGAGCGTCTCGCCACCCAGATCTGCACCTTTACGCAGGGGCTGCGGGATGTTGACCTGTTCAAGTCTCCGGGGATGGCCGAGACCCTTGACTGGGCGGCGGCGCTCCTCGCGCTCGGCAGCCGGGATCTCTCCGATGAGGTGGTCGAGGAGACACTCGGCGTGATCCTCAAGTACCAGGAGGATGTCGACAAGGTCAGCGGCGATATCGCCCAGCGCCTTGTCGCGGATGCACTCGATGCCTCACGACAGCCAACCTCTTAGCCAGTACAGCCAGCGGCACAACCGGCGGTCCTCCAGCCGGGACGTGCAGCCGGAGATCGTCCGGCGGAACCTCCTCCGGCTCGGCCGCCGGCTGCGCACGGCGGGCATGTCGGTCGGCCCCGGACAGATCCTCGAGTTCGTCCAGGCCGTCGACAAGGTGAGCCTGAGCCGGTACGACGACGTTTTCTACGCAGCGCGGGCCACGCTGGTGACGAGTCCCGAGCAGCTCGTCACCTTCCGCGCGGAGTTCGAGCAGTTCTGGTTCGATCTTCTCCAGGAGCGGATGATGCCGCTCGAGGAATACCTCACGAGCGATGAGGAGCGTGTCGGCAAGCCGAGGCGGGGCGACTCGAGCGACGACAAGCGCGAATCCCGTGGCCAGCCCGGAGCATCCGAGCAGTCGGATCGGCGCATTCTCGCGGTCGAGGGAGTGGACGACGGCGGTGACATCGGCGAGACCGAGGACTACGAGACGCCGCCCGAAGACGTCCTCCTGTTCAGTGCGCGTGAGGCGCTGCGCAAGAAGGACTTCTCCCAGTTCACCGACGAGGAGATCGCCGAGGCGCGACGGATCATGGCCGATATGTCCTGGCGCCTGAGCACCCGCGAGACACGCCGAAAGCAGAAGGCGATCCGTGGCGACTTCATCGACTATCGACGGACGCTCCGGCAGTCGCTGCGTCAGGGCGGTGTTCCGCTCGATCTCAAGTACCGCTCGCGCAAGCACCGGATGCGCCCGCTCGTGCTGATCTGCGACATCTCGGGTTCCATGGACCGCTACTCGCGGATGCTGCTCCGATTCGTCCATGCGCTCGAGCAGGGACTGGAGGCCGTCGAGGTGTTCGTGTTCGGCACGAGGCTCACACGCATCACCCGCGAGCTTCGCAAGCGCGACGTCGACCAGGCGATCGAGGATGTGGTTGCCTCGGTCGACGACTGGTCGGGCGGTACCCGCATCGGTGAGGCCATCAAGACCTTCAACTTCGAGTGGAGTCGCCGGGTTCTGCGGTCCGGCGCAACGGTCGTGGTGATCAGCGACGGCTGGGATCGGGGCGACCCCGACCTGCTGGGGCAGGAAATGGCACGCCTGCAGCGATCCTGCCGACGCCTGATCTGGCTGAACCCGCTGCTCGGCGCCCCCGGGTACCAGCCGCTGACCCAGGGAATCCGCGCGGCACTGCCATCCATCGACCACTTCCTGCCTGTCCACAACCTGCAGAGTCTGGAGATGCTGGCCGATCTGCTGAGCGAGACCGATACGCAACCGCCACGACGGCGCACGCAAAAGGTGGTCTCGCGGCGGGCGGCAAGCTAGGGAGAAAGCACCATGGCGGAATGGCTTCCAGAGATCGACAAGTGGCGAGCCGAGGGCAAGCCGGTGGCGCTGGCCACCGTCGTCAACGTGATCGGCTCCGCTCCGAGACCGGTTGGCGCGCGGATGGCCGTGACGTCCTCCGGCCAGCTCGCCGGCTCCGTGAGCGGCGGGTGCGTCGAGACCTCCGTCGTGCTCGAGGCGCAGCAGGTGCTGAAGCACAACAAGCCCAGGCTGGTCGAGTACGGCATATCCGACGAGATGGCGTGGGATGTCGGACTCTCCTGTGGCGGAACCATCGAGGTCTACATCGAGCCCCTGGAAGGTAAGGAATGACCGACGGACAGAGGTCGGGCTCGATCTACGACGAAGCCCGGAAGCTGGCCGCCGAGGGACGGGTCGCCGTTGTCGCCACCGTGGTCGACGGTGAGCCGATCGGCATCAAGGCGCTGTTCACGGATCGTGTGGTTCAGGGATCGCTCGGCGACGACGTGGATCAGGCGGTCCTGCAGGCGATCCGCGAGACGGACGGTACCCCGACGTCCGGGCTCATCTCGGTCGGCGAGGAGACCCGTGTCTTTCTCGATGTGTTCGAGCCGAGTCCCCAGCTGATCATCTTCGGCGCGGTCCACGCCGCTCAGGCGCTGGACTGGTTCGCCCGCAAGCTTGGCTATCGCGTTGTCGTTACGGACGCCCGCCGGGCCCTCGCGACGCGGGAGCGATTCCCCGATACCGATCAGCTCCTGGTCGCCTGGCCTGATGAGGCCTATGAGCAGCTCACGATCACCCCGGCGACCGCCATCGCGATCCTCTCGCACGACCCGAAGTTCGACGAGCCGGCCCTCCTGGGCGCGCTGAAGACGAACGCGCGCTACATCGGCGCGGTGGGAAGTCGCAAGACGAACCAGGAGCGCCGGGAGCGACTGAAGGCGGCTGGAGTCAGTGACGAGCAGATCGCCCGCATCCACGGACCCATCGGTCTCAATATCGGTGGCTCGACACCGGAGGAGATGGCGATCAGCATTCTGGCCGAGATCATCGCGGTGACACACGGTCGCGACGGGAGAAGCCTTTCATCGGTTCAGGGTGCGATCCGAGGTGAGTGACGGGCGGGTGTTCGCACTGGTGCTGGCAGCGGGGATGTCGCGCCGGCTCGGGCGGCCCAAGCAGGTGCTGGAGCTCGACGGCACGCCGCTCGTGTGTCACGTTGCCGACGCCGCCCAGGGGGCGAACCTCGACGGTGTCATCGTCGTGATCGGCGCCCACGCCTCGGAGATCGAGCTCGCGCTGCGCGGGAGACCCGTCTACCGCGTCTTCAATCCGCATTTCGCTCAGGGGCAGGGGGCCTCCCTGGCCGCAGGGATTCGTGCGATGCCCTCGACGGTCGACGCGGCCGTTGTCCTGCTGGCGGACATGCCCCAGATCCGGTCCGACGTGATCTCGGCGGTCGTCGACCGCTGGCGCGAGACGCAGGCGCCGGCGCTCATCGCCCAGTATCGAGCCGGGCGCGGGCACCCGGTGGTCTTCGACCGCAGCGTGTTCGGCGATCTCGCGAAGCTCGATTCCGATACGGGTGGCAGGGAGATTCTGACCTCGCTCGGCGACCTCGTTGTGGGCGTGCCCGTGGATGCCGTCGGTCCGCCACGCGACGTCGACACCGAGGAGGACTGGGAGCGCCTCCAGGCAGAGTGGGCCGGATCCCGGCGATAGGGAGTTGTACGCCTTACCCGTGCCGGGGACATTGCCCGCCCTGACATTGCGCTGAGGTCTCACACGAATGCACCCGGCACCATCTTCGGTGCCGGGTGCATTCGTGTGATGCCGTCTCGCCAGACGCTGCTCCGGAACGGCTGGACGCCTACCTCGCGCCGCGGTGAGGGAGACCTCCTGCCTACGTGTCGGCGAACAGCCCCTCTTCCTGCATCCGGCCGATGACCCGATCGAAGGCCGCGATGGTCTTCTCGATGTCCTGCGAGTCGTGCTCCGTGCAGATGAAACCGCCGGCATGGAAGAGATGCACGCCCTCGACCAGCATGCCGATTTCCAGAATCTGGCTGAGCGGCGTGCCCCCGCTCTTCTTCAGGTACTCGGGATCGACACCCTCAGGGGTATGCAGATCCCCGTCGGGTCGGTTGGTGCAGGTCGTGTCGAGCGCAACGTGGAAGACCGAGCTCTCGCCCCACGCGAACCCTGGTGCGTCGTACTTGTTGAGCACCTGGTTCATCGCCGAGCGCAGCGTCGCGGCGTGCGCGTCGCAGTAGTCGTGGATGCTCCGGTCATCCACCTTGCGCAGGCAGGTGTAGCCAGCCACCGCGGCCAGCGGGTTCGCGTTGTAAGTGCCTGCCTGCGGGACGCGCCGGTTCGCGTTCCACGCCGCGTCGTCGGTGAACTTCATGATCTCCATCACATCCGCCCGACCGGCGACCGCGCCGCCCGGCATGCCACCCGCCACGATCTTCGCCATCGTCGTGAGGTCCGGGATCACGCCGAAGCGCTGCTGCGCCCCACCGGGAGCCCAGCGGAAACCAGTGATGACCTCGTCGAAGATCAGCAGCACGTCATGCTTGCGCGTCAGCTCCCGGACCCCCTCGAGAAACTGCTCCTTGAGGGGGATCGTCGCCCACGACGCGCCGCTGGGCTCGAGGATCACCGCGGCGACATCGCCCTGCACGAGGCGCTCCTCCAGCATGGCGAGATCGTTCGACGGCAGCACCGAGACGGTGCCCAGTGTCTCCGCCGGGATGCCCGGCACCTTCACGTTCTCGAATGGCGGCTTCTCGCCCTTCAGCGCGTAGTCCTGCCAGCCGTGGAAATGCCCCTCGAACTTGAGGATCGTCGACTTCTGCGTGTAGCCGCGCGCGATGCGCATGGCCAGCAGCGTCGATTCCGTGCCCGAGGCGGTGAATCGCACCCGCTCGGCCGAGGGAACCAGCTTCACGATCTGCTCGGCCCACAGCACCTCGTTCTCGTGCCCGGCGCCGAGGTGAGTGCCCTCGGCCACACGGTTCTGCATCGCCTCGGTGATTTCCGGATCGTTGTGACCGAAGATCAGGGACCCATGGCCGACCGCGTAGTCGATCAGGTCACGGCCGTCGACCGACATCTTGTGGGATCCGTTGGCGGTCGCGATGAACGGCGGGAACGGATTGAGGTATCGCCCGTCGTGGGTGATACCACCCACGATGACCTTGTTCGAGCGCTCGAACAGCCGCTTCGATGCGGCGAATTCACGCTGGTAGTCCTCGAGAATCGTCGACGCCATGGTGTCCAACTCCGTGCCAGTTCGATGGAAGGGGTCGCTCCCGCTGATCGGTCATGTTAGGGGCACTATATGGGGAGGGCGACAATCGTGCAAAGATGTACCCGCTTGGCCCAGTTCGGGATCGGATACACGGTCGGGACGTCGCAATAAGGTAAAATGACAGGCGTACGAGGAGAGGCGCGGCCAGCGAGCAGCACCCTGGCGGGCCGCCATTCGCGACACACCCACGGCGATTGTCACATTGACCACACCATCCATTGTCATCGTTGGATCCAACCACGAATGCGCGTCTGTCGACCTGCGAGAGCGCCTGGCATTCACGGGTGAGACCCTCAAGGACGGACTGCACGCGTTGCGTGAGCGCGTCGATGAGGGCCTGATCGTTTCAACGTGCAATCGGACCGAGCTCTACGTGGTGGCGGACGATCCCGAGGCCGGACGCGACGAGATCTTCGACTTCCTCACCCGCTACCACCGCATGCCGGCCCACGTGCTCAGCGAGATGTCCTACGTCCACGCGGACTCCGCCGCCGTGAGGCACCTCTTTCGCGTTGCAAGCGGTCTCGACTCGATCGTGCTCGGCGAGCCACAGATTCTCGCCCAGATCCGGGACGCACTCGACGCCGCGCGTGATGCCGGCAGCGTCGGTCCCTACCTTCAGCGACTTGCGACCGACGCACTCAAGGTCGGGAAGCGCGCGCGCACCGAGACCGACATCGCCCGCAACAACCTCTCGATCAGCCACGCCGCCGTCGCTCTGGCCGCCCGCGAGCGCCCCAATCTCGCCAATGAGCGGGTGACGCTGATCGGTGCCGGCAAGATGGCGTCCATCGCGGCTCGTGTGCTTGCATCGCGCGGGGTAGGCCAGCTGACGATCGTGAACCGCTCGGTGGAGCGAGCCCAGGAGCTCGCCACTCAGGTCGGAGCGGTCGTGCGACCGTTCACGGAGCTCGAGGAGGCCATCGCCGACAGCGACGTGGTCATCGCGGCGATCCTCACCGAGGAGCCGGCCATCGTGCCCGACATGCTTGAGGGGCGTACAAGCCCGCTGCTGCTGATCGATCTCGGCGTGCCCCGCATCGTCGATCGGGCGTGTGGCTACGTGGCGCAGGTGGAGGCGAGGGACGTCGACGACCTCGAGTCGGTCGCCCACGAATCGCGCCAGCGATACTCAACGGAGATGAACAAGGTCGAGCGCCTCGTGGACGTCGCTACCGACGACTACATCGGCTGGACACGCAGCCGTCGCGCGTCCGATGCCATCGGTAAGCTCCGCCAGCGTGCCGAGTCAGTGCGGGACGAAGAGCTGGATCGGGCACTGCGTCGCCTGGGACATCTCTCGGAGCGCGATCAGAATGTCGTGCGTGCGATGGCGAAGGCGCTGACCAACACGCTCATGCACGAGCCCATCCAGTCGCTCCGATCCGCGGACTCCACCGACCGAATCCGGGGTATCCTGTCTTCGTTCGGCATCGATACCGAGACGACCGACCGGCCCTGATCCGCCCTTTCATCCGAATATGACGAGCAGGGGAGTGCCATGCCTTCCGAGAAGACCTCCAGGACGCTTGTGATGCCCGATTTCTCACGGTCTGCCGCTGCCTTCGCTGCCGCCCAGGACGTGATGCCTGGCGGCGTGAACAGCCCCGTCCGGGCCTTCCGCGCCGTGGGTGGCACGCCGGTGTTCGTCGATTCTGGTGAGGGGAGCCGCTTCACCGACGTCGACGGCAACGCGTTCATCGACTACGTGCTCTCCTGGGGGCCCCTGATTCTCGGTCACGCCCACCCGAAGGTCGTCGAGGCCACGACCGCTGCGCTTCGCAAGGGCACCAGCTTCGGTGCGCCGACCGTTGCCGAGACCAAACTCGCCGAGCTCATCGTCGAGCGTGTACCGGCTGTCGACATGGTCCGCCTGGTATCGTCTGGCACGGAGGCAACCATGAGCGCGCTGCGCCTGGCGCGTGCGGCCACGGGGCGCGACAAGATCGTCAAGTTCGCAGGGTGCTACCACGGGCACGCCGACATGCTGCTGGTGCAGGCTGGAAGCGGCGTGGCCACGCTCGGCCTGCCGGACAGCCCCGGTGTTCCCAGAGGCGCCACGCAGGACACGCTCGTGGCGACGTACAACGACCTCGCCAGCGTGGAACGGCTCTTTGACGAGCATGGTGAGAACATCGCCACGGTCATCGTCGAGCCGGTAGCCGGCAACATGGGTATGGTCGAGCCGGCCGAGGGTTTCCTCGAGGGGCTTCGCGACATCACCCGGAAGCACGGCGCGCTCCTGTTGTTCGATGAGGTCATGACGGGGTTCCGCGTCGCCCCCGGTGGCGCCGTCGAGCGGTACGGCATCGATCCCGATATCGTCACCTTCGGCAAGGTAGTCGGCGGTGGGTTCCCGCTCGCTGCCTATGCCGGCAGGCGGGAGATCATGGAGCACGTCGCTCCCGCCGGCTCGATGTACCAGGCCGGGACACTCTCCGGCAATCCGGTGGCCACGGCGGCCGGCATCGCCACCCTCGAGGTCCTTGGCGAGGGCGGTGTGTGGGAGTCCGCGGCAGCGCGAGCGACTCAGTTGGTCGACGGGCTGCGGCGAGCGGCATCCGAGGCCGGGATCCCCATCCAGGCCAATGCGGTCGGCACCATGGCAGGTGTCTTCTTCAAGGACGCACCGGTGACGAACTACGACGAATCAGCGGTGGATGACGGCGGGCGCTACACGGCCCTTTTCCAGGGGCTGCTCCAGCGTGGTGTCTACTTCGCGCCATCCCGCTTCGAGGCGCTCTTCCTCTCGACCGCGCACTCCGAGGCGGACGTCGCCACCACCGTGGAGGCTGCCGCGGAGGTTCTCCGGGATATGGCCCTGTAGCGCCGGATCGGCCCAGCGGTCCCGGTACGGGAAACGCGTATCGTCCTTCGGGCCGGCCTTGTGCCGGCTCGTGGCCTTCCTGGTGTGAGGGCGTGGTCTCTCAGGGCTGCTGCAGGGAACCCCGCATCGGTGCGCCCGGGTGCAAGAGCTGTCGGTGCCCAGGGTGCCAATATCCTGAGCGGCAAGTAAGCGTGACGCGAAGGCGTGTATCTCGGTGCGTCTGGCACGATGGGTGGCTTGCGAGACGGGCTGGGTGCAGAGCCGACGTCCGCGATCGAGGATCACCCCTGGCGCGAGTCGCTACCCGGAGGTCGTCACGGCGTAGAGCACTCCGTCGCGAGCGCCGAAGAAGACATACCCGGACACCACCGCCGGCGGTGCCTCGACCGCATCGCCGGCCAGGTAATACCAGGCCTGCTCGCCCGTTTCGGCGTCGAAGCCGGCGATCCTGTTGCCCCCCGCGACCACGATCTGCGATTCCGTCCGCACCGGCCCTGCCTTGACCGGTCCGCCCGCTGAGGCGAACCAATGCACCTCGCCCGACTCCGGATCGAAGGCATACACGCCGCCATCATCGGACGGGACGTAGACACGGTCTCGGATCGCAGTAACGGTGAGGTCGGCCGTCGTCTCGAGTGCGTAGCGGTCGGTGCCATCCTCGCGGTTCAGCCCCATGAGCCGTCCGTCGGCGGTGACGATCCACACGATGTCGTCCGCGATCACCGGCGTGGTGTATACCGGGGACTCGAAGTCGCGAACCCACGCCTGCCTGCCGGTTTCCCGGTTCATCCCCATCACGGTGCCGCTGTCCGTCCCGACCACGAGGAGCCTGTCAGCGACGCTGGGGCTTCCGAAGGCGATGCCGTCCGTGGCCACCTTCCAGCGCTCGGATCCGTCGCGCGTCGAGAAGGCGTAGAGCCAACCCTCCTGGCTCACGACGTAAACCTCGTCGCCCGCGACGGTTGGCGATGCCGTGCCGGCATACCGGATCGTCGTCCGCCAGCGTTCCTCGCCGGTCGCTGCATCGAGGGCGATCGTGTCGAAACCCGCAACCACGTAGAGTGTACCCTCGTGGTAGGTCGGCGTCGTGCGCAGCACGTATTCCCCGACGCTCACCCGCCAGCGCTGCTGGCCCGTGGCGGCATCGACGGCATAGAGGAAGCCGGACCTGTTGGTGACGTAGACGGTGCCCTCGGCGACGATCGGTGATGCCAGGATCTCGCTGCCCGTGTCGAACCGCCACGCGAGCCCGGGATTGCCGCTCGGCGGCGGTCCCTCCTGCAGACCCGAGTGGCTGGCATCCCCGAGGTAGGCGAGGACGGACCCGGTGACCGCCTGCACGCCGGGAGTTGCCACCGGCGAGGCCACGGCGACAGTGGTCGATGTCGGCTCATCCGTCGCGATCAGGCTCGCGGGATCTGTCGGCGGGGTGCCCCGGGTGACCACGAGTGCCACCAGCCCGATCGCCGAGGCACCCAGGATGAATCCGGTGCGACGGATCGCCTCGCCGTCGAATCGCATGCGATAGAGGCCATATCCGGTGGCGAGCAGCCCGAGTGCCCACACGCCGATACGCATGGGCAGCGGCAGCGGGAACATCGTGGCGATCACCAGGAGCACCATCCCGGTGAGGATGAAGCCGGTCCCCGCATCCGGCATGTAGGGGCGTGTTCGTCGGGCTTCCTCGGCTTCCTTGCGGAGGCGCTCCTCCATCGCGCGGATGCCGCTGTTGGGGTCGCTCGACGGTGTCGGCTTCACGCCGCTGATGTTCGCCGCGCAGCCCGCGCAGAACATGTGTTGCTGGTTGTTTTCGGTGCCGCAGTTTGGGCAGGCGCGGATCAGGGGAACGTACCCGGTCCAGTTCCGTGCGAAGCGATCACGACGGTGTCCCTGCCGTCGCAGGCTGCCGCCGAGTGGGGTGGTGGAGGGCTCTGGGGAGTTCGATGCAGGCACGATATCGCTGACCTCCGCTGGTTATGCCGGAGTGTACGATATCGTGCCCAGCCACATCAGCGCTGTGTCACCGTGGCTTCGCGACGCAGATGGTCCAGGGGAGGGAGCCGGTCAGCGTGACGACGTCCATCTCCTGCTGGACGAACCGACCGAACGCCTCGCGGGACCAGAAGTTCCGATGGTCGGGGTCGCTGCCCTTCGGTGTCACGTCGAGGTTCTTGCCGCGGGCCGCGTTCGCGAGGCAGAAGAACGGCTCGTGCGGGACACTCATCACGACACTGTGCCGCGCCACACGGGCGAGCTCGCCCAGGGCGCGTGGGGCGTCGTGCAGGTGCTCGAGCACCTCGAAGCAGCAGACTACGTCGAAGCTCTTGTCCTCGAACGGGATGCTGTAGATGTCGCCGATGAGGAACTCCGCCCTTGGGTTGCGCATGCGAGCCAGCTCGACGGATGGCTCGTGCGGGTCGAATCCCGTCAGGCTGAGCGTCGGCATCGCCCGCAGAAAGATCTCCGCGGTGAACCCCTCGCCACAACCGGCATCAAGGACGGTCTGAGGATGCTGGGCCTGCACGATCCTGGTGATCTTCTCGTGGAAGCGGTCGATCAGGCGTCGCTGGATGGGGTTGGGATTGGTGTGCTTCGCGAAGTTGCTCGTTTCCACCGTTGCCGGCGGCTTGTACAGGTAGGTTTCACTGATGCTCATCCGCTTCGGGTCCTTTCGTCGGCGGTGTCGAGGTCATCGCTTGGGTCGTCACCTTCGGAGGCGAGCCAGATCCTGTTCACGCCAAAGAGTATCGGGATCGCGGCGAACAGTGCAAAGCGGTAGATCAGGGCCGCTGCCAGGATCGCATCTGCTTCGGCGGCGAAACCGGAGAGGCGTGCCACGACGTACATGAGTCCTTCTCGCACGGCGGCGCCCCCCGGGATCGGACTGAGCATCCCGACGAGGATCGGCAGTGAGGTGAATCCGAGCATGAACGATGCGGAAACCGTCACCCCGAGCGCCGTGACGAGGATCCACAGTACCAGACCCTGCAGAAGCCAGTAGACGATCGAGACGGCCAGGGTATAGGCGCCGGCGACCGGACGTTTCGTCGGTGCGACCATGATCGTGGCGGTAGCGGACGTGAGCTTCTTCCGGAGACCCGGTTTGCGCGAGGCGATCCCGATGACGGCGGCGAGGAGGACGACCAGCGCCAGCCCCGCCAGCAGATAGGACGTCGAGGACGCCGCGATCTCTCGGCGCACCTCGTTCGGTGCACCGTCGGCGATGACCATCCAGATCGCCGCAGCGGTCCCCAACACCATAACGTCGAACGCGATTTCCCACAGCGCGATCGTGCCGGTCTGACTGGCATCGAGCCCAAGTGCCCGCTTGGTGAGTGCGGCCCGGGATGGCACTGCGAGTCCTACCGGCGCGGCATAGTTGATGATGACCGAGGTCAGGAACGCCTCCGCCGCCCTGGGCATGTTCGAGGAGCCCTTCGCCATGCGGACCAGCAGGTGCCAGCGATAGGCGAGAATCCACAGGCTGGCCAGGTAGATGGGTGCCGAGAGCAGCAGGAGGGGAAGATCGGCTTTCCGGGTGGCTTTCACCACGCCCTCGAGCGACCCGGTGAGATAGAGCACGAGAACCGCGAGCACCAGACTGATCGCGAAGATGGCGGTGGTGGGCACCGCCAGGATCCGGCTCATCGTGCTCTTCCGCTCGGGGGACTCCACGGAGGTCGGTGCCTGTTGCGTGTCCGTCACGCTGGCGACGCTCCGCGCTCGTCTGGCAACAGCTGCGGGCGTCTGGCCAGACCCACGGTCTCGCGCAGCGGCAGCGCTTCCGGGCTGCGATTGCGCTCGGAGCCGTGTGCGAGGAACTCGCCGAGCAGGCCGAGCGCGAAGAACTGGGCACCGATCACCACCAGCAGCACCGACAGCATCAGCAGCGGTCGCGTCCCGATTGCCTCATCGAAGGCGAACTTCTCGACCAGCAGCCACAGGCCCGCAAGCACGCCGAGCAGCATCGAGAGCAGTCCCGGCAGTCCGAAGAGATGCATCGGCCGCTGGCGATACTGGGTCAGGAAAATGACCGTCAGGAGGTCGAGGAACCCCTTGGTGAGTCTGGACCAGCCGTACTTCGACGATCCCCACTTGCGGGCATGGTGCTTGACCGGTATCTCCGCGATCCGGAAGCCTTCGGCGTTCGCCAGTACCGGCGTGAACCGGTGCAGCTCGCCGTACAGCCGGATCGACTGGGTGACGTCGTACCGGTAGGCCTTGAAGCCACAATTGAAGTCGTGGAGCGGAACACCGGAGCTCTTGCGAACGGTCCAGTTGAAGAGCTTGCTCGGCGCCGTCTTGCCGAGCGGGTCCTGGCGGCGCTGCTTCCAGCCGGAGACCAGGTCGTAACCCTCGTCCAGCTTGCGCAGGAAGTTGGGCAGCTCGGTCGGGTCGTCCTGGAGATCTCCGTCCATCGTGACGACGACATCGCCCTGCACGATCCGGAATCCGTTGGCGAGGGCGAGCGCCTTGCCGAAGTTGCGGCGGTGTCGCAGGCCGATCACGCGCTCGTCGGCGCTGCTGAGGCGCTGGATGATCGACCAGGTGGCATCCTGCGAGCCGTCATCGACGAAGACGATCTCCCAGGGCAGGCCGATTCGCTTGAGCTCTGCAGTCAGGCGCTGGTAGAGCTCGTCGAGGTTGCCCTCCTCGTTCATGACGGGGATGAGGATCGAGAGTGACCCGACGCTGGGCTCGCTGACATCGGCCATCCTGGTGGCGCGAGCCGGTGTGGGTCGGGTGGTGTCGCTTTCGATGATGGACGTGGGAGCAGCGGTCGTCGCTGCGGCTCGTGGCGCTGCCGTCATCCGGTTACATCCCCCTGGGAGCGCCCGCCATACGAAATGTCGGGCGAGCTGACGGATTGACTATAGCCGTCAGCCACACTCGCCTGCAAACGGAGGGCAATGCATATCTGTGTCGTCAGGTCGCACTCGGAGATGGCGAGGCCGGGACCTCATCGGGCGGGTCGAGGCGAATCTCCACCGTCTCGCCATCGGCATTGGTGACGTAGATCTTCGAGTATCCGGCGATCGGCTGGTCGAACACCAGCGGCTGGACCACGTCGCCGTTCTCACTGACCTCGAAGCTCGCCACGAGAACGCGCTCGCCGTCGCGTTCTTCACACCAGACCTCGTGGATCTCGCTTGGATCCAGGTTCCAGGCGACCATCAGTGCGTCGGCCTTGGCCGGGTCAGCGAGCAGCTTGCCGGTCGAGCTGCATTTCTCGCACTCGGCTTCCATCGAAAACGCCTGGAACCCCTCCGGGAGCATGGTCATGTTGACCGTGTCACCCGACCCGTCGCTCTCGTTCACCTGGCGCTGCAGCTGGAACGCCCACAGCGACACGACGAGCAGGGCGATGGCCAGCGGTGCGATGAGCACCTGGCTCCAGTGGAAGGAACGGCGCGACTCGATCCGGTCGATGCCGGTACTCGAACCATGCGGTGCCCCAGTCGAACGAGCGGGCGTGCTCGTCGCGAGCTGGTCCTCCGCGATGCGATCCATCAGCCGGCGCTTCGCAGCGGTCGACGGGCTGACGGGTGAGAGTGCGAGTGGAAGCATGGAGACCACCTGCGCGAACGTGTCCGCCTCGCGCCTGCAGTCGGCACACCCGGCCAGGTGCTGCTCGATCGCGGCCATCTCTGCCGGCTCGAGCGCGCCCAGCGACCACGCCTCGAGCTCGGCGCGCACCATGTCGCAGGACCAGGGCCCATATTCATTTGGTGAAACGTGACGGTGGCCGTTCACGCCATTTCCACCTTTCGTGCTTCCAGTTGGTCCCGCAGCTTGCGCATGCCGAGACGCATTCGTGTCTTGATCGTTCCGAGCGGCACACCGAGCGCTTCGGCAACCTCGCGCTGGGTGAGTCCGCCAAAATAGGCCAGCTCGATCGGCGTGCGTTGGTTTTCGGGCAGAGCCGCCAGGGCGTCCCGCACCTCTTCCCGCAGCAGGCCCAGCCAGGCGTGCTCGTCGACCGGTCGGTCGCCATCGACGACGTTCGCCATGGTGGCGATCGGGTCCTCGGAATCCGCTCGCTGGGGGCGTCGCTGGCGCTTTCGCAGCTCGTCGATGGCCATGTTGTGCGTGATGCTCAGCAGCCATGTCGCAAACGTGCCCCGGGAGGACGCGTACGTGCCCGCCTGCTTCCAGGCCCGAAAGAACACCTCCTGGGTGAGCTCTTCGGCGGCGGCTGGATCGTAGAGCATGCGCGTGGCGAACGACATCACGATGCGGGAATACCGGTCATACAGCACTTCCAGGGCACGACCGTCACCGGATGCGGCGAGCGAGCACAGGTGAGCGTCATCGGCGTCGGTGAGGGCGTCGTCCCATCGAAACGCATCGGTGGTCACGAGCCTCGCCTTCCTCTACCTGGCCCTGGATCGCCGATGGTTCTCGATTGTCTGTATCTACGCAGGGAAAGGAGGGTTGGATGCATGGCGCGTCGCGGCAATGGTGTCCGGTGTCGTGTTGGCGTCGATCAGGTGTGGCCGGGCACGATTCCACTATGGGTGTCGCGCAGCCGACACGACCATACCACGCCGACCGTCCTGCCGACTCGGAGCCAGCGGGCGACGATCGTCCCTTGGGATGCCTAGCCGGTGGCGATCGCTGCTGACCAGGCCGCCGCCAGGTCTCCGAATTCCCGGCACGTGGTGCCCGACCGGCTCTTCGTGACCAGCAGGTGCCTGCCGTCGAGCGACGGATCGGTGAACGGGTAGTCGCTGCGGAAATGGCCGCCCCGGCTTTCCTTACGGAACAGGGCAGATTTCGCGATCTCCCGCGCGAGACCGAGCATGTCGCTCGTTCCGCGGGCGGACAGGCTGTTCCCCGTTAACGCCGGATCCTTCGCGAGCGCATCCATCTGGTCGAGCGCTCGGGTGAGTGAGTCGGCGGAGCGGACCACCGAGACGTCGTCGCGCATGATCTCCTGGATACGCCGGCCGATCTCCGCCAGCCGTGACTCACCCTCCGACGCGTTGTTCGGTTGGACAGGCGGGGTGGGCTGCTCGAGCGGTGCGGCGAGGTCGTCTTCCGTCACCGTGCGTGCCGCGAGCCGTCCGAAGACGAGCCCCTCGAGCAGCGAGTTGCTCGCCAGACGATTCGCCCCGTGTACCCCGGTGCAGCTGACCTCCCCAATGGCGAGCAGCCCCGGCATCGACGTGCGGCCGTCCGGCGATGCGGCGATGCCGCCCATGAAGTAATGGGCGGCCGGCGCCACCGGGATGAGGTCCCGCGTGAGGTCGAGCCCGATCGATGCGAGATGCCGGTCAATGGTCGGGAACCGGTGCCGCATGAACGTGGCATCGAGGTGGCGCAGATCGAGCCAGACGTTGCTGCCATGCGCAATCTGGGACTGTATCGCCCGGGCGACCACGTCGCGCGGTGCGAGCTCGGCCCGAGGGTCGACGTCGAGCATGAATCGCTCGCCGGCGTCATTTCTCAGCCACGCGCCGTCGCCGCGTACCGCCTCGGAGATCAGGAACGGTGCCTCGCCGGGGACGTTGAGCACCGTCGGGTGAAACTGCGTGAACTCGAGGTCTGCCACCGTCACGCCGGCGCGAAGGGCGATGCCGATGCCGTCTCCCGTCGCACCCGGCGGGTTGGAGGTGACCGCCCACAGCTGCCCGGCGCCGCCCATGGCGAATACCGTCAGGCGGCTCGCCACCGATAGCCTCCGGGCTCCGTCAATGACCAGATCGGCGCCGACGCACCGACCGGCCTCGATGCGCAGATCCGTCACCGTCGAGTGTTCGAGCACGGTGAGGTCATGGCGGGCCGCAATCTGGCTCACCAGTGCGCGCTCGATCTCGGCGCCGGTGGCGTCGCCCCCAGCGTGGAGGACGCGGGATCTGCTGTGGGCACCCTCTTTTCCGAGGGCGATCTGGTCCCCGTCCAGGTCGAACCGTGTGCCGTGCGCGATCAGCCACTCGACCGATTCCTTGCCCGCCTCGACGAGCGTGCGAGCTGCCTCGACATCGACCAGGCCGGCTCCTGCTTCCAGGGTGTCCTGAAGGTGGAGCTCTGGCGAGTCGGTGTCGCTGACTGCGGCCGCCAACCCGCCCTGTGCATAGCGCGTGTTGCTTTCGCCGAGCGCGCCCTTGGTCACGAGCATCACCCTGGCCGGGATGTCCAGGCTCAGCGCGAACGAGAGCCCGGCGATGCCTGCACCGACGATCAGGACGTCGGTGATCGCCGTGGTGCCGACGGGCGGAGTGGGTGGTTGAGGTGTGGAGGTGGCGATGGTGACGGCTCCATGATGTGGCCGGGTGTCCGGACGGTCCCCAGAGGTTACCGTCACTTAGTGTACCACTGACACGAAGTGCCGCAACCCGTTCCGTGGATGCGTCTGACGTTCGATGGTTCCCCGCTAGCCGACCTCCAGGAACCCCCTGTCCGTGACGCGGGCGGCCGGAATCACCGAGAGCCCGAGGAACACGAGCTGGCCGAACGGGGAGGCGAGGGAGGTGCCGAGCGAACGTGCCGCCGTTTCGACAGCCTCATACCCGGAGGCTACCTCCGGCAGCCCTGCCTCGGACATGAGCCCGCCGATCGTGAGGGGCAGACTGGCGAGCACCTGCGCATCGGCGACGACGGCGAACCCGCCCTGCATGTCGGCGACCGTCGCGATCGCGGTGAGCAGGTCGGTGTCGCTGGCACCGGCCGCGATGATGTTGTGCGAGTCATGGCAGACGGACCCCGCGATCGCGCCCCGTTGGAAGCCGAATCCCTGCACCAGCCCCACGCCGACACGCCCCGTCTCGTGATGGCGCTCGACACAGACCAGCTTCAGCAGGTCGCGGTCGACATCCTCGATGGCGAACCCATCCTTGACGGTCGGTTCGACATCGAGACAGTTCGTCACGATCTGGCCCGGGATCAGGCCAACTGCCTTCGTCGCCTTGTCCGCCGGCAGGCGCAGGTCGGAGAGATGCACCGGGGCAAGATGGACGGTGGTCGTCAGCCAGTCCGGGATGGCGATTTGGGGCAGCGTGCCCACGAATTCACCGTTCCGGGCCACGCGCTCGCCCAGGTACCAGGTCTCGCGCACCGTGAGGTTGCTCAGGTCGCTGTCCAGCACCACGAAGTTTGCGTTGTATCCCGATGCGACCGCCCCGATGTCCCAGAGCCGCCAGTATTGAGCAGCGTTCCACGTTGCCATCGTGATCGCCCGGATCGGATCCAGGCCCGCGGCAATGACGGTGCGCAGGATGTCGTCGACGTGTCCGTTGTGAAAGAGATCGTGGGCGTCGCGGTCATCCGAGGCGAAGCAGCAGCGCCGCCACGTCGCGTCGTCGACGATCGGCAACAGGTCAAGCACGTTCTTCTCTGACGACCCCTGCCGGAGCATCAGCATCATCCCGGCGGCGAGCTTGTCGCGTCCCTCGTCAGCTTCGGTGGTCTCATGGTCGGAGCCAGGACCTGCCCCGCGATACGCCTGGACTGCCGGACCGCGCAGGCTCGGGCCATGCCCATCTCGTGGAACGTCACGGGCAGCGTGGAGCTTGTCGTATACCTCGCGCTCGCCGTTGAGGACGGCGGGGAAGTTCATCATCTCGCCCAGACCCGCGCACTCGGGCCACGTGAGCATCTGGGTGATGTCGTCCACCGTGAACGTGGAGCCCGGACTCTCGAGCGGACTGGCGGGCACGCATGATGGCGCGGTCCAGTGGATGGATAATGGAACGCCCTGTGCCGCGTGGCGCATCTCGTCCACCCCGCGAAGCCCGGCAACGTTGGCGATCTCATGCGGGTCGGCAATCACCGCACCCGTCCCGTGGGGCACGACTGCCCGTGCGAACTCGGTCACCCACAGCATCGTGCTCTCGATGTGCATGTGGGCGTCGATGAACGACGGCGCGATGATGGTCCCGGTGGCGTCGACGCGCTCGCGTGCCTCGCTGTATGACCCGACGCCGGCAATCCTTTCATCGCAGATCGCGACGTCGGCGCTCACCAGTTGCTGGGTGAAGACGTTGAGCACCTGGCCCCCGGTGAGCACCGTGTCGGCCGGCTCCTGACCCTGTGCGACACGCACCCGCCGTTGCCATCGCTCATACGAACGATCGTCGACCATGCTCTCGTCCTCCCGCTCTGGTGTTGCGTCAGCCGAGTTCCCTTTCGATCATTGTGACAAGGTCCTCGATCTCAGGCAATCGCTTCCGTACGAAGCCCGGTATGTCCGCTGCTCGGTGGAACGGCATCTCCACCGTCTCCACCACGGTGACCCCTTCGATCTCCTCATCCCACATCGCGTTCTGGTGTGCTTCCAGATAGCCCCTCGCGATGCGGGGAATCTGGATGCGGGCGAGTCGTGCGCGCGATTGCCGCCGCCAGGGCGAGTCCTCTTCGGCATAGAGGCCCGGTGACGACGCACGCATCTCGATCTCGTATCCATCCCGGCCGATGCGCACGTCAACCCGGCCGATCTCATCGTCGACCGCGATCGACCACCGGTTCGATTCGTCAATGGTGCCGTAGGCCCAGAACCCGTCTTCGCGCAGGGCCTGCCGGACGGGTTCCAGCGTTCTCTGATCCTCTTCCAGTCGGTCGGGCTCGGGTGATTCCGGAATGTGGGCGCGATCGTAGTCGGACACGAGCGAGTTTCTCCTGGGAACTGGATGCAGCCACCGTGCTGGCGCTCCTGGAATCGGAATGCTGTCGCATAGTGTGCCGCACGAGGCCCCGAGATGCGACACACGATTGTTCCCGTTGACATGTGCGCTATGGTGCGCTTATGTACAAGTGGAGTCCAGAGAGATCAGCCACTGTAGCGCCAGGGCAACCGGCGCGACCTGCGTGTCGTTTCGCGGCGATTCCCGACGGGCAGTGGCGCGAACGCGGGATGGTCATGCGAGACAGGTAGTCATCGCTCCGGCCATTGCCGCGCCACGAGGAGGTTCCCGGACATGGTCGACACGCGTTTTCAGCAACTCGTCGATGAGCTCCGCTCCGGATCGATGGATCGGCGTAGCTTCGTGGTTCGCGCCGTCGCGCTCGGCGCGTCGGCCGTTGCCATCCAGGCGGCGATCGGAGGTGGCGCCCTGGCGCGGCAGACGTCACCAGCGGCCGGTGGAGAGCTCTCCCCGGACATGTTCGGGGTAGAGGGTGTCGAGCACATCACCGACACCAGCAAGGGCACGATCAACATCTACTCCTCGTGGCCGATGACCGGCGCCTCGGAGCAGATCGGCGGCGATTCGGCGGACGCGGTTCGCTTCGCCATCGAGATCTATGGCGGCGCGGCGGGTGGCTTCGCCATCAACTACGAGGCGCTCGACGACGGCATCGCCGCCAACAACGGTGCCTGGGATGCTGCCAAGGAGACCGAGAACGCGACCATGGCGGTCAACGATCCCGACTGCATGGTCTATATCGCCACCTACAACTCCGGTGCGGCCGAAGCGTCGATTCCCGTCACGAACGAGGCCGGGCTGGCGATGATCTCGCCGTCCAACACCGCGGTCGCATTGACGAAGGACAGCCCCACGAACCCGGAGGGCTATCCGGATGTCCTCTATCCGACCGGCAAGCGCAACTACATGCGGGTCTGCCCCTCTGATGACGTCGAGGGGAGCGCAGGGGCCAACTTCGCCTGGAACGGCCTCGGGTCACGGCGTGCCTACGTGCTGCACGACAATCAGACCTACGGCCTTGGTGTCGCGCAGGTGTTCCGCGACACCTTTGAGTCGCTCGGCGGGGAGGTGCTCGGGTTCGAGGCGTTCGATGCCAACGCCCCCGAGTACCAGGCGCTCATGACCAAGATCGCGTCCATGCAGCCCGACATCATCTATCTCGGGGCGATCGTCAACCTGAACTCATCGAAGCTCCTGCAGGACATGAGGATCCAGATGCCGGCCGACCAGGTCGCGTTCATGGGACCCAGCGGCCTGATCAACCAGGCGTTCATCGACGGCGCCGGTGGCGCGGCCGAGGGCGCCTACATCACCTTCGGCGGTCTGCCCCCCGACGAGCTCGCCAATCGCGGCGGAGCCGGGGCGGCATGGTACGAGAGGATGGTCGAGCGGCTCGGCCGCGATCCGGACTCCTATGCGATCTATTCATTCGACTGTGCCATCTGTGCGCTGCAGGCGATCGACGTCGTCGGCGAGAAGGACCGCGCCGCGATCCTCGACACGATGTTCGCCACCAGGGATTTCCGTGGTCTCCTCGGCACGTGGAGCTTCGACGAGAACGGCGATACCAGCCTCGGAACGATCTCGCTGAACCAGGTGCTGGATGGCGATATCACCTTCCAGGAGATCATCGAGCCACCGGCCAGCTAGGACCGGACCGGGATCGGACCAGAGCCGGGAGGGCGGCACCGGATTCAGTCTTCTCTCGGTGCCGCTCGTCTGCGCCGGCGTCACGAACGCAGGTTGCCGAACGCCGTGGCGGCACACTGATTTGTTGGGCGAGCATGGGCTCCGAACGTGGACCTCTTGTTGACTTTCGGGGCAGCGGCGATTATTTTTCACTCGAATATCAACGCAATGCAGAAAAGTTGGCGATGCACCCCACACGGCGGGGACGGAGCGCTGACCGAAGATCTTTCGCACGTAGTGATCCGGCTATCCAGGGAGGAACCCTGGCGGATACGTGGGTCCGATGGTGATCGGGCTGAGGAGGTTGTCACGTCATGTTCGACGCAAGGTATCAGGCGTTGGTCGACAGACTTCGCGATGGCGAGATCGACCGACGCACATTCATGGTCCGCGCCGCCGCCCTCGGCGTGTCGGCATTCGTAGCGCAGGGGACGATCCTGAGCGTCGCGGGCGCGCAGGATGCCTCCCCGGAAGCCGGCAGTGGCGAGCTGACGCCAGAGAATCTCGGCGTCGCGGGTGTCGAGCACATCACCGACACCAGCAAGGGCACGATCAACATCTACTCCTCGTGGCCGATGACCGGCGCCTCGGAGCAGATCGGTGGTGACTCCGCCGCCGCCGTGCAGTTCGCGTTCGATATCTTCGGCAACGCCGCTGGTGGCTTCGCCATCAACTACGAGGCGCTCGACGACGGCATCGCCGCCAACAACGGTGCCTGGGATGCTGCCAAGGAAACCGAGAACGCGACCATGGCGGTCAACGATCCCGACTGCATGGTCTACATCGCGACGTACAACTCGGGGGCCGCCGAGGCTGCCATTCCGGTGACCAACGAGGCCGGGCTGGCGATGATCTCGCCGGCGAACACGGCCGTAGCGCTGACCAAGGAGAGCCCGGCCAACCCCGAAGGCTACCCTGACGTGCTGTATCCGACCGGCAAGCGCAACTACATGCGCCTGGTGCCGGCGGATGATATCCAGGGCGGCGCTTCCGCCAACTTCGCGTTCAATTCGCTCGGCGCGCAGAAGGCCTACGTCCTCCACGATAACCAGACCTACGGTCTCGGCGTGGCGACCGTCTTCCGCGACACCTTCGAGTCGCTCGGCGGGGAGATCCTCGGGTTCGAGGCGTTCGATCCCAACGCCCCCGAGTACCAGGCGCTCATGACCAAGATCGCCTCCGAGGGACCTGAGATCATCTACCTCGGCGCGATCGTCAACCTCAACGCCTCGAAGCTGCTGCAGGACCTCCGCGTCCAGATGCCGGCCGACCAGGTCGCGTTCATGGGACCGGACGGTCTCGTCAACCAGGCGTTCATCGACGGCGCCGGTGGCGCGGCCGAGGGCGCCTACATCACCTTCGGCGGCCTGCCCCCCGATGAGCTCGAGCGCATGGGTGGCCTCGCGAAGGCGTGGTACGACGGCATGGTCGAGCGTGTCGGCCACGTGCCCGACGCGTACTCGGTCTACTCGTTCGAGTGCGGCATCTGCGCCGCCCAGGCGATCGACGTCGTCGGCGAGAAGGATCGCGCCGCGATCCTCGACACGATGTTCGCCACCAGGGACTTCCGCGGCCTGATCGGTACGTGGAGTTTCAGCGAGACCGGTGACACCACAGCCACCACGATCTCGCTCAATCAGGTCCAGGATGGCCAGATCACCTTCCAGGAGGTCATCGCGCCACCCGAAGGCTAGGCTCGAGTCTGGGCGGGTCGGAGTCACTCCGACCCGCCCTTCCTGTTGTCGCCGGTAATGAGCCGGTGGGGTGAGGTGTCTGACCGGTTAGGCACGTCCGAACCGGATGGGAAACGGTGATCCTCAGTGAACTGGACGCTTTTCTTTCAAGTACTGATCATCGGTCTGGCAACGGGCTCGCTCGTCGCCCTGATCGCGCTCGGGTACACGCTTGTCTACGGCATCATCGAGTTGATCAACTTCGCCCACGGCGAGGTGTTCATGATGGGTGCCTTCTTTACTGCCACCTTGATTACGCTCACGGGTGTGACTGACCAAAGTTCTACGACACTCATCATCGCCGTGATGTTGCTCGGCCTGTTCTCCGCCATGGCGTTCAGCGCGGCACTGAATACGGGTATCGACTGGGTCGCCTATCGTCGCCTGCGCAACGCCCCGCGTCTGGCGCCGCTGATCGCGGCGATCGGTGTCAGCTTCATCCTGCAGAATATCGGCATCTACTGGAAGGGCTCCAACCCCGTCACGGCGCCATCGCTGATCCCCTTCGAGTACCGGACCTACAACGTGCTCAAGGAGTGGCCGATCCTCCGTGACATCTTCGAGGATTCGACCCTGCGCTTCGGCCTGATGGACCTCCTGGTGATGGGGGTCACCATCCCGCTGCTGATCGGACTCTCCTGGTTCGTCTATCGCACCCGTCTTGGCACGGCCATGCGTGCCACCGCCCAGGATCGTGAGGCCGCTGCCCTCATGGGCATCGACATCAACCGCACGATCGGCATCGCCTTCGTGCTCGGTGGTGCCCTCGCAGGTGCAGCGGGCATGATCGCCCTCCTGTACAACAACTCCGCCCGCTTCAACATGGGGTTCCAGTATGGTCTCTATGCCTTCACCGCGGCCGTGCTCGGCGGCATCGGCAACCTCGCCGGAGCGGTCGTGGGTGGGTTCGCGATCGGGCTGATCTGGGCCTTTTCCGACGGATTCATGGGTACCGTCGTCGATGGGTGGGGCGCCCAGTGGACGAATACCGTCGTCTTTTCGATCCTGATCCTCGTCCTCGTCTTCAAGCCATCCGGCATCTTCGGCGAGCACACGACCGAGAAGGTCTAGCTACGGAAAGGACTTGCCGACATGGCAGCAACTGCATCAACGGCACCGTCTGTGGCTGATCGCGCCGATCGTTGGTTCGCCCAGCGCAAGGCGGATGACCAGAGGCGGCTGAAATGGGTGCTGGTCGTCGCCGCGATCACGGCCATCTATCCCTTCATCGACTCCGCGCTCGGTATCGGCCGCCTCGGCACCCTCATCCCGATGTTCGTGTTCGTCATCCTCGCGATGGGACTCAACATCGTGGTGGGTTATGCCGGCCTGCTGGACATCGGCTACGTGGCCTTCTTCGTGATCGGTGCCTACGGCAACGCATTCCTGACCTCTCCGAATTCGGTCTTCGTCCAGAAGGGATGGGTGCCTGAGTGGCTCCAGGCATTCTGGCCGGCCATGGCGGTCTCCTGGATCCTGGCCGCCATCTCGGGCGTCATCATCGGCGCGCCCACCCTGCGACTGCGCGGTGACTACCTGGCGATCGTGACGCTCGGGTTCGGCGAGATCGTGCCGGACTTCTACACCAACGCCGAGTCGATCACCCGCGGTCCCCGCGGCATCGGGCAGATCGCCAAGCCGGCGACCATCCCCGGCGAGATCGATTTCACGATTCCCCTGGTCGACTGGCACGTGAACATTCCGTTGCCCTGGGACGCCATCTCCTTCACCACGGTCGACCAGCGGAACTGGTTCTGGCTCATCCTGCTCGTGATGCTCTTCTCGCTGTTCATGATCACCCGCCTTCACGATTCCCGGCTCGGGCGAGCGTGGCAGGCGATCCGCGAGGACGAGGTCGCGGCGGCCAGCATGGGGGTCAATCTGGTTCGGACGAAGCTGTGGGCCTTCGCCCTCGGCGCATCCTTCTCCGGATTCGCGGGCGCCGTGTATTCGGGCTACGTTCGCGTGGTCTACCCGGACCAGTTCCAGTTCAGCATCTCGGTCATCATCCTCTGTATGGTGATCCTCGGCGGTCTTGGAAATGTCTACGGCGTCATCGCGGGCGCCATGATCATCGGCGCGTTCGACCGCATCCTCGCCGAGGAACTCAGCAAGCCGCTCAACTGGATCGGCGAGCAGATCGGTTGGGATGCCCTCGCCAACCACAACGTCACATCGGACCGGTTCCTGATCTTCGGTGTCGCGCTGGTGCTCCTGATGCTCCTGCGGCCCGGCGGTCTCTTCCCGCAGCGCGCTCGCGCCGCCGAGATGGCCCCCGAGAGCGAAGACATCACCGCCCAGGAACAGGAAGACCTCGCCGACGTGAGCGGTCGGGTCTAGCTGGAGCAGTGCACACGATGGTTACCCAGACAGCACAACCCACCGCTGCCAGCCAGACGGCAGGCAGTGGCACACCGATTCTCGAAACACGCTCCATCACGCAGCGGTTCGGCGGTCTCGTCGCGGTCGACTCGGTCTCGATCACCATCCCACGCGGCTCGATCTCGAGCGTGATCGGGCCCAACGGTGCCGGGAAGACGACGCTGTTCAACATCATCGCCGGCATCTACCGTCCGACCGAAGGCGAGGTGATCTTCGACGGCGAGGTGATCATGCGTTCGGGGGGAGGGTCTCGCAAGTGGAAGCGCCCCGACCAGGTGATGGAGCTCGGCATCGCGCGGACGTTCCAGAACATCCGGCTGTTCGCCAACATGTCCGCGCTCGACAACGTCCTGATCGGCATGCACTCGCGCATGAAGGCGACTCCGCTGGGCGCGATCCTGCGCACACCGTCCGTCCGCCAGGAGGAGCGGGAAGCGCGTATCCGCGGGCTCGGCCTGCTGGATTACGTCGGTCTCGGCCGCCACTCCGAGGCGATCGCGAAGAACCTCAGCTACGGTGACCAGCGACGTCTCGAGATCGCGCGTGCCCTCGCGAGCGATCCCAAGCTGCTGCTGCTCGACGAGCCGACCGCCGGCATGAACCCGCAGGAGACGGCGGGCATGACACGGTTCTTCGACCAGATTCGCCGCGATCTCGACCTCACGGTGCTGCTCATCGAGCATGACATGAAGGTCGTGATGGGCATTTCCGATCACATCACCGTGCTCGACCACGGCCAGAAGATCGCGGAAGGGACACCGGAGCAGGTCCGGACGAACGAGAAGGTCATCGAGGCCTACCTCGGCAAGGACGCCGAGGCGACCGCCGAGCAGCTGGTCCGGCGTCAGGAAGAGAACACCGCCGAGCGAGCCGCTGCCACCGGAGCTGCCAACCCATGACCACCCCGATCCTCGAACTCGACAACGTTCACACCTATTACGGGCACATCCACGCCCTCAAGGGGGTCTCCCTCTACGTCAACGAAGGGGAGATCGTCACGCTGATCGGCTCCAACGGCGCCGGCAAGAGCACCACCCTCAAGACGATCTCGGGGTTGCTCACCCCGCGCGAGGGGGCGGTGCGCTACCAGGGCAACGTCATCAGCGGCCGCAAGGCCCACGAGGTCGCAGAGCTCGGGATCGCCCAGTCGCCCGAGGGGCGGCGCATCTTCCCGCGCATGTCGGTACTCGAGAATCTCAAGATGGGCGCCTTCGTCCACCGCACGGTGCGCGATGAGGACCTCACCCGGGTGTTCGACCTCTTCCCCCGCCTGAAGGAGCGCATAACGCAAAAGGCGGGCACGCTCTCCGGCGGTGAGCAGCAGATGCTGGCCATCGGTCGCGCGCTCATGGCCCACCCCAAGGTGCTGCTCCTGGACGAGCCGTCCATGGGGCTCGCGCCGATCCTGGTCGAACAGATCTTCCGGGTCGTGCAGGACATCAATGCCCAGGGCACCACGGTACTGCTTGTCGAGCAGAACGCGCTCATGGCGCTCGCGGTAGCGCATCGCGGGTATGTGCTGCAGACGGGTGAGATCGTGCTCACGGACGATGCCCACACGCTCATGCGCCATGAGGGCGTACGGAAGGCCTACCTCGGCGAGGAGTAGGACGTCAGCCATTCGCGCCCAGCAGGGAGCTCGCTCGGCGCGCCTTGCGCAGCGTGTCGTGTACTCGGTGAGGGGCATGGAGGCTCGGCACGATCCACCGAGCCTTCTGTTCGTGATGGACGAGGTGTGGCGCGACTGGATGGGAAGTCGCAGCCATCCCGCCGCGGGACACATCGCCATTTCGTGTCGGTACAGGGGCGCCCGAGTGTCCCGATCCGGTAGCAGTCGTCGACCCGCTCCCCGTGCGGCCAGGATGTTCTCCGTCTCGCCATCCTGGCCCGGTGGAGACACCATGCCGCCAGGGTTCACGCGGTCCCAGTGAGCGATCCATGATCTTGTGCGGTCACTCCATCGCCACGATCTGGCGATGGAGTGACCGCCTGCTCCTGCATACGAAGCGAGGTGCGGGTAACGGGCGTCGAGTTGCGCTGGGCTCTGCCGTGGTGTCGATGGCGACGAATCGGTGCGTCTGCGATCACATGGGCGCCGATGAGACGGACGCGCCCTCGGCCCGCCAGGCGCGAAGCGTCCGAAGCCCGCTCCAGACCATCAGGATCAGCACCGGCCCGATCATGATCGCAACATTGCAGGCGACGCGCTCCAGCCACTCTGCATCTGTCCAGTTCTGGATCCATGCCGAGTAGATGTAAGAGGCGAGCATTCCCGTCGAGAGCACGACCGCCCGGACGAAGGGCATGCCCAGCGGGAGCACCAGCGACAGCGCCACGATCCAGATCGCATACCAAGGTCGCACGTTCGACGTCGCCAGGAGCAGGAACCAGAAGAGCTGCTCGAAGGCGATGCGCGGTAGCCAATCCGGGTTGCGCCATGCCAGCACGGCGCCGAGGAAGGTGATCATCACGATCATCGCCGAGCTGAATCCGTCGAACAGGCCGCTCACGTCGAGTCCCCATCCCCACTCGCGATTCATGACGTCGAGCAGCAGCACTGGGGAAGTGACCCACACGCCACGCTGGGACTCCACGGCATCGATCGTTCCCCGGAGGTCGTAGAAGGGGACGAACGAGATCCAGAGCAGACCCAGAGACAGGATGGCGGTCTGGACCGCTACCTCCAGCAGGCGCCTGGTCCAGCCCACGCGCATGACGATGGCGATCGCCGCTGCCGGGATGATCATCACCGCCACGATCTTGAGCAGCGCCGCCGCTCCGAGCAGTGGCAGGACCCACCCATACAGACCCCGGTACCAGCACAGCACGGCCGCTACGATGAGCAGCATCAGGAGAATGTCATTGTGGCTGTTCGCGATTCCTTCCCACAGAACGATCGGACACCAGAGCCAGGCGACGGTGGCGGCGACTGCGTCGCGAGGCTGGACGATCATGCCGATGTGGTAGATCAACACGCCGACGGCGGCCGTGCCGGCCACCATGATGAGCTTGAAGATCATCACCGCGGTTTCGATCTGATCCGAATCGAGCGCCGTCGCGGGTGCGGCGATCACGTTCCAGAGCGGTCCGTACGGCGACGTGTTGTCGGCCCATTCTGCCGAGGCGTAGTGCACGTATGGGTCCGTATCCCAGAACTGCTGGGGCATCACGGTCGTGGGATTGAGCCCGTAGTCGGAGAAGAGATGCGACCTTGCCGCGTAGATGTACACGTCGATCGCGGTGGCCGGGTAGACCAGCAGGAATGCGAGAAAGACCATCATGGTGACGCCAGCCACCGGAAGCCAGACCTGTCCCAGGGTGATCCCACGGAGGGCCCTGACCGACCAGAGCCATGCTCCCGTCAGCATCGCGACCGCCGCGGTGAAGACGAGGAACCCGGTGACCTCGCCCTCCGATATCTTCCACAGGTCGACAAGCGCGCGGGAGTAGTCGAGGAAGGAGAACTGCCACACCAGAAGCAGGCCTGCAACAACCGTTCCGAAACCAGCCAGCCACCTCTCGGGATGCGCCGGTGCCAATTCGCCTGCTTGGATGTCCGGCTCGGGTGATTGGGTTCGATGCGTCACGGTTCGGTTCGCTCCATCATTGGCCGGATGCTAGGCTGGAGTCTACAGCGATCGCGGCACACTGGCCGACACGGGTTTGTGCCGGTCCCCATGCATGCGGCATACTGCCCCCATGCCTCGAGACCCATTGCAGCGTTCGAGACTGGCCCGACCCTGGGTGCGTTGAGGCATTCCACACAGACGCAGGAGCTGATTTACGACATGGTTATGAGCCAACCGGCCTACACGGTGAAGTTGCCAGAGCGCATCTCACGCCTGAACGACATTGCATACAATCTCTGGTGGACGTGGAGCAATCCGGCACGGTTGCTGTTCAAGGAGCTGCATCCCGTCCTCTGGGACGTAGTGGAGCACAATCCCGTCCTGCTGCTCCACCGCATCGAGCACCAACGCCTGGAAGCCGCCGCGAACGATCCCGGCTTCCTGCATCGGTACGACCGGGTCGTCGCTGCGTACGATCGCATGCTGGGTGAGGATCCGTCCACTACCTGGATCGGCAGGAACCGTCCCGACCTTGTGGACAAGCCAGTCGCCTATTTTTCCGCCGAGTTTGGCCTCCATCGGGCGCTTCCGATCTACTCCGGTGGACTCGGCGTGCTCGCCGGCGATCACGTCAAGGAAGCCAGCGACATGGGAATCCCGCTGGTTGGCGTGTCGCTGCTTTATCGGCAGGGCTACCTTCGCCAGCGCATCGACCACGGCGGCTGGCAGCACGATGTTCCCGCCGAGCTCGATCCTCATGCCGAGCCGACGACACAGGTCCTGAACAACGACGGCACGCCGCTCCTCATCGAGCTCGGTCTGCCCGATGCCTCCGGTCCGCTTCGCCTCGCAGTCTGGCGGGTGCTGGTCGGTCGCGTGCCGATCTACCTCCTGGATTCGGACGTCGATGGGAACCCGGACTGGACCCGGCAGCTCTCGTCTCGCCTGTACGGTGGCGATCGCGAGCATCGCCTGCGCCAGGAAATCATCCTCGGTATCGGCGGAGTGCGCCTGCTGCGCGCGCTCGGAGTGAACCCGGTCTACTGGCACGCGAACGAGGGGCACGCGGCCCTCCACATGGTGGAGCGGGTGCGCGAATACGTCCAGCAGGGCATGTCCACTCAGGACGCCATCGACACGGTGCGCCGTACGACCGTCTTCACGACGCACACTCCGGTCCCGGCCGGCCATGACATCTTCCCGGACGAGATGATCGACCGGTACTTCAGCGGGTACTGGGAAGGGCTCGGCGTCGATCGCGAGGGATTCCACGCGCTCGGCCGCGTCGAGAATGAGTCCGGCTTCAACTTCACGGCCCTCTCGATGCGACTCGCCGCCCATATCAACGGCGTGAGCGAAAAGCACGGTGAGGTCTCCCGGGAGATGTGGGCCCACCTCTGGTCCGTGGCCGAGGAGCGGGACGTCCCGATCCAGGCGATCACCAACGGTGTGCACATGCGTACCTGGATCTCCTCCATTCTGCGACCGCTCTACGACAGCTACCTGCCGGCGACATGGCGTGATCAGCAGGAGAACCCTCTGGTGTGGGAGACCATCCAGAACATCCCCGACGGCGCTTTCTGGGAGGCTCATCAGCGTGCCAAGCAGGCCCTCATCGACGAGATCGACGAGCGCGCACGCCGTCGCTACGCCGAGGGGCAGTTCGACGCCTGGCAGGTGTTGTCCTCCGGCGCGTTCCAGAACGCCAACGTGCTCACGATCGGATTCGCGCGGCGGTTCGCCACCTACAAGCGTGCCACGCTGATCTTTCGCGACATGGATCGCCTCGCGCGCATCCTCACCAACCCGGACAACCCGGTGCAGATCATTTTCGCGGGCAAGGCACACCCGGCCGATGAGGGTGGCAAGCGGCTTATCCAGGAGATCTACACGAAGGCACGCGATCCGCGCTTCGCCGGACGGATCGCCTTCGCCGAGGATTACGAGATGGGGCTCGCCAGCCTCCTCGTGGCTGGCGTCGATGTCTGGCTGAACAACCCCAGGTATCCGCTGGAAGCGTCGGGAACCAGTGGCATGAAGGCTGGCGCCAACGGCGTGCTCAACTGCAGCATCCTCGATGGCTGGTGGATCGAGGGATTCGTGCCGGACGAGAGCAATGGCTGGGGTATTCCGCCGAGCGAGCTCGACGGCGATGCACAGGACGAAGCCGAGGCCAACGCGATCTACGAGACGCTCGAGCAGAAGGTCGTGCCCCTCTACTACAAGCGCGACGCCGATGGCCTGCCACGAGAATGGATTGCCCGCTCGAAGAACGCGATCTGCACCATCGCGCCGAGGTTCTCGACGCGCCGGATGTTGATCGACTACGTGAACAAGCTCTACAGCGCGGCCGCGGCGGGGGAGAGCACATCCATGGTGCCGGAAATCCTCGTTTCTGCAGGCGACTGATCGCTGCGTCGCGCGACGCATCGAGTCAGCGCTCGGACCGTGACGGATTGACTCGGAACAAGGACGGCCCCGCAACCGTTGCGGGGCGGTTGGGTTGCATGGTCACTTCGGAAAGGACGCGACCTACCGGTCGATGGCCGCGATCAATGGGAGCGCATCCGGGCGGAGCGGCGAGCGCTGCGGGGGCAGCAGCTCGATGGTTTCGAAGGTGACAATCGCCTCGTAGAGGGCTCGCTCGCGGTCGGTGTGGCGATCGTGGTGGTCGAGCCAGCTGCGCACCGCTCGTCTGCCGTGGCGCGTGCTCCAGGAACGTCGCTCGTTCCAGATCAGGACGACGAGCGACACCACGGTGAGGGCGACGGAGGCTCCGAGGGCGGGGCCCGATTCCCCGACCACCGATATGACGAACCCGATCAGGCCCAGGATCGTTCCGGCCGCCGCGATCCAGCGGACGCGGAGTGTGTGGATGGGAGATCGCGGGTAGTACAGTCCAAGATTCGCGAGCTCGTCCTCGATGCGGTGGCGTAGCGTGCCCGCTGCCTTCAGGGCATGCGCCAGACGGGCAAGGGTCGGCTCGTTCCCCCGCGCGATGATCGCATCGATCGTGGAGCGGAGCAGCGAATCCCACCGCACGTCCGCTTGGCCCCCTGTATGGGAGATGTGCCCCCTGTCGTCAACGTGCAGCGCACCTCGATCGAGGGCGTCCATCACGACGCCGGAGATGACGGCGTCGTCGACCCGCCCCCGCGCGACGGCCGCGGCCGTCGCGCCGTTGAGGATAACCTGCGCATTGCGGCCGGTGCCGCGCCACGTGATCCACCAGGAAACCAGCGCCGCCCCGGCGACGATCGCTGTAAGGCCGACGATCCCGGCCGCACCGAGCGGTGAAAGCAGCTCCTGCAGCCCACGCTCCAGGTTGGTCGGCGGCGGATCGGGTGTAGGTTCGAACAGCTGGGTCCACTCGACCCATGTCGCCCCCTCGATGATGGCGTCGCCGAGCCGGTCCTCATCGAGAAGGATGCGCATTTGCACGTTCGCGATGTAGTCGAGTCGCTCCGGCGTGATGCCGCCCTTCGGGTAGAAGTTGGGACCGGTCACGAATGCGACTTCGGTCTGGGTGTGGTCCGATTCCGGAACGATCACCGCCATCAGCAGGCCGTCGCCGGCCCCTTCGGTCGACTCGACCGGGTTTTCGGCGAACTGCTGCTCGGCGATCTGGTCAGCGGGAAGGGTGGTGTCCAGCTCCTCCCGGCTGACGACCCAGATGGACCACGGAATCCCGAACCCGCGTGTCTCGTAGACGACATGCTCGATGGCCTCCCGATCCTCCCGCGAGACCAGGCTCTGCGGGACCACCGTGAGCATGTCGGTCGTCGTATCGACGCGAGAGAAAATGTCCCAGCCATCACGCTCGGTGGTCGCGACATCGTAGAGCCGCACGGCACCGAACAGCGCGGCGGCGAGCAGTACCAGGGCCAGAATGGTGAGGCTGACCTTCGGTGGCATCACGGGGTTCCAGACCGAATGGGACGATTGATCGAGGGATCGGTGCTGCCGTCGTCTTCCTGCACTGTCGGACGAGGCTGGATGGCCTTCCCCGGCACGGGGGCAACCGACACGCCCGGGATGACGTTCCACAGCGCGACCGCGCCGTGGTCGGCGAGCAGCTGCCAGATTATCTGGAAGCCGAATCCGCAGAGGATCGTGACGCCAAGGACCAGCGGCAGATGGTACCGGTAGAAGTCGACCTTCATCCCGACGATGATTGCTCCGACCTGACCGGCGAGCAGGAACGCTGCCAGGGCAGTGCCCGACGTGAGGCCTCGCTGCCATACCAGCCAGACGAGTACCCCCGCGCCGATGATGGCCAGCGGGATCTCGAAGCCCCACACGCTGGCGTCGATGCCGACCAGACCCAGCACGGACTCGCTCAGGTTGCCAGAGGTGCTGAACTGCCAGGTCAGCCGGTCATAGACGCGAAGCAGCGCCTCACCAGGGTTGGCGATCTCGATGTTCGGCCAGGCGGCTGCCTGCTCCCGCATCTCCTGGGTACGAAGCTGGAACAGGTTCCAGGTCCGCTCGATGGGCCGCGGCCACAGGTAGGGATAGCTGACGACGAAGGTGACGGCGGCAATCACCGGCTGCACGAACAGCAAGGGCCCCAGCGCATACGCCTTGTCGCGATCGACCAGGCCGCGTCGGGCCAGCACCACCAGTCCAACGCCATAGACTGCCAGTGGCAGGCTCAGCAGCAGTGGTGAGAGCTTCGTCGCGCCGCCGAGGCCCAGCAGGATCCCGAGCAGCAGCGCCTTGCCTCGTGACGGCCGTTCCGCGAGTCGAATGATGGTCAGGAGCGCCGATGCGACGATCAGGATCAGCAGCTGGTCCGACAATGCCTGGCTTGCGATCCAGATGTGGAGCGGGTGGAGCGCCAGCAGAAGTCCGGTCGCGGTAGCCGCCACCGTGCCGGCGAGTGTCGCTGCGATGAGGTATGCCAGCACGACGGTGATCGCGCCGACCACTGCGTTGGTGCGCCGACCCGCATCGAGATCGGCGGGATCGGGCATCGCGCCGCTGATCGTGTTCCACTCGACGCCGTAGGTGAAGTCCCAGACGCCGTTGGTTGCCGTATCCCGGCCCTGCAGCAGGAGACCGAGCCCCATCAGGTAGCTGCCGAGCGGTGGTTGCCCTCGGGTGAGGTACTGGTCCTCCCAGGTCGGACCGAAGGGGTCGGCGAGATCCGTGAAGTAGTGCGCGCGGTTCAGCCAGCGTGTTTCGTCCGGATGGAACTCCGTGACGTCGACATGCGCCAGGTTGACGGTGAGCGACAGCAGGAAGAGCAGCACCGGGAACAGCACGCGCGGCCGCACGAGCAGGCGTCGACCGGAGCCGTGGCGCCGGCCGATCGCCCAGATGTCATCGCCCGGCCGCAGCATGAGTGGCGCGCTCACGACGCGCCTCCCGGTGCGAGTGCCTGCCGTCGGAGTGGATCGCGCCTGACCCATCCGGCGGCCATGCTCGCGAGCAGGATGAGGGTCGAAACCACCCCCACCTCGCTTCGGGACCAGACCGATGCCGCTCCGATGGCGAGCGTCGCGACCGGCGCTCCCCAGATGGAGACCATCCGCGCCCAGTGCGGCATGCGACTCGCAGATACTCCGTTGGGATTCCACGTCGCTGCGGTGGCGGTCACGGCAGCCAGGGCCAGCAGCGGTCCTGCAATGCCGACCACGTTCCTCGTGAGCTCCTGGGCATCGGACAGCGGCGCGGCAGGAGCCGGGTCATAGATCGAGTGGTAGACGAGACGCCGGAGCGAGTAGAGGATTCCCTCGTACAGCTCACCATCCTGGACATAGGCGTCCAGCCACGCTTGCTCGATCTGGGCGGCCACCTGTTCGTCGATCCCGTAGTGTGGGAAGGCGCTGTTGCCCCACGACATGACCGTGAAGACGTTCTTGTCCTCGGTCGTATCGGCCACCACCATCATGACGAGCCCGTCGTCTGCGCCAGGCGACGTCTCGACGCCCCACTGGCGGCGGACGTCGGTCGCGAACGTGGTCGCCTCTTCCTCGCTCATGTCGCTGACCTGGACCAGGATCACCACGGGGATGCCGAATCTGTGGAGTCGCGCGGCATCGAGCTCGATCCGGGCCTCCTGATCGTTGGTGAGGAGGTTGGCCTGGTCGTACAGGTGTTTGGTCTCGATCGGACTTGCCGGTTCGCCGATCTGGCCCGGTACCGGACCGGGATCGGCGATATCCTCCGTCCCCTGGGAAGCCACCGATCCCGCCCAGGCGAACAGCATGGTGAGGGCTGCGGCGACGGCCAGGGCGATGTGTCGCGTGCTGGTGATGCAGGTGACTGGCCTGGTCATGTTCGCGTCACCTCGGTTCGGCGTCGCGGCAGCAAGCGTACCCTGTCGGGCGCTTCCGCGGGTCGGAGCCGGCGTGCCTGCCACGCATGGGAGATCGCCTGGGAGGCGATTCCCAGACCGCAACCCGCCAGGATCGCGATGCTCAACACGATCGGGAGGTAGTAGCGCTCGAAGTCCGTCCGCATCGCGAGGATGATCGTCACCACCTGCACGAGCAGCACCAGCGTCACGATGAGATGCCCGCTCTTGATCGGCATCTGGACCGCGAGCGAGATCAGGAGCACCGTCCCGATGATGGCGAGCACGACGTCGACAGGCGCGAGACGTTCCGCGAGGTCGGTCGCTCCGAGCTCTCCGACCATCCACTCGGCAGCACTCCAGCGGCCCGCGAGGCTGTCCCACGTCTTCTGGATCGCCTCGCCCGTGGTCTCGACGGCGAACCGCGGATACAGTCGTGCCTGGTTCTCCATCTCGTTCTGGCGGAATCCGAGCAGCAGCATGGTGCGCTCGATCGGGCTTTTCCAGAGGTACGGGTAGACCGCGACGAATGTTGCCCCCGCGATGGCCGGAGCCGCGATCAGCATCCAGGTCACGTGCTGGGTGCCCGGGATCACGGTATACCAGGGCTCTCCTGCGAGTCGATCGCGGCTGTTGCGGTAGATCGTCCAGCCCAGCAGCAGCACGCCGACCCCGGCGATCACGAAGCTCAGCGCTATCGGCGTGAGCTTGTTCGCGCCACCGACCCCGATCAGGATGCCGACCGCGAGGGCTCGGAACCAGCTCGGCCGTCGCATCAGCAGGATCAGCATGAGGACGAGGAGCGAGAGCGTGAGCGTCAGTGTCGTGTCGGCCAGCGCCAGGCGGTTGTGCCAGGACTGAAGCGGGTGGAAGGTGAGGATCAGTGCGCCAACGATGCCGCCGAAGGTGTTGCTCAGGAGTCGGATCGCGAAAAAGGTGACCACCACGGCCAGAGACCCGATGAACACGTTCGTCATGCGCCCGGTTCGCAGGTCCTCGGGCGTGGGGTACATGCCGTTGGCGACGTTCCACTCACCACCGCGCCGGTACTCCCAGGCACGATTGGTGTCGAGATCGCTTCCCTGGGCCAGCAGCCCGAGCCCCATGACGTACGATCCCATCGGGGGCTGTCCGCGTGTAAGGTACTGATCGTTCCAGGTTGGCCCGAAGGGGTCGAGCAGGTCCTCGAGGTAGTGCGCGCGGTTGAGCCAGCGGCTCTCGTCCGGGTGGAATGCCGTTGAGTCGACATCGTGCTCGAGGTGTGCGAACGCGACGATGAACAGCACAATGGCGACCAGAACGGGAACCGCCCGGCTCGTCCACGTGGGTCGGCGATATGCCTGGAACAACCCGGAGCTGGTCGGACCGTCGTCGGGAGGAGGCATGGATGGGTCGCGGTCGTGCGCCTGCATGTGCATCCTGGTACCGGCCGGGGCTGAAGAGCCTCCCGGAGATAGTTCGTCTCGTCGTGGCACGTCGCAACTGGCAAGCTGACACACCGTGACCTATTGTGCCACGATCGGGATGGACTCGTAACGTGGGCCGAGTGCAGCCCCATGGGTGGGATCGGTGTGCCGCCGCAGCGTTCGCGGCCGCAAGGAGGGTCGGATGTCGCAGCAGGAGTTTCACCGGATCGGATCAGTGCTCGTCGCCAACCGCGGGGAGATCGCCGTACGCGTCATTCGAGCCTGCCGCGAGCTCGGCATCAAGGCGATCGCCATCTATGGCGAGGGCGACGAGGACGCGCTGCACGTCCAGCTCGCTGACGAGTCCTGGCGAATCCCGGATGGGCCGGGGCTGCCCTACCTCCGGCACGACGCCATCGTCGCGCTCGCCCGGAGCGCCGGCGCGGATGCCGTCCACCCTGGATATGGATTCCTCGCCGAAAATGCTGTCTTCGCCGAGGCGGTCAACGCCGCCGGCCTGGCGTTCATCGGTCCGTCCCCGGAGAATATCCGCGCCATGGGCGACAAGGTCGCCGCCCGGAAGTTCGCGATTGATGCAGGTGTCAGTCCGGTCCCGGGCACGACAGCACCCGTTGGCTCGGTCGAGGAGGCGGCACGGGAGGCAGAGGTGATCGGCTATCCGGTTGCCGTGAAGGCGTCGGGCGGTGGCGGCGGACGCGGATTCCGGGTTGCCCGCTCGCGGGACGAGCTCGAGCGGGCATTCGAGGGGAGTCGCGGTGAGGCGGAGCGGTACTTCGCCAACCCCGACGTGTACCTCGAGCGCTATCTCGAGGAGCCTCGCCACATCGAGGTGCAGGTCTTCGGCGACTCCCACGGGAACGTCGTCGCCATCGGCGAGCGCGACTGCTCGGTCCAGCGCCGCCATCAGAAGCTGATCGAGGAGGCTCCCTCGCCGGCGGTCAGCCCGCAGCTCCGTCAGCGCTTCCTGGACGCCTCGGAGCGACTGGCAGCGTCGGTCGCCTACGTCGGCGCTGGTACCATCGAATACCTTCTCGATGCCGATGGCTCCTTCTACTTCCTCGAGATGAACACGCGCATCCAGGTGGAGCACACGGTTACCGAGATGATTACCGGGATCGACCTCGTCAAGGAGCAGATCCGGGTTGCTGAAGGTGCTCCTCTCAGCTTCGGGCCGGAGGTGCGCTTGTCGCACGGCTGGGCGATCGAATGCCGCATCAACGCCGAGGACGCAGGTCGCGATTTCGCCCCCACACCCGGAACCGTCTCCGCCTATCGCGAGCCGGCCGGCTTCGGGGTGCGGGTGGACAGTGCGATGACGTCGGGCGCCACCATCAATCCGGCGTACGACTCCCTCATCGCCAAGCTGATCACCTGGGGGAGGGATCGGGACGAGGCGATCGACCGCATGCTGCGCTGCCTGAGCGACTACGTCGTCGAGGGCGTGCCGACAACCATCCCGTTTCACCAGCGCGTGCTCGCCAGCGATGCGTTTCGGCGAAAGGGGGCGACCACGACGTTCGTCGCCGACCATCCGGAGCTGATCCCGGACCCCACTCCGGTCACCCAGCCCGGCAGCGAACCCGTAGAGGGCGGGGTCGCGGAGACACTCCTTGTCGAGGTGAACGGTCAGCGTTTCGACGTCGTCGTCCACGGGGGAAGTGCCCCGGCCCGGTCGACTCGACCGACGGGCCGCACCCGACCCAGGCGTGCGTCAGCTGGCGCGAACATGCCGGCCCGCAACGGTGGCGGCAACGATCTCGTAAGCCCCATCCAGGGGACCGCCATCCGCATTGCGGTCGAGGTGGGCAGTCGGGTCGAGGCGGGCGACCTCGTGTGCGTGGTCGAGGCGATGAAGATGGAGAACGAGCTGGTCGCCCACCAGGCGGGCACGGTCACGTCGCTCTCGATCGAGGTCGGCGATGGTGTGAAGGTGGGCGACGTGATCGCCACGATCGAGCCATAGTCTCGTACTGCGGATAACGTGCATACAGAGCGGCCCCCGGAGTTTGCACCGGGGGCCGCTCTGTATGCATGCCACATCCTTCCGAAGCCACCAGCTCCAGTGCATCTCGTCCCGGGCTGCTCGATGCTGTCAGATATGTACGTACACGAATATCGGCTTCGGGGTGGACATGGTGGGGTGCCATTGCGTATGCTGTGGATAACGGTGGGGAGAAGTGGGGATAAGTGGGTAGGGTTGTGGAAAACTCACCCGTCCCCGGTGACTTCTCCCGAGAATGCGCCCCGCAGCGCATCGCCCCGCTGAAGGCGATCCGGCATGTTCCTCGGGCGATTCGCCCACAACCTGGACACCAAGGGCAGGCTTGCCGTGCCAGCCCGGTTCCGCGCCTCTCTGGAAGAGGGGGTCGTGGTGACCCGGGGCATGGATCGCTGTGTCGCGGCCTATCCGATGCCGGTGTGGGAGGAACTCGCCGCGAAGATCGCCGCACTCCCCATGACCGACCCGAACGCCCGCCAGTTCCGCCGCATGGTGTTTGCCGAGGCAGCGAACCTCACGCTGGACGGCCAGGGGCGTATCATGTTGCCGGCGGAGCTTCGGGCCTATGCGGGCATTGAGCGTGAGGCGGTCGTCATCGGAGTCCACACATCCTTCGAGATCTGGTCGCCGTCGGAGTGGGAAAAGATGCAGACGCTCGTCGATGACGAGGGAGAGGCGATCGTGAGCCAGCTCGCGAACGTGCTCTGAGGACATGTGCGTTGTGCAGCGACGGATCCGTCCGAAATTCGTGTTCCGGACGGATCCGTCGCTGCAGGTCGACTGAGACAGAGGCCCGCGTCGGGGAGCAACGATGCGGGAGGGGGCCCTTGTGAAGAATCGAGCGGCAGGCGACACCAGCGCGGGGCCCGGGCATGTCCCGGTCCTGCTCGACGAGGCCATCTCGGCACTCAATGTCGAGCCGGGCGGCGTCTACCTGGACGGGACCTTTGGAGGTGGTGGACATTCCCGCCGTATCCTCGAGGCGAGTGCCCCCGATGGCCGACTCATCGCGGTCGACGCCGATCTCGCTGCCATCGAGCGAGCCAGGCAGCTGCGGGAGTCGCTCGAGCGACCCGCGCGGTTGACCGTGATCCACGCGAACCTTCGAGCACTCGATGCAGTGCTCCGTGAGGCGGGGGTGGAGAGGCTCGACGGCGGACTGCTCGATCTTGGGCTGTCTTCGTATCAGCTGGACACAGCCGAGCGCGGCTTCTCCTTTCGACATGACGCGCCGCTCGACATGCGATTCGACCAATCGACCGGGCCGAGCGCGGCGGAACTGCTGGACACGCTCCCGGAAGCGGAGATTGCCGATATCCTGTATCGCTATGGGGAAGAGAAACGCTCCCGCAGGATCGCGAGCGCGATCGTCGCGGCGCGGTCTTCCGGAGAGCCATGGACGACCGGTCGGCTCGCTGTGCTCGTGGAGCGTGTCGTGGGTCGCAGGCCGGGTGGTGCGATCCATCCGGCCACCCGCACCTTCCAGGCGCTGCGGATCGCGGTCAACGGCGAGCTGGATGCGATCGAGCCAGCGCTGAACGCCATCACTGACCGGCTGCGACCGGGTGGACGTCTGGTCGTGATCGCGTTCCATTCGCTCGAGGATCGGATCGTGAAGCGGTTCATCGCCGATGCGTCGCGAACCTGCGTGTGTCCGCCGGAGCAGCCGGTGTGTACCTGCGATGCTTCGCCGCGTCTGCGGCGCGTTGGCAAGCCGGTGCGGCCGTCCGATGCCGAGCTCGAGGCGAACGTGCGGAGTCGCAGTAGCATCATGCGGGTGGCGGAACGGCTATGATTCCGGCGGCGTTGAAACGGGTTCGGGGTAAGCTTGCCGCGTGTACGAACGGGTGGTTACCGGAAAGCGTGCGATCTGAATGTTGACGTATTCGTTGGAAGAGGTGCTGGCCGGTACCGGCGGGGCACTGCGGGGCGATCTGTCGCCCGGGTTCCGGTTCTCGGGGCTGGTGCGGGATTCCCGGGAGGCCAAACAGGACGCTCTTTACTGGGCCATCCAGGGGGAGCGGCTCGATGGTCATCAGTTCGTCCGGTCTGCCGCCGAGGCTGGGGCCGCGGCCGCCGTGGTGTCCAAAACGGACATGCTCGATGTGCCGGCATCGTTTCCGCTTATCGTCGTTGACGACACCATTGCGGCCCTCCAGCGGTTTGCTGCCTGGAAGCGCAACCGCATGTCTGCCGACGTGATCGGCATCACCGGGAGCGTCGGCAAGACGAGCGCGAAGGAGTCGATTGCGGCGGTGCTGGCCGAGCGCGGCACCGTGCATCGCAGCAAGGGCAGCTACAACAACGAGATCGGGCTGCCGCTCTCGATCCTCGAGGCGGACGATGATGTCGACATGCTCGTGCTCGAGATGGGCGGTGCCTATGCGTTCGGCGAGATCACCCAGCTGGCCCGGATTGCTCGACCCATCGTCGGTGTCGTCACGAACGTGTACCCCGTGCATATCGAGCGCATGGGAACAATCGAAGCCATCGCCGAAACAAAGGCGGAGCTCGTCGATGCCATCCCCGAGAACGGCATCGTGATCCTCAATGGCGACGACCGGCGGGTGCGCGCAATGGCCTCGCGCGCGAAGGGGCGCGTGATTACCTTCGGTCTCGGCCCCGACAACGACGTTCGGGCTACCGATGTCGAATCCAACGGATTGAAGGGAACATCCTTCTGGCTGCAGGTCAACGGACAGCGGCACCATGTCAAGGTGCCACTCGTCGGTGCCCATGGGGTGCAGATCGCGCTGGTCGCCATCGCTACTGGGCATGCCTACGGGATGCACATCGCCGAGATGCTGGTGGCCCTGCAGAGCCCCGGCGTGCAGGTGCGGCTCGTGTTCGAGCGCGGCCCCGGAGGCTCGCAGATCATCGACGATACCTACAACGCCAGCACCCCGTCGGTGCTGGCGGCACTCGACGTACTGCGGGATGTGCCCGCCGAGCGTCGCATCGCGGTCCTGGGGGAGATGCGTGAGCTGGGAGCGGTCAGCGACGATGAGCATCGCATCGTGGGACGTCGGGCTGGCGACCTCGTCGACATGCTCTACACCTACGGCTCCCTGGCGGACCCTCTTGCCGAGGCTGCGCTGAGTGTGCCGCGAGGGGAACGGGGTCCACTGGAGGTGCGATCCTTCCAGGTTTCGGAAAAGGAAGCGCTCACGGAGTCGCTGCGGCAGGAGCTCCGGGCCGGCGACGTGGTGCTGATCAAGGGGTCTCGAGGGCTTGAGATGGAGGACATCGTCGAGTCGTTGCGAATGCGCCCGGATGTCACCGGGGAGACGCCTCGATGATGGTCATGCTCCCGTACGCGATCGACAGCGTGATGCCGACCGACCCGAACGAGAACATGGCCGTGTCGCTCGCGCTGGCGGCGCTCTCGTTCATGGTGACCGTGATCCTCGGTCGACCGCTCATCACGCTCCTGCGACAGCGCGGCATCGGCAAAAAGATCCGCCTGGACGGTCCGGAGGCCCACCTCACGAAGACCGGGACACCGACCATGGGCGGGCTGATGATCTCGTTCACCGTTGTGGTCATCACCCTGATCTTCAACACCGTTGGGCGTCTGTCGATGCTCTTGCCGGTCATGGTGCTCATCGCGGCGGCGATCCTCGGTGCGGTCGATGACCGCATGAGCCTGGTCGGTGGTCGATCCTCCGGTATGGCCGGACGCTTCAAGATGCTGTGGCTCACGATCTTCGCGCTCTTCGCGGCGATCGTGCTGCATGCGCCGGATCCGTTCGGGCTCGGGCTGCACCATGTGTATATCCCTTTTCTGGGACGCTATGACATCAGCCTGATCTACATCCCTGTTGCCATGGTCGCGATCAGCGGCATGGCGAATGCCGTCAACCTCACTGACGGACTCGACACCCTTGCCGCTGGCACCGCGGCGATCGCCTTCCTCGCCTACGGGATCATTGCCTATCGGCAGGGCCAGCTGGGTGTCGTGACCTTCTGCATGACGATGTGTGGGGCACTGCTCGGGTTTCTCTGGTTCAATGCGCACCCGGCCCAGGTATTCATGGGTGATACCGGATCGCTGTCGGTTGGCGCGGCGCTTGCGGTCGCGGCCTTCATGACCGGACAGTGGCTGCTCCTGCCGATCGTGGGCTTCGTCTTCATCGCCGAGGCGGGGTCCGTGATGCTGCAGGTGGCCTACTTCAAGCTCACCAAGGGCAAGCGCATCTTCCGCATGACCCCGTTGCATCATCATTTCGAGCTGATCGGGTGGTCAGAGACGCAGATCACGATGCGCTTCTGGCTGGTCGGCATGATGGCGGGGCTGCTCGGCGTGGCCCTGGCGCTCCTCTAGGCGGGTGGACGAGATGGCAGCAGCTGACGACCTGCGTGGCAAGCGCGTGACTGTCGTGGGCCTGGGGACCCTCGGAGGCGGGGTCGGCGTGGCCCGCTATCTCTGTGAGCAAGGTGCCCGGGTCACCGTCACCGACATGCGCGATGCCCAGGCGCTCGCCTCATCGGTCCAGGATCTGGAAGGCCTGCCCATCAGCTTCCACCTCGGTGGCCACGAGATCCGAGACTTCATGCCTGAGGGCGCCGACATCGTCGTGCGAAACCCGGGCGTGCCTCGGCGCTCCAGGTTCCTCCTGGCGGCTCGCGAGCACGGGGTCCCGATCGAGATGGAGATGTCGCTGTTCTTTCGGGCATGTCCCGCCCCCGTGATCGGGGTGACCGGCACGAAGGGCAAGACGACGGTCTCCACGCTCATTGGAGACATCCTCACGCGCTGGGACGCCAGCACCGTCGTGGCAGGGAACATGGGCATTTCGGCCCTGGCGGCGCTCAGCCGAATCCGCCCCGAGACTCCGGTCGTCATCGAGCTGTCCAGCTGGCAGCTCGAGGCGCTGGACGAGCATGGTCTCGGTCCGTCCATCGCCGTGCTGACCAACATCCATGAGGATCACCTGACGCATTACGACGGCTTCGAGGACTATGCATCCACGAAACGGTCCATCGGCGCGCACGTCGGCGAGGACGATGTTGTCATCTACAACAGCGACCAGGACGATTGCCGGCGCATCGCGGAGGTGACACGGGGGGTGCTCATGCCGTTCGGCCTGCATCATCGTCCTGGCAACGGCGCATGGCTTGCGGGTGATACCCTTCTGGTTCGATGGGACGGGTCGGAGGAGCGGTACGCGCGGCCTCGACAGCTTGCTCTCGACGGTCCAGCAGGTGTGGCGAACGCGCTGGCCGCGATCGCGGCGGCAACCGTGCGCGGTGTACCTGCGAACATCATCGACGCATCCCTGCGCGCGTTCGCGGGAGTTCCGAATCGCCTCGAGCAGGTTGACCGGTGCGCGGGTGTAACGTTCATCAACGACACGTCCGCCACCGCGCCGGTGGCGGCTGCCGCGACGATCCGGCTTCTTCATTCCCGCGGCGAGCAGCTGACCGTTATCGCGGGCGGAGCCGACAAGGCATCCGATTTCGGCCCGCTCGCCGAGGCGGTGGTGGAGACGGGTGCCTCGCTGGTGCTGCTCGAGGGGAGCGGTACCCAGCGGCTCCGGGAGCGGCTGCGAGACATCGGCATGGAGACGCCACCACCACACGGCTCCCTGGCCGCGGCGTTCGAGGATGCCGTCGGACGCGGAAGCGGCGAGCGCACCGTCGCGCTGTCCCCGGGATGTGCCAGTTTCGGCATGTTCCGAAACGAGTTCGATCGCGGCGAGCAGTTTCGAGTGCTGGTGCGGGCGTGGTGTGACCGGAATAAGGAGAGACCGGCGTCGCCGTCGGGACGATAGTCAGACAGGTAGTGAACCGTGCAGCCATTCGAACCCTCATCCCTGACCGATCTGCCGCCCATCCCCGCGCGGTTCCATTTCATCGGCATCGGCGGCATCAGCATGAGTGGGCTGGCCCGCATCCTCCATGACTGGGGCTACACGGTGTCCGGTTCCGATCGCCAGGCGAGCGCCGTGACGGACCAGCTGGCGAAGGTGGGAATCACGATCCAGATCGGTCACGAGGAGAGTGCGCTCGCGGGCGGCTGCGATGTGCTGGTCGTGACACCGCGGGCGATTCCTGGTGCACCGCGAGAGATCGAGGCTGCGGTTGCGAACGGCGCCGAGGTGGTACGCCGCGGTCAGCTGCTGGGCATGATCGCGAACGCCAGGCAGGCCATCGCCGCCTCCGGCTCGCACGGGAAATCGACGACCTCCGGCATGCTGACGTCGGCGCTGACGACGATCGGCGCCGATCCGTCGTATTCGGTCGGTGCGATGGTTGGCACCACCGGTCGCAATGCCGACTCCGGCACGGGGCCGCACATGGTGGTCGAGGCCGACGAGTTCGACCGCGCATTCCTGTGGCTGCGCCCCCAGGTGGGCATCATCACGACGATCAGCTTCGACCACCCCGATTGCTTCGTCGACCAGGCGGACTACGACCAGGCGTTCGTTGATTTCGCCCTGCGCGTGCGCGCTGGCGGCACGCTCGTGATTTCGGCAGACGATCCCGGGTGCCAGCGCGTCCTCGCGCGATTGACCAATGAGGCGGAGTTCGCGGGCTCGATCGTCACGTTCGGGGAGCAGGAGGGTGCGAACTGGACGTACCGCCGGACCGACGACGGCTGGGCGGTGGTCGACCCACAGGGCGGCGCCCATCCGATACATCTTCAGGTGCCCGGCGCGCATAACGTCGCCAACGCGACGGCGGCCATCATCGCCATGGTGTCGCTTGGCATTCCGGTGGTCGACGCCATACGTGGCGTCGAGTCGTTCAGCGGCGTCGGGCGTCGCTTCGAGCACAAGGGTGAGATCGACGGCATCGATGTCTTCGACGACTATGCCCACCATCCCGACGAGATCAGGGCCACGCTCGCCGGAACCCGGGATCGTTATCCGGGCAGGCGCCTCGTTGCACTCTTCCAGCCGCACACGTTCAGTCGCACCGCGCTCCTGCTGGAGGGCTTCGCGGAGACGCTCGGGCTTGCCGATGTGCCAGTGCTGCTCGATGTCTATCCCGCGGGCGAGGAGAATCGCTGGAACGTGACGTCGGCCAGCATCGCCGAGCGTATGGACCGACCCGCGCCGGTCCTGCCCACCCCGGACGATGCCGTTACCTGGCTCAGTGAGCACACCCGGCCGGGAGACGTCGTGCTGACGCTCGGAGCCGGTGACGTCACTGTGGTCGGGGATCGCCTCATCGACGCCCTGCGCAAGCGGGAGCGCACCATTCCCGTGGAGCTGGAGCAGCCGGCGCGCGCTCGGCGGCCCTCGCGATCGGCTTCGACCTCGTCGGTCAGGACGATTCCATTGCCGGGCACGGAGGCCACCATCCAGGTCGGTGTCGACATGTCGCTCCATACGACCATGCGCATCGGCGGTCCCGCTGACTTCCTGCTGCGCGCCTCGACTCCCGAGTTGATCGAGGCGGCTGTGGCGTGGGCCGGTGACGAAAGACTGCCGGTCACGGTCATCGGCGGTGGCAGCAACCTGCTCGTCGGTGACGAGGGCATCCGTGGACTGGTGGTGGTGGTACGGACCACCGGCCAGAAGGCGTCGGCCCTGCTCGACGTCGAGGACGAGGGCGATGCCGTGGTCCTCAGGGTGGGGGCCCAGGCTCCGATCAGCTGGCTGGGCCGGCATTGTGCCGAGCACGGATGGGCCGGGATGGACTGGGCGGTCGGCTTGCCGGGCCAGGTCGGCGGTGCAACGGTGAACAACGCGGGCGCACACGGCACGGAGATCAAGGATCATCTGGTTGGGATCGAGGTGCTTGAGGACGGCGTGCTGCGCGAGTACGATCCGACGTGGCTTGACCCGGCATTCCGCATGACCCGCATCAAGGAGGCCGAGCGTCCGAGACCGTGGACCGTCACCCGGTCCATTTTCAGACTCCCGAAGGGTGATCCCGCCGAGTTGCTGGCACGGGCGGAGGAGCACGCCGTCTTCCGCAAGACAACCCAGCCGACTGGGGCCTGCTCCGGCTCGGTGTTCGTCAACCCGCCCGGCGACTACGCGGGACGCCTGCTCGACGAGGCAGGTCTGAAGGGCATGCGTGTCGGAAACGTGCAGTTTTCGGAGAAGCATGCGAACTGGATCATCAATACCGGCGGCGGGACCGCTCGCGAGACATGGGAGCTGATCCAGCGAGCACGCGGTATCATCCTCGATCGATACGGTATCGATCTTCGTCCGGAGATAGAGCGCGTGGGTGTCCACGCAGACGTTGCCTCCACGGTCAGCACCACACAGCCAGAACAGGACGCATGAATGAGTGATACCCAGAACGCACGCCGGATCCGAGTTGCCGTGCTCTTCGGTGGCCAGTCGGATGAGCATGATGTCTCCATCCGCTCCGCGCAGACGGTGATCGACGCGATCGACAAGGACCGGTACGAGGTCGTGCCGATTGGGATCACCCGCGAGGGCAGGTGGATCGTCGACGGTGATCCCATGGCGGCACTCGTGCAGGCGTCCGACGAGCTCTCGCTCCAGGCCGGTGATGGTGCCGACGCGGTGGGCGATGTCGAGCCCCTGTCGCCGGTGGCCGGTGCGATGGCGATTGCCGGCAACAGTCAGAGGCCGGTCGAAGTGGTCTTCCCGGTGCTGCATGGTCCGTTCGGTGAGGACGGGTCGATTCAGGGGTTGTTCGAGGTTGCCGGAGTGCCGTACGTCGGCTCTGGCGTGCTGGGCTCCGCGGTCGCCATGGACAAGGCGATGACCAAGCATGTGCTCAGCCAGGTCGGTGTGCCGCAGCTGCCGTGGCTGCTCGTGAACCGATCCGACATCCGTGATCGCTGCGAGCAGGTGGTCGAGCATATTGCCGAGACGCTCGGGTTCCCCTGCTTCACCAAGCCGGCAAACCTCGGGTCCAGCGTGGGGATCAGTCGCGTGCGATCGCGGGAGGACCTCACGGGAGCGCTCAACGAGGCGGCCTACTACGATCGGCGGATCGTGGTGGAGAAGGGGATCGACGCGCGCGAGATCGAGCTGTCCGTGCTCGGCAACGACGATCCCGTAGCCTCCGTCGCGGGCGAGGTCGTGCCGCGTGGCGGATTCTACGACTACAACGCCAAGTACATCGACGACTCGACCGAGCTCATCGTCCCGGCCAAGCTGGATCCCTCGCTGCTGGGGTTCCTGCAGGAGATGGCGATCGATGCGTTCCGCGCGCTCGATCTCTCGGGGCTTGCCCGGGTGGATTTCTTCGTCGAGCGTGGCACCGACCGGATTTTCCTCAATGAGGTGAACACGCTGCCCGGCTTCACTTCGATCAGCATGTACCCCATGCTTTGGGAAGCCAGCGGCGTGCCGATTTCCGAGCTGGTGGACCGGCTGGTCGGACTCGCCCTGGAGCGGTTCGGCGAGCGCAAGCGGTAGGCCGTGCACGGCGGAACCTCGGGGAAATCCATACCCGCGTGATATACTCCGGTAGACTGTGCGTACACCCCCACCATCGGCGGTTTGGCTCGAACATTCGGTGACGAGGGGATGTGGCGTATCAGCGCCGCGTGACCAAACTGGTCTGCGGCTCTTTCGCATGAGAATGAGGCAGTGTGGCGCGGCGGCGTCGGCGGTGTCTCGTGTGGATGGTGAAGGGACGATGCAATCCCGCGGACAGGGTCCATCTCGAGGACAACAGGTACGGGTGCACGGTCACCAGGGCGACGAGCGTCCTGGGCGGCAGGCGGCGCATGACGATCGCGCGCTGATCGACGACTCCGCTGGCGGCACGCCGAGATCTCGCTGGAGCTCCTCGGAAGACTTTGTCGAGGCGTTCGCTCGCATCAAGGTGATCGGTGTCGGTGGCGCTGGTGGGAATGCGATCAACAGGATGGTCGCCTCCGGCGTCGAGGGTATCGAGTTCGTCGCCGTCAACACCGACGCCCAGGCGCTCCTGAACAGTCAGGCATCGACGGTCGTGCGCATCGGCGACAAGCTCACCAAGGGGCTCGGTGCCGGAGGCCGGCCCGAGATCGGCGAGCGTGCCGCCGAGGAGAGCGCAGAGGCGCTCTCGGAGATCATGCAGGGGAGTGACATGATCTTCATCGCCGCCGGCATGGGCGGCGGCACCGGCACCGGCGCCTCGCCCACGATCGCGCGACTGGCCAAGGACGCCGGCGCGCTGACGGTCGCCGTGGTCACCAAGCCCTTTGGCTTCGAGGGCGGCCGGCGACGGCGCTCGGCGGAAGAGGGGATCGAGCTGCTCCGGGAGACGGTCGATGCGCTGATCACCATCCCCAACGAGCGCCTCCTGCACATGGTCGACCCCAAGACGACCGTGAATGAGGCGTTCCAGATCGCCGACGATGTGCTCCGCCAGGGTATCGCCGGCATTTCCGACCTCATCACCAAGCCGGGCGTGATCAATCTCGACTTCGCCGACGTCAAGACGATCATGCAGAATGCCGGGTCCGCCCTCATGGCGATCGGTTACGGCGAGGGCCCGGATCGCTGTGTCAACGCCGCTCGTGAGGCCATCGAGAGCCCGCTCCTCGAGATGAATATCCAGGGCGCCAAGGGCGTGCTCTACAACATCTCCGGTGGCGAGTCGCTCACGCTGTTCGAGACGAGCGAGGCGGCGGAGGTCATCCGGGCGGCTGCCGACGAGGATGCCGAGATCATCTACGGTACCTCGATCGATGAGTCGCTCGGCGATGCGGTGATGATCACCCTCATCGCCACGGGCTTCGACGAGGCCGCACCGATGGACCAGTTCTCCTTCGGTGGGGGGCGCGAGCGCGAGCCGGTTGCCGATCGAACCTCCTCCCGCGGCGGGCGCTCCGGGGCCGGTGGGCCGCCCGTCACGCCGGACGACGACTGGGAGAGCGAGTCGTCGATCATCAAGTTCCTGCGCGATCGGTAGCGCCCCGCCCGATGCGCCGAGCCCGAAAGTGGTGGTGAATCGTCGTGCGCTGTCCGTTCTGCCGTACCCGGGATTCACGAGTCATCGACAGCCGTGAGCTGAGCGGCGGCGATTCGATTCGCCGCCGTCGCGAATGCGTGTCCTGCCACCGGCGCTTCACCACGTATGAGCGCGTGGAGTCGGTGACGCTGACGGTGGTCAAGAAGGACGGTCGACGCGAGCCGTTCAGCCAGGACAAGCTGCGCCAGAAGATTCGCGTGGCGTTGACGAAGCGGCCGATCAGCGAGGACACTCTGGACAGCATCGTCAGCGCGGTGGAGTCCGAGGTGATGAAGATGGGTACCAAGGAGGTCGCGTCGGCGGATATCGGCGAGGCGGTGCTGCGCGAGCTCAAGGCGACCGATCAGGTCGCCTACATCCGGTTCGCGTCGGTCTACCGGGAGTTCGCCGATCTGGAGGATCTCCGGCGCGAGGTCGAGGGCCTGTCCACGCCGAACGACCGCGAGGCCCGCGATCAGGCATCGACCAGCTGATTCACCTCTGGCGACTCCTGCGGTGATATCGGGTGATGTGGAAAGGGGAGCCCGGATCGATCCGGGCTCCCCTTTCGGTGCCGCCGTGTGATGATTCGGTCAGCCGACGTGCGGCTGCAGCCGCTCGAGCAGCTGTGCCTTTGGCATCGCGCCGACGATCCTGTCCACCGGTTGCCCGTTCTTGAACACGATCATCGTGGGCAGGTTGAAGACACTGAACTGCGAGGCGTACTGCTGGTTCTCGTCGACATTGACCTTGACGACCTTGACCCGGTCCGCTTCCTCGACGGCGATTTCCTCGAGGATGGGACCGAGCATGTTCACGCAGGGCGGGCACCATTCGGCCCAGAAATCGACGAGCACGGTTCGCGAGTCGCCGCTGACCTCAGCCTGGAACGTCGCGTCGGTAGCCGTCACTGGCTGGGTCACGTGCGACTCCTAGCTCATGTGCGGGCGGAGCCGCTCCAGGATCTGGGCCTTCGGCATCGCGCCGACGATCTTGTCGACCGGCTGCCCATCCTTGTAGACGATCATCGTCGGGATATTGAAGATCCCAAGCTGCGAGGCGTACTGCTGGTTCTCGTCGACATTGACCTTGACGACCTTGACCTTGTCGGCCTCTTCGGACGCGATCTCCTCGAGCACCGGCCCGACGATGCGACAGGGTCCGCACCACGGCGCCCAGAAATCGACGATCACGGCCTTGCCCGCTTCATTGACTTCGCTCTGATACGTGGCGTCAGTCGCGTTTACTGGCTTGGACACGGATACCTCCATGGGACGAACATGCGACTCAATACTTCACTAATGATACCATGGTGAACTGGGTCGCATTGCCAGATCAATGTTCGCCCATGATACGAGATCGATGGAGCCGATGACGAACGTAGCCGGTGAACCCACAGCCACGGTGAACGAAAGCGAATCGATCCGCGTCGCCTTCGACGCCGGATTTCTCAACCTGCCGCCATCGGGTATCGGCACCTACGTCTCCTGCCTGCTCGGTGCCCTGGCGGACCGCCAGGATATCGAGATCGTCCACCTGCAGCAACCGGACTGGCTCCGCCGCCTGGGCCCACGGGCGATGCGTCTGACCTGGGACGCGATCGGCGTGGAGGTGGCGCGCCGGCGGAGCGCCCGGAGCATGGACCTCCTCCACGTTCCGGCGCTCAGCGCTCCGGTGATCTCTGGTGTGCCGATCGTGGCCACGATCCACGATGTGATCCCGTTCGTGCTGCCCGAGTACCGGTCCTCGAGGGCGATGCGAGCCTACCTGGACCTCATGCGCCGGACCGTTCGACGCGCCCGCATCGTTGTGACACCGTCCCATGCTTCGGCCCGCGAGATCGCGCGCGTGCTCGGCATGTCACCCGCGCGAATCCGCGTCACGCCCCTCGCGGCATCGCCCGGCCTGCGGCCGGCACCGGACCCTGATGCCGTTCGGAGCGGGCTCGTCGAGCGGTTCGGCATCGATCGACCGTATCTGCTTTCGATCGCCGGATTCGATCGTCGCAAGAACGTGCCGCTCCTGGTTCGGGCGTTCGCACGCGCCCTTCCGAGCCTCCCGGACGATGTCGTGCTGGTCCTCGCAGGCGCACCACACTCTGAAAATCCGCTGGTCTTTCCGCCCGTCGAGCCGGTGGTGCACGAGGAGGGTATCGCCGACCGCGTGGTGCTCACCGGGAAGGTCTCGGACGATGAGCGGACCGCGCTGTACCAGGGAGCGCTCGGGTACGTGACGCCCTCGTCGTACGAAGGGTTCGGACTCACCGCGCTGGAGGCGATGGCGTGTGGCGTCCCGGTGATCGCCTCGAATCTCACGAGCCTCCCGGAGGTGGTCGGCGACGCGGGATTGCTGGTCGAGCCCGATATCGACGCCGTCGCGCACGCCATCTCCCGGCTGGTCGGCGACGAGCGGTTGCGGTCCGACCTGTCTCGCCGCGGTCTCGACCGGTCGTCCCAATTCACATGGGAGCGCACCGCCCGGCTCACCGTCGAGGCGTACCGGGCAGCGCTCGCCGATCGGGTTGTCCCCGCACCGGCATGGAACGACGGCTCAGGCTAGCCGTCACCCCCCTCCTCGGTGAGACTGCAGCCGGCGTAGAAGAAGATGTTCAGGAAGACCTCACCCGTTGGCGTGGTCCCCGGATACGCGACGGATTCGAACGCCGTGGTGTCTTCCGAGAACACCTCGGGAACCGTGCTGACGAGCATCTGGTTGATCTCGTCGGACAGCTGGACACCCTGTCCGAGCTCCGGAGCGCGCGACGACGTCAGGACGAACCCTGCCTGACACTCTTCCTCGACGTATGGGGCGAACGTCTCGGAGATCATCTGCTCCGCGTCCTCCACCGCATCGCTGTCGCCCGACAGGACCCCGGTGAGGTCGACCTGGATCACCTCCTCAACCGAGTTCGGGTTCATCGAGCCTGGCGGTGCCGCCTCGACGAACGCGGTCGCGGTGGCCTCGAGCTCCGACTGCCGGGCCTCGAGCGCCGCTCGCTCCGCTTCGGCGGTAGCCAGTGCGCTCTCGCTGGATGAGCTCGACTCCTGGAGGCTGGCGAGCTCGGCCTCGGCAGTGGCCAGCGCGTCGGCGTTGGACGAGTTCGACGCCTCCAGCGCCTCGATCGTGGCGAGGGTGTCGGAGCCGGACGACGCCTGTGCGGTCGCCTGGGCGGAGATCGTCGCGAGATCGGACGAGAGCGCCGCCTGGTTCTCGTCTGCCGAGGCAACCTCGGTCGAGAAGGCCGAGATCGTTGCCTGCGCGACGATGGCCTCCTCGGTTGCCTGGGCGTCCCTCGTCGCCAGCTCGGATTCCGACATCGCTGCTTCGGTCGCCTGCGCCTCGGCGGTCTCGGTGGCGGCGACACGCTGGCGGGCGGCCTGCGCTTCCTGGGCCGCGGCTGTTTGCTCGATCATCGCCAGATTGCTTTCGAGCGCCTCGCGCGTGGCCTGGTTCTCGGCCTGCTGGGCGGCAAACGATGCCTCGGCGGTGGCGAGTTCGTCGGGTGTCGCGGTCGGCGTCGGCGTCGGCGGTGGAGCGCCAACCGTGTTCGCGACGAGGAAGATCATCGCCAGTCCGAGCAGCAGGTCAGCGAAGAGCCAGCCGCCGAGCACGATCATGTCGCGGCGTGTGCGTCTTCGGCGTCGAAATGGGTTCATGCCGGTCTCCTGGGGTGGTGCATGGGGGCAGGGGAGGACCTAGCGTGTCCAGCGGCGCGGGGTGCGGTCTTCATCGAGCGAAGGGCGCTCACTGTCGACGCCTGCGCGAAGCGCTGCCACGAACGCGCGCTGAAGATTCTCGGTGGTCGGCAGCTGCTGTGCGGCCCGGTTCAGCGAGACCGTGAGCTGCTCGAGGCGTTGGGCCAGCCGCGAGAGATCCTCGCGGGCCTCCCGGTTGCGCTGTGCGGTCGTCATCCCGGCCGCGCCGAGCTCGCGGGTCGCGCGGGAGATCTCCTGTGCGAGCCCGGCCTGCTGTTCGAGGAGCTGGTTGATCGAGCGGGCCTGCGCACCCGTCCTGGCGGCCAGATCGTCAAACGCCGACCTGATCTCCGCGATGTCGTGGGCCAGCGCCGCCAGCGACTCGGTGATGCGCTGGTTCTGCATGGTCGTCTGGGCGATCGAGGATGCGAAATCCTGGGTGGCAGAGGTGTCCCTCGTCAGTGCGCGGGTGACCTCGTCGCTGGTGTCCGAGAGCCGCTGGGCAAGCTCGCCGATGCCTCGCAGTGCCTGGTTCGCCGCTTCGGTGATTCGATTCGCGGTATCGGCGCCCGCGACCGCTGCATCGGCCGACTCGGAGATTGCGGATGCTGCCTCCGCGAGGCGATGGGTCACCGCCTGATCGCTCTGGATCGCGGACGAGGTCAGCTGTTCGAGGTTCTGGAGCGTCGACAGCAGCGTGGCCTGATGCCGGCCCGTCGTCGCGACGTCGCTGGCCAGGCGCTCGACCGAGCTGTCCAGCGACCGTGACAGCTGGCGCAGCTCGGCCAGCATGCGGTTGGACTGCTCGGCACCGGCGCGCATGCTGCGGGCGAACAGGGCGAAGTCCTGGAATTCCTGGTGGCGCTGCTCGCTGATCTCCGCCAGGCGCCGGCGCTCCTCGTCGATCAGGGTCAGGATTTCCCGGCTGTTGTGGTCGAACCGGTCGGTCAGCGCGGCGACGTTGCGTGCCAGCTGCGACGGCTGGGCGGCGCGATCCCGCGCCAGCATCACCCCGGCCTCGGCCAGGATATTGTCGAAGGTCGAGTAGTACTCGGCGGCGACGTTGGCGACACGTTCCTCCTGATCTTCACGCCGTCCGTGAGCGTAGAGCGTGAGCAGGATGATGACCATGATCACCGCGGCGTCGATGATCGCGACGGTCGCGAAGGTCGGCGAGGTGAGCGCGTTGCCTTCGCCCCCGAACCCCTGCTGCCAGAGTAGCAGGAACGGCTGACCGACTGCATCCGGATTTGCTTCGAGGTAGCGCTCGTAGTTCCGTGCTGCTTCCGCGAGGGCGAACCATGTCAGGAACACCGGAACGAGCACCAGCACGTTGCGGATCTTGTCGGCGAACTCGATCACGCGCACCTTCTGGGCGCCAACCTTGCGAAGGGCGTACTCGTGCGCGAGTCGCTCGATGTTGAACGCCTGGCGCAGGTCCACCGCGTTCCAGCGTGAGCGTTCAGAAGGGGTGTTGACGGCGTTGGCGAGGTCGCGCATCCGACTGGAGGCGCGGGCGTCGATCTCGCCCAGCGATGTCGCGAGGTCGTTGATGTCGCGTGCGAGCGCGGCGTGCTCGCTCGAGAGACGCGTCAGGTCGACGCTCTCGTCACTGGGAGCGTGGCCGTTGAGTATGGTGGTCTGGTCGTTGATCGGCGTGCTGGTGGCTGTGGTGCCTGGTTCATCTCGGGTCGTGCGGGTGAAGCGTGATTGGAATGGCACGGGATGAGCCCTTTCTTCGTTACCGGATCAAGCCTCCCACCCCCAGGTTGGCGACATCGTGCACACTGTATGTACACTTTACCATCTATCATGTCGGCGTGAAGGAACCGGATCCAGGCCGGACCTCACCCCCTGAAAGGGCCGCGCATGCTTGACATCACTGCATTCGCCAACGCGCTGCGACATGGCAAGGTTTCGTTTCTCGACGCGCTCCGGGTCCGTCCGTTTGTCGGTTCCGACGACACCGTCATCTCCTTCACCGGCGAGGATGCGGTCGTTTTTCCCCTCGTCAGTGAGGGAATTCAACCCCAGTATGCGCTGCGCGTGCCACTCGAGCACGGGAGCGGGCGCACATGGCCCGTCCAGTATGCCGATCTCGTCACGGCCAGTGCGGCCATCGCCCGGTTTCTCCCGGCCGAGATCACGATCCTCGATGTCGAGGACATGCCGGGCGTCGAGGTTGCTCTCCTGCACGATTGGGTCCCCGGCGAAACGCTGACTGTACGGGTCGCGCGGGCCCGTTCCCGGCAGGACCGGGACAGCCTGGTGGAGCTCCTCTGGCCCCTTGCCGATATCGGGGATGCCCTGCGCCTCAGCGGCATGGTGCATGGGGATATCGCCCCCGGCAACATCGTCGTTCGGCCAGACGGCGGGATGACGCTCATCGACCTCGACCGAATGGGATATCGCGATGCCCCCGATATCCAGCCGAGGCGTCGCGCGGGGTATCGCCTGCCTCGAGGTGGCGGTTCGCCTGTCGAGGAGGATGCTTTCGCGCTGCTGGTCCTGATGACCACCTGCGCCGTCCTCGCGGATTCGAGCGTGCACGTCGACCGCGAGCGGGCGAGCGAGTCGTCGCATCCCATGTTGCTGTTTTCCTCATGGGATCTCATGGATCTTCAGCGCTCCCGGCTGGTGCGGGAGGTCGAGGGAGAGCTCTCTCCGTTGTCACAGGCGCTGCTCGACCTCCTGGTCGCGGCCGGCAACGGGAGGTCCGATCGTGTGCCAGATCTCCTCCGCGATGCCATCCGGCAGGTCCGTCGGTACTGCACGAGCCCCGATCCGGTCGGCCTGGCAGGATCGGACAGGTTCGAGACCTGGCAACCGGCAGCGGTGGCGCACGCTGGCCACGCGATGAGCCCCGGCGAGCCAGAACTGTCCGAGATCGATGTTTCCGAGCCCGAGGCACCAGTGGTCGCCGCTGCGGGGTCGTGGCCCGAGCCCACGACACCACCCAGGGTGGATTCATCGGCACCGACGATGCCGTCACGCCCCTCGGTTGGCGATCTGATCCAACGGCTCCAGTCGATCCAGCCGGTCGAGCCGCGACGTATCGCCGCCAACCGGCGTGCCGCACGCGCCGAGCGCCGTCGTGAGGCGGTGGCTACCCAGCTGCACGACGCGCTCGCCCGGAATGACCGCGAGACACTCGTTCGGCTCGCAATGAGCGGCTCCCTCGCAGAGCTGGGCGACTCCGACCGTTCCGAGCTGGTGCAGGTGGTCAGGGCGCTGGCCCACGACTCGATCAGCCGCGCGATCGCCGCGGATGACGATGGCATGATCGTAGCTGCCGTGGACGAATCCGTGTTCGAGCAGGAATCGGACCTCGACCCCGCATTCCGGGATCGGGTGCGCCTCGCGCGAGCCCGCCTGCGCTGGGCCGATCGCCTGGTCGAGGCGGTGCACGACCGCGACGCGTCGCTCTGCGCGGTGCTGGTGCGGGATGCCCCCGAAGGCGCGATGGAGCGTCTGCCCCTCCCGATTCGCGAGCAGGCGAGCCGGCTCGTGGCCCAGAATGAGGCCGTTGTCGCGGCGAACGAGGCCCTCCACCATCGCGACGCCGATGCACTCGCCCGGGCACTCGGGAGACTGGTCAAGGTGCGGCACGTCTGGATGGACCACATCGACCCGCAGGCCGTCGTGGCCCTTCTGGGCGAGGATCAGATCGAGGATCGCCTCGCGGGACGCCTGGCTGCTGGAGACATCGGCGAAGATGAGCAGTGGATGGTCGACATCGTCATTCACACTGGCCGGCTGCCCGAGGTCAGCCGCGTTGCAGGGCTCACCCCGGCACGTGCCAACGCGATGGTTTTCGGCGACGGTTGACATCTGCGAGGCGACAACACCAGAGGGGCCGGCACGTCTGCGCCGGCCCCTCTGGTCTGCAGTGCACAAGTGAAAGCTAGATCAGATCCGGTTCCCTGGGCTTCTCCCAACGTCCGGATTCGGCGCTGCGAATCACCGCGTCGAGCACTGCCTGGTTGCGGAAGCCGGTTTCGAAGTCGGGCTGCGGATTCACGCCGGTGGCGATACCCTCCATCAGATCTCGCACCACGTGCACGAAGGTGTGTTCCCACCCGATGATGTGCCCGGCTGGCCACCACGCGGCCATGTATGGATGGACCGGCTCGGTGACGTTGATCGTGCGGAATCCCTGGAGCCCTTCCTCGTCGTCGACGAAGTAGACCTGCAGCTCGTTGAGCCGCTCCAGGTCGAACGAGACGGATCCCTTGGAGCCGTTGATCTCGAAGGTGTTCTGGTTGCGGCGACCGCCGGCGAGGCGCGTGGCGTCGAAGGTCCCCATCGCCCCGTTTTCGAAGCGGGCCAGGAAGCTGGTGGCGTCATCCACGGTCACCTCTCCCATCTCCTGGCCACTCTGCGCGGAGAGACCGGATCCGCCCGTGCTCTCGACCTCGATCGGCCGCTGCTTGATGAAGGTCTCCATCGAGCCAACCACCTCCGTGATCGGGCCGACGAGGAACATCGCGAGGTCGGTGATGTGCGCCCCGATGTCGCCGAGTGCACCGGAGCCGGCCAGCTCCTTCTTCAGGCGCCACGCGAGGGGGAACTGCGGATCGATGATCCAGTCCTGGAGATATCGGGCCCGGAAGTGGCGAATCTCACCGAGTCTGCCGTCGTCGATGAGTCGCTTGATCAACTGGACCGCGGGCACCCGCCGGTAGTTGAAGTTGATCATGTTGATCGTGCCGGCCTTGCGGGCGGCACTGAGCATGTCCTGCGCCTCTTCGAGGGTGTTCGCCAGCGGCTTCTCGCAGATCACATGCTTGCCGGCCTCGAGCGCCGCCACCACGATCTCGTGGTGGTTGAAGCCCGGGGTGGAGACGTCGATGAGCTGGATGTCATCTCGCGCGATGAGCCGGTGGTAGTCCGTCTCGTACCCTTCCCAGCCAAGTTGCTCGGCTGCCGCCTTCACGGCGTCCTCGTTTCGGCCGCTGATGGCCACCATGCGGGGCCTCGGGTCGACGTCGAAGAAATGCGCGACCTGCCGGTATGCGTTCGAGTGTGCGCGGCCCATGAACTTGTAGCCGACGAGGCCGACACCTATCTCTGCCATCCGTACATCCTCCTGTTCATGTGAGGCCATGGTGCCGGTAGCCAGCCCACGACCCCGCCTGCATCGCTATCCTCGTTCGAAGGCGGCGTCGAAGGCAACATTCGACGGCACGAGGTCGAGGCGTCGGATCAGCTCGACGGACTCTCGCGCACCCTGCTCGCGGTTCATGCCGGAGTCTTCCCACTCGACCGACAGGGGCCCCTCGTACCCGACATCGTTCAGGGCGCGGAACACGCGCTCGAAGTCGACACCGCCACGTCCCGGCGAGACGAAGTCCCATCCCCGGCGGTAGTCGCCGAAGAAGAGGTGCGAGCCGAGAATGCCGTTGCGCCCGTCGAGCAGCCGGATCGACTCCTTCACGTGCGCGTGGTAGATGCGATCGCCGTACTCGCGCACGAAGGCCACCGGATCGACCATCTGCCAGTAGAGGTGGCTCGGATCGAAGTTGATGCCGAACGCCTCACGGTGATTCACCGCCTCGAGAGTGCGCTTCGTGGTCCAGAAGTCATACGCGATCTCCGACGGGTGTACCTCGAGGGCGAACTTGACGCCCACTTCGTCGAAGACATCGAGGATCGGGTTCCAGCGGTCGGCGAAATCCTGGTAGCCATCCTCGATCATGTGGGGCGGCACCGGCGGGAACATCGCCAGCAGGTGCCAGATGCCCGAGCCGCTGAAGCCATTGACGATCGAGACGCCAAACTTCGCCGCGGCCCGGGCGGTGTCCTGCATCTCCCTGGCGGCCCGCTGTCGCACGCCCTCGGGGTCGCCGTCACCCCAGACGTGCGGGGGCAGAATCGCCTGGTGACGCTCGTCGATGATCGCGTCGCAGACCGCCTGACCCACGAGGTGGTTGCTGATCGCGAAGCACTTCAGCCCGTTGCGGTTGAGGATCTCCCAACGGCTGTCGCAGTAGCCAGGGTCGTCGAGCGCCTTCTGGACGTCGAAATGGTCACCCCAGCAGGCGAGCTCCAGGCCTTCGAAGCCCATCTCCTTCGCTTTCGGTGCGAGTTCCTCGAGCGGCAGGTCCGCCCACTGGCCAGTGAACAAGGTGACTGGTCTCGCCATGGTTTTCTCCTCCTCGAGAGCCCAGGCGCGACGCCCTGCCGGCTCTCCTCTGTACACGACTGAGGGAAGTCTCCTGCCTGATGGGGTGCGTGGATGGCATGCTCGCCGGTCGTCCGCTGCGATCTCGGAGAATTCGGACCGCTGGCGCGTGGCTCGCCGGGCAGGATGGGCCGGCCCCCGGCTGTCTCGCACCCCTGATCGTTGCGTCGCTAGTGGCAGTGTCCTATCGCGTCGTGGCAGTGTCAACGTAACGAGCTGGCGAGCCTCTCCATGGCCCGCGATGGTGACCGCACCTCTGTCCGAAATGGTTCGGAGCACGCCGGCGAGAGCAGCGTGTGGGCATGGGGCCGATGGCACCGATGAGCCGTTGCCCGATGTCGCGTCTGGCATGTAGCGGGTGGCGTCCGATCATGGTGGTAGAGTTGCGGCAGCAGGATCCGCACGGATGATGGCTGCGTACGGATGCAGCTATCCGAGGAGTGCCCCGACCACAGGGGCGAGAGCGTGATGAGCCAATCCGCACCCACTGGTGGTCATCGAACCATCATCGGCAACCGGTACAGTGTGGATCTCGATCACCCGATCGGCGTCGGCGGCATGGCCCTGGTCTACCAGGGGTACGATCTGCAGTCGCGCCGCCGGGTGGCACTGAAGACCCTTCGCGCCGAGTACCAGCGTGATCCCGGCTCGCGGCAGCGTTTTCGACGAGAGGCCCGTGCCATGGCCTTCGTCAACCATCCCAACCTCGTCACGATCTACGACCTCCACGAGGAGCCCGATGGCTCCTGGGTGGTGATGGAGTACGTCGACGGGGTCACGCTGAAGGAGCTGGTCCAGCGCGATGGGCCGCTGCCACCGGAATCGGTGGCCCTGATCCTTCAGCAGATCGCGAATGCGCTCGCCCACATACACGAGCGGAACCTGGTGCACCTCGACATCAAGCCCCAGAACATCATGATCACGCCCTCAGGCGAGGTGAAGATCATTGACTTCGGGTTGGCACAACCGCCCGGTGCCCGGATCGAGCATGGGGGAGGCGTTGCGTTCGGAACGGTCGCCTACCTTGCCCCTGAGCAGGCGCGCGGCGATGCAGTGGGCGTCGAAACGGATGTGTACTCGCTGGGATGCGTCGTCTACGAGCTCCTCACCGGGCAGCTGCCGTTCGACGCCCCGGAAGGACCGGATCAGAAGCGCCAGATCATGCGCGCGCATCTGGAGGAGCTCCCGGAGGCGCCGTCGATGGTCAGACCCGAGTTGAACCTGCCGACCTGGGTGGACGACGTCGTTGGCTGGACCCTGCTCAAGAATCCGGAGGAGCGCATCCGTGACGTTCGCACGTTCGCGCGGCTCTTCCGGGCGGGGCTGGAGGGGGAGGCGGTCGACGAGACCGAGCGCACCGCGGCACTCGACCAGGATGACCCTGATGATGGACCCGCAGTCAGGTGGCAGCCACGGTTTCGACTTCGCAGGAGGGCGGCCCGGAACGCACCTGCATCGGTACCGACCGACGACGAGCTCGACGACATCCCCGAGCTGATGGAGGACAGGGCTGGTCCTGTGGAGCGACTGTATCGCCGCGGTGGCCGGCTCGCGCGACGGTCTCGGCGATTGCGGCGCACGCTGTGGCGTCTCTTCTTTGTCATGCTGATCGGGACGCTGCTTCTCGGCGTCGTTGTTTTCCTGCGGCGGGGACCTGAGGCGCTGGTTGAGACCTTCCTGAGTGTGGCGCCCGGCACGGAGACAACGGTGGTGGTCGACAACCTCAACGTCAGGGCCGGACCTTCCACCGATGCGGAGCTCATCGGGGTGATCCCGCGGGGTACCGAGGTGCGGGTGACCGGACTCTCCGAACGGACCGGCGAGTTCCGGTTCTGGCCGGTCGAGACCGAGGTGGACGGGGTCGAGGTGTCCGGTTGGGTCTGGGACGATGGCTTGCAGCCAAACGAGTGGACCGGGCGGCTCTCGTGGATGCAGGGCATCGTCGACCGCGTCCAGGCAACCCGGGATGCAGTTGCCGATTTCCGGGACGGCATCATCGGCTGGCTTCCGGGCAGCGTCGAAATTGTCGTTCTGAGAGCCATCCAGCCGCCAACGCCGTGGGAATCGCTCCTGGTACTCCCTGCCTGACATCGTGTCGCATCGCACCCAATGACCTCGTCGAAATTGTCCGGTCGCGCGTTGCGTGCTTGTCGAATCCCCGTGCGAACGCAGCCGCACGGCGGGCCCGCCGGCCATCACATGTCTGTAACAAGGACTTAGTGTCATGTTGACAATTACTCCCCCGTGCCCCTAAGCTTGGCGCAATTGTTCGAGGGCCGACAGCCCACGGCCGGAGCGACCCCCTCCGGCGGGAGAGTGCCAGTACATGGCCGATACAATGAGACGCTCCGCGACGATGTGGCCGACCACCGAGTCGTCGGCTGCCACGCGGAAGTTCAAGACCCTCTGGCTTGCAGAGACCCAGCTCGAGCCGGCGTCCTGCGTGCCCGAGGAGGGTACCGGGGCATACGACCAGCTCGCTGAATATGGTGCCCGACCGATTCGCCAGCAGAAGATCCCGACCGAGTACTTCAAGATGGACGCGGAGGTGCGCGATGCGCGCATCTTCGCCCTCAAGGAGCAGCTCGGCGACAGGTTGACGATCCTCGGCCATCACTATCAGCGCGATGAGGTCGTCCAGTTCGCGGACTTCCAGGGGGATTCGTTCAAGTTGTCACAGCAGGCCGCGCAGCAGACGCAGGCCGACTACACCCTCTTCTGCGGCGTCCACTTCATGGCCGAGAGTGCAGACATCCTCGGCGCGCCACACCAGCGGGTGATTCTCCCGAACTTCGAGGCCGGATGCTCGATGGCCGACATGGCGAACGCCGAGGACGTTCAGGCCGCCTGGGAGACGCTGGAGGGCCTCGGAGTCACGGGGATCGTGCCCGTCACCTACATGAACTCCACGGCTGCCATCAAGGCGTTCTGTGGCCGGAACGGCGGCATCGTCTGCACGTCGTCCAACGCCACCCGCGTGTTCGACTGGGCTTTCGAGCGAGGCGACAGGCTGTTCTTCTTCCCGGACGAGCATCTCGGCCGAAACACGGCCGTCAAGAAGGGCATCCCCCTCGAGGACATGGTGGTCTGGGATCCGTTCCAGCCGCTCGGTGGCAACACCGAGGAGCAGCTTCGCTCCGCCCGCATCTTCCTTTGGAAAGGGTACTGCAGCGTGCATGCCCGCTTCTCCGTCGAGCAGATCGAGAAGGCACGTGCCGAGTACCCGGACGTCACTGTCATCGTGCACCCCGAATGCCGGCTCGAGGTCGTCCAGGCAGCCGACATGGATGGCTCGACCGAGTACATCATCGAGGCGATCCGGAACGCCCCGTCCGGCACGACCTGGGCGGTAGGCACCGAGATCAACCTGGTGCGCCGTCTCCAGTCCCAGATGCCTGACAAGACGATCTTCTGCCTCGATCCGGTGATCTGCCCGTGCTCGACGATGTACCGCATCCACCCTGCCTACATCCTTTGGGCGCTCGAGCACCTCGTCGAGGGCGAGGTCGTCAACGAGATCAAGGTCGATCCCGAGATCGCCGAGGCTGCCTCGGTCGCACTCGACCGGATGCTTGCGGTACCGTAGGAGCTGCAACGACCCGGGCGGCCAGTGCTGATCGCCGCCCGGGCCCGTCACGAAGCGTCCGCAGCGTTCCGATGACCGCGGGAGCGGCAGAGGGGTTGTATCCACATGCTGATCAGGACCGGGGAGATGGCCCCGGATTTCGAGCTCAGGGACTCGTCGGGAGAGGTCTTCCGGCTGTCCGACATGCGAGGGTTCGCCCGCATCCTGCTGGTCTTCTACCCGGAGGACATGACCGGCGGTTGACGTGACCAGCTTGTCGCCGTGCGCGACAATCTCACGTCACTTCGCCGGTACCAGATCGAGCCGCTTGGGGTCAATCCCGGCGATGCCGAGAGCCATCGAGCGTTTCGGGAGGAGAACAACTTCCCGTTCGAGCTGCTCGTCGACGAAGGGCTGAAGGTTGCGAACGCCTATGGGGCCGTCAAGGAGGATGGGTCCGGTGTGTCCCGGTCGGTCGTCGTGGTCGGCAAGGATGGCCGGGTGATCTTCTCGGAGCCCGGTGCCCCCGCCATGCAGCGCGTCATCAACGCCGTGAAGAACGCCTCCGACGAGGCCTGAACGGCGTCGATGGTCCAGATGCATCGAAGGCGCCCCGGGTTCAGGACTCGGGGCGCTCGTCGTCTCCGCGCTTGTCGCGCGCTGGAGGCGTCATCCAGTAGTTCCGCACGTGGAAATAGCGGCGGAGCGCCATCTCATCCTGCCGGCTGAGCGGCTGCGAGGTGTCGTATCGCGGCGCTCCCCGCAGCTCCGACATCGTGACGCGCAGCAGCACGGGGTCCTGATCGGCGTCGACGAGCTCGGCCGGGACGGCCGTCAGACGCCGGCCGAACGGCAGTTTACCCGTCTGCACCACGATGTAGCGGGGGATCGTGCGACGAACCTCGGCATTGCTCTCGGCATCTTCCCAGACCTGGGTCTCATAGAGCACGTCTGCGACCTTCCCGACCGGCCGGCCGAGCTTGCTGACGACGGTGCGATCCCGGATCGAGCGGTCGAAGTGCGCGAACGACTCCGGCTCGTTGAGACTTCGCAGCGGCGCGACGGCATCGGTGATGACGACCGGCCCGCCGCCCATCGGTCCCGTCATCAGGAGCCGGGCCGCGATCGACTGGATCGTCGATTCCGTGTGAGTAAGGCCGATATGGACGGCGGTGTTGCTGGAGAAGATCTCGTGGGCGGCTCGCAGCACCGGTGCCTGCGTCGACGTGACCGCGATCAGCGGCGAGCCCGCCACCACCCGGTGCTCGACATAGGTAGCCTCGTCGAGGTCGAATCCGAAGAGCGTCAGCGCCCTCGTCAGCTGCCGGTTCGTCACCTTGAAATGCGCCTCGTTCTCGTCGGCATCGTCGCCCTCGTGGGCTTCGTGGATGCTGGCGAGCATGACACCGATCGGTCCCGCGACGAGATAGCTCGCGCGGTCCTCGGGCAGGATCAGCGAGGCCAGACCCTGCAGCCACCCGCCCACCGTTTCCAGCGCCGAGGCGGCGATCACGCGCGACAACAGGGTCTCCCGGTTCGATCGGGTATGCGGCTCCGTGACGCGCTCCCGCAGGATCACCGAGATCTGTGCCGAGGGCTGTTCCGAGCGTCGGAGCGCACTGAGCGCATGCTCGGCGTCGATGGTGTCGTCGAAGAGCGCGATGATCGTCCGTACCGGTTCTGCCGGATCCGCGCCGTTGTCGCTGGTTTCAGACCTGGTCACTCGAGTGGAGGCTTCGGTCATTTCCGTTCCCGTGGACCCTGCAGGCGTGGCCTGGGATCGGTTCCGATGATCGGTCCGCGCCGGCGGGGTTCATGGTCGTGTGCGTCGTGCGTCTGCTCGGCGAACGGCGAGTTGAGTGCCGTGGCCGAGAGCGGGGTGATGTCCATCGTGCGCAGCTCGGTCGTGATGATGTCGTCGCGCAGCCGCAGCAGGTTCTGGATCACCACCTGGGTGGCGGCCCCGATCGGGATCGCCAGCAGGGAGCCGATCGGGCCGATCAGCGCATTGCCCACCAGCACCGCGAGCACCACCGTGAGCGGGCTCATCCCGACGGCGTTCTTCATGACGCGTGGAACCAGGATCGCTCCCTCCAACTGCTGGAGCACGAACGCCACCAGCACGACGATCGCTGCCTTCTCCGGGGAGTCGGCCAGGGCGATGAGCGCGGCCGTGCCGCCACCGATGAAGGGGCCGATATACGGGATCGCCTCGGTCAGGCCGGCCCAGATCGCGAGCGCGAGCCAGAACCGAAGATCCAGGAGGTAGTAGGCGATTCCCGAACTTACGCCGATGATCAGCATCAGCAGCAGCTGTCCGCGTGTCCAGCCGCCGATCTTGTACTCGATCTCGTCCCAGATGGCATGGACGCGATCCCGCTTCTCGAACGGGATCAGTCCGAGCACCAGCCGCTTGAGCGTCGTCTTCTCCGTCGTCCAGTAGTAGGCGACGATGAGCAGCGAGAAGACGGAGAGCAGCACGCCAATCACGGACGTCGCCAGACCCACCGCCTGGTCCTGCCCGATCGGCGGGCTCGAGCGCAGCTCCTCGTACCCGTTCTGGATGCGCCACAGGGTCTGGTACGCGGTGCGGCGGGCCAGGGAGTTCTCGATCTCGAGTGCCTGCGTCCGGAGGTTATCGAAGATCTCCGGCACGGCGGCGTCGAAGGCCGTGATCTGGCGCACCAGCATCGGCACGACGAAGTAGACCGCCGCGCCGACGACGGCGAAGATGCCGAGGTAGATGATCAGCATCCCCTGGCCGCGCGTCAGACCCGACCGTCGGAGCCGATACACGAGGGGTTCGAGCGCCGTGCTGAAGATGATGCCGAGGATGAGCAGCACGAGGATGGACCGTGCCTCGATGAGCAGCCACACGGAGGCCAGCACCGCCAGCACCGCCGCGGTGTAGAGCATGACTCTGATGGGGGAGAGGCCCGCTGTCACGTTCGCTCCTTCGGCGTGTCCTCGCTTGGGTGTGGTGCCATGTGCCGGGTACCCGCACGCTCATGCGATGCACCCGGCCTGGATTCTACAGGCGTTCGACCCGGCACGTTCTGAAAGATTATACGCAATGCACAATGTGCCTGGGCCAATTGGCACGGGAGGGATGACGCGACCGCTACGGACGGTTCACGAACGCGTCCGCGTCGGATACCGGCGCTTCCAGCTCGGCGCGCAGGTCCTCGTAGCCTTCACGGCCCATGAGGGCATAGGTGGCGTTCTTGCCAGCCTCCACGCCAGGCTGCCCGAACGGGTTGACGTTGTAGAGCGCACCAGCCATGACCGTCTGCAGCTCGAGCATGTAGAAGAACTCGCCAACCGCAAAGGCGTCGATCACTGGTGTGGTGATCGTCAGGTTGGGGCGCTCCGCCCGGGCGAGCGCCCACGCCGTGGCGAGACGCTCCTTGTCGAGCAGGTCCCCCAGCTCGCCACCCTTGAGGTAGGCGAGATCGGGAATGCTCTCGGGCGGATTCGGGATCTCGACGGTGTCCCGGTACTTCCCGATGGCGATCAGCTGGATCAGCTTGTCGTTCGGGCCCTCGGTGTAGAGCTGGATCTGCGAGTGCTGGTCGATCGCGCCGAGCGCCTTGATCGGCGTCTGCCCGACGTACACCACCTCGTTGTCGACCGACAGCTTCTTGCCGAGACTTTCCGCCCACAGCTGGCGGAACCAGTCCGAGATGCCGAAGAGCGCGTCCGCGTACGGCATCGTCACCAGCATCGACTTGTTGTGACGCTGATCGGCCAGCCACGAGATGGCGGCGAGCAGGTAGGCCGGGTTCTCGCGGATGTCGCCAGTCTCGCACCGCGCGCGCATCGCCGCCGCCCCGGCGAGCAGCTGGTGGACGTCGATGCCGGCCAGCGTGGCCGGGAGCATGCCGACGGCGCTGAGCACCGTCTGGCGACCGTCCACTCCCGGCGGCACCGGGAACGTTCGGTATCCCTCCTGGTCGGCGAGCTGCCGCAGCAGACCGCTCTCGGGATCGGTCGTCGCCACGATCTGCCTTCGGGCCTGCTCCTCGCCCACGGCGGCGATCAGTGCATCGCGCACGACGAGGAAGTTGGCCATCGTCTCGGCGGTCTGGCCAGACTTGGTGACGACGTTCACCAGCGTCTTGCTCAGATCGACGGTGTCGAGGGTGGCGGCGATCTTCTCGGGATCGGGGTTGTCGAGCACGAAGATGCGCGGCCCGACGCGCTTGCCCTCTGGCAGCAGGTTGCGATAGGGATGTGCCAGCGCCTGGATCGTCGCGATCGCCCCGAGGGAGGACCCGCCGATGCCTACCAGGATGAAGTCCTGGTACTGGTCCTTTACCTCATTCGCGAACGCCACGATCTCGTCCGCGAGCGCCGTGTCGTCTGGCAGGTCCATCCATCGCTGGTCACCGGCGTCGTGTTCGTTCACCAGCCGGTTGTGCTGCTCGGCGACGGTGGGCGCGAGCTCGTCGAGCTCCGCGGCACTGATACCGTGCTCGGCGCCCACGACCTGGTCCGTGGCGTTGCGGTAGTCGATCACCAGCCGGGATTGTTGCTGGGAGGCCATGTGCATGTGCTCCTCGAAAAGGGGGACGGGCGCGCCGCTGGGCGTCGTCACCGTCCCGCACGACGGACATTCCGAGGAGATAGTAGCACCGGTGATGTGTACGGACCGGTAGCGGACAACCCGCCGCCGTGTCGCATCACGGAAATCGAGGCTACCCGGTATGGATGGCAGCGAGCTCGCCCACGGTGATCCCCGCGGCAGGCGGCCTGGCGGTCATCGGAGTGACGTGGTCGCGTCCCGCCTGGGCCAGCATCGCCCGCATCGTCCACAGGCAGTCCCGACCCTGACAGGTTGCCATCGCCGCCCGGGTGCGCCGCTTGACATCATTGACGGTCGTTGCGCCCCGTTCGATGGCATCGCGGACCATCGCGATCGTGATGCCTTCGTCGGGACAGACGAGGGTATCGTCGGTGACCTGCCTGGGCAGCGACGGTGCGCCACCGGCGGGCCAGGTCGGGATTCTCTCGGAGATGGAGACCGGGATTCGGCCTCCGGCCACGCTCTCGGCGAGCAGCCGCCCGGATTCGCGCGCCATCGTTTGAGTCGCCCCGGCATCGCCACCGATGCCGGCCGCGTCGCCGATGACCGTGATGAGGGTCCCGGTGCCGGCGAAGACCGATCCCGGCACGATCGCGTCGCCGCCAGCCTCCAGGGAAAAGGCGGACGGTACCCCCGGCATGCGGGCAAGCACGTTCTCGGGTTGCAGGCCGTTGTCGAGCAGGATGTGCCGAGCCGGCGTGGTTGAATCACCGATCGTGATCGCATCCACGTGCCCAGTGCCGGAGATCCGCACAGGTGCGCCGTCCGTGAGATCCTGATCCAGCAGGATCGTGAAGCGGTCGAGGTTGGGCGTGCGACCACCGAGTCCCGCGTGCGGTCCACGCACGACCACCACCTCCGCACCGTCATCGAGCTCGGATGCGGCCCGATAGGCACCGGTCACCCCCTCGAGCTCCCAGCCGGGCAGGGGCAGCGGCAGGTCGATACCGCCGGTCGCGACGATGATCGCCTTGGCTCTGACGCGTCGGCTCTCGCTCTCCGACGCCCACGTGACCGTGCCGTCGGGGAACACGCCCCATGCACGCGTCCCGTACAGGCAGCCGTCGATCGCTCCGGAGGCGGGCGGAGACTGGCGGTCGATGCCGATGGCATCGACACCGACGTCGCGAGCCGCCTGCAAGGCGATCGTGCCGGTCTCGCCGAGGCCGATGACCAGCACATCCGTTGAATCCCGACTCTCGCCCGACGTAGGCAAGGCAGCTCTCCTCACTTCACGACGAACCACACGCGCTCCGGCACTCTGAGGCAGATCCCGCGACCGTGCACAACCGTTCAGGTTGGCGCGTTCTCCGGCCGGTATCTCCGTTTATCACTGTTATACTCTGGCCACAAGCCTACCAGCCCATTCGTCGCATCGCGCAACGAATCAGCGGTTATCCAGCAGCGTTGAGGAGGATGCCCGTGAGCATCAAGACCGAAGAGCAGTCGACGTCCATGTCGCCCGAGGCAATCGAGCAGGAAGCCCTGGAGCACGTCTGGATCCACTCGAAGTCCTGGGCCGAAATTGCGGAGCAGCAAGGGCTCAAGGTCTTCGCCCGTGGCAAGGACTCCACCATCTGGGACGTGCACGGCAAGGAATACCTGGACGGCATCTCCGGCCTCTGGGTCGTGAATGCCGGGCACGGTCGCGAGGAGATCGGTCGCGCCATGGCGGAGCAGGCGGGCAGGCTCGCGTACGCATCCGCCGAGGCGTTCACCACCGAGCCGGCCGTCGAGCTCGCCAACAAGCTGGCCGAAATCACTCCGGGCGATCTCTCCCGCGTCTACTTCAGCTCCGGCGGGTCCGAGGCGGTCGAGACCGCCATCAAGATCGCCAAGCAGGTCCAGGCCATGCGTGGTTTTCCCCGCCGCTACAAGATCATCGCCCGCCGCGGCTCCTATCACGGCATGACCCACGGTGCGATGAGCCTTACCGCGATGCGGGAAGAGAAGTACTTCGGCCCCTTCATGTACGGTGTCTACCACGTGCCGCATCCGAACCGGTACAAGAGCGACTTCGGGCTCGAGGGCGAAGAGGCCGACATCATGGCCGCGAAGTACGTCGAGCAGGAGATCGTCAACCAGGGGCCGGAGACGGTCGCGGCCGTGATCGGCGAGCCGATCTCCTCGGCGGCCGGTGTGCACGTGCCGTCGAAGAAGTACTGGCAGATGCTCCGTGATATCTGTGACCGCCACGGCGTGCTGCTGATCGCCGATGAGGTGATCAACGGCTTCGGCCGCACCGGCACCATGTTCGCCACCGAGCAGTTCGACTTCGTCCCGGACATCATGACGATGGCGAAGGGGCTCACCTCGGGGTACGCCCCGATGGCTGCCACCGTCGTGCGTCCCTCGGTCTTCGAGTCATTCAAGGAGCAGGCCGATGTCGCCATGGGGCACCTGCTGACCTTCGGCGGTCATCCGGTCTGTGCGGTGGCGGCCCTCACGAATATCCGGATCTTCGAGGAAGAGAACCTCGTGCAGCGCGGCGCCGAGATGGGCGTTTACCTGAAGGAGCGTCTCGAGGAGCTTCGCGCCCACCCGACTGTCGGCGACGTCCGTGGCGTCGGTCTCCTGCAGGCCATCGAGCTGGTCAGGAGCAAGAAGACGAAGGAGAACTTCCCGAAGACGCATCCGTTCGCGAAGCGCGTCACTGCCATGCTCGCCGAGCGCGGACTCATCACGCGGGTGCGCGAGCCGATGCACTTCGCGCCGCCGCTGGTGGTCACGAAGGACGAGATCGACCGGATGGTCACCATCGCCGACGAGGTCCTGACGATCGCCGAGAACGAGTTCGCCAAGGATATCGAGGCCTGATCCGGAAACCGTCTGGGTCGATCACGTGCGCATACGGAACGGGCGGGGCGATGGCCCCTCCCGTTCCGTATGCGCTGGATCCCCCGATCCTGGGCAGTCCAGGGTCGTTGGTCTGGCTCGCAGGCATGTGCCGCACGATCCACTCGTCACGACGAGACTGGCCGGTGACCCGTCAACGCCGTCCGCACGTGTTGCTGCGTGATGCAGCCTGTGGGGTCTTTATCGCCCTCGCCGGGCGTTGAAGCAGTTCCGGCAGTACACCGGCCGGTCACCCCGAGGGATGAACGGCACCATCGTGCTCTCGCCACAGTCGGCACAGATCGCCGGGTAGCGATCCTGCATGGAGCCGTTGCCCGAGCCTCGTGCCCGGCGACGGCCGCTGCGGTCGCGATGGGATCTCGGCCCCCCGCCATTGCCTGCGCCAAGCAGGTCGGCGTTGCGCTGTGCCCTCCGCTCCGCCCGGCACCTCGGGCACCGAGTCGGATCGGGCATGCCCTGCTCGACGCGGAAGCGCCGCTCGGCTTCCGGGTAGATGTAGGTCTCCCCACAATCTGCGCAGGTTCGTTCGGTGTATTGCTGCCGGTGAACGAAGGGGTGATTGTCGATGCCTCTAGCCCTCGATGGAGTAGCCGGCCTCTTGGATGGCCTCACGCATGGCGCCGGTGTTCACCACGGCGTCGTGATGCACCACGACGGTCTTGGTGTCGAGGTTGACATCGACCTCGTACACGCCATCGACGCCGAGAAGTGCTTCCTTGATCGCTCGTTCGCAATGAGCACAGCTCATGTCTGGTACCTGGAAGCGGTGCTCTGTCATTGAGGTGGACATATGGTCCCTCCGGGGCCCTGCTACGCGGCGACACCCCTGTCGCCCGCCGGTCTCTGTGTCGACTAGTGTACGTCAGCGACCTGGGCAGGGACGGTAGCACCCCGGTACATCTCGCGGATGATGTGCTCCAGCGAGGTCTCGGAGATGGCGATGTCGCGCAGCTCGCCAAGCGTAGTGAGCCAGCGGACCGCGCTGCCGCTGGTCCAGTGACTCGCGTCGAACCGAACCTGCCAGCGCGTGTCACCCTCCCGCTGGACCTGGACGGACTCGGGAAGGGCGAGGTCGCCCTCCTGTGGTGCGAAGGCGAAGTCCACCGTGACCTCGATGCGATCGGCGAATCTGCCATGCAGCTCGCTGGCGCTGCCGTCGAAGCGGACGCGACCCTCGTCGATGACGATGACGCGATCGCACAGATGCTCGATGTCGCCCAGGTCATGGGTCGTCAGCAGCATCGTGACACCGCGCTCCTGGTTGTAGCGTCGCAGAAACGCGCGGATGTGGTCCTTTGCCAGGAGATCGAGCCCGATCGTCGGCTCGTCGAGCACGAGGAGGTCGGGGTCATGCAGGATCGCCCCCGCCAGGTCTCCCCGCATGCGCTGACCGAGCGAAAGCTGGCGCACTGGCGTCCCCATGAATGGGTCGAGATCGAGAACCTCCCGGGCGATGGTCAGATTCTCTCGAAACCGCTGTTCCGGTACCCGGTACATGTAGCGGAGCAGCTCGAGCGAGTCGCGCAGAGGCAAATCCCACCAGAGCTGGGTACGCTGTCCGAACACGACGCCGATGCGCCGGGCGAGTGCCTTGCGCTCCTGCCATGGCGTGAATCCGAGCACCGACGCAGATCCGCTCGATGGCACCATGATGCCGGTGAGCATCTTGATCGTGGTCGATTTCCCGGCTCCGTTCTGACCGATGTAGCCGACCATTTCGCCACGGCCGATCGTGAACGAGACATCGGAGACGGCTGTCAGGATCTCGGTGTCGCCCGCCGTCAGGCTCTGAAGCATGCCCAGCACCCCTCGCCGGCCGGCGCGCCGGCGGTGAAATGTGCGTGTCAGATGCTCGACCCGTATGATCGGTTCGGTAGTGGGCATTCGTCTCTCCTTGGCGATGGCGGGTCATTCCGAGACGTGGGCAGGCGAGGACGGCAGGGCGTCTGCCTGAGATGTGTCGATCCGAGCCTGTCCCGTCATCGACCCCGTTCACATGGCTCGGGAAGCCGACGACTCATCTGCGGTGTCGTTTGGTGTGTCCTCCGTCGAGGCTAGCTGCCGGTCGAGTGGTAATGGTCGACTCCCCGCTCCCAGAGCCAGCTGACCAGCCCGATAAAGGCGATGGTTGTGACCGGCCCGAGGACAGGGGCTACCTCCCGGAGTCCGAGTGGATCGGGCTTGTCGAGCAGGATGAGCGTCGGGTAGTAGATCACGAGACCGACGGGGACGATCCACATGAAGATCCAGCGGAACCAGCTCCGGTAGATGTGCATGGGGTACTGTGCAAGGTCGGAACCTCCGTAGCTGATGGCGTTTACCATCTCGATCGAGCCAACCGTCCAGAAGCTGATGATCGCGCCCAGCGAGAAGATCGCCACGAACAGGGCGACGCCGCAGACCATCGCGGTCCCCACCAGCAGAATGTTGGCGAGCGTGACGTTCGGATCGACCCTGATCCATGCGAAGACAAACAGGCCTACGGCCAGCAGCAGCTTGCCGATATGGCGCACCGAGACGTCCAGCAGCATGCCCTGCAGGTAGAGCGACATCGGTCGCGTCAGAAGCTTGTCGAAGTCTCCTGTCCTGATGTGATCGGGCACAAGGTCGAGGCCATTCTGGATGGTATCGGCCACCTCGAACACCACCGCGCTCATCGCGTAGAGCAGCAGCACCTCGTTCAGCGTCCAGCCGCCGAGCGCCGGAAATCGCTGGAAGAAGATGACGATGCCGAGCACCTCGATCATCGTCATGATCGTGTTGCCGAGCAGCTGCATGACGAAGGAGCCACGGTAATGGGCTTGCCCGCGGATGCGCATGCTCGCGATGCGCCACGCCAGCGGAAGCTCGGTTCGCAAGTCCCGGATGTTAGCCACCATGAACCACCAGCTTTCGTTCACCCTGGCGCAGCACGATCAGGCAGGCCCCACCCAGCGCCAGGATCCAGAACGCCTGTATGGCGAACATTTCGAGGGGGTTTCCCTTCCCCAGGTAGACGTTGTTGGGCAGCATCAGGATCGCCTGGAACGGCAGCAGCTCGGTGATTCGACGAAGCGGATCCGGGAAGAAGTCGATCGGCATCGCCATGCCCGACAGGAACGTTCCGACGGACATCGAGATCGCGGCGATGCCGCGATGATCGATCAGCCAGAAGCTGGTGAGATTGGTGAGGAGCCGGATCGAGAAGCTCACCCACACGCCCAGGAGGACGGCCACGAGGAAGCCAATGGCGTGCGCCGGTGATGCGGGCAGCGCGATATCGAAGAGCACCCAGCCGACGAGCAGGGTAGGGATCATGCGGAGCACCAGGGCGATCGCGGCGCGCCCTGCCTCTCGGCTGAGCCAGAGTCCATACCAGGAGATCGGGCGCAGGAAGTCCGTCGCGATTGCTCCTGTCTGGATCGACTTCGAGACGTCCCACCAGCCCCACAGGTACATCACCATGATCAGCGACTGGTTGATCCAGATGAGGGTGACCGCGTCCGACTCTGACCAGCCGCGGACGGACCCTCGTTCGAGCGATCCATAGAATCCGATCATCACCGATGAGAGGATGACCCCGAAGACGCTGTTGGTAAACAACCCGGCCAGCGTCGCGGCGCGATAGGCAACGTTCTGTCGCAGCGCCAGTCTGGCGATCTCGTAGTAGACGCGCATGCCAATCGCCTCCTGTCGGGTCAGGATGCTCGTGACCTGTCAGATGGGGGATACTGGAGGGAGAAGGATCGACTGGGTCCGGATTCAACACGCGTTCGGCACGGCCAACCATGGTACCACCCCAACCGCGCCGAGGCAACGGTGGACATCAGCAGCGAGCGATACAGGAGCAGCCATGGCGACGGCGATGAACGAGATTCCCACGCGTGCGCAGATCGCGATCGAGGACACCTGGGATCTCTCGAGGATGTATCCCGACGACGAGGCGTGGCAGGCAGCCGCGACAGAGATCCCCGAGCTCATCGAGAAGGCCGCATCGTACCAGGGCCGGCTCGGTGAGGGTCCTGCCGTGGTGGGCGAGGCGCTCCAGGCGGTGAACACCCTGCAGGAGCGGCTCTACATGCTGGTGGTCTATGCCAGTCTCCGCCGGGACGAGGACACCACCAACACGGAAGCGAATGCCCGGTACGAGCAGGCGATCGCGCTCTCGATCGGGGCGAGTCAGGCACTGGCCTACGTCCAGCCCGAGCTGCTGGCGCTGGAGCCCGAAAGGTTCCAGGAGCTGGCGACGGCAGATGAGCTGAGCACGTACGCGCACATGTTCGACGATCTCGACCGCCAGCGTGAGCACGTGCGCTCCCAGGAGGTCGAGGAGGTCCTGGCTCAGATGGCGGATGTGACTCGCACCGCCTCGGAAGCATTCAACGCACTCGACAACGCCGACCTCGAGTTCGGGGAGGTGATCGACGAGCACGGCAACAAGGTTGCGCTCACCAAGGGCCGGTACGCACTGCTTCAGGAGAGCCAGAACCGGGACGTGCGGCGTGAGTCCCACGAGAAGATGACGACTGCCTACAAGGCCCACGGTCACACACTCGCCAGCCTGTATGGCTCCTCCGTGCGCAAGGACGTCACCACCGCCCGCATCAGGGGATATGCGTCAGCTCGTCAGGAAGCCCTGTTCGACGACAACGTGCCCGATTCGGTCTACGACACCCTGATCGAGGTCGTCAGGGAGGCAAGCCCGATCCTGGAGCGCTACCTGGCGCTGCGTCGCGAGGCGCTTGGATTGGATTCGCTCGAGCTCTACGATCTGCGGGTGCCGCTCGCGCCGGAGTCCACGAAGCATTACGACTACCGGGACGCAGTGGAGATCGTGCTGCGTGGCGTGAGACCCCTCGGTGACGAGTATGTCAACGATCTGCGAAGCGGATTCAACTCGCGCTGGGTCGATGTCCACGAGACGAAGGGCAAGCGCTCGGGAGCCTACTCCTGGGGTGCCTACGGTGCGCCGCCGGTGATCCTGATGAACTGGAACGGGACACTGTCGGATGTGTTCACGCTGGCCCACGAGGCTGGCCACGCCATGCACAGCTTCTACTCGAACCGGGCACAGCCATTCCACCTGGCCGGATACCCGATCTTTCTGGCGGAGATCGCCTCGACCGTGAATGAGGTGCTGCTCACGTGGGATCTGCTCGCACAGGACGAGGCGAAGGATCCGGTTCAGCGCTTCGCCCTGCTCAACAGGTTCGCCGATACCTTCCACGGCACCGTGATCACTCAGACCATGTTCGCGGAGTTCGAGCAACGCGCGCACGCGATGGCGGAAGAGGGGGTGCCGGTCACCCTCGATGGGTTGAACGAGCTGTTCGGCGAGCTGCAGAAGACCTACCTTCCGGGAGTCAACATCGACGATCTGGCGAAGATCCGCTGGAGCCGCATCCCGCATTTCTACCGCGCCTACTATGTCTATCAGTACGCGACCGGGATGTCCTCGGCCATCAACATCGCCCGGGCGGTTCGCGATGAGGGTGAGCCGGCGCAGAAGCGCTACCTCGAGATGCTCGCGGCCGGTGGATCCGACTACCCGATGAACATCCTCCGGCGTGCCGGAGTCGACCTCACGGATCGACAGCCGCTCGAGGTGGCTGTCCAGGAATTTGAGAGCACCATTGCCGAGATGGAGAAGCTGGCGAGCGAGGGTGTGCTGAAGGAAGCCGCCCGCCTCGCAGCGGAGCAGTCGGAGGCGAGTCAGGACGCGTAGGCGTGCAGGAGCTGGAACGCGGTTCCCTGCAGGAGCAGGGTTCCAATGGCGAGGGCGATGCGGACGCCGCGTCGTTGAAATCGCCGGATCACCCGACCGAGCAGCACGACGAGCACTCCGGCAACCACGCAGACTGCCAGGAATCCGAGCAGGAGGAACGAGTCCGGATCCTCCGCCGACTGGCCCGCGAGCTCCATGGAGATCCGGACGATCATGGCCTGCGTCAGGATCAGGGCGATATTGAGTTGTGCCAGCCGCTCCAGCGGCTCCGCGAGGGCGCGCAGCGTTGCGTTGCGATTGGGTGGGAATCTCACGGTGTACCCCACTGGTTGTTGACGACGGTCACGCGTGCCTGCATGGTACCGGCAATTGGCGCGAAAGGCATCACGCGAGCACGGCAGATTCGATACTGCCACGGGTTGGTCCAGTTGCCATCTAGCGGCTGACGTTCGGATCCCGCAAGCTCGCGACGCAGCGCGCGGCCGGGCCTCGTGGCTGTCTGCCGCGTGATCCGCGGCGCACGCCAGGTCTGTCGTCGAGTGGGGCCCCTGGCAACGCTCGGCAAGGGGATCTCCCGATGGCAGACTCCCCGGTGTGAACGCCGGACGCAGGGTGACGGGTTGGCGTTGGAGAAACTGAATCGAAGGGATGGAGACTGGATGAGCATGCTGGAACGGATCGAGCGGTCGGGTGTCGTGGCCATTGTCAGGCTCGATGACTACTCACGTGCCCCGGAGATGGCGCGGGCGCTTGCCGATGGTGGTGTGGAGGCGGTCGAGTTCACCTACACGAACCCTGCCGCCGGGGAGGCGGTGCGGGCGACGAAGGCTGCGATGGGGGGCGACATGCTGGTCGGCGCCGGCACCGTGCTCGATCCCGAGACGGCGCGGGCCGCCATCCTGCAGGGGGCTGACTTCATCGTTACGCCGACTCTGCAGGTCGACACGATCCGGTTGTGCCAGCGCTACAGCGTGCCGACCGTGATCGGCGCCTTCACGCCCACCGAGATCCTCACGGCATGGGAGTCGGGAGCGACGATCGTGAAGGTCTTCCCGGCGTCGGTCGGTGGTCCTCGATATCTCAAGGATGTGCGAGGGCCGTTGCCGCATGTGAAGCTGATGCCGACCGGTGGCGTCTCGTTCGAGAATGCCGGGGAGTTCATCCGCGCGGGCGCGGTCGGTGTGGCGGCGGGCAGCAATCTCGTCGATGCGGCCACGATTGCGGCACAGGACTGGAAGACGCTCACCGAGCGGGCCCGGCGTCTCGTCGCGGCCGTTCGTGAGGCGCGCAACGAATACCCCGGGTAGGTTCGGTACACTGGAGTGGTGATCCGACCGCACGTGGCGGCGAGGAGAGCCAGCACAGGTGAGCACGCGAGGCAGCCAACCCATGACAGACGAAATTCGACTACCGCTCCTCAAACGTCTGGCCGAGCAGGCAATGGCTGACGCTGCGTTTCGCGAGGTGGCGCGAGACGATCTCTCGCTGGCGCTCGAGCAGTTCGGATACGACCTGAACGACCGCGAGCGTGCCTTCGTGTTCCGGTTTCGCCAGGCCCTCGAGGAGGCGAACGTCGACCTCAAGCTGGCCAAGGAGGTCGATCTCGATGCGCTGATCGACTCCGATGATCCCGACGGTCTCGAGACGCTTCTGAGCAGCATGGAGCACTCCGGATAGCACATCGCGCAGGCGAAGCGCTTGACTCCTCGTCGGTCGCCACCGAACACACCTGACAGGTGATCTTGCCCATCCCGCTGGGCCCGACACAACGGTCGGGCCCTGCCTGTTGTGTCGTGTGGCTCGCCACGCAATTGCTGTTCGTGACCATTCCCCGAAAGTCGCGCCAAGTCCTGCCATGCCGCAACCCACAGGTAATGGCATGGTGTTTCACCACTGCAGTCCCGGTGACGGCATGTACCACCTACCTGTTCTCAGGCGATCCCACATCCACCAGCCAGCACCACCCGAGGAGCGGGACCCGGTGGGTGGCTCCAATGTCGAGGTTCGCGGCGCGCCGGAGGCACACCGAGACTGGACCGGTCAGACGGGGGCGCGATCTGGGCATCGACCCATCGTTTGCTACCTTGGAGCGATTTGAGCATCCGTTCGGTGTCGTCATTCAGCGAATGCGCATGTCGGAAACGGCAGCGGGCCGACACCAGGTCGGCCATGACGGTGGTCGCGACCGGTGACCGTTCAGGCAATGTCGGTATCGCATCGCAACCCGAGATTGTCGATGCCGAGTCGGTTCCGGACACCCTGCCTGCGGGGTCCTGGATATGGCAGCGATGGTGTGAGTGGACGGCGTCAGGCCGATCGGAACCAGTCTGCTATCTCGTCGACAGGATGTTCGTTGCCCAGAAGCGCCATCAGCGCGATCCGGGCTTTCTGTGAGGTGAACCGGGATGCCGGGATGACGCCCATCGCCATCAGGTCGTGGCCACCGCCGGATGCACCCCCTGTGCCGTAGATCGGGGCGAGTGGGCCGCCGAGGCATCGTGTGGTGAGGACAACCGGCTTGCCCGCCGAGATGAGGGCGTCGATGCCCGGCAGGAGACTGCCGGGAACATTGCCGGCACCCGTCCCTTCGATCACGACACCGTCGACGCCGGTCTCCCGGTACCAGTCGAGGATCGAGCCGTCCATGCCGGTGTACACCTTCACGACCGGGACGCGTCCGGCGGTGCGAATGGCCGGCAGCACGGGACGAGCGCTGGCGGGACGGAACAGCTCGACGCCGACTGCAGTAACCTCACCGATCGGACCGCCGTGGGGCGAGACAAAGGTCGACGGGTTCACCGTGTGGGTCTTGGTGACATAGCGCGCGTCATGGAGCGTTTCATTGACCAACAGCAGCGCTCCTCGCCCCGCGGCGGTCGCCGATGCGGCCACCCGGATTGCATCACGCAGGTTGCGAGGTCCGTCCGGGCCGGTCTCCGAGAGGTTGCGCATCGCGGCCACGAACACGATCGGCTTCTCGGTCGGATTCAGCATCCACGCCAGTACCGCGGTCTCCTCGACGGTGTCGGTGCCGTGGGTGACGACCACGCCAGCGACACCCTCGTGCCGCAGCTCAGTGACGGCGCGGGACACCAGCTCCGCCATCATTGCCGGGGTGATATTCCAGCTATTGATCGACGCTATCGGGATCGCCGACACGTCGGCGATGCTGTCGAGGTCGGGCACGAGGCGCAGCAGATCCTCAGGGGACGCGGCCGAACGCACCGCCCCTGTGCTGGGATCCTTCATGCTGGCGATGGTGCCGCCCGTGGTCAGGACGACGACTCGAGGAAGGCTCACGGCCGACGAACCGGCATCGACGTGCCGAAGAGCCGGTCGCCGGCGTCGCCCAGTCCCGGCAGAATGAAGCGGTTCTCGTTGAGCTCACGGTCCCTGCGGGCCAGGTAGATGGGCACGTCCGGGTGCTCATCCATCACCTGCTGGATACCCTCCGGCGCGCCGATGATGCCCACGAACTTGATGGTGCGGGCCCCCCATCGCTTGAGCTCGTCGATCGCGCCGCATGCGGAACCGCCCGTGGCAAGCATGGGGTCGAGCAGCAGCACGATATCGTCGGGGCACTCGGCGGGGAGCTTGTTGTAGTAGGAAACAGGCAGGTGGGTGTTCTCGTCACGGTACATGCCCAGATGCCACACCTCCGCAGAGGGAATGGCATCGACCGCGGCCTCGACCATGCCGAGGCCGGCGCGCAGGATCGGCACCAGACCGATCTGCGCGCCGATGCGGTGACCGGTTGCCTGCTCCATCGGGGTACGATAGATGACCTCCTCCAGGGGGAGGTCCGCGGTCACCTCGTACAGGAGAAGCCGGGTCAGCTCGCGAACGAGCTCCCGAAAGGTCTTCGAGTCGGTGCGCTCGTCCGACAGCAGGGTGACCTTGTGCTGGACGAGTGGGTGCGTACTGACGTGGATCTGGCCCATGGCTCCCCTTGCTGTCTCGTGAGCGCGTGCCCGGCTCACCGTGTCTCAGGTGGGACGACTAGTCCGTTGATTCAACCGATGTGCTGAGATAACCGAGCTCCCTGAGGAGGGCGAACCCGTCCTCGGTGTGGCCCTCCGGGATGTATTCGAGGCTCACCCACCCCGGGTAGCCGGAGTCGTCGATCGTCGTGAACAGTCGCTGGAAGTCGATCTCTCCGGTGCCCGGCTGATGCCGGCCCGGGAAATCCGCGATCTGGATGTGGTCCATGTTCTTCCCGTGCTCGGCGATGATGGCGAACGGGTCCTCGCCCATCCTGAGCGAGTGATACACGTCGAACTGCAATCCGACGTTGGGGTGCTCGACTTCTGCCAGCACCGAGAGCGCGGCCGCCGTGTCGGCGATCGCGAATCCTGGAACGTCGTGCGTGTTGACCGGCTCGATCGTCATCTTGACACCTGCGGTCTCGAGGGCGTCCGCCGCGTACACGATATTCTCGAGCATGGTCCGCCGGCTCTCGAGCGGATTGTCGGTCTTGCCGACCAGGCAGTTGACCCGGCGAGGCTTGAGCGCCTCGGCGTAGGTGACCGCGAGGTCGACGCCGTTGCGGAACTCCTTGACGCGATCCGGGGAGGCGGCGATGCCGCGGTCACCGGCATTCCAGTCGCCGGCCGGAAGGTTGAACAACACGAGGTCGAGATGGTTGTCGCGGAGAAGCTCGGTGATCTCGTTCACCCTCAACTCGTAAGGGAAAAGGACCTCGACCCCGCCGAAGCCGTTGGCAGCAGCGCGGCCAAACCGATCGGCGAGTGGGTACTCGGTGAAGAGCATCGTCAGGTTCGCTGCTAGCTTGGGCATGTCGCCTCCTTGCCTATACCTGTACGGACCCGGCTACCTGGGCCACAGCCATATGCTCCCATTGTGCCAGTTTTCGGTTACCTCCGGCAGGCGTCGCGCGCCTGTGGGAGATGTGTCACACTGCGCACGAATGGGTCGGCGTGTGGCGTACCTGTGGTGATGCAATGGTATTGCAGGTTGACAATGTCGATCGACGCTTCGGTGCGAACGTTGCCTGCAGCGCCGTTTCGCTGAGCGTCGACGCGGGCGAGATCGTCGCGTTGCTCGGCGAGAACGGCGCGGGAAAATCGACACTGCTGTCGATCATCGCCGGATTCGTTGTTCCGGAAAGGGGGACAGTTTCCGTCGATGGCGTGCCGCTGCCCGCGGGCGACCCTGCCGCTGCCCTGCGAGCCGGAATCGGGACCGCGTTTCAGCACGTCTCCCTCGCGCCTGAGCTGACCGTGCGAGAGAGTCTGGAGCTTGCTCGGATCGATGTGAGCCAGGCAGCGCCGCATCTGCGCCCGACTCGTTCCCTCGATGTGCGCGTCGCCGACCTCTCCGTGCCCGAGCGGCAGCAGGTGGAGTTCCTGAAGGCGAGGATGCTTGCCCGTCGCGTCTTGCTGCTCGATGAGCCGACGTCGCCGCTCGGCGAGGCGGATGTCGAGCCGCTCCTGCGTGACATTCGCACCGTTGCGGCAAGCGGCACGGCCTGTGTCTTCGTCACCCACCGGCTGCAGGAGGCGATGGCTGTCGCCGATCGCATCGTGGTGATGCGCCGTGGCCACATGGTGGATCAGCTGGTGCGCGAGGATGGTGACTGGCCTTCGGGGACCCGCGAGGCCCTCCTCGCGGCGATGTTCGGTGATGCCTTCGTGACCGACCATGGAGCGAAGGATCAGGCTCCGCCAGCTGCTCGGGAGACGGTCGGCGACACCATCGTGATCAGCGGCAACGTGGGCACGGCTCCACTCGACATATCCCTTGAGGCGGGGCGAGTGCTCGCCATTGCCGGAATCGCGGGGAACGGGCAGGGCGACATCGTTGATCTCCTCTCCGGTGCCACGGCAACACGCATCGTTGTCGAACACGGCACGCGCACGCTCGAGGACGCAGCGCTCCATCAATGGGTCGAGCGCAACGTCGCTCTGGTTCCCGAGGACAGGTTCCGAGAAGGCGGTGCGGTATCGATGCCGCTGGGCGAGACCCTGGTGGCTCGTGACCTGGCCGGAGGCAGGCTATCCCGATGGGGGCTCGTCAGCCGACGTCGGATCCGGGCGAGGGCGGGGGAGATGATCCGCGGATGGGAGATCCAGCCGGCCGACCCGACGGTGCCGTTCGGGTCGCTGTCGGGGGGCAATGCCCAGCGCGTGCTGCTCGCAAGGGCCCTCGATCCGCTGCCACGCTTGCTGGTCGCGGCCGGACCGACGAATGGGCTGGATCACACCTCGGTGGAGATGGTGCGTCGATACCTGCGAGCGGCGGCGGACGCGGGCACGGCCGTCGTCACGATCGAGTACGAGCTCGATGAGGCACTGCGTCATGCCGACTTGGTCTCGATCGTACATGGCCGGCGACTCTCTCCACCTGAGGCCGCGGCACGTGCCGATCGTCAACGCCTGCAGGCCATGATGGTCGGCGGGTGGTCGGCATGAGCATGACCGCGATACGGGCACCACTGCTGTCCCTTCTGGCCACAGCGGTCGTGGGTACCGTGCTCCTGCTGGTGACGGGTCACGACCCGGTGGTGGTCGGTCGAGTTCTCGCTGAACGCACGCTCCTGCGACGGTCGGGCCTCGAAGAGTCACTGGTCTCAATGGCGCCGATCCTGATCGCGGGACTGGCCGCGTGGATCGCCGCGAGGGTAGGACTCTGGAATATCGGTATTGACGGCCAGGCCATCGTCGGTGCCGTCGCGGCGGGCGCGATCGCTCCAGGACTGGGTGCGCTCCCAGCCCCGTTGATGTGGGTGACCGTATCGCTGGTCGGGATGGCTTCCGGAGCGCTATGGGCACTGCTGCCGGCCGTCCTCAGGGCACGCAGCGGCATCAACGAGATCGTGACGACGATCATGATGACCTACGTGGCTTTCAGTCTGGCCTCGTGGTTGATCAAGGGGCCACTCAAGGATGAAGCGCTCGTGGCTCCGGCAACCTGCAGCATCGATGTCTCCAGGCGGCTTCCTGACCTTGGTGACAGCCGGGTTCATGTTGGAGTGCTGGTGGCGGCGGGGATCGCCCTTCTGGCGTGGGGTCTTGCGAGATGGAGTGTGCCCGGCATCCTGTCCAGGCTGGTCGGGGAGGCGCCCGACGCCGCGTCGACGCTACATGTGCCGGTATCCCGCTACCTGATCGCTGGTCTGATGTGCAGCGGGGCGGTGGCGGCGTTCGTCGGCGTGCTCGAGGTCCTGGCCGTACGCGGCTCGGTCCAGGGTGACTGGCGGCCGTCGCTGACCTTGCCGGCCTTCGCGGCACTGTTTCTTGCCAGGCGCCAACCCGCCTGGCTGATAGCGACGTCTCTGCTGCTGGGGATGCTCGCCTACGCGTCGACCGTGGCGCCGCGGGCGACCGGACTTGCGCCCGACTTCTTCCCGATGCTGGAAGGCATCCTGCTGATCTTCCTCGCAATCGGCGAATGGTACCGACGCGGCTTGCGAGCGGATCGAGCTCGTGGCGGGGCGTCAGGGGCTGGCATATGACGGTGCTGGAAACCCTCCTGATGGCATCCGTGCTCTCCGCCGTGCCGCTTATGCTCGCCGCCGCCGGAGAGGCGATCGGGCAACGCAGCGGACTGCTCAACCTCGGGGTCGAGGGAGTGATGCTGGCAGGTGCGCTGGCGGGCTTCGTCGCCGTTGAAAGCAGTGGGTCGTTCGTGCTTGGGTGCGGAGCCGGCCTGCTTGCCGGCGGGGTGATCGGGCTCCTGTTCGGGGTGGCTGCCACGCGGCTTGCCGCCTCGCAGATCGTGCTGGGCCTGGGCGTCGCGCTCGCCGGGCAGGGAGGGACGGGCTTTCTCTTCCGCGAGCGATACGGCTTGAACCAGCCATTGCTTTCCTCCGGAATGTCGCGCCCATTCGACCATCTGGATGGTGTCCCGGTCGTCGGTCCGATGCTGTTCGGTCAGAAGTGGTTCGTCTATGTCGCATGGGTGGCCGTTCTGCTGATGGGGCTCATCCTTCGCACGAGTCGGGTTGGACTCGTCCTGAAGGCGACCGGCGACTCGCCGTTTGCCGCCGACGCGGCGGGTGTCAGCGTGACCACTGTCCGAATCCTCGCTGCTGTGGTCGGTCAGGCGCTGGCAGGGCTGGGAGGTGCGGCGCTCGCGATCGTGGAGGTGGGATTCTTCTCTCCGGGCATGACCGTCGGCATCGGGTTCATCGCGATCGCGATCGCCATGCTCGGGCGCCAGGATCCCCTGCGCATTGCCGCGCTGGCCCTGGCGTTTGGAGTCCTGCGCGGGCTCGGGGCCGCCCTCCAGCTCACCAGCATCGACATTCGATCCGAGTTCCTCGAGATGATCCCGTACGTCGGCGTCATCATGCTCGTGGTGGTCATGGGACGCAGGGCACGCCTACCGGCCAGTCTGGGCCTCGCGTATCATCGGGGAGCACGAGGGGAGTGATGACGGGCACACCATGTCGTGGTGGCAGTCTCACCCCGCTGTAAAGAAGGGAACTGGCGCGCATGTGGTTCAGGCGGGCATTCAGCGTCTTGGCTTGTCTGGGGATCCTGGTGCCGATGGTCGTGATCGCAGGAACGGGCGTGACGGCCCGGGAAGCGGTCGACAGGGTCGCGATCATTACCCCGGCCAGCCGATCCAACCAGGGTTGGGACCAGCAGGGGGTCGATACGCTCGTCGCCGTCGGTGAGGAGCGCGGTATCGAGGTGGAGGTCGTCGAGAATGCCGGGTATGACGACATCACGCCGATCCTTCGCGACCTCGCTGACGATGGCGTCGATCTCATCATCTGCCACGCCGCCGGTTACCAGACCGTCTGTCCGGAATTCGCTGCCAGCGACGGAGTGCCGGTGGTTGTGACCGAGAATCCCGGCGCAGTTGCCGAGGGGCTCGTTGCCGATGTCGAGACACAGGCACAGGAGGTTGCCTACCTCGCCGGAGTGATGGCCGCGCTCGAGACGAACACCGGCACGGTCGCGGTGGTGGTGTCCGGCGAACCTCCCACCTGGAACTACATGACGGCCGGGTTCGCCCAGGGAGTCGCCGATACCGATCCAGGCGTCGAGTTCCTCTACAGCGTGATCGGCGAGGCAGCGTACGATGACGCCCCCAACGCCCGCCGAACCACCGAGACGGTCATCGCCGCCGGGGCCGACATCGTGTTCGGCATGGGAGACGGCGCGACCTTCGGGATGATCCAGGCGATCCGAGAGCACAATGCCGATGCCGGCGACGGTGAGCAGGTGCGCTTCATCGACGTGATCGGCGACAAGAGCGACTCCGATGCCGCTGACCTGCTGTTGACATCGGTCCTGTTCGACTACACGGGCGCCTTCTCGCAGTTCATCGATGACCTCGATGCCGGCACGTTCGGGTCGGTCTACACCATGAACCTGGAGAACGAGGGGGTGCGGCTGCTCGACCCGCCGATCGAGGTGTCTGAGGAGACGATGGCACGCGTGGATGAGGCGGCGCAGGGCATCCTCGATGGCGAGATCGAGGTGCCAGCCATCTCCGATGCTGGAGAGCTGTCCGATTTCCTCGATGCACTGACCGAGGGGGCGGCATGAGGGATTCGCTCGGTGAGACGAACGTGGACTGGCCAAGACTGACCCTGGCATCCGGCCCGGTCGACGTGCCGCAGGAGACCCTGCGTGCGATGCAGCGGCCCGTCGTGTACCACTACGATCCCGTCTTCCTGGACGAGTTTCGCCGCGTGGAGACCCTGCTCAAGCGGGTGTTCCAGACCGATCACGATGTGGTGATCATGCAGGGGGAGGCGGTGCTCGCGCTGGAGGCTGCCGCGGCGTCCCTGATCCGGCCCGGCACGAAGGTGCTCAACCTGGTCTCGGGGGTATTCGGAGCCGGCTACGCCGGTTGGATCGAGCGGTACGGTGGCGAGGTGATCGAGCTCAGGGTGCCCTACAACGACGCCATCGATCCCGAAGACGTACGTCGGGCACTGCGCGACAACCCGGATGTCACCATCCTCGCGGCTGTTCACTGCGAGACACCTTCCGGAACCATGAATCCGATCGGGGAGATCTGCGGCATCGCGCGGGACCATGGGGTGCTGACCATTGTCGACTCGGTCTCCGGCCTCGGTGCGGAGTCCTATTCACCCGAGGCGTGGAGCATCGATGTGGCCGTAGCCGGACCGCAGAAATGCCTCGGCGGTGTGCCCGGCCTCTCGCTCGTGGCGGTGAGTCAGCGGGCGTGGGAGGCAATGGAGGCGGTCGACCAGCCGCTGCGGTGGAGCTACCTGTCGCTCCTGGACTGGAAGACCACCTGGATCGAGAACGGCCGGTTCCCGTATACGCCGTCCGTTGCTGACATCCATGCCCTCGAGTCGACACTCGAGCTCGCCCTGCAGGAGGGCATCGAGGCGATGGCGAACCGGCATCAGGTAGTCGCCGCCGCGACGCGTGCCGCCGTCGAGGCGCTTGGGCTTGCCCTCTGGCCGGTGCGTACCGAGATCGCTGCACCCGGCTGTACGGCGGTCGCGGTGCCCGAAGGCACTACCGCCGAGGCGATCATCGAGACGATGCGGTCGCGTTACGGAGTGATGATCTCTGGTGGATATGGCGAGCTGATGGGCAAGGTCTTCCGGCTCGGGCACATGGGCATGTCGGCACATCCGACCGCCGCACTTGCCCAGATCGGCGTGCTCGAGCGGACGCTCCTCGACCTCGGATTGGCGGTCGAGCCAGGGGCGGGCGTGGGTGCCGCGATCGAAGCGCTTTCCGTCTGGAAGGACAGGTAAGCGGCCTGCCGGCGTTCATGAACCCAACGGCACCTAATCGTCCTCGATCGACGCCTCTCCCCAGAGCTTCGCGAAGATCACCACTTCGAGAATGAACAGCAGTGTCGTGAGCGTCGCCGAGACTACGCACCACTGACAGATCGCCTCGAGCTCGTAGATCTCGATCCACGTCAGCCAGGCCGAATAGAGTGTGCCGGCGGCCGTGATGGCAAGGGCCGCCGTGCTTGCCGGCAACGAGAGATCTGGCTTCCTGAGTCGCAGGATCGTGAGCCCAAGTACCGTCAGGTACATCGCCGTGCCGAAGATGGCGATGGGGATGTCCATCACCGTCGCGTATTCACTTGTCTGGACTACTTCGCAATCACCGGTGCCGCAGACGAGCGCATCGATGTCGTAGTGAACCCGGATCAGGTATGCGCCGACGCCGGCGCCGAGAATGGCCAGGACAAGCGAAGCGATCAGGGCGCGACGCATGGTGATCATGTCTCAACCAGCTTGCCCTCGAGGGCATCGTTCAGCTGGTCCTCGAGGCGGTCATAGCCCTGGGCGGTGTAGGGGACGAGCTGGTCGTTGATCAGGAAGGTAGGCGTGCCGTTGACGCCACGGTCGATGCCGTCCTCCCGGATCTCCAGCACCTCGCTCTCCTTTTCGCCAGAATCGAGACACGCGTTGAACGCGTCGGTGTCCAGACCGAGATCGGCCGCAGTCTGCTTGAGCATGTCGTCGGAGTACACGCCCGAATTCTCCGCCCCCTGTGCCGCGAAGAGCGCCTCGGAGTAGGGCCAGAACTTACCCTGGTCGGCGGCGCACATGGCTGCCTCCGACGATTGCATGGACTCGTTCTCCGGTGAGTCGAGCGGGATATCCGCCATCCCGCTGATGATCGGCATCGGTCGCCACTCGACCCGGACATCGCCCGACCGGACGAAGTTCTCGACGACATGCGGCAGGTCGTCATCGTCGAATTGCTTGCAGAACGGGCACTGGAAGTCGCTGTACACCACGAAGTCGACCGGCGCTTCGGGATCGCCCAGGAACCTGCCTTCGGTGGGAATGTCGTCGTATGCGATGGCGGGTGGTGAATCCGAATCATCCTCGCGGTTCAGCAGGATGAGCGCTGCCGCCAGAACGATCGCGGCGGCTACAGCGATCCCGGCGAGCGTGAGCATGCGACGCTGCTGTGCTCGCTTCTGGGCGCTGGCCTGGCGTACGGCGCGCCGTTGCGACTTGGTCTGTCGCCGATTCGGTTTCGTTGCTGACATCGTCGAGCCTCCACTACATCTGGAGCGGATCGGGCACCATGGATGAATAGTAGGACATCGAACCCGGGCCCGCTTCGATGGATCGGAATCGTAGCCACGAAAGACGCCTCGGCCGCAGGCGATCAAAGTGTGGGCGTGGAATTCCTTACAATTGGGGAAGGATGCGTCGGTAGCGTATCCCCGGGGCACATGCGAAGGAGGCAGGACCATGCAGACACAGAGTGTCGATGCCGAGAGTGAATCACGGGCGGAGCGATTTTCCAGCATCCTCGTGCCGGTGGACGGCTCGCCGGAGTCGCTCGAGGCGATTGGCTACGCGGCGCGATTTCGGGCTGACCGGATTCTGGTGTTGAGAGTCGAGGTCGATCAGCCCTCGGACGACCAGGGCGAGGATGACGCGTATGCCCGGTGGAGTCGGGAGCATCTGGCCCGGGTGAACCAGGACCTGCAGGACCAGGTGGCGAGCAACAAGGGAGCCGCCGCGACGGTCGAGTACAAGATTCGCTACGGCAACCCTGCCGAGCAGATCATTTCTGAGGGCCAGGACCACGACCTCATCGTCATGAGCTCGAGCGGCAAGGGTGCTGCCGGCAGACTCCTGTTCGGGAGTGTCACCGATCGCGTGTCCCGCTTCGGCACGACCCCGACGCTGGTCATCCGTGCCAGTCGCAATCGTGCCGCTGCCGGACCCTCCGAGCGTGTCGTGGTACCGCTGGATGGGTCCGAGCTGGCCGAGCGAGCGATCCCTCTGGCTCGGCGCGCGGCGCTGGCTGCGTCGTTGCCAATCCACCTGGTGCGGTGCGTTGGCATGGACGAGACCCTGCAGACCGTTCGCAAAATGCGGAAGGAAGCAGGGAACATCTACAACCTCGGTGATGAGCCGTACGAAATCGCGAGGAAGCAGACCGAAGCGGAGGCAGTCGCGTACCTGGAGTCGGTGCGGGATCAACTGGCGGCTGAGGGGCTGGAGGTGACGATCGAGCTGCTGGGCGGCACGGCGTCGTTCGAGCTGCTCGAAGCCATCAACGATCGGGACATCGTCGTGGTGACCTCACGAGGGCACGGCGGCATCCAGCGCTGGATGTTGGGGAGCGTGTCGGAGCGGCTGCTGCGTGAGGCGAAGGCGCCGGTCATGCTGGTGCCGGTCGGTCGAACCGGCAACGAGGGTCGCACCGAGACGGCATAGGCCACCGAGCGCGTTGACACAGGAAAGGGGAGTCGCCATCGCGACTCCCCTTTCCTGTGTCAACGCGCTCGGACCGGTTCAGAACGGACGAGCTACCTGTCTTTCTTCAGGCTGTCGATGGCGTCGCTTACCGTATCCTTGGCGTCGCCAAGCGTTTCCTTGAGGCCGCCCTTGACCTTGTCCTTCTTGCCCTCGGCCTCGGTCTGCTCGTCGTCGGTGACCTTGCCGAGGCCCTCCTTGACGGAGCCCTTCGCCTTGTCGAGGTTGCCTTCGATTCGATCCCTGTCTGCGTCTGTCATGTCAATCCCTTTCCTGCTTCGGCGCTCCATGGCCGTACGGGACTCGCGACGCACGATCCGTGCCCCCGTGGATGACTGTCACCATCGGAGGCACGTCTGAAGGTCGGTGAGGGCGCCTCTCTCGCGCAGGCGAGCTACTTGATCTCGATCTTCTTCGTGGGAGTTTCATCCTCCCCAGACGTCGGCCTGGGGACACGCACCTCGAGGACTCCGTCGTGGAACTCGGCGGTGATCGCGTCCTCATCGATGCTCTCGGGGAGCGGGAAACTTCGATAGAACGTGCCGTGGAAGCGCTCCATCCGGTAGTAGTCCTCTTCCCGAACCTCCTCGTCCGTCCGGCGTTCGCCCCTGATCACGAGGTTGCCCTTGTCGACGGTGACGTCGAGGTCTTCCTTCTTCACGCCCGGGAGCTCAGCCTTGATGACCAGGCTGCCGTTGTGTTCGTAGACATCGGCCGATGGTGCCCAGTCGCTCGACATGCTGCCACCCATATAGCGGCGGAGTGGCTGAATCAGCGGGAAGCGACGACCGAAGACGCGATCCATTTCGGACTCGATCTCGCTGAACACGGCGAAGGGATCCCAACGGCGAGGCCGATGGTCGCTCGTGGTCGCCAGGCTCTTGTCGTGCTTGTCGCTCATGGCATACCTCCTTCTGCGTGTGTGGATCGGGTACGTTTATCCCGATATGCAACCATTTTAGAACGATCCGTGGGCGAATATGTGATCCATGTTGTATCAATGCCAGATCGTACCGTGGACGGTCACGAGAAGACGACAGTCTTGTTGCCGTCGACCAGGATGCGATCCTCGACGTGCCAGATCACGGCCCGAGCCAGCACGGCACGCTCGATCTGGCGACCGATACGGCGGAGGTCGGCGGTGGTGTGGCGGTGGTCGACGCGCTGGACATCCTGTTCGATGATCGGGCCGGCATCGAGCACATCGGTGACGTAGTGGGCGGTGGCGCCGATCAGCTTGACGCCCCTGGGGCGTGCCTGCGCATATGGGTTCGCGCCGACGAAGGCCGGCAGGAAGCTGTGGTGGATGTTGATGATGCGGTGTTCCCACTCGCTGACGAAGGCTGGAGAGAGGACCTGCATGTAGCGTGCGAGCACGATCAGGTCGACAGTTCCCTTCGTGAGCGCCATCTGGCGCGCCTCGGCTTCCAGCCTGGTGTCCGGGGTAACCGGGATGTAGTGGAATGGGACACCCCACGGCTCCACCACCTGTCGCGTTTCACGGTGGTTGCCGATCACCATTGCGATCTCCGCGCGGAGGTCGCCGGCACGACGCTGCCACAGGAGCTCGAGGAGACCGTGGTCCTCGCGAGAGGCGAAGATCGCGAGGCGTCTGGTGTCGTCGGCCAGTGAGATGCGCCACTCCATGTCGTAGGTGGCGGCGATCGGTGCGAAGTCCCGTTCGAGCGCGGCCTGCCGGCTTCGGAGGTCCGGCAGGTCGAACTCGACCCGGAGAAAGAAGCGACCACCGGACGGATCGGTGCTGTGCTGGTCGGAGTGGATGATGTTGGCGCCGCGCTCGAACAGGAAGGTGGAGATGGCGGCAATGATCCCGGGACGGTCCGGGCACGCCACCAGAAGGCGTCCCTGGCTGTGCATGTACATGACTCCTGATGGCACGCGCGATCGACGAGTGTGCCAAGTGTCGGGAGTGCTGGGGTCGGTCGTCAATGTCAGGACTTGCTGGCGACCGGTGGAGGCTCCAGCAATCGGCTTTCGTTCCGGATCCGCGGTGCGGGTACGAAAAGCTGGACGCGTGGGAGCGGACCGTTTGCCGGCCCGATCACCTGTCGCAAAGTCGATCCGGCGACCGCGAACGCACCCGGACACCTTGCCCCTCGCCCGTGACGATCTGGAGCGGGAGTACCGGCCGTCAGATATGCAGTCGTCGATGACGAACCCCGCCCGATCGCAGAGCGGGGATTCCGGGGTTGCGTGGCCGAGCGTCAGTGGTCACGCCGGGTGCGCAACAACGCCAGAAGTGGTTCATGAGGATGAGCGCCCGGGGCCGGTTCGGCGTTCCACATATGCGGGATCCAAGAAGGGGCTGCGGTGTATCCGCAGCCCCGGTGCGGTCATGAGAGGTTTCGCGACGCGTACGTCTCCATGGCTTCCTGGAAGAACGGGGCGAGATCGGGATCGATCGCGTCGAATTGTGCCCGGAACCGTGGCTCCTCGGCATACATCCGGGCGAGTCCGGTGTACGACTCCCGATTTGGTGTCCAGAACTGCGAGAGCCAGGCGTGATGGCCCGCGATGTGGCCCTGCACCTCCTGGTCGCCGGGATCGTGTCCCGCGCGCATCAGATCTCGAACCTGGCCGAGTGCTTCCTCCCACTCAGCCATCGCTTTCCTGAAGTCTTCCTTCGTCCAGCCACGGGTGCGCTGGCGCGACTCCTCGATGTGATTTCGGGCTCCCTCGCCGAATCGGCGGATGAGCTCCTGCTCGTCCTCGCTCTGGTTGTGCTCGAAGCCCTCGAAGTATTCCTCAACGGACATGACGTGACCTCCATCAAGCTGCCGGAGCGTCCGCTCGACGGTGTGCTGCAGACGTCGCAGCCGGTCCTGCTCGCGTTGCAGGTATTCGAGGTGAATGCGGAGGGCTGTGCGCGTGTCCTGCTGGCCAGCCAGGATGCGCGCGATCACCGGTAGCCCGAGTCCCAGCTCTCGCAGGAGCAGGATCCGCTGCAGACGCAGCAGCTGATCCCGCTCGTAGTAGCGGTAGCCGTTCTCGCCGACGAAGGCCGGCTCGAGCAATCCGATGTCGTCGTAGTGCCGAAGGGTGCGCGACGTCGTGTTCGACATCCTTGCGACCTCGGCGATCGACCATGCCATGGCGTCCACCTCATGCGATACGGCCGGGACCGTCCCGACCGCAATCCATCCTAGAGGTTGACGTAGCGTAAAGGTCAAGGGTGGTCGAAAAATGGGTTTCGCCCCACCGACCGGCATGTCGACGTATCGGATCGAACCGATACCCCGCGTGGCGAGCGCGAGCGTCGTCCGGAGGGGCCGCCCTGCGGTGGTCAGGAGGGTTTGGGGGGAGGAGCCACAGGGCGGCGGGTACGCGCCCGCCGGGACGCGACGGGTGTGTCGCGTTGCGACATGCCGGTCGGTGGGGCGACGACTAGCCCTCGACGCTGACGCCGAAGAGGCTGGCGCACTTCTTCAGGCTGTCGGATGCCGCTCCCTTGAGCAGATCCTCACCCGAGCCATCGTCGAGTGCCTGGACACCCATCGCCTGGCGGGTACCGAGCTCCGGGATCTCCAGCTCACCGACGACGATGCTGACCTGGACCTCGCGCGGCTCGGTCTTGCGGGTCGCCTCGTTCCAACGGTTGAGCTGCATGAGCTCGCGGTCCCGGGAGACGATGCGGAAGTCCCAGGTGTTGCAGGCGCGATTGAGGCGCTCCACGACCGCGGAGACGGGGAGGTAGGGCACCTGCCGGCCACCACCGATCTTGCGCTGCTGGATCACCTCGGGCCGGAAGCGCCGCCCCAGCAGCTCGAGGATCTCCTCTGCGGATCGCTCACCTACCGGGGAGATGGGGGTCACGTTCTCAACGGCCATGGTCTAGCTCCTCTGGCGTGACGTCGATGGTTTCGTGCCGGTGCCCGGCACCTCGATGGGGTGCAAGCAGCGAAGCGCCGGACTCCGGTCACTGGCCTCAGTATACCCGAAAATAGAACGTATGTTCTATCTCTTGTGTACCCATGCGACACACGAAATCGCCCGTCAGCATGGGCAGGATCGGCGATTTCGATTCCGCCGGGAGATCCGTGGAACGTCGTGTGCGGGTCGGTTCTGCGAGTGCGAGTCCGTCGCATTCCGAGCGAAAGGCATACGGATCATGGACAAGCTCAAGGACATGGCTGGAGACTTCTCGGGACTGCAGGGTCAGCTCCAGGACATCAGCTTCCCGGCCAGCAAGGATGAGGTGCTGCGGCAGCTGGAGCAGAAGGGCGTGCCGTCACAGGTGCTGGACAAGATCCGGGACGTGGACACGAGCCAGTTCGACAGCGTCGACGACGTGATGTCCAAAATCAAATAGTCCACCTGAACGCATATGCGACACACACGAAGGGCGGCCCCCGAAACGGGAGCCGCCCTTCGTGCGTTTTCTGACGGGGCATGGCGGCCGAGGGGGCCGCTTGTGGGAACCACGCAGCTCGGTTAGGATTCGCCGAAGGGAACACACGCATATCGACATTCGCTCAGATTCCAGGATGGAGTTGTCATGCCCGCGTCGAAGCGTCCTGTCCACCTCGATGAGGAGCTGCGCGCTCCCGCGGATGACGGTCTGTTCGGACCGGACAGTGTGACCTGGAGAGTGATGGCGACGGCCGCCACCTCGGTCGGCACGGGCACCGCTGTCCTCGCCCAGATGCTGCACCCCAGGGTCGTACGATTGATCGCGCAGGCATCGACGTTCGAACGCAACCCGGAGCTCCGCGCACGGCTGACGTCCCAGTACGCGACGACCATCACCTATGGTGACACGGCCGCGGCCGAGAACGCGGGTGCGACGCTGCGGCGCCTGCACGGCCGGATGAAGGCGATCGACGTGGAAACCGGTGAGGAGTACGACGCCAACGAGCCCGACCTCCTGATGTGGGTGCACGCCACGATTCCCTGGGCTCTGTTGCGTGCCTACGACCGTTGGGGGCCGAAGCTGACCGCGGAGGAAAAGGATCGCTTTGTCGATGAGCAGCGAATCGCGGCGCGTCTGGTTGGTATCGATCCGGAGACCGCTCCGCGGAACGTGGCGGAGCTCGACGCCTACATCCAGAGCATGATGCCGAGGCTCGCGTACACGACCGAAGCCGGCCGGATCCGCGCGATCATGGTGCCGCGCAAGATCCCGCGCAATCTGACCGAGGTCATCACGCGTGTGGCGGCACTCGGTTCGGTCGACCTGCTGCCGGACGAGATGCGGCACCTCTATGGATACTGGTGGAGTCCGCTCCACCGCGCGCTCATTCAGATGGCGAGCAGCAGCATCGTGCAGACCGCAGCGAGGAAAACTCCATATGAGAAGCTGCTGCCCAGGCTTCGCGAGCAGGCCACCACCCACGCCTTCGGGGCAAAGGCGATCCGGATCAACGAGGAGCTCCGCAAGGCAAGACCCGCCGCTGTGAAGCCGGGGGGCGCCCCCGACACCGAGGTGGATCCTGCTGCGGACTAGCGTGTCGTATCCGCTCGGTCGATCCCGGCATGCCGGCGACACACGTGATCGGTGGCTGCAACTCCTGGCGTACCCTGATAATGGTTCCGCGCGGGCTCACGGGACGTGTATCGGCCCTCGATGCTGGACAGGATCGCAGAGGTGAGCAGGGGGCGTCCGTGTGTGGGATGGCCCCTGACCCCATTTCGAAGCGGAGGGAGCGCATGCAGGTCATGGAGTCGGCGGTTGCGAGGCATGATCGCATGGTGCGGGAGGAGCGGGACCAGGCCGAGCGGGTGCGGACCGGCCAGGCTGACGAGGATATCTGGAGACCACATGCGCGGCGGTTCGGTCTCGCTGAGGAAGCGGAGCACGTCGCCGTCGGGGCCCTGGCCAGTCTCGTGGATCCCGATAAGACGGTGATCGACGTTGGGGCAGGAGGCGGCCGCCTCACGATCCCGTTGGCCCGGCGTGTGCGCGAGGTTGTCGCGGTCGAGCCGTCGCCGTCGATGCGGGAGGTTCTGGGTGCGGAGGCAGCGCGCGCGATCGTAACGAATCTGCGGATCGTGCCGGCGACGTGGGCAGCCGCGGAGGTGGCACCAGCGGATCTGGTGTTCGCGGCGAACGTCACCTACGGTATTCAGGACATCGAGCCGTTCCTGCGCAAGATGGATCGTAGTGCGATTCGGGTCGCGGCGCTGGTTGCCTTCGCCGACCCACCACAGCACCAGGTCGCGCCGTTCTGGCGCCATGTCTACGGCGAGGAACGCCTCCGTCTGCCCTGTCGCGCGGAGCTGGTCGATGTCCTGCGTGAGCTCGGTGCCAGACCCAGGCTGATCGACCTGCCGCCGCAGGAGCCTCGCTCCTTCGGCGAGCCCCGTGAGGCGGTGGAGGAGCTGCGCCGGCGGCTCTTCATCGGACGGGATGCACCCCAGATGACCCGCCTGCGGGAGGCGATCTCCACGCTGACAGTCGAGCGCAACGGTGAGCTCTGGCCCGTTGATGCACGCCCCAACGAGCGGTCGGTTATCTGGTGGACGCCGGGCCGGATGGGGTCGTGAGGTTGGCAGCAGACCGTGATGCGAGCTCCAGCCAGTCTGCCTGGAAGGCGTCGTTCGTGCGCGGCTTGACCCCGTTCGCCGCGTCACGACCCGCTGTGCCCTGACGGAGCATGTCTGGTCCGCGCCCCGACCGTCTGAAGACACGGATCGGATCATGGATCTGCGGGGAACCGGAGGACGCCGGACGGCAGTGTCAGAAAATGTCGTCGAGTACGATCACGATGCCGCGCGGGTCCGTGTGCGGCACATCGACGTCGGCGCGCCGGCAGGCATCCGAGCAATACGGGTATCCACGTGAATCCTGCACCAATCGACGATCGATCGGCCGGCCACACGCGGTGCAGCGGGCCTCCAGGCGCCCGATGGCCATCAGGTGGGTCGGTGTAATGCGATCGCCGTCGAGCGAGGGGATGCGTTCGGCGAGCATCCGCGTTGCCGGTGGTGCGAGCGGATCGATCTCGCGGGCAACCACCTTCGCCGCGCTCGCGCTCTCGGCCAGCACGTATGCGTACGTTCTCCCGTCGCCATAGCTGATGCGCCACGCCCGCACGCCATCTCCTTTGCTCGTCTCGATCATCGCACGCCGCCGCGCGGGTCGGGAGCTCCAGTGTGGCATGGGTTCACCGCAGCGAGGACGTGCGGTACGACCCTTGGCTGGGCGGGCCTGGAATCGCATCAGGATTCACAGGGTGAATGGCAGTTTGCCTGCGTGGCCCCCAAGGCTCACGCCTGTCCTCCCCAGCGGGTAGCGCCGGACCTGCCAACAACGGTACGGACGCCGAGGTTGGCGTATGACGGCAGGGTCGGCCCTTCCCGTGCTCTAGTGGAACGCTGCCTTGATCACGACGAGAATACTGCCGATCGCGACCAGGGCCAGGCCACTCAGGAGACGCCGAAACACGGAAACGCCGAGGTTTTCGCCGATGTGCCAGCCGTAGGCGAAGAGCGTGACGAACGCGACCACCTGCGCGACATCGATCGCCGTCTCGACGTCCATCAGCCCGAGCGCCGAGAGGAGCAGGATGATGGTGGGGCCCTGTGCCCCTACGATCACCGGACTCGCGTCCTCCCAGAAGTGTGCCAGGTCGGTCCGGGCGAGACGGCCCCTGCGACCGAGCAGCTCTCCGATGGCTTCGGCGTAGACCTCGATGAGCGCGACCGCCAGGGTCGTGCCGAAGATCGAGACCGCGCCGCGCCAGGCCTCCGGTGGGTGCAGCTCCATCGTCTGGAGGACAGCCAGCACGGTGATCAGACCGTAGATGGCGCGAGCCACGAAGGTGCTGCTCACGTTCGGTCTGTTTGCGCCCGACCTGCGATTCCAACGAGGCTCGTGTGGTCCCGACAGTGGTGCGTCCAGGTCCCGGGTGCGATCGGTCATGAATCTCCTCCTGTGTGGCGACGGTCCGAAAGGCTGCTCACCCTTGAGGAGCCAGCAGCATCGAAATCGTTGTGGTCGGGTCGATCCTCAGTACCCGGACGATACCGGCCGGGTATTCCGTCCGTGGCCGGGCCTCGGCATGAGCACCTTATCGGTGCGGCGCATGGGCAGGCAACCCGCACAGGTCATCGAGGGTGCGACGCGGGGGCGGCCATGCACGGAACGAGCATTGGAGGAGCGTACTGCTGTGGCACACGCCCGTACTTTCGCGCAGCGAAGCCGTGCGGGACGCGGCGATAGCGCGGTACGGGACAGCGAGGCGCATGCAGAGCTCGGGCGCAGCATGAACACCGGCAGGCTGTGGGGCCGCGACACGCCGGGCAGCGCACCGGCGGGCCCCTGGAGCCGTTGCCGGCGCGCTGCAATGCAGCCAACCTTCGATGACCCGGGAGGGGGGATGAGGCTGGCATGACCCCACCATAGGGAACCGGTCAGTGGGACACAATGACAGGATTGTGCCAACTACCTCGAGAGGGAGGCGGGGCAGAGAAGCGATCTCCGGATCTGCGGACAGTGGCAAGCCTCCGCCGACAACGTCTGGCTCCATCTCCGAATTCCGGAGACGCTCTAGGACGTCTCGTCGGATACGGGCTGCTCCTGTCCGGGGATCGCACCGATCTGCTGCAGCAGACCAAGGGCGTCGTAGCTCACCCATGCCTCGACGATCTGGCCGTCGACGATCCGATTCATGTCGATGCCGGTATAGGTGACGCGCCGACCGGTCGGCTGGATGCCCTGGAAGACGCCCGTATGCGTCCCCGCGGCGGTGAAGCGGGTCGCCACGAGATCGTCTCTGGCGATCTGCACATCGACGCGATAGGTGAGATCCGGGAAGGCGGTGCGGAAGATGGTCACCGCCTGCTTGAGTCCCTCGGGTCCCTGGACGGTGGAGGGTTCGGGCCCGCGCGGCGTGTGGTCGATGTAGGTCGGTGCGAGGAGATCGTCGACGAGCTCGAGTCGTCCCTTGCCCCAGACTTCGACGAGAACCTGGCGGCCGATGGCGGCGTTGCGCCGTTCGGTGCTGTTCTCTGGCTCACTCGGCGGTGTCGTGGCCCGTCCTGCCAACGCCTGGGCGGCCATCCACGTCAGCATGAGACCTGCGCCGATGCCGCGGACGGACTGTCGCGAGCGAGCCTCGCGGGATTTCGCCGGGTTGGCCAGGTCGCCTGTATCTGAGGGGCCGACGTGAAGGTGGACGCGGGGCTCTCGGGCCATGTTGGACTCCGGGTCATGAGCGTATCGGGTCGAAGGGTTTCCTTCCTTCAGCTTAGTGGCCAGCCGGGCGGTGTCAACGGTGCGATCGCCATTGGCCAGGGTCGATCGCGACTTACCCGGCACAACGGTGACTGAAGACGACGAGCATCGATTCCCGCCTGCTCGAGGGATGTCGTGGGACGGATCCAGGATGCCTGGGGGTTAGGCGACAGTACGGCGAAGCAGGACAGTCACGCACCAACCAGTCACCGGGATCTCGGTCATGGGTGCGAGATCTGGTGCGGGCAGGATGATCCAGGTTGGAAGGCGGCCTGGACTTCACGGATCCTGCAACGGACATACGGTGAGCGTAGCGCCTGCGCTCGCTTCGATGTCCTGGGTGGTTGATGGTCGACTGCACGCCCACTGCGCTGAGGTTGCGGAGCGTGCTGCGACTCGCTAACGGGAAATTGCAGGCGAGCTCGGTTATCGATGACGCTGGTGCGGATCGCATCCGGGTCCGTTCCCTGCGTGATGGAAGGGTCGATCGACAGCCATGCGAGCCTCCTGCGCCACGAAGGGCCGCCGGCGTCGCGCTCAGGCCGGGCATGTGCGAATGGGGCATCTTCAGCTCCCGACAGCACACGAGCGGAACCATATCGGTGCGGCGCATACCGAAGCAGATAGCGACCGTACTCTGGGGGTGGCACGCACGTTGCTCCGATCGCTCGTGCTCAGGGGGCGAGGTCGCGTCAGTATTGTTGTACTGGAAGATGGCGCCACCCCGATTGGGATCCAGCACGCCCCCGCTGCTTCTCCTGGTCAGCCAGCGTCGAGGCTCGTTTCGAGACACACGGATTGTGGGGGCAATCTCCACCCCGTGAACGGTGATAGGGGCAGCGCCAGTGCGAGCGCGCCCAATGCTGACTGGATGGGGTAGCCGGGTCCACGCGTTGCAACCATCGACCTGACCCACAACGTGGGCGATTGGATACGTCCCAGTGAGATCCCGGGCAGCCGCACCATCAAGTTGCCCGAGGACGCCGCATGCACGCTCGATTGCCCTCCGTGCGCCGTGCCCCTCACGTGCGAAGGTCATCCGTCGCCAGACTGACCACCCTGCCGGCACGATTCATCCCGGGCGAGGACCCGCCAGGCAGGACCTGCCAGCATCGGTCAACTTGATCTATTGACAACCTGAGAAGCCCGTAGTATGACATAACAAATAAGCGGAAAACACGAGATGGCTGAATGAAATGCGCTCCATGTGATGCTGGGTCCGAGTCGGCATGGAGACGCGCGTCACTCCTGACATGCCGTCCTGCTCGTGCAGGCAAGGTGTGGAATGAGCCGGGATTCGTGGTTCGGTGTCTCCGGTGGGACCGCCGCGCTCCACTCATCGTTGACCACCGCTGCTCGCAGCCATGACGAACCGGACCACATCGTCACCGGGGACTGCATAGCGGCCGGTCAGCCGCGCCCCTTTCAGCGCTCTGGCATGCTCGTCCAGGCGCAGATGACAGCGAGCATCACCCGGTTCTGGCCGCTTATGTCCCGTGGGGCGGCCTCATCAGCCGGGGGACGGACGCACGTCGGTTCCTCTCAACTGGACCGCGGTGAGCGGCCCGAGGTGGCCTCGCGGCTTCTCGTGCGCCGCCGAAGGACGGCCTGATCCATCTGCGCCTCGTCGATGCGGGATACCAGTCAGGAAGCCAACCATGAGCAGGCCAGCATTTGACGCCTCTGAGGTCGCCAGCCAGGCAAACGGCGAGGAGATGTTCAGCTTCACCTACTGCTCGCAGCCGGTGGTGCCGGATCGCGAACTCTCACCAGGCGTGAGCCGCGAGCGGTTCGAGATCATCAGGATGCTCGAGAAGAAGTGGGCCAATGGCACGGTGCTGCGCTACTACTTCTTCGACCGGGAGACCGACGGTCGCTCCGTCACTCTCGCCGACGGGCGGCAGTGGCGCCCATGGACCACGACCGAAGCGGAGAAGTCGATCGTTCGAGACGCCTTCGCGGCCTGGCAGGATCTGGATATAGGCATCCGGTTCGAGGAGGTCGACTCACGGGACGAGGCGGAGATCCGAATTGGGTTCATGCGTGGTGATGGCGCATGGTCATATGTTGGACGAGACATCATCGATCTCGGCATCGGACGTGACGAACGCACCATGAACTTCGGGTGGGATCTCACACGGGATCCGTCCGAGATCGACACCGCGATCCACGAGATCGGGCACACGCTCGGGTTCCCCCATGAGCACCAGAATCCGAACGCGGGCATCGTCTGGGACGAGGAGGCAGTGTACGCGGCACTGGCGAAGCCACCCAACCGATGGACCCGTGAGCAAACGTTCCACAACATCATCCGAAAGCTGGAGGCGTCCGACGTCGAAGGCTCGACGTGGGATCCCGACTCGGTCATGCACTACCCATTCGGGCCGGGCATGATTGTGGAGCCAGCGCGGTATCGGAACGGGCTGCAGCCAGCGGGCGGGCTGTCGACACGTGACCGAACCTGGGCGAGAACCCTCTACCCGCCGATGAACGCGCAGGAGACGTACCCGCTGCTGGTCCCGACCGAGTCGGTCAGGCTTGCGCTAGGTCCCGGGCAGCAGCGCAATTTTCGCATCGAGCCGGAGGCTACGCGGGAGTACACCATCCAGACCTTTGGTGTCTCCGACACGGTGATGGTGCTGTTCGAGAACGTGAGTGGGGAGGTGCGATACGTGGATGGCGACGACGATAGCGGACAGGACTGGAACGCCCGGATTCGCGTGCGACTTCGAGGGGGACGCACGTATGTGTTGAGGCTGCGCCTCTACTACGCCGATCGACAGGACGAGACCGCTGTAATGATGTGGTAAGCCGCCACGTGGCTTCGCTCTACCGGTGGCCGAGTGGCTTCGCCAGGGGCGTGGCACACCCGGCACGGCTACCCAGGTCGCGTTCAGGTGAAGGCTCGTTTCGGCGTGTCTGGCTGATGATCACCCTGGTACATTGCGGCGTGGGGGTGAGATCGACGTTGTTTCCACGGGCATTCCCCGGTGGCGACGTCCACGGAGTTCTCCTCGCACGTCGCGACCGAGGAGGGCAGTCGTATGCCCGTGGCCACCCGATGCGACCCGGTTTCGGACGGGCCAGAAGAGGTTGGCTGCAGGCTTGGCTCCACGTCTGGAGCGTGCCCGACACATGGCGCAGCTCAGGTACAAAAAACCCCCGCAACTGCGGGGGTTGTGCTTCGTGAGCCGCCAGGGACTCGAACCCCGAACCCGCTGATTAAGAGTCAGCTGCTCTGCCAATTGAGCTAGCGGCCCGCCGAGGAATAATGATACGTATCCGGGCGGGCCGTGTCAAACTGGCTATCCCTCGGCCGCTACAGGACCGCGAGCAGCGGGAACTCCGCCCAGACAATGTGCGCGTTGATCACCCGCGGGTTTCCATCCGTGTAGTCTTGGAGGAATTCTGCGGCCCACGCCACTGCCTCGTCTGTGGATTCCAGGGCGGACTCCTCCGAGTCGAACAGCGAGATGGCGACGAAGCCCCCGTCGATCGGGAACCACAGGTACCCCTCGAAGCCCGGCAGCTGCTCGAGGCGCGGCACGAAGTCAGCGGTGGCGAAGGGCACGAAGTGGCGTGGATCCGTGCCGGGCAGGCTGGTGTGGATGCGGACGGCGGCATAGCCCTCCCTCAGGCCGGGATCCGCCGGGGAAGCCACCGGTGTGGCCGAGGTGCTGGTCGGGTAGCCGCTCATCAGGAGGTCGCCGGCCCACTGTTCGGTGGCGACGACGTCGCCCGCCGGGGTGTCGCCGAGTCCAGCGACGAATTCGGCCGCCAGCGCGTCGAACGCGGCCGCGTTGGCTTCCTGTTCCACCAGCAGCACGCTCAGGCTCTGCGTATCGTCATCGAGCACGTCGCCGAGGAGGTAGCCTCCGTACCCCTCGATCTGCTGGACGTCCGGGATGAACTCCTCGATCACGATGTCGTTGACGGCGACCCGCGCCTCCGGTGAGCCCATGGTGCGGATCCGCATGCTGACATAGCCCTGCGGCACCGAGGCGACCGGTGTCGCTCCCTCCTGGGCCGAGACGCCGGTGAGGGACGTCGCGAAGATGCCAGCGGCGAATCCTGCTGCGGTCGCGGTGAACGTGCGTCGATCAAGTCGATTCGTGCTCATGAACGATCTACTCCCCCAATGCTGATGGTTTTCGATACGAGTCGGACTCGTGACGTTTCCCGGATGGAGTGTACATCAAGAGGCTATTGATTTCGCCCTGTTCACGCCAGATTCCTCGACCTGGCCGACATCCCGTACCAGCGACGTCCGTGCGGTCAGATAGCGCGAGGGGCGCCAGACGGCGCCCCCGTACGTTGGATGCTGTCGTGCTCGCTGTCTCAGTCGAGCCCGGTGGGAGACTTCGTGTGCCAGTCGGTCGCCTGCTCGTAGGCATGGGCGACCGAGAGCACACCCTGCTCGTCGAAGGGCTTGCCGAGAAACTGCAGGCCGACCGGGAGTCCGTCGCTGAGCCCACACGGCACGGAGATGCCCGGGATGCCGGCCATGTTCGCCGGGATCGTGAAGACATCGGCGAGGTACATCTGATACGGGTCGTCCGTGCGGGACCCGATGCCGAAGGCGACGGTCGGCGATGTCGGTGCCACGATGGCGTCGACCTTCTCGAACGCCTCGTCGAAGTCGCGCTTGATCAGGGTGCGCACCTTCTGGGCCTTCACGTAGTACGCGTCGTAGTAGCCGCTGGAGAGCGCGTACGTGCCGAGCATGATGCGGCGCTTGACCTCGGCGCCGAAGCCCTCACCACGGGTGCGCAGGTAGGTCTCCTGCAGCGTCGACTCCTCCTTGCGGTTGCCGTACTTGATGCCGTCGAAGCGGGCCAGGTTGGCGCTCGCCTCGGCGGGGGCCGTGATGTAGTACGTCGCCAGCGCGTACTCGGTATGCGGCAGGGAGACGTCCACGAGCTCGGCGCCGAGGTCGGCCAGGGTCCTGATCGCCTGGTCGACCGCCTCGCTGACACCCTTCTCCATGCCGTCGACGGTGTACTCCCGGGCAATACCGATGCGCTTGCCCTTGAGGTCGTAGGGGAGGCCGGCCGTGTAGTCCGGTACCTCGACATCCACCGAGGTCGAGTCGGCCGGATCCCTGCCGGCGATCGTGTTGAGGATCAGTGCCGTGTCGGCCACGGTGCGGCTGAACGGGCCGATCTGGTCGAGGCTGCTGGCGAAGGCGATGAGCCCGAAGCGGGAAACGCGTCCGTAGGTCGGCTTGAGACCGACGACGCCACAGAACCCGGCGGGCTGCCGGATGGAGCCGCCGGTGTCCGAGCCGAGCGACAGCGGGGCCTCGTGTGCGGCCACGACGGCCGCCGACCCGCCGCTGGATCCACCCGGGACGGTATCGAGGTTCCACGGGTTGCGGGTGGGACCGAAGGCCGAGTTCTCGGTGGACGAGCCCATCGCGAACTCATCGGTGTTCGTCTTGCCCAGGAAGACACAGCCCGCCTCACGGAGCTTGCGGACGACGGTGGCGTCGTACGGGCTCGTGTAGCCCTCGAGGATCTTCGAGGCGGCGGTGGTCGGGGCGTCCGTGGTGCAGAGAATGTCCTTGAGCGCAACGGGGATGCCGGTCAACGGGCCGGCCGTGCCGTCGGCCCGCGCCTCATCGGCGGCGCGAGCCTGCTCGCGGGCGACTTCCTCCATCACGTGCAGATAGCCGTGGACCTTGCCGTCGACTGCCCGGATGCGCTCGAGGTGTGCCTCAGTGAGCTCTGCCGAGCTGATCGCCCTCGACTCCAGGAGCTGCCGCGCCTCGGAGGCAGTGATGCGGGTGAGCTCGCTCATGCCCCGCCCTCCTCGTCGGCGCCACCGAGGACGGCGGGCACCGCGATAAAGCCGTTGTGGCTGCGCGGGGCGAGTGAGGTGACAACCTCCTGGGGGAGGGATGGAGCGACGGTGTCATCGCGCATCACGTTGTCGACCTCGATCACCTGGGCTGTCGGCGAGATCGCATCGGTGTCGAGCTGGTTGAGCACCTGGATGTGCTCCAGGATCGACGAAAGCTGATCCCGGAGGGTTTCCATCTCCTCCTCGGTGAGGCCGAGGCGAGCGAGGGAAGCCACATGTTGTACGTCCTTGAGCGACAGGCTCATGGATCCTCCCGTTGTTCTGAGCGCACGCGCAAGCGGCGTTTGCGCATTCCGAAACGCCTGCTGGACGCGTAGGTTTCCTGCCGGAGTCTAGCACGATTGGGAGGCGTCGCTGCGTCGGCGGATGACCTGTCGGGTGAGGCGTACCCTACCTGCCGTTTCGACCTGTATATGCTGTGCTGTACAGGGCGGGGATACCGCCGATCATGCCTTCCATGCGATTGCCCCAGCCCCGAGCCCACGCTCGGCTCGATCGAGATCACGGGTTGCCGCTGGCTCCCGCGGTTCCTCCTGCCCTGTAGCGGCTCACGCCGCCGACAATCGTCTCCTGGACCTGGAGCGACCAGTCCCAGATGGTGAGGTCCGCGATCGCTCCGGCGCGGATGACGCCCCGGTCACGCTCGCCGATCAGCTGCGCGGGGACCGCCGTGGCCATATGGAGAGCCTCGGCGATGCCGGCGTCGGACCATTCGACGATGTTCCGCACCGCGGCGTCCATGGTGATGATGGAGCCGGCCAGGGTGCCGTCGGCGAGGCGTGCCGAAGTCTCGTCGACCGTCACGGTCTGACCGCCGAGTCCGTAGGTGCCTGGCTCGAGACCGGCGGCAGACATCATGTCGGACACGATCAGGATCCGGTCGACGCCCTTGGCCCTGATCGCGAGGCGCACCATGCCGGGGTGGGTGTGGATGCCGTCGGGGATGATGCCGGCCGTGATGCGGTCGTCGTTGAGGGCCGCCACCATCGCGCCCGGGTCGCGATGGTGGATGTTCGGCATCGTGTTGAAGAGGTGCGTCGCCTTGGTGGCGCCGGCGTCGACCCCCGCGCGGAACTGCTCGTAGGTCGCATTGGTGTGCCCCAGGCTCACCACGATACCGGCTTCGACCAGCCGTCTGATACGACCCAGATTGCCCTCGCGCTCGGCGGCGAGCGTGACAATGCGAATGCTGTCCTGCTCCAGCCACGTGTCGATGATGCTGTCGTCGGCCGCCTCGATGTGCGCGAGGACGTGGGCACCCTTTTTCTCCGGAGCGAGGAAGGGGCCTTCCAGATGGTATCCGAGGGGCACGGCGCCGCGGCCAGGGTCAACCTGCGCCCACGCCTCGAACACGCCGGGGTAGAAATCGGCGGGCGCGGTCACCACGGTGGGTAGCCATGCCGAGACACCGGTCGACGGCAGCCAGGCGGAGACGTGATCGATCGCGTTGGCACTGTTACCGATTTCCGCGCCGTTGCCGCCGTTGACCTGAAGGTCGATGAGACCGGGTGAAACGACGTCGACATCCTCGATGCGCACGTTCTCAGCGTAGTTTCCGGTGGATTCGATTCCACGCTGGATCGCCGCGATGCGATCTCCTTCGATGACGATGGTCGCGGGCTCGAGGTGCATGCCGATGTGGGCAGTTCCCCGGAGGACGCGTACGTTGCTCATGACTGTCCTTTCTGCGAGCGCCGCCGCACGGCCTGGGCGACGTTGAGTGCGATGTCGTCGACCACCACAAGGTCTGGACGGACCATGGATGGATCCAGTCGGCCCTCGATACGGCGGCGCACGAGGTCGGTGTGAAGCAGGAGGCCGCCGGTGCCGACAACCGCCGGCATCTCGTCGAATGGAATCCGGCGCGCGAGCGAATGCACAAGGTCGGTGAGGTCATCACCGGCGCGATTGAGGATGGCCAGCGCGACGTCGTCGCCGGCCGAGGCGGCCTCAACCACCACGGGTGCGGAGCGGGCGATGTCGGCCTTCCTCACATCCTCGGCATAGATCCTTGAAATGAGCTGCTGTGGCCGTTCCGCTTCCCACCACGCAAGAAGGGCATCGATGAGCGTCGTGGCCGGTCCTCGACCGTCCACTGCCGCCGCGACGGCCCGGAGGGCATCCACTGCGACCATGTAGGCACTGCCCTCGTCCCCGAAGATGTGGCCCCAGCCGCCCGAGCGCCCGGTCTCTCCCCGCTCGTTCCGGGCGAACGCGATCGAGCCGGTGCCGGCGATGAGGGCGATGCCGACGCCGGACGGGACACCGGAGAGGACCAGCTCGGCGTCGTTCGTGATCTGGAGCTGGGAGATCCTGGAGCCCAGGGCCTCCGTGAAGGCTGCACGGTCCTCGGGTCGATCGGCACCCGCCAGCCCGACCCAGCCCGCCGCGATCGGCGTGCTCGTGCCCGCGATCTCGCATGCCTGGTCGATCAAGGCCGTCAGCACGGAGACCGCGCCGTCGAACCCGACCACCGACTTGTTGGACGTTTCACCTGAGAGGCGAGCCGCGACGCTGCCATCCTCGGCGAGCATGGCGAGATCGGTGCTGGTGCCGCCCCCATCGATGCCGAGAAAGAAGGGGGAAGCAGCGCTCATCCGGCGCGCTCCACGGCCTCGCGGATCACACCGCTCGCCGCTTCAAGCGTTGCCCTGGCTTCCGCGGGGGGCAGATCGAGCAGGTGCATCACGATCGCGGTCTTGACGTCGTGGTCGGCTCGCTCGAGGAGCGCGGCCGCCTCGTCGGTCGGCAGCTCCGTCGCCGCCGAGACAATCCGGACCGCGCGGTCGCGGAGCTTTTGATTGGACGGCTGCACGTCGACCATGAGATTTCCGTAGGTCTTGCCAAGCCGGATCATGGTGCCGGTCGAGAGCATGTTGAGCACCATCTTATGCGCGGTGCCCGCCTTCATGCGGGTCGAGCCCGTGATCGGCTCCGGTCCGGTGACGGCGGCGATCTCGATGTCCGCGTGCTTCGAGATGGCGCTGTTCTCCACATTGCTCAGTGAGATCGTGGTGGCGCCGACCTCGCGTGCATACCTGAGGGCGCCGATCACGAACGGGGTTCGGCCACTCGCGGCGATGCCGACCACGACATCCTTCGGTGTGAGCTCGACCCCGCGAAGTGCCTGGGCGCCTTCTTCCGGACGGTCCTCGATGTTCTCGACCGGGTGTCTGAGGGCGTGGTCCCCACCGGCGATCAGGCCAATCACCAGCCCGGGAGGCGTGTTGAACGTCGGTGGGCACTCAGATGCGTCGAGCACGCCCAGGCGCCCAGACGTGCCGGCGCCGATGTAGATCAGGCGGCCCCCCGCCCGGATCCTGTCGGAGATGAGATCGATGCTCTGGGCAACGGCAGGCAGCGCCCGCTCGACCGCCGCGGCAACCGTGGCGTCCTGCTCGTTGAGTCGTCGGACGAGGTCGAGGGTCGACAGCGTGTCGATGTCCTCCGTTGCCGGATTCCGCTGCTCGGTCGGCAGCTTGCCGAGATCCTCAGTCGGTCCATTGTCGTGCTGCGTGGTCACCGTCACACCCCTGCCAATGCTGGCAGGATCGTTCCGTAGATCAGATCCTGCCCGATATCGTCGATGAATGTGTCGGTCTGGCTGGTCCACCGTGCAATGAGGTCATCGATGCTGGCCCCGGCGTCGATCGTTTCGCGAAGCTCGGGACCGCCACCGAGCCGGTCGATGAAGTGCACATCTCCGAACCTGATCCACTCGAAGGCCCCACCGGTGTGCCGTCTGGCAAGCTCCAGCAGGCGCGGCCCGAAGGCCAGGATGGCCGGGTTGTGACCTCCATCGTGGTGGATCTGGATTCCCTGGCAGAGTGTTCCCTCATGCTTCGAGAAAGTCGGGACGAAGGTTGTCGGCCGGAAGCGGTATCCCGGGAGCCCCAATGCGTTCAGGTCGTCCGCCAGGGCCTGGGCGTCGAGGTCGGGATGGCCGATCACCTCGAACGGCAGGGTGGTCCCTCGGCCTTCGGAGAGCGATGTCCCCTCGATCAGGCAGGTGGCTGGATAGACGTGGATCGAGGCGAGCGTCGGCAGGTTGGGGGAGGGAGGCACCCAGGGCAGTCCGGTCTCCGCCCACCGCATCGAGCGTCGCCAACCGGACACGGGGATGACATCCGGGAGGGCACGCCCATCGCGCCGGGCCAGGTAGCTCAGCATCTCGCCGATCGTGGCGCCGTGGGCGATGGGAAGACCGTCGAGACCGACGATGGATCCCTGACCGGGGGGAACCCGGTTTCCGAAAACCCCCATCCAGCCGATCGGGTTGGGTCGATCGAGGACGATCACCTGCGCGCCCGCCTCGGTCGCACGGCGCGCGGCGCTGTTGGCGGATGCCAGGTAGGTGTAGTAGCGGACCCCGGCGTCCTGGATGTCGATGAGCAGTACGTCGATGCTGGCGAATGCCTCGCTCGACACCGCCCTGTCTTTCGCATAGAGGCTTGTGACCGGGAGACCGGTCCTCGGATCGGTGGAGTCGTCGACCGGGACACCGGCCTGGGCGTCTCCGCGGATGCCATGCTCGGGCCCGAAGAGGCGTGTGAGGTTCATGCCCCGGTGCGCATGGATCAGGTCGATGGTGGAGCGGAGGCGGCGATCGACACCGGTTGGGTTCGACAGCAGGCCGACACGTTGATCCGGCTGCACCCAGGCGGCCGGATCGTCAAGGAGCGTTTCGAGTCCCGTGGTTACGGTCATGAGCGGGCAAGCACCATTCGCTCACCCCGGGAGCGCAGCTCTTGCCGCAGGACCTGGCGAGCACTTCTCGCATCCTTCCCGAGGTACGTTGCGTCGACAGTATCCCGAAGTTCGGGCTGTTGCTCAAACACGTATCCACCGTATCCGATCAGGGGTGCGTGGTTGGTGGGATTTGCCTCGCGGAGCGTGTCGATGGTCTGGCGCAGGGTGTCGACCGATTGCACGGTAGGGGCGGACAGCACGATAGCCTCAGGCTTGATGCTTCGCACCGCCTCGACAAGCTCGCTGCCAGGCAGGTCCGTACCGAGGTAGATCACGCGGAAGCCGGAGCGTGAGAGGATCACCGAGACGAGCATGAGCCCCAGCTCGTGTGTCTCGCCCGCGACGCCACTGGTCACGACGGTAGTGTCTCCCACCTCGGGCAGTGAGGCATTGAAGAGCGCGGAGAGCTTGCGCATGCAGAACGACGTTCCGAAATGCTCGACGGCGACGCAGATCTCGCCGCGCTCCCACCGGGAGCCGAGCTCGATGAGGACCGGCTGAATCAGCTCGAAGCACACTCGCTCGACGTCGTACAGGGCGAGCGCCTCCTCCATGATCATGTTGGCGTACTGCGAGTCGAAGCCGACGAAGGCGTCAATCAGGGCGCGTTGCAGGCGGAGTAGATCGGAGCCGTTCGGAGGCATCGTCGAGGGCCGGGGAGTCGGGGTGGCGCTGCCTTCGTCGAGTCGCCGCTGCGCCATCGATACGGCCCGGCTGATCGAGACACCGTCATCGGTCATCTTCTTCAGCCAGGTGATGATGGCGATGTCCCGCTCGGAGTAGAGACGGTGATTTCCAGCCGTGCGGGCGGGGGCAGGGAGTCCGTAGCGCCGTTCCCAGGCCCGGAAGGTATCCGCCGGAACACCTGTCAGTTTCTCAACAGCCCGCGTGTTATATTCGGGCACAGTCTGATGATCGAAGAGGTCATCCACCGGGGCCTGCTCTCCTGCTGGACTCCTGCATACGGGCTGTCTACCTTTCATCATAGAATTGCACACCTCACGGGCGAGCAGTGATGTCGAGGCTACAGGCTAACCAGCATCAGCTGAAGCGACCGGAGCTCACCCTCCGGTCGCTTTGCGTGCGGCGGGTCCTGCCGCTGTGTCTGTCGATCCTCGCGGTGTTGTTGGTTGCCGCGTGTGCCGATGATGACGGCGATCGCCAGTTTGCCACAGACCCCCGTACCCCGAAACCGACCGAACCGCTTGCTGTGGCATCGCCCGCCGAAATGTCTCCCATCGAGACCGGCATGCCGCAGGCATCGCCGGAAACCCTGGTGGATCGGCGAGGCTCGCCCCAGACCATCTACGCCGAGATCGATGGGGTGCTCTGGGCGTTTTCGACGGAAGGCCCACGTCAGGTGACCACCGATGCGATCGTGGCCTTCGATGCGTCGCCGAGTGGACACCGGGTGGCGACGGTGACACAGCAGCAGGACGGCGTGCGCACGAGGTACGACATCGTGGTACTCACGCCTGACGGCGAGGTCGACCAGCGCTTTGGAGAGGTGCTGACGATCGAGGCGCAGGAGGCGACACCTGGCACGACCGCATCGAGTGGCGAGGACGTGTACCTGAGCTGGGCGCCTCAGGGCCGGCACCTGCTGCTCGCACATCCGTCCGGTCGACTGATCGATGTGTCGCTTGACGGAGAGGTGCGCGAAGTCGAGACCAGGGATGCGCTCGATGGGCTCGTCCAGGCCGATTGGTCGCCACGAGGTGACACGATCGGCGTCGTGGTGCGCGACCAGGACGGCATGGGGCAGCTGGCCCTGATCGAGCCATCCGACGAGCCGGCCGGCGTGAACGTCATCGCGCCGGTGGGTGATGGCTCGGGTGTCGAGCGCTCGGTCGCGACGTTCGCGTGGAAGGCGAACGGAGATGGTGTGATCTATCTCGAGGGTGTGCCGGCCGAGGCTGGGCTTGATGGGGGCAGGATCGTGAGCTGGGACCTGTCCACGAACGCAACCCGGGTCGTGGCGACGGGCGGCCAGGCCGGTCCGACGGGGTCGGTGCTGGCATTCGAGCTCGCGCCCGACGGCAAGGCAATCGCCTACAGTGTCTGGCTGCCGTCCACCGATGGCTGGAGCTTCAATGGGATCTACGTCCGGTCACTGCGACACGGCGAGGTCTATCGCGTCCCGGTCGATCCGGACGTCACCGTGGTTGACCTTTGGTGGTATGAGAAGGGGCTGGCCTGGGCAGTCGTGGAGGGGGCACCCGACGAGGCATCGACGGTCGAGGTACGGGTGATCGATGGCCGAGGCGAGCGCGCCGAACTCGGTGCAGTGGCGCTGGCACCCGGCGCGACCCCGATGGCATCGCCCGCTGCGCCAGATGGGAGCCCGGCACCGGAACATCCAGGTGATGTCACGCCCACGATGGCCACGCCAGGCGCCTAGCGCCCCAGTTCACAGCTCTTCGTCGACGATCACCGCGTCGAATATATTCATCGCCGCCCGAATGCGCTCCTCGTCGATCTCGAGGGTGCTCGCTGGGGGGGGCTCGGCGACCGGCTCGACGTCGACGGCGTCATCGCTGTCGAAAGAGGTCAGGTCGATCGGGTCAGGCTCCGCGTCGTCGGTATCCGAGGTCGACGCCGCAGCGGGTGAGGGGCCGGTCTCCCGTGGTCGGGCGGTCTGGCCGGTATTGGCCGCAGGTGGCTGCTGGCGAGGCTGGGTCGGTGCCGGTGCCGTACTCCCGCGCAGCTGCTGTGCCTCTTCCCGCGAGACGCAGTTGATCGTCATCTTGCGGCCGATCTGGCGCTCGATGACCTCCTCGATCACGCGCCTGGTGTCATCGTCGTTGAGCCGCTTCTGGTGAAACGGGTAGGCGGCAACGAGCGTGAGGGTCGAGCCCTCGACATGGACGGGATCGGCCTGCTGGAGCAGCGCTTCCGTGCGGCGATTGAGCGCCTTCACGTCCATACGGATGTTGTCCCACCGCTCCACGATCAGCTCGAGGTCGCCCATGCCGCTGCCGGAGGACGCAACGTAGGTCTCGGAGCCGGTCGACGGTGCCTCGGCGATCTCTCGAGGGGGTGTCTGGGGTGGAGTCTCCGGGAACGCCCGAGGTTCCGGCTCCGGCACGGGATCCCGGCGGGCGGTGGTCTCCGAGGCAGCGGGGCCAGCCTCGCGGGGCATCGATGCGCCCCGGACCCGATCCTTGAGGGATGGGCCACGTCGGGGCCGGTTGGGAGCTGCGGCCGTGTCCTCGGTCGGTGCCGGAGCATCCGTCGGTGCCGAGGGGGCAGGCTGCGTGCTGGCGACCGGCTGCGGAGCGCTCGGTGCGGTTTCCGGCGAGGCAGCCTGCACCAGAGCGAGCTCGAGTGGCAGCTGCACGATCGAGGCGTGTCTCGACTTGTAGTCGATATCCGCGAAGATCCCGGCGATCCTGGCGAGCTGCGGCAGGTCGAAGCGGGCGGCCAGCTCGCGAGCGGTGTCGTCGGCGTCCGGGCTGCTCGCGGCTCGCTCCAGCATCAGCACGCGAATGTAGCTGACGAATTGCCGTCCCAGCTGTCGGATATCCTCGCCGGCTTCGACGGCGTCGTTGATGATGCGCAGTCCGGCCCCCGGATCACGATCGGCGATCGCGCGAACCAGACCCTCGACGCGGTCATTGCGGCTCACGCCAAGCACGGTGCGGACGAGATCGATGGTGACGACCGCCGAGTCGGAGCCTGCTTCCTCGCGGTAGACCGCGACCTGGTCCAGCAGACCGAGGGCGTCACGGAGGCTGCCGGTGGCGTGGCGGGCAATGGTGGTGATCGCCTCGTCGTCGATCTCGATCCCTTCGAGTCCGGCCACCTGGCGGAGACGTGCCGACATCGCGTCGATGCTGATCCGCCGGAAATCGAAGCGCTGGCAGCGGGAGACGATGGTCTGCAGGAGCTCCTCGGGATCGGTCGTGGCGAGCACGAACTTGGTGTGAGCGGGGGGCTCCTCCAGCGTCTTGAGAAAGGCGTTGGCGGCCGCTCCCGTGATCTGATGTGCCTCGTCGATGATGTAGAACTTCGTCTTCAGCATCGTCGGGGCGTACTTGACCCGCTCACGCAGATCGCGGATATCGTCGATGCCTCGGTTGCTGGCTGCGTCGATCTCGATCACGTCGGTGGTGGCGTTCGCGTTGATCGCGAGGCACGCCTCGCAGGCGTTGCATGGGCGATTGCCGGGATCCGGGTCGAGGCAGTTGACGGCCTTGGCCAGGATGCGGGCTGTGGTGGTCTTGCCCGTGCCGCGCGGACCGCAGAACAGGTAGGCGTGAGCGATGCGATCGAGCCGTATGGCGTTGCGCAGCGTGTTGACGACGTGATCCTGACCGAACAGCTCGTCCGATGCGAACGACTGTGGCCGATACTTGCGATAGAGCGAGAGTGACTGTCCGCCCGAAGCCGTGACGGTTCCGGACGGCATCACGTCAGGAGACGCGGCATCGCCCGAGGCGCCGGAATCGGCAGCCAGCTCGTCGACGTTGAAGAGGGAATCGCTCATGGTGGGATGGGCCTCGGTTGGCTGTCCGGCTTGTGCAGATGGGTGCCGGAACGTGTGTGGCAGGCTGTCTGAGTATACCCGTACGGACACAGGCGCTCAATGGAGGTGAACATGGGGACGCTCTATGTTGTCGCCACCCCGATCGGCAATCTGGACGACATGACACCCCGTGCCGTGGACGTGTTGCGCAGTGTCTCGCTGATCGCGGCGGAAGATACACGACACACGGCTCGGCTCCTCCAGCGGTTCGAGATCGACACACCAGCGGTGAGCTATCACCAGCACAATGAGCAGCGTCGCGCCGAGCGACTGCTGATCGCGCTCGCAGAGGGTGATGTCGCGCTGGTCACCGATGCCGGCACACCGGCCGTGTCGGATCCGGGCGCGGTGATTGTTCGGGAGGCGCTGCGAGCCGGCCATCGAGTCGTTCCGATCCCCGGTCCCTCCTCGCTGATTGCCGCCGTGAGTGCATCCGGTCTGGTGGACGGCCCGTTTCTCTTCCAGGGGTTCCTGCCGCGCGCAGGAGAGGAGCGACGCTCGGCCCTGGCGCGCGCCGCAGCGGCCGGAGTGCCGGTGGTCCTGTTCGAGAGCCCGAACCGTCTCACTCGGACGCTCGAGGACCTGCGGGTGGTGTTCGGGGATGTCGAGGCGGTTGTGGCGCGGGAGCTCACCAAGATCCATGAGGAGGTTCGTCTCGGCACACTGTCGCAGCTGAAAGCACATTACGAGTCGGTCGAGGAGGTGCGCGGCGAGATCTGCATCGTCGTCGGGGCGGGAGAGGCCGTCGAGGTTGCCGCTGCGGAGGAGGGCGGTGCTTCTCTGGCGAGTCGACTGCTTGCGGACGGCATGAAGCCGAGCAGGGCCGCGCGGGAACTGGCGAGGATCACGGGCCTCTCGAGCGAGCAGGCATACGAGATCGTTCGCTCGGTCCGGGAGGGGGGCAGGCCTCGTGAACAGTAGAGGGAGGGGCTTGTCCCTCCCTCTACTTGCGAATCGTCACGAATCGCCGGCTCGCCGGGACGACGAGCGGGGCCGCAAGGCTATCCTTCCGGCTCGCCACCCCAGCGCTCGGGGAAGCCCGGCATGTCCTCGCACCCGCACAGGGCGTAATGCTGCGGCGGCATGTTCGGCTGCAGGTACTCCTCGAGGTTGTCCTGCGTGACGGTCGGCTGTGGTAGCACCCACTCGGCGGGGACTTCCTCGCCCGAGAGGATCATGGTTGCGGCAATGATCGGCGTGCGCCACTGGAAGTTCGGGTAGGTCGGCGCGATCGCGGTGAGCCCCTTGTCGTTCCACGCCTGCAGGAAGTCCTGCTGGTCCTCACCGACCACTGGCGGTACTTCCATGCCAAGGTCTTCGAAGGCCTCGATCACGGCGACGGCATCCTGGCCGGCGTCCATCCAGACGCCATCGATCTGACCGTACTGCGAGATGTAGTCGGTGACGATCGACTTCACCTGCGCGCGGTCGCCGTCGGTGAATTCGACACCGACCACGTTGATGTTGTTCTCCTGGAAGATGATGTCCGCAGCAGCCCAGCGAGTCTCGAGCACGTCGACACCCGGCAGGATGCGCAGGGCGAGTACGTTGCCGCCTTCGGGCACCTGCTCGGCGATGAACTCGGCGCCAGTCGCTCCGAAGGCGTAGCCGCCGATCGGGTGGATGAAGGTGACCGGGCAATCGGTGTTGACGCCCCGGTCGAAGACGATCACCGGCAGCTGCTGGCAGGCTTCCTCGACGGCGGGCGTGAGCGCCTCGGTTGTGTTCGGGGAGACGATCAGGATGTCACAGTCCTGGTTGAGCAGGTCCTGGATATCGGAGATCTGCTTGTTGTCGTCGCCCTCGGCATCGACGTGGGTGAAGGTCTCGATCTCCTCGTGGAGCTCGACCTCGGCCTGCATCGTGGTCCAGCCGGTGGCGCGCCACGGGTTGTTGACGCCAGCGTTCGAGAAGCAGACATGCCAGCCGGGATCGGTTGCGTACTCCGATGTGTCGACCATTTCGGGGTCGATCATCTGGATCCACGGTTGGTCAGCCGGCCCCTCGGGCTCCATGTCCCGCTGCGCCATCTGTCGCTCGTAGTCCTCCTGGTTGAAGAACGGCGAATCGGATGTGGCTCCCGGGGTGGCATCCTGTGCCATGGCCGCCAGGCTCATGGAGCTGAGCGCCAGCAGCATGGCGAGCATCGCGAAGACGCTCCGCGGCAATCTGGTTACGCGCGAAAACCTGTGACTCATCGAACATCTCCCTCGATGATACGAATGGATGCGGCAGGCGAGTCCTGCGCTTCCAGCCTGAGTCATCACCGGTCACAAGTGCTGACCGGACCTCCTGCGCTCCACTTCCTGAGACGCTCGACCTCCTTTCCAGTTGTTCCCAATGGACTTCCACCATACCACCTGCGATGCGGTTCAGTCAGTGGATCATCGGGTCTTGCGTCCCCGGAACGCAGCGATGCCAACGGCGATGATGATGATCACGCCCTGGACGCTGTACCGAAGCGGCTGCGGCAGGCCCAGCAGGTTGAGGAGGGTGAAGAGCGCCTCGAGCGTCATCGCGCCGGCGAGAGCGGGAATCATCGCGCCGCGCCCGCCGCCGAGGACGGCACCCCCGAGCACGACCGCCGAGATCGCCTGGAACTCGTATCCCTCACCGGCGCTCGGGGAGACACCGGTGAAGCCGCCCAGCAGGATGCCGGCGATCACCGCCGAGATGGCGGAGAGGACGAAGGCGACGGTGCGCACCCGGGGCACATCGACCCCGGAGAGCCACGCCGCGCGCGGGTTCCCACCAGTGGCGAAGACCTGCTTTCCGTAGGAGGTGCCGTGCAACAACCAGGTGCCGAAGGCACCCACGATGACGAGGGCGATCACGGAGTAGGGCAGCTGTCCAAGCCAGGGGACGTCGTCGATGCCGAGTCGGCCCCACTGCCGGAAGTTGTCCGGGAGGCTCCCCTTCGGCGTGCCGCCGATCCACCAGAGCGTGGCGCCGTTCAGCATCAGCATGGTGCCGAGCGTCGTGATGAACGATGGCACCCCGAGACGGGTGGTGATGAGACCGTTGGCCAGCCCGACAACGATGCCACCTGCGAAGAGCAGGGCGATGACCGGCCAGGTGCGGTCCGGATCGCCGTTGGTGAGCCTCGCCGCGACGATGACGACGGTGGTGATGATCGCGCCGACCGACAGGTCGAACTCGCCCGAGATGATCACGAAGAGCTGTCCGGCTGCCAGGATCATGAGCGGGGCGGCGCGACGCAGAAAGAGCAGGAAGATTGGCGGATCGGTGAAGTTGGGGTTCTCGATCGTGATCCATACCAACAGGATCGCGAGCACGATGAAGATCGGCGCGGTCACCAACATGCCGCGAAGCACCCGCCGGGCAGGCGAGTCATCGGGAATAGCCTGATACCCCTTCGGGGGAATGCCCGTGACGGTGCTCATCGGACATCCCTTCGCTGGCGCAGGGCGTAGATGGCCACAGCAGCGATGATGATCACACCTCGCACGACATCCTTGAGGAAGGTATTGATCTGGAGCTGGTTGAAGGCGTTGTCGAGCAGCGCCAGGATCAGCACGCCAGCGAAGGTGCCGAGCACCCCACCCCGCCCACCGGAGAGGGCAGTGCCGCCGAGGACGACGGCCGCGATCGACTCGAGGTCGTAGTTGCCGTCGGGTCCGACCCACGGTGCCCCCGCGCTGAGGCGACTGATGATGAAGAGTCCGGTGAGGGTTGCCGTGATGCTGCAGATGGTGTGCGCGCCGATCAGGACGCGGCCGGATCGCACGCCCGAGAGCCGTGCCGTCTCCTCGCTCGCACCGACGGCGTAGAGGTGGTGACCGAATCGGGTGTATCGCAAGATCCACCAGCCGGTGGCGACGATGGCCAGCAGGAGCAGCACGGAGTAGGGGATTCCCAGGAAGCGGCTGTAGCCGAGTGGCTGGAACTCGTCCGGCACCTCGCCCGCGTAGTTGTCGAAGGTCGCGTTGAGTGCGCCCCGAAGGATCAGCGACGTGCCGAGTGTGGCGATGAAGGCATTGATGTGGATCGCGGTGATGATGATGCCGTTGATCGCGCCAATTGCGGCGCCGAGCGCGATCACCGCCAGCACCGACCACCAGATGTTGCCTGGATCACCGTCCATGAGCACCGAGGCGACCACGGCGGTGACGCTCACCTGGTACGCGACCGAGAGATCGAGCGAGCCACCCAGGATCACGAATGTCTGGCCGACCGCGACGATGCCGAGGGCGACCGACCGCACGAGGGTGTTGGTGAGATTGATGTTCCCACCGGTGGCGAGGATCAGGCTCCAGGTGACGACGAGCACCAGGACGAGCACGCCGTAGATCTGCCCGGTGGACGAGGTGCCGAAGGCGGCCCGGGCGGCGACAACGGCGTTGCGTGGGCTGGCAATGGCGCTCATGACGCCACCTTCACGTCGGCCTCACCGGCAGCGAGGGCCATGATCTCCGTCTCGGTGGACTCCCGGGGAAGCTCACCGGCGATGGTGCCGTTGCGCATCACCACGATGCGGTCGCTCATGCCGATGACCTCGGGCAGCTCGGACGAGATCATGAGGATCGCGGCCCCGGCGCGGGCGAGCTCGCGGATCAGCTCGTGGATGCCGGCCTTGGCGCCCACGTCGATGCCTCTGGTCGGCTCATCGAAGATGAACAGCCGGGCACCGGTGGAGAGCCACTTCATCAGCACCACCTTTTGCTGGTTGCCGCCGCTGAGGAAACGGACCTCCTGGTCGAACCCGGCCGCGCGCAGGTCGACCCGGCGAGCCTGATCCGCCGGATCCGGGGGCGGCAGGTTTCGAAGGCGACCGCTGCGACCGATCGATCGCCAGGCGAGAAGGTTGTTGTCCCGAATGCTCTGGGGCAGGACGAGTCCCTCCACCTTTCGATCTTCGGTCAGGAACCCGATTCCGGCGCGTATCGCCTGGCGAGGGTGCGTGAAGTGAACCGTGTCACCCTCCAGCCGCATCGTGCCAGTGGTGAACGGGTCGACGCCAAAGATGGCACGGGCAAGCTCCGTTCTGCCCGCACCCTCGAGACCCGCAATGCCAACCACCTCCCCCCTCCGGACGGTGAGATCGATGTCGCGGAGTCTCTCGTTGCCGCCATCGACGATCTCGAGGACGGGCTCGCCGATCTCTTCCGGCGACGCGTAGGGCGGGTAGTAGCTGGACAGCTCGCGACCGACCATCATCGAGACGAGCTGCGAGGCGGTGGTATCGGCAGTCGTGACTGTGCCGACGTTCCGGCCGTCTTTCAGCACCGTGATGCGCTGCGAGAGCGCCATCACCTCATCGATTCGATGGCTGATGTAGATGAAGGCGATGCCTCGCTCCTGCAGCGCGCGGATGCGACTGAAGAGGGCATCGACCTCGGCGGGGGAGAGCGAGGCTGTAGGCTCGTCCATGACGACGATACGGGCGTCGAACGAGAGCGCCTTGGCGATCTCCACTGTCTGCTGCTGGGCGACCGAGAGGCGGCCGACCATGGCTCGCGGCGAGATCGAGCGCTCGACACCGAGCGCCGTGAGGATCTCGGAGGTCCGTCGCTCCATCTCCCGGGAGTCGACGATCCAGCCGCGCTTCGGCTCGCGGCCGAGGAAGATATTCTGCGCCACCGTCCGCTCGGGCAGGAGGTTGAACTCCTGGTGGATGATGCTGATGCCGCGCTCCTGCGCCTCCCGGGGGTGTGCGAAGTGGACCGGCTCGCCGTCCAGGGTGATGGTGCCGCTGTCGGGCTGGTACACGCCGGCGACGATCTTCATCAGGGTCGACTTCCCGGCACCGTTCTCGCCCATGAGGGCGTGGACCTCTCCCACGCGAATCTCGAGGTCGACATCGGTGAGCGCCTTCACGCCGGGGAATCCCTTGTTGATGCGGCTCAGCCTGAGGATGGGGCGGTCGCTGTCGAGGCCCACTGCCCCTGCTGTCTGTGAGGTCGTCGGATCGGTCATGCCGTCACGCACTCCTCGCATCGGGACCTCAGGTCCCTGCACGCAATCGCAGGTCGATGCACTTTCGGCTCGAGGTCTCCACGTTGGTCTCAGTGCAGGAACTTATAGGTTGGCGATGTGAGGCGTGTCAAGAACGCACCCTCGGGTCGGCACGAGCCCAGGAGCGATGCCGTGTTCACCGTCACAGGACTCTGGAAGGCGCAGGCGCTGGCAAGGTTTCGCGCCAGGACGTCGCGCCAGCCACGCTGGCTTTTCGATCTCGGGGGGCATACCTACGGCCGTTGACGCGCTCGAGAATGCCCCCTCCAGCCCGGTCGCGATCGCCCTCGAAACCTGGCTCGATGAGGTGTGTTCCTGCATGTCCGGCGCCCGGCGATCGCCTGCGGTCCGGTCAACATGGGGTGGTGCGCTGGCAGGGGTGGGTATGGCTCGGGACGTCTGGTGATCCAGTACCAATCTGCAGACGCGGGCATCGCGGGCCCGTCTCGTACCATTCCCGGCACCTGCTCGCGAACGTCGGCCGTCCCTTCGCATGCGAAGGGACGGCCGACGCCAGCAACGAGGTGGATCGGGTAACGATGTCAGCCGCTTGAGTCGTTCACGAAGCCGATCGTCATGCGGCCTGTCTGACATCCCATCAGCACCGCCACATCGTCGTCGAGCACGTAATGGATGCCACTCCAGCCACGCTGCGCCCCCGCCTCCGCCGCGGCAACGAGCAACTCTGTCTCCGCCTCCGGGAACACCGCGGCCAGCACGCTGGCTCCAGCGCCGGCTGCTGCACCGAACCCGCCCGGATACGACGGGTAGGGTGGGGTGGGGATGTAGAGGTTGAGCTCGGGAACGATCGAGATCGGCCGAGCAACCCAGTAGGTGTACTTGGCATCCCAGACCGCGACCAGGGCGTCGTACATCGCCACGCTCGTCATCGCGAGTACATTGGCGGCATCCACATCACTCAGGTTCTCTCGCTCAATCAGGTCGACAGCGGATGCCGTGAAATATCCATTTGGGCCCCTGCTCAACCAATAATCGATGATCCGCTCCTGCACGAGTGTGCGCCCCTCGACGGCGCGCTGGACCCCCGCCACCTCGGCGTTCCAGCCAATCGATCCGTAAACGGGGAACGGAGCGGGTCGGATCGCGTCACTGGTTGGGAGCACCCAGGTCCTCCACGTGCTGGCGAGCGGTAGGGCCGGGTCCGGGAACTCCGGAGGGGTGCGCACGTAGTACCCGTCCCCCGTCGGCCAGTCGCCACCGTCCCAGACCGCATCCGAACCATCGTCCTGCCCGCGGGCGACGGCCAGCTCGCCAACCGTCCGGCCGAGCGCGAGTCCGGCCTCGATGTCGCTGCGGAATGCACCGCCGGCCCAGAGGCGCGAGATTGCGGCTTCTTCCGCCAGTCCGGCAAAGCCGTCGTTCGAGGCATCCGGTACGACGTAGGCGAGTACCGTCGATGCCGCCCCCGCGACCGTCGCGTGGAGGGATGGGTAAGATGACCCGTTGCCGTCTCCCTGGTTCAGCGGGGTGATCCGCTCGTCGGTGGAGGCGGGGGCGGGACGTGCATGTGCGGCCTGTGCATCGAGCGCCGCGACGACGGCGTCGTGCATCGCCGTCCGGAAAAGCGACTCCGCCCGCACCTCGATCGGTAACCTGCGCAAGTGCGGACGGCACCTGTCGATTCAGTAATGGGTGCAATGTTGCTGACCGAGTCCTATTCGACCGTGGAGAGGCGGTACGACCGGACTTCAGGCAAGCCCATGCCTGACAGCGGATGCGGCGGCCGCGGCGCGAGAGGGTACATCGAGTTTGGAGTAGATGTGTGCGAGATGGGAGGCAACGGTGCGCCGGCTGAGGTAGAGTGCCTCCGCGATCTGGGCGTCCGTGTGGCCTTCGACGAGTAACCGAAGCACCTCGATTTCGCGCGAGCTCAACCCGAACGGCATCGAGTCGGACACTGGTGCCACCGGACGTGGCTCCGCAGCCAGCGCCTTCGAGACCGCGACTGCAAGTGGAAGCGCTCTCCCCTCTGTCCAGGCGGAGGATGCCGCCTGGGGATCGTGGATCGGCTCGAGAGAATTGGCGGGCGTGAGTGCGGCACGCAGGCATTGGAAGTCACCGAACGACCCGCTGGCGTGGAGCCAGGGTTCCGGCAGTCCGAGCGCACGCTGGCGATCGAACACCTCGCGCCAGAAGTCGAAGCCGAGTGCGTCGTTGAGCGCTTCACACGCGCCGAAGACGCGTGCCGCCTCGAGGTGATTGCCGATCGCGGCGAGGCACGCGGCAACACCGGCGAGACCCTGGCAGGTTCCCCTGACGTTTCGGTGTCGCCGGCCGAAGGCGAGACCTTGTTGATACAAATCGAGAGCCGATGCGGTATCACCTCGAGTGCGTGCGATGTCGGCCAGACCAAAGAGCACCATGGTGCCGTAGATGTAGCTCTCCCCAACACTTGCCACATCGGCGGCGCTCCCTTCACTCACCGCACGATAGAACCTCTCAGCCTGGGCAAGGTCACCCTGCCGCATCGCCAGTTGTCCGAGCTCGCACACTGCCATCCTCAGCAAGTTGGGAACCCACTCCGGCGCGTTGAGGCTCGACAGCACGTCGATGGATTCCTGCAACCAGGTTGCTGCGTCCTGGTGACGTCCCGGAACCCGATAGGCAGGCACGGCGCAGAGGATGAGCGCCTGAGCGAGACCGAGTGGGTCATCGAGCGTGCGCCAGATCGAAACACTCGCTTCGGCCTGGTGAAGCGCTCGTTCGGGCTCGCCGACGGTGTTGACGCACCAGATGAGGGTCGCCAGCGCTCTCGCGCGTATGCCATCCGGGATGCCTGCGGCGGCGTCGATCGAAGGCTCGATCCAGGCTATCCCTTCCCGCGGGTGTCCTATCAGGATCCACAGGCCGCCGAGACTGCTCGCCATCCGCAGGAGATCCGTGTGGTTCCCGCTTTGACGGAGCCACCCGAGTGCAGCGCGGATGTTGGGAGTCTCGGTGTCGAGACGTGCCAGGCGTGGACCTCCGTCCAACGGACCCATGGCCCATGCCCAATCGCTCCACTCGGCTACGGACAGGAAATACGCCGCGTGCCTGTTGCGTGTGGATGCATCGTCATTGGTGGAGGCGAGGCGCTCGAGCCCGAACTCCCGGATTGGCTCCAGCATGGTGTAGCGAGCGCGCCCATCGACGGCTTCCGTCATGGTCAGCAGGCTATTGTCGACGAGCGTACTGATCACGGCCAAAGGATCATCGTCAGAGCCGATCACCGCGGCGGCGGCGTCGATCGTGAACCCGCCGATGAACACGGCGAGTCGGTCGAATGCCTGCTGAATGCTTGCGTCGAGCAGGTCAAGGCTCCAGGAGATGGCGTTTCGCATCGACCGATGGCGATTGGGGGCATCCGTGGGACCGCCGCAGGGAAGTGGCTGCCGACTGGTGAGCCTTGCGAGCAGCGCATCAGGCGGCAGCACGTCGACCTGTGCGGCGGCGAGCTCGATCGCGAGTGGCAGGCCGTCGACCGCAGCACAGATTCCGGCGATGCAGGTGGCGTTGTCCGGGGTGAGGGAGAACGTATCCCGCCGAGCCCGCGCGCGATCGACGAACAGGCGGACCGCCGGTGTCTTCTGTATACGCGCGAGGTCCTCATGTTCCGATGTTGATGGGAGAGGCAGGGGTGGCACGGTGTAGAGATGCTCGGCAGACAGGCGCAATGGCGAACGGCTGGTAATGAGGATTGTGAGCCCGGGGCAGCCATTCAGGATGGTGGCAATCGCGGGTGCAGCGTCGACGAGGTGCTCGAAGTTGTCCAAGACCAGCAGGCCCTCGAAATCGCTGAAGGCCGCGATGGCCGCGTCGGCGGCGGCACCGCCGGCCCGGGCAATGGAGGTCAGCACGAGATCGGGGTCGCGCACATCGGCGAGCCAGACAAAGCGCACCCCGTCGGGGCACGTCGGAGCCATCACCCGGGCGACCTCGATCGCGAGTCTGGTCTTGCCGACGCCGCCCGGGCCGACCAGCGTGACGAGCCGTCCGTTGTCGCTCCGCAACGTATCGAGAACGGCAGCGAGCTCTGCGTCTCGAGCGACAAATGGGGTCGAAGGCTGAGGAAAGACTGGCCCACGCCCTCCCAGCAGCACCGGACGGAGCGGTGCAGGGCCGTCTGAGGGCGACCTCGAAGGCTCGGACATGGCGGCCTCGCTCAAGATGCGTGGAAAGATCCGCTATCATCCTGCAAGACCGGCGTCGCTATGTCAAGCGGGACGCCGTGATGGCTCACTTTCGCGCGTACCGTGGTGATGTGGAGAAGGCTCGGATCCTCTGTCAACCCTGATTCGGGGCGTTCGCGCTGATGGCGTCCCAGACCCAGCGGGAGAGGCGGGCCATCTGGTCGACAGCCTCGGCGGGGTCCTCGAGGTCACGGCTCATGATCGCGATCGCGTATCTGATACCGGGTGCGTAGACGATGCCGACGTCGTTCCGGACACCGCGAACACTGCCGGTCTTGTTTGCCACCTCGATCCCGACGCCCTCGGGGAGGCGACCGGGGATACGGTTGGTGAAGTTCTGGTGCTTGAGGGTGTCGATGATCGCCTTCCGGCTCGCCTCGGTCAGCCCGTACCCTTCCTCGATCAGCGTCATCGTGCGCACCATGTCGGCCGGCGTGCTCCGATCGTACTCCCCGCGATCGGGTGCTGTTTCCGGGTCGAGGTCGGACTTGAGGGCCTCACGCAGGCCGTCGTAATCGAGTGATGTGTCGGAGGGGTCCAAACCGGCCATCAGGGCGAGAATCTGCCAGGTGGTGTGAGGGAGATGGGTGTTGCGAAGCCCGAGCTCCTGCAGGTACCCGGCGAGGCGCTCGCGGCCGACCATCCCGTAGATGAGGTCGGTGGCGTAGTTGTCCGAGACAATGATCATCAGCTCGGCCAGGTCCCTGACGGTTGGTTGCAGATCGACATCGAGGTGCTGCAGCACGCCCGACCCAGGTACACGATCCTCCGCCCGGAGCGGCACGCGCGTCGACAGATCGATCTCGCCGTCCTGGGCCAGTCGATAGAGCGCGTAGAGGAGCTGCACCTTCATGGTCGAGGCGGTCGGGAAGACATCCTCGTGGTTCCAGGTCAGTTCGAGGCCGGAGTCGAGATCCCTGACCATCACGCCAACATGGCCGTCGATGCGCTGCTGAAAGTCGCGCATGGCGCGCTCGAAGGCCTGCTGATCGATGGTCGTCTCCCGGGTCTGCATGTGTGGCTCCTCCTCGAATCGTTCAGGTCGCCGCCTGGGGCTGTTCCTGGGCCTGGGGTGTCGTTGTGCTCGCGCCGATCGTTGCATGGCGGATGCCGGCTTCGATGCCGTCGAGCAGGGTCTGCAGAGCGAACTCGAACTGCTGTTCCGAGTCGAACGCCTCCAGCTCGCGGAGCATCGTTTCCACCGGCTCCGGCCAGCCCGCACCTTCAGGAGAGGAGTTGGCCGGGTCATCGATGTCTTCGAGCAGCTCCTCCTCGAAGTCGTCGATCGCGTCGATTTCGCGCCGCATGATGACTTCCCACAGCGCGAAGCCACGGGTGAAGTTGTCGATCATCGACACGATCTTGAGGCGGGTGGACATGTCGACCGGGAGTGACTCGACGACTCGCATCGCCTGCTCGATGTGCTGGAGCTTGCCCTCGATGAAAGACGGCTGCGCCTTGAAGTCGATCCTCCCGACGAGGTCGACGAGCCAGCCATGTCTGAGGACGGTCCGGCGCATGTTCCGGGCGAGATTCGCGAGGTCCTCCCGCCAGTTGCCGGTCTGCGTCAGACCGGCGGTGGACTCCTGCAGCAGTCGGAGGCACATCTCGCCCTCGAGATCCCGCTTGGTGGAGACATACCAGTAGAGGGACATCACGCCCACCCCGAGGTGTGACGCGACCCCGCGCATGGTGACGGCCTGGGGCCCCTGGGTGTCCGCGAGCTCGATCGCGGCCTCGACGATGCGGTCGAGGTCGAGGTTGGCCCGCTCCCGCCGTGGCTCCCGCCGCCGCCGCAATCGATGATGATGGTGGCCGCAGTCTCGGGGTGACATCGATCATCCTCCAGTCCCGTCTGACTCGTTCGCGGTCAGTATCGCCATTTTTGTCGACGTGTCGATACTTGACACTCGTACATTGTACCACTATCGTACGACGTACCATGAATGGTACGTCGTACGACAACGAGGTTGGCGACAGGGACCCAATCGATTCGTCAGGACCTGATCATCGCACCCGGGCGAGCTCGCCCGGACCTGACGAGGGGTACGCTCCGCGTATCGACTTCTACCCAGGATAGACACCATGGAGATGCTTTCTGTCGCGCAGGCCGGCTCGGACCACGAGCCGAGCCCGCGCAAGTGGCTGACACTGTTCGCCGCCTGCACCGCGCTGTTCATGGCGGTACTCGACAACCTCGTGCTCAATGTCGCGATCCCGACCATCAACCAGGACCTGGCTCCCAGTACGTCACAGCTGCAGTGGATCATCTCGGCCTATACCCTCGTGTTCGCCTCGCTGCAGATCACGGCAGGCGGCCTCGGTGATCGCTACGGCCGCAAGCGATTCTTTCTGATCGGTATCGCCATCTTCTCACTCACCTCTGGAGCGGCGGTGTTCGTCGAATCGACCGGCGCCCTGATCGCCATTCGGGCGCTCATGGGTATCGGCGGCGCCCTGATCATGCCGCTGTCGCTGTCGCTGATCGCCGACGCCTTCCCGGCCGAGGAACGGGGGCGGGCGCTCGGCATCTGGTCCGCGATTTCTGTGTCCGGTCTGGCACTGGGCCCGATCGTCGGCGGGTTCATCGTCGAGAACTGGTCGTGGCAGTGGATCTTCCTGATCAACGTGCCGATCGGGCTTGCATCCTTCCTGTACACCCTCACGGTCGTCCGGGAGTCGCGCGACACGAGCGGGGACACCACCATCGACATTCCCGGCACCGTCGCCGTGAGCGTGGCGATCGGGTTGCTCACCTGGGGACTGATCCGTGCCGGCGAAGAGGGGTGGGGCGCCCCTGAGG